>Ga0209181_10000001_pt1 | contig 485160 bp, 447 predicted proteins | sample MAT05_FD_187208 | JGI IMG/M metagenome (GOLD analysis project Ga0209181, IMG submission 187208) | Freshwater microbial communities from Lake Fryxell liftoff mats and glacier meltwater in Antarctica - MAT-05 (SPAdes) (version 2) | ecosystem: Environmental > Aquatic > Freshwater > Ice > Liftoff...
ACGATAAGGCAGGAAATCTATTGAATCCAGATGAAGCGAATCCAGGATTAAAAAAAGACGTACAATAAGGAAAAATCCAGAAAGTCAAGGGTTAAAAAATATATAAGAAACAATGATCTAACATGAAGCATTTTAAATTTATAATTTTTATAGCATTAATATCTTCTTGTGGTAAAGCTAACAAGAATACTTCAAATGATATTCCTACTAAAGATAGCTCAACAATAAAGACAAATGAGCCACAAAAATGTGAATATCAAAACGATATAGTGAATGCGGTGTTTGTTGATAATATTGGGTTAAATACTTTTTCACAAAAGGACTCTATGAAGATTAAGAAAGTAAAGAATACTCATGATCCCGAAATAATGGATAGAGTATTTTCATTCAATAATAACGGAAACCATTACACATTTTATCTTACAGAAACAGATACATTTTTAACTGATGCGGTAATTAAAACGGAAACAGATATTACAGTCAAGGATTTAGCTATAGGCCAAAAACATGAATTGGTAAATAATTATTTAAACATTGGAAAGGATAATGCTTGTGATAGTTTGGTATTGTATGATTTAGAGAAGTACACTTATTTAACTCTTTGTTTTAAAAATCAATCATTATCCAAGCTAACCCTGAAAAGTAAAGTTGATTAAAGTAGTTCAGCATCACCATCTATGGACATCACTGTCCACGGAGACTCCAGTGCACTTTCCGCAATAAAACCGCATTAAAAAGGTACGAATATTCGTTTTTCGGTAAAACATAAGTAATCAAAAAATATTTATTGATAAATTTTTTCATTTCGTGTTGTCGCAAGTAATAATCTGTCATTCGAAGATAATAATGCTACTCCACCCTGAATCATCATCAGCATCACCGTCTACGGAGATTCCACGATAAACCTGCGAAATTTTTATTTTAGAAACTGAATAAAATCGTCAACATCCATTTGAATATCTTCGCGGATAATTTTACGGAGAAGACCTTTGGGCACATCATCGTTTTTGTGAACCGGAACAGTGGTAACTCTACCATCCGAGTGTTTCATTCTGTGATGAGAACCATTGATACGAACAATAACAAATCCCATCTTCTCTAAAATTTTAATGAGTTCTTTACCGGAAATAGTAGGGAGTATAGCCATAGATTAAGCAGGGATAGTCAGTTCTCTAAAACCAACAAACTGATTATACGAAGTAGGTTTTTCTTCATCCAAACACATCTCAACAACTTCTGTAATATTATCAATTGCTTCTTCAATAGTCTTACCGGAAGAATGGCAACCTTTAAAAGAAGGACAGCTAACAATATAAATACCATCTTCATCCATTTCAACCAGTATAGGCAGATGAATTACTTTTTTATGTTCTAAAGACATACAATTAATTATTTAGTGTTTTTACGAGGCCATTGCCTTTTTTGTTTTGGTATAGCCAATAGCCATATCAATCAAGTTTAATACAGTTTTTCTAGTATCCTCTGGAAGCTTTTCAATCTCTTCCATTCTTTTTACCGTTTGCTTATCGAAAGTTTTTTTATTGCTTTCCCCAACCAGGTAGTCTAAAGTAACATCCTGATTGCTTCTCTGGAAACCTTTACTTCTTTAGCTAAATCTGTTTGAGAAAGCTCTTTTTGCTTTCTTAAGTAGCTGATTTTGTCGCCTATATTCATATCGTATGCGTATTATAGTTGTAGTTTTATACAAAAATACGGTAATAATGTTCATAAATCAAATGAATAATTACAATCAGGCTAGGTATGATTGTTTATGTTTGCGATGAAAAGTACGCAATTGTAAATTTATCAACAATATGGAGATATCTTTGCCAGTAAAAAAGTTGCAAAAAAACTGAGACAAATAAAAAGAAAGTCCTTGTCAACTCCAGAGGAGTTGCATCTTGATAGGAATTTTGGTCTGAAATTAAGAATGCAATGTTAGTCCAGAATTAAAACACCAATAAGAAATAGAATAATTATGAATAGAAACAGTTAGTAATCTTGCTAACTGTTTTTTTTGTATTTTTAAACTATGCAAACCGCATCATACACATATTCAAAAAGTCGCATAAGGTCGTATAGGTGGGGATTCTCCGGTGAAGTAAAAACAACCCTTAAGAGAGAGAAAGAGCAGAAGGTTTTGGATGTCAAGTTTTAAGAATTTAACCCAAAAGCGACAATTTTTGGTCATTTATTGACATATTCATCTTAAAAAGAAGTACTTTTGTAACCAGCCTTCATGGGAGTTTTGTTACACATATTGCCAGCTATTGTTTTGCAGTCCGAAACTCCGGGTGCAAATACAAACATAACTATGCTCGAAGATTCAGTTTTGATTCCGGCCATTTGCATAATTATGATGGTTGTTATAGTTGCGGGTATTGTGATTACCTCTCAAAAACATAAGAGATATTAATTATTTTTTGTCGAACATTCTAGGGAAAATTGTTTGGGTAGAATCCTCATCAAATCTTTTCAAATAATTTTTCATTATTGTCGATTCTTCCATTTTATATTTGGCGGACCAAATATACGGCCGGTGCATTACCGCGTGAATGCCTTCACCCAAATCCCATAATGAGGCTGGTTTTTGGTTTTCAATAATTGCCGTTAATTCTTCTTGTGGACATGAAGCTCCTCTCCAACTTAATCTATGACAATGTTTGGCTAGTTTTTTTATTTTTTTATCAAAGTTGATTTGCGCAGATTCACTTTTGTCTTTTTCCTTTGCTTTTGAAAGTACAAAAGCGTCTTCTAAACATTCACACATGTTTTTAGGCATTGGTTTTTGGCAACCAAGGGAAAATAGGATTAAAAATGCTAGAAGAAATTTTGATTTCACAGAGGGAAAATACGAAAATAAGTTCAACAGGATTCTGCTATTCGGGGAATTCTGCGTTATTTTTTTTTATCAATACAAAAAATGATTATACGGATATCTCTCCTGATGAATAGCAGCTATCTTTTCATACAACGTATCCCGAAACTGGCTGATGTTGATTTTTTTCTCCGCAGAAATAAAAATACAACCGTTGTGCAATTTACTCATCCAAGTTTGCTCCAATGCTTCTAACGACATTCCCTGATCTTTGCCTGTTAAATCAAATTCGTCTATTTCCGGATTTTTATAATTATCCACCTTGTTGAAAATCGTAATAGTTGGTTTATCTGCGGCACCAATTTCGACAAGCGTTTTGTTTACTACGTTGTATTGTTCTTCAAACTGAGGATGTGAAATATCCAATACATGTAAAAGAAGATCCGATTCCCGTACTTCATCCAAAGTAGATTTAAAGGATTCAACCAATTGAGTTGGAAGTTTACGAATGAAACCTACCGTATCGGAAAGTAGGAAAGGTAAATTTTGAATTACTACTTTTCTTACCGTTGTATCTAAAGTTGCAAATAATTTATTTTCCGCAAAAACATCACTTTTACTAATAAGGTTCATAATGGTGGATTTTCCTACGTTGGTATATCCAACCAATGCAACTCTTACGAGCTCTCCGCGATTTTTTCGCTGAGTCACCATTTGTTTATCAATGTCTTTTAGCTTTTGTTTAAGCAAGGAGATTTTTTCACGAATAATCCTTCCGTCAGTTTCAATCTCCTTTTCTCCACTACCACCACGTGTTCCTGTTCCCCCTCGCTGACGTTCAAGATGCGTCCACATCCCTTTTAATCTCGGCAACATGTATTGATAGTAGGCGAGATCAACCTGGGTTTTTGCATGCGCTGTTCGGGCACGTTGCGCAAATATGTCGAGGATTAAGTTTGTTCTATCGAGCACCAACACTTTTTTATCAAGTTCGTCTGGATTAAAAAGTTTGTCGATATTTCGTAACTGAGATGGAGATAATTCATCATCAAAAATAACCAGACCCAATTCATTTTCAACCACATATTGATTGATCTCTTCGAGTTTTCCTGTTCCTAAAAAAGTTCCTGAAACAGGTTTATCTAATCTTTGTGAAAATCTTTTCACAGTTGTGATATCGGCGGTTTCTGCCAAAAAAGCCAATTCATCCAGATATTCATTCAGCTTTTCTTCGGTTTGATGCTGATAGATAATTCCAACCAGAACAGCCTTTAATTCTTTTGTTGCTATTTTCTTTTGTTTGTCAATCATGAATATGCAAAGGTATTGTTTTAACCACAGAGTACACTGAGTGTATCCGCAGAAAGCACGGAGAAAACTCGGTGAACTCTGTCGCTTTCTCTGTGTCCTCTGTGGTTAGATTCTACTTCATTGTAAGCGTGTATTCCGCTATTTTTTTAATTTCTTCTGATGAGATCTGATCCTTAAACGCCGGCATGGTTTTTTTACCGTTAGAAATTAATTCTTCACGTTCCACTTGTGATAAAGTAGATTCGGAAATTTTCTTCGCGCCTCCAATCCCTAAATTCCCATCATCACCATGACAAGCAGTGCATTTTTGAGAATACAATTCTCCACCTGAAAGAGAGGATGTTTTATTTTCCTTTGTATCATTAGGAGATTGTTTTTTTGTTTCAAACGGGGGTTTATCGGAGTTTCCACAAGAGAAACTTAATCCTAACCCAGCAATTGCCAACAAAATAAATGAGTATTTCTTCATATTAATGTTTAGAACCAATCGTTCCCAAATCCCCTAAATGGCCAAGGAATACCAGCCAGAATAAGTATAAATCCGATCAGATAAAAAATGAATGTCTTTTTATGCTTTGCCACCTCAGTAGCAGCTCTCTTAGCAGTTGAATAGCCAATAGTGATAAAAATGATTGCTAACAACATCATTAAGGTATGTTCAATTGTGAAAAATCTTAATACCGGAACTTTCATGATGGTCCCCATCTGGCTAAAGTTCTTTTGATAATCTTTCATGATAAAAAGAATTAATCCAACGATGAGTTGAACATGACAAAAAATAAGTGTCATTAAATAGGTCATTTTATCTCCTTTGGTAAACGGTTTATTACCTCTCCATTTTGTGAAAGAGATAAAAATGGATCCAACAAGAAATACAAGAATTAAATATCGAAGGCTTGAATGTAAATATTCCATATATAGTATTATTTGGTACGGTAAAGATAATAAATTTAGGTATTCGCAAGGGTCTGCCATGATTATAAGGCTTTCTGGGTAAGAATATAGCCCAGACGGGGATTTAACAACCTAAAAAATCTCAAAAAAATGGTCAAAAAACCGCCCTAAATGATACATTTGTATACATTGAAGTGAATATGAAAAAGATCCACCTACTTGCACTTTCGTTCGTCTTAGCTGTCTCTGCTTTTAGTCAAACAAATCCTAACGCTGGAATCCGCGATGAAAAGCATACTGTTTTTGCATTTACAAATGCCACTATCCATAAAAATTCTATCGAAACTTATATCAACGCAACATTGATTATTAAGGATGATAAGATTGTTGAATGTGGTGATAAAATTATTATTCCGAAAGGAGCAAAAGTAATTGATTGCTCAGGTAAACATATTTATGCTTCATTTATTGAAACCTGGAGTGATTATGGTTTAGGAGAAGATAATCAGGAAAAAAGCGGAGCATATTATTGGAACGATGCAGTTAAATCTGATTTTTTCGCCTACCAATATTTTTCTAACCAAAAAGAAAGTGCCGAGAGATTAAGAAAATTTGGAATTGGAACGTTGTTGACTCATAGAATGGATGGGATCTTTAGAGGCTCCGGTGCATTGGTAACTTTGGCTGATCAAAAAACACCCAAAAATATTCTTGTAGAAAATGCTGCCATTTTTGGGTCACTTGATAAAGGAAGCGCTACCAATGAATATCCTACTTCATTAACCGGAGTGATTGCACTCATTCGTCAGTTCCTATACGATGCTCAATGGCAATCTTTAATGAGTGGAAAAGCAGAAAAAAATATTTCTTTGGATGCTTTCAATCAATTAAAATCTCTTCCAATCATTTTTAAAACTCAAAATCGTTCTGATATTTTTCGTTTGGAGAAAATTGCCAAAGAATTTGGTTTAACTTTCCATTATATGGGTCATGGCAATGAATATGATCGTGTTCCGCAATTAAAGAATGTAACCTCTACAGTAATGGTTCCATTGCAATTTCCTAAGGCATATATTTTAAGTGATCCTTACGATGCTGATATGGTAAGTCTGGAAGATCTTTATCGTTGGGATATTGCTCCGGCAAATTTACACATTCTCGATAGTAATAAAATCAATTATACTGTAACTACTTCGGGAATGGATATGCCGTATGATTTTTTCAGAAATATGAAAAAATCAATTCAATATGGATTGAAAAAAGAAAGAATGTTGTATGCTTTAACGGAAGCTCCTGCAAAACTTTTAAAAGTTGAATCTCAATTGGGAACTTTGGAAAAAGGCAAGCTGGCAAATTTTTTAATTACAGATGGAGAATTGGGAGGAGATAATTTTTCATTGTTAGAAAACTGGGTTCAGGGAAGTCAGTATGTAATTGACCGCAGTGCAGAGGCAATTGATTGGAGAGGAAATTATTCTATTCAATCGGATTATGATTTTGTAAATGGGAAATCAATTATCTTAAAAGGAAAGGCAAGCAATCCTGTGGGAGAATTTGTTTATAACGATACAACCAAGATTCCAATGGAACTTTGGTTCGAGAAATCTTTTGTAACAGCCAATTTCTATTCGAAAGATTTGAATGGTCATGTTAGAATCTCAGCTCAGGTTGATAAGGATAAAAGCTGGAAAGGAGTTGTTGAAAATGTTAATGGTGAAAAGGAAGCATTCAGCACTAGGTTTACATCTACTGTAACTGAAGATGAAAAGAAAAAGGATAAATCGGCTATTTCATATAGTGAGATGAGGTTTCCAAATAAGTCTTTTGGTTGGACATGGAAAGATTTAAAAGATGCAGAGAACAAATCGTATTTAATTAAAAATGTAACCGTTTGGACCAATGAGAAGGAAGGAATTTTAAAAGGGTATGATGTAATTACTGAAAAAGGAAAGATAAAAAAAGTGGGTCAGAATCTTTCTTGTACGGATTGTAAAACGGTGGATGGAGCCGGAATGCATTTAACAAATGGAATCATTGATGAACATTCTCATATTGCCTTAACAAGAGGAGTAAATGAGGCTGGACAAAGTAGTTCTGCTGAAGTGAGAATGAACGATGTAATCAATTCAGATGATATTAATATATATCGCCAATTATCAGGAGGGGTTACAACAGCACAGTTGTTGCATGGATCGGCAAATGCAATTGGGGGTCAATCTGCTTTGATTAAATTACGTTGGGGAAGAAGTGAGGAGGAAATGGTATTTCAGGGGGCTCCGGGATTTATAAAATTTGCTTTGGGTGAAAACGTAAAACAAGCTAACTGGGGAGAAAGATTTAATTTTCGTTATCCTCAAACCAGAATGGGTGTTGAACAATTTTATTATGAGATGTTCAATCGTGCAAAAGAATATGCAGCTAAGAAAAAATCATCGAAGGATCCGATAAGAAAGGATTTGGAGTTGGAAACACTTTGCGAAATTCTGGAAGGAAAAAGATTTATTACTTGCCATTCGTATATTCAGTCTGAGATTAACATGCTCATGCATGTAGCGGACAGCATGGGATTTAAGGTGAATACATTTACTCATATATTGGAAGGATATAAAGTGGCTGATAAAATGAAAGAACATGGAGCTAATGCATCTACTTTCTCTGATTGGTGGGCTTATAAATTTGAAGTAAACGAAGCGATCCCTTATAACGCAGCAATTCTAACGAGAGTTGGAGTAAATACTTGTGTAAATAGTGATGATGCTGAAATGGCTCGTCGGTTAAATCATGAAGCAGCGAAATCGATGAAGTATGGTAAACTTACCGAAGAGGAAGCTTGGAAGCTTTGCACTTTAAATCCGGCGAAGATGTTGCACATTGATGATAAGGTAGGAAGTATAAAAGAAGGAAAAGATGCTGACCTGGTTTTATGGTCGGGCAATCCATTAAGTGTTTATTCTCATGTGAAATTTACTATGATTGATGGAATGATCTATTATAGCGAGGAACGTGATGAACAATTGATGAATTATAATGCTACCGAGAAAAACCGATTGGTTCAAAAAATGATTCAGGCGGTGAAAGACGGAGAAGATGCAGTTCCGTTGGCGAAACGACAATTCATACTTTATGAATGTGAGACTATAGAGAATATAGATTTTGAAATGATACAAATTGGAGAATAGGATAAATTTAAAGCTTAATCATAGTCCAAAAAAAAGGACTATGATTAGGACGATGACTATGATTAAGAAAAAGAACAATTAAGATGAAAAAACTATATATACATATCGCAGTTCTCTTTTCGGCAATTTCAATTGTTGCTCAAAAGCCTTTAGTTGCAAATAAACAAACACAGTCCATTAGTATTTCCAATGTTATGATTCACGTTGGTAACGGAACTGTTATTGAAAATGGAATGGTCGCCTTGGCTGACGGAAAATTTACTTATGTTGGTGTTCCGAACAAAATGAAATATGATATAGCCATTGATGGAAGCGGAAAACATTTATATCCAGGATTTATTTTAATGAATAGCACAATTGGTTTAAGAGAGATTGATGCAGTTCGTTCTACGTTAGATTATGATGAAACGGGAAACATTACACCCGAAGTAAGGGCTATTACATCTTATAATACGGATTCAAAAATTATTCCGACCATTCGTTTCAACGGAGTTTTAATTGCGCAATCAACTCCGCGTGGAGGGCTTATTTCGGGGCAATCGTCTGTTGTGCAGTTGGACGCATGGAATTGGGAGGATGCAGCCATTAAAATGGAAGAGGGAATGCATGTGAACTGGCCAAACAGAAACCAGATCATTTATTCGAATCAATCAAATGTGGACGAGAGCAAATTGAAGACAGACCGAAACAATGCGATTAATAAGATCAAAGACATGTTTGATAGAACCGTTATGTACATGAATGAAACAACTCATGAGGAATACAACGGTAAGTGTGAATCGATGAAAGGATTATTTACAGGTGCCAAAACGTTATATATACATGTGAACACCGAAAAGGACATTATGGAGTCTGTGATGTATTTTGAAACGATCGGTGTAAAAAAGATTGTTTTGGTAGGTGCTTATGAAGGATATAAAATTCTTGATTTTATTAAACAACATAATCTAACGGTTTTAATTGATAGAATTCATGAATTACCACATAATGAAGATGACGATGTAAAACTTCCGTATAAAATGGCTAAGTTAATGTGGGATGCAGGAATCGTGTTTACATTTAGTCATGATGGTGAAATGGAAGTAATGGGAAGCCGTAATTTGCCTTTTAATGCAGGAACTGCCGTTGCTTATGGTTTGGGGCAGGAACAAGCTATACAAATGATGACTTTGAATGCTGCCAAAATTTTGGGAGTTGATTCCCAATTGGGAACCATAGAAGTAGGGAAGGATGCTACCTTTTTTATTTCTAATGGAGATGCTCTTGATATGATGGGTAACGATTTAGCATTGGCTTATATAAGCGGAAGACAAATTGTGTTAGAAAATTCTCAGTACGATTTATATCAAATGTATGTAGGCAAGTACGGATTGAAGATGAAGTAAATTATTCATTCCATTTTTCACAACGGTTTTTCCAATCTTCTTTCATCTTAGATTTCTCTTCATCACTCATGTTGCGCCATTTTTGTCCCCAATGACGGCCACCGCCACCATGTTCACCGCGTCTCCATCCACCACCGCGACCTCCAAAACCAAAAAGAATTTTACACAATGCGAATAAACCTAATGCTTTCCAATAGGTAAGTTCTTTTACCTGCGGAATCACATCTACCACCACATTGTTCCATAACAACATAACAGCCCAGGTTCCCAATGCAAGAAATGCTATTCCTACAAACGGCCACAACCAATATTTTTTTCTTTTCATTGAACACATAATGATCTATTTTAAAAATTCGTTATACATATCTTCTAATCTGTTTCTCAAATGTTTTACGGCATATCCTTTACGGGATATAATCGTTTTTAAGTTTTCGTTTTGCAGATCTGCAATTTCCTGCAGGGTATGATTTTCCAATTCGTTCAACACAAAAACTTCACGTTGTTTCTCGGGTAATTCATCTAATGCTTCAAATAAAACTTCCCAAAAGAAATCACGCATCATCTTTTCATCAGGGCTGGCTGAATCACTGATCAACATGTCTTTAATAAATGATGAACCTTCTTCATCAGCAGGATGGTCATCATAAGAGGTGGTTTTATTTTTCCGAAAATTATCGGTGATTCGATTTCTTGCTACCTGATAAAGCCATCCACTTACACTATCTATAGCATCGATATCCGCAACATTACTGAACTGGTACCAAACATCCTGCAGAATGTCTTCGGCCTCTTCGTTTGTAGAAACACGTCCACGTATAAAATTAGACAGTTGCCTGCCGTAATCTTTTACTGCTTGAATGATTCCGGATGATTTTTGCGCTGCAGCTATTTTTTCCACGGTTTGCAAGAACTCAAGAAGGGTTCTTATGTTTGGTTACTAATGTAAGACGAACCATCTTATGTTTTACTTTAAATCTTCATAAATTAATTTATAACATCATTGTAAATGCCTCATTTAAAGATGTTTTGCCAAATGGCTAGATGTAATCGCCCCGGGGTGAAGCGGCATTCTTTTATCTACTCGAAGTACTACCTTTTACGAACCTAGGAACTAGCTGAAATGTAGGATTCTTGCCTGTTCGTAGGTTCGTATTGTTTTATTCGTACTTCGAGTAGATAAAATATACAGCAAAACACCGGAAAAGGCGGCCCCCAAATTAATCTCCTAAGAAAAAGACGTTTAGGTTTTTTTTAAAGTAAAAATATTAATGATTCGTCTACTAGGTTATAACAAATAAAAATAATTATGGCAAAGCAAATTTTAAAATCAGTCCTGATAGGAATATTAGTGGGAGCTGCATTATTTATGGCTCCGTTTTTCCTACTTAAATTCTTCTTATTCTTTTTAATCATAGGTGCAATATGTCGTTTATGGTGGGGTGGCAAAAGAGGAGGGCGGCATCACTGGAAACATTCCTACGCCTGGACAAACCCCGATCATATTAGAAATATGAGTGAAGAGGACTACAAAAACTACAAGGACAAATGGAACGGAAATAATTGTGGGCCTCAACGTTACTACGGATGCGGGGGCTCTCACAATTATAACTGTGAGACAAAACAGGAAAATAAAACCGAAGTAAAAAACGATAAAACAGAATAAAATGAGAAGAGGAATTAAAATACTCATTGTTGCAATAGTAGCATTGGGAACAAATTTTGGATTGCACGCAGCTTTTGGTTGGTGCAGACCTAGCCATTGGAGAGGTCATCATGATCATTACAGAAATCATAATGATTGTAACCGTGATGGAAACTTTAAAGGAAACAATGGATGCGTCAATCCATGGAATTATACAGGAGAAAATTCAAACATGGAAAAAGGCACACTAAAATAGCTGTTGAATAGTCAGAAAGTTGAAGATTCCCATTAATCAAAAAAATATCCCGACGTTTTCTTCGGGATATTTTAAATATATAAAGATTGTAATTTACTTAATCAATCTAAACTCTACCCTTCTGTTTTTCTGTTTTTCTGCTTCGCTGTCACCATTAACCAAAGGTTGAGTATTTCCGTAACCTGTAACTTTTACGATACGTTTTGGATCGAATCCTTTTGAAATCAAATAATCTCTTACAGAGTTAGCACGTTTCTGAGATAATTTCAAGTTGTAATCGTCGGTACCTACATTATCCGTATGTCCTTCAATTTTAATTTTTGTATCAGGTTGTAAATTCAATACTGCCATGGCGCTGTCTAACTCAAACTTAGATGATTCTGAAATTTTAGCTTCGTTGTAATCGAAATAAACGTGATCAAGAATCATTACAGTGTTATCAATTATGATTAGTTTTTCAAGTTCGATGTTCTTTTGAGCATCTTTTACGTCTGATGCTTGTATGATATCAGAATATTCTTCGTATCCGCTTGACGTTACTTTTACAGTGAAGTCTTTGTTTGAGGGTTCGTTAATTAATGGCATTGAAAAACCTGCATCGCCTTCTACTTCCTGCGAATAAATTACCTCTTTGGTTGTATTATCGATTACCTCAATTTTTGCTTTTATTTTTTTGTTGGTTTCCTTATCGAGAATATGGCCTTTAAGTGTAATGATCTCCGGATCTTTGTTTTTATCACGTTTGGTTTTTTTCTTTTCGAATGACGTAATCGCATAAATATCCTGCATTCCATAACCACCTTCTTTCACTGAAGACAAATAAGCTGTTTTTCCATCAGCTGAAAGGATAAAGAAGATATCATCGTCAGGAGTATTGGTAGGAGCTTCCATATTCAAAGGAGTTGTCCATTTACCGTTTTCAAATGAGGTTTCAAATACATCAAATCCACCCATGGTATTGTGACCACGACTGCTGAAATAAATGGTGTTTCCATCAGGATGAATAAATACACCTTCTTCATCGTATGGAGTATTTACTTCAGGACCTAGATTTTCAGCGATTGACCATTCACCATTTTTTTTAACTGTTTTCCAAATATCTTTTCCGCCTTGTCCACCTGGACGGTCACTGATGAAGTATGCCGTTGAATTATCGTAAGCAATTGCAATATGATCTTCACGATATTTTGTGTTGATTCCTTTCATTGGAATTGTTTTTGTCCATTTACCATTTTCAATAGTAGCTGTATAAAGATCTCCATTATTGTTACCACGATAGTTGAAAATAGTTTGACCATCATAAGATAAATTTACGCAGGCATCATGCATTGATTTTTTACGTGTTGAATAATCAAAGCGGCATGGTGCGGACCATTTGCTATTACCCAGGTTGTTAGTTTTAAAAATATCTTCATGGTAGTCTAAATCAAATTTTGATAATCTTTCACCGGAGATTTTTTTCGATGTGTTACTTGGATCAGGTATTTGTAGTGGACGACGAGAAGTGAACAGCATGTAGCTTTGATCTGATTTTACCAACGGAACATATTCTGCATATTCGCTATTTACATCAGGACCCATGTTTACTACAACATAAACATCTTCTTTAATAAGTCCTTTTCCATTATTGCATTCTATAATTCTACGATCAGCCATTGTTAAAGAGTCTTTGGTTTCCCCCCCGTAGCCTGATTTAAATTTTTCGTAATATGAAATAGCATTGTCGAAGTCGGAACGTTGGTGATGCGCCATTCCTAATAAGTAGTCAATATTGTAAGCAACATTTGGATTTAAATTATATGCTTCCAATGCATGAGGCAATGCCTTGTATTTATACAAAGTGTGCAAATAGCAATCTGCTATTTTATAATTAAGTGTTGCACTGTTAGGATGCTCTTCATAAGCCATCATATAATATTCCAAGGCAACCAGATAACCATGTTCGTGCCCGAAATATAATTTATCACCCTTTTTTATAAACTTTGTGTAAGTGGATTTCAGATTTTTGTCGGTCTTCAAATTTTCTTTTGTAAACTCAACATTGTTTTGTGCACTCAATTGAAGAGTTAAAAACATGACTCCAAAAATGAAAAGTGTGATTTTTCGCATACAGGTGAATTTAAGTGATAGTTGTTAATGGAATTATAAGATCAAGATATGACTAATTATACCTGTATTGATGGTAGACTTATATATGTAATGCACAGGGAAATGTTCATTACCTAGCTAAATTGATCAATATCAGTTTCTTATTCGGTAATAACATGAATTCAGGGGTGATTGACCCATGTTCAATTTTTATATAAGTGATAAATTAGTTCACTAATCTAAACTCAACCCTTCTATTATTGGCTCTTCCTTCGTCCGTATCGTTTGTATCAATCGGTTTAGATTCTCCAAAACCTATCACCTTCGTAATACGGGCGGGATCAAATCCTTTGCCGATTAAATATTCTTTTACCGAGTTACATCTTTTTTCTGAAAGCACCTGATTATAACTATCTGAACCTTTGCTATCTGTATGACCTTCGATTTGAATTTTGATAGTTTTATCGGTATTCAAAACTTCAATGGCGTGGTCAAGTTCTCTTACCGACTCAGTTTTCAGATCCCATTTATCAAAATCAAAAAACACGTTGCGAAGAGTAAGAACTGCTCCTGCTTTTAGTTTTTCCATTTCTACGATCTTCTCATATTCTTTGAATCCCGGCTTTTTTATCAGATCGAAATTTTCAGAGTGGAAAATGTATCCGTCGGCTTCAACTGAGATCCCGTAATTCTTCCCGGTTTTACCCGTTGGAAGTGTGATTAAAAATCCCTGATTGATATCTACCGTGCTAGAGAATACCTTTTTTCCTGTTCCGTTATCGATAATGTCAACCTTTGCATTTAGTCTTACTTTGGTCTCTTTGTCAATTACGTGACCTTTAAAAACCAACACATCAAACTCTTTATTCTTTTTCTTTACGAATGGAGTAATGGAATAAATATCCTGCATTCCAAATCCGCCTTCTTTAACAGAAGAGAGATATGCGTTTTTTCCGTCGGCTGTTAAAACAAAGAATACATCATCGTCAGGTGAATTGATAGGATAACCCATATTGATTGGAGTAGACCATTTTCCATCTTCAAATGTTGCTTCGAAAATATCATATCCTCCCATGCTGCTTAAACCACGGCTACTGAAGTAAAGAGATTTTCCATCAGGATGTATAAATACTCCTTCTTCATCGTATTCTGTATTGATAGTTGGTCCTAAGTTTTCAGGAGTTCCCCATTCGTTATCATTGATTCTTGTTGTTTTCCAGATATCCTTTCTGCCAAATCCTCCCGGGCGATCACTTACAAAGTATGCAGTATTGTTATCGAATGAAATTGCAACATGATCTTCACGATATTTTGAATTGATCCCCTTCATTGGTTCTGTATCTGTCCATTTTCCATCGACAATTTTTGAAGAATACAAATCTCCTTCATTATCGGGACGGTAAGTAAATATAGTGTTACCATCAAATGACATGCTTACACAAGCATCGTGTTTTCCAAATTTATCGTTTGAATACTCAAAGCGATAAGGTTCCGACCAGGTGGAATCATTGATATGATCAGTTTTAAAAATATCCTCATGATAATCCAGATCAAATGATGCTAAACGTCCACCATGATGTCTTCCTTTTTCGTTATGATCAATCTCTTTATAGGGACGACGGGAGGTAAATATCATGTAACTCTGATCGGCACGAATCAATGGAACATAATCTGCATATATGCTATTAACTACTGGGCCCATGTCCATTAGATCATACACAGTATCCTTGATATATTCTTTCCCAAATTGACATTCTTTGATTCGTTTTGCAACGAAGAGTAGACTATCATTGTTGCTTCCCGAATAGTTTTGTTTGAACCGATTATAATGTTCAATTGCCTTGTCAAAATCTTCCACCTGATGATATGCCAATCCTGCAATGTACGCCATGTCATAAATAGCGTTAGGATCTAATTCCTCCGCTTTGATGGCGTAAGGCAATGCTTTATATTTATAAAGAGTATGCAAGTAGCAATCAGCAATTTTATAATTAAGAATGGCACTGTTTGGATGCTCTCCATAAGCGGCGAGGAAATATTCCAACGCAATGAGATATCCTCGTTCGTGTAAAAAATAAAATTTGTCACCGTGCTTCACGTATTTTTTGTACGTCTGCTTTAGTTTTTTGTCTTTGCTCATGTTGGCCTTCGTGAACTCAACGTTCTGAGAGAAACACAAAAATGAACCCAAAAACAAAATAACTATTAGGATGGTTAATCTTTTCATAAGAAACTACTATGTACTTGTACTATTATCTATTTTAAAAGGCGTTGCTGCCCTTTTATTTAGTTACTTGCTTGTTGTTTCGAAGCCTTTTATCTTGCCCCCCGATACAAAATATTTTGTCCAATACTCTAAATCCAAACTGCTCACCATTACACCTTTACTACTAGATGCATGAATGAAATAAGTTTCCTGCAAAAATATTCCAACGTGCCCCACTTTTGCTGTGTTTATCTTAAAGAAAACCAATTCTCCCATCTGTAGTTTTTCCTTTTTTACTTTTATTGCTTCATCATATATTCCACTTGATGATCTGGCGGTTGTAATCCCATAAACCGTTTTATAAACCTGCTGAACAAAACCTGAACAATCGGTACCTGACTTATCTTCAGCACCATTAACATAAGGAGTTCCCAGCCATTCAATCACTTCTTTTATGAGAGCAGCATCAAAACCTTTTTGAAGTGTAACTCCTAATTTCTCGGAGTATTGAATTCTTTTCTTATCGTTATTTGCGACAGAATGATCATTAGAGTTTTTAATGGTAGAGCACGAAGTAATTATTAGAGCAGTAATAATAATTATCAAGTATGATTTATTTTTCATTATTCTACGATTCGTAATTCTACTCTCCTGTTGTTAACCCTTCCCTCATCTGTATCATTTGTGTCAATAGGTTTCACCTCACCAAATCCAATTACTCCCGCAACTTTAACGGCTGGAACTCCATTGGCGATCAAATAATCTTTAACTGCAATTACTCTTCTTTCAGAAAGCGCTTGGTTATAATCATCACTACCCATTGAATCGGTGTGACCTTCAAGTTGAATGCGAATATTAGGATATTGAGCCAATAACTTAATTAATCTCTGTAGCTCTAATGTTGATTGAGTCTTTAGTTCTGATTTGTCAAAATCAAAGAATACATTCTTTAAGGTAATCACAGCACCTACTTGAACTTTTTCGAGTTCAACAATTTTATCATATTCTTTATAACCTGATTTTTTTTCAACTACAAAATTGTCGGAGTAAAATAGATATCCGTCTTTTTCAACCGCAATACCGTAATTTTTACCAGCCGGGAGTGATAATACAAAACCAAGTTCGGGATCAACATTTGCAGAAAAAATACTCACCCCTTTTTCATTGTCTACTATATCAACTTTTGCGCTCAGTTTTTCTTTGGTGTTTTTATCTATTACAATACCTCTGAATAGTACAAGGTGAAAGTCTTTGAATTTCTTTTTTTCGAAGGGATTAATATTATAAATGTCCTGCATTCCCATTCCTTGTGGTTTAGCAGAAGATAAATAGGCGTTTTTGCCATCAGCAGTTAATACAAAATAAATATCATCATCAGCCGAGTTAATAGGTCGACCCATGTTGGTTGGTTTGGTCCAGAAGCCATCTTCAAAATTAGTTTCAAATATGTCGTATCCACCCATACTATTATGTCCCTGACTACTGAAATAAATAGTGGTTCCATCGGGATGAATAAAAACTCCGTCTTCATTATATGGAGTATTTACCGTTGGCCCTAAATTTTCAATCTGATCCCAAGTATCACCAGTTTTGGTCACCTTCCAGATATCAAGCCCACCAAACCCTCCGGGCCTATCCGAAATAAGATAAGCCGTTTTGCTATCGTATGCCAGACTGATATGCGTTTCGCGATATTGAGAATTAATTACCCCATTCATTGAGATTCTGGAGGTCCACTTTCCATTATCGATAGTTTGATAATAAAGATCTCCATTGTTATCGCCTCTATACGTAAAAATGGTTTGTCCATCAATTGATAAACTTACACATGCATCGTGTTTAACACCACTGTTTACTCCCAGTCCGTATTTTATTGGTGTTTCCCATTTGCCTTGTCCCCATACGGATTTGAAGATATCTTCGTCGTAGTTGTAATAATAGTGGGTTTGTTTCTGCGCTTTTTTACTGGCAGTCTCTTTCGGTTTTCTAGCGGTGAAAATCAAAAAATGATTATCGGCAGTAATTAATGGCACATATTCGCTATAGGGGGTGTTGATCTGATCGCCTAGGTTTATGATTTCGTACTCGTTAAATTCTATTTGTTGGAAACCGTTGTTAGCTTGCTCTATTAAACGATCCACCATTTTTAAACTATCAGGATCCGCTGTTTGACTTTTATAAGCATTTTTGAATTTGTTGAGATGGAACAGCGCTTTTTCCATTTCAAATTCCTGATGATAGGCAGCACCCATTACATAGTCTACGTCGTAGGATACGCTGGGATCGAGCTCCGCAGCTTTTATAATGTACTTAAGAGCTTTAAATTTTTCCTGGGTGTGTAAGTAACAATCGGCTATATAGTAATTCAGCAGTGAGCTATTGTTATGTGTCTCGTAGGCTTTTAAGAAGTAGTCCAATGCAACGGAATAATATGGCTCATCATATTCGTAAAAATCAAGACCTTTTTTTACATACTGTTGGTATGTCTTTTTCAGGCTCTTGTCATTCTTCATGTTCTCTTTTGTGAATTCTACATTTTGCGCTATTGTGTTATTCAAAAGAAATGAAGTGGCTAAAAGGACCAGGAAGAACTTAATATAACTAAGGGTGGGCATGGTTTTCATGTTGTAAAGTCAACTTATACAAAACACTAGTAGGTGATAAAAATACCCAATGCAACGGTGGATATGGCTTACCTAATTGGTAATTATAAACAACGAAATGTTTATTTTATTGGATTTCCAGTGATGTTTTTGTACCTAATCCCCCTATTTAAAGGGTTTTTAACATGAATAAAATTATTATGCTAATAAAATTATGCAGGGGTGTTTTTGGCTTGTTTTTTTAGATACATATTCTCTGCCAACAGAAACCCGAAGGGTAAAAGGGATGCAATGAAGAGCAATACGGCAATCTTAAACTTCCATTTCATCCGAATCATAGCCATCAATAATAAAATGCAGTAGGTAACAAACAATACTCCATGAATCATTCCGCCAACCCTTACCGCCTCTGGCATATTCCAGATATATTTCAAAGGCATTGCAATCCCTAATAGGAATAAAAATGAGAGTCCTTCAGCAAAACTAACCAGTCTGAACCGACCTAAAGCGCTACTTAATAAGCTATTAGCCATAAAATTGAAATTTGTAAAGTGAGGAACTATAATGTTTGAATGCTCTACCAGCCAGTGTTTAATGACTAATTGTATGCAAATGTACTAAGATATTTTTGAATCGAAATCACTATATTTGCTATATGAGAAAACAGGAATTGGACGACATTTTGGCAAATCGCATCATGATCATTGATGGAGCCATGGGAACCATGATCCAAAGATATAAGCTGGAGGAAGAGGATTACAGAGGAAAACGTTTTGCTGATCATCCTTCTTCATTAAAAGGTAATAATGATTTACTCAGCATTACTCAGCCGCATATCATTAGAGAGATTCATACAGCATATTTAACTGCCGGAGCAGATATTATAGAAACAAACACTTTTAGTGCAACTTCTATTGCTATGGCAGATTATAAAATGGCAGACCTTGCTTACGAGTTGAATTTCGAATCAGCAAAAGTTGCAAAAGAAGCCATTACCGAATTTTTAAAAACAGATAATTCACGTCCAAGATTAGTAGCCGGAGCACTTGGCCCAACTAATAAAACAGCTTCACTTAGTCCGGATGTGAATGATCCAGGTTATCGTGGAATTACTTTCGACGAATTGGTTGCTGCGTACAAAGAACAAACCCGAGGTTTGATTGATGGTGGTGCCGATTTACTTTTAGTGGAAACTGTATTTGATACCTTAAACGCCAAAGCTGCATTGTACGCAGTGAACGAATATCTCGATGAGAACGGAATTGAAATACCTGTGATGGTTAGTGGAACAATAACAGATGCAAGTGGAAGAACTTTAAGTGGACAAACAACTGAAGCTTTCTGGAATTCTGTTTCGCATGCAGGCTTACTTTCTGTAGGATTAAATTGCGCTTTGGGTGCAAAAGATATGCGTCCATACATTGAAGAACTTTCTGAAAAATCATGGGTATATGTTAGTTGTTACCCAAATGCTGGATTGCCAAACGAATTTGGGCAGTATGATCAAACCCCAGAAGAAATGGCTGCATTAATTGGAGATTTTTGTAAAAGCGGATTTTTAAATATGGTAGGCGGATGTTGTGGAACAACTCCTGATCATATTAAAGCGATTGCGGAGGAAGCATCGAAATATTCACCAAGAAAAGTTCCTGAATTAAAATTAGAATTACAATAACTCTCATAATTATGAAAACAAATTTCTACGCTTTATTTTTTGCATTTTTTATTTCTATCTCGGTTTCATTTGCGCAATCGCATACGGCTGGAGAATATGTTCCTAACCAGATTATGGTAATGTTGGTTCCGGGAAATAATATTGATAATGTTTTGAAGGATTTGAATGATGATGGTCTTGCCGGCCAGTATCGTTTAAATCAAGTAATCTCAAAAAGATATCGTATTTATTTATTAGAACATGATGCGATTCTTGGAGATAGCAAAGATCTTGTATATGACATAAATAAAATGGACGAGGTTGCCTTGTCTCAGTTGAATCACTACGTGCAGGAACGTTTAACTCCCAATGATCCTAATTATGCAACCAACCAATGGAACATGAATAACCTTGGTGGTGGTGGTGGAACGGCAGATGCTGATATCGATGCACCAGAAGCATGGAACATTACAACAGGTGGTGTAACTGCAGATGGTGATACCATTGTTATTGCAGTTGTGGATGGCGGGGTTCAAGAAACTCATCCTGATCTTACGGGAAACATGTGGAGGAACTATGCCGAAATTGGAGGAACTCCTGGATTTGATGATGATGGAAACGGATATATCGATGATGTAGAAGGTTGGGATGCTGTGGGCAATGATGCAGTTGTGCCTTCGAATTCTCATGCAACTCATTGTGCTGGAATAGTTGGTGCAAAAGGTAATAACGCTACTGGAGTAGTAGGTGTAAATTGGAATGTAAAAATTTTAAATGTAAGGGGTTCATCGGGAACCGAATCTGTTGTGGTTCTTGCTTATGACTATGTTGCATCATTAAGAGAATTATATAATAATAGCAATGGAACGTCTGGAGCTTTTGTAGTTGCAACAAGCAATTCATTTGGTGTTGATTTCGGGATGCCAGCCTCATATCCAATATGGTGCGCCATGTACGATACACTTGGAACACTTGGAATAGTGAGTGCAGGAGCAGGTCCAAATGCAAATACTAATATTGATACGCAAGGAGATATTCCTACTACTTGTTCAAGTAATTACCTAATAGCAGTTACGAACACCACCAATACAGATGCTCGTAATTCAAGCTGTGGTTACGGTCCGATCAATATGGATATTGGTGCACCAGGAACAAACATTAACAGCACTTATACTACTTCAACCTATAGTACAATAAGTGGAACATCAATGGCAACACCGCATGTGGCCGGCGCAATTGGATTATATTGGTCGGCAGCTTGTTTGCCTATGATTAATGATTATAAATTAACACCCGGAGCTTTGGCTTTACAAATGAAAACATATTTACTTACAGGGGTTGATTCAATTTCATCGATGGCAACAACGGTTTTGAGCCGCGGTAGACTAAATTTGTACAAAGGACTTTTAAAAGTTCAGACTTATAATTGCGCCGGTTTACCACCAACAGCAACCTTTAGTGTAAATGATCAATCTGTTTGTGAAGGAACCACTGTTAACTATACTGATGCAAGTACAAATGCACCAAGTGCATGGAACTGGTCATTCCCTGGAGGATCACCTTCAAGTTCAACATCACAAAATCCATCCATTACTTATAACTCAGCAGGCGCATATAATGCACAATTGATTGCATCTAACGGAAGTGGATCTGATACTATTTTATTTACAAGTTATATTACGGTAAATGCAGACCCAACAGCAGCAACCATTATTGACAATGCAGGAACATTGGAATCATCTTATACCGGTTCGGGAAATCAATGGTATTTAAATGGCTCTCCTATTGGTGGAGCAACCAATGATACTTATACGCCAACTCAGGGAGGTTCCTACACGTGCATTTATACGGATGGAAATGGTTGTACATCGTCCATTTCAAATTTGATTGCATCATCGGTTGGAATTGACGATATCAACATCAATTTCTCTATCTATCCAAATCCTGCAACAGAAAAATTAACGATTGATGCTGGAGTAATTGTAAAAGCAAACATTACTATAACCGATCTTTCAGGAAGAGCGGTTATCAATACCAAAATGAATCAGTCATTACAACAAATTGATGTAAGTACATTGGCTGATGGGGTGTATATGGTTAAAATTGAATACGGTAATAAGTCTATTACACGTAAGATAGTAAAACACTAAAGGATTTAAAAAAACAAAACCCAAATTCCAGTCTTGGAATTTGGGTTTTGTTTTTTTTGGAATTTGATTTACAAATGTTTTTCTACTTCCATTTGAAGCTCTTCCCATCTTGTCATTTCTGTTTCCAGTTCCGATTTAAAGGAATTGTATTTCGAGAAGAATGAGGTATCGTTTTGAATTTTCTGGTAAGTCGCTGTATCAGCTAATTGTTCGTCCATCGTTTTGATTTTTGATTCCAGATCTTCAATTCGTGTCTCAGTATTTTGTAAAGCATTTTTAATTCGCTTCAATTCTTTATCATCCGACTTTTTGTTCTGAGAGTTTGCTGAAGAATCAATAGGTTTTGAAGTTTCTGCTTTTTTTACCTCTTGTTTCTGTTTCTTGTTTAACTCAATCTCTCTAAAGGAGGCGGCGTTCTTTTTAAGCAAAAACTCATTGATGTCGCATAAGTGTTCTTTAATACCCACCGGGGTAAACTCAAATATCTTGGTGGTTAAGCCCTGTAGGAAATCTCTATCGTGACTTACAATGATTACCGTTCCTGCAAAATTTTGAATCGCCAACTTTAAAACTTCTTTTGATACAATATCAAGGTGATTGGTTGGCTCATCTAAAATCAGGAAATTAATAGGCTCTAATAATAGTTTCGCCATGGACAGTCTCGACTTTTCACCACCCGAAAGAACTTTTATCTTTTTTTCTACATCTTCTCCACTAAACAAGAAAGCTCCTAAAATACCTCTAATCTTTAAAAAACTATCCGAACTATAAGCCGTGATTTCCATTTCTTTTAAAATGGTATTCTCACTATCCAAACGGTTGGTTTGATGCTGAGCAAAATAACCCAGTTTTACATTATGCCCTATAGTAATGGTTCCTGTACATTCCAAATCATTAGCAATCATACGAGATAGGGTTGTTTTCCCCATTCCGTTTTTTCCTACAAAAGCAATTTTTTCCCCTGCGTCAATAGTGAATGTCATTGGCTTAATAACCTCTTTATCTCCGTAGTTTTTGCTAACATTCTCTGCATTAACTACTACTTTTCCGCTACGAGGAGGATCAATAAAGCGAATATTGATGGAACTTACATCTTCAAAATCCATTTCAATTCGTTCCATCTTGTCCAGTTTTTTAATCAAACTTTGAGCAAAACTTGCTTTGCTCGCTTTAGCACGAAACTTTTCGATGTTCCGTTCCATTTGAGCAATCTGCTGGTCCTGGTTCTTTTTTGAACTCTCCAGCTTTTCTCTTCTTTCTTTACGAAGAATTAAATATTTGGAATAATTGGCTTTGTAATCCTGAATACTTCCATTGGTAATTTCAATGGTTCTATTAGTTATTTTATCTAAGAATGTTCTATCGTGACTAATCATCATAATTGCACCGGGATAATCCATTAAGAATTCTTCCAGCCACATAATAGATTCTATATCCAGGTGATTGGTAGGTTCATCCAGTAAAACCAAATCAGGTTGTTGTAAAAGAATTTTTGCTAGTTCAACACGCATTTGCCAACCTCCGCTAAATTCACTCATACTGCGCTGAAGATCTTCTTGAGTAAAACCTAATCCCTTTAGAATCTTCTCGGTTTTTTCTTCCATTTCATATCCACCCAAAATTCTATATCGATCTTCAAAGTCATGCAAATCTGTGATCAATTTCATATAAGCATCACTTTCATAATCATCACGGGTGCCTAATTGAATATTGATATCGTCTATTTTATTTTGAAGAATCATTACTTGCTCAAAAGCTTTTTGTGTTTCTTCTAAAATACTTAAGGTAGAAGTATGATGAAATTCCTGCGGTAAATAACCAATAGTTGCATCGCGTGGTATTGATACTTGTCCGCTGGTTGGAACGTTAATTCCTTTGATGATTTTTAGTAAGGTGGTTTTTCCGGCACCATTTCTTCCACATAGTCCGATTCTATCTGTCCTATTAATCAGGAATGAAACATCTTCGAACAAAGGGTCTGCTCCAAAAAATAAATTGATATTATTAAGGCTAATCATACTCTTTCTAAATAAGCCCGCAAATTTAGCACTATTCGCCCATAAATACTACAAAGCTCTATAGTTAGCTTTTTTTAATGCTTAAAGTATAGTGAACTTAAAGAATTTATGATTTTTGCCTATCTGTAATGTAAGGATGTAAATACCTGAATTTACTGAAGTCATGGGTATTTGAACTTTTTCTCCTTCTTTTAATGACTCTGAATCCTTATATAAGGATTGACCTAGAAGGTTTTGAATATTATAGCTTAAAGACATTCCTTTGATAGAATTTAAATACTGGATGGTTAAAATATGATCATTTAATTCCCAATGAATATTAGTTGACCAATTCCCTTGTTCTTCAATACCAATAGTTCCACAGCTTGATTGATAGTTGGTAGTGGCAGAATTTTGTAAGTCAGTATATAAGTTATTCAAGCCATTATTATCATTTTGTAAATAGAAGCGAAGCCAGAGTTGTAATAGTTTAAAGGTGGTGGCTTGTTGCTCTTCTCTGGTAATTGATATTCCACTGGATGATACACTTTCACCAAAATCGCAAGCAATATTTGTGTTTGCGAAATAACAATGAGCACCTCCGGTAATATCAACAAAGAATTTACAGTTGCTTGCGGAAGAATCATACATTGGGATATGATGCTGAGCTGGTGGTGTTACCCCATCTGCCGAACCGGAGAAAATAATGAGTGGAAGATTATATGAACCGGAAGCTGCAATAGCGCTAGGGGTTGTTTCGGATGGAGCAAAGCCTGCAATACAGTTTACATCTCCCGGTTGCGCCAAACTTCCTGAAAGAACACTGCTGCCACCACCCATGCTATGGCCCATAATACAGGTTTTCCCATTAAAAAAGGGATATAAAAAAAATCCTGGGTCGTTTGCACATAAGGATCTTATTTTATTATTTATAAAAAGTAAATCAGTAGCATAATCCAAGTGTACAGGAGAAAATGATGTCTCAGTATTAACTAATACAATAACGTATCCTTTGGGAACTAATGTGTCTCTAAAATTGTAATAAGCATCCACTCCCATTACGAACCCATGTCCAAAAGTAATAACGGGGTACAGACCCAAAACAGGAAAGGTATTTGCTCCAGCCGTTTCTGCCGGATAGAATATTTCAATAGGGATATTTCTGTTACTTCTGCTGCTGTCAACATAGGTAATTGATCTAGTGCCAATTAAGTATTGTGCCGATAGGCCTTGGGTGCAAACAAAAAGGATAAGCAATAGATTTTTTTTCATTCCGAATAATTATTTGTCATAATGTTACAAAAAGATTAGTTGTTTGAAGCCCATAAAACAAAAAAGACGGATAAAAATCCGTCTTTCTCTATTCAATATTATTTGATCTTACCAGCGTCCGAGGGTTAATCCCACTCCAACTCCACCTAAGTGACTTCCAGTATAAATGTTATACATAAAGCTTCCATAAGCCTGCCATGAAAGGGTTCCTGTTCTAAAACGGAAACCTCCTCTGATGTGCGGTCCGTGTCCGATTGGTAAGTTTACTTCAGGCCTGTTAGTTGAAAAATTATAATTGCCAGTAACACCACTTGGTAAATAAGCGAATGAATATCCTAGACCAACGAAACCTCCAAAATCCTGATAAGATTTTTTAGTGGCATTGTGTCCAAAATTTAAAGTAAAGCATAATGGAATCTCAGCGGTAAAGTTTGTTTCATCTTTTTGCCACTGTCTTGCTACTAAATCCGTTGGGAATTGAACAAATGCATTGGTTTTTCCTACGCTAATACCAAAATGCATAGGGATTTCAAGTGCAAATGATCCTTTTGTTCTTCCCCATTTAGCAATATTAAATCTTGGAGTATAGTGGAATCCAATTGTAGGATAACCCATAGAGAACCTCTTATTGCCTAAAGAATTAGTGGTATAATTATCAACTCCTGGTAAAAATGAAACCCCTACAGTATGGAATACATCGTTTGGTTCAATTTGTCTTCCTTGTCTATATTTTCTTCTATATGGAGAGAATCCGCCTGTACCACCGCCGCCTGTTCGCAAGGCCACCTGATTATAGAACACCCCCGTTTGGCTACTACCTGTAAAGAATACAGTGTTAGAGCAGGAAGAAAATAGAATCCCGATCAACAACAAGCCAATTATATATAGAAAGGATTTGTTCATAAGTTGTTAATTACTCCCCAAAAATATACTTTTTTTCAATACTACGAAGTTACAAAACATTTTGTTTAAAATAATTATAAATCTAAAATATTTTTATACCTGTGTTTCACCCAGCAATTTGAATGCCATCCCATCTTTCAGAGCGTTTACCTTGATCTGACATGAGAGCCTGCTTGTTTGTGTTAGTTTGGGCAAAGTATCGAGCATGGCCCATTCGTCGTCTGTAGGCTCAGCAAGGTTTTCAAAGCCATTTGTGACCTGTACATGGCAGGTGGCACATAGGGCCATTCCGCCACAAGTTGCGAGAATAGGGTAGTCCATACTCTTTAGAATCTCCATCAACGACATTGATATATCCGTAGGAACTTCAACGTCGGTGCGGTTTCCATCATGGTCCTCCACATTTATTTTTACCAGATCTTCCAAGAATTAAAAAGATATTAGAATGAATTTACACCATTTACGGTTGTGTATTTGAAGCTTAGTTTTTGGTTTGGGTAAACAAACTTAAATGCAGACTGGGCCATCAAAGCAGCTTCGTGGAACCCACAAAGAATCAATTTCAATTTACCCGGATATGTATTGATGTCACCAATAGCAAAGATTCCAGGGATATTAGTCGCATAATCGAAGGTGTTTACCTCTATTGCATTTTTATCTATGTTCAACGCCCAGTCGGCTATTGGGCCCAGTTTTGGGGTCAATCCAAACAAGGGTATAAAATAATCAGCTGCTAATTCCGAGTTTTCGTTGTTGTTATTGGTAACGGTAACCGACTTCAATGTGCCGTTACCACTTACTTTACTCACATTTGAGTTAAGTATAAGTTTAATCTTACCTGATTTTGCTAATTCAAATACCTTTTCGGCACTATCGGGAGCCCCTCTAAAAGTCTCACTTCTATGAACTAGCGCTAAATTTTCTGTAATTTCGCTTAAATGAATAGCCCAGTCAAGTGCCGAGTCGCCGCCTCCTGCAAGGACCAATCTTTTATTTCTAAATAATTCGGGGTCCTTTACAATATATGCAATTCCTTTACCTTCAAAGTCTTCAAGTCCCGTAACTTCAGGCTTTCTAGGCTCGAAACATCCCAATCCTCCTGCAATAACAAGCACTTTACAATGAATTTCAGTTCCATCAACGGTTATTACTTTAAATGACCCATCGGCCTGTTGTTCAAGAGTTTCAAGTCTTTCGCCTAACGTAAAAGTTGGGTTGAAGGGCTCTATCTGCTTCATTAGTTTGTCAACAAGCTCTCCGGCTAAAATTTCTGGATACCCCGGAATATCGTAGATTGGTTTTTTAGGATAGATCTCAGAAAGCTGTCCTCCAACTTGTGGCAGAGCATCTACCAAATGGCAACGCATTTTTAAAAGCCCGGCCTCAAAAACAGAGAATAACCCAACTGGACCGGCACCCACAATGCATATATCAGTATTAACCATAGGTAGTAAAAATTTGTGCAAAGGTACACGAATTTTAGTAAGAGAAACACCCCATTTTTATGGTAAAAGACAATTATTTAGGAATTGGGGCGGCAAAAATGGTAAGTTTGCCCCATTAACACATTCAAACTTATGAAAGTTGCTCTAACCGGAGCCTGCGGTCACATAGGCATATCCATTATGTCGGAACTCAAAAAAAGAGGAATTGAGGTAAAAGGCCTCGCTTATAATGATTCGGAATATTTGGAAAAAATTGGAATCGAGTTTGTAAAAGGTCATGTAAATAGCAGAGAAGATATTGAAAAATTGTTGGATGGATGCGATGCTTTGATACATTCAGCAGCTATTATTTCAATTAACGGTGATAAGGGAGGAACGGTAAGGGAAGTAAATGTTGAAGGGGTGAGAAATGTAATGCAAACCGCATTGGACAAAAATATTTCCAGAGTAGTGCACATTTCATCCATTCACGCCTATAATGCACAGCCAAAATTTGAAGAATTAAACGAGTCAAGAAGTTTTGTTGATGCAACTGCTTTTGCTTACGATCAAAGTAAAAGGGATGGCCAGGCCGTGGTAAAAGGGATGGTGGCGAAAGGGTTGAATGCAGTTATTGTGAATCCAACTTCGGTTACCGGAGCTCCGGAAAATAAAATGTCTTATCAAGGAAAAGCGATTCTGGATATTTATCAAAATAAGATTCCGGCCATTTTTGACGGAGGTTTTGATTGGGTGGATGTAAGAGATATTGCAAGTTCAGTTTGCAATGCACTTACCATGGGAAATATAGGAGAGAACTATTTGCTATCTGGGAAGTATTATACGATGCGGGATATTATTGGAATTGTAAGTGAAGTGAAAGGTGAAAGAATAAAAATTCCAACCATTCCTGTATGGGCTGCTCGTGCAGGACTTCCTTTTGTGAAAATGCAATCCAGAATTACAAAAAAAGAACCTTTGTATACGGTAGAATCTATTGAAGTTTTGGTAAATGGCAATACGAAAGTAAGTCATGAAAAGGCAAAAAAAGATTTAAATCATAACCCGAGAGAGTTTAAAGAAACTATACGTGATTTGATTCGTTGGTTTAAGGATAACGGGTATATTAATGATTAGGTTATTAAGTATTGTAAGCTATTAACTAAATGACTTGTTAACTAAATAACAATGATAATGACCTGGACCATTTATTTTTATGTTGCGGTTACATGGATAGTGATAGGAGTTATCACTTTTTTCTATCTACTAAAAAAAACGGCACCGTATGGAAGGCATACAACAACTACGTGGGGCCCTTTGATCGATAATAAACTAGGTTGGTTCTTAATGGAATTTTTTGTTTTGGTGGTTTTGTTTTGTTTTTTGCTGACAGGAACCGTTACAATAAATGTAGTTAGTGGAATCATGGTGGGCTTCTTTACTTTTCACTATCTCAACCGATCGATTTTATTTCCTTTGAGGATTAAAACTAAAGGAAAGAAAATGCCTTTGGTAATTATGTTGTCCGCAATGGCATTTAACATGATGAATGGATTATTATTAGGGTATTATTTTGGAAATTTTGCTAGCTATACAAACGAGTGGTTAACAGATCCAAGATTCATTATAGGATGTGTGATCTTTTTAACTGGAATGTTTATCAATTGGCAATCGGATGCAATTCTGATTAATTTGAGAAAACCCGGAGAAACGGGTTATAAAGTTCCGCAAGGGGGTTTGTTTAAATGGGTGTCGTGTCCAAATCTTTTTGGTGAAGTTATAGAGTGGTTGGGATTTGCCATTTTAACCTGGAGTTTGCCCGGACTCGTATTTGTAATTTGGACCTTTGCAAACGTTGGCCCCAGAGCGATTTCACATCATAAATGGTATAAATCAAAATTTGATGATTATCCTAAGGAAAGAAAAGCCATTTTTCCTTATGTTTGGTAAATATATCAAACCATCATTTGAGAGTAATAGTTAACTGCAGGTTTTTAACTCAACCCATGACAGGGGTGCAACAATACGCCCTTAAACTATCAAATTACTTAAAAGAAAAGCTAGGAAATGAAGTTGAATTTGTTTCCCCTCAAGGAATTATACATACTGCTCTTGCAGAGAAATTAGATGTGAAAATTATTGGCAACACAAAGGGATTTTTTTGGGAACAAGTTGAATTGCCTTTTTGGCTAAAGAAGGAAAAATCACCATTGCTGGTGAATTTTGGGAATGTGGCCCCTCAATATTATTCAAATCAAATAGTAACCATACATGATCTTTCTACTCTTGAGCATCCTGAGTGGTATAGTAGTAAATTTTCCAGGGCATATAAATTTATGATTCCTCAGGTAGTTCAAAATGCAAAAAAGGTAATTGCCGTAAGTAATTTTACGAAGAAAAGGATTGTGGATTTACTGGAGACGGATTCATCGAAAATTGAAGTTATTTATAATACGATTGAAAAGGATAATTCCAATATTATAGTTGACAATCATCATCCTTATTTTTTATCAGTGGGGAGTTTTAGTGGGAGAAAAAATTTTACTACACTTATTAAAGCGTTTAAGAGCGCAGATATTGAAGGGGTGAAATTGAAAATTAGAGGAGACAACGAGGATATTTTTAAAGGTGAAGGAGAATTAATAGAATCAGCGGCCAATCATGAAAGAATTCAATTTATTGAGCCATTAAATTATACGGCATATCTTGAATTAATTAGGAATGCAACAGCTTTGATTAATACTTCGATATATGAAGGTTTTGGAATGCCTAATCTGGAGGCTTTGTCTCTAGGAGTTCCTGTAATTTGCTCAAACATTGAGGTTTTTAGAGAAGTAAGTGGTCATTGCGCAACCTATGTTGAACCAGTGAATGAATTGGAATTGTCGGAGGCATTAAAAGAAATTTTAAGTAGAGATTCCTCCCAAAGGGACAAATCAGACAGAGTAAAACAAGCAAGTAGTTTCAATATTTCTGCCGAAGGAGAAAAATTGGTAAATTTAATCACACAAACCATTAGTTAACAAACTGAGATGAGGATCGCAATAGTACATGATTGGCTGATACATCCCGGAGGTGCTGAGAAGGTGTTAAAGGAGTTCCTTTATTTGCTGCAGGATCATGAAGTGGAGATTTTTACCCTTATGGATTATCTTACTGATGATGATAGATTCTATTACCTAAATGGAAGAAAGACGAACACCAGTTTTTTGCAGAATTATTCCTTTTCGAAAAAAAATTATAGGTACTGTCTACCATTATTTCCAAATGCTGTTGAAAAATTCAACCTCAAAGATTTTGACGTTATCATTTCCAGTTCTCATTCAGTAGCGAAAGGCGTTAAAAAAAGAGAAGGCCAGATCCATATTTGCTATTGCCACACCCCTATGCGTTATTTATGGGATTTACGAAAAGAATATTTGGATGACTATAATCTGAATTCCGGATTACGAAGGTGGATTATTAACGGTGTTTTAAACTCAATACAAAAATGGGATTTGAATAATTCCAAAAATGTTGACCATTTCATCGCCAATTCCAAAAATATTCAAAACCGTATCAAACAAAATTATAATCGGGAATCAACCGTGATCTATCCTCCGGTTGATAATGAGTTTTATAAGAACAGCTCCGTGCAACGAAGTTACTACGTTACTGCATCAAGAATGGTGAGATATAAAAAAATAAATTTGATCGTTGATGCATTTGCAAATCTTCCTGAGCATAAATTGGTTGTAATTGGAGATGGCCCTGAATATGAAAACATTGCCGCCAGAAGTACTCCGAATATTGAGATCATTCGTTATGAAACTAACGAACTTTTACGACATTATTTACAACATGCCAAAGCATTCGTTTTTGCAAGCAATGAAGATTTTGGAATTACACCTGTTGAAGCATTGGCTTGTGGAACTCCTGTGATTGCGTATGGTAAAGGTGGGATCTTAGAAACGGTGGTGGAAAATAAAACAGGAATGTTCTATCAGCACCAAGGTGTAAAAGCGATAATTGACGCGATTTATAAATTCGAATTGGATTCGGATTCTATCCTGGCTGCCGATTGCGAACTGCAAGCTTCAAAATTTTCCGTAAACAGTTTTAGAGAAAATATTTCTCAGTTTTTAAAAGATCATGCCGACATTGACTGCTACACTTCATAAATTTCGTGAGTATATCACGTATGTAGTAGCGATCTTCTTTCTACTCCCTATGTTATGGGTTTCTTATTTAATTGCAATATGGGGACTGGTATGTTTAGCTCTCATTTTTACGCATATTAAACAAATAAAAAAGGTCGATTTGCTTAATACCTTTTTATACTCCTCTCTGTTCTTACTGCTTGTTATTTCTATTCAACTTCATGGTGGCGACGGAAATTCTATCATGGAAAGAGCAATGAGTTTTGCAGTTTTTCCGCTTTGTATTTTTCTCTCAATCTTTAAATTAAAAAAGGAGGAACTAATAAGAGTTACATGGGTATCTCTTATTGGATGCTGTTTGTTAGCAATCAAAGGCCCTTTGATGTATTTGTTTGTAGGTCTGCATTTCCCATATACCTCGCAGCATGATTTTATCTATAGGTACAGGACAGAGTTTAATGCCAATACTGAAATTAGCCCCACCTATGCTTGCATTTATTTCGGATTTGCAATTGTTCTTGTCTTAATTCAAATGAAGGAATTTGTAAAAAAAAGAGCTCTGTTATTTATTATGATGGGGGTTTTATTGTTTAATATGATTTTACTTTCAGCTAAAATGCCTTTAATGGCAACCGCAATAGTTTTATTCATTCTCTTTGTTCGAAATCAAATTTCTATTCGAACGGGATGGATAAGAAACGTCTGGGTAGCTTCTTCAATTGTTATAGTTGCAATTGTTGGGTTGTTATTTTTAACGAGGTGGGGGGAGTTTATTACTGGGTTTCGATCGGATTCTTCTAATGCAAAGGAAAATACTTTAGACGTAAGAAGAATGATTACCCAATGCGATTTGGAATTAGGGGCTAAATATTTTTTAACCGGTGTAGGGCCTCAACATTTGCAAACAAAACTTAACCAGTGTTATTATCAGTTCGAAGGTTCTGCTTTAGAACGAAATAAATTCAACACACATAATCAATACTTCGACTATTTACTTTCGCATGGAATAATAGGATTGATTCTTTTGCTTTTGGTAATGATCGTTCCTTTATACAAATCAATTCGTAATGGTGACCCAGTTTTAATGTCATTTATTATCTTGATCTTACTATGTATGCTTACTGAAAATATTTTAAGCAGACAGGGAGGAATTGTGTTCTATGCATTTTTCAATGCATTATTGTTGAATCGAAAGATTGAATCAGTACCTAAGGTTCTTCTGGCCAGTTAAGGTTAATCAATCTTCATAAATGCACACAAAATACCACCCATTAGGGCCATGGTTATGATCCAATACCCGACATTGATGGCAATATATTTAAAGCCCTTTCTTTCGAATAGGGCATTAATACCAAGAATTGGAAGAACCACGAAGAAACCAGCAAGAACGCCGTGAAAAGCCCCATGCTTAAAAGTGCGGAATTCATTTCCAAAAGTCACCATAATTTTTTTGAACATCAGAGAATGTTCTGAGGTAGGATCTTTGATTTCGGTTCCAGCAGCCAACAGGGAAAATATATGCATCTGGTGAATAACAATCGGCATTAAACCTATTGTAAACAGTAACGAAAGCAGGTAAGTTAAACCAAATATTTTGGCCATTTTGGCACCGCTTGGTTTTTCTTCAATCATTTTGCTTGCCTTTATCCAGGCGTTTCCAAATACCTTTGGATGATACCAGATAAAACCAATTAATAATGGAATGAGGGCTACGGCAGGAACTATTACAAAATTCATAGCTATGTTTTTATCAAATATAACGGTATAAGTTGAACATGTAAAGATAATGTGACAAAAAAAATGCCCTCCAAAAGGAAGGCATTTTCAAAACTATATAAATAATCTCTTATTTGATTTTAGAAGCAAACTTAATAGCACTGTATAAGTTTACAACACCACCTGAAGCGCTTAAATCGGAAAGCATTACCATTTCGTCTTTTGATCCAGGTTTTTTCAATTTGTATTTTGGATATTTAGTTGAACTCTTCATCAACACATCTCTAAGCTGGGCAGCAGTTAAATTTGGGAAATAACTTAAGATTACTGCAGCAACTCCACTTGTTGCTGGAGCAGCCATTGAAGTACCATTAAAGAAAGCATACGTATTTTCAGGAGTAGTTGAATAAATGTCAACTCCTGGAGCAAATACATCTACAAATTTAACCCCATAGTTACTGAAACCCCCAACAACCATTTTATATTTAGGATTTTTTGGAAGTGGTTTTTCTTCATCACCAGCTTTAATATCAAAATCATAACCCATTGCACCAATTTCCAACCAGTTGTTTACCAATGTGCCATCTTCCATTGTTCTGCATGGATAGTGTGTTACCTGATCGATGTTTGTATTTTCATTTCCCGCTGCATGGATCAATAATACTCCTTTTGATTCAGCATATTTAACGGCATCATCCACTACTTTTTTGTCTTTAACCCAAGCTTTACCAAAACTCATGTTGATGATTTTAGCTCCGTTATCAACGGCATAACGAATTCCGTTTGCAACATCTTTATCTCTTTCGTCACCATCCGGAACTACACGAATTGACATGATCTGAACATTATCGGCGATGCCATCTAATCCGATACCATTACCTCTTTTACCAGCAATTATACCAGAAACGTGAGTGCCATGAGATGCATCAGGACCTTTTACATCATTGTTACCATAATTTTTTTCCGATGAATTTGAATAATTATCTCCTACAATATTTCTTGGATCATAATTAACATTGAAGTTAAACTCCATTTGACCATTGAAGTAATCAACGCCTTCTTTTACTGCAGCATATAATTCATTCACGTCATTTGCAAACCCTAATCCCAAATACATTTGAGCATTAGCAATTTTTGTAGAAAGAGAATCATTTTTGTCAACAGTTAAAGCTCCTAATTCAGCAGAAGTAGCATTGTCCATTCCAAAACGAGCTTTAATTTGATCTTTTACAAATGAAACATCGTTGAAGATAGGCTGATAGATCTTTAAGTTACCCTTTACCTGACCGACTTCTTCTTCAAAAGAAACCTTTACCAGTTTATATAACTCGAATTGTTTATTCTCAGTTGGATCACTAAAGGGTCCTGTTTTACCATCGAATTTTTTACCCAAGTCGCGATATAAACGTGTAAGCTCTAGATTATCATGCTCAACATTGTTACCATCTTTTCCACCAATAAAGTTCCATCCGTTGATGTCGTCAACATATCCGTTTCCGTCATCATCTTTACCGTTATTAGGAACTTCACCAGCATTTACCCACATTACATCCTTCAAATCTTCGTGGAGATAATCAACTCCGCTATCAATAACGGCAACGATTACCTTGGTTGGTTTTTTATTTTTAAGGAGAGAGTAACCCTGAGTTACACTCATTCCGGCTATTTTATCCTTTTTTGAATCCAGCAGCATCCAGTCTTTTCGTGGAAAATCTGTTTGGGCCGTTAGTAGGGTTGTACTCAACAAAACTGCAATAGCAGTACCCCTGATTTTAAAATTATTCATATTAAGCATACGTTGTTTAGTGTTACAATATTAACTATTATAACCAAATACCGTTCTTAAAGCGATTTGGAATCTTATAAAAATTCTTAATATGCCTGTCTTTTATACTTTTACGTAACTTTACTCTATTGAATCCGCTTAGGAAATTAGCAGGCCAAACGGCCATTTACGGGGTTGGGACCATTCTTGCGAGGGTTCTCAATTATTTTTTACTACCTCTTTATACCAGTATTTTTGCACCCGCAATTTTTGCCCAGTACAACAAGGCTTACGCATATATTGCGATTCTTCTGGTAATTCTAACATTTGGGATGGAAACAGCCATCTTTCATTTTAGTCAGAAAAAGGAAGATAAGACTCAGGTATTTTCTACGATTATGGGTTTTATCCTGGCTACAACTAGCATATTTTGGATCCTAATTTTTTCATTTGGTACTCCTATAGCTGGTTTTATGAAATACCCGGGACACACTGATTATGTGATCTGGTTGGGACTTATAATTGGGATGGATGCTATTTCATCAATACCAATGGCTTGGTTAAGGCAACAAAATCGTCCAAAACTATTTACGGGCATTACCATTTTAAATATTATGGTAAATATTGGACTCAATTTATTCTGGCTTCTCTATTGTAGAAGTATGTTTTTGGATGGAAAGGTTGAAGACGGAAGTTTTATTGACAGGGTTTATAACCATGATATAGGTGTTGGGTATATTTTTATTTCCAATTTGATAGCAAGTCTGGTAAAGCTTATTTGTTGTTTTCCGTTGATGTTAAAAATTCCGTTCAGATTCAGTAAATCTCTCTTAAAGGAAATTCTTATTTATGCTTTACCGTTGGTGATTTCGGGACTCGGGTTTATTATCAATGAAAGGCTTGATATTTTGTTGCTCGAAAGATATCTTCCACTCCCGCAAGATCAGGCAGATTTCCAAATAGGTGTTTATGGCGGTTGTTATAAACTGGCAATTTTAATGTCGCTCTTCATACAAGCATATAGGTTTGCAGCAGAACCATTTTTCTTTTCACAAATGAAGGAAAAGGACCCCAAAAAGACGTATGCCACAGTCATGAATTATTTCGTTATACTTTGTTGTTTTTTATTTCTTCTCGTAAATCTTTACCTGGATATCTTTAAACATTTTATCCAAAATGAAGATTTTTGGGTAGGCCTAAAAATTGTTCCAATTATTATGATGGCAAATTTATTTCTGGGGTTATATGTGAATCTTTCAATGTGGTATAAATTATCAGGACAAACTATGTTTGGTGTTTGGTTCTCAGTAATCGGTGCGGTTATAACAATTGTTCTTAATATCCTTTTCATTCCTAAATATGGTTATATGGCATCAGCTTGGACAACGTTGGCAGCTTATTTCGTTATGTGCATGGTAAGTTACTTTGTAGGTAGAAAGTATTATCCGATCCCATATAATTTAAAGAAGATTATTTCACTCATTGTTGTTTCCATTGGCCTTTCATACGTAAGCATGCGAATTCCTTTTGATAATTTTGTGGTCAAATTTTTAATGAATACTGCCTTGCTGTCATTCTTCCTGTTTATTGTGTATAATATGGATAGCAGCTTAAGAGAAATAATAAGAACCTATCGGAAGAAAATATGGAAGTAAAAGTTGAGATAATAAATAAAGGGAAGCATGCTTTACCTGAATATGCAACCGGCCTTTCGGCAGGAATGGATATTCGTGCAAACTTAGATGCGCCTATTACCTTAAAACCTTTGGAACGACGATTGGTTTCTACCGGATTATTTATCGCATTACCTGAAGGATTTGAAGCACAGGTTCGTCCAAGAAGTGGTTTAGCATTTAAAAAAGGAATTACAGTTTTAAATACTCCCGGAACAATTGATGCAGATTACCGTGGAGAAATTGGAGTGATTCTTGTAAATCTTTCTGCCGAAGACTTTATAGTTGAGGATGGTGAACGCATTGCCCAACTGGTAATCGCAAAACACGAAACTGCTAAATGGCAGGAAGTGACAGAATTATCTTCAACATCTCGTGGAGAGGGTGGTTTTGGAAGTACCGGCACTAAGTAATAGTAAACGTATCCCCGAATAAAATAATTTATAAATTTGATATATCAATAGAAAACCGAATTATGAAGAAGCGCACCACCTATACCATTCGTTTAATAGTCATTCTTTTTTTAGTTTCTACGTCCCGTGTTTTTGCGATCGAGGGAATGTGGATTCCTATGTTGTTGAAATCACTTAACGAAAATGAAATGCGTGATATGGGAATGCGTCTCACAGCAGAAGATATTTACAGCGTAAATACCTCCAGTTTAAAAGATGCAGTTTTCTTGTTCGGTCGTGGATGTACCGCTGAGTTAATTTCTGATAAGGGATTACTGGTTACGAATCATCATTGTGGGTTCGGACAAATTCAATCGCATACAACATTAGAAAATGATTATTTAAAAAACGGTTTCTGGGCAAAAGAATATAAGGAAGAATTGCCAAACAAAGGTTTAACGGCTACCCGAATTGTTAGAATGGATAATGTTACAGATAAAGTAATTGCCGGATTGGCAGATTACGACAATACAATAAAAAAATTATGTAATGATGCTGTTGCAGGAACACATTATACTGCAGTGGTTCGTCCTTTCTATTATGGAAATGAATATTATTTATTCGTAACGGAGGTTTTCAAAGATATTCGTTTGGTAGGTGCTCCGCCATCTTCAATAGGAGTTTTTGGTGGTGACACTGATAATTGGGTATGGCCTCGCCATAATGCAGATTTTTCCGTTTTTAGAATTTATGCCGACAAGGACAACAAACCAGCGGATTATTCTGAAACTAATATTCCTTATAAACCATTAAAGAGTTTAACCATTTCTTTGAAAGGAGTTAAAGAGGGGGATTTTACAATGGTGTATGGTTTTCCTGGAAGAACACAGGAATATTTACCTTCTTATGCCATTGAGTCTATTACCGGAGATCTAAACCCGCTAAGAATTAAAATGCGTACAGCATCTTTAGACATTATTCATTCAGCAATGGTAAGTAGTGATGCGTTAAGAATCAAGTACGCCGCGAAAGCAGCAGGTATTGCAAACGCATGGAAAAAATGGCAGGGAGAATTAAAAGGATTGAATAGATTAAAGGCAATCGATAAAAAGAAATTGTTTGAAGCTGAATTTGCAAAACTTTCAAAATCGGATCCCAACTATGCAAATATCATTTCTGATTTCGAGAATCTCTACAAAACGGTTAAGCCTCTTGCGTTAACCTTCGAATATTATAGTGAATTATTTACCAATGGATCTGAAGTAGTTCGGCTCTCTGCGAATTTAATGGAGCCTTATGATAAGTATAAATTACTTAAAACCCAGGATACATCAACAGTTAGAAAATTCACCAAAGAGATTAACGAATCGTTGGATAAGTTTTCCGCATCCCTCGATGGATTTTTTCAGAACTATGATGTAGAAGTGGACAAAAAATTAATGAAAGCTGTTTATCCTATTTTCTTTGCTGGTGTTGGAGATACCAATGTTTCACCGTTGGCAAAAAAAGAATGGGCCGCGGCCAAATCAAATATTGATGTGTTTACCAATAACATGTTTGCAAAAACAATGTTCACCAATAAGGATAAATTGAAAAAGTGGGTGGATGCTACCAAGAAGAATTTTGCTTCGGGATTTAAGGCTTTGGAAAAAGATAAATTATTTTTGGTAGGTAAGGATCTTTATAAAAAGTACGATAGTGACCTTTATCCAAAATATGCTGAATTAAATGGAGCTATTCAGGGTAAAATGAAAATGTATATGAAAGGCATCCTTGCTTATTTTGGTTCTTCAAAAAGATTATACCCTGATGCAAATGGTACCTTGAGAGTTTCTTACGGGAAAGTACAAGGGTTTTCTCCAATCGATGGAACCAATTATAATTGGTTTACCACAATTGATGGTGTTGTAGAAAAATATAAGCCAGGTGATTATGAATTCAATTTGCTTCCTAGATTTTTGGATTTATATAACAGCAAAGATTATGGAAGATATGCCGAAAATGGAGTGCTGCCCACCTGTTTTTTAGCATCCAATCATACAACTGGAGGAAACTCGGGGTCTCCTGTTTTAAATGCTGATGGTCAGTTAATTGGAATAAATTTTGACCGAGCCTGGGAGAGCACAATGAGTGACATTATGTACGATCCCGAAAAATGTCGTAATATTATAGTTGATATCCGATATGTGTTGTGGGTGATTGATAAATATGCCGGCGCCACACATTTGATAAACGAAATGAAAATAGTTCAATAACCTAAAAAACCTAAACTATCATGAAGAAAAGAAGTTTCATTATTCTATTTGCCGTTGTGCTTGTCTTGGCTGGTTGCCAGGAATTAATTGGAAGTTTTACTGGAAGTGTTAATGGTGTTGCCTGGGAGGCAGATGTTTTTGGAGCAGTAAAAAACGGAAATCAATACAACATTACAGCCAACAAAGGCAATTCTTCGATAGTAATTTCTATACCAGGTACTACTCAAGGAACATACAATATCAATCCATTGGATACTTCGTTGGATGCGGTTGTTTATTTACCGGATTATAACAATACCGATAGTTCTTTTATCGCCACTCAGGGTTCTGTTGATCTTGTCAAAGTTAGCACAGGTCGTTTAACGGGTACTTTTAATGTGTATGCTAAAAGCACAAAGAATGCCAATGATAGCATACCACTTACGGGGCAGTTCAGTAATATTCTTTCTAATTAGAATTTAATTTTTGAATAATATTTGTAAGACGGGGCTTTTGATCCGTCTTTTTTTTGGGAACCTTTTTGAATTAATTCTATCTAGGCAACAAGTTTGTACTTGTTTAAATAATCCGTCCAGTTCCATAAAAAGAATTCTACCAGTTCGGTTAATTCTTTCATAACGATAGGGCTTGGAGAATTTAATTTTTGGAAATGCTCTTTTTGATATTTATTGAGATCGTATTTATGGAAGATGGCCAATGACATCGCTTTTACTACGTTTTTAGGTTCTCCAAGAAGAGTTCTTAAAAATGATTCGTAGTCGATTAAGATTTCAATGGCAATATCGGGGTCTTTACCCATAGCCTTAATGATCTCTTTTGAAAATATTACACTGATTTCATCAGCCTGTTTTTTATCGAAATGACTATCTAGATTTACAAGATTTCCTGCATAAACGATATACAAAAACCATTCATTTTCTTTATCAGAAAGTTTTGGTGATTTTTCAAATTCTTTTTCTTCGTTGATATATCCTGCAATTTCTGAAAATCCAGCTTCCACTACTTCATAAATGGTACTTACATATTGAGGAGCTAACTCTTCTACTTTTATTTTCTTTTTTCCAAAAAGGCCCATAATAATTGCTGAATAAGGTTGTCGTAGGTCAAATAAAGAGGTTATTTCGTTAAAATGCAAATAGCTTGCTAAGAGAGGCGTTCAACGGTTCAATGACTCACCTGTGACATTGAAAAATGCTTCTCTGCCATATTGGTGATTTCTTCACCTATTGCCAAACATGCCGATGCTGCCGGAGAGGGTGCATTTAAAACATGAATGGCGTTGTCTTTATATTTGATTTCAAAATCTTCTATCATCACCCCATCTAAGCCCAATGCCATAGCACGAACACCTGCATGCCCGGGAGTAATATCATTCATTTCCAATGAAGGAATCAATCGTTGTAGTGTTTTTAAAAATAGCTTTTGCGAAAATGCTCTTCGATATTCGTTCAGCCCGAATTTCCAGTGTTTGAAAAATAATTTCCAGGTTCCTTTATAGCTCAAAGCATCCAAAGTATCAACTAAACTAAAGGAAGTTTTATGATAACCTTCACGTTTAAAAGTAAAAACAGCATTTGGTCCACATTCGATTCCTCCTAAAGCCATTCTCGTAAAGTGAACTCCTAAAAATGGAAACTCAGGATTTGGAACAGGATAGATCAAGTGTTTTACTTTTTGCTCTCCTTTGGCAGTTAGGTTATAATAATCTCCTCTAAACCCAACGATTTTCATTGGTAAATTTTCAACTCCACCTTTTTTAGCCATACGATCACTTTGTAATCCACAACAAAAAACAAGCTTATTTGCAATGAATGTATGTTCAGAAGTAATTACGATGCTTTGCTCTCCGTATTTTTGAACCCTTTGCACTTCGGTGTTAGTATATACCTTCGATTCAGGATTAATTTTAGTCATCAACTCGGCCATTTTCTCTGTGGCTGCTCTAAAATCAATAATGCCAGTACAACCAACTCTTATTGCTTTTATTCCTGCGCAATGTGGTTCTATTTTTTTTATTTCATCCGCACCAAGGATTTCCATATCCTCAATTCCATTTGCAATTCCTCTTTCATAGATCTTATCTAACAATGGAAGTTCCCATTCTTCAATGGCAACAATGAGTTTACCGCAAACATCATGGGTTATATTATGCTCTTTTGCAAACTTTACCAATTCACGTCTTCCATCAACACAGTTTCGTGCTTTATACGAACCGGGCTTATAATAGATACCGGAATGAATCACTCCGCTATTATGCCCTGTTTGATGATCAGCTAATTTTTCTTCTTTTTCAATAAGAGCAATGCGGATATTTGGAAAACGGCTTTGTAATTTATACGCTGTTGCACAACCTACAATTCCCCCTCCTATAATGATAATGTCAAATGATTCGTTTGCCATGATATTTCATCACAAAATTATTGATAAAATGCAGGAATGAAAATTTTTTTATTGACGACGAAACAGGCTGTAAGCCTCATAAATACTAATAATGGCAACGATTGTTAAAAAACAAATAATCCCAAACCAGGCAAAAGTCTTGGCATATTTGGGTAAAAAACTAATAACCACAATGCTTTCTTTGGGGACATTAAATAACTCAATCATTGGGCTCAATGAAGAAAAATCCCTAGGTTTTTCGTTGATCAAAACTTTTGTTGAAGGAGTGGGAGACATTTGAATGTTTAAAGTATCGGAATTAAAATTAGTTGTAAATTTCATTCTGTATGGATTGAAATCAAGAAAATCAGTTTGGCGTGAAACAATGTATACGATATTATCTTGTTCATCCCGTGCTTGTTCTTTTGAAAATACAATAGAAGAAGTTTGGGGATTAAACGATCCGGAATTTATATAGTCACCATAATTTTTCGAATCGTATGGATGATAACAACCAATATTTGGGACATGATTCAATGTTCCTGTATTGGTCCATGTTTGTCCTATTCCGAGATTCCAATAATCCTTATAACTTTTATTTTGAATGGGATGAAATCTATCAGGGAGCTTGAGCCATTTTTTATTGATCTCCGAAACGGATTCGTTGGCCACTCCAGTGTAGAACATATTCATTTGTACTGCTACCAATAAAAATAAAATATTGAATCCTATTAACTTTTTGATTGTTCCCAGCTCTTTTTTTCGCGTAAAAAATAACCAGAAAGTGAGAACAATAAATAAGACTCCCCAAATCAACGATTGAAATTTTAAAGATTCAATTACGCTATGATCATTTTTTGCATTAACAAAAATAGCATTGAAATTTTTATAAAACTCCATGTGGTTGATGTTGATGGAGAAAATCAAACAACATACGCCTGCTACAATCGCAAAAATTAGAGTTTGTTTGGTTCGGTTGTTTTTCAATAGATAATCGCTGCCAATTGCCGCTAATATGCATGCTGCCAAAATAAAATAAATCCGAAATTGCGAAGCAAAGCGAAGCTTTTCATAGAAGGGAAGATGTCTGAAAATATACCAGGTAGGTAAAATATAGCTTCCAAATGAAAATAGCAAAGCTAGAATCCCAATTGCAGCAGTTACCCAAACAATTTTCTTTTTTTCTTTTGACGCAAAGGAAAACCCGATAAGGAAAATACTGATTATTCCAATGAATATATTATTCATTGAAATATCTGTTCCCGACCACATTTTTGATGTTGTGGTGGTGCCAAATGGATAAATTAAACTTATCCAACTGTTGGGAACCAATGATCCGAAAGAAGCCGTATTGTCATCATATCGACCGCCTCTGTACATGGTATCCATATTAACATACAGCATATAAAATGCAGGAGCACAAATGATAAAAAGAATCAAAACGGAAACCAACGTATATTTGTAGAGCTTTAGCGTCTCAACGTTTTTCTTTTGTCTGATATTTTTTACAACAATGAAGCTTATTACGAGAACCAGGAATATAAATGTTGTTATAATAAATGGAATATAACTGCTCAGAACCAGCATAGCTCCCGTAAATCCAAATTTTAAGGCTGTTTTAAATTCCGGTTGTTTAATTAGCAAGAAAAAATAATATAACACGAGGGGGAGCCAGCATCCATAAAAGGTCCATCCTAGATGCTGAAAATTTCCAACAAAGAAACCAGAGAGAATGTATATCAGACTTCCACCTACCAAAGCCCAACGATTTAATTTGAGAAGTGATAATAGTTTATAAGTTCCAATTCCTCCAAGAATTAAATGCAAGACGATTTCGGTATGTAAATAGGAGAGTCTGTATTTCCCGAACAACGCAAAGATCCATGATGGATAATACCAACTGGATGGTTCCATTCCTTGTGTCCAACCTAAGTTGATATATGGATTCCAGATAGGGAAGTATCCACTTCTTAAACTGTCGGAAACAAATTTTTTCCAGGGAAGTGATAACAATGACGCATCACACTTAATAGTGTATTGAAAAAAAGAAACCTGCCAATAAGCTATTACAACGATTAATGCAATGATTAAATAATCATAATATCTATGGGCAGGTTTCAGCAAATTGAAATTATTTTACATTGATCTCGTATAGAGTTCCTGATTTATCTACCGTATATATTTTATTGTTTGCAGATGTTAGAATTTTGGTATTTGCATAATCTGCTTTTCCAATTTGTTTCCAGGTTCCGGTGGTAAGGTCTGTTTCGTAACATGCACCACTTGATTCTATGGTATATAATTTATCTCCTACGGTTGTTGCACATATTGAATATGCATACGCACCAGTTGAGCCAATTATTTTATAGCCTGCCGTTGAGGGGTCTATTTCATATAAAGTGCCAGTATTTTCAATGGTATATAACATAGATGTACCTGCCAATAGAAATTTGGTATTTGCATACGAACCAGCGCTTCCAATAGTAGCATATTCGCTTGTGCCTATATTTGTTTTATATAAAGTTCCTGTTTTTTCAATAGAATAGAGATTGTCTTTTACAATAACACCCATAATTGTATTTGCCCAGGCACCTGTATTTCCAATTATTTTCCATTCACCTGTAGAAGGGGTAATCTCGTACAACGTACCCGTTTTTTCAATGGTATAAGCTTTGCTGTCCGAAGCCATCAACAGTTTTGTATTTCCATAGTCGGCTTTGCCTACCGTTGCTGAAGCACCTGTGGATGGAATGGTTTTATAAAAAGAGCCACTGCTTTCAATACTGTAAATGGTGCTTCCTGAACCAACTGCAAAAGAGGTATTTGACCAAGACCCAGCCTTTCCTACTATGCGCCATGTTCCTGCTTGTGAAAATGTTACAGCGCTTGTTAAAAACGCAGCGCTAAAAAGTAAAATTAGTTTTTTCATGTTCGGGATTTGACTAAAGGTAATTGATTTAGTTTAATTCTATCATATTGATCAAAAGCTTATATGCTCCGGGAACGCCGTCAGGTAATTGGCGGAAAAAGGATAATCCGGAATACATAAAATAACCTTTGCCATATTTAGCAATAATTAGGGCGCCTTTTTTATCTTCTTCATTCGGGTCATTACATCCAATTAAAGCAGTATAATTTTTATCAAAATCATTTGCAAAATATAATCCACGCTCCTGTACCCATCCTTTAAAATCCGCTTCTTTAATTTTATAGGGTTTATTAAATATAGCATGGTTGGTATCCAGAATGCGCATTTCAGCATTTTCATCAGTAACCCTATCTCTGGTAATTTTAAAAGGATAAGGTCCCATTTCTTTCGCTTTTAAATTTCCGTTGGTTACATATTGAACAATCAGTTTCCCTCCATTGTTTACATAGCTAAATAATGCAGGCTGTAACAATCCAATATTTTCAATGGTATTATAACTTCTTATTCCAAGGATTACTGTTTTGTATTTTGAATAATCTGTCCTTAATACATTTTCTTGTTTAATAAGATCAATAGAATAACCTGTTTCCTGCAAATCATGTGCAATGTCATCACCCGCTCCATCAATATAAGCAATGGATGAAAGGGTTGAGCTATTCGTAATTTTTACCAATTTTACGGATGCTTCCGGAAATAAAACGATGGTTGGAATATGGTCATATTTTATTTCCTTAAAACTACAGGAATAATTTCTTCCGTCACAAATTACTTCCGCGGTTAAAGTTCCTTGTGAGTTGCTATCAGGTGGCGTTACGAAAAATTCTACATTTTTTGCTTCACGTTTAAGAGCTATATCAAAATTAATTTCTGCAGGAGAAACTTTCCAACCTTCAGGAACATTTAATCTTACTTTTCCATTTACATTATTTTTAAATGCCTGTAGTTGAACGGTAATTTTCTTTTCTGTATGATTTCTCCAAACCATTACTTGTTGCAGGGGAGTAGCAGTTACCGGAGGAGCTAAATAAACAGGTTGATGAATTTCACCTTTTTCTGGATCGCCTTTTTTAAACATTATATGACCTGTAAATTCCAAGCCTTTAATAGGTTGTTTGCCATTAAAAGATGGAATGATGGTATAAGTCATCGGTTCAAAATGTTTATTCTCTACAGCTCGGCTATAATTTTTTACATCTACATCAATGGTTTTAAAATCCCACCACACAGGGCTTGTAAAAGCCGCATCATCTTTTACCGTTAAAACACCTGAGGTCCATTTTTGTTGTTCATTCAAATTTACTTGTCGGTTATATTCAAAATCAGTTACCAGCCATTCTCCTTGGTATGGGATTCGCATGTTTAAATAGGTCATGTATTTGCCACTGCGATTTAAAGTTTCACTTTTTAAACGAAAAGTATCCCCCACTGCATAGATATAATCATCCGTATACACGTCATGATAAAAACCCAAACATTGATTGATGAGTTCATTTAAATCAGTTAATTTTCTTTGCACCAGATAAGAATCATCATTTAGTTTTTTTATTTCCTGAAAAAGATCAATCAATAGTTCCACCGAAGCAGATGGATCATTGAAATTATATTTAGACAAAATGTTATCAATTTTTCCAATCATTCCTTTGCCGTTTTTTATCCGGTTCCAGGTAAAATCATATCCACTAAAAATATCTTTATTAGTGGGAGCCGTTCCCGCTGAAGGAATAAAATATTCCAATTGCTCCCCTCTTATACCAATCGTTCCAAAACCCTGACTTTTATGGCAACTTCTACTCAAGGCAGCAATTTCGGAATAGGAAGTACCTAATAATGAATTGTAATTCCCACAATCAATTTTTGCCAATGTATCCAGCTTGGCGCCTTTATCAAAGAAAAATGAAGAAGCGTTCCAAACTACTCTGGGTACTTTCCAGGTGTTTACATACGGCAATTGTTCGTACGCTTCATTGGTATCGGTACTTAATTCAATTACCTCATTAGCAAGCATTGCCGAGGCAGTATGATGTCCGTGAGTAGTTCCCGGTGTTGCATTAAATCGGGTAATAATAAGATCAGGTTGAAATTTTCTAATGACATAAATGAGGTCATGCATTACTTTTTTCTTTTTCCAGATTTTAAAAGTTTCATCCGGAGTTTTCGAATAACCAAAATCTGCCGCTCTTGAAAAAAACTGAATCCCTCCATCAATTTGTCGGGCTTGCGTTAATTCATGAGTTCTAATTACACCCAGCTCATCACCCAATTCCGCACCAATTAAATTTTGTCCACCCTCACCTCTTGTTAAAGATATATAAGCTGCATTTACTTTTTTCTCATTGGCCAACCAAGTAATTAATCTAGTATTTTCATCATCAGGATGCGCCGCCACATACAATACCGATCCCATTACTTTTAATTTTTGTAAATGATGATAGATTTCGGATGAATTCCACTGACGATAAGTTTGTGAAAAAAGAGGGGTGGTTATTGTGAATAATAAAATGATAAATCGACTATATCTCATGAAGGGTAATTTACTGTAAAGATAAGAAATTGATTTGTTGGCTGGTCACCTACCTCCGCTTTAATATAACTATACAAAACCAAGTACACCAACACATTGTCTATGCTGACAGCCGGCTAGCTTATTATCAATTCTTTCTCGGCCGACCACTTTTCCTCTGTTTATGCTGCTATGTCTTCCATTTTTTTCATGCTATGTTAGAGTACAACTAATAATATAAATATCTTTATAAATGAACTCTGTGTTAAGTTTAAGCCCTAGCAGATTTAATTGACTGCACTCGGTTTAAATTTGCATCCAGATTTTTTGATGTTTATGAAAATTATAGTTTCCACCTTTTTTATTGTTTTTACCGCCGGTATTTTATACTCACAGGTAACTGTTGCCCGCGGGCCCTATATACAAGCCGTCACTCAAACCAGCATTGTAATTAAATGGAGAACAAATACTGCCACTACCAGCAGAGTTATTTACGGACTTGACCAAATCAGTTTAATTAATACTGTTGTTGAATCTGCGAGTACTACCGAACACCAAGTAGAAATTACAGGATTAAACCCGGATACAAAATATTATTATTCCATTGGTAATGGCACTGATATTTTATCAGCAGGGCCCGATCAGTTTTTCTTTACAGTTCCTCCCGTTAGTACCGTTAGAGAATATAATTTTTGGGTAGTAGGAGATTGTGGCAGCGCAAACGATGATCAACGTGCAGTTAGAAATTCTTATCAGAATTATATTGGAACCACGAGAGTGTATGGAATGATTATGTTAGGTGACAATGCATATACATTAGGAACCGATGGCGATTATCAGGGGGCTGTTTTTAATAATATGTATGAAGATATTATAAGCAATACTGTAATGTGGCCCACTCCCGGCAATCATGATTATTACAGTGGTGCTGATGCTTCTACCCAAACAGGTCCGTATTACGATATATTTACTTTGCCATCTGCCGGTGAGTTGGGCGGTTTGGCTTCGGGAACGGAAGCATATTACTCCTACAATATTGGCAATATTCATTTTATTTCCATAGATTCATACGACTCAGGAAGAGATTCAACCAATGCAATGGGCAACTGGATAAAACAGGATCTGCTCAACAATAACCAGGAATGGACCATTGCTTATTGGCATCATGCTCCGTATAGCAAAGGCAATCATAATTCAGACAATCCCTTTCCTTTTCTTGATTATGAATTGGTTGAAATGAGGGAACAAATTGTCCCACTTATGGAAAACGGGGGTGTAGATTTAATATTATGTGGCCATAGCCATACTTACGAAAGATCGTTTTTATTGAATGGACATTATGGTTCATCAGGCACGTTAAATGCATCAAATATTCTGGATAACCAAAGCGGAGATTTTGTTAGTGATTGTCCGTATTTAAAAAATACGGATCAAACGGAGACGCATCAGGGAACTGTATATACAGTGCTGGGAGTTTCGGGTAAAACGGATTCACCGGGTTCCGGTTGGCCACATCCTGCTATGTATACAGCAACAACTGCTCATTTAGGTTCTATGATGCTTACTGTTAATGAGAACAGATTGGATGCAAAGTTCATTACAAGTGCCAATGTTGTTTACGATCAGTTCACCATTATAAAAAATGCAGGTGGAGTGCAAAACATTACAGTGTGTCAGGGAGATCCGGTTACCTTAGAACCTTCATTTGTAACAAGCGACTATATCTGGCTTCCCGGAAATGTAAATGCTTCTGCGCTTACTATCAATCCTTTTTTTAATTCGTTTTATTATGGATCTGATCCGATGGGTTGTATTAATGATACCTTTCAAATTTCGGTTATTCAACCCGGTGCACCAAATGATACCTGTAGTTTGAGTTCGGACAACACAGAGTACGTAAATGAATTAGTTAGTGTTCATCCCAACCCGGTAAGGATCAATGGAGATATCAACATTGAAATTCTCCAATCCCTAAAAGCTTCTGTGCAATTAGATTGGCTCGATCTTTCAGGAAGGGTTTTGGAATCTAATCAACTGACGGCAGGGGCAAATGTTTTAGCCGTTCCTTCCATTTGTAAACCCGGGATATATTTGCTAAAAATATTTTTCAATAAAAGTACATTTGTTCACAAACTCATTATAACAGACTAAATAAATCTTATGAAAAGATCATTACTTATTGCTTGTATGGTGGCTATTACCATTAACTGCTATTCTCAATGTGTTACTACAAACATTACGGGAGATTATACCCAGTCTGCCGATATTATACAAAGCGGGATCATTAATGTTACAGGCACTTATACTTTGCCTGCAGGAGTTACCATTACAGTTCCTTCCTATGGATTGGATAATTGTGGGTCGTTAGTTATTAATGCCGATAAAATTGTGATCAATGGAAATATTGTTGCCGATCATGCAGGATACATTGGTGGAAGTGGTGGTTTAGGTGCTATTTCAGTTACATCTATTACTGGTCATCAAAATGGATTAACAGGTTGTATAGATAAAGATAATCCGGGGCAAATTACTGTAGGTGGAGGTCAAGCGGGGCAAGTTGGTACAGGTTCAGGAGCTGGAGTAGCAGGAGGAAATGGAACGGTTGGTTCAGGTACTAAACAAGTTTGTCAAAGTTTTGGGGATGAGGCTGGATTAATTGGTGGAGCAGGTGGAGCAGGTGCAGGGGGCGGAGGTAGTTATGGAGGCGATGGTACTAATGGTAATAGTGGTGGAAGTGGTACGGCAGTGGGTAATATTTCCGGAGCGAGTTTTTCTGCAGCTTATACTCCTATCGCAGGTATAGGTGGTATTGGAGGTAATACAGGTACAGCGTATGGTACAGTATCAGGAGCTGATATTGATCTGGGTTCGGGTGGAGCTGGAGCAGGCGGTGGTGGAAGGTCTTTTTATGTAGGTGAAAATGGAGGACAAGGTGGCGATGGTGGTGGAATGATAAAATTAGTTGCTACCGATACTTTAATTATTACTGGAACATTATCGGCCAATGGGGAAGATGGTGGTGCAGGCGGTAAAGGTGGTAATGGAGATAAAACTTCCGATTGCTGTTCGGATGCTTGTAACGACTGTTCAGAAAGAACGGTTACAGCTGGTGGTGGTGGTGGAAGTGGTGGTGGTGCCGGATCAGGCGGAGGTATTTTTATTCAGTCAGATCATATTTTAACTGTTACTGGAACTCTATCAGTAAATGGTGGTAATGGTGGAACAGGTGGAGTAAAAGGTAACGGTGCAAGTTGCAGCTATAGCGATTTCTTTTGTGGCGACCAAGAAATATCTACCAATGATGGTAATGCAGGTGGCGCTGGTGGATCAGGTGGTGGTGGTAGAATAAAAATATTTACGAATAATTGTCCGGCGAATGTAATAACTCCTACTCATACGGAGTTGGGTGGTTCAGGTGCAGTTTCCGGTACATATCAGGTAATTGTAGTTGGATGCCCTGATTTTGTTGGAGTTGAAAACTATGAGGGTACTTTGTCGGCCCATGTATATCCAAACCCTGCAAGTGAGGTAGTGAATGTTTCTATTGATGCCTTTAGTATTGGAATGGATAACGTAAATATATTAGTATATGATGCTATAGGTAGAGTGTTGTATAAACAAAACATTCATTTGGAAAAAGGTACAATTATTCAAATACCAGTTCAAGGTATGGCAAGCGGAGTATATTCTGTTGTTTTAATGAATAACAATGCGAATGTTACGTATAAATTTGTGAAACAATAAAAATGAAGAAGTTATTTTTAGCCATTACTGTTTTTACCGCTTCGTTATCATCCTCCTATTCGCAGGTTGAAAGAGTATTGGTTTTAAATCCTTTGCTCAAACCATTTTATCATGGAGTAGCTTCCGGCGATCCTCTTACCAACAAAGTAATTATCTGGACCAGACTTACACCCGATACCGGTTTTGTGGGAAGTGCAAATGTTGTATGGAGAGTTGCTTTGGATACAGGAATGACTAATATTGTACAAAGTGGAACTTATGCAACTGATATTGCCAGAGATTACACGGTTAAAGTAGATGTTAGCGGTCTGCAATCCGATACTTGGTATTATTATGAGTTTACATATAATGGAGATAATTCTATAAGAGGTAGAACAAAAACAACTCCGGTTGGAATGAAAGATTCATTGCGCTTTGCAGTTGTGTCCTGTGCTGATTACCAGGAAGGGTATTTTAATGCATACAAAGTAATTAAAGATAGAAACGATATCGATGCAGTTATTCATTTAGGTGATTATATGTATGAGTATGGAGAGGATTTGGGAGCACCGGGAGGCAGAACCCATGAGCCAACCCATGAGATTATTGATCTTTTTGATTATAGAATGCGACTTTCGCAATATCATTTAGATGAGGATTTGATGAGATTGCATCAACAATATCCATTCATTATGGTTTGGGATGACCATGAATCTGCTAATAATTCGTGGAAGGACGGAGCCGGAAATCATACAGAAGGAACAGAAGGAACATGGGTAGACAGGAAGAATTATTCAAAGCAGGCCTATTATGAATGGCTTCCTGTACGACCGCAAATTATTTCCGGTGATAGCATTTTGTATAGAAAACTTTCTTACGGAAATCTATTAGACCTTATCATGGTAGATACCCGTTTACATGGAAGAGAACAACAAGCAGGAACAACTGGCTCAACAGTAAATGATCCCAATCGCACTATTTTAGGAACGGACCAATATACATGGGTGGTACAAAATCTTGTAAGTTCTACTGCTTCATGGAAGATTTTAGGAAATCAGGTAATGTTCGCTCCTTTACAGGTGGCAGGAATTGCTGTAAATGAAGATCAGTGGGATGGATATCCTGCTGAAAGAAATAGTATCATGAGCCAGGTTCTTGCTAACAATGTAGAAGGTGTGGTGGTATTAACGGGCGATATTCATACTGCCTGGGGAAATGATGTTCCAACGGCTAATTATGAAAGTGATGGAACAGGTTCTGCATTTGTAGAATATGTTACGCCAAGTATTACTTCCTCTAATTCGCCCATTGGTGGAATTGGGGAAGTGGTATTACAATTGGCAAACAACCATATGAAGTATATTAATTTAACTGAACATGGTTTTATAATTTTGGATGTAAATCAGATAAGAGCACAATCAGATTGGTTTTATGTGAATACTTTATCTACACCAAGTGGTAGCTATCATTGGGATGAATCGTGGTACGTAAATCATAACGAAAGACATTTGCGTAATACGGTTACAGCGGCATTCCCAAGGGCAGAATTGAATCATTTGCAAGCACCACCATGGCCAAGGGTTTTAACAGGATCAACAGCGAGTCTTGAAAGTGACGAGCAAAATATCTTATTAGGAGTTTATCCCAATCCATTCATCAACGAAGTATATGTTCAGTATCATTTGGCAAATACTTCAATGGTTGAATTGGTAGTTACCGATCTCAATGGAAAAGTTGTGCTCAACACACTTCCTCAGTTTTATGTTGCAGGTGTGCATAGCACTTCACTTCAGTTAAATTTAAATGCTGGAGTTTACCTTATAAAACTTCGGGTAAATAGTAAGGATTGCTTCGTAAGCAAGGTAGTTAAGCAATAGGTGTTTATTCTACTCCCATTAATTTGTAAGGAACTCTAATCGCTTTTGGTCTATAAATATTTGGATCCATTTGTCCACTGCATGAAGGTTCGCAACTTCCATAACCATTAATACAATAGGTGACTAGCAATTCATTGTTCCCGTTATTGAACTCAGGGTGAGGTAGCCCAAAATAGAAGAATGGATAATTTCCATTTTTTGTATCATCTACTTTCCAAACTTCTTTTCTGTTAGTAAATGGTCCAGCAGGAGAATTGGAAGTTTGGGTATAAACTGTTTTCCCCTGATTGCAACCAACACTAAATTCACAAGTGATCAATACATATTTACCATTTAACTTTGTGCAATAGAATGAATAACTGAATTCGTCATAAATAGACGCAGCATTGTTTACATTATTGTCCCAGGAACTTCCGTTATAATATTCCCATGACGCATAAATGTTTGTTTCTGGGAATCGAGCAACATATAAATCATTTCCAAATCCGCTTCCTTTAATTCCGTAAACATAACAGTCGCCTCCTTCTTGAAATACCGAAGTTCCAAATACAATGTCGTTTTTTGCAGGTAATAATGAATAACCCGAAACAGTTAAATCAGGAAAATGAATTTTGGCTATATAGTTGGAATCTGTAAGTACTTCGAAATACGGAGCAGCGGGTAAACTATGCAATCGTTGCATAAATACATAAACAGTATCGCTATTTTGATATCCATGTTGGGGCCACATCCAATAGCTATTATTTGTCCCTATTTGGAAATAAGAAGCTGGTGATCCACTTCCCAGATAAGTAGTTTGTATTGAAGGATCAGAGATCTGATAAGTTTGAACAACATTCCTTACCTGAAATAAACAGGGAACGGTATTGGTTGTAAAATTATAATTGTCAATATAACTATCGGAATAAGTAAATAAACTTCTTCCATCAGTTAATGGAATTGAATAGCCACCATCCATGGCAACTACACCTGATGTTTGTTTAAAATAATCAGTAAAAGTTTGGTCCTTATAAGCAGGGGGTAAATTATTTTCGGGAGCACATGAAAACATGAAAATATAAATGACGCAAAAAATAAGTTGATTTCTCATATTTATTTCTAATTGAGTTCAAAAAAATCTTAAGGTATAACCACCGTTTTTACATCTGATGAGGATGCATTGAAATATCCCAATACATCGGTACCAGTAATATTAGAAACAGGATTTGCAGGAGTGGCACTTTGGTTAGCTCCAAAACCACTTAATTGTGAGAAACTAAAATAATAGGTGTACACGGGCTTATCAATACAAAGCAGATTAATCGTTACGGTATCTCCCGAAGCAAGAGCGGTGCTGCCAAAATTAAAAATAGGTCGGTTATATGTTTCGCCATCAAACGATTTATCATCAGAAACCATTACTCGGGTTACTACTGTGTCGTTAATTACTTCATTTATTTTATAATAATTTTCAATGCCTGCAGGATCATTAAAATTTGGGGTTACATAAATAATGGGACTACCTCCAAAAGGATTTGGCTGTGAACCTATTGGAATACTATCTAAGGTTACAATTGGATTAAGATAGGATTGTGCTGTATGAATATTTCCTCCATCATTGATGTATAGATAATAATTTCTATTGTTTATTCCTTGTATAAAATTGGTTCGATAGGTCCCCGGAAATATTTCCTGTAAAGTGTCAACATTGGAAAAATCATCGCTTATAACAACTATAGCTCCTGTAGCAGCTGGAAAAATGTTGGGCTCATCAAAATTAACCGATCTAGACAATTTCACAAAGTAAGGACCAGGTTGATTGTTAATATTCGCTTCTACAATTAACTGAGGATTTGCCGAGTTGAGATCCACATCAATAATTTTAGTACAGCTTACAAGAATGGCTGCCGCCAGAAACGGAATTATGTTTTTAGTTATTTTCATTACCATTTAAAATTATAGGTTACATAAGGAATAATTCCAAACAAAGTAGTACTTATCGCATTGGTTTTATTAGGATCATTTGCATCATCCTGAAAGGATATGGAATAAACGTTCCAACGATTATAGGTGTTGTATGTTCCAAAACTTAAATCAGACACTATCATTTTCCTTTTCAATTTTCCTTTTTTATTATAAGTGGGTGCTTTTTTTCGTAAATCAACAGTAACTCCAAGATCTAGCCTATGGTAATCGGGCATTCTGTAAGCATTTCTTTCGGTATATAAAAAGGTAGTTACGCCGTCCACCTGGTATTTTCCACTTGGGAAAGTTACCGCGTTACCAGTATAATAAACAAAAGTTCCTGAAAATGTCCAGCGTTTATATTGGTACATCGCTACAACCGATAAATTATGTGTTCTATCTTGTTTTGCGGCATACCAATTTCCATGATTAACTCCATCAATCAATTTTTCGGTTCTGGATAATGTATAAGAAACCCATCCTGTAAATGCACCAGATACTTTTTTAAAGCTTACTTCTAAACCATATGCTCTTCCATCACCAAGACGAAGATCAGCCTCGTACAATTCGTTGTTTAAGATATCAGCCCCATCTTTATAATCGAGTTGATTTTGTAAATTTTTATAATATCCTTCAACGCTTACTTCAAACATGTTTTTTTTGAAATTTTGAAATACTCCCAAAGAAACCTGATCTGCAATTTCAGGTCGTACGATGTTACTACTTGGAATCCATTTGTCTGTTGGATTATTAGCTGTTGAATTAGATAATAAATGTAAAAATTGTGTATGCCTAGCATAACCCACTTTAATGGAAGTTGATTTAGCAACCTGCATACTAAAGGATACACGTGGTTCTATATTGAAATACGATTTTACAAACGCCCCATTTCCGTAGGAGGTTGTATCTATTACATTATATTGATTGTCTAACGTATAAAAATTTCCGGCTCCTAATACATTAAAGTTTACAAGTCTAACACCGTAGTTAATTCTAAACCAACTGGTGGCTGTCCATTCATGAGTTGCATACACGGCATTTTCCCAACTATATCTTTTACTTAAGCCCGTTGCATCAAAAGTTACCGAACCAGTTGCATCTATTTCCCCAGGAGTTACAATATGATAAATGGTATTTACCCCGGCCCTTATAGAATGTTTGGGAGAAGGATAGAATTGAAATTCTTGTTTCACGTTAAAATCCATAATTTCAGATCTGATTCTGAAATTGATATTGTTAGCAGCAATTTTAATATTGTTTTGATAATCCGAAAAAGTAAATACAGTATTAGAAAATACTTTGGAACTAATCATATAATTATACCTAACGGTGGCTGTTCCATTGTGCCAATTGAGTTCAAAGGCATCTAGTCCAAGTACATCCTGTCCAAAGTATCCTGAGAGATACAAACGACTTCTCTTTCCAATCTTAAAATTCATCTTGGCATTTAGGTCGTAAAAATATAACTGTGTATTTTGAAGGGCAACGTTGGGTTGAAATTTTAAAAATAAATCAGCATAGGTTCTGCGAGCAGTAACCAGGAACGAACTTTGTCCTTTTTGAATAGGCCCTTCAATATTTAATCGGGAGGAGATTAATCCAATTCCTCCACTTATATGGTATTGTTGGTTATCTCCTTCGTTCATTCTAACATCCAGTACCGAAGCAATTCTGCCACCGTATTGTGCCGGAGCAGATCCTTTGTAAAGCACAGCATCTTTAATGGCATCCGAATTAAAAGTAGAGAAGAATCCGAATAGATGTGAAGGATTATAAACGGTAGCTTCATCTAAAAGTATTAAGTTTTGATCGGTTGTTCCTCCTCTTACAAAAAAACCACTATTCCCTTCACCGGCCGGTTGAACACCAGGTAAAAGTTGTATTGATTTAAGAATGTCTCTTTCCCCAAAAATTACAGGAAGTTTATTAATTACATCCATATTTATTTTTTCAACTCCGGTTAGAGGAGATGTTATTTTATCATCACCATTTTCACCAGTTACCACAAATTCTTTTAGATCGTTTGATTTGGGTTCCAGTTTAATGTCGTATGAAATATTTTTATCTAGTATTGTATCCAATGATTTGGTATCGTAACCTACAGTTTGGTAATTGAAATGATAATTCCCTTTAGGTAAAGTGAGGGAATAAAATCCATATTCATTGGTAGTAACACCCACTCCAGGTAATTCGGAAATGGTAATGGCGGTTCCAATCATTGTTTCGCCATCCTTTTTATCCGTAACGGTTCCACTCAAAGTATATTTTTGGGCAATTACCGATGATAGATTTTTAAAAGCGAATGTGGTAATTGTGATGGTTATAAGGATGTGTCTCGCTAATTTCATAGAGGAGCAAAGGTAAATTTAATAGTTGGATTGTTGATCTAATTTGAGAAACGAATGGGCTCTGATAGTTAAAATAATTGAAATTTTGATCGCTAAATGTTTAACGGACAGGTTATACGTAAAATAGGATAAGATGAAATGGGTGATTAAAACTCCGTTTCAATTTTTATGGGTGTCTTTTTTACCCTTACAATTTTGAGCCAATTTAAAACCCGAATAATATAATAGACGGGGTCAATCTCAAACCATTTTGAACCAAAGTTTATACTCGAAGCATACTTATGATGGTTGTTATGATATCTTTCACCCAACATAAAAAAATCAAAAGGAAATAAATTTCTGGAGGTGTTGTTCATATTGAAATTTCTATATCCGTATTTATGGGCAAACCAATTAATGATTGCACCGTGTACGGGACTCATTAAAAAAATTACAGGAAGTAAAAAATACAACCACCAGTGATCTGCAAATAGAATAAAAAATGCAATGTATATCAATCCCCATAATATTCTTGAGAATTTAGATTGGCCAAATTTATCAAGCCATTCCCAGCTGGGTAGATTTTTTTCAAATCTCTCTTCAACTGTAATTCGTTTGCTATTTATATTGGAATATACCTTTGCGGTATGATCCATCATCACAAAAATATTTTTGAAATATTTAGGGGAATGTGGGTCTTTCTCAGTATCAGTATATGCATGATGCATGCGATGAAGAATGGCATACGACCTTGGACTTAAGTAGGAAGAGCCCATAGTTATGTAGGCAAAAATGTAAAAAAAACGTTCCCAAAACGGACTCATGGTAAATGCTCCATGGGATGCGTAGCGATGCATCAAAAAAGTTTGAGAAAAAAGTGATAGATACCAGATAGAAATAAAGAAAATAATAATTACCATACGTTTAGATCATTTTTAATTCCTGTGTTCAACCAAAATGAGAGGTCTTATAGTAAATGTTTCACAGTATCTACTTCTACAAAGATGGTGAAAATACCTATAGCTTAGGTGTTTGGACTCAATACCAGTATCCTTAAAAGGGTTAAATGTTGGAGCCACCTTTCGTGTCATCCGCTGTGGTCCTCGCTTGCAGGGCTAAGCCATGCTAAGGTATGGCTGGTATTCTTCTATCTACTCACCATACCAAACATGCTAAGCCCTGCAAGCGAGGAGCCGCCGCTTCTACCCCGGGCGGATTCTGGAAACGGTTTGAATAACCCTTTTTCTTTTTTTAAGTTTAGTGCTACCAGAAAAAAAAGCTTCACCATTCTTGTAAATTTGACAGGAAAATGTAATTTACTCAAATCAATATTGACAAAAAACTTATCAACCTATAAGAACAATGCTAGTAAAAACATTCGGATCAGCAGTGTATGGGGTAAATGCCCAAACCATTACTGTTGAGGTAAACGTATCCGACGGAATAAGATTTCACTTAGTTGGTTTACCTGACAATGCCGTAAAAGAAAGCACACTTCGAATTGAAGCTGCACTAAAAAATAATGGGTACAGAATTCCCGGAAAAAAGATCATCGTAAATATGGCTCCCGCCGATATTCGCAAGGAAGGAAGTTCATACGATCTTACAATTGCTATTGGAATTCTAGCTGCTACAGAGCAACTGAAGAGTGATAAGCTCGACGATTATATCATCATGGGTGAATTAGGTTTGGATGGAGACATTCAACCAATGAAAGGTACTTTACCAATAGCCATACAAGCACGTGCCGACAAATTTAAAGGAATCATCGTTCCCGAAGCAAATGGAATGGAGGGAGCAATTGTTGCTGATCTGTCGGTGTATGGTGTAAATAATTTAAAAGAGGTTTGCAATTTTCTGGAAGGGAAAACAGAGTTAGAAAAAGTTGTTTTCAATACCCGAGATGAATTTGCATATCAACAACAACAGATTCCATACGATTTTGCAGAAGTAAAGGGCCAGGAAAATATAAAACGAGCTTTAGAAATTGCAGCAGCAGGCGGGCACAATGTATTATTGATTGGTCCTCCGGGAGCAGGAAAAACCATGTTGGCAAAACGAATTCCCACTATTTTACCCCCTCTCGGTTTACATGAAGCATTGGAGACTACAAAAATTCATTCGGTAGCAGGTAAATTAGGAAAACACAAAGGATTAATCAGTATGAGACCCTTTAGATCTCCACACCATACAATTTCCGATGTCGCATTGGTTGGAGGCGGAGGAAATCCGCAGCCCGGAGAAATTTCATTGGCTCATAATGGTGTTTTATTTTTAGATGAATTGCCGGAATTTAAAAGAGCTGTATTGGAAGTTTTACGTCAACCATTGGAAGATAGGGTAGTAACTATTTCAAGAGCCAAAGCATCCATTGAGTATCCAGCCAATTTTATGTTAGTGGCATCTATGAATCCTTGCCCTTGTGGAAACTATAACCATCCGGAAAAGAATTGTGTTTGCGGACCTGGAATTGTACAGAAGTATTTGAATAAGATTAGTGGACCTTTATTGGATCGAATTGATTTACATGTGGAGGTAACTCCCGTTAATTTTGATGAGCTATCAGAAAAGCGCAATGGAGAATCAAGTGAGAAAGTGAGAGAAAGGGTTTTAATTGCCAGGGAGATTCAAACCGAAAGGTTTAAAGAAAGTGAAGGGATTTACAGCAATTCTATGATGACAAGTAAGCAACTAAGAGAGATCTGCAATATTGACCAGGTAAGTTCCAATTTATTGAAAGCTGCTATGGACAAATTGAAATTATCAGCCCGTGCTTATGACAGGATCTTAAAAGTCGCAAGAACAGTTGCTGATTTAAACGGAAGTGAAAATATCAGACCGGAGCATATTGCCGAAGCAATTACATTTAGAAGTTTGGATAGAGAGAATTGGGCAGGGTAAGGTTTTACATTTCAGGTGCACCACTATCCACCCACCCAACAATATTTTCTACCTGGCAATCAGGTAACGGTTCAGAATTGTATGGCATTTGCATAACTCCCGGAGCACCTGTAAGTACTTCTTTTAATCTTCCATCATTTACTATTACCATTACCTGAGTATATGTATTTAAGTATGGTTGAATGGATCCTCCTGTATGACATCCCAAACACTTAGTTGTAATTGTATACTTAATATAGTTCTCATACGTAACTAACCATGTCTAATTATTCAATAGACACTTTAATTCAAAACTAATAAACACGTAAATTATGAAACAATTTAAATTTTTAGCGATTGCCTTCGTAGGTGTTGCTGTGGCGTTGGTTGCATGTGAGCCAACTGCGACTCCAAAAACATCAACTACAAATTATCCTTTCAGTAGCATTTATGTTGGCAGTCATTCTTCAATGACAGGCTCAATAAAATTTACTGAAGATGGTAACAACACCAAGCTAACGGTAACATTAAACAATACATTGAACGCTACGGATTACAATCTTCATGTTCATGATTATGCTGATACAGCAACAACTCCTAACAATACACCATACAACGAAACCCCTAATTCAACTATATTGGTAGGTACGATTGCAGGAAATGGTGGAACAGTGAGTAAAGACTTTACAGCAACTCATACATATGACCATATCATGGATACATATGCAGGTGGGTATTTTGTAGTACATGATCCTACTCAACCGATTAGTACCACAAATCTTACTACTTATTTAATAGTTGGAGCGTTCCCTAACTAATCAATTCAAGTAAAAATTTAGATTGGAGCATGTTTTACAACATGCTCCATATTTTTAAAATCATTTTACCAAGAAAGAATGAAAAAAATAATTTTTGCCACGTTGTTTGTTTTAGGAATGATTTCTTTTACATCATGCATAACTGAGGAAGAACCTGAAGAAAAAAATACAGCTGTTATTACGATCACCGACCCGATTGTTGACAGCCATTTACACCATCTGGATACATTAAAGATCCGTGGAACTATTATTAGTACCATGGATATGCATGGATACAATGCAAGCGTAAGAAGAACTGATACGCATGTTGAAGTATTTTATTTTGATGACCATTATCATGGTCAAAACAAAAATCTAAATATTGACTGGCCGTGTACCCTTAATGAGAATGTTCAACTGGAGCTTACTTTAATGGCCAAACTGGATCATGAAGGAAGTGCCACTATTCAGTCGGTTAAGTTCTTTTGTGAACCATAATTTAACGACCCATTTTTTCATATGTGTTTGGGGTATCCTCGTTGGATACCCTTTTTTAGGTATTTGGCGGCCAGCAGGACAGCTAAATTTGTTTTTTGGCACCCATTTTGTTAATTTAGACTCATTGTAAAGGCGTTATCATTTACAATACCTAAACAAATAACATTTATAATTTAACCATCTACGAAAAATGAAATCAAGATTATCCATCTTAGTTTTATTCCTGCTTGTGCTTTTACAGCCAATACAGGTGTTCTCTCAAACATTCTACGAATTAAAATTTTCTGACAAAGCAGGTAACAGCTATACCGGATTCATGGTGTATATCAGTGAATCGGAAAGTTACATGCGAATGGCCTATTATAACAACAGCGAGTATCGAGTTGTAAATGTTAGTTATGATGCAAAAACAGGAACACTTGATGATGGTACTCATTACTTTGTGATGAGTGGTTCCAACCCAACTTATATAACTGATCATGGTCGGGGCGAAAATTATAACCCTGATACATTCGTGTGGTTGTGGAGTGATGACAAAGATTATGGATTACCGTATGTAACGGATGACCCCAATTTTGCTGAAGAAAACTTCAAGCAGGTCGACACTTATACGGAGTTAGATCCTCATAATTTTACAAAGGAGTACTTAAATCAGTTCTATTCAACGGATGAGCAGGATTATCTGGCGTTGATGAATATGATAGATGATAGTTATAATAGTTATACCAACAACGATGTAAACTATAACGAGAATAATTACAATAATCAAAACTCCAACTATAATACAAACACCGAAAACAATACTAACAATAATACCAATTACAATACGGGTAAAGTAACCATGCATTTGGTTATCGCTGCGAATACCGCCATTTCTGATATTGGACCAAGCTGTGAAAAAGATAAACAACGAATGATTGCAGAAATGGAAAGTGTTGCAGATGCCTTAGGAATAACATTGAAGCAGTATGTTGTCGATGGAAAAAATCTAACCAGAAGTAATGTATATAGTGCACTTGATGATTTAACCCCTGGGTCTAACGATATTGTGATCTTTTTCTATACCGGTCATGGATTCAGATGGTCAAACCAAACGGATCAATACTCAAATATGGATTTCCGCTATAATCCATATACACAAATTAGCACGGAAACTTGCATGACGGTTACGGAAGTAAGTAATTTAATCGGATCGAAAGGAGCAAGATTGAACATCTCGTTAGCTGATTGTTGTAATTCTGATATTGGTGTGAATGCAAAATCAACCGAGAAATTTTTGGCTTCGAGATCTGATCCAAATTACGATGAGAAAAAATTGGCCAAATTATTCCTGAATTCTCGTGGAAATATTATGTCATGCGCTGCTAGTCCTGGAGAAGTTTCCTGGTGTAATGAATCGGATGGCGGATTTTTTATGTTTAGTTTTTTTCAAGCATTTCATGAAGAAGTTGGTTATTTAAGTACCGACCCAAATTGGGATGAGATTCTTACTAATACAAAAAAATATGCGAACTATAAAACATCCTATGGTTGCACCGGTTGTACATCACAGAATGCGGTAAAGAATGTGAAAGTAACTTATAACTAGAGCTACGTGAAAAGAATTTTTTTAGGAATAATCGTTTTTGCCGTTGCAGGAACAATGAATGCAAAAAATATGCATAAAGTTTTTGGAACCAGCGATAAGATCATTAAAGGTGCCCCTAAAATTGAAATTTATTCAATTGATCCTATTCCAGTAATGTCGATTGAACAGATTCAAGGTGAAGATTATATTTATGATTATCACGTTTTAAAAGTATGGAGCTTTAAAAAGAAAGCAGCCAACAAGTTGGTGCTTGCTGTGCTGGACAGCACACAATATATGCCGGCGGTCTCAAAGAAATGCCCATTCATGGGAAACTATGCAATACATTTTAAAAAAGGAATGCAATCACTTACGCTTGTTGTGAGCTCAAACCCTTGTAATAAAATTATTATCTTTTGCCCTGGCTCCATAGTAGATAAAAAACATATTGATATCATAGACCAAAGCGCTATCATTGCTGCAATTGAGGCATTGATCACTCCTGTTATTTAGGTTATTGAAAAAAAGGAGCGAGTTCAATAGTAAAAATTGGTTGAATTAAGAAGGTAGTGCAACGTAAGAACAATACCTTTCATCTTTTTATAAACCGCCTTACTTGCCGGGCATAAATTTTATACCCATGAAAAAATTATTTTTCTTTGCCCTTATCGCTTTTATTTGTCTTGCTAGTAAACTTTCTGCTCAAACTAGCACAACTACAACTGTAGGCTTAACGCAAACTGGACTTGATTTGTATGATGAGCATAAATACAAGGAATCCATTGTGAAATTTAACGAGGCCATTAAAGAGAATTCTAAAGATGGAAAAGCTTTTTACTACAGAGGGCTTGCAAAAATGCATGATGGTAAAAAGGGTTTTTGTAAAGATCTCGAAGAATCTTTAACTCTAGGTTATTCCCAAAAATCCGACATTTATTATTATGGTTGCGAAACCATGGACAAGAACAGGAAATAAGCTTCGAGTCCCGCATTGTAAATATCAAAGTTTAAGGTCGGGCTTATTAAAATTCATTCTATTTTGGTCTTATAATATTCACACATTTTCTCATTTTGAGAAAACCTTTCATTTTGAAGAATTCAAAAATTATTGATTTATTGATTTAAATGCTTTATAATCAATTAACTATTTAATTGTAAAAGACCCGATTTCTAAGTGGCATAGTGTTGGCAATAAAAGGGCGAAAAACGTTAAAAAAGAACAGCCCTTTCTAAAATTGAGATAGCCCCCCTAACTTTAAATAATAGAAAGTTATGAAATCAAATAATAGAACAGTAAAAATATTGGTAATTGAAGATAATGAGTTTTTCAATCAGCTATTAACTATGCGGTTAAAAAACTATATAGATCCAATTGCTGATGAGCAGCAATTGGATCTTCAGGTGAATTCATACACGGATCCAAAGGAAGCCCTCAAAAATATTGGCGATGATATTGATATCGTATTTCTAGATTATTATTTGGGGGAGGTAGTTACAGGAATGGAAATAATGAAGAGCATTAAAAAGAAATGTGACTCTTGTGATATAATTATTATTTCTCAGGTAAAAAGTCTGCAAACATCTTTGGTTACTTTATTGGAGGGAGCTTCTGAATTTATACTCAAGGATAAAAATGCAATTACAAAAAGTTGTTATGTGGCGGAGGGAATGATTTACAAAAGATTAAAGTATGCCTAAACTCTTTTTGGAGTTGTGCTAAATTATATCAAAGGTACTAAGCGGTTATGAGAAAAATTTTTTCGTTAGAATTTGGAATATTTGGGTTCATTTTTCTGCTTGTTGTGATTGTCTCGATTCTGGGAGCAATTACTTATAATAATCTTGTGTCTCTTACCGCCGGTTTAAAGAAAGAAAGTGAAACCGAAGGGAAAATAGGCATTTTGAAACAAATTACTGCTGATTTATATCAAACCGAAAGCAATGTAAGAACTTTCTACTTTACAAGAGATTCCACTTTTCTTAAAGACAATACACTAGTAAAACAAAGAATAGAAAATCGTATGCATGCTCTTAATTCTTACGACTTTGAAAATTCCGAAAAATTGCAAATTGATTCGATCGAAAGTTTGGTAAATGGCAAGTTTGTATTATTGCAGGAGTGGAAAAATATGATTTCCGACGTTGCCATTACCAGTGAGTTGAATAATCTTCCTGATAAATTAAATGCAAATAATAGGAATTTAAAAACGGAAGTAAAGAAAGTTCAGAAGGAGCAAACGTCTCAGCTGTTGGAATGGAGTCAACAGAAGTTAATGCTTAACGTGGGCATTAAGAGGATTAACGACGCTCTGTTGGGTATGATCAACAGGATGGAGCTGGAAGAAAATCATAGTAAGGAATTGAAGAATGCTGAAGCAATAAAAAAGGCAAATGCTACTAACCTTATCATTGCAGGATTTTGTGTATCATCTGTTTTATTGCTTGTGGTTATTGGATATATTTTATTTCGTTATATGAACAAGACGACAGAATCAAATCAGGCATTAAAAAATGCACGTGTTGAAGCGGAGAATCTTGCTTCTGCCAAACAAAATTTCCTGGCCAATATGACCCATGAGATTCGTACACCCATTAACTCTATCATTGGATTTACTGAGCAACTTGATAAATCATCTTTAAATCCTTCACAAAAGGAACAACTCCAAATTGTAAGAAAATCATCCATGCACCTTTTAAAGATTATAAATGATGTACTGGATTATTCTAAAATGCAATCAGGCAAGTTTACATTTGAGCGGATTATCTTCAGCCCCTCAGAAACAATTCGGGAGGTGATTGATATTCTCTTGCCAGAGGCACACAATAAGGGAATAAAGATGAATTTTAATACACTAGAATCGATCCCTCAATCGTTGCTGGGCGACCCTTTCAGACTGCAGCAAATTTTGTTGAATATATTGGGAAATGCTATTAAATTTACAGGAACAGGAGCTGTTGAGTTGAAAATAATGGCGGATAAAGAGAGAGGGAACGAGGTATTATTGAAAATGAGTATTAAGGATACAGGAGTTGGAATACCGGCTGCAATGGTTATTAAGGTTTTTGATGATTTTGAGCAGGTGGAAAACAATATTTCAAAACGATTTAAAGGAACGGGACTGGGGTTGAGCATTACAAAAAAATTAGTTGAGAATCAAAACGGGCATATTCAGATTGAAAGTAGTGAAGGAAAAGGGACAACGGTAGATATCATTATTCCGTATGAGTTGGTTACAAGCAATCAAATAAGTTTAAAGGAAGAGAAAAGGATAGAATCCGAATTTCTTGAAGGAAAAAAAGTTTTAATTATAGATGATGAACCATTCAACAGAAAATTGCTTAAAATAATTTTGATCCAGTGGGGCGCCGTGGTCGAAGAGGCACACGATGGTGAAAATGCACTCTCCTTGATAAATATGAGACACTACGATCTTGTTATGATGGATGTGAGGATGCCTGGAATGTCAGGGATTGAAATTACAGAGCGAATTAGAAAGCATCAGGATAAGTTTAAAAAAAACATAGTCGTTATAGCAATCACTGCTTCAAATGATGCCGAAAAGAAAAAAAAATGTTTGAATGCGGGAATGAATGACTTTATCCCAAAACCATTTACAGAAAGAAGCTTATTCGACGTAATCAGTAGGGTGCTAAAACAACCGTCAACCAATACCAACGAAGATATGATTAACTTAACAGAGCTCCGAAAGTTAGGCAAGGGCGACCGGAAATTCCTCAATGAAATGCTCGCATTGTTTATTAAAGGTGCTGAAGAAAGTTTGACCTGTATTAAAGACGGTTTGGCTTCTAATGACCGTAAAGCAATCATGGATGCTGCTCATAAAATTGCACCTTCTTGCAGGCACCTCGGAGCGCTAAAATTACTGGGGATTATAAAGGAGCTGGAAATGTATGCAGGAGCTTTAGGTGCCGATGATTTGACAAAAATGATCGATGAATTTGAATCTGAAATATTATTAACTATCGGAGAAGTAAACGAACATTTGGCTTAATTTAGCTCCGGTAAATGACTTACAATATGAACGAAAAGAATTTTAGTGTTTTTGTGGTTGAGGATAATGAGTGGTACAATAAATTTCTTGTGCATCATTTGTCATTGAATCCCGAATATGAGGTGAAGAGCTTTTTCTCTGGAAAAGAGCTGATGAAGAATATTCAATCGTTCCCTGACGTAGTAACTCTTGACTATAAACTACCCGATAGCGATGGGGCGAAATTATTAAAAGAGATTAGAACTCTTTCACCACAAACTGAGGTAGTCGTTATATCGGAGCAGAATGAAATTGAAGTTGCAATCAACCTATTGAAGGAAGGTGCTTACGATTACATGGTGAAGGCTGATGACATAAGAGATAGATTGTTGAATGTGATTCAGAACATTCGTAAGAACCATGGTCTTCAGGATAAGATTACGACTCTTGAAAAGGAGGTGCAAAAGAAGTATGATTTTCAAAAAACTATTATTGGAAATAGCAAAGGAATTCACAAGGTGCATGAATTGATTGAGAAGAGCCTTTCAACCAGTATCAATGTAATGATCAATGGAGAGACCGGTACAGGTAAAGAGGTCGTTGCAAAAGCTATTCATTATAATTCAAGCCGTAAAAACAAAACCTTTATTGCTGTAAACGTAACTGCATTACCAGCTGATTTGATCGAAAGTGAATTGTTCGGACATGAAAAAGGATCCTTTACGGGTGCTGCTGCACGTAGGATTGGAAAATTCGAGGAAGCAGACGGGGGAACTCTTTTTCTTGACGAAATTGGTGAAATGGATATTGCATTCCAGGCAAAATTGCTTCGAGCATTGCAGGAGAGAGAAGTTACCAGAATCGGAAGTAACACACCCGTTAAAGTTGACTGTAGAATTATTACAGCAACCAATAAAAATTTACAGGAGCTTGTAAAGCAAGGAAAATTTAGAGAAGATTTATATTATCGTTTAATTGGTTTACCTATCGAACTCCCCCCCTTACGTGACCGTGAAAAGGATATTTTAATTCTGGCAAAATTCTTTATGGATGAATTTTGTAAAGAAAACAAAATGCCATCTCAGGTATTTACTGCGGATGCTCAACATAAACTTCTTTCATATTCATTCCCAGGAAACATTAGAGAATTAAAATCATTGGTTGAATTGGCCGTGGTGCTTGCGGGTGAAGGAGAAATTAAAGCTGATGATATTTCAATAGCTTCATTTGATCTTCTGCCTGAAATGATGAGCGAAGAATTTACTATGCGTCAATATGAATTGCGCATTCTTCGTTCTTACCTGGTGAAGTACAATGATGATGTAAAGAAAGTGGCCGAAAAATTAGATATAAGTAGTGCCACTATTTATAGAATGCTGAAAGAGTAATTCTCATTTTGTATAAAAAAATTATCAAAGTGATATCAAAACGGCACACCCATTTTTCTGAAAGCCCCGATTGACGAGGCTTTTTCTTTATGGCACATCCATTGTTTAATAGATTATGTAAGCAACAAGGCCGAAAGGTTGTAAAGCTAAAAAAAGAAATTTCCTGCGGATGCTAAAACATCCCAGAATATATATCATCCCGTTCTTACACTCAGTTAGGTGGTTTAGTGATAAAGAGAGTTTGTTAAACACAAACTCTCTTTTTTTAACCGACCTGAGGTTTAATTTAAAAGAAATTTCCTGTGGATTATAAAACATCCCAGAATATATATCATCCCGTTCTTACACTCAGTTAGGTGGTTTAGTGATAAGAGAGTTTGTTAATCACAAACTCTCTTATTTTTTTGATCAATTTTGATTGAAAAATTTATTCCATAAAAAAAGCCGCCCTTTTTTTGGAGCGGCTCATTTTAAATTCACCAATTATTATTGTACAATAAGCTTCATTACTTTAGACGTTGATCCTGAAAGTACTTCCACTAAATAAATTCCATTTGACCATCCTGAAGTATTAATCTCAACACTTTGTATTCCAATTAAAGAACCATGGTAACTGGATGAATTTTTTTGACCTTCAATTGTAGTTATATTGAGAGTTACATCACTTAGTTTTGATAAATTAAATCTAACTGTTGTGGTACCTGAAGTTGGATTTGGGAATAGGATTGCATCATCAATTGCGGCTTGCTCACTTTCAATATCTATAACAAAACTTCCACCAACATATCCATTTTGAACCGCATCATCGATAGTTGTTGAAGACGCATTGTCAATTTTGCCGGTATTGTCGATAAACAATCCTACAATCTTCATATCAGGTCTACTCCAACCTGCAGGAACAGGGAATGCGAAGTTGTGCGTTTTTGTATAACCTATTATTGCAGGAAGCGTGTATGCATTTGATACTCCGGCGAAATTTGGAATGATATCACGTGCTACAAAATCGTAAACCATTTGTGATGCGGGCACGGATGATGGAAGAGATTCATATCCAGCCATAGGTCCATACGAGCCATCATAATAATAATTATTTTGATTGTAACCCGATCCGGAACCTGTTACGTCATTCTCAATAAGGACACAAGCTACTTTATAATTTCCTGATGATACTGCCTGAGCAAATGTTGTTGTTAAAGATACATATAAAGTATCGTTGGTAGCATTCCATTGCGCACCATTCACGATCATTGCTTTTGGAGCAACTTGTATTCTCGTAATAAAATCGGGTTCCATAGTTAATGGATCGGTTTCAGGCAGCCTGTCAACCAAAACACTTGGATATCCTGCTGTTAATGCGTCAACGCCTGCATCATATCTATTTACAACCATTGGATCAGCATTGTGAACCGCAATTCCCTCGAAAAATCCCGGATAGGTGCTAGCCATTAAATCCATGTATACTGCTCCTCTTGGACAAAACCCACACCATGTACCGGTTCCTTCTTCAGCAACAACCAATTTACCTGGAGCTGGAGTAATAGCAGAATAATTATAGTACAATGTATCATCATTAGTATTGTCGTCATCAGCAGTTCCTGCAGTTACTTGTGCATCAGCACTAATAACTCCGCTTGAAGTAAAGGTTACAGGCGTTGAGATGGTTACAATTTGTGTATCCATACTTGCTAAATTCATCCCGGTATAGGTTTGGTTTGCAACTAAACTACCATTGTTATAAAGACTTATATAGGGATTTGCAATGGTCGCGGTTCCAATGTTTCTCAATAATGCTTTTACATTTACTGATGAACCGGACAATCCACCTGGAATTGTAATATAACTTAACGCGATATTATTTGTAGTTGGAGTATAAGGTGTATGAGTGATAGAAATATCATCAAAATAATACTGAGAACCATTGATTGGATAAATATCTATCGACGCTATTCCTAAACTTGTATTATGGAATGTGCCCATATCAGCACCATCAATATTTACGTTCCATTCACTGTTGTTTAGGTTTGCGGTAATAATAATATGGTTCCATACACCATTGGTATAAGTGGTTGACCAGTTTAATCCCAATTGGTTTACTACATCAACAGTTCCATCAGCATTAAATGTCCAATCGCTGTTCCATACTTGTCCGATGGTGGTATTCTGCTGAAAGTTGAAGTATCCAACTTTTCCTGCATTTACTTTCATCCAGAAATCCATTACAAAAGTTCCGGTTGTAAGCTGGGCGCCAAAGGGAAGAACACAATCTGTTGGACCACCAGCCGCAACAGTTGATGAATAATAAACTGACTTAGTTCCAGTATGTGCATCTGCAGTTGTAACTAAAACATCTTCAGTACCACCTTCGGCACCACTCCATGTGGTCCAGGTTGCAGATTGAGGACCAAGAGCACTTCCTGCAGTATATGATTCAAATCCATCGGAAAAAGTGAATTGAGCGGAAATAAAATTCATTGCAGCTATAGCCGTTAAACACATAAATATTCTTTTCATGATATTTAATTTATGATTCAATATTATGAAATACTAGGGAATTTAACATTATGGCAGGCCGGAATTTACATCAGCTAATTCTATTAATACAAAAATAGGGAGCATCACCTCCTTTTTTGTATAGAAAATATCATTGAATTTTTATTCTACAGTAAAGTCAACAGACTTTACTTCTTTACCTGAATATGAGTCAAACATTCTTAATGAGTATTTACCTGGCGTTGAAGGTGCACTAAGTTTCATGGTTCCTTTGCTTCTTCCGTTCATATAATCATAAGCAACATCAATTTTATCTGCTTCGGTAGCCGAACCATGTTTAGTATAAGCCGGAACAAGACCAATCCATGCTTTTGCCTCCCATAATGGATTTGCCTTAAAGCTAACATTGATTTGTTCTCCCTGTGCAAAGGATTTTTTTTCTAATGTAATTTCAGCTTTGGTATTTGCTTTCCCTTTAACTGTAAACGTAACTGAAGCAACCTCAACACCATTATTATCTGTACTATTCATTCTAAGGTCGAATTTTCCTGTATCAGCGGGAGCTACAAAAGTCAATGAGCCTGATGTACGAGTGCCTAAATATTGATATGATAAATCATTCTCATCATTTTTAGATTCATTCCCATGTTCAATATTTGAAGGGATTAATCCAATCCAAGCATTACTACCAATTGTACCTTCAGCTTTAAAATCTAGCATCACCTCTTCTCCGGGTTCCAATTCTGTTTTAGTTAAGGTTAATGTCCCCGTCATTGGGGTCTCCTTTTTTACCTCTTCTTGTTTTGTAGTGTCTTGTTTAGTTTCTGTAGGCTCTGTAGGTTTCTTTTTTCCACATCCAATTGATAATAAAATCGCAATTGAGCCTGCAAATAATAACGTTCTTTTCATAGTTGTTCGATTTATAGTGTCAAGTTAAATAAATTCTTTTGCTCTTTCAATGGCTTTTTTCATTCCCGAAGGGTTTTTTCCACCTGCAACAGCAAAGAAAGGCTGTCCACCTCCGCCACCCTCAATCTCTTTCGCCAGTTCGTTAACGATGTTTTTTGCATTCATGCCTTTCGATACCAAGCTATCACTCAGCATAACTGTTAGTCCTGCCTTATCACCTTGAATATTTCCTAAAACAAGATAGAGGTCATTTAGTTCACCCCTTAGCTCATACGCTATATTTTTAATGGAGTCCGTATCAAGATCAACGGATTCAGCTAATATATTTACGCCATTAATATTTCTAATCTTAGTTTTCAATTCAGCTTTTACCTGTTTAGATTGGGCTGATTTAAATTTCTCAATTTCTTTTCTCAAAGAGTCATTTTCGCTCAATAACGATTCGGCACCTTTTAAAGGATCTTTCGTGTTTTTTAAAATATCTTTCAATTGATCCAATAAATTCAACTGATTGTTTACAAAATGCTCAGCCTCATTTGCGGTAATCGCTTCAATCCTTCTAACACCGGCAGCCACCGAGCTTTCCGAAATTATTTTAAAGAAGCCAATGTTCCCTGTTGCTCTTACATGACATCCACCACACAATTCCACCGAATAATTTTTATCGAACGTAATTACCCTTACAAATTCTCCATATTTTTCTCCAAATAGAGCCATTGCACCATGAGAAGTTGCTTCTGTAAAAGGAACATTTCGTTTTTCATCCAGATGAATATTTTCTCTTATCTTCTCATTCACCATCTGTTCAATTTTCGCCATTTCCTCATCGGTAACTTTGCTATGATGAGAAAAATCGAAACGTAAATGTTCTGAATTTACCAATGATCCTCTTTGTTCAACATGATTACCCAAAACTTTTCTTAAAGCTGCATGTAATAAATGTGTCGCACTATGGTTGTTCGTTATTAGCTTTCTGCTTTGCTCATCAATATGTGCTGTAAAAGTTGCTTCCGGGTTTTCAGGAAGGTGATCTGCAATATGTACGATCAATTCGTTTTCTTTTACGGTGTCTTTAATAAAGATTTTTTCATTCGGACTTTGAATATACCCTCTGTCACCAACCTGACCTCCACTTTCTGCATAGAAAGGAGTTGTATCCAATACAATCTGGAAAACATCTTTTCCTTTCTGGTTTACCTTGCGATATTTTGAAATATGAGCATAACTCACGGTTTCATCGTAGCCAACAAATTCAACTTTCGGAATTGATTTCAATTCAACCCAATCGCCGGCGGTAATTTTACCTGCTGCTTTTGATCTTTCTTTTTGTGCTTTTAAATTTTCCTCAAATCCTTTTTCATCTACACTCAATCCTTGCTCGTTTGCAATAAGGCGGGTAAGATCTGCAGGAAAACCAAAAGTATCATATAATTCAAAAACCTGAACTCCAGGAATTTCTTGCCCTTTTAAATTTGTGGTAATCTCTTTTAATCTTTGTAAGCCTAATTCCAAAGTTCTTAAAAAAGAATTTTCCTCTTCCAGAATTACTTTGGTAATAAAATCTCTTTGTGCATGAATTTCGGTGAATGTATCACCTAAAGTTCCATCCAATTGCTCCACCAAAATATTCATAAAAGGTTTTTTCATTCCCAAGAATGAATAACCATAACGAATGGCCCTTCTTAAAATTCTGCGAATTACATAACCGGCTCCTGTATTTGATGGCAATTGTCCATCGGCAATAGCAATACCAACAGCTCTTAAATGGTCCGATATTACACGAATGGCAATATCAGTTTTTTGATCTTTTCCATATACATGCCCGCTTAATTCTTCAATTTTATAAATGATTGGAGTAAAAACGTCTGTGTCGTAATTGCTGGTTTTGCCTTGCAGAGCCATACAGAGTCTTTCAAATCCCATTCCTGTATCAACATGCTGCATGGGAAGTTTTACCAAGGCGCCATCAGCTTTACGTTCAAATTCCATGAACACATTGTTCCAGATTTCAATAACTTGTGGATGGTCATTATTAACTAACTCTTTGCCGCTTACTAATCTCTTCTCACTTTCAGCACGAAGGTCAATATGAATCTCACTGCATGGTCCGCATGGGCCAATTTCACCCATTTCCCAAAAGTTGTCTTTTTTATTTCCCATAAGGATTCTCTCCTCAGGAATAAATTGTTTCCAGGTATCATAAGCTTCCTGATCGAATGGAACACCATCAGCTTCACTTCCTTCAAATACAGTAACGTATAATTTGGTTTTATCTATTTTATAAACATCAGTCAATAATTCCCATGCCCATTCAATGGCTTCTTTTTTAAAATAATCACCAAAACTCCAGTTGCCCAGCATTTCGAACATGGTATGATGATAAGTATCTTTTCCAACATCTTCCAGGTCATTGTGTTTTCCACTTACACGTAAACATTTTTGAGTATCTGCAATTCGCGAATATTTAATGGGAGCATTTCCTAAAAATATATCCTTAAAAGGAGCCATTCCCGAGTTGTTAAACATCAGGGTTGGATCATTTTTAATAACCATTGGAGCAGATTGAACAATTTCATGTCCTTTGCTGCGAAAAAATTCTAAAAAGGTAGATCTTATTTGTTTTGCATTCATGTTTCTAAGTTTAAGGTTTAAGGTTTAAGGTTGAATGTTGTAGGTTAAGCGGTAACATTTAACTTTAAACTTTTATGGCGCCTTATCTGGTGTTCTGTAGTAGTCCTCACTTCATTCCGGGCTACTACTTCCACCCCGGGTCGCTTCGGGTGCAAAAATAACAATTTTGCTCAAGATTGGGAACCCAAAAACATTCAAATAGTGAGTATAAACAATCAAACGTTTTCTTTACTCATTCAATACCCCATAACTCTCATTTTCTTAATGAGTTTTTAAGAACTAACAGATTTTAATACCGCGTGTATCAGGGGTTTCATCAATTCTTTGTTAATCGTATATCAATACTAATTCAAAACATAAGCATGCTAGTTTTCATGATCATACTATATAACTATATATACATTTGTATCGTTAAATAAAACATGAGAAAGTCACTAGCCATATTTTTTACAACGTTGATCACACTTTATTTCGTTTGTGGCAACATATATGCTTTGGGATTTCTTAATGAATCAAATGCCAAGCGCCATATAGATATACCGGCCAAAATTAGTCATCTTAATTCTTTCGAAAATGAGGAGGGCGCTATTGAAGATTCTAATCTTTTGAATCTCGATTTTACAGAGCATCTTATCTCATTACATTCTCGAATTTTCACATCTCACATTATATCATTACTCGACCGTGTATCTATCGGCCTTCGCTGTGATGTTCCACTGTATCTTTCCAATCAGGCATTCTTAATTTAGAATTTGGGTAGCGTCTAATTGTATCGTTATCTACCTAAGTAGAATTTCTACTATTCCTATTACAGTTTTACCCAATTATTGATTGTAAAAACTCTTCAAATAAAGAGCAGATACACCCTTGTTTAAATTTTAAAAAATATTATTTATGAGAACTCATTCAATCCTTATACCAGCCTTGTTAGTAACCAGTTTATCACTAGCAGCCCAAAAAAGCATCAAACCATTCGGATCAAATTCGATAGAACTAGGACATCCCAATAAGGGATCTGTTCAAAACACCCGAATCATTGTTGATCCTGATAACAATAATGATCTATTTACATTTGTAAACTGTTGGATTGAACCAATGAATAATTTCAACAGTAAATTTCCGGAGTATACTCCTGTTTTCGCAGGAAGGACACATACCATGTTCTTTACCGGAAGAAGATCGGACAATATTGGAAACAGAAAAACTGTTGATCCAACATATAAAGCAGAAGATATTTATTTTTCTACTAAAGATTCTGAAGGGAAATGGAGTACTGCATCAAAAGTTCATGGCAAAATAAATACGTCAAAAAATGAAGCCATTACCTGGATTTCTGCTGATGGAAAGAAAATGATCCTTTGTCAAAACGAAGATTTGTTTCAATCAAATCTGGCAAATGGCGAATGGACCAAACCCGAGGCTATGACTATGATCAATTCGGAATACAGGGAAACACATGCTTCTTATTCGGCTGATGGTAATACCATTTTCTTTAGCACAAATGAACCTTCACTTGCAACTACGGGTGGAATGGATATTTGTATGATCCAACGTGATCCATCAACCGGAACATGGGGTACACCTCAAATTGCTCCTAATGTTAACTCGGCTCTTAATGAGGAAGATCCTACCTTGATGCAGGATGGAAAAACATTTTATTTTAGTTCACAAGGTTTTTCATCAATAGGGGGATACGACATTTTTACTTCTACACTTAACAAAGGAATTTTTACTGCTCCTAAGAATCTTGGATTTCCATTAAATACAGAAGCGAACGAACCTTTTATCTCTTTTAGTGGTGATGGAACTAAAGCCTATATGAGTTCGGATAGAGGAGAAAGCAAAGAACAAAATATTTATGAGGTTACTTTCTTAGATAATATTAAAATTCCACTATTGATTGAGGTTTATGATTCCGAAACAAAAGAGTTAATCAATAGTGATGTTACAATGGTAAATTCAAAAAAATTAAATGAGCAATTATATTTGGATAACGTAACCCGTGGCGTTTTTAGTGCTGATGGATTGGATATGGGAACCCATTACGTATTAAATATCGATTCAAAAGATCACGCAGGACAGGAAGTTGTTGTAAGTACATCAGGAATTTCAAAATTTGATCCTGATACGTTTAAAGTAGTGCAAAAGGCTTACTTAACTCGTAACAAAATAGAAAAGATTGTTCCAACGGATTTACTAACGAATCGTGTACATTTTGATTTTGGAAAAGCAACGTTAACGCATCAGTCAATTTTGGTTGTAGATAAAATAAAAACCTTTCTAAACGCAAATCCAGATGCTCAAATAATCATCAAGGAAGCAATGAGCTTAATTCCATTTTGTCAGAAAAAAGAGGAAATTCAGTTGAAGAATGGTTTGTTCAAAACGGAATTGATATGAGCCGTATTCATGTTGTTGGACATGGGGAGGATAAGCCATGGATGGAAAATGAAACGGATGGTGGAAGAGCAAAAAATAGAAGAGCTGATATTGAAATTGTATTTGTAAAATAAAATTTAATTAGGTTGTGTCACCACATAACGCGAAGGAAGCACCAATTTTTTCCTTTGTGTAAATGGCGAAATCCCCGGAGTGATTGGTTCTCCGGGTTTTTTTTGTAGCCCTGACAGAAGCAGGTACCACTGGCACAAGTAGCAGTAAAACAATGCTGGCATGGCCGAGTAAACGGCAGGAATACCAGCAATGCCCGCATTGTTACTGCTGCTAAGCCGGTGTACCGCGGAAGGCGGTAATAGCTACAAAAAATCATTATTTGCAAGTGGACATTACTTCAGCATCAGCTTTCAAAATAGGGCTTAAGTATGGTATTCCTAAACCTGCACCACGAACAATAAGCATGATGCCTATAATGCCAACTAAGTAGGGTAGTAGTTTTCGGGTTTTTAACCTAAACTTTTGGTCGATGATTTGCCAGGTAGAGGTAAGTATAAACATTAATGGCCAAGTGCCCAATGCAAAAAAGAGCATATATAATCCCCCTTCGAAATAAGTGGATGCAGTAAGTGCTCCAATTACTGCCATGTAAACCATACCACATGGAAGGAATCCATTAAGTATACCAATAAAAAGTATAGAGCTATAACTTTTGTTTTTGAAAAGTGCACCTATCTTATTTTTTATAGATCGAATAAAAGAAAGTTCTCGGATCACTTTCCAATTCTCGGGATTTGTTGTTGGAATAAGTACCCATAATAATATAATGATACCCGAAATGATAGATACCCATTGTTGTATTCCTCCAAAATAAAAAATGCTTCCAATGCTTCCAGCCACAAATCCAATAGTTACATAAGATATGGCTCTTCCAATATTATACATGAACCTTGACAATATTTCCGTAAAGAAATTTTTTTGAATAACAGGGGTTGCCAATGCAATGGGACCACACATACCTATGCAATGTAAACTGCTAAATATGCCCAATGCAAATGCCGTTCCGTATATCATGCTTATTGAATGTAAACCGTTTGCTCGTTAAAGTATGCTTTATTGCCATCACTCCAATCGAGTTTTATAAGCCATTTGCCGGTAGAAATATTGTCTTTTTCTATCCATTGTATACCATCTTCTCCGGGGCTTACATCAGTATTAAAATCTAATTTAGACTGTGATGGACGAAAAAAGAAGATTTTACCAGATATGCTTTTATAATTTTCGAGTACCGAAAAATCGACCATTAGTTTGTTTTGTTCTACATTGTCTACCATACTTGGCTTTTTTACCAAAGCCCTATAATTGTTTTCTTTATCAATGGTTCCCTGGTAGGCAATTTCCTGCTCATAATAATCTTTGGCTACCAACTGTATATCGGTTTGTTTTATGCATATATATACCATATATCCAATACCTGTTATAAATACAGATAGTACAAGAATAATTTTAGTTCCCCAATTCATATTATTTTAATTATAAGTTACCGGACCTATAAAACTAGCTTTTACACGATCAACTTTTTTCCCATTATTGAATACATCAATCGTTATCTTGGTTTTGAGCCCCTTTAATTCGTCTTTTGGTAATTGAACGATAACAATTCCTTCTTTTTTTGATTGACTCTCTAGCATAAAATCAGTTGAGCCAACTAATTTAATAGTTCCCATGGAATTTAATAGTTTGAATTCAAGATCCTTTACATCGTAAGTTTTATTTACTACCTGAATGTTGTACATATTGGTATAGTCACCAGTTTCGGTCTTTTTGTATAGCTGACCAGGAACTCTTAGAACGGTTGTTTCAATATCAGATCTTGTAAATACCAGGATTAGAAATATACCAATAAGTATAGTAAGTACACTTGAATATGCTACAGTTCTGATATTTATCTTTTTAGATATTTTGCCCTGTAGTTGGTGTAATGAAGCATATCTAATAAGTCCCTTTGGCTTGTGTGTTTTTATCATTACATCATCACAGGCATCAATACAAGCCGTACAATTTACACATTCCATTTGTGCTCCATTTCTAATATCTATGCCGGTAGGGCAAACATGTACACATAGTGTACAATCAACACAATCACCTTTTTTAGTTGTTTCATCACCTTTTTTTATTTTTCTACGTGGTTCTCCACGGTTATAATCGTAAGCAATAATGGAAGTATCTTTGTTGATGAGCACTCCCTGAAGTCGGCCGTACGGGCAAATAACCGTACAGGCTACTTCTCGTACAATAGTAAATACCAAATAGAAAATTACAGAGAATACAAGTAAACCTATAAAGCCTTCCATGTTCTCACTTGGTGAATGTGTAATGATCTTGAAAGTTTCATCAATCCCAATTAGATAGGCCATTACTGTATGTGCAATAATAGCTGAAATTAAAATGAAGATAAAATGTTTGACCGTCTTACGCCATACATAGTTAAAGTCTTTAGGTCCTTTATTTAATTTCATTTGTTGGTGATAATCACCTTCTATCAGGTATTCGATCTTGCGAAACACCATTTCCATGAAAAGCGTTTGTGGACAAGCCCATCCGCACCATACTCTACCAAAGGCAACCGTAAATAAAATAATAAATAAAAAGAATATGAGGAGTAAGAAAATTAGTAAGGAAGTATCTTGAGGCCAAAAAATACTTCCAAGTATTATAAATTTTCGTTCAAAAATATTGAGTAATAATAGTGGCCGTCCGTTTATTTTTAGAAATGGTAGCCCTATTAAAATAGTTAAGAATAGTGTTGTAATCCAAATTCTATATTTGTGAAATCTACCGTTTGGTTTTTTCGCATAAATCCACTTTCTTTTATTGCTGTCATCCACATTTGGTAAATGATTGCGAAAAGATTGCAGGTCAACATCTATATGTTCGGTTTCCATTTTATTTTGCTGGATTTACAGCAGTAACGCTATCAATTTTTAGTGGATCAGATTGAATGTTTGTAGAGTCATTTGTCATTTTTTCTTCTGACCATAATTCGCCTTGAGGTGATTTGTCTCCTGACGGATTAGATCCTTGAAGAGATAATACGTAGCTGGCCACCTGTTTTATTTGAAGTGGATTTAACACATCAACCCATGATCTCATTCCTTTTTCAACGTAACCTATTTTGATGGTTTTGAACACATTTTTTATACCTCCACCATGGATCCAATATTGATCTGTTAAATTAGGTCCTGAGTCACCACCTGCATTTGCTTTATGACAACTTGCGCAATTTTCGATGAAAATGTCTTTCCCTCTGGATAGATCTGCCTCTGCGGTAGTTAGTTCTACATTGCCCTCGTCTATAGAGTTAGCAAAAAGTTTACTTCTTTCTTCTTTATCTTTGTTGGCTTTATCTACTTGTATCTGGTACTCCTGATATTGGTCTGGCCCGGCTTTTAAAACCATATAATAGGTCCAATATGAAACGGCAAAAATAACAGTTGCCAAAAAGAAGGCCTGAAGCCATGGGGGCATCCCATTTTTTAATTCTACAATACCATCATATTCATGTTCTTCCATAATTAATTCGCCTTCCATTTCCATAGGTTTAAGGCCGATGAATTTTTTAGAGAATCTTTCAAACCAGGTTCCATTGTCTAAAACAGCCTTAGGATTCTTAGTCTCAATAATCTTCAGTAGCAACTGCATTTGCATTCTCATTACCGAGAGCTGATAAATAATGAAGAAGGTTGTTATAGAAATAAGTAGGATAGTTGCAACAATAATCAAGTCTTGAAATGAGAATCCTGTTTTGACTGGTTGGATATTCGTTGTAGCATCCGCAATTTCAGCCGCAAATATTGACTTTGTAAAAATCCAAAAAAATATAACTAAACTAATTCGCTTTTTCATAGCTCAAAATTTTGGTCGTTATTATCAATTGGAATATTTTTAATTTTATTCATGAGTTTCTTATCAGCTCTAAATACCCATACTAAAAGGCAAACGAAAAACAAGAAAAAAATAAGAAATGAAATAACCGGATAAATTGAAATATTCGGTATTGATCGTGCAACTTCTTTATACATAATATTAGTATTACTCGTTTATATCTTCAGTTTTAACTTCCATCTTTGGAAGGTATTGATAGCTTGAGGTATCACCTTTAATATCCTTTCCTAGTCGTTGTAAATAAGCTATAATGGCTATGATCTCTCTATCAGAGGCTACTTCGATCTCTTCTTTCTTAAGATCTGCTGCAATATCATTTGCTTGTTTCATCAGATCCTTATTTGCGATAAGGTGATAGTTTTTGGGATACGGAATACCAAAACCAACCATCACCAGGATCTTTTTAGCAGTGGTACTGGTATCTAGTTTATCCTCGGCCAACCAAGGATATGCTGGCATAATGGAACCTGTTGATACATCAGCAGGAGCTATCATATGCCTGAAATGCCATGAGTTAGGTTTTTTAAGTTTATCTACACCCTCTCTGGCCAGATCGGGCCCGGTTCTTTTCGATCCCCATAGGAACGGATGGTCATATACAAATTCTCCAGCTTTGGAATATTCTCCATAGCGTTCCGTTTCAAACCTAAATGGCCGTATCATTTGAGAGTGACAAACATTGCAGCCTTCTCTGATGTATATATCACGTCCTTGCAACTCCAAAGGTGTATAAGGTTTTACAGAAGCAATGGTCGGTACATTTGATTTAATCATAAATGTTGGGATCAACTCAATAGCTCCACCTATCATAATGGCTATTAATACCAATGTTGTAAACATAACTGGTTTTCTTTCCCATATGCGGTGCCAGTATTCTTTTACACCAGAGGTATGTGCTTTTAATAAAGCAGGTGCTTCTACAGCTTCGTTGGCAACAAAACTTCCTGCCTTTGCCGTTTTGATCAAATTATAGATCATTACAAACACCCCACTTAAATACAATGTTCCTCCAACTCCTCTTAGGATATAGAATATTTTTAATTGAGTAACTGTAGAAAGGAAGTTGGGATACATTAAGTTTCCATCGGCATTAAATTCTTTCCACATTAAACTTTGGGTCAATGCAGCAACATACATTGGTAGTGCATATACAATGATCCCTAAAGTACCTACCCAGAAATGTGTATTGGCTAATTTTTGGAATAACAATTCTGTGTTCCACATTTTAGGAACTAAATAGTATAGGATGGCAAAAGTGAGAAATCCGTTCCATCCTAGTGCTCCTACGTGAACGTGTGCAACAATCCAATCGGTATAGTGGGCTATAGCATTTACATTTTTTAATGCTAACAGGGGTCCTTCGAAAGTAGCCATACCATAAGAAGTTAATGCAACTACAAAGAATTTCAGAATGGGTTCATCTCTTACTCTGTCCCATGCACCTCGCATCGTTAATAATCCGTTTACCATACCTCCCCACGATGGAGCTATTAGCATAATAGAGAAAACTACACCTAATGCTTGTGCCCAATTCGGCAAAGCTGTATATAGTAAGTGGTGTGGACCAGCCCAGATATAAATAAATATCAATGCCCAAAAGTGAACGATGGATAATTTATATGAGTATACAGGTCTATTAACTGCTTTCACTAAGAAATAATACATGAGTCCCAAATAGGGAGTAGTTAAAAAGAAAGCAACCGCATTGTGGCCATACCACCATTGTACCAGCGCATCTTGAACTCCGGCATAGGCAGAATAACTTTTTAGGAATGAAACCGGAACCTCAATACTGTTTACTATATGAAGTACTGCAACAGTAACAAATGATGCTATATAAAACCAGATAGCCACATACATGTGCTTTACTCTTCTTTTAATAATGGTACCTATCATGTTTGCACCAAAAGCCACCCATACCAAGGCAATTAAAATATCTATAGGCCATTCTAATTCGGCATATTCTTTACCGGTTGTCATTCCCAAGGGGAGTGTAACGGCGGCACATAAAATGATGAATTGCCAGCCCCAGAAATTGATCCAGCTAAGTTTATCGCTAAACATACGAGCTTTTAAAAGCCGTTGAAGGGAGTAATAAACCCCCATAAAAATTCCGTTACCAACAAAGGCAAATATTACAGCATTTGTATGAAGTGGCCTTATTCTTCCATAAGTGGTATAAGGTAAATTGAAATTTAAAGCAGGAATAAACAATTGACAGGCCACAAGTAGTCCTACTAACATTCCAACTACTCCCCATAATACTGTAGCTATCAAAAAATACTTTACGATCTTGTTGTCATAATTAAACTTTTCCATAGAGATCAGGATTTATTTTGTTTTTGTTCATCATCAAATAGTATTCTAATAGATGGTGTTTCATCATCATCGAATTGACCATTTTTTGTGGCTCTTAAGAAGGCTATCAAAAAGCCAACGGCCAGAATCAGACTTATTATTATGAGTATAAATATGGCAGCCATGTGGAGGTATTAATCTTTGAGCAAAGGACCTGATTATCAGGAATATTAAATATGATATTTGTCAGGAATTGCATAGAAGCTTTAGATAATTATAGTTTTTCTCTTTTTGCCATTATGGTTGAAGTAAAAACAGTGAAACCAATTACAGATACTGAGCTAAGAGGCATAATAATGGCTGCAATAACAGGTAAAAGCTCTCCTCGTACGGCAAACGACAGTCCTACTACATTATACATTAATGAAATAATAAAGGAATATTTCATCACTGTCATACAAACCTTACTAAACTTTAAAATAGCATCCAATTTTGTAAGTGACCGTGCTTGGATCATTCCATCGCAGGCAGGAAAAAAACTACTTGAGTCTTCGGTTACTGCAATTCCAACATCCGATTGTTTAAGGGCCCCGGCATCATTCAATCCATCTCCAACCATGAGTACTTTTTTCTTATTTTTTTGCAACTGTTCAATATATTGTAGTTTATCGATAGGCGACTGGTGGAATTTTAAATGCGCCTTGAGGCCAAAAATAGCCCTCAGCTTTTCTTCTTCACTGTTGTTATCTCCCGAAAGGATATGTATCTCATATTTTTTATTGAGCAATTGAACCAGGTGATTTAATCCTGGCCGGAATTCATTTTTTATACGATAGTAGCCTAGTAAATGATCGTTTTTGCTGATATATACTCTGGAAGCTTTAAAGTTTTCTTCATCCTGATGTATGATACCACCGTCAATATATTTAGCCGATCCAATTTTATAATTATTTGAGTTATTATTCGCTTCTATTCCGAAGCCAGGGCTTTGCTTGATATTCAGATCCTGGTCAAGCTCATGGCCTTTTAAATGCTGATATATGGCTTGGCTGAGTGGATGATTGCTTGATTTAAAAATGGTTTTGAAAACGGCCAAATCTTGTTTAGATACTACTGTTCCACAAAATTCAATTTCACTGGAATGATTGGTTGTAATGGTTCCAGTTTTATCGAATACAATGGTATTTGCTTTAGCCAGGTTTTCGATGCTGGAAGAATTTTTTAAATAAAGGTTATTTCGGTTAAGAATTCGCAATGCATTACCAAAAGTAAATGGAAGTGTAAGTGCCAATGCACAGGGGCATGTAATAATTAGAACAGCAGTTACGGCATTTACTATCTTCGACGGCTCTACAATGGCCCAAAAAACGCCTGCTGCCAAAGAAATGAGTAAGATTGTTAATGTGAAATATTTGCTGATGGTATTTACTCTATTGCCAATGTTAATAGCTCTCTTTTTTGTAAACACTTCCTGATTCCAAAGCTGAGTAAGGTAACTTTGAGATACTGGCTTAACTATTTGCACTTGTATGATACCTCCCTGTTGTTTGCCACCAGCGAATATTTTATCGCCCGAATTCTTTTCCACATTCTCTGATTCTCCGGTCACGAAGCTATAATCGATCAGCCCCTGACCTTTTATTAGTATCCCGTCGGCAGGAATGAGTTCGTTATTTTTAATAAGAATGGTATCGCCAATGGTTAATTCGTTTAAACTTATCTGTTGTTCTTTTCCATTGATAAGTTTAATAATAGAAATGGGTAAATATGATTTATAATCCCGATCGAAGGATAATGCACCATAGGTTTTGTTCTGGAACCATTTTCCTATAAGTAAAAAAAATACAAGTCCCGCCAAGGCATCCATGAACCCTGACCCTGTGCCAGAAACGATCTCGTAACTACTTCTCATGAACATTACAGCTATTCCTAAAGCAAGTGGAATATCGATATTGATAAATTTATGTTTGATACCTTGCCAGGCAGAAATAAAATATCCAGAACCACTGTAGCATAATACAGGTAAAGCAAGTAATAAATTCAAATATCCAAAGAATGGTTTGAATCCGGGATCTATCAGATCGCTTAAATGAAAGTATTCGGGGAAACTGAATAGCATTATATTGCCAAAGCAGAACCCTGCAATTCCTAACTTATAGATAAAACTCCTATCGATTTTGTTTTTTGATTTGTCACCATCAAGATCCTCTAAAGTAATTTTGGGCTCGTAACCTAGCTTGTAAAGGAATATTACGAGGTCTTTTAATGTTAAAGAATGATGATTGAAAACTATAAAAAGCGTTTTCTTGGTAAAATTTACCTCTGATTGTAGTAATGATGGTTGTAGCTTTTGAAGATTTTCTAATAACCATATACAGGAAGCACAATGGATACTCGGAATGTAAAAACTTATCCGGGTTTGTTTGTCATCTGTAAAATCGACCAGTTTTTCTATTACTTCAGGGTTGTTTAAAAAATCGAGACTTTGTTGAACTTTATTGGACAAGCTGATACCTGGATTTTTTTCGATAGAATAATACTGGCACATATTATTCTCTTTCAATAATTCATATACATTCTTACAACCTTGACAGCAAAAGTTTTTTTCCTCAAACTCTATTATTAATTTATCACATGTATCGCCGCAATGGTAACAATTGAGTTTTAAATCGGTGACACTGGTATATGTAGGCAGCATAATTGCATTTAAATATTTGGCAAAATTCCATAAATCATATTTCAAGGAATATGATGAGAATCATGTTTGGGGAGTATGTTGGTATTAAAACCGAAATTAGTCCCGACCGACATCAGTATCCCGGAGGGCTGGGAATTAGCAATACTTGACTGCGGCATGCGACCAGTAGGAAGCTCTGATGCAGTTTGGGATTGCTTAAGGAAAGCTCGAGGAGTATTGCTAAGGGCGGGATTTAGCTCCTCTTTTTAAAAATTACTACCTTTATATTCCTAATAAAACTACTTTGCCGAGAACAAAATTCATATTCAATACCAAAACGCTCAGCTATGAAAGGCATATTGAGCCCATTGGTCGTAGAATTTTGAAATTAATTTCTATGCTTTCCACTTCACTTGTAATTAGTGTGCTCACCATTTTTATTGTGTATCGTTTTGTGGATTCACCAAAAGAAAAGCAATTGAAACGAGAAATAAACAATCTCGAACTTAACTACACTTTATTGGATCAACGTTTGGAAAAAATCAATAAAGTTTTAAAAGATTTGGAAGATAGAGACGATAATATCTATCGTGCCATTTTCGAAGCAGAACCTATTCCTGATGAATTAAGACAAAGCGGTTTTGCAGGAATTAATCGTTATGATAAATTGGAAGGGTATAATTTTAGTGAACTCATAAGAAATATTACACAAAAGGTTGACAAGCTTTCGAAGGCCACCGTGATCCAATCAAAATCTTATGATGATGTATGGAATTTAATTCAGAACCAGGATAAAATGTTGGGTTCTATTCCTGCAATTATGCCGGTCCATCAGGAAGATTTAAAATTAATGGCGAGTGGATTTGGTGAACGGATAGATCCTATTTATAAAACATCACATTTCCATGCCGGAATGGATTTCGTAGCAGACATTGGTAAACCTATTTATGCAACTGGTAATGGTATTGTGGAATTTGCAGGAACTGATGACAGTGGTTATGGAATTCACGTAAAAATCAATCATAGTTTTGGATATCTTACTTTGTACGGACACATGAGTGAATTAAAAGTAGTGGAAGGACAAAAAGTAAAACGTGGTGACCTTATTGGTAAAGTAGGGAGTACCGGAAAATCGGTTGGTCCACATTTACATTACGAAGTGCATAAAAATGGAACACCGGTAAACCCTGTGAATTATTATTTCAGCGATTTAACGGCTGAGGAGTACGACAAATTAATTGAGCAGAGCAAACAACCGAGTCAAAGTTTTGATTAAAACAATTTATATGAGAAAGACAATTTTGCTATTATGCTTTTTTATTCAATCATCTAATATATTTTCTTCAAACATTAAACCAGTACCCGAACAGGAATCACTTTTTGAAACACCAGGTTATAACCACGCATTGATTATTCTTGGATTTATAGGAGTAACCTTCACGATTGGAGGATTTGCTTATTTACTTACTAAAAAGAAACTTTAAATATTAATCTCCCTGGGTTTGTACTGGCTGCTAAACATGCATCTTTAAAACTTTCGCTATACGTTGGATGTGCATGAGAAATTCCACCAATATCTTCTGCGAATTGAAATTTGCCGTGTGACATCTGCTATTCTGCGAATTCTGCCTGAAATAAAGGATGCTGCTTCTGTCTAAACAGTTTTTTCCTTCGCGGATAATAAATGGTGGATCCTGTTTTGAATTCCAGCTTTTATATCTACAGAGTTATCATGAAATGCAGCAGCAATTTCCATGAATTCAGCTGAGTGATCATCTTTTTTCCCGGTTTGCGTACTAATAGAAATAAAACGAGTCCACATAATGCATTTTAATTTCTCCTCGGTTTTATCATAAACCAGCATTTCAACTAGTAATGTGGATTCTGTGTATTCTATTAAACGTGATACTATACAAATATCTTCATTATAGAACGCAGGTTTAATATAGTGGATCTCATGATTTCCAACTACCCAACCTTTTCCTTGTTTGTGAAAATGAATGAGCTCAATGTTGTGAAATTCTTTTAAATGATCTTCACGTGCATTTAGCATATAATCAATATACTTTGAGTTGTTGAGATGTCCTAAAGGATCACAATCATTGAACCGAACTTTGTAAAAAGATTTTGGTAGCATAGTTTTTCCTAAGTTTAATGTTTAAAATCTTAGTTTAACGTTGGATGTTTTTTGAATGCATAACATTAAACCTCCAACTTTATACTTGCAGCAAATATATAGCATGGAGTATAGTCCACGGTCAAGAGAAATTCTAAAAAAATCAAAAAACTTCGAATTTATGCGAACCTATGAGCTATATAAAATGGATCTTTCATGGCTGATTTTACCATACTGCTGGCTCGTAGGTTCGTAAAAGTGCGTATTTCGTTGTTGATAATGTTATATATTTATACTAGTTAATATTTTATGTCGTGCAAATAGGAGAATTATCAAAAAAATAAGGATTTACAAGGGATACCATTCGGTTCTACGAAAAAAATGGATTGATAGAACTCGAGAAGGAGTCAAGATTGGAAAATAATTACAAGGATTATTCTGATAAAGTTCTTCGCCGATTGGAGGTAATTCGAAAGATAAAGGATTATGGTTTTACCTTAATTGAGATCAAGGCTATGATCGACTTGCATGAATCAGGTTTATTGAAACAGGAAAGAGGAAGAAAGTATGTAGAAAGCAAATTGGTAAGGGTACAAAAGAAAATAGATGAATTGGAGCAAATCAAAGAAACAATGATTTCGCTTATCAATGAGCCGATTCAATCATGCACTTTAAAACAAATTCTAAATGAGTTGGAGGGTTATATCTTTTTTCTTTTTCCCCGAACGGCGAAAATGTAAGTGAATGCAAACATCAATAGTCCCATCCATAAACTGATTCTCCCTAAATAATCACCGTGGCGAACATAAAAGGTGATTGTATCATTTGCATTAATGTTTCCACTAATTACCGCATCCGTATTATATTTTGTTGGCTGAATAATTTCTCCACGTTGATTAATAAAACATGAGATTCCTGTATTTGCTGCACGTGCAACTGAACGACGGGTTTCTACCGCTCTTAATCTTGCATAGGCCAATAATTGCTTGTAACCAGGAGTATCACCCCACCAAGCATCATTGGTACTGATTGAAATAAAATTTGCCCCTTTTAAAATGTATTCTCCGCAATAAGCTCCATAAATACTTTCATAACAAATAACCGGGGCGACTTTTATATTCTTCTCGTCGTTAACGAATACCGATCTCTCTTTTTGCGTTCCCAAATCACCAATCATTCCTCCAAGTTTCCCAAATAGTTTTTGTTGCATCGGTTTTAAAACTTCGGCAAATGGAAACAATTCAGGACCCGGAACGAGTTTTGATTTATTGTAGATTTGATATGGGTCATCATTTCCTATTTGAATAGCTGCATTATAATCATCAATATACCAACCGGCAGGATTTCTTAAACGGGATGCAGTATTCGGAACCTCATCGTTTGGTTTAAATAGTTTTACCAGAGTAACACCAGTAATCACTTTTAACTTCGGATAATTGGCGATAAATCGTTCAATAGCTTGAACCGGATATCCATTATGTAAACTATCGGCATCCATCACCTCAGGAATAGCGGTTTCAGGAAATATCAAATAGTCTGTATTTGCATTCACTTTTGTAGCTGCTAATTGTAACAAGTGTTCCAATTGATACTGTGGTGTAATCGTACTGAATTTATGCCACGGATCAATATTGGGCTGAACACAAACAATATTTACCGTTTTCTCTTTTTCTACATAGGTTTCAAAACGAATTAAAGAAATGGTAACAGGCACAATAATTAAAAATGCCGTAATCACTGCCGACCTTAAATATATATTTTTGGACTTATATTCTTTAAATGTTTCGTACAAGAAAATATTTACAAGCAATACCCAAACGGTGCCACCCATATTTCCTGTAACTTCATACCATTGGATTAGATTAGGATGATTGGCGAAAACATTCCCCAATTGCAACCACGGCCAGCTTAAATCCCAATCAAGATGCAAATACTCATATGCCATCCAAAATAGAATCAATCCAACGTAGCCTCTAAAAGCACCGAATATTTGTTTTGTTCTAACGAAAAACATCCATACTAACGACATAAACCATGAGTTCGCAAATATGGCCATGATGGCTCCTTCCATAGAAGCGTAAACAATCCAATAAGTAGTCAATAAATTCCAGATCACGAAACTTAAGTACACAAATGGAAATACTTTCATTGGTGCAAATTTTTTCTTAACAACCTGATCGCTTATATATAGTAATGGGATAAATGCCAAAAAGATTAAAGGGGCAATTCCACGTGCAGGCCAGCTGGCAGCAAAAAGAAGTCCGGCTATAATGGCAAGCAGTAGAAATATGAGTTTTCTCTTCATAGGTATGAAAGCACTAAACTAAGCAATAAATTTTAACCAATCTATCGTAGAATATAGAGTTTCCCGAAATTGTTTTTGAAATACTTATCAGCGGAGGTATTCCTATGATCGATGGTTTCTCCATTAATCTTAGTGATGACCTGATAAATGTAAACCCCCGTAGCAAGCTTGTCTCCATATTCGTCGGTACCGTTCCACTTGAATGATGAAACATTGGTTCCAACATGAATTGGCCCCAACTCATTGAACGTAATTTCCCTTACAACAATTCCACTGATGGTCATAATTCGAATGGTGAATTCGGTTGGAATCTCCGATCCCGTTAACGTAAATACCCATTGAGTAGAAGTGGAGAATGGATTCGGATAATTGAAAATGTTGGTAATAGTTGAATGATTAACGACTTCGAATTTTATTTTATAATCATAGATTCCGCTATCTCCATATCCTGAAATGTTTCCACTTTTATCCTGTGCTCTTAAAAGCAATTCATATTTTCCATCAAGGGCTGTTAGATCAGGACGTAAATCTATTTTAGCATAGTTTTCAGGAGTGCTGGCAGGAGTAAATGTTACAATTGGATTGGTAAAATTAATTTTTGTAGCTACACTTTGTCCGGGATATTTTAAATACAATTCGAAACCTGTGGTATCATCAAGTAATCGCAATACGTTTTCATCTTTCAACTGAACATTGATCAACGGTTTACCAGAAACAATGTCTCCATCCATAATATGAATTCCATCGAAGGTAACATCCAGTAATGGATTTAGCTTATCTCCATCCACAAACATACCAAGTGAGCCAATATTATTGAAATGGAATTGTTCCGATTGCCATATACTTGTATAAGGGTTTGCCTCGACATAGAAAATATTATTGCCAGCGAAATTTGAATTGGCAACGGTAAACGTGTCAATAATAAAATCTCCTATTCTTAATGAATCACGAATGACATAATAATCGTGAACCACATTGTTTACATCTACTATTGAATATCGGATTTGTAAACTATCCATGTCATAATCACCAATGTTTTCAATGGCGATATGGAAATTTATATTTTGTCCCTGATAAGATGTATCACCATCAAATCCCCAGCTAATGTTTGGTGCCAATGCACATTCAGGCACTCCTTCGTACATTACGTGCCAATGGTTTATCTGTGACGGAGTTTGTGAACTATCATCACGGGTGTACATAAACAATTTCAAGTAAGGATAAACTGCTGCATCAAAACCGGGCAAACTGCTCAGGTTATAAATATCAGTGGTGACACTCGTAATATTGTCGATTAAAATATTTTCTGTTCCATCAGCTTTTACACCAATAATTCTTACCCATTCGTCGTCGTGAGTAATATCCGCATCAATACTATGTTCTTGCCAGTGGAATGATTTCCATTCACTGGCCGGTCCTACCAATTCAGAAATAATATTTCCGTAGAACCAGTAGTTTTGTAAATCTACAGTAAGATTTATAGGTGCAGGACCCATTCCGACAACTTCTTGTGTGCTGGTTGTATCTCCCATTCTGGTGTAAAAAATATAAGCTCCAGGATGGGCAGTGGCCTGAAGAGCAGTTAAGCTGTCACCATTCGCACCAAGATTGTCAAGGGCCGCAATTAAAGCCGGAGAGAATGAAGAAAAGTTAGGTTGCGTAAAAGTGAACGTGTACATCCCAACAAAATAGTCATCAGGAATGTCATTGTTAAGCATGTCAACTAAGCTATCCGACGAAGCGGGATTTGCCAGATTAAAAAGAAAATATTTTTCTACACGACCTCTACACGCAATATCGCCAAAAGCATGATCCGGATTGGCTCCTGCATAATTTGTACCCCATGGATCAAGTGTGATTGGATCGATAACAAAAACATAAATACCTGTTATTCCTGGAAGACATCCGCTTTCCTCTTGTAGCCCACCAGCAATCATAAACTCAGAAGCAAAATTGCAGCAATCCCCGGCAGGTTTTATAGGAAAGGTAGTAACTTTTAGTTCTTTATAATCGGGTACAAAATCAAACTGGCGGACTGGTCGATTATAATCTATATAAGTATAGCTATCGTCTTTAAACTGGAAGAAATGGTCTTGCCCCCATCCATATTTTCCGGTTATAAATTGGAATGTACTTTCTTTAAAGCGATAATAGTTTCCGGTATTTACTGAATCAACACCTACTCTCCAGAAATATGCACAGCTATCAAATGCAACGGAATCCAATAACATTCCCGGATCCCATTGTACAACTCCTCCAACTTGATTAATAATGGTTTCACGCAAGAATGGACTGTTGAAAAGATCCGTAGTATCCAATTGAAATTTATAATTAGTAGCTGCGGCAAATGGATTTCCCGTGCTTGCTTTTAAAGGGGTATGATTCCTTGGGATGACAGCATATTTATAAGGATAAACGGGAACTATATCGGAGGAAATAATATTAAGATTTACATTAATGATGTTGTTTACAATCTCATTTCCATTGCTTTCAGGAATGTAACTTGGAATATCTGCTTCGATGTGGAATTGATTAATTCCAAAACTAGTATTGAAATTAACGGGTAAGTAAAACTCAACCGTATCTTTATAATAGATAAAAGGTCTCACCATACTGTACACTGCATCGGGAATTCCGGGCTGAGGATAATTTCGGGTTACAATTAGAGAGTATGGGGTATTGATTGTTCTTCCTAAATTGGTTACAATGATCTTCATTTTAAACGAGTCCATTTCCATGGTCACTATTTGCGGTTCAAAAGAGACATTTTCTACCTGAAGATCAATATCCGGTAAACTATCTGAATTCATTTTTAACCCCGGGTCTCCATGAATTTGAAAATCCAACGCATTTGTTTTAATAGGATGATAACTGCCATTAACCATAAATGGATCAATTGCATGTTGATGTGCTATTCCAACCGTTTTATAATAATCATTTACTGAAATATTATGATAGAATCCATCGGTAATGGTTCCCAGATATCCCGCAAAACCAACGGATGTATTTGCAATAAATCCAATCGCTCCTTTTTCAGCTGTTAGAACAAATCGTTCGCTAATCAATGGGGTTACATCAAAAAGATCTCCCGATAAACAACCATTCACAATATACCATGGATATTTGCAATTGTTTCGCATTTGCTCTGGCTCATCCACATTGAAATCAAATCCTGATCCGCTGCTGTGTCCAAATATAGTCACGAGTGAAACTCCCTTGTCATTTAAAAAGCTCCTAATAGAATCTGCCGTATTTAGAGGGAACGTTGCAGTTCCGTTTTTTACGAACTTGGTTACATTCGCTCCATACAATGTGTCTTCAATAATATTTTCGTAATTATTGATGAAATATTCGAAACTAGGATCGCTGGCAAAATGCAGAACGTTTTTTTGCCATTCGGGTCTTGGCGAAATATTTTGATTTGATTCGTAACAAAGAACTTTATTATAATAATTGATGACCGTTGTATCACTTGTAGCTGCTAAACGACCAATTGCACAATACATAGAACTATCGTTGGTTATATCGTATGTGTACATGTTATCGGTAGGAGCAACACCAATTGCGGGAACCAAACTTTTTGAATAATTGGTAGCACTGAATCTTATTAATGTATGTTTAATTCCTTTTCCAATTAAAAATACATGTTCGGGTTTAACGCTCCATTCAACATTCGTCATCTTTAAAAAATTACGAATGCTAGCTGGATGTTTACGAACACCTAATGCAAATTGATCATATAATTCCTCAATATCTATTGTAATGGTATTGTGATCAACGGAACGAAGATTTTCATATAAACTAGCGGAGTTCCATAAAGATCGATGGGTAATGATTACATAATCTTTATTTGCTTCTACATTTTCAAAATCTCTAAATTGGGCATAATGAGTAATGTCGTTTGATACCGGATATACCTGAGCTATATTGATAACGGCTGCATCAGAAGAAATATACATTCTCTTTGGAGTTCCGCTTCCATTATTGGGAACAAGTGCTTGAATTGTTCCTGCATTATTTACAGTAAGAACTTTTTGATTATCTGAGATGTTAAAGATCCAGCATGGAGTTGATTGCGGATTAAAGCTAGTTATATCTAGTCTTGATTTAGGTTGCAACCCATCGTCAGGCAAATACATTTGCTGTTCGGTCCTGTTTCCAAGATCGAACACTTGTGGCATGTTCAACTCGTAATAGCCAAAAGTACTTCGGGTTATAGCGCTAAAAGTTGTAAGAAAATTAACCCTAAATGGCTCGAAGGATGTTTGTAAATCCGAAGGGCTAACTATAAAATTGCGTATTTGAAATGTATAACCGCTCAAATTATCGTCAACAACAGGTATCCCGGCAACAGTGATTTGGTGGTTATGATCAAATGATCCTCCTGGAGGATTGTTACAAGTTGCAATTCGCATTTCAAGAGTGGCATTTATTCCTCCTCCGGCATAAATAGTTGGTTTCAATCCAAAAAGTGGAGCACTTCCCCAGCTTGGTGCATAAGATTGTGCCCCAACATAAAGTCCACCATAACCTTCTCCATCGGTATATTCGGGACTAGTTATAAGTCCATTTAAAATTTCTCCTTCGTAATAAGTCGTTCCTCCAGTTTGTCTAGCCTTAAAAATGTAATAGAGAGAAGGCGAATAGGTACTGAAAGTGGTGTCAGTTTCTAATGTGTATCGTAAATTTGAAGTGGAACTGTTCCAGGTTAAATAATAAAATGAAGTATCGTTAAAGATGCTATACGCAGGATTCAACATTCCGTTGTTTCCGTTTTCATAAAGAGCGCTGTCAAGAGTGCCATCATTTTCTTCACCAAAAAATTCTATAAAATCAGCTCCGTTAAAAACTCCATCTCCTTCACCTTGCAAATAAATAGGAATCTCTTGTCCTCTAAAAAATAACTGCAGATTTCTTGCATCAAACGAACTTACGTTAATGCCGGAGTTAGCTAAAGCTATTGAGTCCAAATGAAAGATGCCTGCTTTTGTAATTGGAAACTTATAATAGGACTGACTATAGTTGATCCATTCATTACCCAAAAACTGAGAGTAGACTTTGTTGCTTAAGCCAAAACAAATGAGGAATAGAGGAAGAATTAATTTCTTCCCAATACCGATAGATTGATATGTTTTATTTAACAACCGGTACATTTTCTGTTGTGGTTTTCTTTTTAGTAAATAAATCCAGGCGTGCCGAAATTACATGTGACATTCCAACCATCTGGCTGGCAAAATTTGCCAAAGTATAATCTATGCTTACTCCTTTATATTTAAATCCGATTCCAATAGTTGGTAATAGATTTACCTCTTTATCAGTTCCATTCGCTGCTTTTAAATATTGAAATTTGCCAATTCCTCCACGAATAAATACCAAATCGTTGTATTCGAATTCAACTCCGAGGCAAGGATCAAAACTCATGGGTCCGGCTGGAATCAATACGTTTCTTCTTCCATCAAACGTGGTGATGATGTCTATCTCTGTTAGGATGGCAAATTTTTTTGGAAGATTAAATCTTTTTGATGTTCCTAAAATTAATCTTGGTGTTGCTATTTCGGTACTTGAACTGATGATGTCATTTCCGGTTGCAGTAAATACCAATCTAAAAATTTCGGTGTTGTAACTAAAGTTTGTAACGGTTCCTGTTGCATCGCGAAACATGGCAGCAAAGGTCCAGGTTTTTAGTTTGTATTTCGCACCGAAATCAAAACCAAAACCCCATCCGCTTCCGAATTGCCCAATGTGGCGATGAAGAACTTTTATATTTACTCCGTAAGAAAAGCCTTTTATTTTGGGAATATTTCTGGAATAGCTGAATTGAAAACAATAATCGGCTGCATTGAAACCTGTTACTTTGTCATAATCTACATTTCCATTGGCATCAACCAATTCTAAAGTATTTGGAATATCATCAACTCCTGATCTGATAAAGGTAAATGCTCCTGCGGAGTTTTCGTTGAATTTATAGGCAATAGAAGCATAGTCGTATTTTACAATTCCCGCAAAATGTTCGTTGTGCATAAAGGTGATTTGAAGATCACGATTCATATTTACGAGTCCGGCTGGATTCCAGTAGCCTCCAGTTACATCGTCATTCGATGCACAAACAGCGCCACTCATGCCCAAATTACGGGCACCTACACCAATATCAAGAAATGCATTAGCATACTTTACTACCTGTCCAAATACCTGAGGACCAGCAATAACAAGGGCGGTTATAAGAAATATTCTTTTCAAAATGGGCTTCCCAAAGATAGGCAAATTTTATGTGCTAAAAAATACGACCTTTGTGCTATTAATTAAGACGTGAAACTGCTGTAAAACGTTGCAGGTCAAAGGAAATGAATGCCATTAAACAAAATATTCCCAATTTTATTACTTGCTTAAATTTATTAAGTGGTGTAGTTGGGATAGCACTCGTAGCTTCTAGTGGTTTGAATAACTTGGAATTTGAGTTACATCTTGCTTGTTATTGCGTATTTGCCGCTGCTATTTTTGATTTCCTTGATGGATTAATTGCAAGACTATTAAAAGTTCAATCCAAAATAGGTAAGGATCTTGATTCTTTAGCCGATGTAGTTTCATTTGGCGTGCTTCCATCAATGATTCTCTTTAATATTATGGTTACTCTTTCCAATGAAAATCTTGGAGGACATGGGTACGAGTATATAAATTTGCTCACTTTTATGGTACCAGTTTTTGCAGCAGTAAGATTGGCTCGTTTCAACAATGATCCTGAACAATCCTATAATTTTAAAGGCTTGCCGGTTCCGGCGGCCGGCTTGGTAATCACTAGCTTGTGCTTATATATTTTATACTTTGGCGAAGTTTATTTTGACTTTGTTGGAGCAAAAGCGGAGAACGTTTATTCATTACCGAGGTATGATCGGTTTTTCCCGAAGTTATATACAAGTCCTATATTTTTAGGGACTTTGCCGGTTTTGGTGTCTGCTTTGATGGTTTCTAAGCTAAAACTCATTGCCTTTAAACTCAATAATTTTTCTTTTAAAAAATACATTTGGCACGTCATTTTGTTGATATTATGTATAATATCTGCTATAGTTTGTGGCTTTGCATCTGCTCCAATTATTTTAATTTTGTACATCATTATTTCACAAATCCATTTTCGAACGAAACGACATGAAATTTAAAGCTGAAATCGACGTAATGCCTCTAGAGGCTCTTTTAGATCCACAAGGAAAAGCCGTAACAGGGAGCATGAAAAACCTTGGATTACCCGAGATCGAAAATGTTCGTATTGGTAAACATATTACCCTTTTAATAGAGGCTGCTTCTGAAGCAGACGCAAAAACCAAAGTGGATACTGCTTGCGCAAAGTTGTTAGCAAATCCAATTATGGAGTTCTATACTTTTACTGTAAGTCAACAATAAAGATATAGCGAAACACCCGGTGCAGCCGCCCTTCGAAACACTCAAGACAGGCCGAAAAAAAAGGCCACAGAAAATATCCATGGCCTTCAAATACTTTAATTCTTAAGAGCTAATTTCTTATAATCTTGCTTGTACTTCTATGTTGTTTGTTCGTTAACTCAACTATATACATTCCTTGGGTTAAGAAACTTAAATCGTGTTGTTCATTTACTGAGCCATTACCAGCAACATTTACAGAATATACTCTCTGGCCTACCATGTCGTAAACGTTCAAAGTAGCATTTTCATTTAAGTTGGCTACGGTAATGTTTATGATTCCATCTGTTGGATTCGGATAAACATTTGCCATAAATGGGGTTGTGTTATTTTCAATTCCGGTATGGAAACCAATACAGTTTGATGTATCAGAACAACCTGATGCATTGGTTGCTATTAAACAATATGTTCCATTAAATGATGGTGTATAATCAGCCGAAGTGCCCGCAGGAGCAGGAATTACTGAATAATTAATTCCATCGAAATATAACCATTGATAAGCATAGCCTGCAGGTAAGATTGAATGATAGGTCCCTGGAGGAGTTTCAGTAATACCAACATTCATAAATCCTGGTGGAACTATTGGCAATGCAGTTAAGGTTATAGGATCAGGTTGAACAAAACATCCTGAAACAGGATCAGTAATTACAACTGAATATGTTCCTGCATCACTGGTAATATATGTATTGTTTGTGCCTGCTTGTACCTGCAAAGTATCATTAATATACCATTCATAATAATAACCTGGATAAACAGAAAGTGTTACCGAATCATACGGACAGAAACTTGTTGCGGTTGCAACAATGGTATCCATTGGTGGAGATGCATAAATAAATACTGTGTCAGTTACAATAAATTGGCCCGCAGGAACTGCGTTGATATTAAAGGATCCATAAAAATTGCCCGGCAGATTAAAAGTATAAACTCCTATTCCGCTAATGGTTCCGGTAACTGGTCCGGAAGGATAGTCATTTGCACTTACTACATCAATCTCAACCAAGCTGATTGAATAACTTGTATTGGTTAATACAAAGCCAATACTACCCCAGTTTGGATCAGGGTTGTCTGATACTTCAGGTCCTACCCAACTGGTTACACCAGTTGTAAATGTTGGAACTATATCGGCATTTCCGTTAGAGCAAGTAGCCTCTTCAATATCACCACACCACCATCCGAAACCACCAACACTTACATTAAAATTGGTAAGTACCATATTGTAAACGGTAGTAGTGCAGGTTACCGGATAAACACCTGAGGTATTATAATCAATATCGATTGGAGTAGTTGTTGTTACCGATGACACATTTCCTCCGCCAAAGTCCCAGTAGTATCCTGTAATCTGTGGCGCAGGGAAATTCAAGAGAGGTGTAAAGGATACCGTTGCAGAATCACAACCTTGAGATGGTGTAAAATCAAATAAAGAGTTTCCTCCACTTGGAGGAAGAATGGTTAATGGAATATCATAATATTGACTTCCCGAAGAACCTCCTAAAATATCAACTGTTCCAACAATGGTAATATGCAATGTATAATTTCCTGGTACGATTGGAGTACCACAAACTGTAAAGTTAGCTAAGATTCCCGCCGGCTGAGGATTATAAATACAGGTTCCATTACCGCAAGTCCAGTTAAGGCCTGCCGGTAAGCCGGTAACATCGGCTATTTGAAATTGAAGAAAATCAACCCAACTATAAAGTCCTCCTGATTGAACTGTAGCATCCACTTGATTTGGTGCCCAAAAGCTAATGGTATCACTATATGCTTGTCCGGCTATTCCATCGTGCAAAGACCCGCATGGTCCGTTGGAGCCCATACACGCAGGATCAGGTGTACCAGTACATTGAGCATTTAAATGATTGGTGATGATTGATAAAGAGCAAAAAGCTACGAGTAATAGTTTCTTCATAATAAGGTAGAATAGAGAAACAAAAATATAACAAAATAATTGAAATTCCTACCGCTGAGATACAGACCTAATAGCCAAATGACTTGAGATTGGCTTCGTCATCTCTCCAATCCTTCTTCACTTTTACGAAAAGTTCAAGAAAGACCTTTTTGTTAAGAAATCTTTCCATATCTCTTCGGGCCTCTGTTCCCAATTTTTTAATGGCCTTTCCGGCTTCACCTATCACAATTAGTTTTTGCGAATCTCTCATTACAAAAATATCAGCCTGAATCTTGGTGATTTTTGCCTCTTCTTTAAATGAATTGATGACTACCTGAACACTGTATGGAATTTCTTTTTGATAATAAGAAAGGATTTTTTCACGAATGATTTCCGCCATAAAAAAACGGGTTGACTTATCCGAAATATCTTCTTTGTCATAAAAAGGAGGGTTTTCAGGAAGCAATTCCACTAAACGATTGTGCAGATTTTCAATATTGAATTTATGTAAGGCTGAAATAGGAAAGATCTCGGCCGTTGGAAATTTTTCTTTTAGCACCCCAACCATTGCCTCTAATTTTTCCTGATCTATTAAATCAATCTTATTGATGGCAATAATTACGGGAACTTTTACATTCTTTAATTTGGTATGAACTTTCTCTAATAAGTTACTGTCGGGCTCCATGGCTTCTTTATCAGCGGCGTCAATTACCAATAAAAAAATGTCCCCGTCTTTTAAAGATTCCTCAATTACGGTCATCATTTTTTCGTGAAGCTTATAAACGGGCTTTACAATTCCAGGAGTATCAGAAAAAATTAATTGAACATCATCGGTATTTACGATACCTAAAATTCTATGACGGGTGGTTTGGGCCTTACTCGTAATAATGGATAGTTTTTCACCCAGCATGGCATTCATTAAACTGGATTTACCTGCGTTGGGTTTCCCCAAAATATTTACGTATCCGGCCTTGTGTTGCATTTCTTTATAATTAATTGCATGGCAAAGGTAAGAATTGATAACTTCGTTTCTCCAATTATTATGGGGAAAATTAAAAAGGGGTTTGGAAGAAGGCTTTTGTATATATTGCTAGTATTAGTAATACTGGTTGCAGGCGCAATGTTGCTGGTTCCTATGATCTTTAAAGATAGAATCGAAGCGGGCATTAAAACCCGTATTTCTGAGATGACGGGCGGAAACTATAGGGTGAATATGAAGGGTTTTAATATCAATCTGTTTACCAATACTATTTCGGCCAGGGATTTCGAAATGATAATGGATACAGCAGTGTTTCAAAAAACAGGAAATTCGTTAGGTGTAAACATCGCTGTAGAAAAGATCTCATTTAGAGGAGTTAATTTTTGGAAGTTGATGTTTAATCAAACATTTCAACTCAACAAGATTAAAATTTCCAATGGATATGCACGATTTAATTGGAATCCAGATAGGAAAAAACAAAACAATCTTATTGAGAAAAGGGGCGGGATTGAACATATCATTCTTAAAAAGATAAAGCTTGAAAATGTTCGGATAGATTTTTACAACGAAAAAAAACAGGCCAATATCTATTCCGGAGTGGCCAATCTTGATTTTAATACTTTAAAAATTGATAGACAGGGACTCCCTACAGTTAGGGCGCTTCATGCCCGCTTCAGCGAAAGTAAATTCTATTTTGGGAATCAGTATTTTTCTTTGGATACAACCTTCTTTGAGTATGATCATGCATCTTTAAATATCAGAATCAAGGATTTTAAATTTTCTGATGAGGCTCAACACATGCTTAAAATTTTCCCCGGGTCTAAGGTGAAATTTAATTTTACGGCTGAGGTTTTATCGTTTGTGTTTCGTGATCTTTCGCAAATCGAATCCTTGGCCAAAAGTGAGACAAATTCATTATCTATTTATCAGGTTAAAGTTGAAAGACCCGTGGTTACCTTTTATAAGGATACGTTAAAGACAACTGATAGTTCAATAGTTTATAAAAAAGCGTTCCCTCTTTTTGTAAATAGAATGAATATAAACGATGGACAGTTTATTATTATTGATAAGGTAACCAACAAGACCAGGTTGGTGAGTGATGGAATTGATCTTGAAATTCACCAATTGGAACCTTCGCCGTCTAACTATGTAATTCCATTTAGGGCTTCTGTTTTTGAGATCCAAAGTGATAGTATTTTATATTATCATAAAAATGAAATACAGGTAACGAAGCTGCTTAAAATAAGTTTATCTACTGAGGATAGTTTACTAAAATGTGAGAAATTGATTTTTGGGATAACAAAAACGGAAGAGGAGTTTTTCCGAATCAAAGAATATCAATGCGATCTTCCTTATTTAGAATTGTGGAACTTTACCTTAAATGGAATTGATGGTGACGGAATTCTAGAACGGAAGTACTTATCAGCACGTGAAGCCAGTGCCAATAAGTTTTATTTAAGAACCACGCGGGATAAAAATTACCCTTATAAACCCGGAAAAATTACTCTTATGCCCCAGGATCAGATTCTTGGAATCGAATCACCCTTTTATTTGAAGAAAGTATCCGTTACAGGTGGTAAAATAGATTATTTTGAGATCCCGAATAATGGAAATGATCAGGGTAATTTATGGATTGATAAGATCATGATTCAGGGAGAAAATATCACCAATGACTCCAGTTTATTGGCACAAAACGATACCATGGCCATTACTATGGAGGGATATATTTATAGTAGTGGCCTTATTCAGGTTTTCGCGAATATGCCGTTAACCGATCCTCAAAAACGCCATTACGTATATGGGAAGATTGGATTATTCGATCCTGCGAATTTAAATCGTATTACGATGAACTGTGCTCAAATTAAAATTCAAAAGGGAACGATTCGTTCAGGGGAGTTTGAGTTTTTTGCTGACAAAAAAGAATCGAATGGTACTTTGAACTTATTTTTTGATAAACTCAAAATGAAAATCTTAACTCGCAAGGGGGATCGTTTAAAGGGAGACAATATTAAATCGCTTATTGCAAGTTTATTTATTACCCATAATAATCCGGAGCTTGGCCAAGATCCAATTATTGGGGCTATTCACTGGAAGCGTGACGAAAGTCGTTGGATTACCAATTATTGGTGGAAGAGTTTATTTTCAGGCATTAACAGCATCGTTATGTCTCGCAGTGCTGAATTAAAGCTGCTGGAAAGGAATTTCGCAAAGCTTAAAAGGCAAAGACCTGTTTTTAAATAATCGAGGTAAACGTATTACTAATAATCCCGAAGACGCTTATTCTGCGGGTTCTATGAGAGGGGAAGAAGTCCATTCGGGGCCCTTAATTGAAACGGCAGGGTTATTGTAAAGACCACCACGGTTAATTTTTAACCTTTTAAACCTGAGAAAAATAATATATTCGTACAATAGAAAAATGAAACGCATGAACCGACCCCTGACGTTTACAGTCAGGATGAGCTCATGAGCACAAATAAAAAAACAAATACTTATGCGAACTAAAAAACAGATCTTTACTCTTGCCCTTTTATTGATTACAGCAATAACTTTTGCTCAAAAAACGGAAACCCGCACCTTTGGTGACCTAAGCAAACTACAAATTATTGGCAAAACATACGTTGCTGAACTCATTCCATCTACCGAAAATAAAATGGAGATCACCTCTTCTGATTTAACGATGGATAAAATTATCAGCGCTGAAAGCAATGGTGAATTAAAAATAACGGTAAAAGGTTTTGCCAGTGGAAATGTTTCTATTAAAATCTATTGCAAAACAATTCCACCGTCTATTGAGATCAGTAACGGGGCGTTGTTAAAATCAACAGAAAAAATTAAAGTTGGCCAGATCTTGCTTGTAACTAACTCTGATGGTTATATCCATTTGATCCTTGAATCAGAAAATGTAACTGCGCAGTGTAACTCAGGTGGTGACATGACTTTGGAGGGAACAACTCAAACATTTACAGCTTCTGCTAATACGAATGCGACGTGCCGTGTTGAGATGATGACGATGGATAACGCGACTGTAAAGGCTTTTATTGGCGCGGAGATTCATCTTTCTGCGAAAAACAATATCTCTTGTACTACTGGTACAAATGGGAAAATTCACATCTACAAACCTTATGCAACCAATATCACCGAAACGAATGAGTCAGGTGGTACAGTAATCAGAGAATAATGAAAAAGGGAATCTGGATCTCTTTCTTATTGCTGTTTTTCGGTGCCGGAGTTTTTTCGCAAAAACCCGAAACCCGAATGATGAAGCCATTTACAAAGATCTCCGTTCAGGATCGCATTATAGCATATCTGGAATCCGGTGATGTAAATGAAGTGTTTCTTGATCCCAAGGGTGATGCATGGAATGAAGAGATTAAAACTGCGGTAAGTGAATCTACGTTAGATATTAAATCTGATGGGAGATATAGAGATGCCAAGATCTTTTGCTTTGTTACCTACTTAAGCGAAATTACTGAACTAATTGCCCGCAATGGAGGGAAGTTCATCACAGACTCGGGAATTATATTTAAAGGCAAAAAGTTGCTGTTGGATGCCAAGATCGATGGGTTTGCAAATATGGATGTATCCCTGGATGAATTAGAGATCTCCGCAGGTTCGCGTTCTGATATTTATATTCGGGGAAAGGCAAAAAAGGTGATTATACATGCTACCTGAGGCGCAAAGATTCATTTGGAGGACCTGAATTGTGATGAAGCTGAAATACATTGTGCCATGGGTGCCAAGGTTTGGCTTACAGCTAATGTAAATTATAAGGCAACCGCTGGAACAGGCGGTAAAATCTACTATTACGTTGAACCAAGGGGCAGTTTCGTGAGAAATAGGATAACTGGCGGAAACATAGAATTGATTACCCGTTAATTTTACCTCAAACTCCTCTCTTTTCCTTACATTTGCGCCCGAATGGGTGAGCAAAAGGAAATGTCATTTTTATCACATCTGGAAGAACTCAGATGGCACTTGGTAAGATCGGTTGTTGCAATTGTTGCATTGGCGGCCGTTGTTTTTAGTTTTCCCGATATTCTTTTTCATGACATTATCCTTGGCCCTTCTCGTGAAGACTTCGTTAGTTATAGATTACTTTGTCAGGTAGGTCAATATTTAGGATTGAAAAGTTTATGTCTTGATCAATCTCAATTGGTTCAATTCACCAATCCACAAATGGCGGGCCAGCTTACATATCATATCTGGGCATCTTTAATTGGGGGTTTCATTCTAGCGTTTCCTTATGTTGCCTGGGAAATCTGGAGATTTGTGAAACCTGCACTGTACAGCAAGGAGAAGAAAAATATTTCAGGGCTCGTATTCTTTGTTACTTTTTTATTTTTCCTTGGAGTTTCATTTGCATACTTCCTCATTGTTCCACTTACGGTAAACTTTCTTCTTACTTATGATGTAATGGGTACGAGTGTAAAAAACACACCGTTCTTATCATCCTATTTTTCAACTGTGTTAAATTTGGTTCTGGGAACTGGAATCATTTTTCAAATGCCAATATTTATTTATTTCCTTGCAAAGATTGGAATCGTCAGTCCAAAATTTCTAAAAAGATATCGCCGTCATTCCATTGTCGTTATTATGATATTGGCAGCCATTATCACCCCTCCGGACGTAGTGAGTCAGGTCCTGGTGGCCATACCCTTACTGGTTCTGTACGAAATAAGTATCGTAATTGCCAAGAGGGTGTATAAAGAAGCTTAAAATACTTGATTAATTGAATAACTTCCACTTTTTTTGTATAACATAGACCAATAGAAACCTAAGTATGAGTAACCCGATAGCAGAATTTAATGAGTATCGTACAAAGATGAATGCTAAAATTCTTGAAAACGATAACCTCGTTTTAAAAAGAATGTTTAATCTGGATACACAAACATACCAAGCCGGTGCACTCAACGTTAAAACCAAAGAAATGTTAGGGTTGATTAGCTCAATGGTTCTTAGATGCGATGATTGTATCAAATATCATTTGGGAAAATGTTTTGACGAAGGGGTTACAAAAGAAGAAGTATTTGAAGTTTTTGCAATAGCCAATTTAGTTGGAGGTACAATTGTAATTCCACATACAAGAAGAGCTGTTGAATATTGGGAAGCGCTAGAACTGAACAAGTAAAAAGGAATGATCTACAAGAGGATTCTTATTTTATTTTGCATCATACTTGTAACGGGTGAGTTGTTTTCACAACAAACCAAAGTTTCGGGGTATGTGCTGCAAGAAAAAGATAGTTTGCCTGCTTTTGCCAGCGTTGTATTTAAAGAAGAATCATCAAATGGGGATAATGCCGATTTAAAGGATGGTAAATTTTCAATATCAACAAAAAAAACGGTTACCGCAATTGTTATAAGTGGAACAGGATATAAAACACTTATCATTCCAATTAAACCGGGAGTGAACAATAATGGTCTTTATATTTATTTACCGGACAGCGCCAATGAAATAAAAGAATTTATTGTAACGTATAAAGGCAATCCGGCCGAGAAATTAATTGACAGTGTGGTGGCTCATAGAAATGAAAGAGATTTTAGAAGAGCCAATAGTTTCTATGTAAATACTTACGAGAAGACTACCCTCAGCATTTACAACGTTTCCGAGAAATTTAAAAAATCTTTTATCATGCGCCCTATTAAGGAGGTGTTTGATAATCCTGATACCATTGGTGGGGTTGTTATGTATCCAGCATTAATGGCTGAGTCATTTACTGATCTTTATAAGAAGAAGGGACAGCTCGAGAGCAAATATCAATGGGGATCAAAAATTTCGGGAATAGAAAATGATATTTTGGATTTGGGGTCTCTTACAACAACTCTGTTCCAGGATTTTAATGTGTACGATGATTACCAAAATATTTTGGGTAAAATATTTATGGGTCCCGTTAACCCGATTGGAAAAACCTATTATGATTATCGTATTACCGACACTTCAACTATCAGGGGTCACAGATGTTTTAAAATTGAATTAAGGCCTAAACTATTTACCGAGTTAATTTATAACGGCAGCATTTGGGTATCCGATACATCTTTTGCCGTAATGCAGGCTGATTTGAAGATGGATAAAAATGCCAACATTAATTTATTTTCAAATCTTGAAGTAAATGTTGGTTATAAAAAATTGGAGAACGATTCCACCCATTATGTTTTAGATAGCGAAAGAATTCGTTTAGACATTAACCCAACAGACTTCATCAGTTTCACGATGAATCTGGGTAAAAAAAATGATCGCTTCATGTTATCTGCTGTTAAGAAAACCCATTATTCAAATTTTGTTTTGAATCATAAACCACCTAAACATATTCCTCCTATGGGAACTGTTGAAGTGGCAGATACAGTAAAGCATAATGAGAAATGGTGGGTTGAACATCGCCCTGTTGAATTGGATTCAATCGGCAAAAAAATCTATACAACAGCAGATATCATCAAACAAAAACCGATTGTAAAATTTCTGGTAAAAGTGGGGGATGTTTTTGGAAGTGGATATGCCAATTTCGATTATGTTGCATTGGGACCTTTATATGAAGTTTATTCAAGAAATGATATTGAAGGTGATCGTATTAAAATGGGAATCAGAACCGGTGATTCATTGAGCAGAAGATTTGTTGCTGAAGGATTTATTGCCTACGGATTTGGAGATAAGCGATGGAAATGGCAGGCCTTTGCAAATTTCCATATAACCAAGGATAAAAAACCCTGGAGAATGATTACCGTTATGGGAAGAATGGGAATCGAACAAATAGGTTTGAATCCAGGCCAGTTCCGACCTGATAATATCATTGGTACATTTTTACGAAGAAGAACCTTGCGTACACTTTCGTACATCAACCAGGCATCTATTACTTATGATCATGATTGGTTCCAGGGATTCAATCATAAACTTACTATAGATTGGCAACAAGTTTTCCCAACTAGTACTTTACCTTTTCCTGTATTGGATAATAACGGAGTCGTTTCAGGATATCTTCCAAGTTATACAAAATTTGAAATTCGATTAGAAACTACCCTTGCTTTAGGTCAGCGGCAACTTACAGGTCGTACCAAAAGAAGAACATTAAGAGGAAAATGGCCGGAGATTAAATTCACTTATGCGATAGGTATAAAAGGTGTTTTAGGAAGTGAATATAATTATCACCTTTTGCGATTCAATATCAAAGATATTATCCGGATCAAGCCATTGGGTTATGGAGAATATGTAATCTCTGCAGGAAAAGTTTTTGGACAGGTTCCATATCCTATTCTTGAAATTCACCCGGGGAATGATACGTATTCGTACGATAGGTATGCGTTCAACTGTATGAACTATTTTGAATTTGTGAGTGATCAGTTTATTACGTTTTCGTATGAACATCATTTCGAAGGATTTTTCTTTAACAAGATTCCGGGCTTCAATAAACTTAAATGGAGAGAGGTTATAGGCATTCGTGGAGTTTGGGGAAGTCTCTCAGACCAGAATGGGAGATTCATGGCATTGCCAAAGGGAACTTATGATTTAAAAGATCAACTTACAGGAAAATATGTACCTTACATGGAAGTGAATGTAGGGATTGAAAATATATTCAACATTATCCGAATTGACTTTGTTTATCGTTTAACGCATCGCAAACAAGCTGATCCGAATAATCCCGGACAAATGTTGTATCCCGATGCATTTAACTGGGGAATCTTCGGAGGTTTTTCATTTGATTTTTAGACCCATGATTTTAAAGGCAGAAAATCTTATCAAACAATATAAAAAACGGGTAGTAGTTGACCACGTTTCAGTTCAGGTTGAACAAGGAGAGATTGTTGGCTTACTTGGGCCGAACGGTGCCGGTAAAACCACAACGTTTTATATGATGGTAGGAATGATCAAGCCTAACGAAGGGACAATCTATCTGGATCAGAAAAATATTACGAATCTACCCATGTATAAGAGGGCTCGTGCAGGAATAGGATATTTGCCTCAGGAAGCTTCCGTGTTCCGTAAATTGAGCGTAGAAAACAATATCAAGGCCGTTTTGGAAATGACCAAGTTTACGAAAGCTGAACAAAGAGATAAATGTGAATCTTTGTTGGAAGAATTTGGACTAACAAAAGTACGCAAGAATAGGGGTGATCTTTTATCAGGAGGCGAAAGAAGAAGAACCGAGATTGCCAGAGCACTTGCCGTAGATCCTAAATTTATTTTGTTAGATGAGCCTTTCGCAGGTGTTGATCCTATAGCCGTTGAAGATATTCAAGAAATTGTATATTCATTAAAAAAGAAAAAGATCGGAATTCTTATTACCGATCATAATGTTCATGAAACATTAAGTATTACTGATAGAGCCTATCTTCTTTTTGAAGGGAAGATTCTTAAACAGGGAACCGCCGAAGAATTAGCGGCTGATGAAACTGTTCGTAAAGTATATCTAGGGCAAAATTTCATTTTGCATAAGCCTAAAGACAGAAGTTAGAAACTCAAAAAACAAAAGCCCAAATTTCATTTGTAATCCTGAGCTTGTCGAAGGATTGGGATTTGGGTTTTGCTTTTTTTGGAATTTTTGAAAAACTATTTTTTCAAATAAGTTGCTGCTGTACCACACAATTTACCGTCAACATAAATCTCGGCAGTATATTCACCCTCCTTTAAAATCTCCGCTGTTTTATATTCAGAAGTGATTAAGGCTTGTTTGTTGTTGAAGTAAAATGATTTTTGAATGCTGTACACTTTGTCAACTCCACCTACCTGGAATACATTTGCACTACTCTCGGTCATTACTTTTTTGTTTGGACCTGAGATAACAATGTAAGACATTCTTTCACCTTCCTGAGCAACGGCGTTTTCAAGAATTTTAAAGCTCACCTCAAAGCCCATTACTTTTTTAGATTTTTCTTCAAAGGTTTTCTTTCCTTTTTTATCCAGCTTATAACCGGTTAACATAGTATCGTAGAAGCGAAGTTGCGCAGCAATATCAACTTTATCTTGCAATCCTTTATTGGTGGTAGTTAAAGTCATTTGATCATTGCTTAGCTTGCTATTATCAGCAGTAAGTTTATCGTTCGTAACTTTTAAACCATCTCTTTCTTTAAGAAGTAATTCATATTTCGATTGCCATTCAGCAATTTCCGCTTTCAAATCTTCAATTTGCTTCTTATTACCACCACCGCCTCCACCACCTGAATAAACAATACGGGTAGGAGTATTTTTAATTTGTTCTTCAAGTTCTGTAATTTTGGCTAACAAAGCATCCGCTTCTTCCTTTGGAATGGACCCTCCCATTTTTTTAACCTCAGCAGTTAATGAATCCAACTGGGCTTTTTGTTTAGTATTGCTGTCTTGTAGGGTGGTATTCTCAACTTTGAGTCCGTCAAAAACTTTTTGCGATTGTAGATAGTTCCAAATTAAAAATCCGGAAGCACCGCTAAGAAGTACAATCATGGCTATCAATATAATAACCACTCCTTTGTTACCGCCTTTTTTTGTTGTGGGTTGTTGAACTTGTTCCATTGTTATTGCTATTTAACTCAAAAATAGTATTTTAACCTGAAATACGTATGCTTTTTGAACGGAATTTCATACATAAATGCATTTTCCAGGCTGTTTTATCCTGTTAGTTGTGCTTCTTGTAATGAAGCGTTGGTCGATCGCGAAAGCCATATCTGTACTGTCTGTCAGCTTTCTTTGCCGGTAACAGGCTATCACAACAGCGCCATCAATCCGATGGATGATTTACTTAAATTAAGATTAAGAGTTGATTTTATATCGTCCTTCTTGCTCTACGACAAAGGATTAAGTACCCAAAATATGCTCAAGGCAATCAAGTATAAAGGGAACAAGCAGCTAGCATCTCATTTGGGGGAACTCTATGGCCATGAGATTAAAAACTCTTTTGATCATTATCCCGATTTAATTATCCCAGTTCCCTTACATAAAAGAAGACAAAGGGAAAGAGGATACAATCAGTCGGAATATTGGGCAAATGGCCTTACAAAAAGTTTAAATTCTTCAACGGATATTCGTTCGTTGATCCGAAATCAATATACTACCACCCAGACTAAGAAGTCAAGAACAGATCGAATCAAAAATGTAGAGAATGCATTTACAATTACCAATCCAGACTTTCTAAACGGAAAATCGGTTTTATTGGTTGATGATGTAATTACAACGGGTGCTACACTCGAAGCTTGTGGTCGTAAATTATGGGAATCTGGAATTAGATCCCTCAATATTGCAACGATTGCGTTTGCAGCCAAGTAGATTAGTTGCTGATTATTAGAGCTTTAAGATCAGGATTATTTGCTCCGGGATTAACTTTTCCTCTAGGTAATTGTAATTATACCCTTATTTTTGTCCAAAATTTTACAAATCTGAATTTTATGAGTCTTTTAGTTGTAGGTACCGTTGCTCTTGATACTATTGAAACCCCTTTTGGTAAAGCGGAAAGAATTATTGGAGGTTCTGCTACCCATTTTAGTTTAGCAGCCTCTTTTTTTAAAAATAATATCAAATTGGTTTCTGTGGTAGGAGAAGATTTTCCTACGCAAGGAATCAAAAATTTTACCGATAGAAATATTGATATCGAAGGTTTGCAGGTAAAGCAAGGTGAAAAGTCATTCTTCTGGGAAGGAAGGTATCACAACGATATGAATAGCCGCGATACATTAGAGACTCAATTGAATGTTTTGGCCGATTTCAACCCAATTGTTCCGGAAGCTTATAAAGACGCTGAATATTTAATGTTAGGAAATTTAATGCCAAAACTTCAAATGAAAGTTTTGGATCAAATGAATAAGCGTCCGAAACTTGTTATGCTCGATACCATGAATTTTTGGATGGATATTGCAATGGACGATGTTTTAGAAGTTTTAAAAAGAGTAGATGTTTTAACTGTTAACGACGAAGAAGCTCGCCAGCTTTCAAAAGAATATTCATTGGTAAAAGCTGCGAAAAAAATATTATCAATGGGACCTAAATTTTTGATCATTAAAAAAGGGGAGAATGGTGCCTTGTTATTTCATGGTAGCGAAGTTTTCTTTGCACCGGCATTACCATTAGAAGAGGTTTTTGATCCAACAGGAGCCGGTGATAGCTTTGCAGGTGGTTTCATCGGACACTTATCATCTACTGATGATATTAGTTTTGAGAACATGAAACGTGCAGTAATTTACGGATCTGCTATTGCATCTTTCTGTGTTGAGAAATTTGGAATCGATAGAGTTGTGAGTTTATCAGATAAAGAATTTAAGGACCGTGTTTCGCAGTTTGTGAACCTGGTTCAGTTTGATATTTCTTTAAGCTAATATTTAGGGCGGCAGTACCGGGCTATCCGCAGTAAGCCTTTGGCGTACTTGCTGATATCCCTGCCGCGTAACGTAATTTTTGCTATCTTCATTGTCCGATATGCTAACCACCGCTTATCATAGAACCTCGCAACAGAAACTCAGACTAATTTGGGCTCTGGCGATGAAAAATATAAGAGTGAAATATAAAAATTCACTTCTTGGTTTTTTCTGGAGCATTTTAAATCCACTTATTTTTCTTCTCATCTTCAACTATATTTTTGGAAAAGCATTCCAAATTGAGAATTATGCTTTGTATGCTGTTACGGGTATAGTTATATGGACACTTTTTCCTGTTGCAACCAATTCAATTATTTCATCAGTATTAGAAAATGCAGGAGTCCTGAAATCTATTTCTGTTCCCGCAACTATTTTTCCTAAAGCTTCATTGGTTTCTTCGGCTGTTAATTTTTATTTATTGCTTATTCCTTTTACAGCAATTATGCTATGGGTAGGTTTTATTCCCGGTTGGGAAAGTTTATTGGCTCTTTTAATTCTCCATATCTTTTTCGTTTTTATTCTAGGGCTTGGATATTTGCTTTGTGCATTGAATGTTTTTTATCGTGACATCGGCTTGCTTTGGAATACATTGATGCCTGCACTGTTTTATTTTACACCCATAGCATATCCGGTTGAATTAATTCCTGCCGATATGCGCTGGGCAATTAAGCTAAACCCCATTTATTTTTTTGTTGACGGTTTCCGTCAATGTCTTTACAAACATGAGGTTCCTCCTTTAAATAATTGGTTAATTATGTTAGCAATTGCTTTCGGATCATTAGCTCTAGGATATTTTGTATTTAAAAAACTAAAGAAAAATTTTATTTCTTTCTATTAGCATGGGTGAACATATCATACATATCAATGGTCTTCACTTTGGGTTTTATACCCAGCATAACGGTATCAATACCTTTAAAGAAATGTTACACAACGTTGGGAAAAGAAAACCATTTCAAAAAAAGGATGTATTAAACGGAATCAGTTTTTCCGTTGAGAAAGGATCTTGTTTTGCAATCATGGGTAGAAACGGTTGTGGAAAAAGCACCCTGCTTAGAATTATATCAGGAATTATAGAAGCTGATAAAGGAAATATTGATGTAAAAGGAAGAATTTCCCCATTACTAGCTTTGGGTGTTGGTCTGGAACCTGAATTGAGCGGAATTGATAATATTAAACTCAGTTGTTTACTAACCGGCATTCCTGCTTCAGCATTAAAAAAAACGATCGAATCAGTGAAGAGTTTTTCTGAGTTGAGTGATTCCGATCTCAAAATGCAAATCAAAAGATATTCCAGTGGAATGATGGCTCGATTGGCATTTTCAATTGCATTAGCAGAAGAAGCTGAAATTCTAATTATAGATGAGATTCTGGCGGTGGGGGATGAGGGTTTTCAAAACAAATGCTATAACCGAATCATTGAACTTAAACAAAAAGGAACGACCATTCTATTTGTTTCTCATGCCACTGGAGATATTGAAAGAATTTGCGATAAAGGAATTCTTTTAGAAAATGGAAACATTATTTTCGAAGGAAATACCCACGAACTTGTACAACGTTATCATCAATTATTTGTGTAATGGGAGATCAAAATAAAATATTAGTCTCTATCGTAATCCCATGTTATAATCATGGACAATTTATTCAAGAGACACTTGATAGCATTCAAAAGGATAATGCGGACGATTTTTATGAGATCATTATTGTAAATGATGGAAGCACGGATAAAGCTACTATAGATAAATTACAACAGTTTGAAGCAAATGGTTACCAGGTAATCAATCAATCTAATAAGGGCCTTTCTGCTGCCAGAAATGCTGGAATTGAAAAGGCAAAAGGAAAATACATTTTGCCTTTGGATTCGGATAATATGATCCACCCAGATTATTACAGAAAAGCGATAAAGATTTTTGAATCGGATCAATCCGTTGGTGTTGCATATTCCGATTGTGAAATTTTTGATTCGAAAAATGAAATATCGGCAGTTGGAGAATTTGATTTAGAAAAAATTCTTACGGGAAATTACATTGATGCTTGTGCTTTATTTAGAATTGAATGTTGGAAAGAGGTTGGAGGTTATGATTCAACTATTCCTCATAGAGTATATGAGGATTGGGATTTATGGTTAAGTATTTCGTCTACTAGATGGAAGTTTCATTATATCCCTGAGCCATTATTCAAGTATCGCGAATTGGAGGTTTCTCTTAAAACTGCTGCATTAAATGAGGATAACAGAAGAGACACTATTGGATATATTGTAAATAAACATCAAGAAATTTATAATCTCCATTATGCAAAAGTGATTTCAAAACTCCATGGAATTATTGCTCATTGGGAGCAAAATTTCAACAATGAAGTATTGCATGTAAAAGCACTTTTACAAAACCAGGAAAATGAAATAAAGGAATTTTATCACAATGAAAGACAGGATCTTGTTAAAGGCTTCGAAACCCATATACAAAATTTAGAGGCTGAATTTAAAGTTACTAATCAGCATCTAACAAACAAAAATGAATCTCTGTCAAAGGAGATTCATGGCCAACTTGCCATTATTGGTAATTATGAGATTCAGGTTACCGAATTAAAATCATTGAGGATTCAATTAGAGAAAAAACTTTCTACCGCTGAAGAAGAAAACCATCATTATTGTGAATTGAATAAAATGTTTTCATCCATGGTTCAAAGTCTTGAAGGTAGAATCGAGTCCATGGAGTCAACAAAAACTTGGAGAGTTCGGAAAGCATATCATAAAGCAAGAAGAATCTTAAGTATTTCAGGAGGGGGTAAAAAAATAGCAGTTGGAAACTTCTTTAAGAAAATGATTTTTTTCGTTTCCAGAAACGGCAGAAAGTTGGTAAGAAAGGTATTGAAACTTACTTTCAAGAAATTGTATTTATGGTTGGAAGATCTTCCTGTTCGGATTATCTACGGAAATACAGACGTGCTGAATCCTGCTTTCGAAAATTCCCCCTATGATATTTGGCGTTTAAAGAATGTTCCAGGAGAAAAAGAATTATTAGGATTTAAAAAACAAATTAAAAAATTAAAATACCAACCTTTGGTGAGCATATTACTCCCGGTTTATAATCCCCCTATCGAATATTTTAGAAACTGTTTGGACTCTGTATTAGGTCAGGTATATGAAAATATAGAAGTATGCATTGCGGATGATTGTTCTACCGATAGCAAAGTAAAAGAGGTAATCAGTGAATATCTAAAAAAGGATTATAGGTTCAAGGTTACCTATCGGGATAGTAATGGACATATATCGGCCAGTTCCAACACAGCCTTCGATATGAGTAAAGGTGAATTCTGTTTATTGCTGGATCATGATGACATGCTTACCCAGGATTGTGTTTTTAGAGTGGTTGATGCTTTGAATGAGAACAAGAATCATGATCTTATTTATTCTGATGAAGACAAAGTGGACGAAATGGGAAGATTTACTGATCCTTATTTTAAACCACAATGGGCACCTGAAAGTTTTTTAACCCGTAATTATATTGGGCATGTTGTTTGTGTTCGTAGATCGTTAATGGAAAAGGCAGGAAAGTTCAGATTAGGTTATGAGGGCAGCCAGGATTATGATCTTTTGTTACGTGTAACTGAACTAACTAAAAATATTTGTCATTTACCATTTGTATTGTATCATTGGAGAATGCATGCGGCAAGTACTTCATCAGTTGAAGAGGCTAAACCGTATGCATATATAGCGGGAAAAAAGGCAATAGAGGAAGCTCTTGATAGACGCAATGAAAAAGGGAAAGTCGATATGCTTGCTGGCTATAAGGGATATTCAGTAAGATATGATATTAAATTGGAGGAAAAAATAAGTATCATTATTCCAACAAAAGACAATACGGAAATTTTAAAACTATGTCTGGTTTCTATATATGAGAAATCGAGTTATAAGAATTTTGAAATTATTGTAGTCAGCAACAACAGTAAGGATAGTTCGTTGTTTAAATTGTTGGATGAGTACAAGACAAAACATTCCAATTTCATTTGGTTTGAGCATAATATTCCGTTCAATTTTTCTTCATTGATGAATGAAGCCAACAAAAAAGTAACGGGAAAATATCTGGTTCTTTTAAACAACGATACAGAAGTAATTACTCCGGATTGGTTGGAAGGAATGTTGGAACAATGTCAAAGAAAAGAAATTGGAACGGTCGGTGTGAAATTATTGTATCCAAATGATCATATTCAACATGCTGGTGTTACCATAGGCTTGGGCGGGGTAGCCGGGCATATTTTTACGGGAATGCACAAGGATTCACCAGGGTATTTTTATTACATTCATTCTATTACGAATTATAGTGCAGTTACAGCGGCTTGTTTAATGTGTAGAAGGGAAGTGTTTGATGAAGTAAATGGTTTTACAGAAGAATTTTCGGTCGAATATAACGATACAGATTTTTGTCTGAAGGTTTTGTCGGCCGGATATAGAAATGTTTATTTGCCTCATGTTGAATTGTATCATCACGAATCTCTTACGAGAGGTCATCCATTTACAACAAAAGAAGGATACGATAGACATATTAGAGAGGTAAATCTGTTTACTACAAAATGGGATCAGTTTATTGAAGATGATCCATACTATAGTCCCCATTTAAGCAGAACAGCAGCTGATGCAAGAATAATGATTTAACATGAACTATAAACAGGATTTATTAAACAGGTTAACGGGCCATGGAATTGAAATAGGAGCCTTGCATGAAAGAGCTACAACTCCGACTCATTGCAAGGTAGATTATTGCGATGCTATAACGAAGGAAGAAGCGATTCGTTTGTTTCCTGAAATTGACCATTCAAAATTATTGGATCCGGATATCATATCGGATATTGATATGGGTGGCTTGTCAAAAATTGAATCGGAGAAATATGATTTTGTAATATTTTCTCATGTTATTGAACATGTAGCAAACCCTATACAAGCATTGCAGGATTTAATGAGAATTCTTAAAGCGGGAGGCCTGTTTTATTTGGCTTGCCCTGATAAAGATTATACCTATGATAAAAAGAGAAATATTACCTCATGGGATCATTTGAAGGCTGAATTTGAAACCAATACTAATTTTATAACAGACGAACATTATCTGGATTTTTTAAGGGGTGTTCATCCAGAGGTTTTTACTGCTACTGCTGAGGCACTTCAACAAGCATTAGAAAGCGTACGTCGCAGAAGGGAACATGCCCATGTATGGGATAGCAAAGCTTTTGATGAGTTTCTAAAAAATGCGCTGAACATGTTAAATGTAAAAACAAAAAATATTCAAAAGTATGATGGTAATCAAACGGCATTCGAATATTTAATACTTTTTGAAAAACTAGCTTAATAGTTAGAGGTCTGGTTTATAAATATGTTTTTCATAAGCTCTGATAAGTCTTTCGGCAGCAACAGGTGGAGCAGGATACATCAAATAGGCAGGATTTTTTATTCGTACAAAAACAATCATTCCTGTATCCAACATTTTTTTATTGTTCTCAACTACTGGTTTGAGCACATAGATTTGGGTAACTAAAAAAATCAACCCCAAACAAAAAAATCCGAGGCTTAGTGCTTTTTTATATTTTGAATAGTTGATTATAAACATTGCCACTAAACTGATAAAAATAAGTTCTGAAAAAATCCGGTATCTACTGGATAGTGCTTGCAAGACGCCAAGATTTGATCTGCTGTAAACGGCGATAAATGCACTTACCAGAATAAATACACAAATCATCCACCAGAAATCTCTTCGTTTAGTTTTTATGATAATATAAGCTGAAAGGATAAAGACCGACACACCACCTAGATATGCAAGAGGAAGGTTAATTCCGTAAAATGAAAAACTAGAGCCTATAAATGCAAAAAAATACTTTATTGTCGGTATAAAACCCGTGTAATGGTTTTTAGTTGAATGTTGGATTGGGTGATACGAATAGAAATAAGCAAATACAATAATTGAGATCACAACAGTAATACAACTAGCTTTAATAAATTTCTTTTTTATAAATATTGGAATAATTATAAACGGCGCTAGAATAAATCCGGTGATAGAACATGAAATGGCAAAAATAAAATATATCACGCCCCACCAATAATTTCCCTTGGATAGAGAAGATAAACTACAAACAATAGAAAGTATGGTTAAATAGTTTTGTAAAGCACCTGTAGCCCAAAAAATATTTTCAGTTGATTGCAGCCCTGTTATAATAAAAATAATTCCTGTTGAAACTAACCATTTATACATAGGTTCTTTTATGGGCAAATGTTGGATCAACTTTAGCCAGGTTAAAAAGAGCGCAATATTGCCTATTATTATGAGTATTTTAAGATTGAGCCATCCGTTAATTTTTAGGTCAACTAATGCAATAATTCTTGGTATAAAAGGACGATGCTCATTGTGTTGAGCAAAGAGGGTGATTAATTTTTCCTGAAAACCATTGGCCTCTTTTAAATTTATTAAAGATTTCAGGTATAGATCATAATCATCCATAAAAGGAGCACTACTGCTAAATTGATATACTAAAATGAAATATACTAGCCAGATGATAAGGCCAATTATATAGCTTGCATTTTTATAAATATAGGTCATCTTAAAAAGCTTGCTGGTCAATATAGAGATGAAGTTTATCTTCCACCACTTCCAATATAATAACGTCTGGATTCTCCTTTTTTACAGCTTCTTTTAAAACCACATTGGTCCATAAAAACACGGAACGACTAAAATTTTCACTGATAAATGGCACCAGCATATTTGCATAGGAATCTCTGAAAATTAATGCGGTTGGCATAGAAGTATCTGCCGTTTCCTGATAAACAGCTTTATAAGGTGAATTATAACTGATGTATTCTGTTACTTTTCCATCATAAAAAGTTTTGCCATTTTTAGGAATCATGAGCCATTCATTATTGGGCAATATATTTCCCATTCCAATTAGTTTGGCCAGGTCGCCATTATAAGATATCTTATATTTATTTTCAAAATCGTTACTATTTAATGGCCTGATTTGTGGAAAATCTTTTTGAATAGTTTGGATCAATTTTAAATATCCAATAAACCCCCCTTGATAATTCCAATGGGTATCATATCTATAAAAAACTTCGGTGTTCTTTTTTGCTTTTAGTAGCTCATTCGTTGGATCTATAATGTTTATTCCAATCGAAGTAAGGGATTCAGTAACCTGTTCTCTTCTGGAGATTTCTTTTGAAACATGAAAACGATTGGGTAGGTTTTCAGGATAGATGGTATATTTATTAGGCAGTACAGTTATATATAGTTTTATATGCAAACTATCACATTGTTGTTGGAGGTTTTTTAAATTATTGATGATAGCATTCAATTCAGAAGGCTTAAACGGGTGCATTTTTTTTACATCATCAACAATTCCTTCTTCGGTGGGATATAACCAGTTGTTTCCCCCTACCAATACTTTTTGAGGTTGAGAAGAGGCTTTAAAAAGTTTATATTGTATAAAGCTATTAAGGGTAATTAATTCATTTCTATAGGCAAATGATTTTTCAAAATATGCATGGTACTCTTTAATAAATTTGGAAACATCTTTCACCTGAAATTGAGGTTTTTCCGGCTTTTCAGTATTTTCTGTTTCTTTTTCATGATAAGTGCCCGGCATAAACATAAATAGCGTGGGAACAGAAATACATATCAAAAAGCAAACGATAAATATTTTTTGTAAAATTTCTTTTCCCGAAATTTTTACGGTAGATTTTTTTTGAGTGAAATAAAAGAACAAAACCAACAGTATAAAAATTCCCAAGCTTATAAGAATATTCCTCCATTGGTTGGGATTGGTTTTCTTTACCGAAGAGAAGAGATTCGTTAAACTAAATTTACTGATAATAAATGCGTCTGCACCTGCAGTAGTAATCTGTACGTAACCATTATTGAGCTTAAACTCATTGATGTCTTTCTCAGGTTTAAAATATTTATAAATGGAGTCAGCATTAAAAACAATATCCTGATAGGTGGTAATAATTTTTATTTCGTACAATTGCCAGCTATTAATGGTACTTCCCAAATCGATTCTTATTCTTTGGAGACTATTGATTGGTGGAATAGGAAATTCAATTTTTTCGTTGGTGCCTGCTTTTATTGGTTTTGTAAAAGCAATTTCTTCTGTAAAGGTGCTATCAAATTCATAAAAAATCTGTACAATCTCTTTATTTTTTGATTTTACTTTTATGAAGCATTGGGTTGTGGTAAAATTACTGGTGGAATAATCCAATAGAAAGTAACCAAGAATGGCAAACACGAATGAAATGGTGATATGTATTACCCGTTTTGACATTAAAATCTAAAATATATAAATGGGTTATAAGTAGAATTTGCCAACTGTGCCATGCATAATATTAATAAAACGAGCAGAAACGAATATTTTGCCCCAGATAAAATAGTTTTGAATAGGGTAGAGAGACTTTCTTGTTTTTTACGAATGAATGCAAGAAGGTCGTAGTTTAAAATAATCCCCAGGATCAATATGAAAATAAATCCCGGATGGATATAGTTCCACGCTTCTGAATACATTGTATTATAATTACTAACGAATAATGTTTTACAGAAACGAAGGACGTATGAAATATCAGGAGAAGAAAATATAATATTGCCCACCATATAAATAATCCATACATATAGGTTTTTAAAAATGAAAGGTAAGGGTTTCATAATTTTTTCAAGACCCGCCCTTTCCATTACAATAAATAATCCATGCCAAATTCCAAAGGCAATAAAAATCCATTCTGCTCCATGCCAGAATCCCATTAAAAGAAAAATGACCCATAAATTAATAATAGTTCTAAATTTCCCTTTTCTGCTTCCTCCAAGAGGTATAAAAACATAATCTTTAAACCAGCTTGAGAGTGAAATATGCCAACGGGTCCAAAATTCTCTTACACTTTTTGACGATAAAGGAAAAATGAAATTCTCCGGAAATTTAAATCCAAACATTCTGGCTAAACCTATAGCCATATCACTGTACCCTGAAAAGTCAAAATATATTTGAACTGATACTGCTAAAAGACCGATCCACGCAAGATCGGGAGCCAGCTCAGCGGTGGGGATTTGAAAGACCAATTCCGCCACTCTTGCAACCTGGTTGGCAATCAAAACTTTTTTAGCCAACCCAATAATAAATCGTTTAATGCCCGAGACAAATAAGTCTGTTGATTCTTTTCGATCCTCCAATTGATCTGCTATATCATGATACCTTACGATAGGTCCTGCGATTAGTTGAGGAAAAAAGGTAATGTACAGTGCCAGTGTAAAAGGATTTTTTTGAACTTCCGTTTTTTTACGATACACATCAATTACATAACTAAGCCCATGAAAAGTGAAAAATGAAATTCCCAGTGGTAGTATAATGTTTTCCCATGTTTTTACCGAGAAGCCAAGACAGGATGCCGCAAAACTATAATTGTCTGCAAAGAAGTTCGCATATTTAAAATATACCAAAATCCCAATGTTGGCGGCAGTTGCCAAACCAACTACCAATTTCCTGTTTTTGAGTTTTTCCGTTGAGCCCAGCCAAACCCCAAACAGATAATTGAAGGTCATGGATGCCAACATTATCATCATCATTTCTCCTTCACCCCAGCCATAAAACAATAAGCTAGAGAATAGGAGTATATAGTTGCGATAAGGTTTTGCTGCTAAATAATAGAAGAAAAGGACCAGTGGGAGATACAAGAATAAGAATATTGGCGAGCTGAATACCATCGGTGGTTCTGTAAACTAACTGCTTTTATTATTTTTATAGAATATAAAGAAAGCCAAAAAAATTGATGAAGCCTAGAGTGGGGGTCATATTGTTTATCATTTCAAGCTGTATAAGTTTGGTTTTTCTCTATTACAGAAGACCAGATGCATTCAAAACACCTCAGTTTTATGCTGAGGACGCTACCATATTTTTTGCTCAGGCCTATCACGAAGGAGTTGGTTCCATCGATAATATTTATTCAGGATATTTACATACATATGGGAGGATAACGGCGATTTCATTGGAGTATTCGGGAATTGGCTACAAACATTTTCCTATGCTTTACATTGTTGCATGGCTTCTTCCTCTTTTTTATTCTATTTGGTTGCTTATCACAAGATCTGGATTTAAGCCATTAACTGCTTTTTTGGTCTCATTACTTCCTGCGCTAATGCCCGTTCATACCGAAGCCATTCTCAATCTTACAAATGTTCAATGGATCTTGTGTACATGTGTGGCAATAATTGCCTTTTCAAAGCCACCCTCCCATTTGGTTCTAAGAATAATTGATCTTATTTTTATTTTTTTAGCGGTCACTTCAAGTCCCGTTGCAATTTTCTTATTACTCATTTTTGCTTACGGCCGATTTACAATCAAACATCACCCTGCCTATTTGATAACCGCATTTATAGGGACCACAATTCAAATACATTCAATGATAAAATCCGCCCGTTATACGAGTCATTCTCTTCCTTTTGATTCGTGGTTTTTAAAGGCGAACCGGTATATATTTAATCAATTCACTTATCCTTTTGTTGGATTTAAAGAGATTTATCGCCCTGATGTATTCTATTATGTTTTTTCATTTTTGATCATTGTATTTATTTCCGGAATAGGGATTTATCTTTGGAGGAAGAAAAAGCATGCAGGGCTGATTTGTCTTTTTATGTTGTTATCCACTTTGGCTTTAAACATTTTTGCTTCTATAAAAACATTGCAATCTATTCATCCGATGTTCGGAAACATGAGGTACTTCTATCTTCCTTCGTTTTTTATATTGATGATGATGTTTTTTGCTTTTAGGGAAACAAAACTTAGATTGATTTTTATTCCGGTGATTATGATATGGATCACTTGTATTAATATATATGTTTTTAGAAGAATGGTATACCCTGATTTGGGTTGGGAGCAGCAGGCAATACAACTGCAAAACAAACAAAAGATATCCGCTCCGGTTTTACCCGGACTATTCTGGAAGTTAGAAATAGATCCAGCCTTTCATCGAAAATGATCCATGAGCACCAGGGATGGAAGCAATACCTTGTATAGCGAACAGCCCGTCCTTCTACACGCTCAGGATGACACGCCCAGGGGCCTGCCCTGTGCTTGTCGAAGGGCCCCCAATCCTTTTAGATTTTTAACAATAGGTCCCTTTTTACAAAGTAATAATGAGTAATTTAGCACTGCTAAACTTACAGCGGATGTCTAAGTATTTCTTCCCTCTATTTTTTCTCTTTTTTATTTCTGCTAATTCTTTTGCGCAGACTGATAACGAAATCTGGACATTGACGGAGTGTCTGGATTACGCAAAAGAGAATAATATTTCCATTAAACAGTTGGAACTAAACATTCAATCTTCAAAAGCTCAAACTACACAAGCGTGGGCTCAACTTGCTCCAACCGCAAATGGGAGTGCCAGTCATACTTGGAGTTATGGATTAAGTTTTGATAATAACTCAGGGATCTTGCAGAACCAACAATACCAGAATTCATTTTATGCTGCCCAGTTTAACTGGGTCCTATTTAATGGATTGAGTAATTATTATAGCATAATGTCTCAACAATGGCAGCAAAAAGCTTCCACCTATAACTTTGAACAAGCAATCAATGATGTTCAATTAAATATAGCTCAGTTGTTTCTGCAATTACTTTTTGCACAGGAAAGACTTGAAATTATTTTACAGCAGGTCGCTGCTATGCAACAACAGGTTGACAGATCTCAACTTATATATGAGGTAGGAACAATTACCAAAGGTGATTTTCTATTGGCACAATCATCTTTAGCAACTCAACAGGTAAATCTGGCCAATGGAGAAAATGCCGTAGCCGGGTCGAAGCTTTCGCTAATTCAGGCATTGAATTTAAATAAACTCGATATAAAAATTGAGAAACCTGATTTTTCGAAAATAAAAATTGAGGATTTTAAAGAAGAAAGCTCTTTGGAAGATATTTTTCAATATGCGATGGAGAATACACCAATAATAAAAAGTAAAGTAGCAACTGTGTGGCAGTTCAAAAGAAGTTTAACTTCAGCGAGGGGGAGCTATTATCCATCTTTAAGCTTTGGTGCAACCCTTTCAACAACTTTTTCCGAACTTAGAAAAGATTATACGGATCCCTTTAATCCTGTTGATATCCCTTACGGAACTCAATTGCAACAAAACTTTGGACAACAACTTTCATTTAGGGTAACTGTTCCTATTTTCAATGGACTGAATGTTCGAACCAATGTAAAACTGGCGAAGATCCAGTGGTTAAATTCTAAATTAGATTTGGAGAACGAACAGTACAAATTGAAAAATACCATTCAAAAAGCTTATACTGATGCAAAGGCGGCATTTAAAACATATACTGCAAACAAATTAAATCTGGAAGCACTGGAAGAAACATATACCTATGCTCAGGATAAATATAATGTAGGTGTAATAACCAGTGTTGAGTTTAATGATGCAGCAAATAAATACTTCAATGCCAAAACTGAATTACTGTTAGCTCAATACGATTATATCTTAAAAACCAAAGTATTAGATTTCTACCAAGGAAAAAAATTAGAATTTTAAAATTATGCAAAGCATTTCCAATATCTCAACAGATAAAGCAAGTTTACGCAAGACCCTTGTATTCATTTTGTTTTTCATAGCTGTTTCAACTTTTATAGGATTGTCAACTTCTTGTGGTGGTTCGGGTGGCTCAACTAAAGTTACTGTTGACACTGCTGACACAAGAAATATTATTGAAACTGTTTCTGCTTCAGGAAAAATTCAACCGGAGAATGAAGTAAAAATTGCTTCTGACGTTTCCGGAGAAATTGTAGAGCTCTATGTTGAAGAAGGGGATTCAGTAAAAAAGGGACAATTGTTAATGGAGATTAATCCTGATGTTTACAAAAGTGAATACGAAAGAATGGTGGCGACATTAAGTCAAACGAAGGCCAATCTGGAATCGGCAAAAGCACGGCAAACTCAGCAAGAAGCTCAGTTATTTCAAGCGGAGAATACATACAACATGAATAAGGAATTGTATGATAAAAAGGCAATCTCTAAAACCGAGTGGAACACAATCAGCACAAATTATAAAGTGGCGCAGTCGAATGTTTTAGCTTCAAAACAAGAAGTTACTGCTATGCAATACAGTGTTCAAAGTGTTGCAGCAACCGTTAAATCTGCACAAACAAATTTATCAAGAACAAGAATTTATTCTCCAATGGATGGAATTGTTTCCATGTTGAATGTAAAGAAGGGCGAAAGAGTAGTGGGAACAGCAACTATGGCGGGTACAGAAATGCTAAGGATTGCTGATCTTTCTATTATGGAAGTAAATGTTGAAGTAAATGAAAACGATATCGTAAAAGTTGATTTGGGTGATACTGCTTTAATTGAAGTGGATGCATATTTAAATAGAAAGTTCAGGGGTATTGTAACGTCAATTGCAAATTCACCCAAAACAGGTAACAATGCTATTAGTACAGATGAAGTAACAAACTTCGAGGTGAAGATTAGGATTTTGACAACTTCTTATAGTGACCTTCTTACCAAGAAAAATGCTTCACCTTTTCGCCCGGGAATGTCCGCAACGGTTGATGTGATCACAGGAAACTTTAACAATGCTATTTCAGTTCCTATTCAATCGGTAACTGCCAGGAAAGATACTTTGGGTTCTTCAAGTGATGATTACAAAGAATACGTGTTTGTGGTTGAAGACAAAAAGGTAAAGATGATCTTGGTAAAAACCGGAATTCAGGACAATAAATATATTCAGATTCTTTCGGGAATTTCCACAGGACAAATAATTGTGGAAGGGCCGTATGATGCTATTTCCCGAAAACTGGAAGATGGTACGAAAATATCAGTGACGGATAAGAAATCTCTGTATGGAGGTAAAAAATAATTTCATTTTATCTTTAGAAACTGCAACCGAGGTTTGCTCTGTTGCTATTTCAAAATCAGGAGTTTGTATTGCAGAGAAAAATGTAAACGAAATTAATTCTCATGGAAGTGCACTAACGGTTTTAATAGAAGATATTCTTAAAGAAAATAATATTCAGATTTCTGATCTTTCTGCCGTAGCTTATAGTAGCGGCCCCGGCTCTTATACAGGGTTGCGAATTGGCTTATCGGTTACTAAGGGAATTTGTTTTGGTAGCAACCTCCCTTTAATAGCGATCACAACTCTAGAACACATGGCTTCAAATTTTCCCAATGAATATTGTTTCCCCATGATTGATGCCCGCCGTATGGAAGTTTATGGAGCTTTATTAAAAAATGGAAATTTTGTTGTTGAGCCGTTTGCCTGCATTGTTGATGGATACAATTGGGATGCTTTATTAGCCGATAAAAATATATTCTTTATTGGAAACGGAGCTACCAAGTCAAAACCTGTATTGCAAAAGTTTCCGAACGCAGTTTTTGCAGATGATTATCGTATTTCTGCAAAATCGTTAAGTGAGATGGCGTATATTAAATTTACGAAGGGCGAATTTGAAAATTTGGCCTATCATGTTCCTTTTTACCTAAAGGAAGCCAACATTACCGTGGCCAAAAAGAGAATTTTATAATCTTTGGTAGGGATAATAATAACTGGAAAATAAATTGAAATCCAACATTCAACCCCGAGGGGGGTAAACAAACAGCCTGCTTTTCTACAGACATGAAACTCAACAGGAGTCTTCGCCAATAATTGTATTTGCAACTCTTGGACTCCAGAGGAGTCCGATGTCTATAGACGAAATGGCCCTTTCTAATAGCAAACCGAGCGGGGTTGAATATTCCTATGCAAAATTGACTGTTTGTTAATCTAAATTTCTTTGTAATTTGCATGAACTATGACCCCTTTCGAATATATAAGCGTTATCATTTCTGTGATTCTTGGTTGCGGAGTAGCGCAAATTGTTACCGGTTTGGCGCATTTTGCCCATTCGGGGACCAAGGTAAAATTGTACTGGCCACACATGTTGTGGATCTTGATGATCTTCTTTTTTCATTTACAGGAATGGTGGGTGTTTTGGGAATATAAATCAAGAACTGTATGGACCTTCCCGGTTTTTATTTTTGTGCTTTTATATCCTATTGGGTTATTTATTCAAGCGAGAATGCTTTTTCCTTTCGATAACTTCGAAGAAAAGGTTGACTTAAAAAAGTTCTACTTCGAAAACTATCGAATCTATTGTTCTATTATTGGGGCACAAGCGGTGTTATCTTTAATTGATAATATGATTTTAAGAGGCATGAAATTTGAGGAACAAATAGTGCAAATTGGTATGATAACCATTATGTTTAGTATTGCAATATTTAAACTTAAAGCAGACTTGTTGCACAAAGTGTTAGCATTAATTTTATTAATTGGGGTAGTTGCAGGTTTAGTAGGAGACTTTGCAGGAGCACCTATTAAGTAAATTATTTCTTCTTTGTTACTTTATGGAACACATCTTCCAATGAAGCTTCCGACTTTTTAATGGTCAATAACGTAATATCCTTACCTACTGCCCATTTTGATAATGGGCCTCTAATGTCGTTACCTTTTTTGGCCGTAATGATCCAGTAATTATTTCCCGTATGAGTTGCATTCACTACATCAGCAATTTTCAATATTTCCTCTTCGGTAACCGGCTTGTCAAATTCACATTCAAAATATGCCACCTCATCTTTCATTTCTTCCTGTATGTCGGCAACATCTTTATTGGTGACAATTTTTCCTCTGTCAACAATGATAACTCGTTTACACATGGCTTCTACTTCCTGCATAATATGAGTGCTTAACATCACAGTTTTTTGTTTTCCAATCTCAATAATAAGATTGCGGATATCAATTAGCTGATTAGGGTCTAATCCACTAGTAGGTTCATCCAGAATGAGAACTTTAGGATCATGAATCAATGCTTGTGCAAGCCCAACCCTTTGTTTATAGCCCTTTGAGAGCATTCTTATTTTTTTCTTTTGTTCAAGCCCCAGCCCGGTCATTTCCACCATTTTATCAACGAGCTTCGAAATATTCCCACTAACTTTATGCATGCCTGCAACAAAACGTAAATATTCTTTCACATACATGTCGCCGTATAATGGATTGCTTTCAGGTAAATATCCCACCACTTTTCTTACGCCCATCGATTTACTTACAATGTCCATTCCGCAAACCTTTGCTGTTCCTGACGTTTGAGGAATATAGCCGGTTAAAATTTTCATCATAGTAGATTTTCCGGCGCCGTTCGGACCTAGAAAACCAACAATCTCACCACTATCTACATTAAAGGAAACATCATTCAATGCTTTCTGTCTTCCGTAGAGCTTGGTAATATTTTTTACTTCTATTGACATAATACGTATTCGTTCGCTTTTATGGATTTATTGTCTTCATAGTCATGGACGTAGTCAGCACGGAAGTATAGTGATACGTCCCTACTACAAATAAACGAAATAATTACCATTACATTATTTACATTTATGGTCGATTATCAGAAACATGAACGAAAGAGAGCAGGAAGCCCCCTTGGCAGAAAGAATGAGACCCAAAAAATTGCAGGATTTTATTGGACAGGAACATTTGGTGGGAGAAAAGGGAGCTTTAACCAATATGCTTAACTCAAAGGTTCTCCCAAGTATGATTTTCTGGGGCCCTCCCGGTGTGGGAAAGACCACCCTGGCCCGCATTATTTCACAGGAATTCGAAAGACAATTTTATGGTTTAAATGCCATCAGTTCGGGAGTCAAAGATATTCGGGAGATTATTGATAAAGCTGAAAAAAGTGGATTTATGGGTCAGTTTAAAAAACCCATTGTTTTTATTGATGAGATTCACCGTTTCAATAAATCCCAACAGGATTCATTATTAGCTGCGGTTGAAAAAGGAACCATTTGTTTAATTGGGGCAACTACCGAAAATCCTTCTTTTGAAGTAATCTCGGCTTTATTAAGTCGTTGTCAGGTTTACATTCTTAATGCGCTTGGGAAAGAGGATCTTGATAAAGTATTGGAACGTGCCCTGAAAAATGATGAATGGCTCCAACTAAAGAATGTAAAATTGGAAGAATCAGATGCTCTTCTGGCATTTAGCGGAGGTGATGCTCGGAGATTATTGAATTATCTAGAATTGTCGGTGATTGCATACGGCAATCAGAATCCTTTGGTTCTTAATAATGAGAATGTAAAAGCAGCTATACAACAGTCGATGCCTGCTTACGATAAGAATGGAGAAATGCACTATGATATCATTTCTGCATTTATAAAATCTATCAGGGGCTCGGATCCCAATGCCGCGGTTTATTGGATGGCAAGAATGCTAGAAGGGGGAGAAGATCCTAAATTTATTGCAAGAAGATTACTCATATTAGCAAGTGAAGATATAGGGAACGCTAATCCAAATGCGCTGTTATTGGCAACATCAGTTTTTCAAGCAGTAAGTATGATTGGTATGCCCGAAGCAAGAATAATTTTGGCACAGGGAGTAATCTATTTAGCCTCCTCCCCCAAAAGTAACGCGGCCTATATGGCCATCAATCAAGCCTCAGCTTTGGTGAAAGAAACCGGAAACCTTTCGGTCCCCCTTTATTTAAGAAATGCCCCTACCAAACTAATGAAGGACCTTAACTATGGCGATGGATATCTTTATGCTCATGATTATCCCGGCAATTTTGTGCTTCAGGAATTTCTGCCTGATGCCATATCTGGCAAGGTCTTTTATGATCCAGGGGATAACAGCCGTGAGAAGGAAATGAGGAGTTTTCTGGCCAGCCGTTGGGGTAAGAAATATGGGTATTAAATATTGAGCATAAGACTGTTGTAACTTTCCCAAAAAATTCACTATCTTTATAATAACAATGGACTCCCGGCCGACCCCGAAGAGAGTGCCTAACAAAAGGAAATGAAGAAGATTTCTAAACTACTATCAATAATCTGGGCTCTTTTATTGGTTTCATGCACTACCAAAGGTACAAGTTGGGATGTGGATGCTTATGCTCCCGTTGTTGAAACTACCATGGATATTACCAATATGGTTGGAAGCAGTAATCTTCAAATCAATGGCGACAGTTCTATTTGGATAAATGTAGATGCTACTGCATATACTTTCGATCTTGATACTTTAACCGAATTTCCCACTTTTAATGCACCGTTTAGTTATATATGGACCTATCCAACTGTAACTATTTCGTCAGGAACATCGTTGCCTCCTTTTGATATTCCTATTGATCTTTCTTCTACTGGAATTGAACTTAGAGAAGTTAAATTAAAAGAAGGCAAACTTAAACTTACTTTAAAATCAACCAATTCAGAAAGGATGATTTTTACTTATGCAATTCCGGCTGCTACTAAAATGGGTGTTGCATTTTCTTTTACTGACACTATTGCGGGTTTGGCAGTGGGTCAGGATACTATTTTTTACACTAAAGAATTTGATGTTGCTGATTATATAATTGCCACAACAGGACCTAATAACGACCAGATAAATACATTTTCTCCAAAAGTTACAATTGCTTCTGTAGCTGGTGATCCTTCAACAACTTTAGTAAATGGGGGTGTAATATTTACGATTGTAAACGAAATGATAGGAATTATTCCTGAATATGGGAAAGGATATTTAGGGCAGTATGATTTAAGTCAAAATAATCTTACAGCAGATCTGGAAGCGCTTCGTTTATTCAGAAGTGGCACCGTTGATATTGAACAGCTTTCTTTAAACTTGATTATTCATAATAGTATTGGCGCTGATTTAAGATTCAAGCCAATTTATTTAAAAGGAAAAAATACAAACAACGGCACCACCATCTTCCTTACTCATCCCGGAATGGGAAATACAGTAAATCTTAACCGTGCATTCGAAACAGGAATTCCCGGAAATCCACTTACCGAGGTATTGTACACCTATTCATTTAACAGTGGAAATTCAAACATTGAATCATTGGTTGAATTATTACCGGATCAAATTGACTTTAGTGCTCAAATGAAATTGAATCCATACGGAAATATTGGAGGTTATACCGATTTTTATTACACCGATTATCCTGCTCATGTGCAAATGCAATTGCAAGCGCCCATGAAGTTTTCAATGACTCAATTGTTGTTTGTTGACACAATGACCAATCCGTTTACCAATCTTGATATTGTGGATGGAATTAAAGATGGGCAGTTTATAATAAGAGCCGAAAATAAATTTCCTATCGCATTAAAACTTCAACTTTATATGCTTGACGGAACCGGAGCAACTACGGATAGTTTAATGGTGAACGATTTGATTCAGGCGGGGGTTGTAAATGCATTTGATCGTGTAACTTCTCCAACGGTAACAGAATTAATTGCAACGATAGACGCTGCTAAAATTCTTAATTTGAAGAATGCAGCAAATATTCGCATCAAAGGAATTTTCAATACTATGCCGGCTTCTTCGGGAAGGGTGCAAATGTACAGTGACTATTATTTAAAAATTAAATTGATAGCTGATATCAAATACCATATTGTTTTATGAGGTGGACAGATAAAGGATTTTTAGTTGCGATTCCCATGTTTTTCTTGTTTTCGAACACGAACGTGATGAACTATTTTAATTTCAAATATCCAAATCATCACCGTCAAATACAGCTAAACACCCAAGCTCAATTGGGATCTAACGGAATTCATACTTCCTTTATTAATGCTTTCTTAACGGGAAATTTTATTGATAACGAAATGAAGGCTTCGGTAAGTGACAAGTTGCTGAAAAGCAATAATACTATGGGATTCGATTGGAACACGGAAATTTCTTTTACCAATTATAGCGATACATTATTAGGAAAAAATTGGGGATTTCATCTGGGGATAAGTAATCGGATCTATGGTGATTTTGCTTTCGAGAAAAATATTTTTGATTTGGCATTTTATGGTAACAAACCATTTCAAGGTCAAAATGTTTCTCTTGCGCCGGCCTATGGAGAAATCGTTTTCTATCAACAATTCAAACTAGGATTTATTAAATCCTTTTATTCGGAAAAAGAACAGCATAAATTTGGTTTTTCATTGTCATTCCTTAACGGAAATAACAGAATGAGATTTAATTCGAATCGACTTACCATGAATACAGATAGCGCAGGTAATTTCGTGGATATTAGTGCACAGATCTCATTAATGCGAACAAACCCCGACTACAGTTATTTCCTGTCAAACAATGGTTCCGGACTTGCATTTGATGTTGCTTACGATGGATTCATCAATCAAAAACATAATATTCATATTTCAATAAATGATATTGGATTTATAGGTTGGACAAGACCGGGTCAAATGACCGATATTGATTCAACTTTACACTTTACCGGAATTCAAATCAACAATATTGTTACTGCAAGTGGTGACGAGTTTCAAAATTTTGCCGATTCGTTAGACGATAAATATGTAAGAACAAAAACAGAACCGTTGGGAACCATGATGTTGCCAATGAACATTAATTTTAACTATACGTATAGCTTAAAACCTCAGGCAATTCTTTTACAAGGTGGCGTTCAAATGAAAATGCTCAAGAGTTATTATCCTTTGATTTATGCAAAAGGGATTTTTTATCCGGGCAAGAATGTGATGTTGGCAGCCATGTTTGGTTATGGGGGCTTCAGTAAATTCAATTTTGGAATTGATTTTGGGGTGGAATTTGCAAAAGGATATTCATTATTGGTTTATACAAAAAATGTTGAAGGAGTAATTCCGAATACTTTTGGAACCGGGCTAAGTGCAGGATTTAGGTTTAACAAAAGTTTTTAGGCATGAAAAATTTATTTATACTGATGCTGATTTCTTGTCAGCTCGTAATGGCCCAACAAGTTAAGTTCTTTAGAACTTATGGTTTTGGGATTTATGATTCAGGTGAAGGTGTATTGCAAACGAATGATACCGGTTATGTCGTTGGCGGTATTACATCTCAATCAGGCAGTAATGGAACCGATATGGTTATTTACAAAACCGATAGTTTGGGAGTTTTGGAATGGTATAAACCTATTGGATTGGACAATTGTATTGATGGGGCTCGTTCCATTGCATCTGGTAGAAGTAAATCAGAATTTCTTTTGGCGGGTTATCAAAATAATTACGATACTTCAGGGTATAACTTTTATGTTGTTAAAACTGACTTGAACGGAGATACTATCTGGACCAAAACCTACGGAGGTTCTGATTGGGATATGGCATTTTCTGTTGACACTTTGCAGGACAGCACTTATGTAATTGCAGGAGAAACTTACAGTTTTGGAAATGGGAATTCAGATATGTACGTTATTCGAATAGATGGAAATGGAGATACTCTATGGACTAGAACATTCGGTGGCGCTAATGATGATTATGCCCGTTATGTATATACTGACCGACACAATAATATTATGGTGATTGGTTCAACCACAAGTTTTGGAGCAGGTGGAAGTGATGTTTATATTATTTATTTGGATGCACAAGGAGATACCATTTGGACCAAGGTTTACGGAACAAACGTTGACGAATTTGGATATAGCGGTGATATGTATCTTGATAATGTAGGGAAAATGTCTTTTGTTTACGCTTATACCCAGTTTAATCCAATCTCCTCTGCTCAGGAAGCCCGATTTTTTAGAGCAGATACGGTCTCATGCAACCTTATTTTTGATGTATTCTTTTGGTATCAAAGTCAACCCGAAACTTTTGATCACCCAAGAATTAGGCAGGATGGTAAAGGTAGATATTACATGACTGGGGATATTAGATATTCAGATGCAGGAGAAACAGATATTTATCTTCATAGGACTGATTATGGAATTGCGTTCAGCCCAAATCATGTAGATATTATTGTTCCTGAGTCTGAATATCCTCATGATATTCGAAAATGTTTTGACAAAGGTCTTGTTGTAACCGGCTCCACTACCTCTTACGGACCTGGGCCTACAAGTAGTTTTATTTTAAAGACAGACACGGTGCTACAGGCACCAAATATTCCGGTGGTTGCTGTAGGGGAATACGAGGAAATTGAATTTTTAGTATATCCAAATCCCGTTGTTGAGCAGGTCGTTTACATAAATTCAGTTTTACCTATTGAGGAAATTCGTTTGTCTGATCTGAACGGAAGATTAGTGCAAGTTGTTCGTGGAGATCAAACCACTTTTCAATCTGTTATATTGAATGAATTACCTACCGGAGTTTATATACTAGAACTTATTTCTAAAAAAGGATCAGGAAGAAAAAAATTATTGATTTATTAGTAAAATCAAGTTCTTCTTTTCACTCTACTTTTCGATCATGCTATAGGGAAGCTCTCTATACTCTGTGCACTTTAAATCAAAATATTTTTTATTTATTCTTTCTTCAGGATAAAACATATACCATGGAACCCATATAAAAACACATGGCCAGTAGTTTAATCCTTTATCAACCGGAGTAGTTGATGAAACAAATACAATGGATTTGCTATTTTCTTTACCATTGAGAGAACTTAACAGCAGAGTTTCTGCCGCAGATCCCCAAGAGTTTACAGGAAGTGGTTGTTCATTTGTATAGTAAATATAAAATTTCCTTTCCGGGTATGCACTTGTCTTGTCAAGTATTTTTTCATACAATTTGATTCTTGTTGTATGATGTGATCTTACTTGTTTGTACAGGTCAACATAACTAAAAATAAGTATCAGCGAGATGATAGCAAAGGCTGCATAATTTGTTTTTTTATTTATTTTTATTTCGATAAATGTGACGACAATCATAAAAACGCTAGGAATTAGCCGACTCTCCATAGAGTATTGGGGTTCGGTTTTATAAAATGTAAGACAAGCTATTACTATATAAATGCCTATAAACAAAAAAGAAAATAGGAATGGAGCCAAATTTGTTTTTCTTGCATAGCTGATGCATGCCCAGACAATTAAGATCGCTGCAAGAAAATACAAACCAAAAAATTCTGATAGGATGAATTTGAATATAGGCAAATCTGAAAGCTTTGGTAAAAGTTGTGGTGCCATTTTTATTCCCTCAAAGAAACTTTGATCGTGAACATGATCAGGGAATAAAAATTTTAATACATAGGGTAAAATTACCAAAATGCCCACTATATATATGTACGGCTCTTTGCCTTGTTTTTTATAGAAATAAGTAAATCCTACAGAAAATACCAATGTAAAAAGGGTAATAGCGTGAATGTAAAAATTGATGACTATAACGATTCCAATAAGTGCAAAAAAAAAGATCTTATAATTTGTGCCTTTTGATTTCCATTGATGGTAATAATTGAGCAAAGCATAAAAAACGGCACTGTAAGCAACTCCCAGCCAGGCTTCCGAAATACTATGTCCAAAAGCCGTTCTGATCAATATGGGCGCTAAGGCTATACCAAGGCCTGCACCAATGTTTTTAAATCCATAAACTGAAATTAAAAAACATAAATAATATATTAGAACGAAGGAGAGTGAATAGCATATAGCGATATATTTTAATGGTAAGCCAATTTTTATTGCGAGAAGAGGGATTGCCTGATTGATGACCATACTATACCGGTTGGCATATATTCTGAAATCATTATTATTAATCATTTCAAACAATTGCTGACCAGGATCCGTATAAATAACCCTTTCCTTATAAAAAATAACGGCGAGAATTGCGGTTATAATTAGAGATAGATGTCCAAGAAGTATGAGTGATTTATTATTATCAGGAAATCTCGATCTTTTCATCTATCAATTTTGGAATGATTTGTAAAGATAACAGAAGTATTTTATATCTATATTTTTTGGTTAATGAACTTTTGTTTCTAGATTTTATTTACTTTGTATGGATGTATTTTTTGAGTATTGTTATACCACTTTATAATGAGGAGCAGTTAGTTGTTGAGGTGATTGAACAAATTAGAGCTGTTCAATTTCCTTCAAGTGTTACGAATTATGAAATTATTGTAGTCGATGATTGTTCTGCCGACGACTCATTTTCTAATGTCTCCTCCATAGCTAACAGCTTCGATAATCTGAGAATAATTCAGCATGATAGGAATATGGGAAAGGGAAAGGCAGTTAGAACAGGAATGGAAGCAGCTAGAGGCAATATATTTTTAATTCAGGATTCAGACCTTGAATTAAGGCCGGCAGACATTCCAGGAATGATTAATTGCATGAGTGAATTGAATGTTGAATTCGTTAACGGCTCAAGATATATGGCCGGAGTTTTAAGACCGTTGTCATCCTATACAAGATATCTGGGCAATCGGATATTTACCTCTCTTACTGCCATTGTAATAAATGTAAAAATAACGGATATGGCTTGCGGGTATAAGTTGATTCATAGAAATCTGTATGAAAAAATTAATCTGACAGAAAATCGTTTTGGTTTCGAGGCTGAACTTATAATTAAAGCTTTAAGGATCAAAAGAAACAATATTGCAGAAGTCCCTGTTCGCTATTTTCCCAGAAATGAAGGTGAAGGAAAAAAACTCAGAAATTCCGATGCGTTTAAGATTCTTTGGACCATTATTAAATTTGGTCTTCTGAGAGTTAAGTAATTTAACTATTGAGTAATGACCTGTTCTTTCGAACTTTCCAAAGACTGCATATTTTCTTGAATCATCAATTCCCATTCTTTCTTAGTAAGGATATTGTTTAAAATGAACATTACGTTTGAGCCATCCGCATTGAAAGTTTCAAATTGAATTAATCCTATTCCGGAGGCAAAAAAACTATTTCTTTCTTGTTCTTCTGTTTTTGTTCTGGTCTCAACAATATGATTGATCAAAGTTTTTTCTTTTACTACCAGACACTCGTAATCCTTGCCTCCATAAGATGCGATTTCCTTTTTTTCTTCAAATGATCTTTCTGTAACAACTTCTTCGGATTGGGTCTTGTCCTTATTTGAAATGGCGTATGAAACAAATAGCGCAATTTTGGGATCTACTTTCCAATTAAATACTTCCCCGGATTTTACCTCGCATTTATATAAGGTATCTGATCTTCCCAGATTCACATACATTGCAGATAATTCCACTTCTTCTTTGCCAATTTTATTGGCAAAAATGCTTACCAAAACTAATTCCTTATTGTATATCCCAGTCGAGAAAACAGTGTCACTATTTTCTACCGTTGTATTAAAATTCCAGTATAGAACTTTTGAACTGTCTTTTGAGTCAACATATTTATAGGTGGTGGATTCAAAAAAGGTAGCGTAAGGGAAATAATAATTCCTGGTGGCAATTTTTTTCCTCCCGCAACTCAACATTAGGGTTAGAATGGCTAAAAATAGAATTGTTCGATTCATTAAATAAAAGTAGGAAAACTTGCCGAATTATGGGTTTTATTAAGAACTTTACATCACTCAGCCTTCTTGAAAGCCCCGCAAACAGGACATTTGATAAACAAAATTCATTTTTGCTAAATTTGTAATATAATTAGTTGAAGTGGCCAGAATTATAGCATTGGATATTGGTGGTAAAAGGACCGGAATAGCGGTAACTGATCCATTACAAATGATCGCCACAGGATTAGAAGGCATTGATACAAATGGATTGGTTCTTTACTTGCAGAAATACCTGTTGACCGAAAAGGTTGAGATGATTGTTGTGGGTAAACCGATGCAAATGAATTATACGGAAAGCGAAAGCTGGGGAGAAATTCACCAAATCGCCTCTCTTATACAAAAAGAGTTTCCAAACCTTCCATTAGAATTCTACGACGAGAGATTTACAAGTAAGATTGCTTTGCAATCTATGAAATCTGCCGGAGCAGGAAAAAGTGAAATGAAAAATAAAAAAACAGTGGATATGGTGAGTGCCACCATTATACTACAAAATTATTTAGAGTATAAAAACAATTTTAAAATTTGATAATTACAAAACATAGGTTATAATTAATTATCAAATTAACTAATCATGAAATTATAAAAATATGATTTTGGCAATAGTTGGATATGGTGATCCTGTTTTAAGAAAGACGGGAGAGGAGATCGACCAAAATGATCCTCATTTAAAAGAGTTGATCAAAAATATGTGGGATACTATGTACAATGCCAACGGAGTTGGCTTGGCTGCTCCGCAACTAGGAAAAAGCGTAAGAGTTTTTATAGTAGATGCATCCACATTCGAAGAAGATGAACCGGATTTGGCTAACTTTAAAAAAGTATTCATCAATCCAATTATACTTGAAGAAATGGGAAAAGAATGGTCTTATAATGAAGGCTGTTTAAGTATCCCTGGCATTAGAGAGGATGTTGATCGTAAACCCACCATTACCATCGAGTATTACAATGAAAAATGGGAATTGCTGGAGGAAACTTATACAGGAATGGCAGCAAGGATTATTCAGCACGAATATGATCATATTGAAGGAAAATTATTTACCGATCATATTGCACCGCTTAAAAGAAAAATGTTGAAGCCACGTCTCGACAAAATTGTAAGGGGAGAATCAAAGGTTGGGTATAAAATGAAGTTTTTTAATAGGAGATAGTTTATGAGAAATATTCTTTTGGGTTTAATTTTTGTTGGTGTTTTTGTTGGTTGTTCGAATCCTAAAAAGGATTTAACTTCAAAAGTGAGCAATCTGGAGAAGCAGGTGAGTACAAAATATGATCCTGTAAAAGCAAAAGAATTGGTGGAGTCCTACATTAATTATATAGAAAAGTATCCAACCGATAGCACTTCTAGATTGTATATGGCTAAAGGTTGTGAAATGAGTATTTTGAACAACGATCCCGATAATGCGCTTAAGTTTATCAATCAGTTTTTAAAAACATATCCTGATGATAGAAGAGCAGGTTTAATGCAGTTCAAAAAAGCGATGGTTTACGATCTTTTATTGCATGATGGTTTAAGGGCAGTGGCCGAATACGAAAAGTTCATTGAAAAATATCCTAATGACCCCATGCGAATAGAGGCTGAAAACGCTGTTCTACTCATCAAAAACCCAGAGGCATTTATGGCCGCTTTCACTAATCAACCCGACTCAACCAAGGTCACTACCAAGTAGCTAGGAGCTTAAATAGCTGATTTTCAGCTATAAATTAAGATTTTTTAGGGGCATTAGCCTCTATAGTTTAAGAAAAACTAATATTATTATTAACTTTGCCCTCTCAATAGACGACCTATGCAAATATTACAGGCGACCAACCTTACATTGCAATCTTTGTTGCGTTTTTTGGATCAAGTAGATCAACCTACTTATTCCAAACCATTGAATGTGTTCAATGGCTCTTCATTAGGAGGCCATACGCGTCATATTATTGAGTTTTATCACTGTTTGATCAAAAATTATAATCAGGGAATGATTAACTATGATCTTCGTGAAAGAGATAAAAATATTGAGAACGATCCTGAATTAGCAGCCGTTGCTGTACAAAATATTATTACTGAACTTGCAAAAGTAAATCTTGATGAGAAGGTTGAACTTCACATGTCATACGATCCTCAAGCCAGTTCAGTTGATACAGTAGTTTCTAATGTAAAAAGAGAAGTGGTTTATAACCTCGAGCATACTATACATCATATGGCACTTATTAAAATTGGTGTAAAAGTAGCGGCTCCTCAAATTGAGTTAGAGCATGAATTTGGGGTAGCACCATCTACCATTAAATTCCAGCAAGACTCATGTGCACAGTAAGCTTTGTACCCTTAGATTCAGGCAATTTTATTCTTACATCTAATCGTGATGAAAATCCGGACAGAGTTACACTTGAACCAACTATTGTTGAATCTGGTGAAATTGTTTGTCCTAAAGACTCTCAAGCAGGAGGAAGCTGGATTGCAATGTCAACTTCAGGTAAAGTAGCTTGTTTACTAAACGGAGCTTTTAAAAAACATGAACACAATCCTCCTTACAGCCGAAGCAGAGGATTAATAGTCATGGAATATTTTTCTTCTGAATCTGCTATTCAATTTCATAACAAAGTAAATCTTCAAGGCGTGGAGAATTTTACATTACTGATGTTTGAGAATGGAATGGTATATGAATTCCGATGGGATGGTGAAGAGAAGTTCTTCCAACTAAAAGACGAAACGGATCCTCATATTTGGTCATCATGTACTTTGTACGATGAAGATACTGCTGCCGACAAAGAATTTAAATTTCAGGATTGGATGGAAGAAAATCCAAAACCTACTGAAGAACAGATTAGTTTTTTTCATGGGTATAAAAACCCTGAAGGATTTCTTTTGGATCTTTCACAAGTAAAAACAGTAAGTATTACCAGTGTGCAAAAAATCGGAAATAAAATGCGCATGAAATATCATGACCTGTTAACCGGGCCTGACGCAGATCAATCTATCACTCTTTCATAGTCCCATAAATCATGAAGGGATTATGGTTTAAAAAATTCTATATCAGACTTTTTAATTGGGAGTTTTGGCCCATGTATATCGTTTACACCCCTCTGTATATTTATTATGTTTGGTTAGCGATAAAGGCCCGTCATCTTTGGTTTTGGAGTGCATCAAATCCAGGAATTGAAACGGGTGGAATGTTGGGAGAATCAAAAATGGAGATTTTCAATAGTATTCCTGATCATTTAAAACCTAAAACAATATTGGTTAAATCGGGAACTTCGCTTCATGCTGTTTTAAATATTTTAAAGGAAAACGATCTTTTATTTCCTATTATTTGTAAACCCGATAGAGGGGAAAGAGGATTTCAGGTAGCCAAGATCTCTAGTGAAAATGAATTGGAAAGTTATTTGATGAGAAATAAGGTGGAGTATCTCATTCAATCGTATTGCGAATATACATTGGAGTTAGGCGTTTACTTTTGTAAATATCCTTGGGAAGAAAAGGGGGAAGTTTTTTCTATAGTAAAAAAAGAATTTCTTTTTATTGAAGGTGATGGTAAACAAACTTTAAAGGAGTTAATTTCTAAAAACAAGCGTGCTATCTTGCAATGGGAAAAATTGGATGCAAAGTTTTCACATAGAATGGGTGAAATATTAGGAGCAGGTGAAAAACTCGAGTTGGAACCGATAGGAAACCATGCAAAGGGAACAAAGTTCATCAATGAAAATCATATCATTGATGATGATCTAAATACTGTATTTGATAACATCACCAATCAAATCCCCAATGTATACTTTTGCCGATATGACCTGAGAACATCCAGCGAGGCAGATCTTAAAAAAGGTAAAAATATTTTTATTGTTGAGTTAAACGGAGTAGGAGCCGAACCTGCACATATTTACGACCCGTCGTACAGGCTGCGTTGGGCCTGGCGTGATTTAATCAATCAATGGAAGATGGTTTATAAAATATCCACTTATAACCACAAACGAGGCGTAAAATACATGACCACAAAGGAAATTAGGGCTCACTTGAAAATGATGAAAGCTTATCGTATCTTGGCAGAGTCATGACAGCAAATTTTTACATATTATCTTTTTTATGGGGTCTTTGGTGGAGCTTTGTTTTTTCACTTCCACCCGGCATTATTAATTTGAGTGTGCTGGATGCCACGGTTCGCAAACATTTAAAAAGTGGAATTATTCTTGCGGCAGCAGCTTGTGTTATTGAGTTTATTCAATCATTTATTGGTGCCAAATTTTCTACCTGGTTTTTTGAAAATCCAACTGTAAGTCTGGTTATTAAAATTGCGATCATTCCTGTTTTTCTTGGCCTAGCCATTAAGTATCTCATCAAATCATACCATGCATTTAAAAGAAAAAGAGCTGGAATAGCAGAAGAAGTAACTAAAAAAAGAATAGGAAGTTTTGGAAAAGGGTTATTGGTTGGATTATTAAATCCTATAGCGATTCCTTTCTTTTTAGTGTTAGCTGCTAAAACCGCAGAGGAAGGATTGTTGTTGAATACATGGCCCTCTATTTTTATTTACGTAGCGGGAACTACCGTCGGAACATTTTTAGCTTTTCTGGTTTATGGAATTCTAAGCCGCTTTATTGCAAAAAAATTGCAAGCTATTACTCTTTGGTTGGATCTTGTTATCGGAGTTATTTTTGCGATCTTATCAATTGAACAATTAATAGCTTTACTCATTAAATATCTCTAGCAATTATTTATACCAACTGGCATATTTCACGTAGCTGTTGCTAATTCTATCAATCAATCCTTGTACATGCTCTTCGTCTACTTCCTTAATTTTTTTGGCAGGATTTCCCGCATAAATACAACCACTTTCTACAATCGTATTTTCAAGAACCACAGAGCCTGCTCCTATAATTGAATTTGAGTGGATTATACAATGATCCATTACAATAGCTCCCATCCCTATTAATACATTGTCGTGAATGGTACAACCATGCACAATGGCGTTATGAGCAATAGAAACATTGTTGCCAATAGTTGTTGGCGCTTTTTCGTAAGTAGCATGTACAGTCGCATTGTCCTGTACATTTACTTTGTTACCCATTTTTATATAATGCACATCACCACGAATAACAGCATTGTACCAAAAGGTACAATCATCACCACAAACAAAATCGCCAGTTATAACAGCTGTTTCTGCGAGCCAACAATTTTTTCCGAACTCTGGTGTTTTGCCTAAAATTTCTCTAACGATTGCCATGGGGAACGTATTTGAAAGATAAATGTAATATTTTTTATTTTGATGTTGGAGACCCCAGCTGGAGCTGGGGGGCATTTCTAAGGGAGACGGAACTTGAAAGCAACAAAGTTGCTTTCAAGTTCCGTCTATAATAATCGATGATTCCCAGCTCCAGCTGGGAGCTACTCAAAAGAAACACGGATTTAAAACTTGAGAAGAAATCTGTTTCGTATGATTTGTAATTTTTTTTGTGGCGGCTTTACCCGCTATCCGCAATATCTTTTGTTTTTACTTCCTTCGCACTTCCAGATACCGGCTTCAGCTGGGATCTGGAAGTGCGAAGGAAAATAACAAACAACAAAAGTATACTTGCTCCTATCGAGGCCGCTAGCGTCAAATAAAACTCATACAGGAATAAAAATCAGCTTCTTCGTTTCTAAATATTCCTCAGGAATTTTTTGCGTTAAGCTAAAACCTTTTACCGGATGTTTTAATTCTTTGATTTCGTCTTTTAATTCTCCGCCTTTCAAATATAAAATTCCTTTTTCTTTAGTGGAACCTTTTTTAGGGATGAGATGATTTACATGCATAAAAAATTCTCTTAGAGTTTCTACTGCACGTCCCGTTACGAAGTCTGCTTGCTCCTTCACTTGTTCTGCTCTGCAATGTAACGTTCTTACATTTTTGATACCCGCCGCTTCACAAACCCCATCTACCACTTTTAATTTCTTACCAATTGAATCCACCAATAAAAATTCACAATCAGGCAAACAAATGGCTAAAGGGACTCCTGGAAATCCTCCACCTGTTCCTATATCAATAAATTTTGTTTTAGTCGGGAATTCCATGCATTTTAAAATACACATACAATGTAGAAAATGATGGAGATATAGTTGATCAATATCCTTACGTGAAATTACATTGATCTTTTCGTTCCATTCTTTATAAGCAGCACCTGCTTTTTCTATTTGTAAAAAAGTGGATTCGGATAATTCAGGAAAATATTTACGAAGGATATCAGGCATTAATTAATGGTTTATGATGACTTTTTGAACAGAAATTGTATTTCCATTATCTACAATAGTAATCAAATAAATCTCATTAGATAAATTCTGAACATTAAAAACGGCTGTTAAGTTTCCTTCCAGTTTTTTATAAGCTAAACTCTGACCTAGACTATTATGCAGATACGCAATTACATTTTCAGTATCTAAATAATCAGGTAGTTGAATATTTACTGAATTTGTCGCAGGATTTGGATATACAAAAACTTCAAGTGCACCAATGGTGGTGCTTGCGCCTAACATTTACAGCGAATTGGTAGAAACATCCGCAATTGCTTACGTTGGATACCAGTTGTCAAAATCTATTGTTGCTGACGAAATTATATAATACTGATTACAATTTGCAGGGTTTGGAATTATACAAATTTCCTGACTTCCAAAAACATCACCTGAGCTATTGTCAAACATATTTCCATTGGTAAAAATCTGCCCGGTTGCATCGTATACACTCTCATCAATAACAACGAACTTAATATTGCCATTAACATCTATCATAGAGTTATGACAGCCAAAGGCAGGATCACTATGATAGTCCTGAATACCAATATTGGTGGGAAGGGGAAAACAAGGATGGTGGAGCTGTTGCGAAATCAAGATAATTCGAGGGAATGGACCATTTGGGGTTTTGGTCATACAACAAACCGCTAAGTATGGTTACAACAAATGAAACTGTTCTAATAATGGGTTTTGGAGGTATCATAACTTTTTTGTAGATTTAAAGTGTTAAATATAAATTTTTATTATGTTCATTACAAATTTATGTTCCTAGCTAATTTAATTATTTTTGTTTTTAACCAGAAAAATATTTTTTGCCAGATTGTTAGTTTTTTTCTGACCTTTAGTAATCCTGTAGTTAGTCAAACTCTTTTTTTTCAGGATATTATACATGGTGGAGTAACTGCTGACGGATATAATTCAACCATTAGTTTGGGTGCTGGGAATTTTAATCTGAATATTCAGCCGGGAAGCACAATTAGGCAGGCTTTTTTATTTTGTGGTAGGTACGGTAAGCCGCCAGACATTTCTGTTAACTTTAATGGAACCTCTCTAAACATAGCGACTATACCATTATAAGTAGCAGCTTTATTTCGCCCGTTTATGCTTGGCCTGATACATTTGCTACAGTTCATGCAATTGATGTGACATCCATGATTGATTCTTCCCAAAATATGTACACGCTAAATATTCCAATTCAATCTGATGTTAACAGAAGATATACTGATTTTTATCTATTCGTATTTTATCAGAATCCAATTTTTAAAAAATTAAATAGTTGTATTTATATAAACAATGATACAATTAATAACAGTATAGTCTATTCGCTGAATAACATAAATGGTATTGATACGATCAATGATGTAGGCCTTTCTATCTATGGTGGTTACATGTGTGATTCTACCATAGAGAATACTGCAGTTTACGTTAATGGCAATTATTTAGGCGGTATTGGAGGAAATGATTATAATAGTATATCTACCTGCGCAGGAGTGGTAGGCTCATTCTCTTTTTATAATAGTGTTTTGTTCGGTATTGGAGATGATAATGCGAATATTTTAGTTGTAGGAAGTGATGGCCTTTCGAATATTAGGAGTATTGATAGCATAAGTGACCATATTAATTTATTATTCTTTGCCACTTCAACTTTGGCTCCAATTAATTACACAAATTCAGTTTGGGGGTGCATTCTTGCCTACACTACTCCATGCGATACTTTTACCGCAGGTATAAGTAAGGAGGCTTTATTATGCAAAGGGGATAGTACCCAACTCACCGCTTTTGGAGGAGTGAAATATAAGTGGAAACCCAATATAGGTTTAAGTTGTGATACATGCGCTAACCTATTTGCGAAACCGGATAGTTCAATTTTATATACCTGCACCATTTATAACAATGATAGCTGCACTAAAGTTTTACCGGTAAAAGTAAACATCCATAAAACGATTGTGTTTGATTCTATATTATCGCCTGCCACCTGTGCCTTAAACGATGGGAGTATTGGAATTGTAAACGTGCAAAATAATATTGGCCCTTATGTTTATAATATAAACGGACAAAGCCAATCAACGGCAGTGTTTAATAATTTATTTGCAGGAAATTATTTTATAGGAATAACGGATAGCGTTGGTTGTACCGATAGCGTATGGGTGGTTTTACCGGAACAGATAAATGTGTTTGCCGGATTTAATGCAAGTGCAAATACAGGAACAGTACCCATTGATATAAGTTTTACCAGCACAACAACTGGAGCAACAAATTATCTTTGGAATTTTGGAGATGGAACAACAAGCACAGCAACCAGTCCTACACATACCTATACATTAGGAGATACGCTAATAGTATTGCTTATTGCTTGGGCCAACGACAGCAGTTGTGCAGATACTGCTTATAGCACCATCATTTTACAACCCGGGTTTGTAATTACGCAAGGTATTAGTGATAATAACGATGGAAAAAATGATACATGGATAATACAAGGAATTAATAACTACCCTAATAGCGATGTGGTTATTTTTAATCGGTGGGGGAATTTGGTTTACGAGGCTTCCCATTATCAAAATACATGGAATGGAACATTTAATGGAGAACTATTGCCTGTGGGCACATATTTTTATGTGGTGTATATAAATGTAAAGGCTAATACCGAAGCGAAAGATATAAAGAGTGGGTATTTGGAATTGGCGAGGTAGGTTATTATCTTTTAAATTTTGCCTTTATTTGATTTCATAATATTATACAGCAAATCTTTTGCACGGAACAATTGAGCCTTTACAGTCCCCAAGGGCATTTCCAGCTTTTCTGCAATTTCTTCGTAAGATAGCTCATCGTAATATCGCATTTCGATTAACTGACGATATTTTGGTTTGAGTTTATCTACCAATTCTTTTACCAATAATTTTTTCTGCTCGGTAATTAATTCCTCTTCAGGATCAAGACTGGATGATTTGATGTCAATTTTCATTTCATCACCATCACTGCCAGCAATTTTTTTATCGATAGAAAAAGTATCTATTTTCTTTTTACGGATATGGTCGATTCCATTATTGGTTGCAATACGAAATAACCAGGTACTAAATGCATAGGTAGGTTGATAATGGTGAAGATTACGGAATGCTTTTCCAAAAGATTCAATCATTAAATCCTCTGCATCATCCTTGTTGTTTACCATTTTAAAAAACAAGAAATAGATAGAGTCTTTATATCTGCCCATTAATTCTGCATAAGCACCTTGATCTCCTGTTCCAGTTGCTTTTAAAACTAATTCGTAATCCGATCGTGCCCTGTATGATAAATTGTCTAATTCCATTGATCCTTTTTTCTACCCATGCTTTTGATGACAAAAACTGGTTGTACGAATGTATAAATAAAATTGAGGAATGGGCCTGACAAAATTAGATCATTTTCGCCCAATTTCCTGAACCATAAACCGTTAAATAGCCCTACCAGCAAGAGATTGAGCCCAAACAGAATCGACCCGGTTAAAGCATCACCTGTTAATAATATGATAATAAATCCTAAATAAAACCCTGCGGAAACGCTCCATTTGAGCATAATACCAGCCTTGGTAAAAAAACTATACTTAGGAGCAGTGGTAGTATGGCGGCCCTTTTGTACCAACCATTCCTTTAAACTTTCTTTGGCTGGTGACACCGTAAAACTATCTTTTTCAAGATTTACCTGAATTTTTGCTTTTTTGGAAATGGCCTGCACAAATAGATCATCATCGCCTGATGCAATATTTGTATCGATTGTTTTAAGTACTGGGGAGAGATCTTTTGCATAACCCATGTTTCTGCCTACACCCATGTATGGATATTTCCACAAGGCACTGTTCATGTATTGCATGGCGATGGTGGCTGTATCAAAACGAATGAGCATATTTAAAAATCCTTTTCGTTTTTCATGTTTTCCATATCCTAATACTACTGTGTTTTTTTCATCAGCAAATTGAATATGTGATTTAATCCAATTTTTTGACATGGGTTTACAATCTGCATCAGTAAGCAATAAAAATGGATGGGATGCATTTTCGGTTCCAACGATGAGTGCTGGTTTTTTTCCCGCTTCAGTTTTTTTATCAATATGGATGATCTTTAGATTGGAATGAGATAAACTATCCAAATATTCACGTGTGCCATCATTAGATGCATCGTTTACAACAATTATTTCAAAGACGGGATATTCCTGTTCTAAGATGAATGGTAAATTTTGTTGAAGATTCTTCAAATCGCTTCTTGAACAAATAATTACACTTACACCGGGAAGGGCTTCATCCGGTGATCTTTTTTTCTGCATATAGTACATCCCAAAAGCGGAAATTAAACGGAGTTTTCCAAAAACAAAATTCATCACCAGGCAAAAAACCGTGAAATAATAAATGTATGAGGTAAACTCTTTCATTAAATGAGTTACAAGATAATAAAGATTATTCGAAAATGTGATTGCGCCAGGGATGGAAGCGGCATCCTTTTTTGTGCTATTTGTATTTGCTCAAGCCCGTCAAACTGCACCAGGTTCCACACCTTCATTTGGGATGACATGGCTTCGATTGACTATTCGTAAACTCCGTTTGCATCTTCGTCATCCTCCGCGAATGCGGAGGACCCGGTTCGGGTTGACGGATTTTCGCGAGTACCACAAAAAAGATACAGCGTACAGCCCGGTACAGGCGCCCAAAAACAACATTTACATTATTGCGAAAAAATGCGGACTTTTGTAGAAAGCAGCATTCGCTCCATGAAATTTGAACTGATAGCAACCGATCCTGTAACCAAAGCCCGGGCCGGAATTTTACATACCGATCGCGGTCCAATTGAAACTCCCATTTTTATGCCTGTGGGAACTGCCGCAACCGTAAAAGCTGTTCATCAACATGAATTGGATAAAACAATAAAAGCGCAAATCATTCTTGCAAATACTTATCATTTGTATTTGAAACCCGGAGTGGACATTATTAAAAAAGCGGGTGGTGTACATAAATTTATGAATTGGAACAAACCTATGCTTACTGATAGCGGCGGTTACCAAATATTTAGTTTATCTGCCAATAGAAAATTAAGCGAAGAAGGGGCTCTTTTTCAATCGCATATTGATGGAAGTCGGCATACCTTTACACCAGAAAATGTAATTGATATTGAAAGAGCCATTGGTGCGGATATTATAATGGCATTTGATGAATGCCCACCATATCCTTGTGAATATTCGTATGCAAAAAATAGCATGGATCTTACGCATCGGTGGTTGAGCCGTTGTGTTACGCAGTTTAAAAATACTGAACCCTTATATGGTTTTTGTCAATCACTTTTCCCCATTGTACAAGGTTCTGTTTTTAAAGATTTAAGGGCGGCTTCTGCTGAATATGCAGCTTCGCAGGAAATGGATGGAAATGCAATTGGAGGTCTTTCTGTGGGTGAACCGCATGAGCAAATGTATGAGATGACTGATTTGGTTTGTGGGATTTTGCCCAAGGAAAAACCCCGTTATTTAATGGGTGTTGGCACACCGGAAAATATACTTGAATGTATTACGTTAGGTGTGGATATGTTCGATTGTGTAATGCCCACCCGAAATGCCCGTAACGGAATGCTCTTTACAAGAGAAGGAATTATTAATATCAAGAATAAAAAATGGGCCGATGATTTTTCACCTATCGATGCCGGAACCGGAGTTGATACCGACGAAAATCATTCGAAGGCTTATTTGCGCCATCTCATGAGTTTGAATGAAAGATTGGCTGCACAAATTTCGAGTATTCATAACCTGGCTTTTTATTTATGGTTGGCAGGCGAAGCAAGAAAACATATTATTGATGGAACATATTCGGATTGGAAAAACTCCATGGTGAAAAAAGTAACAACACGATTATAAGAAATGCTAAAGAGAGTCGACAGATATATCATGGGAAAGTTCTTAGTGACTTTTTTTGTGATTATTGCGTTGATTATTTTTCTTGCATCGGCCTTCGATTTTTCGGAGAGATTGGATGCATTTATGGGGAGGGGAGATTTAAAACCCAAAGTTTCGGAAATTCTTCTTGATTATTATTTGAACTTCGCCATATTTTTTGCGAATATGTTTGCTCCATTTTTTGCATTCATCGCCGTTATATTTTTTACAAGCCGAATGGCTTCTCGTTTAGAAATCATTTCAATTTTATCAACAGGAACAAGTTATTGGAGAGTGCTGCGCCCGTTTTTGCTTTCGGCTATTTTAATTGCAGTTCTTAATTGGTTCTCGGGCAATTATATTATTCCGAAAGCTAATTTGGATAAAATGAATTTTGAACAAAAATATTTTGGACGGGTAAGCATGTCGATGCCGAATATTCATCGCCAATATAATGACAGTGAGTTTGTTTTTGTGAAAAACTTCAATTTTGCAACCAAAATTGGGGGAGCCTTTTCCTATGAGAAATTTGTAAATGGACAGCTAACTAAAAAAATTATGTGTCATAATTTAATTTATGATAGCTTAAATGGAAGTTGGAAGTTGCAAGATTATATTGTGAGGGATTTAGATGGACTAAAAGAAAAAATGACCCGGGGTACGGAGATGGATACTGTTTTTCCTTTTACGCCCGACCTATTTAAAACAGAAACACGGAGAATGATAACGATGTCGAATTCTGAATTGGATGATTTTATTGCCGAGGAAAAAGCCAAGGGGTCTAAATATGTAAACATATATTTATTGGAAAAACATCAGAGAAATGCGAATCCGTTTACCATTATTGTAATGACATTATTGGGTGTGCCAATTGCCAGTAGAAAAGTAAGAGGTGGTATTGGATTACATCTTGCTATTGGGGTAACGTTGGCGTTTACGTATATCTACATGGGTAAAGTCTTTACGGCATCAGCATCTACGGGTGGAATAGATCCGTTTTGGGCATTGTGGATTCCGAATTTAATTTTCCTTGGAATGGCGGCAATCCTTGTAAGATTTGCACAGAAGTAAAGAATTCCAATTCAGGTTACCCACTATTCCTATGTTCATCACCTGTATCATCATGAATATCTTCTTGAGGATCGGGTTTAACTGGAGTTTCCTTTCTTAAAGGTTCCGTATTTATTTTTACATCTAACACTTTGTGCTTTCCTTCGTTGGATTGAAGGATTTTTGTTATAATGGCTGATTGACTAACCTTGGTAGTGTCAAACAACACAACCACCTGGTTGTTGAGATAGTTGAATGAAATGGTTTTAACGCCATCCATGGTCATAAGATCATCAGTAATTTTTTTCTCCGCAATACCGTTTCCATCTAAACCTGTTACTGTTATTTCTATTTTCTTTTGAGCCTTGGTATTGCCGTTTTTAGAACCACAAGAGAAAAGAAAGGTTAAACCACAGAGGGCACAAAGAAAACACACAGAGGACACAGAGAAAATCTTTGTGATCTCTGTGGTTAACACTCTGCGATCTCTGTAATTAAAATTTGTATTTTGCATTTTTAACTTGCTTATTCTCAGTTTATTTTCCGGAGTTCTTTATTTATGCAATCTTTGCTATCAAATTTACGGAAATTTTAAGTGGCCTTCGACTTCAAAGATAAATCCTCCCAGTATTTCATACTTTTTATGTTAGCTGCCACCTGGGGGAGCTCTTTCATTTTAATGAAGCTGGGATTAAGGTCCTTTACTCCCATAGAAGTTGCCTTATTAAGAGTTTCCATTAGCTTTTTGGTTTTGTCCCCTTTCGTTTTTTATCATATTAGAACTATTCCTCGTGATAAATGGAAATGGTTAGCGGCTGCAGGATTTTTAGGAAACGGTGTTCCTGCTTTTATGTTTGCCTTAGGCTTATCCAAAATCAATAGTTCGTTAGGAGGAATTATTAATGCTACAGTACCATTGTTCACTTTGATTGTTGGTTCCATTTTTTTTTCCATGAACTTTGGGAAAAAATCTATTTGGGGAGTATTCATAGGGTTAATAGGAGCGGTATATTTAATTGTTTTTGGAGGAACCGGAAAGGGTGATACCGACTATCTATATGTATTGTTTCCTCTTATTGGCTCCTTGTGTTATGGATTTTCATCCAACATCATAAAGCTTAAACTAAAAGAACTAAAACCCATTGTTGTAACTGGGGCTGCTTTAACGACTCAAGCACCTTTTGCCATTTTATTTGTTTTTATCTTGGGAATTCCCGAAAAAGCAATGAGTACTCCATTGCATACGGAATCATTTTTATACATTACTTTATTGGCGATTATGGGAACCTCATTGGCCGTGTTGGTATTTAATTATCTCATTAAACATACCACAGTGCTTTTTGCCGCATCAGTAACTTACTTGGTTCCCATGTTTGCAATGGCTATTGGTTTCTTCGCAGGTGAAACTATTTCTATTCACTATTTTATAGGAATGGGAATTATTATTCTGGGAGTTTGGTTAACCAGCAGGAATTAAAATAAAAAAGGTCCGATTTCCCGAGCCTTTTTTATTTTATCGAATTTATTAATCGCATATCAATTTACTGTCCAACACTTGTACCTGCCAAAGCTTTGTTCTTATTTCTGGCACGGTCACTTTCAGTTAAAAGGATCTTTCTTAAACGAATGCTTTTTGGAGTAATCTCTACATACTCATCTTCCTGAATATATTCCATTGATTCTTCCAATGAAAATTTAACAGCAGGAGCAATACGCATTTTCTCATCCGTACCTGATGCACGCATGTTAGTCAACTTTTTCGTTTTTGTAACGTTCACTACGATATCGTTTTCACGAATATGAGAACCTAAGATTTGTCCTTCGTAAATTTCTATTCCCGGATCAACATAAAAAGTTCCACGATCTTGTAATTTATCAATAGCGTAAGGAATAGTTGTTCCAGTATCCATAGAAATCATGGTACCAGCCAACCTACGTTGTGGCTCTCCTTTAATAGGCTCATACGCTTTAAAACGATGTGTCATTACAGCTTCTCCACCCGATACGTTTAATAATTGAGTACGTAACCCAATAATAGCTCTTGATGGAATATGAAATTCTAAATGAATCAGATCACCTTTAGGTTGCATAATGGTCATGTCGCCTTTACGCATAGTAACTTGCTCAATACATTTTCCACTATATTCTTCAGGAACATCAATGTGTAATTCCTCAACTGGTTCACATTTTCTTCCGTCAATTTCTTTAATAATTACTCTTGGCTGACCAATTTGTAATTCATATCCTTCTCGACGCATAGTTTCAATAAGAATAGCTAAGTGAAGAATACCACGACCATATACCATGAAAGAATCTTCTCTTTGAGTTACTTCAACTTTTAGTGCAAGGTTCTTTTCTGTTTCTTTAAATAAACGATCACGTAAGTGACGGCTTGTTACAAACTGACCTTCTTTTCCGTAGAATGGAGAGTTGTTAATCGTAAACAACATACTCATGGTAGGCTCATCAATAGAGATGTTACCCATTCCTTCCGGATTTTCGAAATCAGCGATTGTATCAGCAATTTCAAAACCTTCTACACCAACCACTGCACAAATATCACCGTTTTGAACTTCTTCTACTTTTACTTTCCCTAATCCGTCGAATACGAATAATTCTTTTACTCTGCTTTTTTGGATAGTTCCATCTCTTTTCACCAATGAAACAGGTGAATTTAATTTAATAGTTCCACGAGTTACTTTTCCAATGGCAATACGACCAATAAAGTTATTATAGTCAATAGAGGTAATCTGCATTTGCAAAGTTCCAGGATTTTCAACCGGCGCAGGAATTACTTCCACAACTGTGTCAAGCAACGCAAAAATATCGGTAGTTGGTTTTTTATAATCCATGCTCATCCAACCTTGTTTTGCAGAACCGTAAACGGTAGCAAAATCCAATTGATCTTCGGTAGCTTCTAAGTTGAACATTAAGTCGAATACCGATTCCTGAACTTCTTCAGGCTTACAGTTTTCTTTATCTACTTTATTAATTACCACGATTGGTTTTTTACCTAAGGCAATTGCTTTAGACAAAACGTAACGTGTTTGAGGCATGGGGCCTTCAAATGCATCAACTAATAGAAGTACGCCATCGGCCATATTTAATACACGTTCAACTTCACCGCCAAAATCACTGTGACCTGGTGTATCAATAATGTTGATTTTAATGCCTTTATAATTTACACTTACGTTTTTACTAACGATGGTAATACCACGTTCTCTTTCAAGATCGTTATTATCAAGGATTAATTCTCCCGTTTTTTCATTATCTCTAAAAAGCTGACAGCTATGTAGGATTTTATCTACCAGGGTAGTTTTACCGTGGTCAACGTGGGCAATAATAGCGATGTTACGAATATTTTTCATGGTACTCATTCAATTTTCAAATCGAGTGCAAAGGTAGGGATAATATGGCAGGATAGCAAGGATAGGGTGAAGACTCTGTTAATGAATGTTTACCAAGGGGTTATGAGGGCTACTTTTGCCTCCTCGCAAAGCTTGTAGAGGATTCCACGGCAAACGCCTTTAGCTTGCCCCGCCGCGCTGCACGCTTTACTCCTCACCCAGGGTTAAAACCCATGGCCTACGGGGTATCGCTACCATCCCGGTTGGGTCGGGCTTAGTGGGTGATGATGAATTTGTAGGGTTTTACCATATATCCATCCACTAAAAGGTACAATACATATACTCCTGTTGATATTTCGGAAAAATCTAAATAGCCTGATTGGTGAAACGACTTTTGCAGAATTAATTTCCCGGTCATATCATAGCAGGTAATATCAATGGAATTGTTTTCTTCATTATGGATCGAATATTCTGAATTTGAAAGCGGAAATATAAATTGTTGTGTCGTATATAAATCCTCTTCAACGCTAAGACTTCTTGTGCATGCCCAATGACTCTCAAATCCCGGAGGCGAATAATATAATCCGTTGTTGTCTAAACAAATTAATTGGGTTGTTAGTTCGAACGGACAATAAACATTCTCTGCCAGACCATATTCAGCACCCACACCTTCAATAATAATATCGTTGCTAATAGAACTTCTATTGTAAGAGAATCTTTTTCTATACTCGCCACCAATATCTACGCTATCAATGGTATTTACAGTAAATGTGTCGTTGTAACATGCATACATGCCTCCATTGAATAAACTTAATGGATATATTGTATCTCCAATATTAAGTGAAAAATCATAAAGTAAGATATCTGTATGACTTCCGAGGCTGTCGTAAGCATATACTTTTTTATTGATAAGGTCATTTCTTAGAAATGCATATAGTTGGTTTATTTCAGCATAATCGCTTTCGCAATTAGATCCAATAATAATTGGTGAATAGTTTGTAATGGCGTTATAACGATATTCAGTATAACTGTTTCCGCCAATTATTACATTTCCGGAGGGATACATCTGTATTTGTTATAGTAGCAGTTAGAGGATGAGCTAAGACCTTGAGCTCGTTCAACCCACCAGACACTATCGGTTGGAATAGGATGATAAGTTTGGGAAAAACCGGTTATTGTAAACATCAGCCCGATGATTATGAATAGATGTTTTCTCACAATGAACAATATATAATACCAATTTAGTGGAAATATGATGAATTCCCAAAAGGGCTGGTGTTTATTACCTCACCAAAGTTATCTTACCCATCACAGTTTTCGGTTTGTGGTTGTTGAATTCCACGTCGATCTTATAATCATAGACACCTTGTGCTGCAGGATTTCCGTTTGTTAATTCACCGTTCCATCCTTTCATAATGTCATCGGATGTAAATACACTTTCACCCCAACGATTAAAGATCTCCATGTGGAATGTTTTCATTCCTGCACCGTAAGCAAAGAAAATCGGATTTATCTCGTCAGAGTTTGGAGTAAATCCTGACGGAATAAATAAACTATAGATCTCCTCAATAATTAATGTTGCAATAATGGTGTCGGTGCAGCCGGCAGCTGATGTTACAATTAATATTACAGGATAAGTTCCCCCGCTGGTATATTCAAAACTTGGGTTTTGTAATATGGAAGTATTCCCATTTCCAAAACTCCACAACCAGCCTGTTGCATTGGTTGATCCATCCGTAAATACAGTTGGTTGGTTGCTTAGATCAGGTGGGTTTGGGGAAAAAGTAAATGAAGCAGTTGGTTGCTGATTAACTGTTACTGATGTTGTAGCACTTGCAGTAGCTCCACATCCATCTGTTACGGTTGCAGTATAAGTAGTTGTTGCGTTAGGAGAAATAGTAATTGAACTTCCACCTAAATTACCGGGTGTCCAAACCACATTATAAACCGAAGGGTTTCCATTGGCCGGATTAGCGGTTAACGTAACAATTTCCTGTTCACATATAATAAGATCGGCATTCACCGTAACAGTTGGAGCAGAGAAAAACGATACAACAATATTATTTGAGTTTGCCGTTGGACTTGTTAAACAAATTGCGTTCGAAGTTAAGGTACAAGTTACCACATCCCCCGCAGTCAAAGCTGCATTACTATACGTGTTTGAGTTAGCACCTACATTCAACCCATTCACTTGCCATTGATAAATCGGTCCAGCTCCTCCATTTGTTATGTTCGCGGTAAATGTAATGTTTGTACCTAAACAAGCAGGCATTAATGGATTCGAAACAATATTTATCGTTGGAGTTAAACTAGGATTTACTGTTATTACAATACTACTCGATGTAACCGATGCAGGACTTGCACAAGGTGCATTTGATGTTAATGTACATGTTACAACATCACCATTATTAAATGCAGAAAATGCATAAGTATTTGAGTTTATTCCAACATTTACTCCATTCACTTTCCATTGGTATATAGGAGCAGCTCCACCATTGGTAATATTGGCTGTAAACGTAACATTGGTTCCAGCGCATATTGGTCCTGCTGGGGCAGCCACAATATTTATTGTTGGAATTACCGATGGCGTTACAGTCATGATGATACTGTTTGAAACAACAACCGTTGGAGAAGCGCAAATTGCGTTTGAAGTAAGGGTACACGTAATAATATCTCCGTTATTTAATGTGATTGAAGAATAAGTATTTGAATTTATTCCAACATTTATTCCATTTACCTTCCATTGATAATTTGGACCTGCGCCACCATTGGTAATATTTGCAGTGAATGTTACGTTCGTCCCGCTGCAAATAGGCCCTGCCGGAGCAGCAACAATATTAATGGTTGGAATAAGTATTGGATTCACAGTCATTGTTATACTATTCGAGGTCACTGATACCGGGCTTGCACATGGATCACTTGATGTAAGAATGCATGTAATTACATCTCCATTATTTAAACCCGCGTTAGAATAGTTATTAGAATTGGCTCCAACATTTGCACCATTTAATTGCCACTGATAAGAAGGAGCACCTCCACCATTTGTAATGTTTGCAGTAAACGTAACATTTGTTCCTACACAAATTGGTCCAGCTGGTGCTGCAACGATGTTAATTGTTGGCAACACAGCAGGATTCAAGATAATTACAATTGAATTGGATGTTACACTTGCAGGAGATGCACATGGCGAACTTGATGTTAGGATTACTGTAACAATATCACCATTATTTAGTGTTAGTGACGAATACGTATTTGAGTTGGTTCCTACATTTACTCCGTTCACTTGCCACTGATATGCTGGAGCTGCACCACCATTTGTAATATTTGCAGTAAACGTAACATTTGTTCCTGCACAAATTGAGCCCGCAGGGGCAGCAACAATATTAGCAGTAGGTGCACTTAATGAATTCACCGTTATACTTTGTACTAATGGAAACACACAGGCACCGTTAGCATAATTGAGTGTTATATTAAATGTCCCTGCGGTAGCATAAGTAACATTTACATTTTGAGTGTTGTTTATTGCAGGATTGCTGCTACTTGGAATTAACCAATCATAGCTTGCTGCTGGACCGGCACCTAAGCCCGATATAGCAACATTTTGTCCTACACAAACTGGATTAGGATTGATAGTAAAACCGGGATTATTATTTAAAGTAACGTTTACTTGTTTGGTTGCCGTGGTTGTGTTTCCGCAAGCATCGGTAATTGTTACTGTGTAATTTGTAGATGCTGCCGGGCTAACACTTGGACTACCAGGAAGAGCACCTGGGTTCCATGTATAAGTATATCCGGGAACACCGTTTTGACCAGTGGCAGTTAATGTCGTTGAATTTCCCTGACAAATAGTAACTGCAGGCAATACGGTTACTAAACTAGTTGGCTCAACAGTGCGACCTTCAACAACCATTGTCCATGGAGTTGCGGCTCCAATACACGCATTGGAACAACCTGCTCCAGCGCCAAAACAGCGATAGAACTTCATATTAAAGTTCATGTTATAAGAAGCGCAGTTTGGGGCTGGAACACAGCCTGAGATATGATTAAATATTGAAATATTGGCGCCGTTGCAAACTCCAGGAGCGGCAAGATTACAAAACCAATAGAATCCTGCAACGTTAGGACTTCTGCAAGCACCCAACATAAAATCTACAGCTCCTTCCTGAAGCCAGCATCCCCCGGCAGCGGTATAATTAAAAGACCATCGTATATCGGTAACTGTAATCGCTGCAGGAACTGGAACGGCAAGATTATAGGAGCATCCGCCTGCAAAACAAAATGCATTATAGCCGGAGCCCCCAATAGCCATATTTGCAGTTCCAGAAACTAAAGGATCAATAACAATTGGGTATGCTGAGGCATCTTTGTTTATCCATTCTTGGGGAATTACAATATCCAATTGCTGGCCATTCATCTCATAATTAAGAGAAAACTTGCCATCATTTTTTACATTCTCATCATATACAATGGCAGGCTCAATAAGGAAAAGTACATTTTGCAACTGATCGACCACTTCAATTTCTCCAAAAAATTGATTTTCACCTAATGCATGAAATGATAGTCCTTGATCAGCTAATAGTCTATCACGAATACGCAGTTGACCATTTGCAAATTGAGGCAGTTGTTTTTTTATAATATAATTGGTTTTTATTTGGCCACGGGCTACAGACATTTCCATATCTATTCCCGGCCAGGCATCAATTATATAAACACCATCATCACCGGCAGTGTGATTGCTCCAGTCGGGTGAGCCAATTATTTGTTCTGCTCCTCCATCAGGAACAAACACCAGTAATAAATTGCGATTAAAATAAATTCTCTGATTTTCTTTTCCAAGAAAAGTAAATCTATCCTGTAGATTTATTCCAACAGGTATTGGTTGATTAAGTGCGGTGTATGATCCTTGAACTGAACCGGGCTTTAAGTTTGAAACGGCTGTTTTATCGTTTCCTAATGCATCTTTTATATGCATTGGTTCAATCGAGCTTTGCTGGTATAGATAGGTTCCATTGCTTCCTTTTTTAAGAAAAAACTTGGAGGTTTCTGTTCTTTTTTCGATTACTTCAAAACAATCATCACAAGGAGCATCTTTAAATAATTGTCCTATTTCGGGGTGATTTTCGAATCCCTTATTAAACTGAAGAACTTCGGGATCTATGCTTTTCTTATCTGATGAGAAAGTTGTGTAATTGTTGGTGCCTGAAACCATGCCCTCCTGATGTTGAGCAGAAAGATTGGTTAATAACATAAAAAAAATACCTAAAATGGTAAATCTTGTTTTCATTGCTGGGTTTTATGACTTAAAGTTAAGGAATAGATGGAATCAAAACAACAAAAGATGCACGTGAACATAGTTTCCATACCGTAAATGTTAAATTTGACCAATGGATTACTATAAGAAACCGATATATAAGGTCGGCTTGTTTCTGTTTCTTTTACTTGTTTCAAGTGTAGTAACATACTTGTATTGGGTTAAATATCAGAGTCCTATCTATGGTATAGATGATGCGAATATTTATTTCATTTACATGCGGAATCTGGCTTATGGCCATGGTTTTGTCTATAATATGGGAGGGGAGCATGTTGAAGGATTTACTTCGATGCTTTGGGTATTGATAGGTTCTTTTTTTTATTTATTTACCTCAAAACCACAGGAAGCCCTTCTTGTATTTAATATAATTTTAATGACTCTGGCTATTTGGAGAGCCTGTTTATTCGCCGATAGTTATTTTAAGGACCGTCGAATGATAAGTCCATATTCAATAATTATCTCTGGATTTATTTTGCTTATCCCTGGATATGTCCCTTGGTGTACCATTGTGCTCATGGAAACAGGTTTATGGAGTTGTGTGCTGGTCTTTCTTTTTCTTGGAATCCTTCAAAATTATCTTGAACGCAGGAATAATTTTACCTCTATTTATATAATTCTTATTTTATTATTGCTTACCCGACCCGAAGCTTATTTGTGGGGATTGATTGCAATTTCAGTGCAATACTTTACTCTATATTTTCAGCACAACCGGAGTTTTAAAAATGGGTTAAGGCCAACCGCAATTTCCCTGTTAATTTTTTTAGGAACAATTGGAGCATTAACCCTTTTTAGAATGATCTATTTCGGTTACCCGTTTCCAAATACATATTATGCAAAAGTTTCGGCTGATCAACATTCAAATCTTTTGGAAGGGAAAAAATATATTCAACAATATTTCAAATACTACACGCCACATATTTTTCTTCCTATTATTTCCGTGGGATTGTCTATTTTTGTATTTATCTGGTCAAGGAAAAAGGGACTAATTCTTTTTGTATTTCCGGTAATAATAGCGGTAACTTATTTAATTCCTTTGTACACGGGAGGTGATCATTTTGGATTGTTCAGATTTATTCAGCCATATATTCCATTTTTTTCTGTGTTTTATGTGTTGGCATTCTTTACTTTATTTCCTCTAAAAAAATGGATTTGGTATGTTCCGGTTACAGCGTCACTTATTGGAATATTTTTTTCCTGCAAAATGAACTTCAATAATTTCATAAAGAACAAAAACAATATTGAGATAGAATTTTTAATTGCGCAGGGAGAAACAGAGTATGCTACAGATCTCAATGAATTTTTAAAACATCAGGATCCTTTGCCAACTTATGGAGTTTTTGTTGCGGGTGCATCAGCTTATACCTACAAAGGGAATTCAATTGATCTTTTAGGATTGAATAACATAAGAATGGCACATTCTTCACCAATAAAAACTGGACTCAAGAATCATGGTTCATTCAACAAAAAAGTTTTCTATGAACAAATGCCTGATTTGTTTTTTTGTACCCGTGTTTATCGTGATTCAAGTGAATTTGATATGCAGGATCTTGAGACTTTTAAAAATGATGGATTTATAAAAGATCTTTTCAAAGGTTTGATGATGGAAAAAAAATTCAACGAAACGTATTTCCCCGTATTTATATTTAGTAAAAAAGACAGTCGTGTTTTACAAACTCATACTCACCAGAGATTTTTAGATAAACTGAACACCTCTGTTTACTGGTATGAAAGGATCCTGCTAAATTAATACTTTACTGTTTTCTTTTTACCCTTTTCGTTCCATTCAGTCCACTTGTCTTTTTTCTCTCCAAACACGTATTTTCCTGCTGATTTTGGACTTCCATTTTCATAAAACGAGGTGTAATCTCCTTCTAATCGATCCCCGGAACTATATGTTCCTGATTCCGCTAATTGGCCATTGGAATACCATGTTTTAAAGATTCCGATTTTTGCTCCTCGAACAAAGGTGCATAAGGTTTTAGTTTTACCATCTATGTAGTATTCTTTTTGTTCACCTGTTGTTTTCTCAGTATCGTCATAGCTTCCCTCCACCATGAGTTCTCCTGTTGGATAGAATACTTCATATGAACCCGTTAGTTTGTTATTGGAATATGTAGCTTGCATTTGAATGCTTCCTTTACCAACATATAATTTCCATACCCCTGCTTTTTTGCCAACCATAAAAGCTCCTTCTTGCATAAGAAGCCCTTCTGCATCATAATATTTGAAATATCCATCGTCAACATCATTTGTTAGAGCACCCTCTACGGTTGCTTTGCCATTTGCACCATATTTGGCAAAAGGACCGGTAATTTTATCATCAACAAATGTCTTTTGTTCTAATAATTTGCCATCGGCTGAATAGTATTTCCATAAACCCTCCCTTTTTCCCTTGCTATAACCGCCTTCTTTTTCTGTTTTTCCATCAGCGGTAAAATATGTCCAATTTCCATCTAATTCTGCTTTGTCGTTATATGCTCCTTTTGACTTTACTTTACCTCCTTTGTGGTAATATGTCCAATCTCCTGTTTCCTTTCCACAAATAATATTCCCTTCTGATTTGAGATCTCCATTATCGTGATATAGTTTTTGAAGCTCAATAATCTGATAACTAATTTGATCAAATTTGATGATCTTCCCAGCAATAAAATGACTTTGGGTTTTTCCGTTAACAGTAACCTCACTTTTTTTTTCTAAAACCTTAAAGGTTATTTGTTTTTTCTCCGGATCAATGTGAGTTACTTGTACAGTTCCAATTCCCAGCCAACCGGTGATATTTCCACCGAACATGGTTTCTTCAAAATATTTTGAAAATTCGCCTTTGTTCCCTGTTTTAATATCGAATCCCGAAAGACTTGAAACTTCAAGGATAGGCGCTGTTGAAGAGGTATTGATAAACTTGCCTTCTATTGTAAAATTAGGCTCTCCGCATGGTTCTGGGCTTGTTTGGGCTATAAGGGGGAAAGCGTTGATATAGGCAATAACAATTAATGGAAGACTAATTAGGGATGGTCTCATTTTATAATGATTGATCTTGGTTGAAGGCAAAGATATGAATTAGAAGTAAAATTTCTTTAAAAAAAATGCGAAGCTATTTGGAATTATCAAAATCGTTCTATATTTGCGCCATGCAAAAAATGCAAAGTATACGAAACATTCAATTTAATCACCACTGCTGGTATCATATCGGCACGAAAGGATCGTATTGCATTTTTATCAATAGAAGTTAATCATTCAGATATAAAAATTTGCGATCCTGACATCCGCCTTGGCGGATCGATCAGGATTTTTTTTATTTAACCATTTAATAACTAAAAACAACATGAAAACACAAGCACTGGCTAGGGATAGTCTAAAAACAAACCAAATGTTTAAAGTTCTGTACGATTTAATTTTATTTGTAATGATGCCGATTGCATTTGAAATGTCGTACGTGAAAATTTTTCAAAAATCAATGTCGGCATATCATGTAAACGACATGGATGCGATGAGCAGATTGATCGTTTATTTCGCCATTCAGTGGTTTCTTGGAGTTTTGGTAAGAAGAAACTATTTAAAGGTAACATTAAAGAGAATAACTCTGACTTTGCTGATCCTGATTCAAATGAAGGAAGCATTTTACGAGGAGGTGCTATTCGATATGGTTATTTCGATGATCATGGAATCAGGATTAATGCTTCTGGTTTTCTTTCAATTTTCGAATATGGTAGTTATTTTAAAAATGGCAAGTTTAAACTGGGTAATTATTGCACCCTTATTGTTTTCCTTGCCTAATGGAGTCTTTTTATTAAGAACTTATGGAGGATTCGTTCATTCTATGAACGAATTAAAACAAATGTTTATGTATAGAATTCATAGTTGCTGGATTCAACATTCATGGAACAGATTTTATTGTTAATGTAGAAATTTTCGAATGCCACTTTTTAAAGGTGGCATTTGTTATATATATTCGTTCTAATAATTCTCAGATATGGATTTTTCATTGCTTTATTCGATTGGAATACCGGTGGTCTTTGCGGGCTTGATTGTCTTTTTTGTATTTAGATTTAAAAAATATGAGCCATTAACTTATCCTGAATTTTTTTTAAGGGACAAGAATCCTAAATATCTTCACGTATTGGGAGCCAAAAGAATTATGCCTGATGAGGGTGATTCATTCGATATTTTCGAGCACTATGTGTTTGATATTGATGAATTAAAATTTACAAAAGGGGAGGGACAGAAAGGAGAGAAGCTTAACCTGGAGAGTGAATTTGTAAAAAGGAATTTACAATCCTTAAGCTATAAGCTAAATACCCAATTGGAATTTATGAAGCCAAACGAGGATGATGACGATAAAGAGCATGAGTTGCTGAAAATTTACAGATTTGATGATAACCAGTCAGACACCGAAATTTATGATGACCTTAGGGATGATAATCTCACATTTATTAAACGTCATGTACTTAACAGGGGCAGGTTTACGATGGTTTTATGCAGACATGGTAAAGAAATTCGCAAATATGAAATGAAAGGAATTAGTGATTATTTTTTCAAAACAATTTATTTCGAGAATCGAATCTGGATCTGTTTTTTATATAGTAAACAAAAGGGTATTTATAGCACCGGGATTGCATTGTGCATACTTAATTATGAAACAGGAGAATTGATTTATGATGGATTTGTAAGACCCGGCAAGTAACTGAAGATTGTCTCGAGGTCTGAAAGCCAGCCAATTGATTGAATTTAGGGCTTTTCAAAAGGGCAAAAGGCCATTTTTGCTTCGCAAAGCAAGACTTAAGCCGTTTTTAGAATAGCCTTGCCCCTAGCTTATTGCCTTTTTGCCCTTTAATTTGAACATGGAAGCCCCAAATACTCAGGAATAGTAGGCAACTAGTGAATTTATTTTATTTTTGCCCTAATAATTAATATAATTACTAAATCATGCCATATTTATTTACATCGGAGTCGGTATCAGAAGGACATCCAGACAAAGTTTCGGATCAGATCAGTGACGCATTGATTGACCATTTTTTAGCTTATGACGCCAATTCGAAAGTGGCTTGTGAAACTTTGGTAACTACCGGACAAGTTGTTTTGGCTGGAGAGGTAAAATCAAAAAGTTATTTAGACGTACAGGAAATTGCTCGTGAAGTAATTCGTGGTATTGGTTATACCAAAAGTGAGTATATGTTTGAAGCTAACTCGTGTGGAATATTTAGTGCTATTCACGAACAAAGTGCCGACATTAACAGAGGAGTTGATAGAAGCGTTAAAAAACTAAGTTTTGAAGCCAAAGCAAATGCACAAGGAGCTGGTGACCAAGGAATGATGTTTGGTTATGCAACTCGCGAAACCGAAAATTATATGCCATTGGCACTTGATCTTGCCCATAAAATTTTGCAAGAACTTTCAAAAATTCGCCGTGCAGGTAAAGAATTGAAATATTTGAGACCCGATGCAAAAAGCCAGGTTACTATTGAGTATAACGATAATAACATACCTACTAGAATCGATACCATCGTTGTTTCAACACAACATGATGATTTTGGACCGGACAAAAAAATGTTGGATCAAATTAGAAAAGACATTATTGAAATTGTAATTCCAAGAGTAAAAAAACAATTGAAACCGGCTTTACAGAAATTGTTTAATGACAAGATCACGTATCATATTAATCCAACCGGAAAATTTGTGATTGGTGGTCCACACGGTGATACCGGATTAACAGGAAGAAAAATTATTGTTGATACGTACGGTGGAAAAGGTGCTCACGGTGGTGGTGCATTTAGTGGAAAAGATCCAAGTAAAGTTGACCGTTCAGCTGCGTATGCAACTCGTCATATTGCAAAAAATATGGTTGCTGCAGGGTTGTGTGATGAAGTTCTTGTACAGGTTTCTTATGCAATTGGTGTTGCAAAGCCTTGTGGTTTGTTCATCGACACCTACGGTACATCTAAAGTTAAAATGAGTGATGGTGACATCGCAAAAATAGTTGAGAAGATTTTTGATATGCGTCCTTACGCAATTGAGCAAAGATTTAAATTAAGAAATCCTATTTATCAGGAAACTGCTGCTTATGGTCACATGGGAAGAAAAAATGAAGTGGTGACCAAGATTTTTAACAAAGGAAAGGATAACGAAAAGAAAATGCAGGTTGAATTATTTACGTGGGAGAAATTAGACTGGGTGGATAAAGTGAAAAAAGCATTCAAATTGAAATAGAAAAAAGCCCCGACACAATCGGGGCTTTTTTTTTAATTCGAAGGTGGAATAAAATGCTTAATCGTTGCCCTCTTCAATTTCGGGAGCAACTATTTCCTTTTTCTTATGAATATTTCCAAATCTATATCGAATTTGGATTTTCATTTCTGTTTTTGTGATTCCATTGATCATATCATATCCACTTCCAACGGAGCTTTCTTCGGGATAAACAAACTGTGACAAACGAAATGCAACACTGAGTCCTTTGGCTGGCTTGTATGTAAAGTTAATATACCAACGGATTCCTTTGTTGTAATAAAAGGGAACTGAGAAATTATATAGAAGATCGTTTTCATAAGCATATAATCTAGTATCAAAATCATCAGTTCTAAAAATGGCAAAGCGGGCAGAAGCGGTGATGGGTATTTTTTTTGGTTGCCAGCTTATATCCTGATAAATAAGAAATCCCCAACGGAAATTAGCATCCGGTCGGGCAATAAAAGTAGCTTCTATTCTTGAACGTAATGAAAGAGAAGGGAGCACTTTAAAAACACTATGCAAACGAACATTATGTTGCATTATTTCTACCTGAGGTTCGGTGTAAAGATCATTAATCAAACTATTTTGAGCTTTTCTTGAGAGTTTATATCGAAGATAAAGATCAGCATTGTATGATGGAGTATAATTGATCTGAGTGATTCCATCGAATCCCCAGGAAGGAGCGTCTACATTATAACGTAGCCATGGAAATTGATAGACATCAAAGTATGAAGTGAAAGAAAATCTCCCAAATAAAACTCCTTGCATTCCCAAATAGAAACCTCTTTCATTTTTCGCCAAATTATTTTCACCAAATGCATTGCTATGATAATTGTTATAACCTTTGGAATAATCTCTATAACTCATGGAAAAATGAAATCCGTTTACGGAAGTTTCTAATCCCTGGATCAACGCATAATTGAAGTTTTTATCCAAACCCATTTCTCCGAATAGAAATACGTTTCCCAATCTAAGTTTATAATCAAAACCTCCGTTGAGTTGATTATTTCCTGTAAAGTCAAATTGGTCGTAAGATTGAGATCCTTGCTGAAAATCCAAACTGTACTTTGTGTAATAAATTCCTGCTCCAACCGATAAGGTTGAATGTTTGAACTGTAAATAATTTCCTACAACCATTTCAGTAAATCTTTCTCTTTTGGTTACCTCGTTATTGGTCCTGTGTAATCCGGTGTTACTTATACTCGTAATTACTTCCTCCGATTGAGTTGAGTCAATTGTGGCATCTTTTAGATCATACGAAAAGAACGAGGTAAGTTTGAATTTCCATAATTCGAATTCAAATCCACCTCCTCGTAAATAGTTATTGCTATTTGCGGAGGTGTAGGCTCCAAGCCCGCGTGAATTTCTCATAATGGAAGTGCTGAAAGCCGATTTTCGAAATCCGAATCCTTTCCAGAAATTTAAACCTTGTCCAACCTGTATTTGATAATCACCAAGAGCAATCGATTTAAATTTTCGGAGATTCTTTATAAATATATGGCCTGAGTAGAAATCAAAACCACGAGAGTTATTACCATTAAAAAACTCTTCTCCTCTGTCTTTTTTTGCCGTTAATCCAAAACTATACTTATCCGAGTGACTGTATCTATATCTTAGATACAATTGTTGTGGGGAGCCCAAATAATCAGTATTTCCGAGGGAATCTTTTGTGAATCCTGATTGTTCTTCAAATATTTGCTGATACCGAAACATAAGTTCATGCTTACCATATTGCAAATAGCTTTTGAAGGTTCGATGTTTCTCTTCTAATGCGGGAACTACTTTAATAAATGGAAGAATGAGAAATATGTCTTCTTTGCTCCATCCTTTTACTAATTGTAATTCATAAATACTTAATAAAGGGCCGTGGATCTCAATGTATCTTTGAAGTTCAAAAATTTGAGTTTCATCTACGATTACTAATTTTTCGAGATCTTCTGTTTTGGCAGTATTAATGTTGAGTGGATTGTAAAAATATTCGTCGAGCCATTCTAATAAATTCGTATAATCGGCCTCGTCTCCGTTTTGTTCTGCAATGCTTTCGAGTAAACGATCAATAACTTCATTTTTTACCGTTTCGTTGTTGATTTGGGAAAATACTTGAGAACCGTTCAACAAAAAAAGGACCAATGCTAAATTTTTTAATGCTCGCAGAATTCGCAGAATAGCCGAATTTTGTCGCTGCTTACTCTTTGCTCTGCTTTTAATTCGTGGAAGGGCGTCGTAGACGTCCAAATTCTGCGAATTAAAAATCTGAGAAAATGGATCTCCGCAAATTTGCATTCTGCTATTCGGTGCATTCTGCTTGAAACAAAAAACATCAACTAGCCTAACATTCGATTCGGGTATGATGAAATTTTTCATTTGCCGAATGAATATGAGAATGATCCAATAGGAGAGAACCCAAGAACCGGATGCCATTTTCCTGCAAAGTCAAACATGATTTTTTTATAGTTAATGCCGAACCCAAAAGTTGGACTCATTGGATACGTATTGATTCCTGCACGAATGGCTAATATCTTAATAGGTTTATATTCTAATCCCGCTTTAAAAGTTGGATCATATTGTAAGCTGGCTTCTCCTTCAACACTAATCAATAATTTGTCGGCAACATTATAGGAAGTTCCCAAACGGAATATGGTATTAATTCGGTCACGTGCATCAATCGAAATGGGAGTTGCCGTAATATTGTAAACATTGGCGCCAATTACCCAATTCTTCATAGGTTTAACAATAAAAGAAAGAGATCCGCTGGCGGTAACTTTGTTTCCATAAATATCTCCGATATGTAACCAATGAATATTGATCTGTGTTCCCAACGAAAATATTTTCCCGAACTTTCTACTGTATCCAATCCCAAATTTATTCGAGCTGAACTGATCATATCCAAAACGATCAACTCCCAAATGAAATACACCTACTTTTTGAATCGGTAACGAAAACGCGAATGACATCTGACTAAGTTCCTTTAATAAGAAATTGTTCTTGTAAGAAAATCCAAGTTGGATTTGACTGGTGAATCCAAGGGCAGCCGGATTATTAAAGGTTGACCAGGTATCGGTAAATGGAACGGAAGCATCTCCCATAGCAGAGCCCCTTGCGCCAATAGCTTCATATTGGCAGAATATTTTTCCAAGGAAAACTAGAAAAAGAATGGTTAGGGTCAGTCTTTTTTTCATTCGAGATGGTTTGTTTTCTATTCCGAAGCGAACTTTTTCCCCTGGGATTTTAAACACAAATTATTGAAATATTTTGACTTTTGGATATTTTTGAAAAAAAACCTTGATAGTTTTTTTGATTACCTTTCGTTTTTATAACAGCTATATGCAAAAGAACGGAACTAACTGCCTAAAGCACTTATACTTTGGTGCAATTATCCTTGTATTTTTTTGGGGTTCCTGTGGGAAATCAAAATCCAATCCGACGGGTGATAATAAAAAGGATTCACAGCAAATGGTGGTATCAGTTGCACAAAAGGTTGAATTAAAATGCAGTGATAAAGGGGTAGGGGAATTTGATGTTCCTATTAATGAAGTGATATTATCTATTGATGGAAAGGATCAAACCATTGATACCATTAATGTGGCTTGCGCTTCAATTCTGCCTGTAGAATATAAATCGTATCAAATTCCTACTGATGCTCAATCGGCTTGCGGTGGATGGTATGCAGGCGGAGGTGATTATTTTTATGCAATTATTAAAGATGGTAAGGTAAAAATATTTCAAGGTTGGCAGGATGAGGGCCAGAAGGATGAAGGCTATCACTGGAAGGAAATGGTCATTAAGTTGTAGAAGAATTTTATTCTCCTGTAAATTTATTTACCTGAAATTTAAAACCAAGATCTTCGAAATCTTTGGTTATATCCAACACTTTATTTTTTAAATCCTTTTGGAATTCTTTCATTTTTTCGGCAATACCTGAATCTGAACTTGCTAAAATTTTAGCAGCTAAAATGGCCGCATTTTTTGAGGCATTCAAAGCTACAGTTGCTACTGGAATTCCAGTAGGCATTTGTAGAATGGAGAGAATAGAATCCCAACCATCAATTGAATTGCTTGATTTTACAGGTACTCCAATAACAGGAAGTGTGGTTAAAGAAGCTACCATCCCAGGTAAATGGGCTGCTCCACCGGCACCAGCAATAATTACCTTAATTCCCCTTTCAGCCGCTGTTTCTGCATAATTCACCATACGATGGGGGGTTCTGTGAGCAGATACCACCGTAATCTCAAATGGAATTTGAAGTTCTTCTAAGAAATCAGCTGCTTCTTTCATGATTGGAAGATCTGATTTACTCCCCATGATAATGCCGACAATTGGATTCATGATAAAAAATATTGAGTTTACAGATCAAAGTTAAGATAATATTGGAACTATAATGCGGGATAAAGGGCTGTAAAAATTCAGTTAAATTGACTAACTTAGCTTCATGATAACCCAGCAACAGCAAAAAATGATTATGGAGATTACCAGTAAGTTCAAACCGGTAATGCTTGGTGTTTTTGGGTCCTATGCACGTAACGAGCAAACAACTCAAAGCGATTTGGATTTATTAGTTGATTTCGAAACAAAAATTGATCTTTTATCACTAATCGGGTTGGAACAGGAGTTAACGGAAGTGCTTGGTATCAAAGTGGATTTAGTAACCGTTGCTTCTTTACATTCTCGTCTAAAGCCTTACATTCAGCAGGATTTAATCAGACTTATCTAATGAAGAAAGACCCACTCATTTACTTAGAGCACATTTTAGAATGGATTTCAAAAATTAAAGAATATACACTAAATGTTGAAGATGATGAGTTTTTGAAAAATGGGATGATTCAGGATGCAGTAATCCGGAACTTTGAAATTATAGGTGAAGCCACAAAGCAGGTAGAGCAAGATTTTCGTAACAAATACCCTGCTGTCGAATGGAAAAAAATTGCTGGAATGAGAGATAAGTTAATCCACGATTATATCGGGGTTGATATAGTAGCTGTTTGGAAAGTTGTTACAGACATTCTACCAGAGTTGGGTGTTCAGATTGAAAACATCATCAAACTCGAACAAAACCAGAGTTAAAACCTATCACTTAAAACCAATATTCTTAAATATCAACCATCTCATTTAATCGCATCCAGCCTTTTGTTCACCTCTCTTACAATTGCATCTGCATTTTCTTTACTGCATGATACCATTTGTAATTGCATTCCCATTACCGAGTAATATGGATAATCTTTGCTTTCCTGTTCCTGTAAAAAAACATTGTGGCCAACGGAAGTATTAAAAGTAAGTACATGTCCTTTTATCGTTTTCTTCAAATCAAGATCAACAACAATGATGTTATAATAAAGGTCACGTTTAAGATCTTTAATAGCAGCCCTTACAATCAATAAACCAATGACCTCTTTTTTAAAATAAAGAACATTGGCATAATGAATGCTGTCGGGAGAAATAGCAACATGAGTGGAGGTAGAAAGTTGGTCTGTTGTATCAGAAGGGTAAGCATAAGTACAAAGAGGATCTCCCGGAAATGTAATACCTCTGCCGTTACTAAAGGTAAAAGTGTTTTGTGCATAGCTTTGCAGAGAGCCAACAAAAACTAAAATAAGAATAAATACTATTTTTTTCATTTCGCTTTTACTTTCAAGATCTTTTGTATCTCTAACGCTTTTTCTTTTGCTTTCTGCAAATTTTGGTCCAAAACAGTTACATGTCCCATTTTTCTAAATGGTTTTGTTTGAGCCTTTCCATATAAATGTATAAATACTCCACTTAGTTGCATTGCCTTTTCAAAACCTTCGTAATAAGGTGTTCCGGTATGTTCTTTTTCTCCAAAAAGGTTCAACATTACCGCCGGAGTTAATGTAGATGTATTTCCCAATGGTAAATTGCAAATAGAACGCAAATGTTGTTCGTATTGGCTGCAAATATTTGCTTCGATGGTATGATGTCCGCTATTATGTGGTCGTGGTGCAATTTCATTTACCCAAACATCACCTTGTTTTGTATAAAACAATTCAACGGCCAATAAACCAACCATTCCTAATTTTTCAATAACGGTACGTGCAATTGAGATGGCTTTTTCTTCTACCTCTTTTGGAACTTCAGCAGGTGCAAATAAAAATTGCACCATATTACTTTCCGGATTGAATTCCATATCAACAACGGGGAATGTTTTTATTTCACCCTTTTCGTTTCTTGCAACTATCACCGAGAGTTCAGTTTTAAGATCGGCCATTTGCTCAATCATACTCGGCGCATCAAAAGCATTCGCAAGCTCATTTTCATTCGAAATTTTTCGTACACCATAACCATCATAACCACCCTTGCGTACTTTTTGAAAGAAGGGAAATTTAATACCACAATCTTTTATTTGTGCAGCATTTTCAACCAAGGCAAACGGAGCGGTTGGAATATTATTTTCTTTATAAAATGCTTTTTGTGCCCCTTTATCTTTTATAATCTTAAGAACATGAGGTTGGGGAAACACTTTTACTTTTTTATCTTCAAGTGCTTTTAAAGCATCTTCGTTTACATCTTCAAATTCAATGGTTATTATATCCTTTGTAATTCCGAATTCGTAAACGGTATTGTAATCTTTAAAATCCCCAACAACAAATTCATGGGTAAGATTTGCACAAGGAGCACCTTTTGCCGGATCAAGTACTGCAATTTTTAAATCCCAGTTTGCAGCTTCCTGCAAAAGCATTCTCCCTAATTGTCCACCACCTAAAATTCCAATGTTAAGTTGTTGCAATTCTTTTTCCATGGTATAAAGATAATTATTTTTTGGGCGCCTTTACCCGTTTTTCGCTTTACTCCTCGGTCCTTTGGCTTTGCAGGCCAAAGACCTGCGGGGTATCGCTTCAACCGGGGGCGCAACATTTCCGAAGCAGGCATTCAGGCCTCATAAATAGTTTCGGATTTAACATAAACAGGGTGTTCCCTATTCTTGAAATTCTTTATATTTAGCATGATTAATATAACCTTATGTTACCATCCATCGAATATCACTTGAAGGTAAGAGATTATTTCCGCCAGCAACAAAAAACCTGGGATTTTTTCTCGGCTGCTAAGACCCGTGAGGATCATACTCAAAAATTTAAAACGGAGTTACTAAAAAACACCTATAAATTTAATCCCGAAATAGATAAACATATTTATGAAAAAGTAAATATTTCCAAAGAAAAACTGAATATGCTTCAGCTTAATGTAACAGTTTATCAGGCGCAGTATACCGACGAGATGAATGCAAGTATTATTTTCATGGATAATGAAGCGCATATTGTATTCAGCGGTAGAATTACACAGTTTCTTGATGAACAGGAGTTATTGGCCGTTATAGCACACGAGCTAACACATATCAAATTGTTTACTATGGAACAGGGAGATATGGAAGTGGCAGATCGCATCATTACTGCTATTGCAAATCATCCCAGCAGCGAGTCTTCGTATTATGAAACTGCCAGACTTTTTAGACTTCATACCGAAATATTTTGCGACCGTGGTGCTTATCAGGTGGTGGGGGATGTATCACCAATCATTACTTCTTTGGTAAAGATTGCCACGGGACTCGATAAGGTAAGTGCAGAAAGTTATATTCAGCAGGCAGAAGAGATTTTCTCAAGTCAGAAAGAAAATCTAAAAACCTCCGCTGTTTCACACCCTGAAAATTTCATTCGTGCAAGAGCTATTAATTTATGGAAACAAAATGAGAAAGAAGCAGGAATAGAGGTTTCGAAAATGCTGGAAGGAATTACTGATCTTGATCAATTGGATATATTCAAACAAAGGGTAATGGCCGACTTTACCAGAAGCTTTCTTCAACTTTATTTAAAACCAAAATGGTTCAGATCGTCATTGGTACTGGGTCAGGCTCGCGATTATTTTAGTAATTACGTAGTCGATGAAAATATTTTGCTTAATCAAAAGCTAACTGAAGAGATCGAAGAATTTCATCCGAGTATAAAGGAATATTTATGTTGGATCATGTTAGACTTTGCCATGTTGGACCCATCATTGGAAGAAGTTCCGGTTGGATGGGCTTTTCAATTTGCCGAGGATCTTAGTTTGAAAGAAACATTTGACAAAATTGTTAGTAGAGAGCTAAAACTAAGTGAGAAAAAATTACAATCCTATAAGCAAAAAACGCTGTCTTCATTTTACGAAGTAAAAGAAGGTGAAAACGAACAAATTTATGAAGGATAATCCTGAGGAAATAAAAAGGAACAGGCAAACCATTCAGGAGTTTCTTGAAACGGCATTTGAATTCGGAGAATATTCTACTGATGATGCGGTAGCATTTATTTTACCGCTATTCAAAGAAGTGCTTACATTTCATGAGGAAGGTCTGGTAGGACCCTTTGAAAAACCACAAGCACTTTTTGTAACAAATCATTGTCTGGATATTGATGAAAATCTTGCTCATGAAAAATTAAAGAATCTTTTAAAGATTGAAAGTTTACTCATAGAGAAAAAAAGCACCTCGTTCGAGGTTGTTGGCACCTATAAAGTAGATGAGAATATTGATAACGGGCACGTACAGCAAAAAGATTCTCAGGTACAGGTGGATATGAATCTGCCATTGGTGACTGCAGCATATATTCCAGGATATCGATGTTTCGAAATGTTATTTGATCATCATGATGAGCAATCGGATATTTTTTGTCTCGGTCTTGCGCTTGGAAGTATTGTTTTTGGCTTGGATCTTAATGATTCGGAAGATCTGGAATTATTTGCCGAATATAGAATAAGTCCGGGCCATTATAATACGAGAATTCACCCAACGGTTACCGCGTTGATAAAAGAAATGACGGAACTGGATCGGAAGAAACGAACGCAGGATCTGTATGATGTCATTCATCGTTTGGAACATTACCGCGATTATGATCCCGAAAAACAATTGGATCTTAGTAATATAAGTGGGTGGATGAATAAGGAACTCACTAACAGGAGTCAAGTAATTTTAAATAAACTTAGAAACCGACTTTTTGATACCAGCAGGAGAAATCGATTGTTGTATTATAAACCTAATGCAAGATTTGTAAATTTAACTGTAGTGAGTGTTCCTAATGTTTTACATTATCAAAGCATCCGTCCTGAATTATTATTTACCTGGAATGCTGAAGTAGCCGGAAAGATAAGTTCCGCAAAAGATGTGGTTCTCAATAAATATTTACGTTTTGAAGATCATGCATATTTGTCAACCACCCTCAATAAAATTAGGGTAGAGGCTCAGCGTAACGTTCAGGAATATGGTTTTAGTCAATTAAAACTGGTAGTATGCTTTCTTAACTGGCATAATCTTAAAGAGGATAAGCAGGAACGGATACAAAGTCCGTTATTACTTATTTCGGTTCAATTAAAGAAAACGAAGAATCTTATAGAAGATACTTTTACTCTACAGATAAACGATAATATTGCTGAGGTAAATCCGGTATTGGCAAACCATCTTAGGGAATTGTATGGAATTCGTTTGCCGGATTTTATTGATCTGGAAGAAATGAGTATGGAGAAATTCTATGATCTCTTAAAAATACAAATTGAAGGAGCAAAACAAGGTGTTACTCTAAATTACCACGATAAACCGAGGATTAAATTTATTCACAGCATTGCTCGTCAAACCGTAAATCAACATCGCAAACGATTAAGAAAAGCAGGACATAACCTGGAAAGTTATAAAAACATAGAATATAGCTATTCAAAGGAAAACTTTAAACCCTTGGGTCTCGAAATTTTTCGTCAAAGAATAGAATCACGTCCTTCTTATTTGGAATTCCTGGTTAATGAGGATATCATTATGCCTGCGCATAATTTAACGGGCGATCAGGTTACAAAGGAAAGACAAACTTTTGTTTTGGCGGAAAGTGAGAATAATCCACATAGTTGGGATTTTGATACCTGTAACATTGTTTTAGGGAATTTCAATTATAAAAAAATGAGTTTGGTTCGCGATTATAACTTAGTCATCGATCAGGGAATACAAAACGAGGTTTTTGAAAATCTTTTTAGCCCAGAACCAAAAAAATATGATTCTGAAAATTTTGATCTAAACAATTCGGCTGATTGGTATCATGTGGTTTCGGCCGATCCAACCCAAACAAAAGCCATTCTGAAATGTAGAAAAGGAGAAAGCTATATTATTCAGGGACCACCAGGAACAGGGAAAAGTCAAACGATCACCAACCTCATTGCTGATTTCGTTGCACGTGGAAAAAGTATCTTGTTTGTCTGTGAAAAAAGAGCTGCGTTGGATGTGGTGTTCTATCGACTTAAGCAACAAGGATTAGATGAACTTTGCTGTTATATTCATGATAGCCAGACTGACAAAAAAGAATTTATTAGAAATCTAAAAGGTACATACGAGGATTTTACCCGTAATAGAATGGATGCAAATAAGATCAAACAGACTCGAACTGATCTTATTCAAAAAATGAAACAGAATCTGGATGTGTTGCATCAATTTCATCAATCGCATATTTCATCAACAGAGGAAAGTGGAATGCCTTTACGTTCTTTAATGGATAGAATTGCCGAGCTGGAGGATTGTTACCTGAAACTTGATGCAAAGCAGGAAGAACTTATTCCTTCGTACTCAAACTGGTTGCAATTTGGCGAGAAAATAAAAGAATTGGCAAAAGCTATGGAAGATGCAGATTCCGATGAGACTTTTGCGGAACATCCATTTAGCTATATAAGGGAGAACATTTTTTCGAGGGAACAACCCTATACTTATCTTGAAGATGCATTGACAGAATCGGGTAAACTTTTGAATGAAATTCTTTCAGGAATGAACGAAAGAAAAGTTGAATCCGGAATGATCCACAGTTGGGAACAATTAAAAGAATTGGTGGAAGATGCATTACTACTAAATCCTTTAGTGCAAACCGGGAATCTTCAGCTCATTTCTTTAAATAGTGCCGGAGCAATTAATTTTAACAATGACATTCGTGCATATCAAAATGAAATTGTCGAACATCAAAAAAAGGAAGGCAAAAATATTCATTGGACGAATAGATTTACTGAACAGGATACGGAAACAGCCTTACAACTCGCAATAAGTAAGGAGAAATCCTTTTTAAAATTTTTGAATGGTGGCTGGAGAGCATTAAAAAAGCAAATGTTAGCTGCGTATGATTTTACAAAACATCAGATAAAGCCCAGTATCACGCTTGTTTTACAACAATTGTTGGACGAATATAAATCTTCATCACAGTTACATTTGAACAGGAAAAAACTAGAGAACACATATAGGATCCAGGACCTGGAGGAGTTTTGTAAAAGTATTACAGCGCTTAGAAGTAAACAAAGCGATGTTCAGATCAATTATTTAATGAATCATAATGATTCCGAAAATTTGATCTCGCAACTATACAAACAGTACCCAGTTTTAACCCGTCTGGAAAAAATCCTGCAGGAATTTCTACATGATCATAGCAAAAAAAATGTGAATGAAATTAGTGACATCATTGAAAATATAAAAGCAAATCTGGGTGCCCTTCCTAATCTCTTACCTGTGTTAAAGAACTATGCACAGTTCCCAGAAAATGTTAGAAATCTTTTACGTGGAATAGCTGGGAATACAAAAGAATTGGAGGCGGCAATGGCAGGAAAAAGTCTTCAGAATTTTTATCGTTCGAATAAGGTATTTTCCAATATAGGTTTTACTGCTGTTGAAGATGTTATTTTACAACTGAGCAGAGCATACAAACAAATACTCATATTGAATGGGCAACAGATAAGAAGCAATGTCCGAGAACATTTTTTAGGGCATGTTGATTTAAGCAACATGGCGTTGAGCCAACTTGATACTCAAAAAAGACAATTTAAAAAGGAATATAGCGAAGGAAGGAAGATCCTGGAAAACGAATTTGCGAAGAGTATGCGTTATAAAAGCATCCGCGAGTTAACGGAAAAAGAAAGCGGCGCAGTCTTAAAGGACTTAAAACCAATTTGGCTCATGAGTCCTTTAAGTGTTAGTGATAGTTTACCTTTATCAACCCGTTATTTTGATGTGATCATTTTTGACGAAGCGAGCCAGATTACATTAGAAGAAGGAATTCCATCTTTATACAGAGCGCCGCAAACAATTATTGTTGGTGATGATAAGCAAATGCCTCCATCAAACTTTTTTACGGTTAAAGCAGAAGATCCTGATGATCTTGAAGCGGAAATGACCGATGAAGATGATGAATGGTTAAGCAATGATACAGATAGTTTGTTGGTGCAAGGTGCAAGAAAACTGGATAGTGTAATGCTGGGCTGGCATTACAGAAGCCGATACGAAACTTTGATTAGTTATAGCAATCATGCTTTTTATGAAGGGGGGTTATTAACTATTCCTGATAAAACAGTACATCATACCGAAAGAGAAAGTATTATAGTGAATCAACCCGAAGATGCTTTGAAATTTGCCGGAGCATTGTATGATAGGAGTATTAGTTATCATCATTTGCCTACCGGGATCTACGAAAAAAGATCGAACCAGCATGAAGCAAATTATATTGCACAACTGGTTAAAGAATTATTGTTTCAGGAAAAGAAGGAGTCTATTGGGATAGTAGCTTTTAGTCAGGAGCAACAAAACACCATTGAAGATGCATTGACTGCGCTTGCCGCAAAGGATAAAAAATTTGAGCAGTTATTGGAAGAGGCTTATATTAGAGTAGAAGACGATCAGTTTGTGGGGCTCTTTGTAAAAAATCTGGAAAATGTACAGGGAGATGAAAGAGATATTATAATAATGAGTGTTTGTTATGGATTTGATACCAGAAAAAAAATGCTCATGAATTTTGGCCCGATCAATAAAAAGGGCGGGGAGAAAAGATTGAATGTAATTTTTAGCAGGGCAAAAAGGCACATGGCTGTAGTTGGTAGTATCCATCATTTCAATATTACAAACGAGTATAATGAAGGCGCAAATTATTTTAAAAGGTTTTTGCATTATGCCGAGTTAATTAGTACGGGTAACATGACGTTAGCCCGAACTATTCTTGATGGATTATTGGTAAAGAAGAATGTAGAAATTGAAGAATCGGTTAAATCTTCGGCCATTGCTAGTCAAATTAAAAAACAACTGGAAGAATTAGGATGGATTGTTGATGCTCAAATTGGTCAATCGAGTTTTAAATGTTCACTGGCGGTTAAACTAAAACCAGAGGATAAAGAATATAGTCTTGCTATTTTATTGGATGATAATTTGCATTATGGTAATTCTAATTTATTGGAACAATATTACCAGCGTCCCGAAATTTTAAAAAGTTTTGGATGGAGAACCATTCATGTTTTCGCGAAGGACTGGATCTCAAATCCACAAAAAGTAATAGAGCAGATTGTAAAAAGAATGAATGAGGACATCACTGCTGAAGATAAAATTGAATTGCCCGAATTTAATTTTATTAATCTTGGAAAAACAAAAGATCAAAACGGAGGAAATGATAATTCAAAAGAAACTCCTTATGACCATTTGGTGTTTACCCGTTTAACTTTTACTGATGAAACGAGCAATAAGTTTTGGGAGGCTGCCACGGATGGTTCAAAATTGATTGTGAGGTTTGGAAGAGTTGGAACGAGGGGGCAGATCCAAATAAAAACTTTTGTCAATGAGGCTGCTGTAAATACCGAAAAGGAAAAAATGATTAGGGGTAAAGAGACGAAAGGTTATCAATTAAATAAAGAATAGGTTTTATCCTTTCTCCAGGATACTTATAAAGGCTAAGAACTGCCCCGGATGGAAGCGATACAGCTCCTTTTTGTAAATGTTTGGATTGCCCTGTAAGCACAACTGACGTAGGAAGCACCTGTTTACAGGTTGCAAGACGGGCTTTTGCAAAATGGAGAGTAAAGCGGACAGCCTGACCCCGACGCTTGTGGTCGGGATCATGACAAGCAGCTATGCTACTTCGTCATGGATAGGCAGCCTAAAACTTGACATTCTCCTCATAAACCTCGACGAATGAAATCTATCTTGATGATTTAGCAATTGCTTATCTCCAAGAGATTTCTATTGTCGGGGTTAGGGCAACTAATCCAATAATTCAGCCACAAATTCAGCTTTTTATTGCATAAGTTGCCCTAAAAATGAACCTTTGTATTGTTAGCGTGTAAACAATTACGAACCATTATTGTAAAACTGTCGAAATCCGGTGCTATTTATTAATAATAAAGATCATAGCGACGAAGAGCTCATGCAAATGATGATGCAAGGCAACAGCCAGGCATTCGCTCTTTTGTATGACCGGTATTCTGAAAAGTTAATCAGATACTTCTATCGGATGCTTGGACAGGACAGAGATAAAGCTGAGGACTTTACTCAAGACCTGTTTACAAAGCTGATAGAAAAACCGCAACTCTTCGACACTACGAAAAAGTTTGGTACCTGGGTATTTTCGATTGCATGCAATATGTGTAAGAATGAGTACCGGAGGCTTGCAGTTCGCAGTGGCACAGTTAATGACGAAGCCAAAGCACTTAGAGCCAAAGATGAGAACTCGGAAAATGTGGTAGATTACATGGATAAGAAAAGCTTTGACCAGTTGCTGCAAGTTGAACTTGGGTTACTTGATGAAAAACACCGCAGTGTTTTTATTTTAAGATTTCAGGAGGAAATGAGCATTAAAGAAATAAGCGAGGCACTGAGTTTAAGCGAAGGGACGGTTAAAAGTAGATTGTTCTACACATTGAAGAAATTAAGTGACAAATTAAAAGTATTTGACCTTAACTAAACACGTCCCGATTGCTATCGGGAGACAAAAGATTAAATTATGAATGATTTTGAAAAAATAGAACACCTGCTCCTTCGTAAGAAGTTTGAGGAGTTAAGCCCCACGGAAGTGAAGGAGGTGAACGGTTATTTTGAGAACGCTAACGATTACAACGATATGCGTGATACTTTAATGCAAGTAAAAAGTACACTTGCTGCCGATAAAATATTGATTAAACCTAATGTTGAATTAAAAGAAAAACTTCTACAGCAATTTGATAAAACTTATACCAACCAAATTTCAACTGCGGGCAAAACTCGTCCGTTCTATAAAAATATCGCTTTCCAATGGTCTGCCGCTGCTTCTGTAGTAATTATTATTTCAATAAGTATTTTCGGTTATATAAATAATATGAGTGGAAAAAAATCTGATGAGATGGCCATCAATTATAAATCTAATAAAAACTCTCCGGTAGAAGAAACAAGTATTTCATCAGGAGAAACGAGCACTGTTACAGGTACTACAGGAACAGAAACTGATGGTGAGGAAAGAGTGATTATTGTAAATCCTGATAGCCGAAATGAAGAAATGAGTAATGATGAATCGGACAAAAAGGAAGTTTACAAAAATTTCTTCGTAACTGAAAAAGATGTAAATAAAGGAGAGTCGGAAGACATCACAAATGCTCCTGTTACTACTAACAGCGAAAATAATATATTGCAAGAAGGTTATATTGATAACACTACTTTACGTGGTGTGAACACAAATGTGAGTAAGGAAGAAAAGAAAGATGCAGATAGGGTTCTTACCAATGCCTATCGTGATGACATTGGTGATAAAATTCAAGATAAGAGTATGGAATTGAAAACCACTATTCCAACGAATTCTCAATCTCAAACTTATGGTAATACCACTCTTATTAGTAAGGACCAAAATACTACGAATAAGAAAGATTACTGGGGTAAAAAGAAGAATAAGAATAAAACTAAGACCGACAGTAATAAAAATAATCTGGGAAATGGAGGGCTAGCCAAAGATTCTGTAATAACCAAAGCAGATAGTTTGAAATTGGATTCCAACAAAAATATTTTGGAAAACAAAGACTCCATTCAAATGGATGAAAACCAGAAAAAGGCCGAATAGGCCTTCGTCTCGCTTTAATTGAAGTTTTTTTTGAGTTGAATTAAACCTTTGGGTATACGAGGTTGTCTTATTATTGCTTATTTCGCATATAATGCAACCAACCATATTGGAGGACCAGGAAATTTTAGATCTTATTGCAAACCCCGATTCAGTGAATCAAGGGTTTACGCTTTTGGTAAAAAAATACCAGTCAAGACTGTATCAGCAGGTGAGAAGAATGGTGATGGATCATGATGATACCGACGATGTGCTTCAGTTGGTCTTTATAAAGGCGTGGAAAAATATAGATTCTTTTAGACAGGAATCAAAGCTATATACCTGGCTTTGCCGGATTGCCATTAACGAGAGCATTACCTTTTTGAACGCTAAAAAGAAACGCTTTTTTGTTTCTACAGATGTTGTAAATACGGGGCTAATGGGCAATGCCGATGAGGCTCCGCAAATAAATGGCGACTATATTCAGCAAAAATTGGTAGAGTCCATTGCCACTTTACCTGATAAGCAAAGGGCTGTATTTAACCTTAAATATTTTGACGAGATGCCCTACGAAGAAATGTCGCAGGTAACAGGTACTAGTGTTGGGGCCCTAAAGGCCTCGTATCATCATGCGGTTCAAAAAATAGAAAAGTTTCTGAACGTTGATTAAACCTTTAATAGTATAAATGGTCAAAAAAATGTGTGACAAATAGACGTTGACTTAAGTCAACGGGAAATAAATAAAAAATGGGTAAGAAAAAAATAGAATTAAAAGATATCCAGCCACTGGAAGAGAGCTTCAAAGTGCCTGAAGGTTATTTTGATTCTTTAGCCGAAAAGTTGGAGACCCGTAAAAACGAAAAAGAATCTTTTATTCTTGTAGAAGATATTAAACCTGTGCAAGAAACCTTTGAAGTTCCCGAAGGTTATTTTGAAGGGTTGATAGATAAGATAGAAGAGAGAAAAGATGATGAGGATAATGTGGTTTCGTTTAGAAGAAAACGTATTAGAATCTGGGGATCTTTTGTAGCTGCAGCTTGTATTGCAATGATGGTTCTTTCGGTAATTGATTTTGGGGAGAAAACGGTTACTCCTAACAATAATGGATTTTCGAATAACAACCGGATAAAAAATATTCCGGATAAGGAGATTGCCTCTTTGTTGAATGATAGAGATGATGAATTTGAATTAACTGATGAAGAAATTATTGAAGTAATTCAACACGAAACAAAAAAAGATGAAACAACGGCCATTATTAATTTCTTAGAAGAAGATGGTGGAGATGAAGAAGAAGACTTTTTAGAATCTATTTAATTTAAACACAAAACAAACCACAATAATATGAACACGAAAGTATATACCTTGATGATAGCTCTGGTGGGTATTACGGCTTTGTCGTTAAATGCTCAGAAGAATCGTAAAGAAGTAATCAAAGAGGAAAAAATGATCTTCATAAACGACTATTGCAAATTTAGCGATGATGAAGCGAAAAAATTCTGGCCTTTGCAAGATGAGTTGCAGGATAAACTGAAGGAAGTTAGAAAATCAATGCGGAAAGAATTGAGAGATATTAAAGACAGAGGTGTTGACAATGTTTCGGAAACAGAATTGAAAAAAGCAATGGACAACAGAAAAGTGTATGAGCAGAAATTACTCGATCTTAAATGGGATTATAACGATAAATTTATTACTACCGTTGGAGTTAAAAAAACTGCCAAATTCTATGAAGGAGAACTTGCATTCCGTAAAAAATTGATCGACAGACTCAAGGATTTAAAGATGGATGGAAAAGGTGAGGAAGAAGATGAAGATTAGCTGAGTGCAGCATATATATAATTGTAAAAATGACCGTCCCGATAGCTATCAGGACGGTCGTTTTTGTTTGGATTTCATTTAGAAATAAACGGGTACAACCAAATCAGGGATTTTGCCATCTAAATTGCATACAAAAACTGTTATCTTTGGTAGTAGTTTAACCTTATGCCTTACATGAAGCTGATTTACAGATTTCTAGCCCTTCAATTTTTACTTCTCGTTTCTGGAGGGTTTCTTCATGCACAAAACATTTCAGGAACCATCAACTCCTATACAAATGTTACTGGTATTGCTACTAATGTAGTAACTGTTGGAAGTTCGGCGGCATTTGCAGTTGGAGATAAAGTATTGCTCATTCAAATGAAGGGGGCATCTATTACTACCGGGAATGTTGTTGGTTTTGGAAATATTACCGCATACAACAATGCCGGGAACTACGAATATTTAACGGTTGCTTCTTTTGCAGGAAATAATATTACCATGACAACCAATCCTTGTCAAACTTATACCATTACTAGTGCAGTTCAATTAATTCGTGTTCCGGTTTATACGAATCCAAATATTATTGGGAACCTAACTTGCACTGCATGGAATGGAACCATTGGTGGAGTTGTGGCGTTTGAAGCTACTGGCACAGTTACTTTTAATGCGAATATTAATGTAGCCGGTTCGGGATTTAGAGGGGGATTATTTGCAACTGGAGGTTTTTCGTGTAACGACCCCAATTATGCAAATGGTACAACCGGAAAAAAAGGAGAAGGAATAGCAGCTGCTCCGGCAGGACAAGATGCCAATCGTCGTCCATTAGCAAATGGTGGCGGCGGTTCTAATACAGGAAATCCCGGTGCAGGTGGTGGTGGAAATTATGGCGGCGGCGGTCGTGGTGGTGTTGATTGGAGCGGTTGTGGAACAACTACTTCATTTGGAATTGGAGGATTGCCTCTAACTACTTTAACTACCAAAGCGTTTTTAGGTGGAGGCGGTGGTGGTGGTTTTCGCGATAATGGATTAAATGCAACATCAGGAACAAATGGTGGTGGAATTGTATTTATAAAAGCAAATCAGATTACAGGAAATGGTTTTACTATTCAAGCAAATGGAGTTGACCAAACTGTAAATACCGATTCAGAAGGTGCCGGCGCCGGTGGTGCAGGGGGCTCAGTTCATTTATGGTGCCCTACTTATACATCAACATTAAATATAAATATTAAAGGTGGAAATGGTGGAAACATCAATAACACTTTATGGAATGGATATTGTCACGGCCCGGGTGGTGGTGGTGGTGGTGGATATGTTTGGTTCTCAAATGCTGCAACTCCTGGTGGAGTTGCTATTAACAGCGTAGGAGGAAATCCTGGATTGGTTCTTAATTCTGGTCCATGTATTGGAACTCCTAATCAAGCAACGGCAGGACAAGTTGGTGCAGCATTGTTTAATTTACCTGTACCTGCTCCGCCTTTACCATTCGCAAATTTGGGAAATGATACTACCATTTGTGTAGGTGGAATATTAACTCTCCAAACTGATACAACTTATCCTTCATATACGTGGAGCACTGGTGCTGTTACGCCAACAATAAATATTATTTCTACTGGAACCTATTGGGTGGACGTTCCCATTGGATGTGGAACAATAGATAGAGATACCATTGTTGTAACTGTTGGAAGTGCAAACGTAAATCTTGGTCCTGATCAATCTTTTTGTTCTGGCGATTCAGTTCAATTTAATGCAGGCGCTGGATTTGCATCTTATGTTTGGAATACTACTGCGTCAAGTTCTTCCATTTATGCAAATAGTGTAGGGAGTTATACTGTTACAGTAACTGATGCAGTTGGATGTACTGATTCTGATACTGCTGATGTATTAAATGTTTATGCATTACCGAATGTAAATATCGGACCCGACACAACTCAATGTAGTGGAAATATTTTATTGAATGCAGGTGCAGGATTTACAAACTATCTCTGGCAGAACGGATCTTCAGCAAATAATTTCAACGCAACTTCGAGTGGAACATATTGGGTTTTAATTACCGATACAAATACTTGTATCGATTATGATTCAGTAATTGTAACCATCAATCCAGTTCCAAATGCAAATTTAGGTCCTGATATTTCTTTTTGTTCGGGACAAAGTGCAACTCTTAATCCGGGAGTATTTGCAGGATATTTATGGAGCACATTGTCCATGACACCAACGATCAATGTTACAACTGCAGGAACTTATATGGTGGGTGTAACAAATGTTTCAGGATGTACAGATACTGATACTTTGGTGGTGCAAAATGTTTATCCTTTACCAAGTCCAAATTTAGGTGCCAATCAATCTTTCTGTACTGGAAATTCAGTTGTTCTTAATCCCGGAAACTTTAGTACATACTCATGGCAAAATGGAAATGCAGCTCCAACATTTACTGCAATAAATTCGGGAACTTATTCAGTACAAGTTACGGATGCAAATAATTGTTCGTTTGCTGACACCACAATTATAACTGTTTTCCCTCTTCCGAGTTTTTCTCTGGGGCTAGATCTTGAAATTTGCCCCGGGGATAATATTGAAGTATTCCCTATTGGACCATCCGTTCCGGTAACGTATGTTTGGAGTGATGCTTCAACAGGACAATCATTAATCGTTTATGATATTGGCACTTATACATTAACGGTAACTGATAATAATATCTGTACTTATACGGATACATTATTGGTAACCATCAATTGTCCACCAACTATTTATGTGCCGAATTCATTTACACCAAATCCGGATGAGATCAATCCTAGCTTCCTAGCTTTCGGAACGAACATCAGAATATTTCAAATGGAAATCTTTAACAGATGGGGACAATTAATTTTTAGCGTAGACGATATTACAAAAGGATGGGATGGAACCATCAACGGGAGTCCTTGTCCAATAGGAACCTATACTTATAAAATCACGTATCAGAACTTTTTAAAGGTGGATGATATATATTTGTATGGGGCGGTGAATTTGATTAGGTAGGAACCGATGGGATTGTTCATTGGCACTTCTCAAAAAATGGCCAAACAATGCTAAGTTGCCAAATCTTAAAACATCTGCAATATTGGCATTTTCGGACTTGGAGTTAGCCAACGTTTTTCGTATCTTTGAATTATGAAAGCAGTAGTCATAACTCCAAAAACTCCAAAAGAATTTAAGTTCTTAACCGATTTGTTGAAGAAGCTTAATATTCTTTCTGCTACCATGTCGGAAGATGAATTGGAAGACTTGGGCCTATCCAAAATGCTTAAAGAGGTTGACAAGAAGAAAAAAGTCAGCAGGCAAAGTGTAATGAGTAAACTGCACGCTTAATGCAAGTTGAGTTTCTCAGTAAATTCTCAAAGGATATTGATAAAATTTCCATCAAGTCAGTAAAGAAGAATTTGGTTAAGATGATTGAACTCATCGAAAATGAAGATAATCTTGATAATATTCCGAATCTTAAAAAACTAGCTGGTCATAAGTCTGCATACCGGGTAAGAATTGCTGATTTCAGAGTTGGATTTTTCCTGGAAGGTAAAAAAGTCTTGTTTGCGAGAATTGTCCACCGTAAGGATATTTATAAAGTATTACCTTGAGCATCTAGTTACAAGGATTCATGTTATGCTAGGAATACATTGCCGAAAATAGTTATATCGTTGTCAAAATAATTCAATGAAAATCCTTGTCCAATTGGAAGCTACACGTATAAAATTACCTACCAGAACTTTTTAAAGATGGATGATATTTATCTGTATGGAGCAGGGAATTTGATTAGGTAACAACGCTAACGCTTATTTCAGTAGCGTCTCAAAAGTTTTTATTATTAATACCGCCAATTTTGTAATCTACTTTATCACCCATATTATTGGTGACATAGCCTATCACCGGTTCTTCTTTTCTTTCTCCCGAAGATAAATAATCAATATTTATGGAACAGTCACCAGTTATACCAACCCAAACTGTTTTACTCTGTCCTACATCTAATTTTTCAATGTGTTTTGTCTCACATCCGACAATGTTGATATCGGTTAAACAGCTTGGGTTTCATTGGTAAAAGTAATTCTCATGGTGTTAAGAAGAGTAATTGCTTTTTGACAGTAAAAGAGCATCACTGGAATATTAAATAGCATAAGCATGCTGGTTAACAATAGTTTTCTCCTGTTATCATGATTGCGAAATGCTCTAACTGTAATAATGAATAGTACGATTAAATTAATTAATCCTACGATAACAATAAATCCATACCCAATAAAAAGTAACGCAAATGCGGAGGTGAGAAAATAAAGGCCCCAAATAAAAGAGCCAACAATAAAGGAAACCAATGCTGTTATCAAGCCAAGTTTAATATATACTTTTGTATTCATAGTTAGGCAATGTTTTTGGAAATAATACAGTTTTTTGTCTGGTAATATATTCCCAAACGTTTTATTACAGTCAAATTTCCTTGCCAATGGCTCCAATCAACGTCATAGTTATTGATTAAGGCAATCAAAATGACACCTAACCGCCTATTTCCCTACCTTAATCGTCTTGATATTCACACCAACAGTTCCGGCAGAATGGAAAATAACTTTTACACTTTCATCATCGGTGATTATTTTCTTTAAAGAAAGATCATCAATACTTCCTTTGATTACCAACATATTTGCATATTCGTAATCAGTCAAATATTTTTTAATGGAGATCTTTGCCCCCTCAATATCCTTGCTGATATCGTAAACAAAGTTTTTGGCCATAATTTTTTTAATGGTTCCGTGTAAAAGCCATGCTGCTGTTTTATACAATACATTTTTGGTTTTCAAATCAAAATCAATGTCTTTAAAATATATTTTGTTCGTTAAAGTATCAAACGCAGGTTGACCTCTAAAAAACACCAATCCATTAAAACTTCCGGATAGATCTGCTTGAACAAAGACTTCTCCGCCTTTCCCATAAATAAGAATGTCATTTAATTTAATCTTCTTTTTCTTGTCGACCTGATAAACAGAATCTTTAAAATTTCTATTCGCAAGTTCTGTCGCCATTTTAAAATCGATGGTAACTGGTAATTCAATGTTGAATTTATTATCCAGTTTATCTTTAATAACCGGATCAACCAAACTATACTTCCTGGTAACCACAGGCTTATCTCCAATTTTTGTCTCTACAAAAGTGGAAATACCCGCATTTAACTTTAATCTTTTTTTATCACAACTAAGGGGAGTTAAATAAATTTCAACGGGTGATAAAGTTAACCATGCTTTATAAGTGCTGTCCATTAGTTGGGGCTCTTGTACCAAATCCCAAACATCCGTTATGTATTTTTTTAGAGGTACTGTGTTCCCAATTTCTTTATCAATGCTAGATGTAATGGTATGCATGTTCGACATCAATGCCGATTTTACAATACTGGTAATCGGGATCTCAATTATTTTTACCCCAAGATCAAATGAAAGGGTGGGAGAGGTAATAAATTTTACATCGGTTGCTGATGTGGTGGTAATTACTTCCCAGCTTTTCCCTACTTTTAAATTTGTTTGAAGATAAATATCCATGTCAAAATTCGTGGACTTTTCAATTTTGGGGCAATATGAACAAGCATCCACTTGATATTTTGCCCAAATTTCCAAAGGTAAATAAAGCTTTAGCAAATCTTTTTCACCTTCAACGGTAATTAGTTTTTTTGTTCTCCAAACCCGTACCTGTAGATTATCATTTCCATTATTTTTATAATCGATATCTTCATAAATCAATCCCGTTAGTACACCATTAATGGCATCGGTAATTGTGCTCATTTGAATTTCAATGGGCATACTTAACAAACTTGCCTTTGGCACGTATTTATCCACTTCAGGATTATAATCCGGTGTAGGAGAGTCAAATCTTTTAACTGCGCATGAGCTAATCAATAAAATAAATAACGCAAGAAGGAAGTTTAGCTTTTTATTTTTCATGAATGATAAAATTTCATGTACCAATCTACAAAATTTTTCACTCCAGTTTTCACCGGTGTACTAGGTTTGTAATTGTATTGGCTTACCAATTCGTCAACATTGGCGATGTTTGCCGGAACATCACCCGCTTGCATTGGTAGCATATTCTTGATTGCCTTTTTGTTAAGGTTATTTTCAATCTCGGATATGAAGTCGAGTAACTCAACGGGTGATTGATTTCCAATGTTCATTATTTTATACGGAGCTGATGAAGAATAGGCTTCCGGGTTTACCGTATCCCATTCAGGATTTGGAACCGGTGGCTTTTGCATTACGTTGTAAATTCCGTTTACAATATCTTCAACGTAAGTAAAGTCACGTTTCATTTGCCCATTGTTATAAACATCAATAGGCTTACCTTCTAAAATATTTTTTACAAATATAAACAGCGCCATATCGGGTCTTCCCCATGGACCATAAACACTAAAAAATCTCAATCCGGTGCATGGAATTCCAAATAAATGAGCATAAGAATGAGCCATTAATTCGTTGGCTTTTTTGCTCGATGCATATAAACTAATAGGATGATCTGTATTGTCTTTTACTGAAAAAGGTAATTTACCATTCAGCCCATATACCGAAGATGTGCTTGCAAAAACAAGATGTTTTACGTGGTAACTTCTGCAACCTTCCAATATATTTAGAAAGCCTGTAATGTTACTGTCTATATAAACCTGTGGATTCGTTAAAGAATATCTAACTCCGGCTTGAGCCGCCAAATTAATAACAGCATCAAAATTTCCTTCTTTAAAAACGCGGTCTACAATAGTCCTGTCCGCCAGATCACCCTTTACAAATTTAAAATTGGGGGTAGTAAGTTCATTAAAGAATACTTTGTCCTCCTTTTCAACGCCCAATTCCCGTAACCGTGCCCATTTTAAGGAGGTATCGTAATAGTCATTCACATTGTCAAACCCGGTTACTTCAAACCCCAAATCCACCAGCTTTCTACAGGTATGAAAACCTATAAAGCCCGCCGCACCTGTAACTAAGACCCTATTTCCTGCTGCCAATGCCATAAATGCTTGTTTATTCCTTATGTTTAAGTTTCTTTGTACCCGAAAGGCAAAGCTAATAATAATTTGGTGACCCAACCACCGACCAATCAGAGGTTGTCGAACATAGAAAATGAAGCATTACATCAAACTTTTACGCATTTCTCACTGGGTTAAGAACCTCTCATTGTTCTTGCCTTTATTTTTTAGCGGAGCATTTTTTGAAGCACCCTTAGTTGCTATAGATATTTTTATTGGATTCATTTGTTTTTCTTTAACTGCATCTGTTATTTATATTATTAACGATATAAAAGATGTGGAGGAGGATCGTCTTCATCCTGAAAAAAAGAATCGACCCTTTGCCGCAAATACCGTAAAAGTTAGTACAGGAATTGTAATTGCTGTTTTTCTTTTAATCATCAGCATGGGAACAGCCTATTGGTTACGTCCTCAATTTCTATTGGTACTCTCCGCTTATTTTGTTCTAAATCTTGCATATTCTCTCAAGCTAAAACATGTTCCTCTTTTAGATATCAGCATCATCGCAGTTGGATTTGTTTTGCGAATTGTTGGCGGTGGAGTTATTCCTGATATTTATGTTTCACACTGGATTCTTATTATGACTTTCCTTCTTGCTTTATTTTTGGGTCTTGCGAAACGTCGTGATGATGTGAAAATATTTATGGAAAGTGGGAAGAAAATGCGAAAGTCTGTTGATGGATATAATCTTGAATTTATTAATACTGCCATGTCGTTAATGGGAGGAGTTACTATTGTTGCATACATCATGTACACTTTGGATGAAGATACTGTTAAACGACTTGGGGAAAACTTATATTTAACCAGTTTGTTTGTGATTTTAGGAGTGCTTCGTTATTTACAAATAACTTTCGTACAGGAAAAAAGTGGAAATCCAACTAAGGTTTTATTGAAGGATTTATTTATTCAGTTTATTATTGTCGGGTTTATTTTATCCTTCGGAATCTTGTTATATATCAATAAAATCGGGTAGATGAAAGTTGTAAATTGGGGGAAATATCCAGAGATCGATGCTCAAGTTTATGAATATAATACCATTGATAAATACACCGAACTTATTGGGGAGAAGAAAAAACTAATTCCCCGTGGAATGGGTCGTTGTTATGGCGATTCTGCCTTAAGTAAAAATATTTTATCTACACTCAAGTTAAATCACCTTTTGCATTTTGATGATGAAAAAGGAATTCTTACTTGCGAAGCAGGAGTTACTTTCGAAGAAATCATTCGTCTTTTTATTCCCAAAGGATGGTTCATGCCCGTTACGCCTGGAACAAAATTTGTTACAGTAGGTGGTGCAATTGCATCCGATATTCATGGAAAAAATCACCATGCCAAAGGGACTTTTTCCGATCATATTTATTGGATGGAGATTATCACCCCCAATGGTGAAACAGTCAAATGCAGTCATGAAGAAAATTCTGATCTGTTTGCACTAACAGCAGGTGGAATGGGATTAACAGGATTGATTACCAAAGTTTGTTTCCAATTGGCAAAAGTGGAAACATCATATATCCGTCAGGAATCTATCAAGGCAAAAAACCTGGATGAGATCATGAAGATTTTTGAAGATTCCAATGCTTGGACCAATAGTGTTGCCTGGATTGATTGTTTGGCCAAGGGAGGTTCCTTAGGGAAAAGTATCATGACTCGTGGAGAATTCGCTAAAGTTTCCGAATTAAAAACTGATGCACAGAAAAAAAATCCATTGAAGACGCATAAGGATGGAAAATTATTTTTACCAATGGATTTTCCAAATTTCACCATCAATGCATTAACTGTAAAAGCGTTTAATATGCTTTATTACAATAAGCAATTTAAACATTTGCAAAATTCCATTGTTCATTACGAAACATTCTACTATCCATTGGATGGAATTTTACACTGGAATCGCATCTATGGTAAAAATGGATTTACGCAATATCAGTTTGTACTTCCGCCAGCAACAAGTCGTGAAGGATTAATAGCTATTATAGAAAAAATAGGTCAGCGTAAAATGGGATCTTTCCTAACGGTGTTGAAATTATTTGGTGAGCAAAAAGAAAATTACATTCGTTTTCCAAAAGGAGGATATACATTAGCCATAGATTTTAAGATCGATAAAAAAGTTTGGGCTTTTTTAGATGATTTAGACGAATTGATTTTAAAATATGGAGGTCGTGTTTATCTCACAAAAGATGTTCGCATGACACACGACATGTTGGTGAAATCATATCCGCAAGCACAAGCTTTTATTGAGAAAATAGAGCAGCTTGATCCGGGATTTAAATTTTCTTCTGTTCAGTCGGAACGGATGAATATTACTAAGTAGGGCGCCTTCGCTATGCTACGGGCTCTCCGCCTATGTCGGATCGGTACGCCTTCGGCGTCACTTCCCCTTCGCAGCGCTGGCGCGTAACGTCGAAGGAAAGTAAGTCGAACTAAGAAGACTAGTAGTATACTTCGTCCTGTGATATTTAATACTGTCCCTGCGGGACACTTCTTCGAAAAAAATTATATATTAAGATAATCTAATCTGATAAATTTTTCGTCAGTGTCCCGAAGGGACAGAGTTAGATACCCGAGGGAACATCCCTCGGCATGGAATATTAATAAGAGACTTAGCCCTGGAGGGGCGTAATATTATGGGACAATCATTAGGTAAGAATTATGTGCATCTAGTCTTCAGTACTAAATATAGACAGCCGTTAATTACGAAATCTATAGATACTGAGCTCTATTCTTATCTCAGTGGAATTTGTAAGAATCTGGAATGCCATTCCATTCAGGTCGGAGGCCATTTGGATCATGTTCATATACTATGTGCATGCTGTCAAAGAAAGGAGCATTAATGAACCTGCTAAAAAGAACTCAAATCGTCATCATCCGTCTGGAAAAAACGAAAGACGATCGTTTTCGGGACTTTTATTGGCAAGCGGTTATGGAGCATTCTCGATTAATCCTGCCGAGATTGAAGTTGTTCAGAGATATATCCTCCACCAAGAAGAGCATCATACAAAAAAAAGATTTCAAAACAGAGTACAGAGCTTTTCTAAAAAAAATACAAAGTGGAATATGATGAAGAGTACGTTTGGGATTAATTTTTTTCCTTCTGAATCAAAATTTTCTGACTCACTTTATCAGAAACATGTAATTCTACACCGTCATTTTCGATGAGTAAACTGTTATCGTAATCGTAAACTTTTAAAAGTTTTACCACAGCTCCCGGCATTAAACGAATGCTTTCGAGATATTGTAAAAAATCAGGAGTATGTTCTTTTACGGCGACGATGATACCGTTTTCCTGTGGTTTTAAATCATCAAGAGTAAGGTCTTTATGAAATATCATATTTCCCATTTTATCAGGAATAGGATCACCGTGAGGATCTAATTTTGGACTGCCAAGAAAAAGATCGAGCTTGTCAATCAGCTTTTCGTCATGGATATGCTCCAACTGTTCAGCGATCTCATGGATTTCATCCCACTTAAAGCCTAGTTTCTCTACAAGGAACACTTCCCATAAGCGATGCTTTCTTACGATAAGAGCCGCAAGTTGGCGACCTTTTTTGGTAAGCGTAACACCCTGGTATTTTTCATAATGGATCCATTTCTTTTTGGCCATTTTCTGAATCATATCAGTAACAGATGAGGCTTTTGTATGCAAAACATCAGCGATGGCATTGGTTGCCACCGGAACGTTGTTTTTTCCCGTGAGGTGAAAAATAGATTTTAAATAGTTTTCTTCTGAATGCGTTGGCATAGATGATGAGTCAAACAAAAGTTAAAAATACTACATTTATTTACTTTATCAAGATAAAAAATCAACTTTTGTATTCTAAATTTTCTAATGAAAAACTTAAAGATAGGTATCGTATTATATCCAACATTTGGTGGTAGTGGAGTATTGGCAACTGAACTGGGGTTGGCTCTGGCAAAAAAAGGTCATCAAATCCATTTCATTTCTTATAATCAACCGGCCAGGCTGGATAATTATATTGAGAATGTTTTTTACCACGAGGTTCTCATTCCTGCGTACCCTTTATTTGAATTTGCACCTTATGAGGTGGCTCTAACGAGCAAACTTGTAAACGTTACACTAAATGAAGGGCTTGATGTAATTCATGCACATTATGCAATTCCACATGCGTCGGCAGCGTATATGGCAAAACAGATTCTATTAACTCATGGAATCAATGTTCCTATTTGCTGTACACTTCATGGTACTGATATTACTTTGGTTGGTCGGGATAGTTCATATAAACCAGTAATCACATTTGCCATTAATCATTCTGATGCAGTTACGGCAGTATCACAAAGTTTAAAAGACGATACACTCAATCACTTCGAGATAACTAAAGAAATTGAAGTGATTTATAACTTTATTGAGAATAGTAAATACATATACAAACCTGATGAATGTGTAAAGAAAAGAATTGCACCGGGTGGAGAAAAAATGATTATGCACATGTCTAATTTCCGACCTGTTAAAAGAATTCCGGATATTATAAAAGCATTTAATATTATTAGAAAAACCATTCCGTCGAAATTAGTAATGATTGGCGATGGTCCTGAAAGACCCGCTGCAGAAGACCTGGCAAATCAATTAGGGATCTCCGAGCATGTAAGTTTTATTGGAAAAATTCAATCAGCAGAACAAATACTTCCATGTGGTGATTTGTATTTTCTTCCTTCGGATGCGGAAAGTTTTGGACTTTCATCTTTGGAAGCAATGGCGTCAGGAGTTCCTGTAATTACTACTAACGCAGGAGGGGTTCCTGAAGTAATGATACAAGGTGAAACTGGTTTCATGAGTAATGTTGGTGACTATGAAGATATGGCAAAAAATGCCATTTATATATTGGAGAACGAAGAGCGTTTTCAATGGTTCAAGAAAAATGCCAGGGAGCAAGCTAAAAAATTTGATATAGCTAATATACTTCCGCAATACGAAAAATTGTATGAAAGATTAGCCTCGAAGAAATAATTACCAGCTTCCTGAAGACCCTCCGCCTCCGCTAAATCCACCACCACCTGAGAATCCACCGCTAAATCCTCCTCCTCCACCTGAGCCGAATCCACCACCACCGCCGCCAAACCAGAATCCACCAGCTGATCCTCGGCTACCACCACCTCCTTTTCCCTTAAACATAGCTTTGAAAATAATGAAGATGATGGTGATCAATACGATTGCTCCAATTCCAAATGCAGGACCACCAAAAGCATCTCCCACAAAATATCCTAATACGCTTGAAATGATTAATAGTAAATAAGAAACGCATCCTTTAGATGCTCCACCAAATAAGCACAAAATAAAAATCAACGCATACATCCACTTTCCTGATTTAAAGGGATTCGTTGCTTTTGTTTCTGCTTTGTAACTTCCTTCTATTGCTTGGAGAATTGCCTGATATCCATTTAAGATTCCATCGTTGTAATTTCCCTCTTTAAATTGTGGTGTAATTATGTTTTGAATAATATCTTGAGTTTCCAGATCCGTCAAAGTTGCTTCCAATCCATAACCTACTTCAATTCTCAATTTATGATCGTTAATAGCAATAATTAATAATACCCCATTGCTATTTTCTTTTGTTCCTAAACGCCAATTGTTATAAACTTCATTAGCGTAGGCTTCTATGGTGCTGCCTTCTAAGGAGGAAAATGTATAAACAAGAACTTGATTTGTTGTGGAATCAAATTCCGTTTGTGCCAACGAGCTAATAGTAGATTCTGTTCCACTATCAATTACATTGGCATCATCTATTACCCATCTTTTTGCAGGATCTGGAATAGGTGGTTGCGCATTTGCTTGCAATAAAAAACAAAGTGCAAATAATAACGTGTAAAGTATTTTCAAGTTTTTCATTTTCAAAAATTAATTACCAACTTCCTGATGATCCACCACCGCCAGATGAACCTCCTCCTCCGGAAAAGCCCCCGCCTCCTCCTCCGCCACTATCATAACTACTAGAACTCCAACTTGAGCTTGAACTTGAGCTTGAATTGCTCCAGCTTCCATCACCACCTGAAGTGCTAAAAAATTTGATTGGTTTTTTTGGTTTCCATATTATATTCATAAGAATCATAGCAACAAAACCTGTTATAGCCATAATTCCACCCCATAAAAATCCATACATTATAAATGCAAAAATCAACACGAACAAAGCAAAAAACACCATGGTAAAAATCCCTTCTCCTAATTTCATTCGTGACGATAAAAAAGATATTCCCAGCCATATAGCGAATAAAATAAAATAGAACAAGCCTACGTCCAAGAACCTACCTTGATGAGTTGAGCTTTGGTATGTTTTCGGTGGAGCAACATAAGAGTTTTTAATTCCGTAAATAATATTCTCTACTCCTTTCAATACACCCTGATCAAAATTTCCTTCCTTGAAACTTGGTTTGATTTCATTCTCGATAATATCACTTGCTTCAAGATCAGTTAAATATCCTTCTAATCCATAACCAACTTCAATTCGCATTTTATGATCATCAATAGCAACTATTAATAAAATTCCATTGCTGTTCTCTTTAGATCCGATCTCCCATTTATTATAAACTTCGTTGGCATAAGCTTCTATTGTGCTTCCTTCAAGCGAGCTGAAGACATAAACAACTACTTGATTTGAAGTAGAATCAAATTCCTTCTGACATAAAGACGAAATCGTATTTTCTGTTGATTCAGAAATTACTTGTGCATCATCTATTATCCATCTTCTGGCAGGATCAGGAATTGGGGGCTGGGATCTCAGGACTCCTGAAATAAGGAAACAAATAATACTAAGTAGAAAATATTTTTTCATCATAATTAGATATTCTCGCGTAAGTGGTCGGGTAATTCATTTGATTCAGAACCAGGAGCTCTTTCCATTTTATTGGTTAGTAGAATTTCGGTAATTTTAGAAATAGATTGCACAAATGCTTCATCAAATTTCTTTGCCCTTAAAGAAGGCTTCATCTCATTAATTGCTTTGTGCCATTCATCATCAGTAATTTTTTCCTTTAAACCTTTATCAGGAACTATTTCGATGGAGTGTTCGAAAAGACTTACGAAAATTAATATTCCCGTTCTGCCTTTTGTTTCGAACAATTTATATTCGCCAAATACTCTTTCGGCCATAGCAGCTGAACGTTGCTTAAGTTTTTCCTTGCCAATCATTAATTTCTTCAATGCAGCAATGGATCCAAATGCAAAGTATCCTATAATTCCACCTATTCCAATGCTTGCTACAAATAGCCAATCATTTTTTAGCAGAAAGAATTGATACCATCCCATCAGATGATCGTATATCAAAATACCCATCGCAAATAATGTTGCAGTTAGAATTGCCCCACGAAGTTTTGCTTCTGCATAATCATCGCTGCTGACCATAAACACTGGAACAATTTCAGCGTTTACTTTTTTCTCTGCTTCAGAAACTGCAGTTGTTATTTTTTCCTGAGATGATTTGGGTAAATATTTTTCAACGTTCATAGATCAAAGTATAATGGTCAGCCTAAAGTTAATGATATCGGTAAAATGGTGATGCAAACGGGCCGGATTTTAATTTGTTTCGTAAATATGCCTCCGAAGTCCAAAATGTTAAAAAAACAGTAACTGTAACCCTCTAAAAACCCAACATTTAACGCTCAATGACATTTGTTTTAATGAATTTACCATCAATAGAGTCTCAAAAAGGAATTTTTTAGTAACTTGTTTTCACATTTATTAGAACCTCTGTCAAAAATGAATCCCAAGTTTAACTACAGAATACTTCTGTGTGCCCTTGTTTTAGGGCTCCAAAGTTTATTTACACTCAACCTTTCAGCACAAAACTGTCCCAATGCGGATTTTTCCGACGGAAGCTTTACGAATTGGATGGGTTTTACTGGAACTTGTTGTCCGATTGTTTTACCAACAGCGGGAATTGTTGCTAACCGGCATACGATTATGTCGGGAGCTGGCACGGATCCTTATAGTTTTGGAGCTTTACCTGTTGTTGCGCCAGGATATACTTTCTCCGCCAGATTGGGAAATAATTTGGGTAACCATGAGGCGGAAGGCCTTACTTATCCAATGGTTGTAGATCCATCGAATGCATTATTTATTCTAAAATTTGCAGTGGTATTGCAAGAGCCGGGTCATCTTCCAAATGAGCAACCTCGATTTGAAATACAGGTTAAAGATCAATTTGGAAATATTGTTCCATGTACGGAATACTTAATTGCCGCTGCAGGAAGTATCCCTGGATTTCAAGCGGGAGTTGGAGATCATATTTTTCGTAATTGGACAACCCTTGGAATAGATCTTACTGCATACATTGGTCAACCTGTAACGATTGAAGCTAGAAGTGGTGACTGTATTTTTACTGCACATCACGGATATGGTTATTTGGTTGGTGAATGTCAGCCTTTAGAAATTGCAGTTCAATATTGTCCGGGTGATACATCAGCGGTTTTAACCGCTCCTGATGGTTTTCAGAATTATTCATGGTCTAGCGGAGAGACATCTCAATCGATCACCGTAAATGACCCTGATAGTGTGAATTATAATTGCGTTATTACCTCTTTCAACGGTTGCACTGCGTCTTTAAATGCCGTTGTACAGCCAATTGTAATTTCCGCCGGTTTTACTGTGGACCCTCCATGTGAATCTACTTTCTTTACAGACACAAGCTATATTAATTTTACCTCCATTGCTACATGGAATTGGGATTTTGGCGATGGAACTACCAGTACTGTCCAGCATCCTGGTCATCAATTTAGCAGTCCCGGAAACTACAATGTCCAACTCGTTGCATTGACCTCTGCAGGGTGTGGTGATACCATTGTAATGCCCATACTAGTCGAAGAAGATCCCTATGCTGATTTTATTTTGCCAACTAATTGCGGCTCGAATGTAATATTTACTGATTCTTCGTTTGTTCCCGGACATACAATTGTTGATTGGAGTTGGACATTCGGAACCGGAGATACTTTAACCACACAAAACCCAAACTATATTTTTCCAAGTGATTCAACCTGGCCAATTCAACTTGTTGCGTATGATGAAAGAGGTTGTTTTGATACTATAATTATCCCTTACACAAACAACCCATTCCCGATTGCTGATTTTAATTTTCAAAATCTCTGCGAAGGAAATATTTCAAACTTTTTGGATTCAAGTTTTGTAAATATTACTACGGTAAACGGATGGAATTGGAATTTCTCTGGACTCGGAAATTCCAATTCGCAAAATCCTAATTTCACTTTTCCCGGAGATGGAACTTATAACATTAGTTTGATTGCATCTACAACAGGTGGATGTACAGATACGATTGCTCAAACAGTAACCGTGTATCCATTACCAGAGCCTAGTTTTACAACAACTGTTGTTTGCGAAGGTTTTACAACTTCGTTTACCAATACTTCAACAATACCATCTGATTCCATTAGCATTGATGCTTGGGATTTTGGATCGGGAAGTGTACCTGGAAGTGGAGTAGAAAACCCTACAGTTGTTTATCCAGGCGACGGAATTTATCTTGTCACATTGGTAACAACCTCAAATCAAAACTGTGTTGATTCTATTACGATTCCTGTAACGGTTTGGCCAAATCCTGAAATTAGTTTCACCGGATCTCCTCTTGAAGGTTGTGCTCCTCTTACTGTTAGTTTTGATAATGGAACAACCGTTCCTGTTGGAACCATAACGGGATATTCATGGACATTTGAAGGTGGTGGAAGTTCAACCGATACGGACCCAAGCAATTTATTCCCTGTAACACCAGGAGGCTATGCTGTTACCTTATATGCAATTTCCAGTCAAGGTTGTGATACGAGCATTACATTGTCAAATTACATTACTGTAAATCCTGATCCATCGGTAAGTCTTGGAGTTGATGATAGCTTGTGTGAAAATGCAAGTATGATTCTTGATGCAGGGTCTGGTTTAACTTCATATTTATGGAGTACTGGTGCAACATCATCATCCATTAATTTAAATGGCACCGAAGGGGGAACTTATTCAGTTGGAGTTATCAATAATTTTGGATGTACTGATGCTGATACAATCCTTATTAAGGATCTTTTACTTCCAATTTTCAATATTGGTGATATGATTATTTGTGAAGGAGATACTGGCCATTTATTTGTTCCTGACACTTCAACACAAACTTTCCTTTGGGCTACGGCAACTATGCCTTTATTTAGTACTGATAATGAAATATTCATTACACAAGCAGGAACTTATTTCCTTACAGTTGAAAATTTCTGCGGAACAACTTCTGATACATCTGTAGTTGAATTCGTTCCCGATCTTCAAAATTTAACAATGCCAAACATTTTAACTGTAAATGGGGACGGAGTTAATGATCTATATACTATTCCTGAATTGATAGATGCCACTGAATTTAAGTTGAGTATTTTCAATCGATGGGGAGTTTTGCTTTTCGAAAGCACCGATATGAATGTATTATGGGATGGAACTGCTACAGGTTCGTTAGTAAGTTCTGGAACCTACTTTGGTGTTTTGAGTTACATTAATTGTCAAGGACAAGAAAAACAAAAGAGCACAGCAATTACAGTATTCTAAGAAATTTATTAATAACAACAGTTTGAAACGCTGTTAAAGCCAAGAATAAAAAAAAGGCTTTCTCTACTAGAGAAAGCCTTTTTCTATTTCTTTAGGATTCTATTTTTTATAAACAGAAACTTTGTGTAGAGCTTGATCAACCCAATTTAGATATTGTGCTTCTAAAGCCAATAAATGTTCCCATGTTAGTGGGCTTTGGATGGAACCTTTCAATAATTCAAGATGAGTATTGATGGTAATTTGATCGTTAGGGGTAAGTGTTATATTTTGCAATGTAGGAATAGTGCAGTTTTCAAGAAAAGATGCATTTACTATATTATAGTATGCCTCTCCCATTGCATTTTCAAACACAGGGGGATTTGTATAGTTCATAAGATGAAGTGAGAACTTCACTCTTGATTGTTCATCATTTGAAAGTGCTCTTTCTGTTTGAGCAAATGTCGCCTGACTGATAAACAGGATAACTAAAGATGAGAAAATTATGTTTTTCATTTTTTATGTTTTAATCTGGTTTACTTGAATGTTAATTTGATTAAGGTGTTACAACAGTTGCAATTAAAGATGCACCATAAATGACTCCAAATCCTCCTGCCCCATTTGAACTTTTTAGATAATATGTCCATGTACCAACACCTGGTGTATCAACCCACTGAACGGCAGTTTGACCATCTGAGTTAGCTGGGCCTCCTCCAGCTCCTTCAGCAATTTCAGTTGCACCTCTCCAAATTTCACACGCTACCCATGAAGCTGTTGCATCTTTACCAAAATCAAATTCACCTGAAAGTATAACTCTGTCTGTTGCATTATTTACTGTAACAACAATTGTTGAACGTGTGGTAGAAGTAAATACATAATTGGTTTGTGTTTGTGCACTTACCACTGTCCAGGCTGGTCCTGCTGGCCCTATAGGTCCCGCTGGTCCTGTTGATCCCATTGGTCCTGCTGGCCCGGTAGGCCCGGTAGGCCCGGCTGCTCCTGTTGCACCGTCAACTCCATCGGTACCATTGGCACCTGCTGGTCCAGGAATACCTTGTGGTCCTGCTGGTCCGGTAGGTCCTGCTGTTCCACTTGTTTCTGCATACAATGCATAAGGTACGCTTAGTAATTGTTGGGTCCCCATGGAAGTGTAACTTGTACCACCAGTGGCATCCATTCCTATTTCAATAAAATAAGGTCCTGCACCCCAATTAATCGTAGAAAAGTTTCCTGCGGTAACAGTTCCTGTACCAATAGAAAGATTCATTAATCCTATTGCTGATGTTACCGTTGCATGTGTTTCACTGTAAACAATTGTTCCTCCAGCGGAAGTTTGATGAATAGAAATTAGCAGACCTACTGGCTGACTCGCTAATACATTACCGCCGGAGTTTCTGGCAACGGCCTGGTAATTGAATTTTTGTGGTGCCTGCGCAAATGCTATTGAACTAAAAGCACAAAAGGCAAATACTAAAAATAAATTTCTCAGTTTCATGATTTGGGTATTAATGATTTGATTTTTTAATAACGGTATAGCTATGTAATGGTAAACCATCTTTATTGGTGATTCTTAATATATAAGAACCTGCTGCTAAAGATTGAAGGTCGACAGTAACTTTTTGCTGGAAAATTGACGTTACCATAATGGATTGTCCACTGATGTCATACACATGCAGCTGCATGTTGTCTTCCTTTGTTGACTCTACTGTTACAAATTGTTCAGTAGGATTTGGATAAAGCGTAAATGTATATCCGGAGTTATAACCTTCCAGCGATGCAAATTGAATTTCGGGTTGATGAAAACCCTGAGTAAGGGTATTCCCACTCGTAGTTAAAGTAGTCGTGACTACTTCACCAATTGTAAATTCGAGTTTTGACGATGCGCTTGAAAATGTTGTTCCTGATGATGCAATTACCTGCGGAGAAAGGGATTGGGCATAGGTAAAAGTAAGCCCTGCTACCCCTCCCAAAAAGAGTAATAGTTTTTTCATTGTGTTTCTAATTAATTAACTTGTTGTTGCTAAGGTAACAATAATTACTTCTAATTTCAATACCCGCCCCGCTATCGATTGAATAAAGGAGGCTGACTGTCAATTAGATATTGATTAAATAAAAGAGGACAATGTGTCGAAATATAGAGACCTTATTTTAAATATGCTTTTCAGCGTGGTAGGATGACCTAACCAAAGGGCCGCTTTCTACATATCTCAATCCTTTTTCAAGGCCTGCGATTTTGTAATAGTCAAATCTTTCAGGGGTGATAAACTCTGCCACCTCTAAATGATTTTTTGTGGGTTGTAAATACTGACCTAAAGTCATAATTTGAACACCAACTGTAACCAAATCATCCATGGTTTCGAGAATCTCTGCTTCGCTTTCACCCAAACCAAGCATGATTCCTGATTTTGTAACTACTCCTTCGTCGCTTAGGCGTTTTAGAACTTCTAAACTCCTATCGTATTTTGCTTGTACCCGTACTTCTTTGGTGAGCCGGCGAACGGTTTCTAAATTATGAGAAACAATATCGGGTTTTACATCAATAATCCTTTTTAAATTTTCCCACTTTCCTTGAAAATCAGGAATCAAAGTTTCTATTGTAATTCCGGGATTTAATTCACGAATCTTTAAAATTGTTTGTGCCCAAATTTCAGATCCACCATCCTTTAAATCATCTCTGTCAACACTAGTGATTACAGTATGTTTAAGATTCATCAGTTTTACCGATTTGGCAACTCTTAAAGGCTCAAATGGATCTGCATCTGTTGGTTTGCCTGTGGCAACGGCACAGAAACCACACGAACGTGTACATACATTTCCAAGGATCATAAATGTAGCTGTTCCTGCACTCCAACATTCACCCATATTAGGGCAATTTCCACTTGAACATATAGTATGAAGTTTATGTTCTTCTACTATATTTCTCACCTTTTTATACTCTTCTCCAATAGGCAATTTAACCCTTAACCAATCGGGCTTCTTTACTTTTTTGATGGGAGAATCTTCTGAAACAGGGGTATATTGAGACATGTTTATAGTCGTTCAAAGTTTAATTTTCAAAGTTTAATTTTCCCAACGGCTTTGAACTTTGAGCCTATTGAACCTTGAACTAAAGTTATGGCAAAGATATAGTAAATTAGTGTCGAATTAAAATATACCGTTATGAGTAAAATGCATATTGATTATCAGGGACAACTTAGAAATAAAGCGACTCATTATTCAGGCGCCGAACTAATTACAGATGCTCCAACGGATAATCATGGAAAGGGGGAGTCATTTTCCCCAACCGACCTGTTATGCACTGCTTTGGGCACCTGCATAATAACTATAATGGGAATAAGAGCCGCCAATTTAAATGTGTCTTATGAAGGGGTAAAAGCGGATGTATTAAAGTATATGTCTTTGGATCTTCCACGAAGAGTGATCAAGGTTAAAATAAAAATTGATATGCCTTTGAATTTAAAGGACGCACCTGAACGTGCAGAAATTGAACAAGCCGGAATAGAATGCCCTGTAGCAAAAAGTATTCACCCTGACATTGAACAGGAAATAGAATTTATTTATCCGTAAGAAAAAGAGATTAAATAGACTTGCCTACATTTTTGTGAATAATCATGGTATGACTTCCACCGAATGCATCACACCCGCCACCTCCAGAGGATTTACAAGAGTAAAAAGATGCTGATCCGATAAGCGCAAAAAACGCGATAAACAATACTTTTTTCATGACGATTTTATTTATAGGTTGATAATTGGGTGCAACAAATCCGTCCGCCATAAAACAACAGACTAAATATAATTTTGAGGATCCATTAAATAGACTTGCCTACAGAATGGGTAGGAACGCTACCATAAGCTGGACAACTTTCTGAAGTTTTACATGAACTTAAAACGGCAGCTCCAAAAAATATAACGGCGGCAAATAATACTACTTTTTTCATTTCTCTATCGGTGTTATAATGCAAATTTAGGTGTTTATACGAAAAATAAAAATTAGGGTTCGTTAAGTTTTTAACAACCAGGTTTCTATTTCTTTCATTATAACGATATTTGGCTCATTATTATTATTACTCTTATGGAAACCTCTGTAAATATGGATATTAAGCTGGAAGAAGGATGGAGAAACGAACTAGCCAACGAGCTTGATCAACCTTATTTTAAAGAACTTAAGGACTTTTTAATTGCTGAACGGTCATCTTATACTATTTACCCCAAAGGAGGCCATATTTTCAGAGCTTTTAATACGACTCCGTTTAAGAAAATCAAGGTGGTTATCATCGGGCAGGATCCCTATCATGGTGATGGTCAGGCTGAAGGCCTTTCATTCTCAGTTCCTATGGGTATAAAAGCACCACCTTCTTTGGGTAACATTTACAAGGAATTAAAGGAAGATATAGGTTTTAAAATGCCTTCCCATGGTCATTTGATCCATTGGGCCGAACAAGGGGTGCTTATGCTTAATTCGGTGCTGACCGTAAGAGCCAATCAACCCGCTTCGCATAAAGGCAAGGGTTGGGAGAGGTTTACTGATAAGGCCATTGAAACGGCTTCACTGCATAAGAACAATCTGGTTTTTATCCTTTGGGGTCGTTATGCTCAAGATAAAGAAAATCTCATTGATGCTTCTAAACATCTTATTCTAAAATCAGCACATCCTTCTCCTTTTTCCGCTGCTTCAGGTTTTTTTGGTTGTAAACATTTTTCAAAAACCAATGCTTACCTATCCAAAAATGGGTTAAAACCCATTGACTGGCAATTATCGCTCTAGGGATTCTTTCTTTCAAATTCACTAAATTTGAAAATAATACAGAACTGAGTTTGACCAGGAGTAAGATTTTATTTTTCCTTTTTTTATTTGCAATTATTCAATTGCACGGTCAGACATTTCAAACCCAGTATCATGTTACATATCAGGGGAAAAAGAAAACAAGGATCGCTGAGGTTCAAAAAGTAAAGAATGAATTGGAGCTCTTCAACTCCATTAAAAAAACGTTGATCGAATTTTATACCGATGGATATCTTCTGGCAAATGCTGATAGTTTTAGTCTGAAGGACAAAACCTATCATGTTTATGTTTCTACTGGGAAAATTTATAAATGGGCACGTTTGTCAGCCGGAAATATTGATGATAAAGCTTTAAATCAAGCTGGGTTTAGAGAGAAAATATTTTTTCATGAACCCATTGGCTACAAAAGTTATTATCGGCTGCAAAAAAAACTTTTCACGTATTACGAGAATAATGGATATCCATTTGCTGCCATATTAATCGATAGTGTTCAAATTAGGGATGACGAAATAGATGGAGTGTTACATGTTCACAAGGGCGAAAGGATTACAATTGATACCATCATTAATACCGGTAAAGCAAAAATAGCTCCGGGATATTTGCATACATATTTGGGATTGAAAAAAAATCGTTCTTATAATGAGGCAGAAGTTCGTAAAATTCAAAACAGAATTCGATCGCTTCCATTTGCGAATATGAGTACAAAGCCTATTGTTGAATTTGATGGTTCAAAGGCAAGTTTATTTCTCAATATTGATAAACGAAATGCAAATCAGTTTTATGGGGTTGTAGGAATTGTTCCACAAAACGATAAGGATGGAGATTTTTTGGTTACCGGTGATGTAAAATTGAAACTGCAGAATCTTTTACGAAGAGGAGAGCTAATCAATATTCAATGGCAAAGGTTACAAGCGGCAACACAAAATTTAAAGATCGAGGTGATGTATCCATATTTGCTCAATACCCCCATTGGTCTTGAGGCAAAATTTAGTTTTTATCGAATCGATACTTCCTTTTATACTATCAATTTACATGCGGCGGCGTTGTATATGCTAAAGGGGAATGACCATCTTAAATTATTTTATAATTACACCACGACCAAAAAAATTCTGAATGAAAATGGAGTTTCAACCATTCCGGGAATAAACAATATTGATGTCCATTATTACGGAGTTGGTTTACAATTGGAAAGAACTGATTTTCGGTTAAATCCTCGCAAAGGATGGAACGCATATTTTAGTGGAGCAATAGGGACGAAAAATTATCTTTCGAGTCCTGCAACCGATACAGTAAATGCTTCGGACACCACCACCACCAATAATCAGTTGCAAATGCAGTTTACCGGAAACTTTGAATATTATATTCCATTTGCAAAAAAATTCACAGTTAAACTGGGCGGAAGAGGTGGATATATTTTCAATAACAATTTATACACCAACGATCTTTTACGTGTTGGGGGTTTGGCTACCTTGCGAGGATTTGATGAAGAAAGCATCTATACAAATTTGTTCGGAATAGGTACTACGGAAGTTCGTTTTCTTTTTGATGAACGTTCGTTCGTGAATATTTTTTGTGATGCCGGATATTATCAACGAAAAACCCGAAGTGGGTTCTTAGATTCTTATGTAGTGGGTTTTGGCGCAGGAATTACGTTTGATACCAAAATCGGTATTTTTACTTTTAATTATGCTTTAGGAACTCAGCAGGATTCTCCAATCGATTTTAAAAGATCGAAGATCCATTTTGGGTATGTAAATTATTTCTAGCGGAATTTTCCACTTTATTTTTTCAGCCACGGAGGACATGGAGTTTTTACACGGAGGTCACAAAGTATCAATTCTCTGTGGTCTCTGCGCATACTCTGTACACTCTGTAGTTAAATTTCCTATCCGGGTTGCAATCGTTCACTTGCAATATTTTCCTACTTTTGGATCATGCGGTTTATATTCAGTATATTATTTTTTCTTTCAACCAGCTCTAGCTTCTCCCAATTTCCTGTTTGGCAAGGTTTCGAATTAAACTGGACCTACAACCATCGTCTCAACAGATTGGGAAGTTATATTTATCAGGATTCTGTTTTTAATACGGCAGCAACCGGAATTGGAAAAGATAGTGCTTCTTTTAACACACATTATTTACTCATTCCCAAATCAGGTAAGCAATACACCGAATTTGAAATCTATAAAAGAATTGAGGCAAAGGAGAATGAATTGATCCAAATTCAAATCGATACAATGATTCCTTTATCATATCATCATTCTATTTTTTATTTAAATGGGTTTGATATCATTGCCAATAATGATGCAGATAAATTACAAATAATGGAATTCGGTGTAAAGATGGTGAAGGGAAATGAAGACACCACTTACCTCCGAATCAACATTACACTTATGTTCAATTGTCAAAGTTTGGAATGTGATTGGATAAATAACGAAGTGGATTATGATCTTCGTTTATATATTGGGAATATTTCCTTTCCAAGTGAGGATTACATTTCTTACGTGAAAGGAGAAATGTACAATAGTAAGGACACCTGGACCAGAAAAGTAAATAATGTTTCTAATAAAATTCAAGCGGACCCAAACACACCACAATTTATTACCGACTTGAAAATTTCATTGGACAAAGCGCATTGGTTTAGCGGAATTTCAGCCTTCATCGATAATGGCAATGGGACCTTTATGGAATTTGAACAGTATAAAAACAAGATGAAGAAAAATGCGTATTATAAACCTCATGCAAATTTTAGCAAACGTTCAAAAGGTTCTGCGATGTATCAAATGGAAGGAATTGCCTTTACGCATCCCGAAAAACTAAATCGTGATCCAAAGGAATTTAAGGGTTCTATTATCTGGAAAGGAAATAATCGATCAGCGTTTAGCAGAGAGGCCATTAGATCAATCTCCATTAAATAAATTATTGGGTAACACCATCAAATCCATAATTTGATGTATAGGAATTTATATGCAAAGCATTCTCGTAATAGTATCCTGTAAGAACGAAGCCGCCCAAAACGTCATCTAAGATCAAGTTATAAGCTTCGTTAGCAGCTTTTGTAAGCTGGGCATATTCTACATATCCCGTTGACTCATTATCAGCTTTTACCTCTATCCTAACAAATGAATCGTTAATACCTACAACAGTTGCAGTAGCGGCCACTGTATCGACTCTGTAAATCCTTCCTTTGTAAACACCCGAAACTATTTCTGCATCGGAGCAGGAAACGACCAGAGTTGAAATTATAATTCCAACGAATAGAATATAAATCTTTGAATTCACATTTCAAAAATAGTAAATCCTTGCAAAATATCCATGGGCATTGCCTATTCTAAAGCAAATATTTGGCATAACCTTCATTAATGAATGATTTGACTGAGCAGGAATTAGGAATAAAGAACAGGATTTTTTTCTCAAAATGAAGGATCATTCATTATAGTAAAAAAAATTCTAGAAGTTTTCGGGATGCATTTTAAGTTCTAATTGGAGTCGTGCATTCCTAACTCTATCGTTAGGAGTATTCTCCCTAAACATATTAATTTCAATGATGTTACATTCCATACTGCAATTACTAGCCAAACAGGAACCCGTTAATTCAACTTTTTTGTTTTTAAAATTCCATGTAACTGATTTTAATCCAGGCATGGTCTTGAGCGAAGTTCCCGGACCATATTTGGTTTTGAAATCATCATATAGATTTTCATAAGCTTCGTTGTAATCCGCTTTTACCAATCTTTTTTCGTTTTGGTATTGAAGATGAACCTTGTAAAGTCGGTCTTTTTTATCGAAATAATAGTAACCCTGATAGGTAAAAGCACCAACGGTTATGGGGAGTTCAACTTCGGTTGTTAATTCATGAAATTTTGGTTCTGTCATTCTGTTTTCAACTGGTGGTTTTACAAGAGTAGAAAGAAACATCTTTCTATCAATTCCGAAACGAGTGTTCCCGATTGCAATAGAATCTATAATTTGTAAATTATCTACAGGATGTGGTAAAACAGATTCTCTATCAGGAGTTGAACAGCTGAACAAAACTAAGAGTGAAAAAAACAGAATATATAAAGGACGCCACATACTCCCAAAGTTAAGCTATATAAAGGAGCATCAGAGTATTTTATGGAATTTTAATGAGGTTGTTCCTATATCCATTGAATTTATATTTTTCACATCTCACATTTACTTTGAATAGGCAATAACAAAGGGCAAACACATGATGCCCTTTGTTACACTCAGTCTGTGGTTTAGGAACGGCAGCCTGTAAATAAGACTATTATCTGGTTGGTTTAGTTTCTAGCAGCAAAGCTAGGCCCTTCCCGGGGCTTTTAAAAATGAATGTCGCAAACGACATGAAAAAAGGGATAAACAACCGCTTAGGTGGGATAAAGGGTTATTGTAAGGTATCGATCAGTTTAATCAAACTATCTCTAAATGACCTTCCTACAGGAATCTCCACCTCATCAACCACAATTAGACTGCCGTTGATTTGTTCGAGATATTTGGGATTAATCACATAGGACTTATGGACCCGGATAAAATAATAGGTGGTGAATTTATTTAAAATAGAATCTAAACTGCTTCGAACAATGAAACGTTTTTTATCGTTGGTAAATACTTCCACATATTTATCGATAGCTTGAAGGTGAGTAATATCCTGAATCTCGATTTTTATATATCTGCTATTTGATTTAATAAAAATAGATCCGCTAAAAATAGAAATGCTTTCCTGATTCATTTCCGAATCTTCTATTGATTCATCTTTTTCATCATTTGCATTTTCCATTGCAATTTCAATAGCGGCAAAAATATCATCTGCATTAAATGGTTTGATAATATATGCTGCCGGATTTACTTTTTTTGCTGAATCAATTGTTGCTTTATCGGAATTTGAGGTAAGAAAAATAAATGGGATTCCGATGTTTTGTTTGATATAACCACCAATTTCAATTCCATCAGGTTTGCCATGAAGATTAATATCAAGAATAGCAATGTCGGGCTTTACCTCTTCAAGCATTTTAAGGACTTCTTCTTTTGTTCCACAAGCATCGTATGGTTCGTAGCCATTGTCTTCCAATATCATGGCGAGGTTGGCTGCCACCATTAATTCATCTTCAACAATTAATATTTTTATAGGCTTCAAGAAATGTCAAATTATTTTACTGACTTAAAGTTAAAAATAAATTTGACACCTGATGCATTACTGTTAACAGAATGTGTCCCGAAAAGTTGTTGGGTGAACTTCCTAATCATTAAACTCCCCAATCCCTTTGATTTTGTCCATTCAAATCCTTCAAGGAATCCTTGGCCATTATCAGTATAAATCATCTGAAGACTTTCTCCATTTTGGGTAAGTTCAAAATGAATATCCCCTGTTTCACGGCTATTAAATGCATACTTATAAGTATTTGTTAGCAATTCATTAAATATAAGTGCTAATGGGATAAGTGAATCAATGGTGAGTTTGGCGTTCGACTGAATGGTATTTGTAATCTTTACATTTTTTTGTGCATAGGAAGACGTAATTACCCTAAACAGTTGGTCAAAATATTCCTGAGTATCGATGATTCCGATATTTTCTTTTTCATACAAATTTTGGTGTAATAGCGCCATGCTTCCAATTCTTGATTTTGCATCTACGAATGCCTGCATCAATTTTTCATCGCTTAGGGTACGCTGCTGAATATCCAAAATACTGGAGATCAATTGTAAATTATTTTTTACCCGATGATGAATTTCCTTTAGAAGGAAGGTCTTGGTCCTTAACTGTTTTCTTTGTCGGTAATAGAAATAGTAAATTGCTCCAACAAGAAAAATTGCGAAGAGAATAATGCTGTTTCTAATAATATTTTCTCTTGATTTTTCTAATCGATGAAGTGCTTCTAAGGCTTCGGTTTTTTCATTATAATTTGCAAGTTGAGTTTGAACTTTTAAATTTCGGTCGAAAATTTTCTGGAGACTATCATTATATGAAATCGCAGAGTCACGATATGTGATAGCTTGCATTCCATAGTTTTTTGCTTTATAGTAGTCGGCCATAGCCATATAAAAGTCATAATATCCCTCAACCATGTTGTATGCTTTGGTTGATTGTCGGGCTAAATCAAAGTGTTTTTCGGCCTCCTGAAGCTGTCCTGTTTTTACATAACTAGATATAAGTTTGGAACTAAAGGGGGAAACATTGTCCCAGAATCCTATTTCCTTACAGATTTTTATTCCCTTCAAGTAATATGAAATGGCTTTTGGATAATCTGCCTGCTCGTACCAGGTATGCCCGATATTACCCAAAGCAATTCCTTTCCAACCAATAAATTCATTTTTCTTTTCAAGTTCTTCCGCTAGTTGGTATGTTTTTTCCAGATAAAGTCTTGATGAATCTAGTTCTCCTAATTTAAGATAAGAAACGCCCATTAGATTATAGTTAAACATATTTACGTAGGGTACCTGAGGGAGTTGATTTACAATGGTTGCATATTTAATGGCTTCCGGATAATCTCCGAATTTATAGTAGGCAAGAGCCAATGAATATAAATTATAGACCTTATCAGTAAATCCCTTTACATCCAAATCAATATATAATAAATAGGCCTTGTGGAGATAATCGAAATAAAGTAAATAGTTGGGATCCTTTTTATTATCGTTATAATAGCCCATATTTAAATACAAGTTTACCTCAACGGTAATCGCATTTTGTTTCTTGGATCTTGAAAGCAGTTCTTGATAAACCTCATTTACTTTTTTATCATCCCACTTAAAGTTGTAGATGTTGAAATAGAACAAAAGATAATCTGCGTATAATAGCGCTTTTTTATCATTGATCTTATCTGCCTGGTCTCTTAACTCATTCACTGCTGAGTAATACGAAGCAGAATCAGTTCGAAAGGGTTTAAGAATATAAGTGGAAATGGAATCCAGAACCAACATTCGTTTTGGGTAACTATATTGGAATGCTTTATTGAAAAGCTGGGAATGCAGTTGCATTGCTCCTGCAAGAATAATAAGTGATATGGTGATTTTTATTCTCACTCTTCAAAAATAACGGAATATCTCTAAAAGAGGGGTTTTCTCTACCTAATTTTAAGTAGATGTAATGATTAGCTGAACCAAATGAAAACGACCTTGTATAATCATTCATACATGAAGAACATCATACTGATAGCCCTTCTAATTCTACCTATTCGATTATTTGCCCAATCGGATACTCAAAAGATTTGCTTTTCAGGACCAGTTACGATTTCTTTTGATACTGCTTGGAATCATAGCATCCTGGAATAGCATCTTATATTATTTGTGGAAGTAACCAATCATGTATACATAACTGGGACCAGTTGTTTTTCTGGAAACGTTTTGCAAGTGGTGAAAGGAGAATATGGGAGTGATAAATTCGCAACCAATGTTGAGTTGATGAATATTTCCAGAGAGAGACTAGTAAAAAAAACAGGAGGGATATGTCCATCTGTCGACGAAAAACTTCCTTATACATGTTATATCGGATTAAATAAGATTAACTATGATCACAGAGATCTTCAGGACCCCGTTACGATGAAAACATACGAGTTTTTCATGTCACAAAAGAATATGAAAAGTGAATTGATAAATTATTTGGAAAGTTTTGTAGTAAGAAAGTTGATTCCGTTTTATTTTGGAATGGGAGAGTAGTTGAATCATCAAGTTTCGTTGCTTGCGATCCCATCGTCGCTTTTGCGAGGAACAATCTGAATTCGGGGCGCTAACGGGGAAGAAACATCTTTGAGCTACGGCTTAAAAGTGTATCCAAAGGAAACACCCCCCAGAATAATCGTTCCAAAACCGGTTAGTTCTCCTGTTACCTTTACATTCCATTCGTAACCAAATGCAATAGATGGTGCTATAAACCACCGATCATTTTTTAAACGAAATAACCAACCTGTCTCTGCGGTGGGCTGTAATACAATAATATCAGAAAATCCAGATTGTAAAACTGGACTAAATCTTTTCCATCTTATATGATTGAACCAAGTATCAATTCGAGCTCCTAGAAAAAATCCCCGCATAGGCTTTTTTAAAAAGTAGTGTCGGTATCCAACTGAAAATCCACCACCTTCACCGATTTCTTCATCGTGTAATCCAAAACCAAAATGATTGATAATTTGGGCTGCCACTCTAAAATTCAAAGCATCTCGTTTTCCTAAATTGGTTTCTACTCTTAAACCCGGCAAGAGTCCTGTGGGATATGCTTGTAGTTCAACTCCAAAATCAATTATAGAAAAAGCTTTCTTAAAATTCACATTGGTATCTACCTGCGCAGATAAGGTTGTGAAAAATAACAAATAAAGAATAATTGTTTTTTTCATCTTTTAATAAATGGAGTATAATGTATCTGCATTTTTTATTTTTTCAATTCTCTATTTAGGTCAAACCAATCTGATGAAAGATCATTTAGATCGGGATTGGGTTCTTGGATGGTTTTCCATTTCCAATCTTTTCTCCATCTTTTTACTTGCTTCTCTCTTTTGATGACATCTGCCATTTTGGTGAATTCTTCAAAGTATACAAGTTCGTCGCAGTTATATCTTGACGCAAAACCTTTATATATATTTTTCTTGTGTTTATATATTCGGCCTTTAAGATCACTGGTAACGCCGGCATAAAGGACGGTGTGTTTCCTGTTTGAGGTGAAGTATACGTAGCCTTTGGGCATTTATTTTGGGTTGGTGTTTAAATATAGGAATTGAGTTTCATTCCACCAATCCGTTAACCGAAACCAGTTCCCCTGCATTAGCGGGTGATGACGAAAGCAATTAGCAAAGATGCGGATTAAATCCGAATGCCAATTCGCATCCTCGTCATCCAACCCGTATGTGTTGGATCTGGTGCAAGTTGACGGAAAGGTGGTTCGATGAGGTAGCCGGAATTCCCACAACTACGTATTAGCAATCACTTCCTGTTCCCTTCAAATACATAATCATGATAGGTAGTATAAATATGTACAAGCCCATCCTGATAGTAACCATCTATGTATTCAGTCGCAATTGGATTCCCATTAAAAATGGTATAATTCTGAGTTGAATTTTTTGTAATTGCTGAAATTTCAATGAATGATTGACTGAGAGAATTGGTTACATCCATTCGAATGGTCATATCACCTACTCTGCTAATTTTCATGGTAGCATCCACCGTATCAGTACCATAAAAAGTTCCTTGGTAAGTACCGGATAAATATCTGAATCGGAACAGGATGCTAAAAGGAGGAAACCAAAAATTATGACATGTTTTTTTTTCATGCATCTTAAATTATCCTAATTTCCTTTTCATTAAATTACAAAAAATAAATGGCCAAAAGAAACTTTCGGCCATTTATACTTATTAAATTATTGAGCTAAATAATCAGCTACTTTTTTTAACCCTTCTTCGGGCTTTACCATGTCTGATTTTAAATTCGAAACACTAATCTTTCCAGTAATGATAAATTCGTCGGCGGTTGTTTGAATAATCATCAAGTTATAATTCTGACTACCCATGGCACCTTTAATATTTTTTCTGGTACAATAGTAAAACGTTGTTTCGCCCGATTTATACTCCATTGCTTCAGAAATCATATCCTTCTTTTCATATCCATTGTTCTGGCCTTTCAAAAAGTTTTCCATACTAAAGTTGGCATACATATCCTTACCATCCTGGCTCATAGTGTTAGTGCTGCTCAAATCAAGTATTACTTTCTCATAACCAACTTCATCCGGCTTATTCACATTGTAAATTAAATTAATATACTTGCTCTTCTCATCTTTATTAAGACTCGATTGAGTTAGCTCAATACCATCTAAAGTTATTTTCTGATACTTATCTAGATAATATGCAAAGTCTTTTGTTTTTGTATTATTGTCAACTACCCCTGTTGTATCCGTTTTTGTAGAATCCGTTTTCGGTGCGTCTTTCTTTTTTTCACCCGATCCGCAAGAAGCTAATAGGGCTAATACTGCCATTGATAAAATAATTTTTTTCATGATTGGATTTTTAGATTAATTGTACTCAAAGAAACTAAAAAAATCGACTGCAACAATCAGAGGTTTAATTTATTATTTGAATGAGTGTATCTGTCCGTAGAAGGGGATTTCCACTTTCGAAGCGCTGCTCAATTAATTTAACCGTAATTCCCTTGTAAAGGGGAATCCCATGGGTCGAAGCAAAAAAGCAAATCCACTAAGTCCCATAAATGGAGTCTCACTGGTACGTTTTAAATATTCGCTATTTATTGGATGAAAGCTCCGCCAACAATCCAAAAGCGTTTGGTCATGTCTGCCAGCGAATGAAGCGATAGCTCCTACAATGCATGGCTTAGCAGTGCTTGGTTGATGTGAGTAGATAAAAGAATACCAACAGAAGCTTAGTGTTGCTTAGCCTTGCTTCTTAGGACTAAAGCGAAATATGCGATAAGGCAGCATTGTTGTTTTTATCGTTGATCTTAAACGTAAAACGTCAAAATTATATTCTTTTCTTGATAGTTTCTTTTCGGTTTCAGATCCTGAAACAAGTTCAGGATGACTTTCGTCCTTGGGTTCTTTTACTTTATTTTCGACAAAAAAGCCGAACATTACTGCTCGGCTCCTTGCTTTCGACAAAAGTAAAAAGACTGTTTGCTTCCTTATTTATCCTGACGATCCGCCTATGGCTCATGTTAGGATTCCACTCGACTAAAGGATTTCATGAGTAGGCGAAATGAAATCCAAGTCTCCTAGGAACCACATGCTTCGCATCCTTCGGGATTATCCAGAGAACATGAAATTTGTGAATTGATATCTTCTTCTTTAAATTCTTCAACTGAATTAGAAACCTGGTAGGCAGCCAATTCTTTTTTAGCAGCTACTTCTAATGCTGTTGCATTTTCAGTAACCGTATCTTTAGAAATACTATTGTCTACAGTAAATTTAACTGCATCTACAGCCGACTTAGTTCTTAAGTAATACATTCCTGTTTTTAAACCCTTTTTCCACGCGTAGAAGTGCATTGAACTCATCTTCGCAAAGTTTGGGGTCTCCATAAAAATATTTAATGATTGACTTTGACAGATGTATGCTCCTCTATCGGCCGCCATATCAATAATATCTCTTTGTTTAATTTCCCAAATGGTTTTGTACAATTCTTTTAAGTTCTCAGGAATCTCAGGAATATTTTGGATAGATCCATTATGACTCATGATCCGTTGTTTCATTTCATTGTTCCATAAACCAAGATCAACTAAGTCTTTCAGTAAATATTTATTTACTACAGGGAACTCTCCACTTAATACACGACGCATGTACATGTTTGAAGTGAATGGTTCGAAACATTCGTTGTTACCTAAAATTTGCGCAGTAGATGCCGTAGGCATTGGTGCCATTAACAATGAATTACGTACTCCGTGTTTAACTACCTCTTCACGTAAAATATCCCACTCCCAACGTGAAGTTGGTGTAACGTTCCAAAGATCGAACTGGAATTGTCCTTTGCTCAATGGTGAGCCAGGGAACGATTCGTAATATCCATCTATTTTCGCAAGATCTTTAGATGCTGTCATAGACGCATAATAAATGGTCTCGAAAATTTCTTTGTTCAAGATTTTCGCCTCATCACTATCGAAAGGTAAACGCAATTTTACAAATGTATCAGCTAAACCTTGTACTCCTAATCCAATTGGACGGTGACGCATATTTGAATTACGTGCCTCAGGAATTGGATAATAATTACGGTCGATAATTTTGTTAAGGTTTAAAGTAGCCTCATAGGTTACTTCAAATAATTTTTGGTGATCGTATTTTCCATCAATTACATATTTTGGTAATGCAAGAGAGGCTAGGTTACAAACCGCCACTTCATCAGGCGAAGTATATTCAATAATTTCGGTACATAAGTTCGATGAACGAATGGTTCCTAAATTTTGTTGATTCGATTTTTTGTTGGCAGCATCCTTATACAACATATATGGAACACCCGTTTCAATTTGAGCTTCAATAATTTTGGCCCAAAGATCACGTGCTTTCATGGTTTTACGAGCACGACCTTCACTCTCGTATGTAGCATACAAGGTTTCAAATTCCTCACTATGTACATTGGCTAAACCTGGTGCTTCGTTTGGGCAGAATAAACTCCACTCACCATCTTCTTCCACTCGTTTCATAAATAAATCGGGTGTCCAGATAGCTAAAAATAAATCTCTTGCACGCATTTCTTCTGATCCAGTGTTCTTTTTCAAGTCAAGGAAATCAAGAATGTCTGCATGCCAGGGCTCAAGGTATACAGCAAAAGATCCTTTACGTTTTCCACCGCCTTGATCTACGTAACGTGCTGTGTCATTAAATACACGTAACATTGGTACAATGCCATTGGAGGTTCCGTTGGTCCCTTTGATGTATGACCCTTTTGCTCTAACATCATGGATGGCTAACCCAATACCGCCGGCTGACTGAGATATTTTTGCACACTGCTTCAAGGTGTCATAAATACCATCGATACTATCTTGTTTCATTGTAAGAAGGAAACAAGAAGACATCTGCGGCTTGGGCGTTCCTGCATTAAATAAAGTTGGTGTTGCGTGGGTAAACCATCCCTCACTTAAGAGGTGATATGTTTTAACGGCTGCTTCAATATCCTCTTTGTGGATACCAATGGCAACACGCATATACATATGCTGTGGACGCTCAGCTACTCTGCCATGTAGCTTCAATAGATAGGATTTTTCTAAAGTTTTAAATCCGAAATAGTCAAAACTATAATCTCTGTCGTAGATAATAGTTGAGTCTAAATACTCGGCATGTTTCATGATGATTTCATATACATCCTGAGCAATTAATCCGGCTTTTTCTCCGGTAACTGGATCGAGGTAAGTATACAATGCATCAATCACTTTAGAAAATGATTTTTCAGTATTCTTATGGAGGTTAGATACTGCAATTCTGCTTGCGAGAATTGCATAGTCAGGATGGATCACTGATAAAGTTGCAGCTTCTTCAGCAGCAAGGTTATCAAGTTCAACGGTGTTTACACCTTTGTACAACCCTTGTATTACTCGTTGAGCAACACGAACTACATCTACATATTGTGGATGCAATCCATAACTCAACTTGTTGATACGAGCTGTAATCTTATCAAATTTTACGGATTCCTTGCGGCCATCCCTTTTTAAAACGTACATTTCAGACATAATAGTGCCGGTATTATCTGTTTGGTGTGGTAAATATGGTAAACATTACAAAAAAAACTAATTCAATTAAAAATCTTCGTCCATTGAGAAATCAGAGTGTTTTACTTCTGCTTTCTTGTATTCACTTACTCTCTTCTCAAAGAAATTGGTTTTACCCTGTAGAGAAATAAAGTCCATGAAACCGAATGGATTTTCTACGTTATAAACTTTGCTGCAACCTAGTACACTTAGCCAGTGGTCAGCAACGAACTCAATATACTGTTGCATCATTTCTGCATTCATTCCAATTAGTGAAACAGGAAGCGCATCTGTTACAAATTCTTTTTCAATAGCTACTGCGTCACAAATAATTTCCTGAATACGCGATTCACTCAATTTATTTTTGATGTGGTATTTATAAAGGTGACAAGCAAATTCGCAATGCATTCCTTCGTCACGACTAATAAACTCGTTTGAAGTTGAAAGCCCCGGCATCAATCCACGTTTTTTTAACCAGAAGATTGAGCAGAAAGAACCGCTAAAGAAAATTCCTTCAACTGCTGCGAAAGCAACTAATCTTTCAGCAAAACTTGGAGAATCTATCCAACGAAGTGCCCATGAAGCTTTTTTCTTAACGCAATCAAGAGTATCAATTGCTTTGAATAAATTATTTTTCTCGTTGGTATCCTTAATATAAGTATCAATTAAAAGAGAATACATTTCAGAGTGGATGTTCTCCATCATAATCTGGAAGCCATAGAACATTTTAGCTTCGGTATATTGTACTTCTCTTACAAAGTTCTCAGCCAGGTTTTCGTTTACAATCCCGTCAGAAGCTGCAAAGAATGCCAATACATGCTTTATAAAATGTTTTTCGTTTTCATTTAACTTATCCCAGTCAGTAGCATCATTAGCTAAATCTACTTCTTCAACTCTCCAGAAGCTTTCTTGTTGCTTCTTATAATGTTGCCATATATCCTGGTGTTCAATTGGGAATAATACAAATCTATTTGGGTTTTCCTGTAGGATAGGTTCATCCACTACTTTAGTATTTGCAGGAAGTACCTGGTCCAGATCCATTTTGCTTTGTTGTTTTTCTTCTATCATATTCTCCGCCATAGGTAATTTTATTTCTTATTGTGGTAAAGTTTAGGGGCGGCAAAGTCATGCATCTGAAATTATATTAATTTAGATGTCCAAACCATTGACAACCCTAGTATTTTTTTGTTGTTTTTGGAATTATCCACTTGAACTAATGGGTTCCGAAACTGACACAACAAAAATTGGTTTTTCTTTTCAAAAATACTAGCCAAAGAATTTAACAATATCTCCCTTTTATTAACACAGGCTTCATGGTTCGGCAACACTCAAACTATTTCTTTAGACCTGTTTTTTCAATGTTAATAAGGGTTCCACGGGTTACTGACAGGTCGTGTTGAAAACGTAGAACGATTATTTTATTTTTTGGTTCCGGTTTTGAACCCCTTTTACAGGTGGATTTGCTAATTCTTTTGCGTAATAAAAATCAAGACTAATTTGGCCCTGCTTCCCGCGTGGTACTTAAGGTTCCTTTAATTTATGGGCGCCTTTAGCGGCTGTTCGCTATATCTTTTTTATGTACGATCCTCCTCAACCCCTTGTTTCACGGCTTTTCCAAAAAAATCACAATCTTTAAATAAGCGATCAATCTTCTATTCTTACATAAAAAAGGATGCCGCTACCATCCGCGGCGCTTGGGTTTTAGATGTTTTTCTTATTCACTGCATACCAATGCAGCGAATACTTGACGGCTTATAAGATCTCGCTTATGGGCAATCGCGTCGCGATTGTATATGCGGAATCTTAGCTTCCGGATGGGATAGAGTAGAATATGGTTTTATAATTCAGCGGAATCAGCGGGAAACAAAAAAATTCAGGCGCAAGCCTGCAACGTGTTCCTTATACTTTATTAGGATAATGATCCAGCCTCACAATTCACAAATCACTACTTTTATACATATATATAGTATATGGAAAATAAAATAGGCAAATGTTGTATCAGTAATAAAGAATATCCTGCGGACCAACTATATAGAGGCGATAGCATTAATCCGCAAATCATGGCCCTCATACAAAAGGACCATCCCGACTTTAGTGATGATTCAATTTTGGGCATTGACGAATTGAGCGATTATCGACATAAATACCTGCATAAATTATTGCAGGCTGAAAAGAAGGATCTTAATAAACTTGACAAAGAGGTACTGGATAGCTTGGGCGACAACGAGCTATTGTCACATAAACTCAAAACTCAAAAGGTCGGTCCCACTTCACTGGGTGATAGAATTGCGGATAAGGTCGCTTCCTTCGGTGGAAGCTGGGCATTCATCATCTGCTTTTTTGTTTTCCTAATGATCTGGATGGCCATTAACGTCATTATCCTTGCTTTTGGTCCATCAACCTTTGATCCTTATCCCTTTATTTTACTCAACCTCATTCTTTCAAGTTTGGCCTCCATCCAGGCTCCGGTAATTATGATGAGTCAGAATCGTAAAGAAACACGCGACCGTCAAAGAGCCGAAGATGATTATAAGATCAACCTCAAAGCTGAACTTGAAATTCGCATGTTACATGAAAAGCTGGATCATATGATTCTTCGTCAGAACCAAAAAATGATCGATATTCAGGAGGTACAATCGGATATGCTCTCCGATATTCTAAAAAAACTGGAGAAATAAAACATTCAACTGCTCTGGGGTTGCATTTTGGATTTCATTTTTTAGAACAATGCCTTCAAAACGTCGTGACGTGTGATAATATAAGTTTTGTCTATTTTAAAATCTTTTACCAATACTGCAGGATTCTCATTGGTCAACATGGTTGCCAATGATTGCACAGAAGTAGATATATCAACAAATGGGAAGGCAGGTTGCATCACCGATTCCAGCGCTTTTTCTTTAATCCCCGGATCTTTCATCAGCAATCCAAATATATAAGCATCATTTATTGAACCAACGATTCTTCCATTTTTGGTTACAGGTAATTGAGAATAATCATGCTCATTCATTAAATGTGCTGCTCTAGCAATAGTTTCATTGGCATCAAGAGTAATTAAATCCAAGCCTGCATTCGATCCTACCAATTCTTTAGCCGTTAATCCTGCAACATCTAAATATCCCTTCGCCATCATCCAATCATCATTGAACATTTTACCTAGGTATCGTGTTCCATGGTCATGGAAGATAACCACTACTACATCATCTTTGGTAAGCGTGTCTTTCATTTGCATCAAACCTGCCATTGCGGCTCCGGCCGAGTTCCCAACGAAGATTCCTTCCTTACGTGAAATTTCACGGGTCATTAATGCTGCATCTTTATCAGTTACCTTTTCAAAATGATCTATTATTGAAAAGTCTACATTCTCAGGTAAAAAATCTTCACCGATTCCTTCAGTTACATAAGGGTAAATTTCATTTTTATCAAAAATACCTGTCTCCTTATATTTTTTAAAAATAGAGCCATAGGTATCAATTCCCCAGATTTTGATATTCGGATTTTTTTCTTTTAAAAATTTTCCTGTTCCTGTAATGGTTCCTCCTGTACCAACACCTACTACCAAATGAGTGATCTTTCCATCGGTTTGTTCCCAAATTTCAGGACCTGTACTTTCATAATGAGCTTTTGCATTACTCGGGTTGTCATATTGATTCGGTTTCCATGAATTCGGAACTTCTTTTTCCAATCTTGAAGAAACCGAATAATAGGAACGTGGATCTTCAGGATCAACATCCGTTGGACAAACAACCACTTCAGCTCCCAAAGCCCTTAAGGCATCTACTTTTTCTTTCGATTGTTTATCGGTTGTAGTGAAAATACATTTATACCCTTTTACAATAGCTGCAATGGCTAAGCCCATTCCGGTGTTTCCACTGGTTCCTTCAATAATGGTTCCTCCTGGTTTTAGTCTTCCGTCTTTTTCAGCATCTTCAATCATCTTTACGGCCATTCTATCTTTTATAGAATTACCAGGATTAAAAGTTTCAATCTTCGCTAAAACAGTTGCAGGAATACTTTCTACCAACTTATGCATTTGAACCAAGGGAGTATTTCCAATAGTTTCAAGAATATTCTTTTTCCACATGGTGCAAAAATAGAGAAACCGTATAATTAACCGATTATAGTTAACTTAGACCTTTAAAAAAGAATCAACAACTGAAACGGTTTACCCTCATATTTCTTTTGTTTATAACCCTGAGCAGCCAAATTTCGGCTCAGGTAAATGTTGATTCGACGCAAACAACGGATACGCTGATAATAGGAAATGAAGTCCTTATTCCAGGTTATCCCAGACTGAAAACCAAAGAGCACCATAGTGGAAAGTATGTAATTGAAGATTCCACTTATTGCCCTTTTCATCCTTGTCATACCGTAGCCCCGAAACAGCGTAAATGGAGAGTGCCATTAGTGTTTGGAGTAACCGCGGGATTATATGCTGGTTCATTTATCGGATTAAATCAAATCTGGTATGCCAATTATCCAAAATCTGATTTTCATTTTATCGATGACAATGCGGAATGGTTTGGAATGGATAAAATGGGTCATGCTACTACTGCATACTATATAGGTTATTATACTCAACCTGTTTTTCAATGGAGTGGAATGAGTCGCAAAGCTTCTGTTTGGACAGCTGGTGGTTTAGGTTTTGCTTATCAAAGCACTATTGAAATATTGGATGGATTTTCGGCAGAGTGGGGGGCAAGCTGGGGAGATTGGATGGCAAACTTCGCAGGTTCTGCTTTATATGTTTCTCAGGAGCTTTTATGGAAGGAACAAAGATTTATGCTTAAGATGGGGTATTGGCCAAGTGAATATGCTGAGAAGCGCCCCAATTTATTAGGAAGTAATTTTCCGGAAAGATTATTGAAAGATTATAATGCTCATACTTTTTGGTTGAGTTGTAATATCTGGAGTTTTTTACCGAATAGAGATCAATCAAAATTTCCCAGGTGGTTAAATGTTGCGGCGGGTTATGGTGCGAATGGAATGTTAGGTGGTTTTGAAAATCCACCGGAGTATGCAAACATTCCCCGTTATCAGCAATTTTATTTATCCATTGATTTTGATTTTACAAAGATCCCAACAAAATCAAGATTTTTAAAATCTTTGTTCAGGGTTATGTCGATTATAAAAATCCCAATGCCAACAATTGAATTTAGTACAAAACCAGGGCAGCCGGTTGTGTTTCATTTATTGATGTTTTAGTCTCGTTTTTCTCTCCCGCGGATCCCGCAGATTTTTTCAATATGAATTAGTTGGGGATTGTATCTGAGATTGAGTTTTTTGAGATACTTAAAGATTCTTCCTGAATTCCATGCGGCGGCATCATCTCGCTGAGATGGGCGCCTTCGACGCCAAGACGAAATATAAAATTTTAGAAAATTGTTTGATTTTTTTTACAAAATCATTTATATTGAATTTCAACCAATGCTAAGTTTTATGTCAGAAAATGAATTGTCTTATAAAATAAGAGGATAGTTTATAATTGTCCCGGTCTGGGATTACTTGAATCAACATATCAATCGGCTTTAGAATATGAATTAAGGGAGCTTGGCCTTTTCGTTGAGAAAGAAGTTGCCTTGCCACTAAAATATAAAAATGTTCAACTAGAAGCCGGTTATAGAATTGATTTAATTGTAGAAAAAAAGGTTTTGATTGAACTTAAACCTATCGAGGAGATTTCCCCAGTTCATCATAAACAAGTGATTACTTATTTAAAACTCTCCGGAATTAAATTGGGAATTCTTGTAAACTTTAACACCATGGAAATTTCTAAATCCATTTTCCGAAAAGTTAATGGACTCATTGACTAGATATATACGTATAAGCAATTGGTGAGCTTGCGAGCCTTCAGCGAGATGATATCTGCCGCTGGTATGCATTAGCATCAGCAAGATCTGTGTAAACTAAAAGATCAGCAAGATTTGCGGGAGAGAAAAAAGGAGACGGTTTTAGAACAACTTAATCTTCGGAAAGATCTTCTTCGCCGAAGTAGCAATACTCAGTAAGGTATTGCTAAAATCATTTCTAAAGTTGGAATGTTTTACATCTCTGTATTTATCAAAAAAGAATTTGGTATAGATTACCGTAAAGATGGCACATTCTTCATGATCCAAGTTTTTTCCTGCATTTTTTATTTTCAGTTTTTTGGCTCCGTTCTTTTTCATCCAGTCATAAGCAATTTCCGAATTTTTATACGGCACCATTTCATCATCGGTACAATAACAAAGTTGTGTGGGAACTTTCGGTACAAAATCATACACCGAATTTTCTTTCAATATTTTTTTAAAAGTAGATGCATCAGCAAGGAATTCTTTTTTCATAAATTCCGGTTGAAAGATTTCCGTAATATCCAAAGGGAGGTTTTTTCTTATTCCACTGTATTTTGTATCTCCATCGAAATAAACCGGTATTAAGGAATCCCATGGAGCGACAAAAATCTCCGACCAGGATGATCTCATTTGGTAAACATCCTGAAATGATTTCACCATAAACATAAATAAAACCCAATCCCCCTCTTTATCAGTTGGATCAATAACTACAGTTGCTTCCAAATCATACGGCCCCGACATAGGTGATGAAGCAACCAAATCAAATTCATTCATGTAACTTTTTTCAATCAACCTTTGGGTCGACATGGCAGCATGCCCACCTTGAGAATATCCTGTTATGTATAGATCCTGAATTTTCCCATATCCCTGTTCTGTCAAAAATCCGTTTAAGGATAAAAGCATATCGACAGAGTTTTGCCCTTCCGTTTTGGCATTCAAATATAATTGTGAACGATCTCCATTTCCTCTTCCTATATAATCTGGAATAACAATTACGTAACCATCTGCAGCAAGTCCGGCGCAAATAGAGAATTGATTATATCCCAATTCCTGTTCCCTCTTTTTCATAATGTTGGTTCCATTATGATAAATGATGGTAGAATAGTCAGAGTGAATATTATCAGGGATCATTATGATTCCGGTTGCTTTAACAGGAGTTCCATCAATCCATGAGGTGATATAAGTAATCTCATAAACATAAACTCCGTTATTTACGGGAAGATAAAGTTGTGGTATGTCAATTTTTTTCCACGTTTGTTTGATCGTGGCTTCATCGTAGTAATTAAGTTTCTGATGGCTTAATAATTCAAAGCTATATCCGAATGAATATAGAAGGGAAATAAATAAACAACTCAGAAAGGTCTTTTTCACTACTGAAGATTTGGGATTGCGAAAATACGCCAAAGAGAAAAGCCCTACAAGGAAGTAAGTATTAAATAATCAGAAAATATAGGACAATGGGTTACTTCCTTGAATTACCCAGCAATTCCTCGGCTTTCTCCACCATTTTCTTGCTTCCTACAAAGTAGGGAACCCGTTGATGAAGCTTCTCCGGTTTGATCTCCATAATTCTTTCGAAGCCTGTGCTTGCCTTGCCTCCGGCTTGTTCAACGATGAATGCCAGTGGATTACACTCATAAAGCAAACGAAGTTTTCCTTTTGGATCAGCCTCAGTTGATGGATACATATAGATACCTCCTTTAATAAGGTTTCTATGAAAATCAGCTACGAGCGATCCTATATAACGGCAGGAGTACGATTTGCCAAAATCGTTAGCAGTCCCTTGGCAATAGTGGATATACTCCTGAATGTCTTTCGAGAAGTAATTGAAGTTACCTTCATTTACCGAATAAATTTGTCCAGTTTCTGGGGTTTTTAAATTGGGATGTGACAAACAGAATACTCCGATAGAAGGATCCAATGTGAATCCGTTTACTCCATGTCCGGTTGTATAAACCAACATAGTGGATGAACCATAAATAATATATCCTGCTGCAACTTGCTCAGTTCCCGGTTGTAAAAAATCCTGCATGGTACAGTTACCCTTTTCTGTAATGGTTCTATAAACCGAAAATATAGTTCCAATAGAAACATTCACATCAATATTACTGGAGCCATCCAATGGATCTATACAAACTATATAATTTGCTTCAGCGCAATCCCGTTCTTCAAAAACAACCACATTGTCATTTTCCTCACTGGCAACACCGGCGACTACACCGCCATGTTTCATAGCTGCAATAAATTGTTCGTTTGCGTAAACATCCAATTTTTTTTGTGATTCCCCTTGAATATTTGTAGTGCCAAATTCACCTAAAATATTTACCAGACCAGCTTTTCTTACTTCACGTGTAACAATCTTTGCAGCAACGGCAATATCACCCAATAACCTGGTTAAATCTCCTTTTGCATAGGGGAAATCTTTTTGGTTTTTGATAACGAATTCGGTAAGAGTAATAATGTCGCGGTTAAAACTTTCCATTTTTAAATTATTTGTAGTTTATTCTGAGCTAGTCGAAGAGTTTACGTAATCTTGTAAATAGGTATAGTTCTCAGTTAATTTTCCATTTTCGGCAATCGTAGCTTTTTTAAGGATGTCTTCATGGTCGCCATCTATTAACAAGGGAATAATATCTTTCATCAGATGATTCCCAAAATCTTCGGATGCATCCCTTGGTAATTCGCAAGGTAAATTATCTACTGCCATTACGGTAACAGCATCTTTGTTAAACGAGTCTGTTTCGGAATTTGCAACAGGATCATATCCATACATTGGATTAGAAATTGTACTGGAACGAATGGTTGCCGGGATAGGTCCATCTAAATCGCAGCTAATATCAGCAATCACTTTTATATTGAAAGTATCCTTCAACATATCTTCACGGGTAAAGAAACGCGGTGCTTTTGGCGACCAGAAATGTCCTGCAATGAGCATATCCGTTTCCGGTAAGAATTTATGAAAATCAGATTCGAATAATTCCGGATTTGCATAAAATTCTTTTTCGTCAAGAGGTTTTCCGTCCTTGTGTCTATTGTATTCAGGGTATTCTACCTGTGCAAAAACAGGTTCTTTAAAATTCTTGGTAATAAAATCAGAGGAATTCACCTGATTGATCTTGGCAAGTTTCATTACTTCAAGAACTCCTTGACCAACTCTTCCTGCTCCGGTTACTAAAATTTTTTCCGGACCCAGCTTTACCTTGGTCAATTCGTATTCAAGTTCCTTAATATCGAAACAAAGATGCGCAGGCTTCAAATTAAAGGTTTTATATCTTTTTCCATAGGCAAGTAGTGCATTGTATGCGCCAACTATTCCTGCAAATCTTCCAAAGCCTAAGATTCTTCCATCATGGGGATGTCTGAGGCATTCGTAATCAATAAGTCTTATATTTTTTTCAAGAATTGCCTGAAGTAATTTTCGGTTATGAACTTGTTTTTTAATGGTATGAGAAAAAAAGAAGTACGTTTTATTTTCTATTAAATTTTCAACCGGAATTTCTTTTACACCAAAAATTACATCACAATCTTCGAGATCGTCCACCACTTCAATTCCTTTTTGACGATATTCATCAGCGGTATAACTTCGTTCATGATAGTCTTCCACCACAATTTCCAGTTTCCTGAAATCTTCAACAAGAGAAGCACATTGCCAAGGGATCAGTGGAACACGGGTGTCGGGTGGCGATTTTCGTTCTTTACTGATACCGATTTTCATGGGACTGTGTTAGGTGACAAAGATATTAAAAGACGCCTCCTTCTTCCATTTTAGCTTCTTTTTTTCTTCTGCAGCCGCGATAGCTATCGGGTTTGCAGATCTTTTTTCTCCGCCGCGGCGGATGCTCTGCTTTCCCCTATCATGCGCACCATACGGCCGTCACTATCTCGCTGAAGGAAGTTCCATAGGCGCTTCACATGAGTGGGATGTATTCATACTCAAAGGATATAGGAGAATTTGTGGGCATTAGAATTGAAGAAAATCAGTAAGATCAGCGAGAGAAAAAGAATACAGGCGGCTGAAAATAAGGGTTTTAGATGCCCATTATAGATGATTAACTAAGTTTTGGTGCCGGAGACTTGTGTATTCAAAACCAATTCACGAAATTTGTTTCTCAATTTTGGATTTAGCTTATGATAAAGTTTTTTGATTCATGGAATCCTCAGGTAGAAACGGAAGAGGATATTGAACTTCTTACAATTAGTGAAGAGGTAAAAAAGTTGGTATTGCACAACGATGATTTTAATACATTCGACTGGGTAATTGAAGCTCTTGTTGATGTATGTAAACATAATACGGAACAGGCTGAGCAATGTGCCTACATTGTGCATCACAGAGGAAAATGTCAGGTAAAACATGGTTCGGTTGATCAAATGAATCGCTTACATGCCGCATTGGTACAAAGAGGATTATCTGCTACGGTAGAGAATTAATTCCAGATTACGATATTTGAGTTAAGCCTTTAGGAAACTAAAGGCTTTTTTTATTGAAACAAGCGGCTCTGGATAGATCCTGACGTTTCTCTTCGTTACAGTCAAGACAAGCACTGATACTTCGATCAGTATAAAAGCGGCATCCTTTTTATTGTTGCTGCAAGGCAGAATCAAGGCCGTTTGTAGAGACGGAGCACTATCCGTCTTTGCTACTGGCTGATTAAAGAGCATTATCGCATCAATAAAAAGATAAAGCGTATGGTGACGCTTGCGGTCACCATGATGACCAGCTTTGCTGCGTCATTCATAGTCGGTGAAGCCGCCAAAAGAAAACCATTTTTAAATTCTTGCGTAAAAGCCATCAATATTACAAAAACACTAACTTAGCCGTATGACACTTACCACTATTATCATTCTTATCCTTGTTGGATTGATCCTTATTGTTGCTGAAATTTTCTTTGTTCCCGGAACTACCATTGTTGGAATTGCAGGCGGATTGATTCTTCTCTCAGGCATCATTTGCAGTTTTATTTATTTAGAAACTTCATACGCTTGGGTAATTTCCGGAGGAACAGGAGTCGCTTGCGTTGTGTTGGCGTATTTTGCCTTCAGGCCCCAAACCTGGAAAAAGATTGGCATGAATACCACCATTGACGGTAAAATTGTGGATGAGGTACAAAATCTTCAAGCTGGTTTAGAAGGTGCAACACTAACCTCCTGTAATCCTATTGGTAAAGCTAAGTTTGGCGATAAAATTGAAGAAGTTTATTCGATAATTGATTTTATTGAGGCCAATACAAAAATTAAAATAGATAGTATTAAAGAAAATAAGATATTTGTTACAGTAATTCAATAATAAACCCAATTACCCGAGCGAAGTGAACGCATGAGTTCCGGTTAAAAAAATCATTAAACTAATAATCATTCTATGGACGGATCAGTTGTTTTAATAGGAATCTGCGCAGTTGCAGGTCTTATATTTATTATTTTCTTTTTCTACCTACTTCCTTTTGGTCTTTGGATCTCTGCACAAGCAGCGGGAGTTCGTATCAATTTATTACAACTTGCGTTTATGCGAATCAGAAAGGTTCCACCATCTGTTATCGTAAAAGCGTTGGTAACTGCTACCAAAGCAGGTCTGCAATTAAAGAGAGACGATCTTGAAGCTCACTATTTAGCAGGAGGAAGAGTGGTGTCGGTTATTAATGCATTGATCTCAGCCGATAAAGCAAATATCGATCTTGATTTTAGAACAGCAACCGCAATTGATCTTGCAGGTAGAGATGTATTTGAAGCAGTACAACTTTCAGTAAATCCTAAAGTAATTCATACACCACCAATTGCTGCTGTGGCGAAAGACGGAATTCAGTTAATTGCAAAAGCAAGAGTTACTGTAAGAGCAAACATTCGCAGATTAGTGGGAGGTGCCGGCGAAGAAACCATTATTGCTCGTATTGGTGAAGGTGTTGTATCTTCAATCGGTTCTTCAATAAGTCATAAACAAGTATTGGAAAACCCTGATATGATTTCAAAAACTGTTTTGGCAAAAGGGTTAGATGCAGGAACAGCTTTCGAAATTCTTTCAATTGATATTGCAGATATTGATGTAGGAAAAAATATTGGTGCACAATTACAAATGGACCAGGCGCAAGCTGATAAAAATATTGCACAGGCAAAAGCGGAAGAAAGAAGAGCAATGGCTATCGCTTTGGAACAAGAGATGAAAGCCAGAGCACAAGAAGCTCGTGCAAAAGTAATTGAGGCGGAAGCTGAAATTCCTAAAGCAATAGCATTTGCATTTACAAGTGGACAATTAGGTGTAATGGATTATTATAAAATGCAAAATGTCCAAAGCGATACCTCTATGAGAGATTCAATTTCTAAAGGCTCAAGCAAAGGTGGAGGGAAAGACGATACTAAATAAAAAATAGTTCAAAAGTGCAATGTTCAAGAGGTTCAATAGTACGTGTTACTTTGAGCCTCTTGAGCATTTTGAACGTTGAACAAAAGCGAAGCATTTTATGATTGACGAAAAAAAAAATCCCTGGACGAAATTATCGGAGGAGATAAAATATGAAAACCCCTGGATAAAAGTTGAGGAACATCAGGTTCTAAATCCGGCAGGGAATCCGGGGATTTATGGCAAAGTTCATTTTAAAAATGTTGCAGTTTGTGTTATTCCCATTGATGAAAATGGAAATACATGGATCGTTGGCCAATATAGATATCCGCTAAACGAATATAGTTGGGAGATAATAGAAGGCGGAGGCAAAATGGATGCTGATCCATTAGAATCGGCTAAGAGGGAGCTTCTTGAAGAAGCGGGAATAATCGCCGAGGAGTGGGAACTCATTTCAACAGTACATACCAGTAATTCGGTATCCGACGAAATTGGATTGATCTATATTGCAAAAAAGTTAACGTTTACCGAAGCAATCCCTGAGGAAACAGAACAGCTACAAATAAAAAAGATTCCTGTAAAAGAATTGATTCAAGTAGCAATGGAGGGAAAGATTACAGATTCATTAAGCTTAATCGGAATCTATAAATTGGCCATCTATCTTTTACTTCCCCAGCGTTAAGGTCTTCGTTTCGTAATTGATCTTCGCTTTATACTTCTTTAGAATATCGCCACCTAATACTCCATGTACTTTGGGGCGACCTACCATTTCATATGCCATGTTTACATGGGTAAGATCTAAAATGGCACAATGATATTTTTTCATCTTCAATGTTCCTATCTCTAATTCTTTCAGCACCGTAGAAAAACTTTGAAGTTCATTGCTTCCAACCCCCGATGTGGTGGCATCGTGTTCCATCAAATCAACATCAGGAATAAATTCACCAATGGAGTTTTTATCAAGAACCGTTCGGGATGCTCCCGTATCTAAAATTAGATCTGCCGGTTTCCCATTGATCTTTACTTTTAAACGAACATGAAATCCGTCCTTATCCAAGGAGAAAACGGTTAATTTAATTCTTGTAGCCATGTTAATATTTTGATAAAGAAAAACGACGGGCAATCGCCCGTCGCTACTTCAGATTTTATTTAAAAAATTCGATTAAAAAAGTTTCATGTTATCCAACACATCCATCACTTCTTTAACGGCAATGGCAGAAGAAGCAACTAATTTTTTCTCTTCATCATTCAATTTCAATTCGATGATCCTTTCAATTCCGTTTTTACCAATTACTGCAGGAACTCCTAAGTAAATATCTTTTAATCCATATTCTCCTTGCAACCAAGCACAAACAGGTAATACTCTTTTTTGATTTTTTACAATCGCTTCTACCATTTGAGCAGCAGCAGCACCCGGAGCATACCATGCAGAAGTTCCTAAAAGATTTACGATTTCTCCACCACCTTTTTTTGTTCTTTCAATAATTGCATTCAATTTATCTTCAGCAATCAATTCAGTTACCGGAATCCCACTTACAGTTGTATAACGAGGAAGCGGAACCATGGTATCACCATGACCACCCAATAACATTGCTTGAATTTCTTTTGGAGAAACATCTAACTCAGTAGCAAGAAATGCTCTGTAACGAGCAGTATCCAAAATACCGGCCATACCCATTACTTGTTTTGAATCCATTTTCGCTGTTAAGAAAGCGCAATAGGTCATTACATCCAATGGATTTGAAACTACAATGATTTTCGCTTTTGGCGAATATTTAATAACGTTTTCGGTTACCGATTTTACGATGCCTGCGTTGGTAGCGATCAAATCATCACGAGTCATACCCGGTTTACGAGGTAAACCTGAAGTAATTACAACCACTTCTGAATTTTTGGTTGGTTCGTAATCATTTGTATAACCTTTAATTCGGCTATCATAATAATTTACCGGAGCAGTTTGCCACATATCAAGCGCTTTACCTTCGGCAAAGTTTTCTTTAATGTCAATCAATACTACTTCTTCTGCAAGTTCTTTGTGTGCAATTACGTCTGCACATGTTGCACCTACATTACCGGCGCCGATTACTGTAACTTTCATGGTTTTTTTAGTTATGCGTTGATACGTTAATTCGTTATTCTTATTAGGTTATTTTGGTTTACTATCCAATAAGCCAACGTATAACGAATTATCGTGTAACGCATAACGATGGATAATAATGGATGCGAAGTTAGAAAAGGGGTTTACATTTCAAAATGAAAAGGGTGATTCAGTTGTGATTTTTTAATAACACTATTGGATTTCTTATATTTACTGGAAGAATCAATGTATGAAAGGGCCAATTATCTTTCAATATAATTCCCTATAGTTCAACCACAGATTTTGACTGGGCTCTTTATAATTTAACTAATGCCTCATGTGTCGATATTTTTGGCGATGCTTCGCTGGATGTGAGATGCAACTATAGCAATGGGGTATCTAATTCGGGAATTACTGGCGCCAACGGAGGGTAGAACAATCAGGACGAACCAACTTTAACCGTTATGCCTGGTGATTTTTCAAGTTGTATGTGAGCAATTTTACCGAAGATCAAAATGGTTTTCAAATTAACATGAATGCATCAACCAGTACTTTTATCCAAACTGTTGGAATTGAGCCAGGATCTATAATCAATAACATCCATTTAGGTCCTAATCCTACCAATGGATTATTAAATGTTTCTATAAATAGCGAGTTTGTAATTGAGATGAGTCGACTTCAAATAATAGATTTACATGGTAAGATTATCTACACTCAAACCACCGGATTTTCAAATGAAATCATTGTGGACCTTTCAAATCAAGCAGCCGGCCTGTATTTCTTGCAAATGAACACATTATCCGGGTAACATAGCTTTCGTATAATCGTACAATAACGGGCACTATAATTAACCCAGCATCGTTTGTAACTAACGGGCCCAGACCCATAACTACATCATTGAGTCTGTTTTCTTTGTATTTTTGAGCGTTAGTGTGCATGCAGCCATTGCATGTATTCTAACATCTTAGTTATAACAGGTTTTTTTTTGAGACTGTTTAAGTACATATTGCTTTTTTGGGTGGTAGCCTTTTCTATCAAGGGTGCTTTTAGCCAAGTGGGTTCTGTTGATTGCATCAATGCCACTCCTGTATGCCAAACATTGTACAATGTACCAACTCCTCTAAGCTATCCTACAAATACAATTTCAGGTGAAATTAACGGAGCCCAATCTTGTCTTGCTAACGGAGAGCAAAATGGATTCTGGTACACATTTACAGTTCAAACCACAGGGATGCTAAGTTTTAATATTAAACCCTTGGTTTCATCCGATGATTATGATTGGGCATTGTTTGATTTAACTAATAATGTCTGTTCCGATATATTTGGAAACGTGTCCCTTGAAGTTAGCTGCAATTATAGTAACTCAGTAACCAACAATGGAATTACCGGAGCAAATGGTGGTCCTAATAACCAGGATGAAGACACTATTCATGTTACGGCGGGTCAAACGTTCGTTCTCTTCATAAGTAATTTTAGTGCCAGTACAAATGGATATACTTTGGATTTTAGCGCATCTACCGCTACTATTCCTGATAATTCAGTTCCTTCTATAATATCTGCAGTTCCCAGTGATTCCTGTGGAGCAACATCTGTTATCATTGAGTTCAGTGAAAATATATCATGTGGTAGTATAAGCCCGGGTGATTTTACTTTAACCGATCCAAACGGAAATCCCGTAACAATTGCATCCATTTCGGGTTGTGGTGCCAGCTACGGTAAGATCTTTAATTTGAATATTAGTCCAACCATGACGGTTTCGGGAACCTATACGTTAACCATGAATGGATCTGTAAGTGACGTTTGCGGAAATGCACTTAATGGGCCGATAGTAGTCAATATCAATAACAATGCATTGGATGTAACGGTAACCGTGGTGGATGCAACTTGTGGAAACAATGATGGTAGTGCAACGGCTCATATCAACGGGGGCCATGGTCCTTTTAATTATGCCTGGGACGATGGTTTTGTAGCTGACTCAATACATCCGGCTAATTATCCGCGTGGACCACATTCGGTTACAGTTGTTGACGCTTTAGGATGTACGATCACCGTTAACTTTTATGTTTCAGATCCAACCAGTTTTACATTTACAGTAAATGGAATTCCTGATACCTGCAGCAAAGGAAATGGAGTTCTTTCCGCCAATGTAATTGGAATAACAGGTCCATACATTTATGATTTTTCAGACTTGCAAACGAGTCCTTCCAACACTTATACAAGTGCAATTGGAGATTCAACTTATATAGTTACAGTAACTGATGTCTTGGGATGTTGGTGGTCGGATACTGTTGGGGTGATGAATATTCTGAATGATTCATTGGAAGCATTTTATTCGGTAAGCGATCAGGAAGTAGATTTTCTTTATCCGTTTGCAACATTCTATAATCAATCTCTCTATGAAAATAGTGTGGAGTGGCTGATCGACGGACAAAATATTTTTGGTAATTCTTTCCAATATGAATTTACTAATTACGGAGATTATCCTGTGAGTATCATTGCATACGATGCCAATGGATGTCGTGATACATTTACAATGATGATTACCGTAAAAGTAATCCTTTCGCTTTTTATTCCGAACGCAATAACCGTTAATGAGGATGGATTGAATGAAGTCTTTTACGTAAAAGGATTCGGAATGGATACTACCACTTATCAGCTCAATATTTTCGACGGCTTCGGTGAAGAAATTTTTACCAGCAATGATGTTACCGAAGGTTGGGATGGAAAAAGAAAACAAGGGACTAATACCAGTCCGCAAGATGTATATGTCTATCGTTTAACCGTAAAAGATATTTATGGTGATCCGTATGTTCGAACGGGAAGAATAACGGTGATTAAGTAATGTCGCCCCTGCAGGGCTTCTTTCGTATATAGAATGATTCATGGTATCACAGGCCTTCGACCTGTGGTATCCAATGTGGTCCTTTCAGGACAAAAAATCAGAAAATAATTGAGAAAAATCGAAATTTCCAGACATTTATAAAACGCGTATGGCAAGGCGGACGAGAAAAGCCGCCCAAAAAAAATCCTGACGTTTAATCAGGATCTTTATAAGAATTTTATATGTATAGACGTATTATACTACGTCCATTCCTAATTACCTAACATGATTGGCATCACCAACATAGTTACATCTTCTACTTCGGTATCTATTTCAGTTGGACGAATAATTCCTGCTCTGTTTGGTTCAGACAATTGGAAGGTTACTGTTTCTCCATCAATATTGCTGATCATTTCCATCAGGAATTTTGAATTGAAACCAATTTCCATATCATCACCTTCGTAAGAACAAGGAAGTTTTTCAAAAGCTTCGTTTGCGAAATCTAAATCTTCCGCAGAAAGCTGCATTTCATTTGCTGATAACTTCAAACGAACCTGGTATGTAGTTTTATTTGAGAAATTACTTACCCTTCTTAAAGATCCTAATAGTGGAGCTTTATCAACGGTTAATTTATTTGGATTTGTTTTAGGAATAACCGCTTCATAGTTAGGATATTTTCCTTCAACCAAACGACTTACCAAAGTGATGTTTTCAAATTTGAAACGAATGTTTGCTTCAGAATATTCAACGGTTACAGGAACATCAATCGTTGCAAGAATATTCTTTAAAAGGTTCAATGGTTTTTTAGGAAGAATAATGCTTGCGATACCGCTTGCCTTTACATCTTTTCTGTGGTACTTAACCAATTTGTGAGCATCTGTTGCTACAAAATTAGAACCGTCGCTTCCCATTTCAAAAAGGATTCCGCTCATTACTGGGCGAAGATCATCGTTACCTGTAGCGAATATCGTTTTATTAACTGCATGAGCCAAGGTCATCGATTCGATGGTTACCGTATTGAATTTTGACAATTCAGGCATTTTAGGATATTCATCCGCATTATGTCCTGCTTGTTTATATTTCCCTGTTTCTGAAGATACCACTACACCGTTGGTTTTGCTATCAACAGTGAAAGTTAAAGGTATATCAGTGAAGCTTTTAAGGGTTTCCATTAAGATTTTAGCTGGGATACAGATCCTGCCAGCTGACTTAACGGTAATATCAGTAATTCGGGCGGCAACTGTGGTTTCCAGATCCGAGCCATAAACTGTAAGGCCCTTATCATCAGCCTCAAACAAAAAATCATTCAGGATTGGTACATTCGAGTTGGATGCAATGGTACCATTCACTATCTGTAATTGTTGTAATAATGTCTTACTAGAGACTACAAAATTCATATTCTACAATTTTCCACAAATATAATCGAATCGGGATAGGTTGAATCGAAAATTTGCTGCCACTTATTAACGACCGGGGTAGGAGTTGCCAATGGGCTTCTGTCCCATGAAGAAGGTGATTGGAACGGCCACCGGATCATAGGTGAAGTACTGGCAAATAGTAGTTGTGGTGCCATCAACAATGCCATACATTCTGTCAACGTCCACCTTGGCCTCTTTTCCGTCCATGGTATAAACACCGGGCTGCATAGGTATTTCGAATAGATCTAAGGTCCTTTTTTTACCATCGCGGCTCAATACTGTAATTTTATAAAGTGGGTATTTCACCTTTACAGAATCCATACGGGCATCATTTACTGTTACAAACGATTCAAATCCCAATGCCTTGAACTCTTTAAGAACCATTTTTACAGCTCCGGTATCAAACGGTTCAATAAATTCATTGGTCGAAAGGCTCTTCAGTTTGAATATTTTGTTATCCACGTTTTGGATTTCCCATGAAAGTTGTGGTAATCTGTAAAACTCTGTTCGAACAGTGGCAATTTCTTCTAATTGATATCTGAATACCTGGCGTGATCTCCACTCATCGGCAAGAGGAGTATAGAATGTGCTAATATAACCTCTGTGCCCTGGAAGGTAGCAGATATATGGTGTTTCCGCATCCTGCATAACCATATAGGTTCCAAAATGATCCTGTGTGGGTCCGCCAACATAATATACTTTATCTAATTTCCCTTTAACATAGATCTCCACCTTTGTAGCAGAAACCGACAGCAATTTCATCGTATTCTCAATGGCTGTTTTTGGAACGAATTGTTTTACTTCAACATTCCGAACAACATTCAACAAATTCGCAATCATATCAGGACGAGCCTCAAACTCATTGTTCACCATCCATTTGTTTCCTGTTTTAATAAGGGTAACGCTTTGGTTTCCTTTATTAGCAAGAAATATTTTATCAACGTTGGCTGTATCCTTTACTTTAAAATCATTGTCTTTGCCTTTTAAGGTATTCGAGCTGTTTCCACAAGAACAAACAACTAATCCAAAAACGATAAGAAAGATTAATCTAATAGTTCGCTTCATATTTTTATTTTATGGTGCTCATGCTCTCACGGCTGTGCAGTGCTAAGCAGCTGCTGGCGTTTTGGGTCATGCAAATCTGTTTTTTCTGATTTTGTTATATATCAAACCAAAAATGATGATCAAAAGTATTGGAACAACAATGTTAATTGCTCTTAGAAAATCAATCATTTTGAATTTTTGTCCCGCAAATTTTAATTTTGAATTCAGTTTATTTTTATCAAGCAAACGTATTCTAAAATCTTTGGAACGAAGTGGGATGAACCAGGTATCGTCCGTTAAATAATTAACTGCATTTAAAATAAATGTTTTATTTCCGGCATAATAGGTTCCTGTTTTTGTATCGAGACCCAAAGGAGCAACATTAAAATCACCTTGTTTTTCACTGTTGATCACAAAATCATTTTTGATGATATCACCGTCGCTTACAACAATCATTTTTGTAGGCTTGCTCTTTTTAATGGCCTTCAAATCTCCCAGCTCCACAATTCTATTGGCAAATGCTGAGGTAAATTCCCCTTCTAATAATACTGCTACGGCAACAGAATCCTTACTAAAGGTTTCCAAGTTTGGTTTTTGCTCAACCACGTTCAATGAAATTCTTACAGGGGCATATTGAACCTTGGTCATATTACTTGTGTGAAGCAATATAGTTTTTTTAATGCCTGGAGTTTTAATAGTATCCATGCTGTTGGCAAACTCCAGCTTAATGGAATTCAAATTCTTTACGATGGGATGTTGTCCATCAGGAGTGATTACAGGATGGTAATACCATGGCAACAACTGTTCGTTTCTTTGGGTTCCGTAGTTCCCAATATCCAAAACGATTTTTGCACATTCATTGTCTTGTATTACTGTTGGGTTAATTCGGACACCATATTTAAAAAGTTGCTCGTATAAACCAAGATCATAAGGGACTGCAACAGTGTAATTTTTAGTTCCGATGCTATCCATTCCCGTAAATACATTATCAAGTAACCAAAGAACTTTACCACCGTTCATGATATACTGATCCAAAATAAATCTAGAGGCATCGTCAAAAGCAGTATCCGGTTTTGCCATGATTACACAATCAACAGGCTGTCTGGTTAAAACGTTGATATCACTTCCAATATTAACTGCATTTACTTCATAAAACTCCCTCAACTCTTTTACCATATCGGCTAAATTGAGTTCAAACATTTCACCGTGACCTCTGGCGAACACAACATGCTTTTTTCTTTGGTAATTCATTACCTTATAAAAAGCTTTGGAGAAATTATATTCGAGTCTTTCAATCGATTGGTTCAATACAAACTCAGGATCTTGGTTAAATTGATTTTCCAACAATTGAACCGGAACTTCAGTACCTCCATAAGCTACAGTAGCTCCAGGAAAGATTTGGATCACCTTTTTCCCACTTGCTGTATTCTGCATAATGTCGGTTGGTACCAATCCTTTTTCTGTTAACTGATAGTATATGTTCTTTTGCAATTCAGGATCGGTCATCGCATTTTCAAATGGATCAACAAATCGATATTCAAAATTTCCGTTAGAATAATATCTGAACTCTCTAAGAATTTCCTGCGTGGCTTTACGTAATCTTTTAAACTCAACGGGCATATCTTTTTCATTTCCTTCCAGATATACCGTCACCAACATATTGTCTTTTAGATTGCCAAGAATTTTTTTTGTACTGTCGCTTAATGAATATCTTTTCTCAGCGGTAAGGTCAAATCTCTTAAACTGAAAATTAGAAATGAGGATCAATAATAAAACTATAACTAGACCAATTGCTAATTGGCCAAGATCTCTTATTTTTCTTTTTGCAAACAGATTCTTCATACCTACCACTTACGTTTTTGCAAAACTGTTTTTGTCCCTAAAAGGAAAAATGCATTTACCCCAACGAAGTAAACAATGTCACGGGTATCAATTACTCCACGACTAATAGATACATAGTGTGGTAAAATCCCAAGTTCGTATATTAAAAGATTAAGGGATTTAAAAAAGCTGAGGCTTCCCAAAGAGTTGAATCCCCAGGTCATTGCCAAACAAAGTACCACGGAGATAAGAAGTGAAACAATTTGATTATCGGAGATAGACGAAGCGAAAAGCCCAATAGAAACATAAATAGAAGCGAGCAAAAGAAGACCCATATAAGATCCCATTACGGCACCTGTATCGATATTTCCAACAGGGTTTCCAACGTAATAAAGACTTATATAATAGGTGAGTGTTGGGAGTATTGCAATTAGAACCAATACTACAGCCGCAAGATATTTTGCAAGAATGATTTTTGTTTCACTAATAGGTTTCGTCATCAGGCTTTCAATGGTTCCTATACTTTTTTCTTCCGCAAATAAACGCATTGTAATGGCCGGAATTAATAAAAGGAAAATATATGGAGCTCTGTCAAAAAATAAATCCATGTTTGCATATCCGTAGTAAAGAATGTTATCGTCTGATTTAAGCCAGAAAAAAATTGCATTTACAAGCAGGAACAGGATAATAACGATGTATCCTATAATGGAACTAAAAAAACTGTTGATCTCTTTTCTAAATAATGCTATCACAAATAATAGTTCAAAGTTTAACGTTTAAAGTTTAATGTTCGATGCAAAATTGGTTTCATGACAACTTTAAACATCAAACTTTCACCTTTCAACTTCTGGTCAAAATTAATGTTTTTATCGGGTTTTTGGGTCAATGGCTTCTTACATTAAAATGGGTTTGTCAGGTCTTCCACATTTTTACCCAGACTATAAGCAACGGGTGGAGCGGAGAAAAATGACTTTGTAATCGCCCAGGTATCCTAAAAAGATTGGATTTTCTGTATTCTTCCAGATGCTCGGAGTTATCCCATTTACTTATGGTATAAAAGGTGTTTGGTTGTTCTTTGTCCTCATATAGTTCTAAGAAACGGCAACCATCAAAATTTCTTATGTGAGGATAGGTTTGATTGAACAAATTTTTGAAATCTTGTGTTTTTTCAGGAGCAAACACCATTCTTACAATCCTTAGTAGCATATTCACAATAGTAGGCAGAGTAGCGTTAAAACCAAAAAATTCAAAGCGGACGAAAGACGAATAAGCGCAGTTTACCTGCGTAAATGAGCATTTTGAGCTTGAGTCCAACGCTGAAGTTTGAAGTTTTAAAGGATGCTACAGATCCATGAATTCTACAACCATGGAACTTCTAACCTCTACGCCCAGCATTTTGGCGCAATTTGCATTGTGCATGGCAATTTCAACAAGCCCCGAATAGTTGATCACAGCTACCATTTCTCCTTCGATTACCTCATTATAATTATTTGAAATTTTGGAAACACTATAGGTGGCACTTCTTACATAAATTTTAAAACGTCGGCCATTTCTAATTTTCTCGAAAAGATTACGGCTTACATTGGTGATAAGATTTCCATAAACGTCTATATACAATATGCTTCCCACCAACCTATTGGGTTCAACAGTGGGGTAGAACATGGTTTTTTCAACCAGCTTTATCTCTGCAGCCCCTATCTCTTCTATCTTTTTACCGTTTTGAATATCTACAGCAACTGGCACAAAAATGTCCATGAGTGGAAAGGTTGTAAAGCTTTTTGAATAACTCGTAATGTCATACACTTTCTCGGGATGTTCTCCCATACACATGAAGAAGATTCCTCTATCGGCCCCAATAAAAAAGTGACCTTTATGTTCAAAGGCCACGAATCTCGATCCAAAATCCAGGGTAGTATTTACAGAAATGATATGCATGGAACCTCTTGGGAATTGAGGAACCACATTTCGAAGCATAAAACTCCCTATCATTTCATCTCCTGTAATGGTTGGGTCGTGTGATACGTCAATAATCTGCAAATCCTTGATGCCGCTGAGTAGCTTGCCCTTGGCCATGGCCAGATAGGGATCGCGATAACCCAGATCAGTAAGAAGTGTAACAATTGGCATGCTCCGCAGATTATGCGGTAAAAATAATGAGAAAAACAGGCTATATTTTATTTGATTCGCCTATTTTTGAGCAATATAATTCTGAAAACTATTGAGCGAAAAGATAATTATAGTTGATTCATTGGATCCACTTCGGTTTTTTGGGCTAAAGAACGAGCACCTTATAACCATCAAAAAATTCTTCCCGAAATTGCAGATTGTAAGCCGTGGAAGCGAAATTAAAGTAATAGGAACTGAGTCGGTAATAGATCATTTCCAGGAGAAGTTTTTACTTCTTCTCAATTATTACGAAAAATATAATCAGCTTGACGAGGAAGCAATTGTTGAAATTTGTGGAAATAATAACCACGATTATGCCAAGCTTAAAAATCCTGTGAATAGCGATGTAATTGTTTATGGGAATGATGGATTGGTGGTGAAGCCAAGAACTCATACTCAAATAAAACTGGTAGAAGCTTGTAATAGCGAAGACCTGGTTTTTGCTATTGGTCCGGCGGGTACTGGTAAAACTTATGTAGCAGTTGCTATGGCGGTAAGAGCATTGAAAGATAAAAAGGTTCGTAAAATAATTCTAACCCGTCCAGCTGTTGAAGCAGGAGAGAATCTTGGATTTCTTCCGGGTGATTTGAATGAAAAACTAGCACCCTACTTACAACCATTGTACGATGCTTTACGTGACATGATTCCTGCTGAAAAGTTAAGACAGTATACCGAGAATGGAACAATTCAGGTTGCTCCGTTGGCTTATATGCGTGGTAGAACATTAGACAATGCCTTTGTTATTTTAGATGAGGCACAGAATACCACCAAGATGCAAATGAAAATGTTTTTGACAAGAATGGGTAAATCTGCAAAGTTTATTGTTACCGGTGATATTACTCAAATCGATCTTCCAAGAAGCCAAGGTTCGGGTTTACAAGATGCCATGAAGATTTTGGATAAAGTAAAAGGAATCGGATTTGTGTACTTCAACGAAAAAGATGTGGTAAGACACGAGTTGGTAAGAAAGATTTTGAATTCCTATGGTAAATACGATACTTAATACATTATTATTATAAATATAAAATGACTGAAACTACTACAAAGACGCAGTATAATTTTCCAGGACAAGACAAAGTTTACTATGGAAAAGTACGTGATGTTTATACAATAAATGATAAACATTTGGTGATGATTGCCAGTGACCGTATTTCGGCTTTTGATGTTATTTTGTCCAGACCTATTCCTTATAAAGGACAGGTTTTAAATAAAACAGCCACTGAGTTTTTGAATCTTACGAGACATATTTGTCCTAATTGGTTTATTTCAGCACCTGCACCAAATGTTGCTATTGGTTATAAATGCGATCCGTATAGAGTAGAAATGGTAATTCGTGGTTATTTAACTGGACATGCATGGAGAGAATATAAAAGTGGGATAAGAATTTTATGTGGTGTCACCATGCCTGAGGGATTGAATGAAAATGATCCGTTTCCAGAACCAATTATTACTCCTGCAACAAAAGCAGAGGAGGGACATGACATGGACATTAGTCGTGAGGAAATTATTGCACAGGGAATAGTTCCAGAGGCAGAATATATTCAGTTAGAAAATTATACCCGTAAGTTATTCGAGTTTGGAACTTTGCATGCTCAAAATCAAGGATTGATATTAGTGGATACTAAATATGAATTCGGAATTAAGGATGGAGAGATCATGTTGATTGATGAGATTCATACTCCTGATAGCAGTCGTTATTTTTATTTTGACACTTATGCTCATAACCAGGAGAAAGGTGAACCGCAACAACATTTAAGCAAAGAGTTTGTTCGGGAATGGTTGATTGAAAATAACTTCATGGGCAAGGAAGCACAAACAGTTCCAAATATGAGTGATGAGTTTGTAACGATCGTTTCAAATCGTTATATCCATTTGTACGAAAAGGTTATAGGAAAAACTTTTGTAAAGGAAAGCATTGGGGATCTCGAAGAAAAGATTGTTGCAGCGTTAGATAAATTGTAACAAACCCATTACAACATAAAATCTTATATTTTATAAAAAGCTATTCTTTCATAAATTTCCTATATTCCCATCTACCAGATCTTTCAACGGCTATTATATAGACCCCATTTGATAAATCGCTGATTTCTATTTTGTGAGAATTTTTATAACCAAGTACCATTTTTCCTGTAAGGTCCAAAATGCGAATTTGTGTAAATATCTCAGATAGTTGAAGCCAATCATTGACTGAATTTGGATAAATTGAAAAGCCAAATGTGCCTAAATTATTATTGAATCCTAATCCAATATTATTATGGCCATAATAGTCTCCCATTAAAATAGAAGACCTTATTGAGCAATCATCATTTGCATTAGACAACGTTAGCACAGTATCAACAATAACGAAATCATATCTTCCAGTATCTGTTGGCATACAAGGTGATCCACTTGAGGTCATTGTTTGTATCTGTAAAAAAGAAAGTATTGCCACTTTCTCCATAAAATCCTTTAAATTCAGGTGTGGCCAAACCAGCCAAATAACTATTCACACTAAAATTATTAGGGTTGCTAAATTCCATAACAACAGAATCTAAGGGACCTATAATTGATACTAAGACAGCTTCAATGGCAGGCCTGAACCTCCATGTTGTATTGTTTAACACTTGTCAATATAATTGTGAGACTATAGAAATAACCAAGAATAAAGAAATGAGTAATATTTTTTTCATAAAATGATTGGTCTAAAAGTTATGTAGAAGGTAGTGATTTTTATTGTTTCATCAATTTTTTATATCCCCATTTTCCGTCTTTTTCCACACCTATCATATATAAACCATTCGCCAATTCGTTCACTGAAATGGTTTGAAGATTTTTTAGGATTTTTACCACCCGGCCATTGTTATCAATAATTTTAATGGTTTCAAACGACTTGTTGAATTGCACAAATTCGGTTGAAGGATTTGGGAATATTTCGAAACTGAATTCAGTTTCTTGTTCTATTCCAAGATTCGGGGTGTATTTAAGTACATACAATCCTGTTTGCATATCTGAAACCAGAATTTTACCACTTGGTAACAAAGGATATGTTCCCCATGCACCAGCATAACCACCATCTACTGCGTCTCCTGGATATGTATCGTACCAGGCAGTTTCAAACATATTACATGGGTCAGAAATATCGAAAACACGAACCCCATCAAAATAGTAAGAAGAGTACAAATAATTACCACGTATAATTTGATTATGTGGTATTGAATATGGATTTACATTGCTCCCAATTAAATCACAAGTTGATAATAAATTGGGGCCTGCTTGCATATCGAGCATTTTCATTCTCATGCCGTGAGTTTCATCTGCCATTATGTAATGTTGTTTATCAGGAGTAAGCCATCCACTGTGGTTATACCCCTGATCCTGATAGAATGGTAATGCATCTATTTCTACCGGATTTTCAGTATCTCCAAAATATCCATAGTATAAACCATTATAACCACCATTAAATATGGCGGTGTCATTATACACATAACCATCATGAACATAACTTACAATACTATGTACAAAGGTGTCGAGATATTGAGGTGTTGTTGGATCGGCAAGAGAAAATATCATGGCGGCATAACCAACTGTAGGAGGTAATCCACCTGAAAATAATCTGGTAGACGGACCAAATAAATATAATCTTTCTGTTGCGGCATCGATAAATAAATTATGCGCTCTTCTAATGAGAGAATCACTATCGTAAACTACATGCACGCTATCCGGTAAATATTGCATATCAATAACCTGTAAGCTTGAAGAACCTTCGTCGCAAACTGCATATAAATAGTTATTATAATTTTTAAAATCACGATGGATAATATTGTCTCCTTGTGCTCTACCCGGAACATAACCTACATAATCTATAATAGTTGAATCAGTAACATCTAAAAAATGCAGGCCCATTGTTGATCCTATGATTGCATATTCTCTTCCGTTCTGAGCATATCCCCATATTTCGTTGAAACGTTGGTTGTCTAAAGAAGGCACCGGAGTAATATTTGTATCTGTCCAGTTGTAGAGCAAACTCATATTAAATGATGTTTGGGAAAAACCGATTTGTAAAAGGAATCCTGTGAATACTAAAAGGTATATTTTTTTCATAAAGTAAAAGTAACAATAGTTTCATCAAACCAGAGGTACAAATTTATCCTTTTATCGTAAAAAAGTCCTTATGCGCCAGCGGGAGAAGCGGTAGCTACCGAGGCTGCGGAGTTTGGGAATGTTAGGCATGCAGAGTAAACAGAGTAATACCATGTCGGCCTTATATGAGCAGGGCCGGAGCCATGGCACTAAAGCGAATGCTGACGCTTTCGGTCAGCATGATGATAGGCGTTGCTTCGTCATTCATGACGCGGAGGTGCCCAAATACAAGTAAAAATTCCAATTTTTTAACCCATATTGTGCCGTATTTATTACTTACTTTGCGGTGAAATTTACCTACACAAATGAAAATTCACAATTTTAGCGCCGGACCCGGCATTTTACCCGAAGAAGTTCTTAGAAAAGCATCAGAAGCTTGTCTCAATTTTAACGACCTTAAATTATCACTCCTTGAAATCTCACATCGTAGCAAAGATTTTGAAGATGTAATGGAAAAAGCCCGCGGCTTAGTAAAAGAATTATTTGGAGTTGGAAGCGATTACGACGTTTTATTTTTACAAGGAGGTGCCAGCCTACAGTTTTATATGGTTCCTATGAATCTTTTAAAAACAAAAGCGGCTTACATTAATACGGGAACATGGGCAAGTGAATCTATTTCCGATGCAAAAAAAGTAGGAACGATTGATGTAATTGCAAGTAGTGAGGATAAGAAATTTACCTACATTCCTAAGAATTTCACTGTTCCTCCCGACGCTGATTATTTACATTTTACAAGTAACAATACTATTTACGGTTCTCAATGGAAAGAATTTCCGAAAACTGATATTCCTTTAGTTTGTGACATGAGTTCAGATATATTCAGCAAGAGAATCGATGCTTCTAAGTTTTCATTGATCTATGCAGGGGCGCAAAAAAATATGGGTCCAGCGGGAGCTACCATGGTTTTATTTAAAAAGGATGTAGTTGGAAAAACGGGAAGAGATCTTCCGAAAATGTTAGACTATGTTCAAAATGCCAAAAAAGATTCTATGCTAAATACTCCTCCGGTGTTTGCTGTTTATGTAAGCATGCTTACGATGGAGTGGATAAAAACTAATGGAGGTTTGGAGTGGATCGAGAAATTAAACGAAATGAAATCGAATACTTTTTATACGGAGATGGATGCAAATCCGCTTTTTTATGGAACAGTAGAAAAAGAAGATCGCAGCCAGATGAACGCTACTTTCTTAATGAAAGATGAATCTTTGGAGCCTGAATTTGATAAAATCTTAAAAGAGGCAGGCATCAGCGGACTAAGAGGACACAGGTCAGTTGGAGGATATAGAGCTTCCATGTACAATGCACTTCCATTGGAAAGTGTAAAGGTGCTAACAAGTGTAATGAGAGAAATGGCTAATAAATTTGCGTAATACATAAATTATGAGTAAGAAAATTCTTGCAAACGACGGACTTGAAAAATCAGGCATTGAACTTTTAAAAAGTGCAGGATTTGACGTAATCACCGATAAAGTGGAACAAGGGAATCTTGTAGATTATATCAACTCTAATGATGTGAATGGGATTTTGGTTCGTTCTGCTACTAAAGTTCGTAAGGATCTTATTGATAGTTGCCCGGGACTAAAATTTATTGGTCGTGGTGGTGTTGGTATGGACAATATCGACGTAGATTATGCAAAGAGTAAAGGATTAGCGGTAGAGAATACTCCGGCAGCCTCTACACGTTCAGTAGCTGAATTGGTTTTTTCGCATATCTATACTATTGCACGGATGCTTCATGAAAGTAACAGAAGTATGCCTTTAAAAGGAGTGGGTGAATTTAATGATTTGAAAAAAAATTATTCCAAAGGGTTTGAGCTGGAGGGAAAAACATTGGGAATTATTGGTTTTGGAAGAATTGGTCAAACAGTAGCAAAAATTGCTTTGGGAAATGGGATGAAAGTAATTGCTTATGACCCTTATGTAAGTCAGGCAAGAATTGAAATGAATATCCAAGGGAATAATTTTACAGTTGAGATCGATACCATTCCTTTTAATGAAGTATTGTTAAATTCTGATGTAGTTACTCTTCATATTCCAATGCCTGCTGATGGAAAACCGATTTTAGGTGATTCTCAGTTAGTGCAAATGAGAAAGGGTGCAGTGATTATCAATACTGCCAGAGGTGGAATTATAGATGAAAAAGCATTATTAAAACATTTAAATAGTGGTCATATAGGTTTTGCAGGGTTAGATGTTTTTGAAAATGAACCGACTCCAATGGCGGAATTATTGGTTCATCAAAAAGTTTCATCATCACCACATATTGGAGGTTCAACCACAGAAGCACAAGAAAGAGTTGGAGCAGAAATAGCAGAGAAGGTGATCAGCTATTTTAAGAATTAGGATGGCAATTTTTTTACCCTTTAAAGGCATTCTTCCTAATAAGGAACTCACATCTCTTGTGGTTTCTCGTCCATTCGATAATTATTCAAAAATTCAGATTCAAAAAATATTGGCGGAAAATCCATCCAGTTTTTTGAATGTAATTGTACCAAGCATTCCAAGTGAAGAGGACAAAATTCCGTACGAAGAAAAATTACGTTTAGGGAAGGGAACTTTTAATCATCTCGTAGAAAAAGGAGTTTTTGTTCCATCAAAAACGAATTGTTTTTATATCTATCGTCAAACACAGGGCGATGAACAGTATACAGGTATCATTGGAGCCATCTCTATTGATGATTGTATTTCTAAAGTTGTAAAGCCGCATGAACAAACATTAGAACATAAGGAAGAAAAACTGAAAGAATATTTAAAGATCATCGACATTAATGCAGAGCCGGTTGTGATGTCATACAAAGCCGATCATGAGTTGAATGATTTGGTTGATGAATTAGCCAGGAAAGATTCATACGCCGAATTTGAATACGAAGGTTTTGGTTACCATGAATTATGGGAAGTATCTGATGAAGCTGCTGTAAAAAGAATTGAAGACCGATTTTCTACGTTTACTGAATTATATATTGCCGATGGTCACCATCGCACAGCTTCTTCTGTTTTGTACGGTGAAGAAATGCGCAGAACGGATGACAAAGTTACAGGTCACGAAGCATATAATTATTTTATGGCTTTGATGTTTCCTCATCATCAGATTCGACTTCGTGAGTTTAACCGATTGGTAAAAGACTTAAATGGATTTACGGTTGAGCAATTAATTAAATCACTTGAAAAGGATTTTGAAGTGATTCATACCGGAACTTTCCCTGAAATTTCTGATTGGTTATATTCTTTTGCCATGTATGTAGATCATTATTGGTATCATTTGGTTCCAAGAACAGGCGTTGTAGAAAGATTACCTGAAGATCATCAATTGCCTACTCAGGTTTTAACTGATCTTGTATTGAGCCCGGTTTTGGGAATTCATGATTTGCGAAAGGATAAGCGTATTACATTTGTAGGTGGAAAAACGGATGTAGAGTTAATGGAATCTAAAGTTAATTCAGGAGATTTTGCAGCGGCGTTCGTAGTAAACAAAATCTCTATTCCTCTCTTTAAAAAATTTGCTGATAACGGATGGTTCATGCCTCCGAAGAGTACTTACTTTGAACCTAAGTTGCTAAGTGGTTTGGTGGTGTATTCGTTGAAAGAGGATTTGTAGATTTAAATTTATTTTTATTATCATCGATGGTACAGACGTGCTACAGCACGTCTCCGAATATAGACGAAGGATTATTGCGGAGACGTTCCATGGAACGTATATATGATTCAGTTGAAAAAAATGGCCTACCGTTCCCCGAAAAGACTACTCCCCACTCTTACCATTGTACTTCCTTCTTCTATCGCCATTTTATAATCTCCACTCATTCCCATGGAAATTTCTTTAAAGGACACAGAGTCGGAAAAATATTTAGACTTTACCTTGGTGAAAAGATCTTTCAACGATTTGAATTCTTTTCTCACTACATTTTCATCATCTGTATTGGTCGCCATTCCCATCAATCCGCAAACTTGAATATAAGTAAAAGAATCTTTTTGATTAAGGATTTCTTCTAATTCATTTTCATCCAGACCAAACTTTGTCTCTTCATCAGCAATGTAAATTTGCAAAAGAACATTTACTTGTTTGTCTAGTTTTTCCGCCTGCTTATTAATTTCAGAAAGTAACTTAATACTATCTATACTATGAATTAATGAAACGAATGGCACAATATATTTTACCTTATTAGACTGAAGATGTCCCACCAAATGCCATTCGATATCTTTAGGGAGTTCTTCATATTTTCCAATAAGTTCCTGTACTTTATTTTCTCCGAAGATTCTATGTCCTTCCATATAAACTTCCATAATATCAATCACAGGTTTTGTTTTGCTGATGGCAACAAGCGTAACCCCCGAAGGAATGGAAGATTTAATATCGGCAAGATTGTTGGAAATAATTCCCATGAATTCTTTCGTGAAATTTGAGAGTAAGGATTATGCTATTTGTGGCTCGAACATTCCGCGTAGTACACTTACTACCTTATCCACTTCCTCTTTTGTATTGAATTTACTAAATGAAAAACGAATGCTAGGTCTATCGCCGGCGCATTTAATTCCTGCCAATACATGCGAGCCTACATTGCTTCCGCTGCTACAAGCACTTCCACCAGATGCGCAAATTCCCATAATGTCCAATTTCATCAAAAACATTTCAGAATCAGGAGTAGTAGGGAACTTTACATTGAGAACGGTATATAAACTATTGTCAGAAAAATCTCCGTTGAAATCAACACCTTGAATTTCTTCTTTCAATTTTTTAATCATGTAGTTTTTTATTTCTCTTACATGATCTTGATGTTCTTTTAAATCACGGTATGCTACTTCCATTGCTTTTGCAAGGCCAACAATTCCGTAAATATTTTCTGTTCCTGCTCTCATGTTTCTTTCCTGAGAACCACCTGTAATCAAAGGTTTTATTTTTACGTTAGAACTAACATATAAAAAACCAATTCCTTTTGGACCGTGAAATTTATGTGCTGAACAAGTAACAAAATCAATAGGAGTTTCCTTTAGATTAATGGGGTAGTGTCCCATTGTTTGTACGGTATCACTATGGAAATATGCATTGTGTTTTCGGCAAAGTTCACCTACCGCATTCAAATTAATCATTGTGCCGATTTCATTGTTGGCATGCATCAAACTTACCAATGCAGGAGTTTCTTCTTCTTGTAATAGTTTTTCCAGATGATGAATATCAATATGTCCTTGTTCGTTTACATTTACAAATTGAATTCTAATTTTATTTCTATGCCAAAGATCTTCAACAGTATGTGAAACTGCATGGTGTTCAATGGTAGTAGTAATAATTCTTTTTACACCTAAATCATCAACGGCACATCTAATGGCCATATTATCCGCTTCAGTTCCACCACTGGTGAAAAATATTTCGGCAGGGGAGCAACTTAAAAATTCTGCAATTTTTTTTCTGGACTTTTCAATATGAGTTCTGGCTTCACGACCTAATGCATGAATACTACTTGGATTTCCAAAACTAGTACGCATCAGGTTAGCCATTTCATTCACTACCTCTTCATCCATTTGGGTGGTAGCTGCGTTATCCATATAAATTTTACTCATTTCCCCTTATGTTTTACACTTTACAAAAGTACTTATTTTCTTTATTATATGCAGGCCCGTTCCCTCCTGCTTCCCTGGCCTGCTTTTCATGATCCATCAGATTGTACACTAAACTGTTGATTGACTCTACCCACTTCGCTAAAATGGTATCGCTTGCACGTGCATCGATAGTGGGATATAGATAGCGCAAAACGTTTAAATGGAATCTAAATAGTGCAATAAGTGTGTTTTAATATAACTTATTGGAGTATTGTGTAAGATTCTCCGCAAAGCCATTTCCTACATTTGTGATACATAAAAATACATTTAATTCAATAAATATGAGAAACACAATATATGTCATAACTAAGAGCCTCCTCATCGGCTTTTTTGTTCTGGCTTTTACAATATCTGCTCAATCCCAATCAATGGGTTATATAGGTAATATTGATTCTACCTATATCAAGTATCCCAAACAATTAAGAGATACTACATTAATGAATACTGATCATTTTTACATCACTTTGGAAGTAGGTGTAGGGTTTAATCTAGGTCCAACGGTTACTGATTCCCCAGGAGACCGTTTTGAAACCAATTCTGCTCCTTTTGGTCTTTATGATTTCTCAATGATTACACCTACTAAATTTAACTTGGGTTATGCATTTAAAAATCATCATTTTGAAGGATCATTCGGAATGATGAGAGAAAGATTAAATGTTTCTATTCTTGATGCCTCCGGTAACCGGGCCATTGATTATCATAGGAACCAGACCTATGGTACTGTAACCTTCAGGTATTTTTATCGTTTTCCAATGCAGATCCCTCGTCTTAAACTGATGATGGGTGCCGAAATAGGAGGAGGTTATAGACCAACCAGTGATATGCAAGAAAAATCATATACTGTTATCAGAGATACAGGTTATACTTTTAATTCTTCTACCAGATGGAACCATGATTTTCAATTGATATTGGGTATTAGTACCCGAATGGATATTAAAGTTTGTAAAAACTTAACTTTCACACTATTAGCCACGCTGCAAGGAAGCCCATTAAAAGGAACCGAATATATATTTAATTATACATATCAGGGATCAACTAATCAAACTGCGCAGGCACATTCAACATTATTGAATCTTAACCTGAACGCAGGCATTAAACTGGATTTGTTCTGTCATAAGAATAAAAGAGCCACTTATGACCGGTATGGAATGGATGATCCTTACAGAGATAAATAGCATTTAACAATTGTATTAAAAGATTCGGCTTCCAAGGCTTATGACATGTGCTTTGGGAATCGAATCTTTTGTTTTAATTTTTTATACATTTGGTGGATGTATCTATCCACCAATTTTAGCCGGTTCAGGAAATTCTTGCCATTTGTAATCTTTGGGTTGTTTTTTATTTTTAATAATAGCATTCAGGCCCAGTATGCTCCCAAGTATCAATATTCAAAAAAGACTCGTGATACGGTTTTAATGAATACTGATCATTTTTATTTCGGAGGTGAGTTGGGCTTTGGATTTAATATTGGTCCAACCACAACTACTACTGGTGGGAAATTTTTGGAAACAAACCAGGCACCGTTTAATTTTTATGATTTTTCGGTAATCACTCCCACCAAATTTTTTGCAGGTTATGCGTACAAGAGTCATCATTTTGAAGGTTCCATAGGATTAGTGAGGGAACGGCTCAACATTTCTATCATGGATAGTTTGGGAGGACGTGCAATAGATTATAACAGAAGTAAAACATTTGCATGTTTAACGGTAAGATACTTTTATCGCTTCCCAATAAAAATTCCAAGAATGAAAATGATGTTGGGAGGTGAAATTGGTGGAGCTTATCATCCAAAGATGCTCCCTTCGCAGCCGCATTTCACCGTGAACGACACTAATTATACAATGAGCACTTCAGCACTGCAGAGTCGCGATTTTCAATTAATTCTTGGTATCACCGGTAGAATGGATATTAAAATCTTCAAAAATCTTACTTTAACTTTAGTGGCAACAATGATTGGAAGTCCTTTAAAAGGATCGGAATATGCAATCAATTATACCTATCCAGGATCTGGAAATAATGTTGCACAGGTTTATGGAAGTATTTTAAATATAAATCTGAATGCAGGATTAAAGTTTGACTTCTTTACACATAAGAGTAAGAAAGCAACTTACGAAAAGTATAAAATTCCTGATCCATTTAGAGACGATCAGGAGTAGATCTCTTTTTATTATTCGATTTAAAACCAAACCTATGAGAAAGTATACACCCATTATTCTCTTTTTATTTCCGTTGGTCATTTTGGGGGTGATCCTTATTTATATAGAATCAGTTAAAGGTGATGCAACTTTTGAATCTTATAAGGACTCAGCATTGATGTTGGGCATAACATGTGTAGTGTCTGCCGCACTTGGGTATTTTCTGGATATGGTTTACAGAGGGACATTGAAGGAATTGATGAAAGGTGATGCAACCCAGGAGGAAAAAAAAGTTCTCCCTAAAATCTTTTCATACTTCACACTCGGACTTCTTTTTTCGTTTTTCTTTTTGTGGACGAAAATTGATAACGAATCCGCCACAAAAAGATGTTTCGAAGAATATGATGATGTGGGAAGGATAAAACATTGTATTGAATCAGGAGAAAATATTTCTGAGTCGGATGCCAATTTTTAGGCTACAATAACGATTTTCTAATAAAGCATTTTGATTTACGTGAGCTGTAAAGACGGGTCATGACCCGTCTTTACTTGAATAGCATCAACGATCTTCGATTTCTAAGTAAAACCATTATCTTTACCATCCAAATCAGTTTCACATGTCTTCAATTTTAATTTTAGGTGCAATGAGTGACGTGGCTCAAGCCATGGCTCATGAATATGCAAAAAACGGTTACGAAGTTATTTTAGCTGCACGTAAAAAAGATAGACTTGATCCTTTGGTAAGAGATCTTCAAATAAGATACAACGTAAAATCAAGTGCCGTTGAATTTGATGCACTTGATTTTAAATCACATTTCGATTTTTATAAAAATCTTTCTCATGAGCCTGCGGTTGTTGCTTGTGTTTTTGGTTATTTGGGTGATACCGAAAAAGGTTTAACCGACTGGAATGAAGCAGAACAGATCTTACATATAAATTATACAGGAGCAGTGAGCATTTTAAATGTAATTGCTTCGAATATGATGGAAAGAAAACATGGAACCATCATTGGAATTAGTTCGGTGGCCGGAGAAAGAGGAAGACAATCAAATTTCTTGTATGGCAGTGCTAAAGCGGGTTTTTCCGTTTACTTAAGCGGTTTAAGAAACAAATGTTTCCATAGTAATGTACATGTGTTAACGGTAAAACCCGGATTCATAAAAACCTCCATGACTCAGGGAATGCCCTTGAATCCAAAACTAACAGCAACACCACAAAAAATTGCGCAGGATATTTTTAAGGCTGCATCTAAAAAGAAAAATATTTTATTCAGCTTGTGGATGTGGAAGTATATTATGAAAATTATCACTTCTATTCCAGAAGGAATGTTCAAGAAGATGAAGATGTAAGCATTCTATTTATCTAATTATAAGTATTATCATCTTGGATTATTGTTGTAATTTTATTCAGGCAACTAATTAGGATAATTATGAAAAAATTCATCAATCTTTTCTGTCTGTTTTTTATTGTTTCTCTTACTGTTAAAGCGGATTCTCCTTTAACATCTACTCCTTTCTATACCTCCTATTTAGATATTGAAGAAGTAAAATATGCTTCTACGCAAAGTCTGGATGATAAGCTTCTGGAATATTTAGGTTCTGCAAAAGGAGATCCTGTTACAAAAATTGCTATCATCAATGCATTGTCTTGGGGAAAAACAAAATATGTTACTTTGTTTGAGAATTATCTTTTAAAAAATCGCAAAGGATTAAAGAAAGATGTTTTTGATTATATGAGAACAGTTTCTGATGAAACTCCCGAAGAGACTGATCAAACTTATTTAATGACTGCCGATGATGTGATGTGTTGGACCTATCTACAAACCATGGGAGATTATAATGCGCCGGCAAAAGGAATGAAGGCAGGATATTTTTGTTTTACCCGTAACCAGAAGAGCATGGCCCATGTAGTGGTATTTACTTTAATAGCAGCGCAAAAAGCATTTGATGAAGATTGGTGCAGGGTTTATTTAATCCCTAAAAAAATGTTGGGAGAAACAGAATATACCACGAATATTGTAAAATCTGAAGCTATTAAAATTATTTTGGATTATACTGGATTGTATTCTACAGAGTGTAAATAACTCATCTCAGTTAATATCAATAATTTTCCGGTAAATGTTTTTTCTTGATTGCAAATGTAGGAATTCCGGAAAAATATGTCTAGTATTTATCCTGTGAATCGATATTAATTATACTATCGCCCATTAATAAACTGAAATTCTGAATGCCTGGTTGTTCACGAAAAAGTCGCGGACTATCTCTGGGAAAACCTATATCCTGTATTGATTCTATGCAAATTGATTCCCTCCGCAGTAGTGTGATAATTGTGTCAACACGTGGTCCCCACATATTCATTTGAACAGGGTAGTCTTTTATATATAGTGCTACCTTTTTCTTTGTCTTGTTTTAACCCGATAATTTACCTGAATAATAGCATCACACGAGATTAGAGAAATGATCACACCGAAAATGAAGGCATATTTTAGTATTGATGTCAACTTTTTATAGCTAAGAGATACTAAGCTACGAAATATTTCATTTGAATTTACTTCTTCTTTATTGAAATAATCAATTGAACATAAGCTATCTAAGGTCGGTCGAACTTGCGAGACTTCTGCGAGATGAAATTGGCCGCAGGGATAGCCGAGACGTTGAAGTTTTTCCGCGTTTTCTGCGAGATCTGCTGGAAACAAAGGGTGATCAAGCGCAGTGTACATTAGTACATGAGCATTTTGAGATTGAGTTCAAAGCCAAAATTGGAAGTTTATGGAGGTGTCCTAAAATAGTAAAGGGTCAGCTAATGAGGAATAGCTGACCCTTTGAACCCTAAACACCTAAACACTATGAAAAAAGTAAAGAACAATTTTATTTTATATCATCCCGTTAGCTATCGGAATTGATTTTTGTTTAATCGTATCGATGATCTCTTGTTGCCGGAAACCAAACCGGAATTACATTCATTTTCTTTTCTCCGCCGCGGCGGATCCCAACGAACCAATTCTTGATTTGTTGAATGGCTTCCTTCATTTTTGAGATCATATACTTATAGTTTTGAAGTTACTCTATTAAACTGCCTATAGCCTCAAATGTTGTATTTTTATTGGTGACAAAAATCGGGCTTTATCGGGCGATTTTTTTCATACTTTTGGGTACTTAAACATGGACGAAATAGACCTTTATAGCGATGCCTTCTTTATGAAGGAAGCTTTGAAAGAAGCCACCAAAGCCTTAGACAAGGATGAGGTTCCCATTGGATGCGTAATTGTACTCAATAACCGAGTTATCGCCCGTGGGCACAATTTAACTGAGACATTAAATGATGTAACTGCCCATGCGGAGATGCAATGTATCACCGCAGCGGAGAATTTTCTGGGAGCAAAATATTTAAATGACTGTACTATTTATATCACCCTTGAGCCTTGTTTAATGTGTGCCGGTGCCCTTCGTTGGGCTCAGATGGGTCGGATTGTGTTCGGTGCCCAGGATCTTAAATATGGTTTTGGAAAGTATATTGAAAACATTGCACATCCTAAAACTATAATTACCTCTGGGGTGATGGAGCAGGAATGTGGAGCCCTCATTACCAACTTCTTTAAAAAGAAGCGTAAAAAGTAATTTAGAAGAGTAAGAGTGAAGAATCTCCGTAACTCAGGAACCTATAATTGTTTTCCATAGCTATTTCATATACTTTCTTCCAATCATTTCCTATTAAGGCAGATACCAATAATAACAAAGTAGATTGAGGCTGGTGAAAATTGGTGACTATTCCATTCACCATTTTGGATTCATATCCGGGTACTATATATATAGATGAATTCCCTTCAAGCGTTTTCATTTGATTTTCATCCATCCATTTTAATATGGTTGCCAATGATTCTTCTTTAGAGATTTTTTCATTGGAATGCTGATAGGGGAAATATTGTTCAATATTAAAATTACTGAGAACATTGTTTTTTAATCCTACTCCGAGCCAATATAAACTTTCCAAACTTCGTAATGAAGTTGTCCCCACAGGAATGATTGGCCCTGGATGTTTCAACAAATCTTCAATCATCTCTCTGGTAAACACAATATATTCTGCATGCATAGAATGTTCCAAAGCATTATCAGTACTTACAGGTTTAAATGTTCCGGCACCTACGTGAAGCGTCAAAAATCTTTGTTGAATTCCCTTTGCATTTAATTCCGTTCTCATTTCATCATCAAAATGCAATGAAGCTGTTGGAGCAGCAACAGAACCCTCCGCATTGGCAAAACTTGTTTGGTATCTCGTTAAATCAATTTTTTCTGTGGGTCTGTTTAAGTAAGGAGGTATAGGTAAACTCCCAAACGTTTTTACATAATCAGATAAAGTTGCTTCACCGGTGAATGAAAATTTAACGAAGTTTTTTTCTCGGTCTTCCCATGATGTTTTTATATTGAAATGATCATTCTTTAATTCAAGTATATCATCTTGCTTCCATCTTTTTTTATTTCCAATCATACATTCCCAAACAGATTCTTTTTTTGTTTGAAGAACTAAAGTGCTGTTTGAATGATCTGCTGGGTTCAATAAAAAAATCTCAATTTTGGTTCCCGATTCTTTTTTGAAAATTAAACGGGCCTCAATTACTTTGGTATCATTAAAAACAAGAAGAGAATCTTTGGGCAAAAGTGAAGGTAGGTCTTTGAACATTTTATGCTCAATTTGGCCGTTTTTATAATAGAGAAGTTTAGAGGCCGACCTCTTCTCCAAAGGATATTTAGCGATTTGTTCATCCCTTAAAGGATAATCATATTCACTGATATGGATCGGAGGAAGGTTCACAATCTATTTTTTATTAATTTTCGCCTGTGCAAATAGAAGCAATTTATCAGATTTATAAAAATCATCCGGTTATTTCTATTGATAATAGGAGGATTGAGCCGGGTTGCATCTTTGTTGCTATCAAGGGAGAGAAGTTCGATGGCAACCGTTTCGTAGCATCGGCCCTTGAAGCCGGAGCTGCTTATGCATTGATTGACAACAAGGATTTTTATACGGATGAGAGAACCATTCTGGTGGATAATAGCCTAATCACTCTTCAGCAATTGGCTAATCTCCACCGAAGAAGTTTTTCTATTCCTTTTGTGGCCATTTGCGGCTCAAATGGAAAAACTACTACTAAGGAGTTAACTCATGCTGTTTTAAGTACTACTTATAAAACCTTTGCCACGAAAGGAAACCTCAATAATCATATAGGTGTTCCCCTTACTTTACTTTCCATGCCTCCTGACACGGAGATTGCCATCATCGAAATTGGTGCGAATCATTTACAGGAAACCTACGATTTATGTATGATTGCCGAGCCTGATTTTGGTGTTGTTACCAATAATGGGAAAGATCATCTGGAAGGATTTGGAAGTATTGAGAATGTAATCACGGCCAACAGCGAATTATTTGATTGGTTGAAAAACATGAATGGAGGAGCTTTCGTTAACTCAAATCATCCTGATTTACAAACTGCTTCCGAAGGGTTAAAGAGAATTACTTACGGAAATATATTAGTTGATGATTATCAATATGAAATAGTTCCCGGGAATTTGGCTTCTGTAAAGTTCAATAAACCTTCGTTTAGTATTTCTTCCCATTTATTTGGGGAATTTAACTGTGATAACCTGGCCACTGCAGCAACTATTGGTTTGCATTTTAAAGTATCGCCGGAGAATATAAGTAAGTCTATAGAAAATTATCAACCCGGAATGAATCGATCTCAGATTACGGAGATGGATGGAATTACTTTTTTTGTGGATTGTTACAATGCAAATCCGAGCAGCATGAAATTGGCTCTTGAAAGTTTTGCGCAATCTGCTGCTTCTCCGAGGGGAGTAGTTTTGGCAGACATGCTGGAATTGGGTGAATATAGTTACGTGGAACATGAACTCATCGTGGAACAATTAAAATCCCTTCAATTGGATGAAATAATTCTGGTTGGGGAATATTTCGGGATGCTTAAGGACCGAATTGCATGCCATCATTTTGGGAAAACGAAGGAAGCATCCGCCTGGTTTAACAATCAGGAATTTAAATCGTGGAGCTTTCTCTTAAAAGGCAGTCGCGGTTATGCATTGGAAAAATTAATCAATTTTTAATTCAATTTAACATTTCGTTTTTCTTTAACAGGCCAATGCGTATAGGCTGCAGCGTATATTATGATTTTGACTTTGGGTATTATTATGTCAAAAAAAATTTGGACATAATAATTAAAACCGTACATTTGTGGCATTAGGGTTGGTTTAGGAAAGGCGTTATCCATAGTGGTAGCGCTTTTCTCTTTTAGAGACATTCTAAGGATAACCAATAAAATCCAGTTCTCTTATATATGGTGTGAGATCCATCGATTTTAGCTCCCCTTTTATATAATAAGTAAAGCTTATTCCCCTTTTATCGGGATCGTAACATCTGGGATTGTAATTCGAGTTGTTATCATCAAATACTAGGTTTTCAATAATAGATATTTTCGATGTTTCTCCCCGACGATTTTTTTTAGGATTATATTTTGCAATACTTATGCAATATCCATTCAACCGAATTGAATCCAAAACAACCGGCGTTTTTCCTTGTACTATTTTTAACTGGATGTTATAAGTATTCCCATGTCTACAGCAAATTCCGCCAGCCCATCGCTGATGAGTGCCTCCTATAAGGTTTACAGATTGTGCATTTGCGGTGTTCCCTTGTAAGCACATCATGAAGCCTACCGCCAAAATAGCGGTGTATATGAACCTTGTCGCCGAAATCATTATTTTTGTTGCCCTTAAAGTTTTTAACTCATGATAAACATTACATTTCCTGATGGCTCGGTCCGCGAATATGATCCTGGAATCACCCCCATCGAAATTGCTAAGAACATTAGTCACGGTTTGGCCAAAAAAGTTTTGGTTGCCGAAATCAATAATGAACTACATGAATTAAGTACACCAATTACAACGGATAGTTCACTCAAGCTTCTTACCTGGGACGACAAGAATGGTAAGTCTGCATTCTGGCATAGCTCTGCGCATATTCTGGCTGAATCAATTCAGGCAATGTATCCACAGGCAAAATTTACAATTGGACCCTCTGTAGAAACAGGATTCTATTATGATATTGATTTTGGAGATTCATCTTTTACTTCTGATGATCTTCCGAAGGTAGAATCCAAAATGATTGAATTAGCGAAACAAAATAACCCTTTCAAATTATATTCTATCAGCAAAGCTGATGCTTTAGATTATTATAAAAAGAAAGAGAACCAATATAAAGTGGAGCTCATCGAAAATTTAAAAGATGGCGATATTACTTTTTGTGATCAAGGAGCATTTACCGATTTATGTAGAGGAGGTCATATTCCTGATACTGGATATGTGAAAGCCGTAAAACTTTTAAGTGTTGCGGGTGCATATTGGAGAGGTGATGAAAAAAACAAACAGCTTACCAGAATTTATGGAGTTTCATTTCCTAAAAAAGAGGAATTGGATCAATATCTTTTAATGCTTGAAGAAGCGAAAAAACGAGACCATAGAAAGTTGGGTCAGGAATTGGGCCTTTTTACATTTTCTCAAAAAGTGGGAAAGGGTCTCCCACTGTGGCTTCCCAAAGGAGCTGATTTAAGGGAACGTTTGGAAAGATTCATGCGTGAAGCCCAGAAAAAAGCAGGATATGTTCAAGTAGTTACGCCACATATTGGAAGCAAACAACTTTATATAACCAGTGGTCACTGGGATAAATATGGAAAAGATAGTTTTCAGCCGATCCATACTCCTGAGGAGGATGAGATTTTTATGTTGAAACCTATGAATTGTCCTCACCATTGTGAAATTTACAAAGCAGAACCAAGATCATACAAAGATTTACCTTTACGTTTGGCAGAATTTGGAACAGTTTATAGATATGAGCAGAGTGGAGAATTGCATGGGTTAACCCGCGTAAGAGGATTTACTCAGGATGATGCACATATTTTCTGTAGAGAGGATCAGGTGAAAGATGAATTTAAAAAGGTGATTGATTTGGTACTGTATGTTTTCAAATCACTCGACTTTCAAAACTTTACGGCTCAAGTTTCCTTGAGGGATCAGGTAAACCGTGAAAAATATATTGGGGATGAGGCAAATTGGGATTTGGCAGAAAGACAGATCCAGGAGGCCGCAGCCGAGAAAGGATTGCCAACTGTAATTGAATATGGCGAGGCAGCTTTCTACGGTCCTAAACTCGATTTTATGGTTCGCGATGCGATTGGCAGAAGCTGGCAATTAGGTACGATTCAGGTAGATTATAACCTTCCTGAGAGATTTGAATTAGAGTATACAGGCTCTGATAATCAGAAACATAGACCGGTAATGATCCACAGAGCACCCTTTGGTTCTTTAGAGAGATTTATAGCGGTACTTACCGAGCACTGTGCCGGGGACTTCCCATTATGGCTCACTCCTAATCAGGTAGCGGTATTGCCAATTAGCGAGAAGTTCAATGTTTATTCACAAAAAGTTGTTGATTTCCTGAAAAATGCCGAAATTCGCACCTCGTTTGACGAGAGGGCTGAGAAAATTGGGAAAAAGATTAGAGAAAGTGAAATGGCAAAAACGCGTTTCATGTTAATCATAGGGGAGAAAGAAGAAGAGGGGGAATTAGTTTCGGTTCGTGAAAGAGGAAAAGGAGATATTGGTTCAATGAGCTTGGAGGAATTTAAAAAGCTGGTTGACCAAAGAGTAAAAGAGAATTTTAATCAATAAAAATAGGAGGTCAGTATTTTACAACCAAAGAAACCGTTTAATCCGAATTTTAAAAGAGATTGGAACAGGGGAAAAAAAGAAGATGAGCATAAGGTAAACGAAAAAATTCGTGCACCTCAGGTAAGAGTTATTGGAGATGGAATAGAGTCGGAAGTAATGGACGTTGCAGCAGCAATAAAATTAGCCGAAGAAAAAGGATTGGATTTAGTAGAGATTTCTCCAAACGCAGAGCCCCCGGTTTGTAAAATTATTGACTACAAGAAGTTTTTATACGAGGTAAAGCGTAAGCAAAAAGAAATAAAGGCGAGAGCCACCAAAGTGATCGTAAAAGAGATCCGCTTCGGGCCACAAACAGATGAGCATGATTTCAATTTTAAATTGAACCACGCGAAAAAGTTTCTAGCTGAAGGAGCCAAAGTGAAAGCTTATGTATTCTTTAAAGGACGCAGTATTGTGTTCAAAGAACAAGGCGAAGTGCTGCTGTTAAAGTTTGCACAAGAGCTTGAAGAATACGGAAAGGTAGAATCTCTACCAAGGCTGGAGGGGAAGAAAATGATCATGTTGGTAGCTTCGAAAAAGAATAAAAAGTAGAAGTATATTAATCCTTAAAATTAGGAACAATGCCAAAGATGAAGAGTAAATCCAGCGCCAAAAAGCGTTTTCAAATTACCGGTTCTGGAAAAATCAAAAGAAAACACGCATACAAGCGTCACATTCTTACTAAAAAGTCTATCAAAAGAAAAAGAGCTTTAGGGCACGATGCTTTAGTTAGTCCTGGTGATACCAAGAATGTAAAATTAATGTTGTTAAGTTAAAAATTTAAAATCAAAGACAAATGCCACGTTCAGCAAACAAAGTAGCCTCAAGAGCACGTAAGAAAAAAGTGCTTAAACTGGCCAAAGGTTCTTTTGGCCGTAGAAAAAACGTGTGGACAGTTGCCAAAAACTCTGTTGAAAAAGGCTTAGGCTATGCCTACAGAGATCGTAAAGCAAAGAAACGTACATTCCGCTCTATGTGGATTCAACGTATCAATGCAGCGGCACGTATCCATGGAATGAGTTATTCAGAGTTCATGGGTAAGATCCACAGCTCAGGATTAGAAATGAATCGTAAAACTCTTGCAGATTTAGCGATGAACAATCCTGAAGCTTTTAAAGCTGTGGTTGAGAAAATAAAATAATTTCAATCTACAATTTTTTTAGAAGCCCCATCCTTGCTGGGGCTTTTTTGTTTTCACTACATAGCACATAAGTTTCACATAGTTTTTCTATTGTGGTCCTGCGTGGTGAAAGTTTTTATATGAGTTTACAACAAAAGGAACATTAAATACATCTGTATTCTAAATTACTATTCCTAAATTGCATTAAATTGATACGTACCTATGAAAAAAACATTTACCCTTTTACTTGCTTGCGCAACCATTTCCGTAGCAGTATATTCCCAATCCGATTTTCATTTACTACAACCGTCACAGTTTAAAACGGAGTGTATAACCTCGGGAGCAGTTACCCAGGCCAATACTTTTTTATTGAATACTTCGGAATTAATAAAACTTACCCAACAGGCCCCAGATGAACTCGTCCTTAATTTTGATCTCCCTGGTGAACAAAACACGGAAGTACATTTAAAAAGAAAAAATATTTTAGCTCCATCTTTTAAGGTAAGCACAAGTTCGGGAACTACTTCGCAATTGGACCTAGGAATTCATTACCAGGGCTATATAGCGGGTGATGAAAGTTCGTTTGTAGCATTCAGTTTTTTTAATCATGTAATCTATGGATTGATTGCGAATAACAATGGAAATTTCACGGTGGCTCCTCTTAAAGATCCTGTTACTAAACAAATTGATAATAGATATATTATTTACAATGATCAGGATTTAACCATCGAAAATCATTTTACCTGCGCAACAGATATGTTAGATCGCCCAGAAACCGAACCGGTTTCAAATTCATCCGACAGAGCCACCACAAATTGCAAAACGGTAACTCAATACTATGAATGTGATTTTGCCATGTACACTGATAATGGCTCTAGTGTTCCCAATACAGTAGCTTTTACAACTGCCATGTTTAATGTGGTTAGTGGGATTTATGATAATGATGGAATTGATTTACAGATATCCGAAATTTTTGTTTGGAATACAGTTGATCCATATCCTTCAACTTCTTCATTCGATGCACTCGAAGCATTTGGGGATACCCGACAAGATTTATTTAACGGACACCTTGCTCATTTAATTTCTACTGTGCCTGCAGGTAATGGTGGTGTTGCTTGGCTAAATGTATTGTGTACAAATTATGATTCGTTTTCTTCATATGGTAGATTTGCGTATAGCAATATTGATAATGATTATGAAGATTTACCATTGTATTCATGGACCATTAATGTGGTTGCACATGAAACGGGTCACAATCTTGGGAGTCCACATACTCATTGGTGTGGATGGGAGGTTTCTGCCGGAGTTTTTGGTGCAATTGATTCCTGTTATTTTACAGAGGAAGATGATTTTTCGGTACAATGTTATGGGGGGGCAGATGTTCCCAGAATAGGAACCATTATGAGCTATTGCCATCTTAGCATGGGAACCAATCTTAATTTGGGTTTTGGTCCGCTTCCGAGCGATTTAATGCGCAGCATGATAGGAGGCGCAAGTTGTATTGCGGCACCTTATTTACCAAATCCAACAATTTCCCAAAACATTAATACACTTCAATGTAATCCTGATTCTATTTCAGCTTATACTTATCAATGGTATAATTCATCCGACGTTTTGGTATCATCCGGTAGTACCAGTTTTAATCCAACTGTTGCAGGAATTTATTATGTGGTACTAACTAATCCGGCAGGTTGTTTAGCAACCTCTGCCAACTTTAATTTTATTCCTAATACTACAGATGTTACTCAATACGGTGAGAATAATCTTCAATTGTGGCCTAACCCTGCTAATTCTTTCGTGTACATTCAACTCTCTGAAGATTTTGTAAGCCAAGGAAACATAGTAGAATTAAGTTTGATTGATTTACAGGGCAGATCCGTACTTAAATTGTTACCAAATGCAGATGAATTTACTAAGGTAATTAATATCAATCTCGAATCTATAACTTCAGGGTTCTATATACTGGAAGTTACATCTGGGAGTAAAAAAATGAATGCAAAGGTGATTGTAAAACACTAGAGCGTTTAACGTTTGGTAAGAATCTTTAGGAGTTTAAAAACATAATCACAGAGATCACAGAGTTTTGCATAGTGCACACAGAGCGAATCTCAGTGGCCTCTGTGCAAAATTCTGTGCACTTTGGGGTAAAAAATAAATTCGTAAATTTATCTCATGAAGAAAATCATCTTATTCATTTTCATTCTCACTAGTTCCATTGTCTCAGCACAAAAATTTACGCATGCTGATTCTTTATTGGGAGGACTTCGTCCTGAGCGAACCGCTTTCAATATTCATTATTACGATTTGAATATATATGTAGATCCCGATAAAAGATCTATAAGTGGTACCGTTGGGATTTTTTTTACCGTTGTTGAGGATGGTGTAAGCAAAATGCAAATCGATCTTGATAAAAATTTTAAGATTGGATCTATCAGGGATGATATAAACGGCACAGAACTTAGTTATACCCGAGATGGCAATGCTATTTTTATTGACAATAAAAAACCTTTTTTAAAAGGAGAAAAGAAAAAGATCTATGTAAACTATAGTGGGAATCCTGTTATAGCAAATAACTCTCCATGGGAATCGGGGTTTGTTTTTAAAAAAGACGATAAGGGCCGGCCATGGATAGCAGTGGCTTGTCAGGGAACAGGTTCAAGTATTTGGTGGCCATCAAAAGATACACAATCTGATGAAGCAGATAGTGTGGAAATTTCGATTCGGATTCCAACAGCTTCTAATCTTGTTGTAGTTTCAAACGGAAATTTCAGAAGCAAATTTGAAATAGATGGAGCAACCACTTTTACTTGGTTCGTAAGTTATCCAATCAATAATTACGATGTAAGTTTCAATATTGGAAACTATGTAAACTTCAATGAAAAGTACAAGGGGGTAGAAGCCACTTACGGTCTTGATTATTGGGTGTTGGATTATAATCTTGAAACTGCAAAAAAACATTTCAAACAAGTAACCTGCATGATGGATGCCTTCGAAAAAAAATTAGGACCCTATCCATTTCCAAAAGATGGTTTTGCATTGGTAGAAACTCCATATCTCGGAATGGAACATCAAAGCGGGATTGCTTATGGAAATAAATATATGCCAGGGTATTTAGGTGTAGAAAGATCAGGCTTGCCTTTGGGTTTCGATTTTATCATCATTCACGAAACCGGACATGAGTATTGGGGAAATAGTTTAACTACAGCTGATATTGCCGACATGTGGGTACACGAAGGTTTCTGTACATATAGCGAAGCATTGTATGTTGAAGAACGATACGGTGCAGATACAGCACTCATGTATTGTAATGCCTGGAAATTAATAGTGAGTAACGATGAACCTATTATCGGTCCTTATGGTGTGCATAAAGAAGGTTCTGGAGATATGTATAACAAAGGAGCTTTAATGTTACATACATTGCGTTGGCTGGTGAATGATGATAAAAAATGGTTTGCCACAATTCAAGGTTTACAAAAAGATTTTCGTTTTCAAATTATAACGGGCAATCAGGTTATCCAATACATGAATAAAAAATTGGGGGAAGATTATACCTGGCTCTTCGATCAATATTTAAAACATGCTGATCCACCTATTTTAAAATATACGCTTACCGAAGTTGGAACGGATCTTGAAGTAGTGGTTTATTGGATGAATGTGTCGGATAAATTTGCGTTGCCATTATCCATTAATTTGGCAGAAGGAAAATGCAAGTCATATACCATTACTTCCACTCCGCAAAAAATTGTCCTTAAGAATATGAAATCAAAGGATTTTGTAGTGGATGAGAAACATGCTTATTATTTGGTGAAGTAGATGGAGGCCAAGGCGGGTTCCACTATTTAATCTTGTATACAGTTTTGTTTTGTAAACCGGTTTTTTTGAAATACTTTAATTCGATGCCTTTTTTTAAATCTCTACTGGCAGTTGCGGAGGAAATATCTTTAAAAATATTCATGTAATCCTTTCTGGTTAATTCTTTTTGACCAAGTTGGATAAAATGTTGTAGCCTGTCAATGTCCGAGAGCACTCTGCTATTGAAACTGAGTAATTCGCCAAGCGATTTGTCAATTACATTCAACATATACTCGATGAAAATGGTTAACTTCCCTTGTTTGTCACTCGTGCAGAGTGCTTTGTAATATTCTTTTTGAGTCCTGCCGATCATTGTTTCAAAAGGTAAAAACTCAAACACCGGATATTCTGTCATGAGAATAACTGTTTGCCATAAACGGCCCATCCTTCCATTTAATAATGAAATACGCAACTTTTAATGAGTGTTAGGTCATGGTGATTTTTAAGGTATGTAAACAACTCTTTCATTAAACTTCCAACATACTTTGCAGATGGAGCCAAATGCTCTATGTTTTTACCTTTAACTATCCCTACTTCTTGTTTACGATATTTACCAGGTTCTACAATAAGCGAATTCATCATTAATTGATGAGCGGATAAAAAAGATTTCTCTGCGATTGAGGAAAATTTATCTATTTGATCATAAACCTTAATCGCATTCATTACTTCTTGTATGTCTTTTTTTGGCCCTACAACGCGTTTCTTTTCAATCAAAGCGGTAATCTGATCTTCGGTAAGAGTATTCCCTTCAATTTGAAGGGAAGAATGAATGGTTTTTATTTTATAAGTTGAAGCGATGGTTTTTGCAGGTAATTGGCATTTACTTCACCAATTTTCTCCGAAACTGATCTAACCAGTTTTAAAATAGTAGGGGTAATATCGTATGGTGGATTCATGATACTATCAAAGATAATAATTGGGTTGAATTTGGGACGAAATATTGGGACTTGGCCTTTATTTAAGTACTGAACCCGCTTTTTTGCCAAACGCTTGTTATGGCCATTGCTTCTTGTCATTATAGTTGATTTTTATTTGTTAGAACAAAGTCGTCAAAAGATTTTGGATCTTGTCCTATTATAATTTTTACCCATTCAGTTGTCCTTGGTGTCTTTTGAAATCTTGGAAAGTAATGAAGCATTATCATTACAAAAATGAACATAGAAGGAACGCCTTCTTTTCGTTTTGTCAAAAAGAATTTCAACAAATTAGGTGAAATAAATTTTATAGTCTTTCCAATTCCTTTACTGATTTTTTCAGCCATTTCACCAAATGTCAACGTTTCATTATTTGTTAATTCATAACTCTTATTGATATGGTTTTGTGGTTCGATTAACACTTTTGCTGTCACAGAACCAATATCTTCTGCGTCTATTATTGTGAACTTTGCTTGTCCTGCTGGCAAATAAATTCTATGATTATTCACTAAGTCATTACGTAAAGTATTAGTGAAATTCTGCATAAAATAGGAAGGTCGTAAAAATGTATATGAAATTTTGCTTTCAACAATTAATTTTTCTATCTTATGATGCGGTATAATTTTACTATTCTCAACACCTTGCACAGATAAAAAAACAATGTGCTTTATTGAAGATTTCTTTGCTATTTCAATGAGTGGTTCAAAATATTTTTTAACATCTGAAATTTGAGGAGGTCGAAGCAAAAAAAGCATGTCAAAGTCTTTTAGTGCAGGCAAAAATGTCTCAATATTCATAAAGTCAAATTTGATTGTCTTGATGCTAAGGTTTGAGAGCTTTGCATTGCCAAATTCTGTGTGCCTAACACCTGCATAAATTTCGAGTTGATGGTCAAGTTTTTTTAAAGCAAATAATACTTCCATTCCAACATTTCCTGTCGCCCCTGTAATTAAAACTTTTGTCATATTATTATTGTCAGATAAGGTAGTTTCATTTTTTTGGTTGTTTGTTGTTAAACGGTCGTTTGTTAGAAGTGGTTATAACGTTTTGCGCATAGAAATTGTGCCGCCGTCCGTAATGTTAAATGTACGAATGTCCAACGAGATGCCAAAATAAGAAGAAGTGCGGCATAACTTTTATGTGCTGAAGCTCTACAATTTTTCCGTCTCTATTCGGATTGTCTGAATGTCCATAGTAATTTGTGTAAAAAATAATATACCGTCGTTGTCCAAATTTCTTAACCCAGCATAATTGAAACTAGTTTTGAAGTCTTTGAAAAACGGGTATTTAAAAATCTCATAGAACTGGCTTGAGTCCGAAACATTGTTTGCACTGTAAAAGGCTTTTAAAATATTAGTGTCGGCGTCTGATGGATGAATATATTTTTGGAAAATTCTTGTAAGAGTAGATGCACTCGGATAATTACTTTTGAAGTCTGCGAATAGCTTTGCTAACTTATGATTTGGGTTGTCTGTCGGGGTATTTGCTTTATAATTAGCAGCTTTTAAAAGTAATTCGATTCCGTGAAAAAAATTGAATAAGGTAGGAACGAGTATTCTAAAGTCGCTCCACTTTGTTATTTGCCTGTAATGCTCTCTGATGTCGTCACGAGGCGGCCCCATATACATGTGTATATTTTGATTTTTCACGTTTTCCACAAGAACATTCTCTACTAATTGAAGAAAATTGTCGGATAACGTAAAGTGTTTATTTGCTATGGATTTCTTGTCTGTCATGCTTTTGCACCTAACTCGTGCATAATGATGTTTTTTGTCATCCTAATTTCAAATCTAATATTATTCGTTTAGATATGCAATGTATTCAATAGGTCCTTTGTTTTCTGCCCCACCTTATAATGATTGCGTTTATAGTTCCGCGATGAAAGAACTAACAGAGATGCTTCGTATTGGGAGACCCCGCAGTAAACACCGAGGCCGTTTGGATTGATGCTAGCGGCCCGAGACCGGAGGCGACGCGAAGCGGCGGTGCGGAATGCAATGGAGCACGGAACCCAAAGGGCGAGGTAAAGCCGCCCAAAGTCGCTTCGCTCTATTTTAAAGTTCAAGGTTTAAAGTTCAAGGTTTAAAGTTCAAGGTTGGCCGTGAAATTATTTTCTGACCGAACTTTTGATCTTACCCCAAAAAATGAAAGGGGCGCTCCTTTTGGAGCACCCCCTTCTACAAACAAATTTATAGATCTTATGTAGGATGGAATAAAAATCTCAAGTTTGCTTCCATCAAAAACGAATACACTATAAATTCCTTTTTGATTTAAAGCATAATCGTATGGACATGTTTCGCCTTCTTGTAGCGGTGAGAATATTGAATATATGCTGCCCCAAATTATCGGTGGAATGTATGGGGTATAAAGGCAAACGTTTAATGGGAGGTTTGAATATGAGGCATTTTGCATGATGGTTTTGCATGTTCATTTGCCCTAAGGGGAAGAAATGGAAAAGGCCAGCATTTGTACCGGCCTCTTCCTTGATTGGGTATGGGTTAATGTAATCTATTTGGACTTCTCGGTTTTCTTTTCTGCTTCCAAATTAACGGTTGATACAGCTATTTTGGTAAGTTTTTCGTCAGCCCCTTTTTCTTCATTGAGAGTTTGATCCAGCAGTTTAACCGCTGCACTCAAACCTAAAGTTTCTGCAAATTGACGTAATGTACCGTACGACGCGATTTCATAATGCTCAACTTTTTGTGCCGCTGAAATAATCCCGGCATCACGCATAGCACCTTTTTCAGTGTCTTTTATAATCTCATCTCCTTCTTTGATCAAGCCGGCCATTGCCTCGCATTTTTTTGCGACTGCCTTTTTACCAATTACTTGAAAGACTTTTTCTAAACGATCTAATTGTCCTTCCGTTTCTTTCAAATGTTTAGTAATGGCTGTAACTAATTCTGGGGAGGTTGCATTCTTAGCCATTTTTGGAAGTGCTTTCGTAAGCGCTTTCTCTGCCCAAAATATATCTTTCAATTCGTCCTCAAATAGTTTCATTAACTGAGAGGATTTAATTCCATTTGATTTTTCTTGTTCTTTTTTCATTTGTATAACAATTATATTGTTTCAACAAAAATATGAGTTTTTAGCTCATAGGGTATTACATCTTTTGATGTTTGATTTATATTATTCATATTATTTTTCTGTGCTTAAAATATTCTTTCGGTTTAACTACTATGCTGTGTTTCATATATTGGATACTATAAATTATACAATAACAAAAATGCATGTACACCGTATAGCCCATGAAAGATAAATTATACTATAAACAAGTCTCACCGAATAAATCGCCATGAAGATATTTTTCGAAAAGCTAGCGCTACAGGTAACCGTATTTGCCGGAAGCACTTTAGCATTCATTATTGCCTTAAGCACTATTTTAATATGGTTGGTAACGGGCCCACTGTTTCATTTTTCTGATACCTGGCAGCTGGTCATCAACATGGTACTACAATTATAACTTTTTTGATGGTCTTCCTAATTCAGAGAATGCAAAACAAAGATTCGAAAGCCGTTCATTTAAAATTAAATGAACTAATTGCCGCATTAAAGGGACCCAGTAATCGTTTGGTTGATGTGGAGGATCTTACAGAGAAGGAACTTGAAACTTTATCAAAATTTTATAAGACTTTGGCACAAATGGCACAAATGGCACAAATGGCACAAATGGAAAAGAATCTTTTTGCATCTCATTCCATTGAGGAAGCAGAGGAATTACATAAAAAGAAGTATAATGTTACAACGGTAAAAAGGGAAAATCGGCCAGCTACAAAATAGGCTTTAGTTCTTCATAGCCACGTGGTCAACAATTTTACTGGTTCTCTCTGCGATAAATAATAAATTATTATTTACTTCTTCCTCTAATCACTGCTATAATAATACCAATTATTATCAGAACAGAAACCGTAACGAATATTCCGATTCCAACTCCTGTTTTAAAAATGGCTCCCACCACCTCACATGAACTTAAAGAAAATGTAAGGATCAATAGGGGAAGAATTTTAATTAAATGCGAATTTTTCATAATAAATTTTCTTACAAAGATCGGTTTGCATCGTTGTGAAACTGTTATGCCAAATGAAAAAAAATTTACAGAGTTCGCAGAAAAATTGCCTAGTGGTTTGTTAATGTATTTCAAGCTGAGGCTTATTAACCTACCATTCACCATGGTTAGATGGAAGAAATGTGATTCTCTAACCGGAAAATTAAATATACTCAGGAAAGTATGTTTCCAACATTTCAGTAAGCATTTCAACTGACAATGGCTTTGTTTTAAAACCAGTAACATCTACAATTTCCTTTGCTTTACGAAGGTCATCAGGATTGGCAGAGGTGGTTAGCATCATAATTACGATTCTTGCCTTTCTGGTAGGATCTAGGTTTTTATACTCTTCAAGAAACTCCCAACCGTTCATTCGGGGCATATTAATATCAAGGAATATAAGTTCGGGTGTAGGTCCTCCTTCTTTATGCAAAAAATCGAGTGCCTCCAAACCATTTTTGGCTTCTACAACTGAATCTGTTATGTACATTTTATCAATTACAATCTGATGGAAATAGCAATCCTCATGGTCATAATCAACTAATAAAATGCGATTTAGTTTCTTTTTCATAATATTATTTTTTAGGAATTTCAATATAAAAAGTAGTAGCCGTACCAAGTTCCGATTCTATCCATATTCTTCCGCCTCTTAAATCCATAATTTTCTTGCAATAAGCTAATCCAATACCGGTTCCTTCATATTCTTGACGGCTATGAAGCCTTTGAAAAGGCATAAATATTTTGTTTTGATATACTTTTTCAATACCAATGCCATTATCCCTTATCTCAAAAAGTCAATCTTTCCCTAAATCCTTTGAACTGATTCTTATAATAGATCAACGTTGGGTTTTCTGAATTTAATGGCGTTGGTTATTAAATTTTGAAACAGGGATTTAATTCTGGATGAATATCCAATTATTGAAGGGAGGTTGAATACCTCAATTTTTGCACCGGTTTCTTGTATCTTTTTCTCCAGATCTGTTAAAATCTCCTTTATAAGAAGATCCGTGTCTATTGTGGTTTGCTCATTGTTATTTTCAATTCTTGTATATTCCAGAATATCGCTAATAAGTATTTGTATGCGTTTTGATGCACTACGAATAAAATCAAGATATACATCCGCATCTTTATCTAATTTCCCTTTATAATCATTGTAAAATAACCCAATATAATTAGTAATGGTTCGTAAGGGTTCCTGTAGGTCGTGAGAAGCTATATATGCAAATTGCTCGGGTTCTTTATTCTTTTGTTGTAAAACATTCAAGTATCGTTCAATTTTTGCGTCAGCCTGTTTTTTCTCAGTTATATCCCTAACAATTTTAGAAACTGCTATAATAGTACCCTTCGAGTCCCTTATGGGGGAAATGGTTGCAGAAATAGAAATGATAGTTCCATCCTTGTGTATACGCTCTGTTTCATAAGCGATAAGTGGAGTACCCTCTTTTATATTTTTTAAGATCTCATTTTCTTCAGGTAAGCGATCCTTAGGAAATATGATGGATATATGTTTTCCTAAAGCCTCTTTTTCGGTATATCCGAAAAGTTTTTCGGCCTGTTTATTCCAACTTGTAATAAACCCATCCAGGGTTTTACTAATAATGGCATCGCTTGTTGATTCAACAATAGCTGCTAGCTTAAATAACTTTTCTTCTGCCTTTCTAAGTTCGGCAACCTCCTGTGCTGTTCCTGTCATTCTCCATACATCACCATTCTCATTTAAATAAACAGTGCCTTAGCAATCAAGATACACCTCTGTGGTATCGGGCCGAATAGATCTATGCGAAAAACTGAATGCAGTTTTTTCTTGAAATGCCTTTTGAATTATGTTATTAACGTAATCGCGTTCCTCAGCGTGAATGCACAATAAGAAGTTCTCAAAATCCGATTTAAAAGTTTCGAGATCTCGGCCATAAATCCTATATAACTCTTCAGTCCAGGTAATTTTATTGTTGAAAACATCCCATTCCCAACTACCAATGTGAGAAATTTTCTGCACCTCTGTGAGCTGTAAAAGCGTATTTTTATTTTTTTGCTGACTTTCTTTTAGTTGAACGATGTATGACTCCAGCTCTTCCCCAAGCAAATTCAATCCGATAATTATAGAGTCAAAATCATCGCCTTTTTCGGATATTTCCCCCGGTTGGGTAAAGTTCGCATTGGCAAGTCTTACGATCTGTTCGCAAATTTGCTCTAAGCGATTGTCTTTTTCCATTATAGATACTGTTTTATCCATGCTTTAGCATCTTCTTCATTTTCAAAAAATTTTGCCGGATAGGCTTGTTTCTTTAGTGAAAAAAACAAATTGGCAGCCATTCTTCCAACGGATGACCGTGATATAACGGCAATGGCCTTTACAATCTCAGGAATAACTTCGGCAGCGTAGTCCCGCATTTCTTTATTTACTGCTAGTGAATCTGTATTAGCAGAAATCATACATACTTTTTTACCTCCTGTAAATTTTAAAAAATCAACCATTCCTACTTTGGCTTCTTCCACAGTTTGGGGAGGAACTTTTTTTGCGAGGGAGTATAAAATGCCATCCTCATCAAACCATATAATAGAGGTAGGCATATCTTTTACTTGAGCATTTTTGGGTGGGATCATTATTGTTGGGTTGTTTACTACAGTTCTAAAATACCATATAAGAATATGTAATTATTTATAGAAATATGGGCATGAAATAATAAAGGAGTGGTAATATGGTTACTGGGGGTATGCTTGAAACATGATACTATAAAAGATAGTTAATTTAATGAATTTGAGATGATTGCTCACTTATGTGAATTGGACCCAATATTAAATACCCAAAAAATGAAAGGAGCGTTCCTCTTGGAACGCCCCCTTCTACGAACAAATTTATAGATCTTATGTAGGATGGAATAAAAATCTAAAGCTTGGCTCCATCAAAAACGAATACACTATAAATTCCTTTTTGATCTAAAGCATAGTCGTATGGAAATGTTTCGCCTTCTTGTAGCGGGGAGTAGTATTCAATATATGCTGCACCGTATTTTCCATATCCTTCATGATCCATTCTTAATCTTCCTCCTGCCATACGGTAACTGCCATCGGCCATTTTAAATGCAAAGAAGAAAACATAACTTCCTCTTTTGCATGTTGGCTCATTGGTATTTGCATCATTTAGTACATAAAAATCTGATTGTGCTGTAGTTTTTTCAAAGGTAAGACCAACCACTTCTGTACAACCATACGCTTTTTTAATCATACCGGTAATTGTTTCTTTGGTGTATTCACTATAACCTGAACCACCACCCATAGAAAAACATTTTGGTTTTCCCATCGACTTTACCGCTGTGTATGATTCTTTGTTAAGCTTGTTATAATAATTGATGAGTACATTTTCTCTTACCGAATTATTTAAATCGTACCACGATGTAATTGCAGTTCCGGAAACACCTGTATAGTCAACATTAAAAGTTGCTTCGCCAGTTAATGTGTTGTAGGATCCTTTCATTTCGGAAGTTTGTGTATTCAACTCAAACTTATAGCTAACTGTTCCTGTATTGTCTCCGGAAGGGTCTAAGATGGCTCTAAATGCTTCGTCACCTAAAGGATATAATGTTGTAGCTGCTTCTTTGGTGGTAGTAATGTCGAAATCGAAAACTGATTTATCAAGATCCGCTTGTGTTACACAAATAGTTGGTGTGAATGCCTGGTTTTTCTCCCATTCTCCACCTGATCTTTTTTTGTAACAGGTAAGCACAATTCCATCTACTACTTGTTTATTAATGTAAACATCAGAATTCATGTAAGATTTTTTTATGATATATTCTTTCAATGGTTTTTCAAGTACAATTCTTCCATACATAGTACCTCCCGCTTTTAAAGTAGATTCGCCCGTCATTTTATCAGCCGTAAATGGTGTTGATGCAAAAAGGAATTTTATTTTGGAAGATGAATTTTTTAGATTTCTAATGTTGCCTTTTGTTGCAGATTTAAAATCATCATATTTGCTATCGAGGTCATAAATTTCGTCTTCACTTGTTTTTGTAAAATCCAAAGTAAATGAACCTGTAAAAGCTAAACCTTTAAGTCCCATGAGTTGATTGAACTCCTCATCAGCCGAAATGGTAATGTTTAACTTGTTCTTTTCATATAAGGAACGCTGACCCGTAATTACATTCTTGATCTCATTTTTATAAGGCGTAGTGGCTGTTGCTGCAGTTGGAATAACATCGAAGTAAATCACATTCGAATTTAAATCGGTAATATAAATCTGAACTGCATCCCATTGACCTTTGATTTCTATTGCATCACTTCCGTAATTTATATTGGCTGATAAACCTAAGATCTGCGCTGGTGTTATTCCCAACTCAAAGTTTTCGGTGTTTAATTCATTCGCATACATTGCACCTGCTTTACCGGTAAAATATTCTTTGAGCGGTTTACTCAATGTTATTTTGCCGTAAATTTCAGTAATTCCGGAAAAGGAGGTTTGTTCGGAGGATCCATCCATATAAAATGGCTTGGGACCAAATACAACTTTTTGTGCATCCATGTTATTCATCATTAAGATTAGTAGAAGGGTTAGGTTTGTTCGTATCAAGTTTTTCATGATAAAATTATTTAGGATACAAATATGACGAGACTGCTCCTGTATTTGGGGATTGTTTTATAAACGTGAGGAATTGGAGGAAAATCGTAGCAAAAACAGGAATTTGCGATTTTGACTTAATAGTTGAACCAGATTTGGGAAATAGCGTATTAGCCTCAAACGGCCGTTTGGGACGGGATGAGTCGGGAAAAAAATAGAAGAGTAGCTTTGTGTTCCTATTTATGCTACAGTTATTGTGCTCAAGAAGCTGTTGCCAGGAGCATTATTTTATGGCTATAAAAATTTCGACTTCCGAATTTTCACCGTTTTGTGATTTTTCTCCATAAACTTCAAAATCATAACTGTATTTTCTGTTTAGTTCTTTGTCTCTCTTCCAAATGTCAATCCAGGTATTTACAATTGCATTTGGCATTTCTCCTTTTGCTGTAAATTTTTGAAAATTCTCAGGTTGGAATTCACGTCCGATTAGTCCGTTGGGGATTTCGTGAAGAGTTAAAACATGAACACCAATTATTGTTGTATATTCTTCTGTAAAATCACTTTTGTAATCGGTGTAAATGGCAATAACTTCATTTGAAAGTTTGTTGGGGATTTTTTCGAATATATTTTCAGCATAAAATTGTCCCCAAAGGTTCCCTAAATCCTGCTGATCTTGGTGGTTTTTATTTGTAGTTCGGGTTGAAATCCCGATTATTTTAAATCCGTTTGTCATGTTTTTATTTTAAGGTTTCGTAATTCTATCAACAGTTATAATTCTGTATGTATTTGAATTTATCGTGATTTTGATGTTGTTTTTGGTGTTTGTGACATAAATGTTTTTTCCGATCTTCTGAAAGAATCTTTCTTGCGTTTCTTTTATGATGCTAAAAAGCATTTTTTCAATTTCCTGTTTTGAGCAATTTGTTTTTAGTTTCTTGTTGATTCTTCCATAAACAAGTTGGGTGTAACAAATATTATTTAGAATTTCGGTTTTTTGTATGCTCATTATGGTGGTGGGATGTTAGAATTTTGCGGTAAGGTTTGCGGCTTGGCGAAGGTGGGAAATTAGAATCACAAAACGGTCTGAGAAGCACTGAGCCGTCACTTTTTGTCAAAAAGCTGTTAGCCGGTAGTAACCAAAATATTGGAGAACAAAGCCAAGCAATTGTTTGATGATGTTATTCTCAAATTTTGTGTTAAGGTACAATATTTCATGCCGTGAGATGTGGTACTCATATACCACAAAGCTTTTGAGTGAGAACAATGTATGTTGGGAACAAATTTAAAAAACCTTATAAACTCTCCAACAATTGTGCTTTCGAAGCCATGAATAAGGTTTTCGGGTGACAATAAGGTTAGTTTGTAGCAAAATGTTTGTATTTTGCCTCTTGGTTATTGATATACCGGAACGAATAAAGAAATTTTTACAGTGCTTCCCATAACCATTCCACTTTCTCCTACTCCATACTCAACTCTGTCGATATCAAATTCTGATTTAAATAATCCTTTGGTTGCATCTGCTTCAACAAATGAAAATGGAATACTTACTGTTTTGTTGGTGGACTTAATAGTTATACTTGCTTCCATTGAATAATCACTTCCATCTTTCTTAATGCTTTTTGATTTTATCGTCATCTTAGGATATGTAGCCGCATCAAAATAATCAGCAGATTTTAAATGTTTATCACGACCATTGTTTTCTGTACTAATGGTGCTTACATCAACACTACCAGTAATGGTAGAATTGGCTAAATCGTTCGGATCGAAATGAATGGTGCCTGCCAGTCCGCCAAGTGAGCCTGATACCCATGAGCCTGCACTTTTTATTTTAAATGTAACCGTGCTTGTATCGGTTTTTATTTTCCAGGTTGGTACCGTGAAAGCTAAAAATGCGAGGGGAATTAAAAAGGCTAAACGTTTCATAATTATAAATTTGATTTGTGTTATTCAATAATAATGCCAGTTATCAGGTTGTAGGTGCTTTACTCTCATTCGGCCTGAATCTCTGCATCTTTTCTTGTGCTAAGATAGATTTTAATTTATATTTCCAAGCCTTTGGAAACATGATCCTTTGCCATTTAGGCATTAATTTATACTTAACCTCGTTGGTTACAAATTGTACCGCAGGGGTATAAAATTCCCTTGGGTAGGTCCGGTCAAAATCAATCTCCCTATCGGTAGTTGTTGCAAAATCAGGCTTTTTTGTAAATGAATCTTTTACCTGATCGTATAATCCTGTTCCCTTAATTGGATAAGCAACTGTTATAGTAAAATAAGTAGGGTTAGACGCCACCAAATGATCCACCGTTTTCATAATATCTTCCTGCGTTTCCCCCGGATAACCTAGCATAATAAACGTTCCCGTTTCTATTCCCGCATTTTTCGCCTTGATCAACATTTCTTGTACCACTTTTACATCTACCCGGCGATCCATGTTTTCAATTACTTCCTGCGAACCACTTTCGGCCCCAATCCAAACTCTGTAACATCCACTTCTTTTTAAATCTACAATTACCGCGTCACTCATTCTATCAGCTCGGGTAATGCATTCGTATTTAATCTTCAAATTTCTTCGTTGAACTTCTGATGCAAATTCGCCCAACCATTTATGACTTACGGTAAATACATCATCTACAAACCAAATAGTATCAGGTGCATATTTTTTTTGAATTTCTTCTAATTCATCACAAACATTTGCTGCAGAACGGCGGCGATATGATTGTCCGTACACTGCTGTACTACACCATTTGCAGGTATATGGGCATCCTCTTTGGGTATTTACACTGAGTGCATTTACTCCGTGTTTGGATTTCCAAACAGATAAATATTTTTTAATATCAATACGATCCCGATTTGGAAATGGTAACGTATCTATATCTTTTATTTTTTCTCTTTCTTCATTGAATGTTACTTTGCCGAAATAATTTTTGAAGGCAATTCCTTGCACTTTATCTAAAAACGGATTGAAGGGTGTGTTAAGTGTATTGATAAGATCCTTCATGGTTTCTTCACCTTCACCTAAAACAATCATATCGGCTCCTTCACCTACATATTCTTCGGTATTGTAACGAACATCGGGTCCGCCAAGAATTATAGTAATGTCTTTTAAATTTTCTTTTGAACGTATAAACCGAATTAGTTTGATTACGTTGATTTTGGTAAGCATATTGGTATAGATCCCGATTTGCTTATACCGTTTTTCTTCGATTTGTTTACATAAAGCTTCAAAGGTGCTGAAGGTACTGTCGAACACATCATGCTCTATCTTAGATTTTTGAAGATATGCCGAAATATAGAGCATACCCAATGGTGGATAGGGTTTCATGATGTTTTTTTCCCTAGGATCTTCGTGGATAAAATACCCGTGTGTAAGCAATACCGCCATTGTTAGCGAAAATACTAAGAAATAGGGATATTTTTTGCCGATTGGCATTTTTGAACGATTTTTGATAACGGGTGTATGCTTCTAAAAATCCCCGGAACTGGAGGTTTACTCCTTTATCCGGCCACATAAAGACATATAGCCGCTAACTAATATAGATTCATGAAGCATTCAACACGTAAGTCCTCGTTAATTTTTCTTTTTTGCAGTTTTGTGGTTTGTGCCACTGCTCAATTTTTTATCCGTACAAACGACAATAATTTCTTTCTTCCTCCGGGAGATGATCCATACAAGAAATATTGGACTGAGGTTGATTCACTCGAGGAAATTGGATTAACCGAAAGTGCCAATAAAGTGGTAGACAAAATTCGTTTGCTTGCTGAGAATGAAAAAAATTCGGTGCAGTTGATCAAATCGTTTTTTCATGCCGCCAAATACAGAGATGTTTTAGAAGAGGAATCGTTTAAAACGAATATGGTAAAACTGGATGAGATGATTATAAAATCATCTTCACCCATTAAACAATTACTCTATTCAGTAAAGGCAGAATTGATCTGGAATAAGTTTCAGGGAAATATGTGGCAGATTAGCCAACGAACTCCAATAGAAGGTGACAAAGAAACCGATATGGACAAGTGGGATGGAAAACGTTTTGCCAGAGAGGCCATGAAATATTATGAATGGTCGCTTACCGATACAAAGGATCTTCAAAAAACCGAACTTGGGACTTATACAGAGATTTTAACTGGTGATAGTTCGTTTAGACAACTAAAACCAACCTTGTATGATTTACTCATGCATAGAGCGATTATATTTTATCAGAATGCATATTTAAATGTATTAGAACCTGCAGAGAAATTTGAAATAGACAATGCAAAATATTTTGAATTAGGAGACAAGTATCGTGATTTTATGTTTGATATTAAAGATACCGCCTCATCTATTCAAAAAGCGATGAAGCTTTATCAGCAATTGTATCATTTTCATAAAAACGATGCAAATGTTGGAACCACTGTTCAACTTGAGTTGAATAGACTTGCTTTTATTAGTTCAAAAACTACATTGGATAATAAGAATCAACTGTATTTGGATGCTGTAAAAAAATTAGCAGGTACTCTTGAAGGAAAGACACCTCAGGCTGATGTATATTATATTCTGGCACTTACTTACTATTCACAAAGTTCTTTGTGGACTGCTAATGGTGATGATCAGTTTTATCGTGAGTATAGAAAAGAAGCTGTGAGGATTTGTGATTTGGCAATGCAAAAATGGCCTGATTCGGACGGTGCTCATAATTGCAGATTATATAAAAAGGTAATCCTGGGATCTTCTATTAGCATGAATATGAAGAAGGCTCAATTGAGCAAAACAAATATTTTGGCTTCTGTTTCATATAGAAATATTGACAAATTGTATGTAAAGGTCTATCAACATAATTATGATAATGTAGTTGATAAAATTACTCACTATAGCGATTATGCAACAGGGTATAAAATTGCCAAAACCGGAAAGCTGGTAAAAGAAATGGCTTTTGATTTGAAAGCTTTTGATGATTATATGGATCATACTACTGAAATTGGAATTGATCCGCTGGATCTTGGTTTCTACACAGTTACTTTCAGTTCGAAACAAAACGATAGCTTGTTTGATTCTTTCAATGGATTTACTCCTTTCTGGAGTACTGATATTGGAGTTCTTGATCTAACATCATACAATGGTGGTGGACAGTATTTCAATATTATGAACAGAGCAACGGGAGTTCCAATGAAAAATGTGAATGTTTCTGTTTACCGTTTGAAATATAACTATGCTACCTATAACTATCAACGTGAAAAACTAAAATCGGTTCTAACTGATGTAAATGGAATGATTAAAGATCCTCATAAAGGAAATGAGAATTTCTTCCTTGATATTAAAAATGGTAATGATCGTTTTGTAACAGAAAACTTCTATAGTTATGATTACGGTAGCAATAATTATGCAACAGACGAAGTAAGATTCTTCCTTGATAGAGGAATTTATCGTCCGGGACAAACGGTGAACTATAAATTGATTGCGGTAAGAAATAGTAAAAAAGATTTTACCATTCAGCCGAAAAAGAAAATAAAAGTTCTGCTGTACGATATCAATTATAAAGTAGTTTCGGAAATGGAAGTAGTTACCAATGACTTTGGTACTGCATCAGGAAGTTTTGTTATTCCATCTTCAGTAGCAGCAGGTAACTGGAGAATTTCTTGCGACAATGGAACTTCATATTTCCAAGTGGAAGAATATAAACGTCCGAAGTTTGAGGTAAAAGTGGATTCTATTCCGGGAAGTTGTGCCATTAACGATAAGATTGTGGTGAGAGGTTCCGCAAAAGCATTGGCTGGTTTTGGTGTAAGTGATGCGAATGTAACCTATAAAGTAGATCGCTTAACGCAAATGTATATTTATGATTATAGTTATTATAACAGAAATACTGGAACCAAAACAATCTCTACCGGAAAAATGAAAACCAATGAAAAGGGTGAGTTTGAGTTTTCATTTACTGCCTTACCTGATTTAATTGTGAAACAAAAATACAATCCATACTTTACGTATACAGTTACTGTTGATGTAACTGATTTGAGTGGGGAAACCAGATCTACTTCTTTTGCAGTAATTGTTGCTTATAAAACAATGAATATTGGAAGTGGTATGCCTTATTACTTATCAAAATCAGATACCAATTCATATAAATTCTATGCAAGTAATTTATCAGGGTTTGACGTGTTCACCAAAGGGAATTATGAAATTAGAAAAGTAAAAACTCCTGATACTTATATGGTGGATCGTCCATTCATTTCACCTGATGAACCATTGATGGCGAAGGATGAATTCAGGAAGAAATTTCCACATTATCCATATACCGATGAGAATTTAATGACGAAATGGGAGTTAGGAGACGTAGTGGCAAACGGGAATTTTGATACGGAACAAAAATCCTCCATCAAAAAAGATACTTATGGTAACTTGGCACAAGGTTGGTATGTAATTAAAACTAAAGCAAAAGATTCAAAAGGTGTTGATGTTTCGGGTGAATCGTACTTTATGGTGTATGATATTAAAGAAAAAGCATATCCATTTCAGGAATTCGCAACATGTTTGCCGATTAAAACATCGTGTAAGGCTGGCGAAAATGCCGAATTGCTAATTGGGACATCTACTGATCATGCAGTGTTTAATGTGATTCACGAATATGAAGGACGAATTGTTAAAGTTGAATCGATTAATGTAAACAGAGAGCAGAAATTATTTTCATTCCCTATCTGTGCTACAAAAAATATTCCTTATGTAGTTCATATTTATATGACGAAGGACAATCAGATATTTTCCACTACTCAATATTTTTACCTGGACGACGATAGTGATTTTATGGAGTTTGAATTGGTAACATTTAGAGATAAATTATTACCGGGACAAGATGAAGAGTGGAAAATTAAATTGAAAGGTAATGTAAAACAGGATATTGCTGGAGCCGAAGTTTTAGCAAATATGTATGATGCTAGTCTCGATCAACTTTCATATCCAAGTTACTGGAATTATTATTTTGACAATTATAACTATACGTATTTCTACATGGGGCAAACAGGGTTTAATGTAAACTCTGCTGCATACGGTTATAGCAGGATTCCCGACGAATACGAAGCCTATCGATATAAAAGTTTTGAGTATCTAAATTATTTCGGTTGGAACATGGGTTACAACTATGGCTGGAATAGGTATTATCTATTTTCTGATGATAATAAGGATGGCTATACCGGAGATATGGTAAGTGAAGAGGACAGTAATGTTAATTATAAAGAGTCTATAAATTCGGAAATCAATGAGCTTGGCACTACCAGATGGCAAGAAGGGGAGCAAGCCATTGTAACTGGCAACACTACAACTATTGCAGAAAATGCACCTGTATCGATGGATGAGGTGGGAGGTTTTTATGGAAAAGATGGAGACATGAGAGGATTTATTCCTCCGCTTAAAGTGAGAACTAATTTTAATGAAACAGCTTTCTTTTATCCACATTTAGTAACAGATGATAAAGGAGAAGTAACTATTAAATTTAAAGTTCCAGAATCTTTAACCAAATGGAAATTTAGAGCAATGGCTGTAACCAAAGAGTTGAAAACAGCATTTATCGAGAAGACCGTTGTTACTCAAAAAGAAGTAATGATCACCGCTTTTGCTCCGAGATTTGTTCGTGAAGGGGATAGAATTTATTTCTCAGCCAAAGTAACCAATCTTACCGATAAGGATATGTTGGCTACAACTGAATTGGTGTTAACCGACGCAATCCAGGATAAAAAACTGGATATTATTCCGGTTGATAAAAGAACAGTTGAGGTAGAGATAAAAGCAGGAGAAAGCAAAAAAGTGAATTGGTATATTGAGATTCCAAAAAATCTTCAGGCTTTAACATATAGAATTACGGCAAAAACAGGTACTCATACTGATGGGGAAGAAAATACCATTCCTGTGCTTTCAAATAGAATTTTGGTAACTGAGTCAGTTCCATTAAATGTAAGAGGTGATTCAAGTAAATCTTATGTATTTAAGAATTTAATTAACTCAGGAAATTCTTCAACTATTGATCATGAAAGATTAACACTTGAGGTTACTTCAAATCCGGCATGGTATGCTATCCAGTCATTACCGTATATGATGGAGTATCCTTATGAATGTGCTGAACAAACCTTCAACAGATATTATGCTAATGCTATTGGTGCATATATTGCGAATTCAGATCCAAGAATTAAAAAGGTATTTGAAGTATGGAGAGATTTTCAACCTGATGCGTTGCTTTCAAATCTTGAAAAGAATGAAGAATTAAAACAAGTGTTGATTGAAGAAACACCTTGGCTTCGTGATGCTCAAAATGAGACAGAAAGAAAAAGAAAGTTGGGTGTTTTATTTGACCTGAATAAGATGAGCAATGAGTCGGATGCCTGCATCAATAAATTGGCAAAGATGCAAGTACCGAATGGAGGGTGGCCGTGGTTTGATGGCGGACCCGACAGCAGATACATTACTCAGTATATTGTTTGTGGAATGGGGCACCTTAAAAAATTGGGTGTTGACCCAAACAATACCAAGTTGAACAACATGATGGTTGCTGCAGTTGGGTATTTAGATAATCAAATCAAAAGAGATTACGATGAGTTGATTAAATATGGAGTTGGTCTTGAGTTGGACAACATATCATACTACCATATTCAATATTTATATGCCCGTAGCTTCTTCCCCGAAATCGATGTGAAACAAAAGGATAAAGTGGCACATGATTATTACTATGGCCAAGCAGAAAAATACTGGTTGAACAAAGGGATTTATATGCAAGGGATGATTGCACTTGCACATAATAGAGGCGGAAATACAGTTTTTGCTGCGAAGGTGATTAAGTCTTTAAAAGAAAATGCAGTGAAGAGTGATGAAATGGGAATGTACTGGAAACAAACTGCAGGTTGGTATTGGTACCAAGCTCCTATTGAAACTCAGGCGTTGTTGATAGAAGCATTTGATGAAGTTACCAAGGATGAAGTGGCTGTTGAAGAGATGAAGATCTGGTTATTGAAAAACAAACAGACCAACGATTGGAAAACTACCAAGGCAACTGCTGATGCATGTTACGTTCTTCTAATGAAGGGAACTAATTTATTAGCCACTGAACCCGAGATTACTATTAATATTGGAAGTAAAACCATTAGTTCAACTGATAATAATATTGTGAAGGAAGCAGGGACAGGGTATTTTAAACTAACCATTCCAAAATCCGATATTAAAGCTGAACTAGGAAACATCAAGATTAGTAAAAAGGGTCAAGGTATTTCTTGGGGAGCTGTTTACTGGCAGTATTTTGAAAATATTGATAAGATCCCGGCATCAACAAATAATTTGCAGGTAACTAAAAGATTGTTCAGAATGGTTTATACAAAAACAGGAAATACTTTGGAAGCAATCACAGATCAATCACCTTTGAAAATAGGGGATAGGTTAACCATTCGTTTAGAGTTGAAAGTGGATAGAGACATGGAGTATGTTCATATTAAGGACATGAGAGCATCTTCGTTGGAGCCTGAAAACGTTATATCGAAATATAAATATCGAGAGGGATTGTCATACTATCAATCAACACGTGATGCTGCAACAAACTTCTTTATTGAATTTATGCCGAAGGGATCTTTTGTATTTGAATACAATGTAAGAGTTACACATGCGGGTGAATTTAGTAATGGAATTACTACTATACAATGTATGTATGCACCTGAGTTTACAAGTCATACTCCGGGAATCAATATTAAAACGGTAGAATAATTATGATTTTAGATTAGGCCTCCCAGGTTTGCCGAAGAATTTTCGGAGTGTTACCCAAAGTCCGGATAATTGAGGTGGCTTGTTCAGTAAAATGAGCACGCCACTTTTTTCTTCTTCACTTAAGTGAATATTTTTTTGAATATAATTTCTCGAGAATTCAAGAATGTCGTCTCTTAGTTCTGGACGTAATCTACACGTACTTCCTACGATTCCCGAAATCATTTTGTCGATCATATAATATTCGTCAGAAACATGATTTACCATTTTTAGGGGAATCACCCCATTTACATTTACTTTAACGGGAGCCATTTGAAGAATGATCTTATTCAATTCTTTTTGTTCCATGAGCATTGGAGGAAAAGTATCAAAATATTCCAATCCGTTGGTTGTTAAAGCATAATTCCGGGTAGTGGGATGGAAGCCAAGTTTTCTTCCTTCAGGTTTGTTCGTCCAAAAAAGAATAGAATCATCGATTAACAATTTCATGAGATGAAGAACTTTTTCTTCATCCCCAGTTTCAATCATTCCACGGGTAAGTTCATTCTCAGGGTATGCTTCTTGTACAATTAGCAGAATAGTTTTTTTTCCTACCGACCTTTTCATCAAAGTAGTTTCGGGAATTTTAATCCCAACCTTCCTCATTTGAATTACATATTTATCATGATTGTCGATGATGGTTCCAATTACTTTCTGATTTGTAAGAGGTTTGTAAAGTTTTACGACATACTCAATGTTATCGGCGGTTATTCTTACAGGTTTTGAAAAAAATCCAAGTTGAGATGCAAGTTCGGTTTTGTCCAAACGTTGATTGATCAATTCCTGTATCTGTTCCTCGAGGTTCACTATTTTTTCTGTTTTTGTTGATCAAACGGCAATTCGTCTAATTTAAATGCATAATCAAAATCACTTCCCGGCCAGAAAAATTTAATCATTCCGACTCCGTTTGTTTCACCGATTACTGTTTTTACCAATTCACTATTTCCTCTTGTGCTGTACCATTTTATTGAATAACTTCTTTTTGATTTTAAACCTTTGATTTTTATTTGATAAGTATTGGTATCAAGTACTAGAGGTTCCGTATTTTCATCATTAGAACAGCCTCTTATTTTCACGGTCTGATTGTTCCTGTCTTTACAATTGATATATACATCCAAATTCGCCCAGAAGTTACTTAGGTTATGAGCCCACCCAAAGGATTCCTGAGTTTTTGATTCGTCCTTTTTCGTTGTTCTCACGGAATACACTTCTATCATGCTTTTTTTATTGATAAGCTTTTGTAGATTCCCACATCGATACACCATTATACCCTTATCGGTCCAAAAATTCTGTTCAACAAAATCTTTCGACTGAAAATCAATTTTGCTAAAAAAAGAATACAACCCAATAAAATTTTCTCTTCTTTTATTGTCGAAAGGTTGCCACCAATTTAAACTTGTTCCGGCATTTCCCATTACAGCCCCTGCCCAGGCAAAATTATGAAACATTACATCGCTGCAACCTTCCAGATCATTTGGGTCAACGTTTGTTAGTGCATCCGTAAGTATTCCGGTTTCAGCATATAGAAATGGTTTGTCGAAAAACTTCAAACTTTTCTGTGCAATTGCATACATCACATAATTTTGTGACCGATCGTTACCGTAAATATTGTGTATTACTATATCGATTCCGTTTGCTGAAAAAAAGTTTCGGCTTGGTGGTGCATAAGTAGGAAGGGTGTTACTTTTAAAACCACTAGTTACTAATATGGGCCTGTCTACCAGACTATGAATATAAGTTCCTAACTCTTCGTGCCATTCCTTTATGTCTTTTTGTACTCTAACATTGGTTTTTAATATTGTGTGAAGTTCTTTTTTGGCATTTGTACTGTCAATTCCAAAACTATCAAACTCATTTATTAATTGATAAACCCCTAACGAAGGAGAGTAACCCCATCGTGCCATAAAGTATCTTATCTTTTTCTTATAATCGTGAATAAGAGTAGGATCATCAAAGAATTCTTGTGGCAACTTCATGTCAACGTTATCCCCGGTTACAACTTTGTTGTACGGGCTTTGGTTAAAGCTATATTCTTTACCGCCATTCCAGGAATAATTAAAATTTCCGGGAAACTCCATGCAAAAAAGTAGTTTAACATTATTAGTTTCTGCAGAGTTGAATAAATGATCCAGCTCCCATGCTCTTTTTTGTCGCATGAAATTTTGATCGTTTTGATTTCGGTTAGATCCATATACACCTCTTTCTTCCCATTCGAATAAGTATGCATCTGGCCAGTTGATTAATCGCACCATGTTTCCATGATTTTTTGCAACATTTTCTATGTAACTATTAAAGTCAAGATATCCAACTTGAAAAAGACGTTGGTGGAAATCTTTGTTTTTAAAATTGAATTCTTTGTTGTCTCCATTGAGCCATTTGCCATTAAAAATGGGAGCATCGGTCCAATCTAAATTTTGTCCTATCACAAAAAAGGTGCTATCTGTATCAGCAAATTTCAGATGACGATGATCATCATCATCTGTGATAAAGCCGTCTCTTGGATTTTCAACACAATTAAATTCTATATTATTTTTATAAATAGGTTGAATGTCGCTGTTCGGGAACGAAATTTTAATATCACAGTTCCATTTACCGGTGTCGGGTGGTGCAAAGCGAATCCTCCAGTTGTAATCAGTAAAATTGTTGAGCCATGCGTTATTTTTTCTCAAATCACGATTGTAATCCATATAGTAGAAACCATAACTTCTAAGAGTATCTTTTTCGTTTGAAAAAAAAGCTTCAATATTTATATGCTCTTCATCATAAGGATTTGCATATTTAATATTCGGGTTATTTAAAAACTCATCTACCATTGCACTTATCTGTTCTGGAAGAACAAGCCCTATTTCAAATTTTTCAAATTTACCGGCAATGGGTTGTGATGGAGTTGGAAAAAGAAATTCAGTTTCTATATTGAGTGATGATGAAGGGAATCTAAATGTTCTATCTTCAAAAATACTGTCTTTTTGAACCCGTTCGAAATAGGATGATTTTTTTGCAATTTGATCACTTTTACATGCGTAAAAGACAGTAATTGTCAGGGTAAAAATCAAGAAGGGCTTGTTTATAGCTTTCCATTGCATAAACAAATATAAAATTATGTTCCTTATTTATGGCGGCTTTCCGCCGCGGCGGACCGTGCTTGGTAGTAGTCCTCAACCTATTTTTAAATACTAAGCCCGTGGTTGCTTCTCTTCGTCAGCATCCACAGGCCAAGTATTTTGTAAAAATAGGTTCTCCGGGCTACTACTGTTGCTAGGGGCCGCGTTAGTTTTTAATAAATCTTTGTGTAACCCATTCACCTTGCGATCTCGCAGATATAATGTAAATTCCTTTTACCAAGTTAGCTACATTAATAATTTGATTATTTTTTTCGATAGTAGAGCCAGTATGGATTTTAAAGTTTCCTTTCAGGAAATATACGATAACCCAAGCGATAGAGGTTCGCAAATAAGTATCTGAAGCCTTTTGATTGGTAAGTGAAATGATTTGCTTGGTAAATGATAAGTGGACTTACTCTATAATCTCCAAAATCACAATATACTCTCCAACCCTAGTTTGGGCATAGGACGGATCATCGGAATCAATATCAACATTCCCAAATTTTTTTACAGCCTTAATAGTAATTTCTTTGTTTCCATATTTTTCCAGATCAGCACGAAGGAATTTTCCTCCTGCTATTTTTATAAAATATGAATTGGTGCCTGATGAAAAATAAAGATCCTGAACTCCTTCCATTTTTTGTCCTTTTTTATTTTCCATATCCTCTTGTACAATTCTCCCCTTTAAAACAAGCGTATCACCGTTGATATGGTCATTTGATTTCATGGCAAATAAATTAAGTGCACTTAAGCTGAATAGTAAGATGATAAGACCTTTTAGGTTCATAATTATTGAATTTTCTTGCTACCAATATAAAACAATTTACAATATAAAACTGATTCTCTTTTTTAGAATATCATCTAAATAGATTTCTATATTGTATTTCCCTTTAGACCAGTCTTTTATGGGAAGATCCACATCATAATTATAAACTCCACCTTCCACAAAAGATGTATTGGTAAATTTATAAACCATTTGTCTTGAAGGGTTTCGAATCACCATTTTAAACCATCCGCGATTTGGAAGAGAATATTTAATGGGCCCTTTTAGTTTATAATGAACTCCGGAAAATACAGAATTGGTGTCTTTCTCATAGTAAATCTCATACCACGGTATTTCAATTCCCATTTTATTGCACATTTCCCTTTTCAAATCGATTACATTTTCCTCGGACGAAAGCATCATGGAGCCGATATTGTTTCCATCCGACATAACCCAAACAGCATGTTGCATTACATTCAAGTCAATGTTTGGATGATCATTTAAATAGTTAGCCAACCACAGTAAATTATCCTTTTCCATGTACCCTAAGGAAAATTCCTGATCAGCTCGTGGTGCTCCGTTATGTGCCTGACAACAAAATCCGAATGCGGTTATCGTAGTATTCTTTTTTGCATTCAGATTAATTTTTTGTGATTTAGCTACTAGGATATCTTGTTGACCATTATTCAGATTATCTAATCTTCTTCCGGCTTCAAGCCAGATATGTAACTCTTCGGAAGTAAGATTGGTTATTTCTATTTGAACAACATCTCCGGTGTATCCACCAATTCCTTTTAGTTCTACCTCTATTTGTTTATTTTTTGCTAACTCTTCTATCGAAGTGAATGATGTAATTTGGGAGTGGATAGAATCAATAAAAACTGAAAGTATTGAAAACAGAATAATACGCTTCATAGATGTGGTGTTAGGTTTTTATAAAAGGGCTAACAGACTGGTTATTACAAGGCCTATGCCAAATATTAGGAATAAGTCATTTTTTATGATCATTGATTCTACTTCAGCAAATCTCCCAGCTTTTCCTTTAATTCAGCCAATTCAGCTTCCAATACACTTACCCTTTCTTCCAATTTCGACGAAGGAACTTTTACAACTTCACTTTCTATTTCAAAATCATCTGTATTTACCTCACCACTTAATAAATGAGCATAACGTGATTCTTTTTGTCCCGGACGTTTTGGTAAATGAATAACCATTGAATGTTCTTTAGAAGCTAAGCTATCAAGACCAGTTAGTACAGAATCCAAACTTCCAAAATTGTAAAGTCTTCCACTCATAGAATTTATTTCTCCGGGAGTTAATGCTCCTCGTAAAAACAATAAACATAAAATGGTTTCTTGTCTGTCATCCAAATCAAAAACGATAGATGAGTTGTGTTTGTATTTAAAAACTCTGCTTCCTCCTCCCGTAACTGTTAAAACCAATCCCCATTTTTTTAATCCATCAATGGCTGCCTGAACTTCTTCCTCTGAATAATTTACAACAGGATTTCGTGATGATTTTTGATTACATCCATTGGTAAGACTGTTCAATGTCATTGGGTAATACTCGGGTGTGGCTTTTTCTTTTTCCATAAGCACACCAAGTACACGAATTTCGACAGGATCGAGATGGGGGAGAGTTTCCATATTTTTTACTTGCTGAATTCGTATTCCGAAAAGTTGCCAAAAATGGTGGTTGACATATCTAAATGTGTAGCATCATTTAAATGATAATCATATAAAAAAGTGTCGGTTGGCATATATACGGTAAGCTGGGTATCTGTTTTTTGCCAGGTACCTGTTGTTGTATCGTAATCAGAATAGGCGATAAATGTTTGATTGGTTTGAACATCCATTTTTACGTTGGTAAAATATGGAGCGGAGTTTATTACATCAATCGAATTAACATGAATGTTGTTAGCGGTCCAGAAACCGGCAACGCTGCTGGTTGATGCCGTTTCGCAGCTAAATAATATAACTGAAGTGATGATGGATGCAAAAATGAGTCTGATTTTCATGGGTGAGATGTTTTTTGATTTATGGAGATAAATATACTAATTATTTTTGTTTGCCTTTAGGCGAAGAGATTAGAACTTTCGAGCCGCACTGTATAACAGCCCCAAACGGTTTTTTACTTTATGTTTTTAATCATGCTGGTAACTACACTAACCCCAATAATCTTACTGATACATCTTGGAACCTTGGTATATTTTGATGGCGAAAAACCAATACTTTCGTATAACTTTTTTGCTCGAGGATTCTCATCAATCACATCCAGTTTAATGGATGTTATATTATTTGTTTTTGCGAATTGTTCTAATTCAGCGAATAATAATCTCCCAATTCCTTTCCCTCTGTTTGTTTCTCCTACCGCTATTCCATCCATCAACATTTGTTTTTTATGGTCCGGGTTTCTATAGAAAATAACGCTCATTTGAACGTATTTTATTGACCCCTTTATAAAGCCAAAGAGTTTAATCATACTGTGAAATGAAATATTGATAAAGGATGACTTGTTCAAATGAAATCCAGCTAACCCCATTAACATATTATCATTACTTATGGCCGCAACACAATTAGATGTGTTAATTCCCTTTTGTATCAAATTCATTATTTCATCATTATTTCCTAAAATTTTTGCAAATTTATTTTGAAATGCTGTTGCATAAAGTTTGGCAGCTTCTTCTTTATGTTCTGCAACAATTCCAACTTGAATTTTAAAAATATCCTTAGTAAAAGTATCGTGTTTAAAAAAGTATTATTAAATCGATTAGCCATTTGCATTTGCGCAACCGCTGCGAAGGGTTTGGCCCATTGGCCCGAACGAAAGTGAGCCCGTAGCATAGGGCAGGCGCCACAAAATAACTAATCAAGCTTCAATACCGCCATAAATGCATCCTGCGGAATTTCTACATTCCCCACTGATCGCATTCTTTTCTTTCCTTCTTTTTGTTTTTCAAGAAGTTTACGTTTACGACTAATATCACCACCATAACATTTGGCAGTTACATCTTTTCGCAACGCCTTAATAGTTTCACGTGCAATAATTTTTGCACCAATGGCCGCTTGTATTGGAATTTCAAATTGCTGACGAGGAATCAGCTCTTTCAATTTTTCACACATTTTTTTTCCTAATCCATGTGCATTGTCTCTATGGATCAAAGCGGATAATGCATCTACTTGCTCACCATTCAAAAGAATATCCATTTTCACCAATTTGCTTTCTCTATATCCTATCGGGTGATAGTCAAAAGAAGCATAACCTTTAGAAATGGTTTTTAGTTTATCATAAAAGTCAAATACAATTTCGCCCAAGGGCATTTCAAAAACCAATTCGACTCTATCGGTGGTTAAATAATTTTGTTTTACTAAAATCCCACGTTTGTTAATGCACAAAGTCATAATAGCTCCAATGAATTCACTTTTGCTAATGATCTGAGCATTGATATAAGGTTCCTCAACGTAATCTAATTTATTGGCATCAGGAAGATCAGAAGGATTATTCACAAAAAGTTTTTCACCTTTTGGGGTATAGGCATAATAACTTACGTTAGGCACAGTAGTAATTACTGTCATATCAAATTCACGTTCCAAACGTTCCTGAATAATTTCCATGTGAAGTAATCCAAGAAATCCGCAACGGAATCCAAAACCTAAAGCAGCAGATGCTTCAGGTTCCCAGGTAAGGGATGCATCGTTCAGCTGTAATTTTTCCATACTGGTGCGAAGCTCTTCGTAATCATCGGTATCAACCGGATAAATTCCGGCAAACACCATTGGTTTTACTTCTTCAAAACCGTGTATTGCTTCTGTGGTAGGGTTTGCTATGGAGGTAAGCGTATCACCTACTTTTACTTCCCGAGCAGCTTTAATTCCACTTACAATATAACCTACATTTCCGGCTTTTAATTCATCACGAGGTGAAAGGTCTAACTTTAATACGCCAATCTCATCTGCATCATAAACTTTTTCGGTAGCAAGGAATTTTACTTTTTCTCCTTTTTTCAAACTCCCATTCATAATTCTGTAATAGGCAATAATCCCTCTGAAAGGGTTATACACCGAATCAAAAACCAATGCCTGTAACGGAGCATTTTCATCTCCTTTAGGTGCAGGAACTTTATGAATAATGGCTGATAAAATATCGTCGATACCCATACCCGTTTTTCCACTGGCAGGAATAATTTCTTCTCTTTTACAACCTAATAAATCAACGATTTGATCTTTTACTTCCTCAGGCATTGCGCTTGGGAGGTCCATTTTATTCAAGATTGGAATAATTTCCAAATCATGTTCAATGGCTAAATATAAATTCGAAATAGTTTGAGCTTGAATTCCCTGTGCAGCATCAACAATTAACAATGCACCTTCACATGCAGCAATACTTCTACTTACTTCGTAGCTAAAGTCAACGTGACCAGGAGTGTCAATCAGATTAAGAAAATATTTTTGACCCTCATAAGTGTATTCCATTTGAATAGCTTTACTCTTAATGGTAATACCACGTTCACGTTCAAGATCCATATCGTCCAATACCTGTGCTTTTGCTTCTCTCGAAGAAACGGTATTGGTAGTTTGTAAAAGTCTGTCGGCCAGGGTAGATTTTCCGTGGTCAATATGGGCAATAATGCAAAAGTTACGAATATTCTTCATCTATACAGCGCTATTCTAAGGAGGTCAAAGATACTAAAAGACTTAAGACCACTACTCTATAAGATGTAGGACTTAAGACTTTTTTCCTTTTTTGTGCTAAGTCTTGCGTCTTATGGTCTTAGGTCTTTTTTTTGGCTGCCTTTGCCAGCTGTACGCTGCTTGTCCTCGTCTTAATAGCAGGTATGGTTAGGTTATGCAAAGAGCTTCTTTGGTCGCTTTTGCCCAGCCAAACCATACTAAGTAATTAAGTCTGTGGGCTATTCGCTTCCATCCGGGGCAGTTACGTTTTCACAAACTTCGTCGAACCATCCTTGGTATGGAAGAAATAAATTCCAGGAACCAGACTCAGAATTTCTATTTGGAATTTATTCAAGGAGCTTTTTCCGGTCATTACAACTTTTCCATCCACAGAAATAATTTTCCAGGTATCCAACTCTTTTTCCGAATCTATCGTAATAAAATCTTCTGCCGGATTCGGATATAATTTAAAAGTCAGTTTTGAATATTCTTCAATGCCAATATAATAATTCGGATTATAAATTACGCGAATAACAGGAATGTTTCTGTCATTTGTAATGGCATATACTTTTCCATCAGGCGAAACACAAATATCTCTCCATCTTAAATATTCTCCTTTAAAATAGTGCACATCACTTAAAATGTCATCCATTGCACCATTTAGTTTCGACGCCACCATTCCCCCCTGGTAACCACCAAAACTTAGAATAGCTTGTAAAATACAGCCTTGTAATTCGGGAATGGCAGGATGATTATAATAAGCAATCCCCGAAGGAGGACGCATAGCAGTATCAATTGGATCCTCATGGATATAAGTTGGACTTGTGCATGAATCAGGATAAAAACAATCAAATCCATCGAATGCAGGCCATCCATAATTCTTGTACTCCTGTATAAGATTAAGTTCATCTACAAGTTGTCCAAATTCAGAAACTATAATGTTTCCATTTGGAAGTTCAACTATTCCTTGTGGATTTCTATGACCTTTTGTTATCGGATAATCTCCTGAAATATTAACCGATGGAACTGTACCATCGAGATTAATTCGCAAAACTCTTCCATTTAAGTTTCCGGGAATATCGTTTGCATAGCTGTATTCAGATGTTGTGCAGTATAAATAATTATCGGAAGAGATCATGAGTCTGGCACCACAATGTTCACCCGGATGTCCCCAGGCAAGAAACGGAGTTTCGTTATACAGAGAATCGCCCGAGGCTGAATAATTATATCTGTACAAAACAATGGGACCACCTGAATAACTATAATAATAATTAGCAGTGTCAATAGTTGCATATATATAAGGGTTCGTCGAGAAATTGGGATGAAAAGCAATGCTCATGATGTTGCAGAGTTGAGAGGTACGTTTAAAAACCGTGTCAACCGAATGTAAGGTTGTATCGTATCTGCATATTTTATCTCCTACAGTAAACCATAAATTATTATCAGGCCCCCAACAAAGATCCCAAGGCCAATTTTCAGCGACTCCTGTAAACCCAACCAAGGAATCTATTTTCACAACAGTACTTCCGATGGTATCCGTGATTTGGGCTCTGGTTAAATTTGAAAAACAAAAAAGTCCAAAAATTACAAATATGATTTTTTTATGCATCGGATGTGCTTATTTCAGGGTTAATTCAAAAACGGAAATTGATTCTAATTTAATGATTTGTTTGTATGACTAACCAAAATGACATATAAAGAGCTTTAAAATGATGCTTCAATTTATTTTTTTGTTAAATCTCTGGGTAAATCATTTCAATGATTCTCAATAAGTTGGCTAAAATGGTTTAGGTAAAAAATCGAATCCGATAAATAAAAATTCTCAATGTAAATGCATGTATACTAAGTGAAAGCGCATTAATTCTAACTAGGGTAACACAATCCCCAATTTTGTAGCTTCATTTGCACCCAAACACATAACACAATTAATATTATGAGAAAATTTAAATTTTTATTGGGAGTTGGCGTATTAGCGGGTGCTCTATTTAGCTGTGCTCCAGAAACTATCCCTGCGGATGCTGATGGTACTCCTGATGGAAAATACACAGTAAACTATTCTGTACAAGTTATACCAGTAGGTGATGTGTCAAGAGGTCTTAACGGTGCTTCTGTAACACTTCAAACTCAAGCGGGAGTTACTACTAAATCTGTTGGTGCTGATGGTATTGCTGTATTTGATAATTTAAATGCAGGTACAATTTCTGGGTACGTTTCTGCTCCTGGTTATGCTTCTGTAAACTTTAAGGCATTTTGTTCTGCAAATAACGTTGATGTAAACACTCAAGGTTATGTAAGCTCTACAGTTTACATTCCAGCAATGAATTCTGACGTTAACGGTAGAATTTATGGTGATTATGATTTGGATGCTGACGGAACTTTATCTGATGCTGCTAACTTCCAAACTGTAAATGTAATGGTAAAATACAGTGTTGGTGGAAGTTACCCAATGGGTTCTGGCGATGGTGGTTTAACTTATGTAGGTCTTGACTTTAATACATATGCCGCTACTTCTAATGCTCAAGGTGTATTCGCTTTCACAGGCTTACCAAACACTGATATGGCTTATTTTTCAGCAGGTTTGAGAATGGAAGATGTAAACATCTACTATGCTCCAACAAGCAGCAATTATGTATTTAACTTCGGCACAATGGCTCTTAGCTTACCACCAGGTGAAACTACGCAGTTGGCTGACATCATTTGTTTCTAAGAAATTAAATAAATTCTTTACTAAAAGCCCTTTGGATTTTCCAAAGGGTTTTTTTTATTCTGTTTCCTAACTATTTTTAATTTTGTTACATGAAAATTGCTCTCATTCAACAAAACTATCACATCGGAAACTTCGAGGAGAATACCAATAAAATTATTGAAGGGATTAAAAAAGCGACCAAAGAAGGGGCTGAGCTGGCTGTGTTTTCTGAATTATGTATTACCGGTTATCCTCCTCAAGACTTTTTAGAGTTCGATGATTTTATAGAACGTACAAACAAATCGATTGAATCTATTGCCGCAGAAACCCAAAATATAGGAGTCATCATTGGTGCACCTACACGCAACGAAAGCCTGCTTGGAAAGAATCTTTATAATTCGGCCATATATCTTTATAAAGGGAAAGTACAGCAAGTGGTAAACAAAACACTTCTTCCTAACTACGATGTATTTGATGAATATCGATATTTTGAACCCAATCGTGAGTTCAATTGCATTCAACATCTCGATAAAAAAATTGCGCTGGTTGTTTGTGAAGATAGTTGGGATATTGAAGAGGATGTTTTATACACGATTAACCCAACCGACGAATTAAAAAAGCAAAATCCTCAATTGATTATTAATATTTCTGCTTCTCCATTTTCGTATGCACATGCAGGGAGCAGAAAAAAAATGATGGAGTGGAATACGAAGCGCTATAACCTTCCAATGGTGTATGTAAATAATTTTGGCTCACAAACAGAACTTATATTCGATGGTGGATCTCTTATGTATAATTCATCCGGGGAACTTGTTGCAGAATTAAAATACTTTGAAGAAGATTTTGCTATTGTTGATACTGAATCCATGTCGAAAGTGGAAAGTGTAAATAGAACCGACATTCAAAATATTCATGATGCACTTGTTTTAGGAATCCGTGATTATTTTAAAAAATTAGGTTTTACTCAGGCTACTTTGGGTTTATCAGGTGGAATTGATTCTGCAGTTACCGCAGTTTTAGCACAACGAGCATTGGGTAAAGAAAATGTGCATGTACTTTTAATGCCTTCTCAATATTCAAGTGATCATTCAATAAATGATGCGAAAGCATTGGCGGAGAATCTGGGAATAAAATATGATGTAGTTGCCATCAAGGAAATGTATGATTCTTTCGACAAAAATCTCCAACCATTTTTTAAAGAAACTGCACCTGATGTAACAGAAGAAAATATTCAAGCCCGAATCCGTGGTGTTCTTTTAATGGCCTTATCGAATAAGTTTAAATACGTTCTACTAAATACTTCCAACAAAAGCGAAGTAGCAGTAGGATACGGAACTTTATATGGAGACATGTGTGGTGGAATTGCAGTTTTAGGTGATATATATAAAACACAGATCTACGAATTGGCTCGTTACATCAATAAAGATTCAGAGGTGATTCCCGTAAACTCAATTTCAAAACCACCGAGTGCCGAGTTAAGGCCGGGGCAAAAAGACAGCGATTCTCTACCCGAATATGATGTACTTGACAAGATTTTATACGAATATATTGAGTTACGAAAAGGACCTAAAGAATTGATGAACATGGGGTTTGATGCGGCTTTGGTGGCGAGGGTTTTAAGATTAGTTAACATCAATGAGTATAAACGAGCTCAAACTCCCCCTATCTTGCGAATATCAGATAAAGCTTTTGGTATGGGCCGAAGAATGCCAATCGTGGGTAAATATTTGTCAGGAGTACTTTTAATTTTATTATTACTGTTTGTCCAGTAAATTTGTTGAGGCATGAGAAAGGATATAGAAATACCGGAAGTAAAAGATGTTGCAGTAGCTGTAGTATCTGAAGAAAGTATTTGGAGAAAAGACGATTGGTATGTTTACATGGTAAACATGGGAAGTGCTGTTCTTAAAAATATTTTAGTGGTTTCCCGTGGGTATGGGGAGATTAATAACGAGAAAAAAAGCACCTCTACCCTTCGACAACATTTTGATGAATTGCGTCCGAAAGAATTTTTAAAAATCGAACCAATTATGGAAGAAGTGTTTGGAGTTACAAATGAATACTGGATCAGCTTTTATATTGGTGATAAAATTTTCGACAAACAATATATTTTCTTACCGGAAACAATTAAAAGAGAACACTTCACAAAAGTACCATTGATAAACAAACCGGGCGTCATGATTATTTAACTCAATACCCCATTAACTTAACAACTCAACACCATGAATCAGCAGCTCAATCAACCTTATCAAAAACCAAAAACATTTTGGTCCTCGTTTTTCGGATCATGCCTGGGAGTTTTTGCGGCAGGATTTATCCTTTCAGTTTTATTTTTCATTTTCTTCATAGGATTTATTTCTGCCATAGCAGAAGGTAAAACGGGTGATACAGCTTCAAAAGGAGTAAAAGAAAAATCAATTCTTCATTTAAAACTTGATTACAGTATAACCGATAGAACAGAAAGCAATCCTTTCGAAGGTTTTGATATAGAAGAATTTGCCACCAAACCCGGGTTAATGGATCTTAGAAGAGCCATTCGTTATGCAGCTACTGATGATCGTATCAAGGGAATTTATTTAGACGCTTCAAGTGTTGGTGGTGGAATGGCCACTATGGAAGAATTAAGAATGGAGTTAGTTGATTTTAAAAAGTCAGGTAAATTCATTTATACATACAGCGAATATTTTTCGCAAAAAGGTTATTATCTCGCTTCAGTTTCCGATGGTATTTATATCAACCCAATGGGCGGAATGGAATTGAAAGGTTTAGCAGTAAATTTGATGTTCTATAAAAGATTGTTAGATAAGATAGGAGTCCAGGCCGAAATTTTCCGCCCCACAAGTTGTAAATACAAGTCCGCAGTAGAGCCATTCTTCCTTGAAAAAGCTTCTGATGAAAATCGCAAACAACTAAAAGCCCTCATCAGCGATTTCTGGGATGAGATGTTGGAGAAAATTTCTAAGAAAACAAGTCTTACTCCCCTACAGTTGAATGAAATTGCAAATACAGCTCCGTTTATTGACGAAGACCACCCTTCTTTCGCGAAGTTTATCACCCAAGCAATTTACTACGATGAGTTTGCAGAGATCCTAAAAGAAAAATGTGGAATCGATAAGAAAAAAGATTTGAATCTTATTACAAGCGACAAATATTATTCGGCAGTTAAAAACAAACTTTATAAAAATGGTAAAGAAAAAATCGCAATCATTTATGCCGAAGGTGAGATTGTAGATGGAAAAGGAACTAAAACCAATGTGGGAGGAAATACCTTTGTAAAAGCAATTAGAGATGCAAGAGAAGATAAAGATATCAAAGCGGTTATCCTAAGAGTAAATTCTCCTGGAGGTTCTGCTTTGGCATCCGAATTAATGTGGAGAGAGATTATTTTAACCAAAGCTGTTAAGCCTGTAATTGTTTCTATGGGTAATTATGCAGCAAGTGGAGGTTATTATATAGCTTGTGCAGCCGATACAATTGTGGCCGACAAAACTACTTTAACGGGATCTATTGGAGTATTTAGCGTAGCCATGAACATTCAAAAATTATTGGAAGACAAAATTGGAATTACGTCTGATACCATTAAGACTAATAAATTTTCTGATTTCCCTAACATGACTCGTACATGGAGCGATGAAGAAAGAAATATTTATCAGAAACAGGTAGATAAAATCTATGCAACATTCTTGAAAAGAGTATCTGAAGGTCGTGGAATTCCAGTTGCCAAAGTGGATAGCATTGCACAAGGTCGTGTTTGGACCGGTCTTGATGCCAAAGGCCTAGGATTGGTTGATGTAATTGGCGATATGGAAGTAGCTATGAACATCACCAAGAAAATGATCGGTAGTGAGGATGTGGAATATGTTATCTATCCTGAATACACTGATAAGTGGAGCGATTTCTTTGGTGGATTCTCGGCCAGAGCCTCAGAAGCCTTTGTAAACAGACAAGCCCTTGAGTTTGTAGAATACTATAAGTTCCTTCAGAATGTAAAAAACCTCAAAGGACATCAAACCAGGATTCCTTACGAGATAGAGATTTATTAAGTTGAAGATTTAAAGTTTAAAGTTCAAGGTTTAGCCCTGAGCTTTAAACTTTTCACCCCTACATCATCTCTACATTCCATTTATTTTCCACCTGTATAAAAGCCCGAAAGGCTTGAAAATACTACGTTTTTACAAATCTCGTCCCATTTTAACAAATTGGAGCTTCACTCAAAATATTTATCTTTGGCACCGGGTTTGTTTAACTCACCAGAGAAACTAAAAAAATAAAATATGAAAAAAATTGGATTACTTTTCGCTTTAATGGTTGTAGCCATTACAATGTATGCTCAAACTGGCAACCTGGTTATCTTTTCTGATGAGGGTAGTAAATTCTTTGTGGTGGTTAATGGCCTTAGAGTAAACGATCAGGCCCAAACCAATGTTAGGGTAACAGGTCTAAATGCAGATTATGTAAGTTGTAAAATCGTTTTCGAAAACGACTTAACTCCAGATATCGAAAAAAAGACCATGATGTTGGTTAGAGGTCATGAAGTTACCTATGTAGTAAAGAAGAATAAAAAAGGAGAAACCGTTTGCAATGCATATTCCGATGTAGATTTGGCAACTGCCCCAACTACTAATTCTAATCAGCAAACAGTTGTTTACAATAACGTACCCTATAATGATGGCGTGGTTGTTCGTACTGGTAATGGTACAACAACAACAACGACGACTACTACCACAACAGGAACCAATGCAAATGTTACCAATGCAAATGTAAACGTGGGTGGAGTTGGAATGAATGTAACTATTTATGATGCGAATGACGGAGTTGTAAATGGAACAACAACATCATCAACCACAACCACATCATCAACTACTACAACGGGTAATACCAATTATAACAACGGAACAACAACTACTACCAACTACAATAACAATTGTGTTTATGGAATGAGTGAATCCGAATTCCGTGATGCGAAAAGTTCAATTACCAATGGATCGTTTGAAGACACAAAGAGCAGCACATTCAAACAGATTGTAAGTAACAAATGTGTAACAACAAAACAAGTAAAAGAAATGTTGCAATTGTTTTCATTTGAAGATACAAAATTAAGTATGGCGAAATTTGCATACGCTTACGTAGCAGATCCATCAAATTATTATACCCTTAACGATATATTCTCATTCGATTCAAGTAAAGATGAGTTGAGTAATTATGTAATGAGTAACAAGAGATAATAAATGCGTAGGGTCGGATCATGATCCAACCCAAAAAAGGCGATTCATTGTATGGGTCGCCTTTTTTGTTGGGCTATCGGAGCGCTAACGTTTATTTATCTATCATTCCGATTATAATAGCTAAATTTATTCCACTAAAAATTAATCTTGAAAACAGTCCTCTCTTTTTGTTTCACTTTCATTTTCCTTCAAATAGGGTTTACTCAAAATCTTATTACAGGAACAATAAAAGATAAAGTAACAAACCAACCCGTTCCATTTGCATCTCTGTATGTTTCGATAGGTGGCTATGGCGTTTTAGGAAACGAAGACGGAACTTTTAAATTGGAACTTTCAAAACTGGACAAGAATGACACAGTAAAAATTTCGGCCATTGGTTATGAAAATTTATGGATCACAAGAAGTGATTTGAACGCTTCAAATAACAATGTTTTTTATATGACTCCCTTGGTATATGATATACAAGAAGTAGAAGTAAAACCTAAAAAACATAAATATTTAGGGACGATCAAATACAGTAAAAAGAATTGTTCTGCATTTGCGGGTGAAGATCCAAACTGGAAAGGGAAACAAGTAGCTATAAGAGCAAACAACGAAGAAGGAGTAAAAGTGTATGTAGAAAGTTTTGATTTTTATATTATAAAAAATGAATATGCAGATTCCTTAACTTTCAGAGTAATGTTGTACCAAATAGGAGACAAGGGTCTACCCGGACAAACATTTTTACAAAAGCCCATCATATTTAAAACGAATGTTAAACAAGGAGAAGTATTTGTTGATCTAAAAGAATATAACATTATCCGAACTGGAGATTTTTTCATCAGTTTAGAATGTTTAGAAGAGTCAATGGAATCTGCCAAATTCTGTTTTGCAGGATCGATTAAAGTAGCTTCCTATTTCAAATCATCTGCATTTGGTAGATGGGGAAAAGTAAAAGGAGGAGGGGCTGATTTGAATTTGAAAGTAAGTTATAAGAAGTAGTGAAAAGCATCTTTTATTAAATAAGCCGCCACAAACATTTCAACACTAAACTCATTTAAAGTTCTCTCCTAAACGGTTTTAATACACTCAATTCTCAAAATGATAGGATATTACAATGTTAAATCTTCTGGAATGCTAGACATAGCAGCGGTTTACGGAGCAGGTAGCCCTTGACAAGCGTACTTTAAATCGTATATTTGCACCCGATTAACCCAAGTACCAAAATTATGAAGAGATTAGCCCTGTCCCTATTGTTATGCCTGTTCGTGTCGGGCATTTCGTTTTCACAAACTTACGAAGGTTATATATTTGAAATTGCAGCTCGTGTAAAAATCTATTTACCTGCTAGCGATGTTGCTCAACTTGATGGAACTGATAGATATATTCAAGCAGGAATTTTAGGTTATCAAAAAGACATTGATGATTTAGTTGGTTACATGGATCGTTTTGCCATTAACGATAATGACATGATTACAAACGTTACCCCTACGAATGTAGATGCAGGAGTAAATTATTATAAATTCTATTTAGATCCTTTATATGATGCGAACAACTTTCAATTTATGTTGGAGCATTTTAAAATAACTAAATATTTTGTGGGTGCTGAAGAAAAACCCGTAAGTGGTTTTTCAAATTTCATCTACGCATCTATTAAATCAAAAAAATAAATTTCATTTCACCCTAGTATGAAAAAAATATTTTCGTTTTTAGTTTTCGTTTTATCACTTACCACAATCAATGCACAAACATTTAGTGGTGCAACGGGTGGTATTCCTGATTTTCCGGGAGGCGCTGCTTGTTTTAATGCAAACGTGAGTGGATTAACTTCCAATCTATATTCTAATTATGGTTTAACATCTGTAACTATAAATATAATTCATACCTACGATGCAGATCTTGAAGTGGTATTGATCTCACCAAATGGAATTCAAACTATTTTAAGTTCTAACAATGGTGGTGCAGGGGATAATTATACAAGTACAGTTTTTACTATGGCTGCTGGAACTTCTATTACTGCAGGTGTTGCTCCATTTACCGGAAATTTTATTCCTGAAGAATCTTTTTATGCGCAAAATGTAGGTCAGGATGGAAATGGTACCTGGCAACTTTGTGTTACTGATGAAGTAGGTGGTGATGTGGGAACTGTTACAAGTTGGGCACTTACTTTTGGCGGTGGTGCAACTGGATCACCTGATCCAGGACCAAACCCTGTAGCTACGGATTTATGTGCAGGTGCTCCATTAATTTGTAATTTGAATGGATATACAGGAAGTACGTATGCAACTTACACATGGAGCAGTGCTCCAACAACAGCTGAACCTCGCGGAACTGCACAGCCCCCTAGCGCAGGCTCTTTTTGCGGAACAAATGTAAATAACAGTTCATGGATTCGTTTTCAGGCAAGTGCAACATCAGTTAGTTTAGGAATTAATATTACCAATTGTACTGGATCTATTTCTCCATTAGGAGAAAGAGGAATTCAGTTGGCCTTGTATAATGGTTGTGGTTTTCCATGGACATATTCTCCATCGTTGTTACCACCAAACAATTCTATAGGTCCTGCACCTAATGATGAAAATTTACCAAGTTGTTATGGTGATGGTTTGTATGGAATGCATACACTTGATTTTAATAACCTGGTTGTAGGTAATATTTATTACATCATGTTTGATGGATGGAATGGAAACCAATGTGATTATAACATTACAGTAAACAACGGAGTTCAAGTAGTTGATATTAGTCCATCAACAAATCCTATTTGTGAAGGTGATACAATTAATTTAGTTGCTTCGGCTCCTGGAACATTAAACACATTTACATGGAGTTCGGTTCCTGCATCAACAATCCCATCAACATCAACTGTTCAGGTAAGTCCAACGTCATCTACAGTTTATACGGTTATTGCAAGTGGAATTTGCGGATCACAATCTGCATCTTTACCAATAACTGTTATTCCGTCAGGAAATCCTGCATGGAATACACCTGCATCTGTTTGTACAAATGCTTCATCTATCAATTTAATTTCATTGATTACCGGAACAACAGGTGGATCATGGACAGGAACAGGGGTTGTAGGTTCTACATTTAATCCCTTCGGTTTGGCCGCTGGAAGTTATAATGTTACCTATACAACAGGAACATCACCATGTCAAAAAAATCAAATACATCCTGTTACTGTTTTAGCAACTCCTGATCCAAACATCACGATTGCATCAACAACAAATATTTGTGCATACCAATCAACATTATTAACGGCATCCTCGCCGGTTGGAGGGACTTATACGTGGAGCACAGGAGCAAGTGGAACAAGTATTAATGTTACTGGTTCAGGAAATTATTGGGTGAGTGTATTAAATGCAAACGGATGTTCCGATGCAGATACACAAACAGTGTCGATTACAAATTATCCTCAATCGAATCCTGTAATTACGCCAGCCACTCCAGTAATTTGTAATGGACAAGCAGTGAGTTTAAGTACAACAATACCTTTTGGTTCATATACGTGGAGCACAACTGCAACATCTTCGTCAATTAGTGTAAGTGTTGCTGGGCCGTATTCGGTTATCACGCAAGACGCAAATGGATGTTTAGATACTGCGTTAACAAATGTAATTGCATCTAATATTTCTATAAATATTTCAGGAGATAGTATTTTATGTCCGGGAGAAATTACAACACTTACTGCAAGTGGAGGAGGTGGGTATACCTGGAGTACAACAGCAACTACGAATACAATTATTGTTTCAACACCGGGAAATTATTCTGTTGTGTCGATCAATGCAAACGGATGTTCCGATGCGGATACGGTTACGGTTGGAGCATCATCCATTACTGTTTCTGTGTTGGGTGACAATGTTTTATGTCCTGGAGAAATTTCTACTTTAACTGCAACCGGAGGTTCTGTTTACGTATGGAGCACAACGGCTCTGGGTAGTTCTATAAGTGTAAACGCTCCTGGAAACTATTCTGCTTCTTCCACTAATGCTGATGGATGTTCTGATGCAGATACAATTGTGGTAACCAATTCAGTTTTCGTTCCGGGTTTAATTGGAGATACGATTGTATGTCCTGGAGATAATGTTGATCTTCTTGCATCAGGAGGAAATGGTTATTTATGGAGCAATGTAACAACGAATGCAAATCTTATAACACCAATTACGGCAACATCTGTTTATTCGGTAACAATTTCAAATGTTGATGGTTGTATGGATACTCTTTCAACAACTGTACATTTATATACGGATATTCAAATAGGACCTTTGTTATTACCAGATGGAGACACAACTGATTTTGGAGTTGCAGTTACCATTCCCGTTACAAATAATGATTCTATTACAAGTGGAATTACAATTCTTAACCAACCAACAAATGGAATTGCAATGGTAGTTGGAGCTGATATTGTTTATACCCCGAACACAAATTTTAGTGGATTTGATACTTTGACTTATATTTCATGTGATCCGTTTTGCATAACTCTTTGTGATACGACTATTGTAATCATCAAAGTAAATTCAAATGTGTTGAACTTCCCTGAATTTATTTCACCTAATGGAGATAACAGTAATGATACTTGGACGGTTGGAGATCTTACAGGATTTCCTGACAACGAATTGACTATCATGAATCGTTGGGGAGATGCATTGTATCATGCCCAACCTTATAACAATGAATGGAACGGTCAGTCCAATGTTGGAATTCCGGTAATTACACAAGGAGTAACTGATGGAACTTACTTCTTTGTATTCATTCCGTATCCCGGAGATGAACCGATAAAGGGATTTATAGAAATCAGAAAATAACCGCGATATGAAAAAGATATTTACAATATTATTTCTTTTGGTTGCGGTTGGGAAACTTTCTGCACAGGAACAGCCACACTACTCTTTCTATATGTTTCGTCAGTCGTTGATAAATCCAGCGGCTTTGAGTACGTTCGATAGAATTTCGGGTGCTGGATTTTTTAATGCGCAAATGGTAGGGTTTAAAGGAGCTCCTTTGGTAGGTGCTGTTGACTTTTCTTTTCCAATTGGTAAAACCGGGTTGGTAATAGGTGGATTGGTTCAACAAGATAAAATTGGTGCTACTTATAAAAGCACCATAGGTGTTGGTGTTGCTTACCGAATCAAATTGAATCCCAAAAACTTTCTTGCTTTTGGAATAAATGCGAATGCATATATGATCAATGCTGATTTTACGCAGTTGAATGTAACTGACCCAAACGATCCTTCTTTGGGAACTTCATCGAATACATTCTGGTCACCGAATTTTAAAATTGGAGCCTATTACTTCCGTCAGAACTTTTATTTGGGATTTGCGGTAGGAAATATTCTTACGGTTAATCTGCCAAACTATATGAATCCTGAGCCATCTATCGATGCCCGTTTTCAGGATGTACACTTCTATTTGAATGCAGGATGGCAAAAGAAATTCCATCATGGAACCTGGAAGTTTCAACCATCAGTAATGATTAAAGAAATTGCAGGATCACCTATGCAGTTTGATGTAAATGTCCAATTCTTATATCACGAAGCATTTGGTTTTGGCGTTTCATACCGATCGTTAAACACATTGATGTTCCAAATGAATTATACCCATAAAGATATGTTCCAGATTGGTTATGCATTTAATATGGGACTAGGTTTTGGGAATCGGACAAACTATACAGGTCACGAAATAATGCTTGGATTTAAACTTCCACAAACAAAAAACAGAATTCCTGTTGATATCCCAAGATTTTAATTGAGGCGGACGATGAAAAAAATATTGGTAATTGGGATTTGGGTTTTAGGATTTGGGTTTTCCTATGGTCAAATCTGGCAGGAAGATGTTGCGAATGATTTATACAATAGCAGGGATTATTTTCACGCTATTCCGGAATATGAAAAACTCATCAAACTAAATAAGAATACTGAGTATCTCTATAAGCTCGGGATGTGTCATTATTATTTAAAGGATTATACAAAAGCTCAGGTTTATTTAGATGAAGTAAAGGGCAAGAAGGATGTAATTATAGACGCATATTTATTCGATGCTATTTGTGAGCATTATTTGGGAATGTATGTTCAGGCAAAAGAAAATTATCAGATCTATACAGACAAAGGAGGCGTATGGCCCAATATTTTAAACTATATAAAATCATGTGATTATGCGATGGCTAATCTTGATTCAGTAAAATTATTGGAACTTGATACCGCGAGAATAAGAATTGATGGATTGTATTTAGGTGGAGCATGGCATAAAGGCAAATTGGTTTATTCTGAACCTGATCATCAACATGACAAATCGAAAAAAACAATTTACCCATATTATAAAGTTACCGATGTAGAAGGTGAAGTAGTAAATGATAAAAACGAACCTTTGTTCCATCAATTTTATACAGGAGGTTTAGCTTTTAGTGCTGATGGAAATGAAGTTTATTTTACCAGAAATGAGTCAGACGAAAAATTCATTAAGAGAAAGCATTACACGAAGCATGGAATTAGTTCAACCGGTGTAAATACTTTGGGGATTTACAAAGCAACAGTAAGCCATAATAAATGGACGAACATAGAGCATTTGAATTTTAATAGTATCGATCATTCATGCATGCATCCAAGCATTTCAGCTGATGGAACGAAATTGTATTTTTCTTCGAACAGAACAGGGGGATTTGGTGGATATGATCTTTACTATGTGCAGAAAATAAATGGAGAGTGGGGAGAAGCTATCAATCTTGGGAAATACATCAATTCTTTAGACGATGAAATGTTCCCATATAGTGTAAATGATACATTACTCTATTTTTCTTCTGACGGACATATTGGTTACGGAGGTTCGGATATTTATTATAGTGTTAAAAAGGATAATATGTGGCAGGTTCCTGTAAACGCAGGAAAGCCTTTGAATTCAAGCAAGGATGATTTTGCATTTACCTATGCAGAAGACGATCAGCATGGATATTTGGGATCAGACCGATATGCTGCTCCTGGCAAGGATGATATTTTTTCATTTAGAATTAAACCTGATTTGATTGTTGGTAGGGGAGTTGTTTTGGATAAACTAAGTTTAAAACCAATTCCAGGGGCACACGTAAAAATTCATACACCTGATTCTATTATAGAAGTGATTGCTGATAAAGACGGAAAGTTTGAATGGGATTTCTTCGTGCATCATAAAACGTATCATATAGAATTTAAAGCGGATAAATATGAGCCTGAAGCAATGGATTTTGAAGCGGATACTTCTATCACACTTCATTTGGATAAAAAACTGGAACCCCATTTAGAGAAGAACATGGTATTTACTTTCAATGATATTTTATTTGAGTATAACAAAGCGGAACTTTTACAGGAATCAAAGGAAGTATTGGATCGTTTGGCAGAAGTGCTTTTGCATTCAGGAGCAAAAGTTGAATTAAGTGCTCATACTGATTCCAGAGGTTCGGATAAATATAATTTGACTCTTTCTCAAAAACGTGCCTTGTCTGCTGTCAATTATTTAATTTCAAAAGGAGTTTCCAACGAAAAAGCGGTAGGAATTGGTTTTGGAGAAACTAAATTGAAAAACAAATGCGACGATGGTGTTACTTGTAACGAAGAGGAGCATACGCTTAACAGAAGGGTGGAGATTAAGATTATTGAGGTAAATAGCGTTACTCAGTAGATGACTAACTCCAACTTGAATCAATCAATTGTAATTTATCATCAAACCAACTTATAGAAATATCAAGAAGCAATGGGTTGCTGGTTTTGATCAGATCCAATTTCCAATCTCTTCTCCATTTTTTCATTTGTTTTTCACGGATTATGGCATCTCCAATGTCCCAGAAACCTTCGAAGTATAAAAGATCCATGCAATTCCATTTTTTTGCGAACCCATTGATTATTCTGTTTTTGTGTTCAAACATTCGTCTATGAATATCTGAGGTTACACCGATATACAAAACAGTTCTGTTCTTATTTGAGATTATGTAAACTCCTCCACCTTTTGACATATTTTTTAGCAAATTGAGTTGGCTTAATATGTAAAAAATAAATGAAGAAAAAAACATTATCCAATTTTGTTTTCCTTCATATACCAACGGGTTCCTGCTTTCGCAGGAATGACGTTTCGAAAAGTTTTACGTGTTGGTCCACGACTGTGGCCCAACACGTAAATTAAATATACCGTCACTCCTGCGAAAGAAGGAGCAAGTATCAAGTTGACGGACTATAAATGGTTTTTCCCAATAACGAAAAGAGTACCAAAGCAATAGAACGAAAATAGATATTAAATTAGGGTTAGTTTTGTAGAAGTGCTTAGCTTAAGTTTGAATTTGGGAATTAGTTTTATTTCCGGAGCACTGCCTCAGAAAAAATAGAGGTTTTTAAATCTTGTTTATGTCTTTATCATTCGTTTTCGCAAATAATATTTTTTACTAAACACTTCCACAAAATATATTCCTGGAGAAAGAGTACTTACATCAATACTTGAATTTAATCTTTGTTGTTTTACAATTCTTCCATAAACATCCATAAATCTTACCTGATAATTTTCAATGTCATCCTGGATGGTTAATTAGAGAATATCTATTGCTGGAGTTGGAAATAATTGAAGTTGAAGTAATGGGTTTTCTTCAAAGGATTCAAGGGGTGTCAATGTCTAAGCACCTAATGAATTATAACATTCAACTGGAGGTTACAAATTGTTTCATTCTTTTTGTTTTGCGGGTTTAAGTAAAATTAGCGAAATTATATTTAGGATTACGTAAATGGTAAAATAATAATAACCAATTTCTATATCAGCCTTTAGGGTTTGATTGAATTTTGAATATAGGAATGCCACGAAAACTCCTACACAAAAAACATCAGCCATAGCAAATTTACCGAATGTCCCCATAAAGTTATATAGTTTCAAATTCTTATTGTACATGAATACAAAACTCATAGCAGTTTTTACAATTGGAAGCAAAACAGCAAATAAACCAATAAGCACTCCAACAAAATATTGTTTATGTTTAAACAACATTTGCATGGCTTGAGGAATATTATATTTGGTGGTTGAATTAAATTGTTCGGCAATACTGCCTCCAATTAAATTACCTAAGAATCCTCCTTCACTTGGCATTTGTACTTCAACTTTAATGGTCATAAATGGATAGTAAAGTCCAAGTACCAAAAACACCAAAGAGATGAGAAGTAAAATAAGTCCGGCTGTTCGTTTCATTGAATGAATTTTATTATTCAAATATAATTAATTACAGTCACTCCCAAAAGCTAAGTGCAACAGGGTACCAACGAATTTCACCTAAACATTTCGCTGCGCAAAATGTAAGGTTCAATATATTAGCATCCATTGCACTAAGGCTTCACTCATTTCATTCGTAAAAGCCAAGTGCAACAGGGTACAAACAGCAGTACCCCGGAGGACGGACGGTTAGCCTTGCTTTCTAAGGTTTTATAATAGCGGGCATAACAACCGTCGTTTAGTAGGGCTTAACGGCTGGCCGAAGTATACTGCCAAAGGCCTGGCCTGAGTGGGCTGCGAAAGGGATTGCCGGTGCCGAAGGGTTGCCATTTTTTACAAAAAATAAACGATAAATCCTTTATGACACTCTGAAATTTTACCTAATTTTGCCTAATTTCATAAGCATACCATAGATGGATAAGTTTTCGTACCTGAGCAATGCAACCCCCGAAGCTATTGATGCTTTATACCAACAATTTTTAGCTACACCCGATAGTTTGGAGGAAGGCTGGAAAAAATTCTTTGAAGGATTTGAATTCGCAAGAATTAATTATGACATACAGCCTGGTGGAGAAGTTTCTTCTGAATTTTTAAAAGAGTTTAAGGTAATGGCTTTGATTAATGGTTATCGCCAACGTGGACATCTTTTTACACAAACAAATCCAGTTGTTGACAGAAGAAAATATTTACCAACTCTTGATATTGAAAATTTTGGTCTTGATAAAAATGACTTAGGTCTAGTATTTCAGGCGGGAAATGAAATTGGAATTGGTCCGGCTTCTTTACAAAAGATTATTGATCGTTTATCAAATATTTATTGCGGACATATTGGTCTTGAGTTTTTATATGTACGTAATCCGGAAAAAGTGGACTGGATTAAAAAGCAATTTGAATCTATTTTGGATCAGCCAGCTTTTTCAAAAGACAAACGTTTGAAGATTGTTAAGAAATTGAATCAGGCAGTTGGCTTTGAAAAATTTCTTCATAAAAAATTCGTTGGTCAAAAAAGATTTTCACTTGAAGGAGGCGAAAGTGTAATTCCTGCTCTTGACGTTGCTGTTAGCGAAGGTTCAAGATTAGGAATGGAAGAATTTATTATTGGAATGGCTCATAGAGGTCGGGTGAATATTTTGGCAAACATCTTTAACAAACCTTACGAAAAGATCTTTAGAGAATTTGAAGGATACGTTCACGACGACGAAAGGTTTGATGGTGATGTAAAATATCATTTAGGATATAATAATTCGGTAACCACTGAAGAAGGAAAAAAAGTTGATCTTAATTTATTGCCGAATCCGAGTCACCTGGAAACGGTTGCTGCCGTTGCAGAGGGTTTAACAAGAAGCATTATTGATACCAAGTTTAAAGGTGCTTTCAATAAAGCATGCACAATTGTTATTCATGGTGATGCTGCTGTGGCCGGACAAGGAATTGTTTATGAATTGGTGCAAATGGGAAATCTTCCTGCGCATAAAACAGGTGGAACTATTCATTTGGTAATCAATAATCAGGTTGGCTTTACAACCAGTTATAGAGAAGCACGAAGCAGTACTTATTGTACGGATGTTGCAAAAGTGGTTTTGGCCCCGGTACTTCACGTAAATTCTGATGACGTAGAAGCTGTTGTGAAAGCCATGGAATTTGCGATGAGTTATAGACAGCGTTATAACGAAGATATTTTTATTGACTTGGTTGGCTATAGAAAACACGGACATAACGAAGGTGATGAGCCAAGATTTACTCAGCCTATTTTATACAAAGCGGTAGATAAGCATCCTGACCCTTTCCAGATTTATTCAAAAAAATTAATGGATGAAGGTGTTTTTACTGGTGAGGAAATAAAACAAGTAGAAAAAGAATTCAATAAAATACTTGAAGAGAACCTTGAGAAATCGAAAATGCCTGCAAAAACAGAGCTGAAGTTATTTCTTGAGCATTTATATAAGGATTTTAGACAAAGTGATACCAAAGACTTTACATCAAGTCCGAAAACTGCGTTAACTAAAAAGAAAGTTCAGGAATTAGCGGATAAAATTAATTTTTTACCGGAAGGAAAAAAATTCAACAGAAAAATCACAAAGATTTTTGCAGATCGTGCCGCAATGATCAAAGAAGATCGTTTGGATTGGGCACTCGGGGAATTATTGGCGTATGCAAGTTTGCTGGATGACGGTAATCAGGTACGTTTATGTGGACAAGATGTTGTAAGAGGAACTTTTAGTCATAGACATGCCATTTTGAAACTTGAAGATACCGAAGAGGAATATACACCTTTGAACAATCTTAATGAGAAACAAGCGAAATTTATTATTTATAATTCATTGTTGAGTGAATATGCTGTATTAGGTTTTGAATATGGTTATGCTTTAGGAACTCCAAACGGACTTACTTTATGGGAAGCGCAATTTGGGGATTTCAATAATGGCGCCCAGATCATGATTGATCAATACATTAGTGCTGCAGAGGATAAATGGAAAACTCAAAATGGATTGGTGATGTTACTTCCACATGGGTATGAAGGTCAGGGTGCCGAGCACAGCAGTGCAAGATTAGAACGGTTTTTAACCTTATGTGCTGAACAGAATATGCAGGTTGTAAATTGTACCTCACCTGCAAATTTCTTTCATGCATTAAGAAGACAGTTAGCAAGGGACTTTAGAAAGCCATTAATTGTTATGACTCCAAAAAGTTTGCTTCGTCATCCTGAATGTGTAAGTAAGATGGAAGATTTTTCTACAGGAGGTTTTCAGGAATTGATAGATGACAAGGATGTTGATTTAAAACAAGTAGAAAAATTAATTTTCTGCAGCGGAAAAATATATTTTGAGTTGTTAGATGAAAAAAGAAAGAATAACGTTAAAAATATCGCCATTGTAAGATTGGAACAGTTATTCCCTTGGCCAGTTGAACAAGTACAAGCTATTTTAAAGAAATATGCCAAGGTAAGTAAGATAGAATGGGTACAGGAAGAACCTGAAAACATGGGAGCATGGGGATATATTTTACGATTGTTAAGTAAAGGATATGAGGGAGTGAAAATTGAAGTTGTTTCTCCTCCTGCCAGTGCAAGTCCTGCAACAGGTTCGCCAAAAATGGCAGCAGCCAGACAAAGAGCAGTTATTGAAGCAGCAATTGGTACAGCAGTAGAAGCATAGTATGATACTAGAAATAAAAATACCGATTATTGAAGAAGGAGTTGAAGAATACTTAGTTTCTTATTGGTTGAAGAAGGACGGAAGTGGGATCAAGAAGAATGAAGATCTTGTGGAAATAGAAACTGATATGGATACTTATACAATTCCTGCTGATGAAGATGGAATACTACAGATTGTAGCGCAAGAAGGTGCCATCCTGAAAGTAGACGAGGTATTATATAATATTAGAACAAAATAATAGGAACTAAGTTGGGACAGATGATTATCTGTCCACCACCAATACCCGTAATAAACTATTAGAATAAAAAATTATGATACTAGAAATGAAAGTTCCCAGCCCGGGAGAATCAATAAGCGAAGTTCAAATTGCCCAATGGTTAAAAAAAACGGGTGATTACGTTTTCAAGGATGAAGAAATTGTTTCTGTAGATTCTGATAAAGCGACTTTAGCAATTTCCGCGGAGGAATCAGGAACCTTAGAAACTTTGGCTAACGAAGGAGATATGGTGGCAGTTGGTTCCGTAATTTGTAAAATTAATACGGACGCAAAAGCACCTGAAGGCGCAGCAATAAAAGAAGAGCCGAAAGTTGAGATGAAGACTGAAGCAAAAAAAGAAACGGTTGTTGTTGCTGATGAAAAATCGTATGCAAAAGGAAGTCCTTCGCCGGTGGCTTCCAAAATGATGCAGGAAAATAATATCAATCCTGATAAAGTTAACGGTACAGGTCCGAAAGGAAGAATAACCAAAGCGGATGTTCTTGCATACTTGGCGAATGGATTTGATGCAAGTTCTGCGGCCGGATGGGGCGGAACAAGAGATAAGAGGAATGAGAAGTTGAGTATGCTTCGTAAAAAAGTGGCGGAACGTTTGGTTTCGGTTAAAAACGAAACCGCTATGCTTACTACTTTCAACGAGATTGACATGGGAGCTATGATGGATCTTCGGAAACAATACAAAGAAACTTTCGAAAAGAAACACGGAGTGGGTTTAGGATTTATGAGTTTCTTCACCAAAGCTGTTACTGAAGCATTAAATCATTATCCTGCGGTTAACGCCATGATTGATGGTGATCAAGTAGTTTATCACAATTACGCAGATATAGGAATTGCAGTAAGTGCACCTAAAGGTTTAATGGTTCCGGTTTTAAGAAATGCTGAAACTTTAAGTCTTGCTGGAATTGAAGCGGGAATTAAAGCCCTTGCATTAAAGGCAAGAGATGGAAAATTAACTTTAGATGAAATGACCGGTGGCACTTTTACAATCACAAATGGTGGAGTTTTTGGATCGTTAATGAGTACTCCAATTATTAATCCTCCCCAAGTAGCAATTCTTGGAATGCATAAAATTCAGGAAAGAGTAATGGTAATCAATGGTGAAATGAAAATTCGCCCGATGATGTATGTTGCTTTGAGTTATGATCACCGAATCATTGATGGAAAAGAATCTGTAGGATTCCTTGTTAAGGTGAAAGAAATGCTTGAATCTCCGGAGAAAATGTTGTTTGGCGGTAAAAACCCGAACGAAGTTTTATTAGGGTTGTAACCTAGTGAAACCTAAATGGGGCTCTCGTGTCCTTGTATTCATTATAATACATTATCACACTGGTGTCCCTTTTGCCCAAAGTGGTTTCAGTAAAAATTGATAGAATTATTTCTTTAGGGAGTTTTTCTACTTGGTATTTTTTTCTCATGATAACTGTAAACTTAAAGTATTCATTTGTCTTATCATTGATCTTTAGTTTTGTGCCCAATTTATCCCAGGGTGAATTCTTATCTGGCGTCAAACTATTTCGATATCCAACAATTAATTTATAATCACCATCGTGAGCTGTGTATTTTTTACTTTTCACTTTCAACTCACTACTCTTGATTTCTATTTTGGCATCAATGAATTTCAATTCATCAGCTGTTTTATATGACGAGGTATAAACTAGTTTCAGCAAAATGCTGTTTTTTGTACTGTAGAACTCAAAATTACATTCGGCACTTGAATCAGAAACTACCGGTATAATTTTGTTTTCCCATTCGGTTTGGTTTCGTATGTCCTTACCATTTTATCACCACAAGAGAGTAATGAGATCAATATTAAAGAAATAAGGGCTATTCTGGTTTTGATCATAAAACGCAATTAACGCTTATAAATATATGCTATTCGGTTATATCAGGCTAAAAAATTTTGCTATTATTGTCATATTGATACCAAGAGCAATCATTACAGTTAGAAGTACTATTCTGTTTACCATCAAGCCGAAATACCATTGGAATGTTTTTTTTTCTTTTCTGGATTTAAGAATTTTCGAAATGCCGATAATGCTTAATATCCAGGCAAGCATTATCGGTGCACCAATAAACAGAAGAGTTTTGGATTCATCAAAAGACGTATCAAGTTGCCAGCTGGAAAATGCAATTATTAGCATACAGAGAACTGCTATACCAATTCTGAATGAAATTTGTGAATGAATGGAAGCTTTTATCGTTTGCGTAACTATGTTAAACGATGTACTCGTCGGAATGCTTCACCATATATGCTGGATGTGTGAAACTTGTAAATGATAATAGATAACCATTACTAATTGCTTCTGAATATTGCTTGTATGCAATGTCCCTATATTGCATGGAGCAGTAATGCAACCACTAAGACTTGTTTTCCATCTAGTTTATGAAAAGTACCTAATAGCTAAGGCGAAACTAATGAAATCGAAAATATTCCTTCTCTCTATTTTAATGGGTATAATTACCCAAATACAAGCCCAGTCGGGTATTGACTATTTATGGTCTGACCCTTTTGTGGGGCCTGGAGAGGCAATGGTGGATGATGTAAGCCGTGATCAGAACGGGAATGTTTATGTTGTGGGACGGATGTTTGGTACTGTGGATTTTGACCCAAGTGCTGCCATAGCCAATGAATCTGCTACAGGAAATAACGATTTGTTTTTTGCTAAATATGACTCATCGGGAGCCTTTATTTGGGTAAAACAGATTGACATGGGTAATACAGGTTGGGGAGTAGCTGCAACAAAAATAAAAGTAAAAAACAGTAGAATTTACATAGGAGGTACCTTTCTTGGATCTGCCGATTTTGATCCGGGACCGGGAGTTGCAACCGTTACTGCAGTTGGAAACTTGGGCCCATATTTTGGTTGTTATGATCTTAATGGAAATTATATATGGATTAAAACGGCTGGTTCTCTTAACAATGACCATGTAATGGATATTGAAGTGGACAATGCCGATAATTTATATGTAGGATTTGTGAGTGGAGGAGTAGGAACTGATTTTGATCCGGGTGTTGCCGTAGCTTCTGTGCCAGTTTTTGTGAACGATGGTGTTTTTGCAAAATTTGATGCTGCAGGTAATTTAATTTTTGCAAAATCCTTTCTTTCAACTTTCGGTGGATGGCATCCTATTTTAGACATTGCAATCGATAATTCAAGTAACATTTATATTGCTGGTTATACTGATGGTGGTACGGATATTGACCCGGGACCAGGAATTGTAACAGTAACAAGTACCGGAGTGCCTACAAGCTACGTAGCTCGTTATGATAATCTTGGAAATTATGTTTGGCATGGAGTATATAATGGAGGACAAGTTACAGCTGTAAAAGTGAATACATTAAACAATGCAATGTATGTTACAGGTCTTTATAATACACCAACACTTGATATGGATTTTGGTGGAGGTGTTCAAAATGTAAACAACGGTGGAATGTATGACGGTTTTATGGGTCGTTATGATCTTTCCGGAAATCATGTTTGGTCATTTGGAATAGGAACTGTGAACGATGATTATTTTAAAGATATTGATTTTTACAGAGGAAGTCAATTGGTTGCTGTTGCAAATTTTAAAAGTGTTGCAGTTGATTTTGATCCTGATGCAGGAATTACCCCATATACTACTGCGGGGCTTTATGATTTTACTGTAACCAGATATGACTTTGTAAATCCTAATTTATTTAATTCAATTGCTATCGGATCTGCAGCTGATGATTATACTGCGGCTATAAATACAAATGTTCCGCATAAATCTATCAACGTTGTTGGACAATTTAATAATACTGTTGACTTTGATGGAATGGTTCCAGTACAAAATGAAACTGCGTCTGGCCAGGATGGCTTTTTAGCAGCGTATCGTCCACCATATACTCAGGTAATTAATGCGTACTATGGAAACGGAACATTAGTTGACACATCATCAGCAACTTTTCAACCATTTTGTTATGGTGATTCAGTAATTCTTACTTCTACTGCAGACTTTGGGGCTACTATTTTTTGGTTTGATCAATCAGGAACTTTATTAGGAACAGGATCACCATTTGTATATGGACCTTTAACATCAACTACAACCTTTACCGCAGTTGATAGTATAGTAGGAGCATCTTCTGAAGATTATTGGGGATATAGTTCATCAATTACTATTCCGTTAACCCAACTTACGGTTAACTTAACGGCAAGTGATGATTCAATTTGTCCGGGTGCTTCTGTTGATTTATTAGCACATGCTACAGTTACCCCATCTTTTTTAACCGACAGTATTATTTACTCATGGAATCCTGCCTTAGGAAATGATTCTATGTACACAGTAACTCCTTTAGTCGATACACAATATTGGGTATATGTTGATTATTTTGGTTGTTCGGATTCTGCTTATGTAGACATCACAATCTTAAATGCTCCTGTAGTTAGCATAGTTGCTTCTGATACTTTATTATGTTCTTCAGGAACAGTTACACTTACAGCATCCGGTGCAAATAATTATGCATGGAGCGGTGGTGTTACAAATGGAGTGGCATTTACTCCACCTGCAGGAACCACCACATATACTGTTATTGGAACAAACGGAATTGCATGTGCTGATGGAGATACAGCCAGTGTTGTGATTTCAGTAAGCTCAAATCCTGTTGTTACTATGCCAAATGATACTTCTGTTTGTGGAGTAGTAAATATTCTCATCAATCCATCCGTAAGTGGTGGTACAACTCCTTATAGTTATTTATGGAACGACGCTACTACTGCCAGCACCAATTTGGCAACAATAAGCGGAATCTATTCTGTAATTGTAACTGATAATTTAGGTTGTGCAGATACTGGTGCAACACAAATTACAATCAATTCTGGATTAAGCCCATCCATTAATATGGTAACAGATACTTCTATCTGTGACTTAACGAATATCCTCATAATTCCTGGTGTAAGTGGTGGAGTGATACCTTATAATTATTTATGGAACGATGGTTCATCAAACTCAACATTAGATGTAACTTCTCCTGGAATTTATTTATTAACGGTGATTGATAGTGTAGGATGTTCCTCAGCGGATTCAATAGAGGTGACTGCAAATTGTCCAAGCTTCCTATACATTCCAAATAGCTTTACGCCTAATGGTGATGGTGTAAATGATTTCTTCACTGCTTATGGACGTAATGTTTTGGAATTCAGAATGGAAATCTTTGATAGATTTGGTGAATCATTATTCACTTCCGATTCGATGGATAAAGGATGGAACGGAATGTATAAAAATCAGCCTGCTCAACTAGGTGTTTATGTGTACAAGATTACGTATCGTAGATTTGATACAAATGTTCCTGTTGATTCAAAAGGAAATCTTCAATTGATTAGATAATATTTTTTGTTTGAGTTAAAGAAAAGGGCTGCATGTGCAGCCCTTTTCTTTATGAACGAACTTTTTTTGTTTGGAGGGTCACGGTATTCGCTTCTCTTTTTGGCTCGAACGACCCACGTTATTCCCTACTAGTGCTTCGCACTTCCTCCAAGCTATCCACTTGTACCAAAGTTCATGCTGGGAATTGCTTACATTTGCTTATCAATTATATGAAACTGTCTTTATCTATATTTCTATGTCTTTTTTTTGCGACAAATATGTGTTCGCAAAATTGCCGTTGCGAATATTATTCCAAACAGCAAAAGGAAATTCAGACCTATATAAATGAGGCTAATTATGAAAAGGCGGAAGAATTATTAATAAAGGTAATCGATCAGTCCTCAATAATTTGCAAACTTCAAGGGATTGATGATTTAATTAAAACATATATTCCACAAAAAAAAGTGGAAGAAAACGGAAGCACTGTTAAAGGAAGAATTTCGTTTGATTTCATTGATAGAATGTGATAGTCTTAAATGGATTGGCGATTATTATTTGAATACTGCTATTTATAATTATCAATCGAGTAATTATTCAGTCGCAGTTGATTATTGTTACAAGGCCGTGTCTATTTTTAAGGAGCTCAATGATATTGAAGGGGTTTTGAGGACGAAACAAATTTTGGTTCAAACGCTTAGTTATATGAATCGGGATATGGAAGCGGCGCAGGTGGTGGTTCAAAACTATCAATTGATTATGAGCTCAACGGATTCATATAATAAAGCGGATCATATCAATTGGTTGGTAAAACACTATGATGTTTTTTATAATGCCACGAGAGATCAGGCATACTTGGATACGATGAAGTTGCTTTGTGAAGAAGGAAAACTCATTGCCAATAAATTTGGGAATAGATCGGCCTTGCTTGAAAATCTTTTATCGATGGATATGACCTATTATTATCAGGCAGAATATAAAACAGGGCTTAAGTACCTTGATTCGGCATTGATGATGGCCAATTATAAGATAGATGGAAAACTTTTGGCCCGTATTCATTTGGGTAGGGCTTGGGAGTATATTTCAATGAATAACTTTAAAAATGCCTTTGTTGAACATGATTCAGCTTTGTATTATTTCATCAATTATTATCAACCTTATGAAACTTCCATAGGCTATACAGACGGGGCAGAGATCTATGCATTGGCTGGTGATTATAAAACAGCCTTTGGCTATTATCAAAGAGGAATCTTTATTCGAGATAGTGTAACCTCCGTAAGTACTTCCGATCAAATTGCAGAGCTTGAGCAAAAATATAATAAGGAAGTCAACGAAAGAAGAATCAACGATCTTAGTCAGGAAAATGAAATAAAAACAGCTAAGCAAAAAGTTTCCGATCTGCAGCTTAGGTCATTAATAGGTATAATCATTGTTGTTTTCTTGATGATTGTTATTGCTATTTTTATCATTCGTCAAAGAATGATGAAACAGCGGCAATTAAAAATGGAAATTGAAGAACGCCTCAATAGATCGCGAATGAATCCTCATTTCTTCTTTAATGCCCTTACTTCTTTGCAAAACCTTTCTCTTGACCCAAAGCGTCAGCACGAGGTATCACAATATTTGGGCACCTACTCAAAAATTATGCGACTGACACTCGAAAATACATACCATGAAATGATTAGTATTGATGAGGAGATTGAATATATTGAAAAGTATATGGAGCTTCAGAAGCTTCGTTTCCCAGGGAAGTTTGACTATAAGATTATTATGGACGAAAAGCTCGATACTTATGAAACTCAAATGCCAACGATGATACTTCAACCATTCATAGAGAATTCAATCGAACATGGATTTCATGATATCAATTATTTGGGACTGATAGAAATTAATTTTATGGAGGTTGGTGAAGAATTAAGAGTTGTCATTCTTGATAATGGAACCAAATCAAATAAAGAATCAACCCATTTGGGATACCCGTCGAGGGCTATTCAAATTATTACCGATCGATTGCGTTTAATAAACGAACACAGGCGTTCAAAAGCCAGATTTGAGGTTTTAGAAGGTGTTGATGGTAAAGGCTATTAAATTGTTTTAGTTTTACCCAGTCTAAAAGCAAAATAATGAGAGCCGCAATTATAGATAATGAAGAGCCGGTTAGAAATGCACTTGTACAAATGATTAAAACTTATTGTCCAGCTATTTTGGAGATTAGGGAAGGGGTAGGAGTTGTGGATGGGATAACGCTTATTCATGAATATCATCCGGAGATTGTTTTTTTAGATATGGAGATGGACGATGGTACTGGAGTAGATCTTTTGAAGAGACTGGGGGAATATAAGTTTCAACTTATATTTATTACTGCTCACGAGAAATATGCTTTAGATGCTATTAAAATGAGTGCAATAGATTTTTTGTTGAAACCTATTGTTATTGAGGATTTAGTAGCATGTGTTAAGAAAGCTTCAAATAATATTCTCAACCAAAATCTTCAGCAGCAAATTCAGGTGCTAAAAGATAGTTTAGCTTCATTGAAATCGAATGATGAAAAGATTGTATTAAAGGATAGTGAATCCATTCACTTTGTTCGCCTCAATGATATTGTATATTGTGAGGCCGATGGGCCTTATACAACATTTTTTCTTATCAATAAGGAAAAGATTATTATTTCAAGGACATTGAAAGAATTTGATGACCTGCTAGATATGAAAGGTTTTTTGCGGACTCATAAAACTTATTTGGTTAATATATCGAAGATTGTTAAGTTCAATAAAATGGATGGTGGAGCACTTATAATGGAAAACGGCATGGAGGTTCCAGTTTCTCAACGAAAGAAAGAAGAAGTAATGGCCATTCTAAAGGCATAATAGGGAACTGAGTTTTGGTTAATGAAATCTTATCTGGCGTTCATTAGAAATTCATCATCGTTAAATAAACTCGAACAACTATACTTTTTTCCCCCCGTAGATTTGGTAAAAATGTAATTATGACCAGATCTATTTTTAAAGTTTCCGCATTCCTATTTCTTAGTTTTTCCGCGTCAATTATTAATGCACAATTAAGTCCTGATTGGCTGCATAACGTTGGAGGTACTAATAATGATGGTGTTCTCTCCATAGTTAAGGATGCATCAGATAACGTTTATTCGACCGGATACTTTTCAGGCACAGTTGATTTTGACCCGGGGGCTGGAGTTTCTAACCTAACCTCAGCAGGAGCTTATGATATTTTCATCAAGAAAAACGACATCAACGGAAATCTGCTTTGGGCCAAAAGAATTGGTGCGGTTAATAATGATGTTGCTTTTGATTTGGAGCTTGATCCAGTTAATAATGTTTATTTAACAGGATATTTTCAAGGCACAGCAGTTGATTTTGATCCGGGGGTAGGTACCGCCAATCTAAACTCATTAGGATCATCGAATGCGGGAATTTTTGTTTTAAAATTGGATTTGAATGGAAATTACCAATAGGCCGTACACATGGGAGGCACCAGTTTTGAACAAGGTTATTCTTTAACAGTTGATAATTTCGGCAACGTTTATACTACTGGAATATTTCAAGGTACGGTTGATTTTGATCCAACAGGCGGAATTTTTAATTTATCATCATCAGGAGCTTTTAATGAAGTTTTTGTAAGTAAATTAAGTAATAGCGGTTCATTTATGTGGGCTGCAAGCTTTTCAGGACCTGCAGCTGATGCTGGATATGGTATAGGCCTTGATACTTCAGACAATGTATATATTACCGGTTCTTTTCAAAGCACGGTTGATTTTGATCCTGGAGCAGGAACTTTTAATTTAACAACAACTGGAGGGAAAGATGTTTTTATTTGTAAACTTGATTTAGGTGGAGCTTTTCAATGGGCAAAAAAAATTGGAGGTACATATGACGAAGATGCGAATGCAATAAAAATTAATGGATCTTCATTATATGTTGCGGGGAAATATCAATTTACTTGTGATTTTGATCCTGGAGCAGGTACTGTTTATCAAGGAAATTTTGGGGGAGATGATGCTTTTATTTGTCAATTGGATTTGAATGGGAATTATAATTGGGTAAAAAGTTGGGGAAGTAATTTTTCTGATGCAGCAACATGTATAACTAACGACGGATTAAACAATGTTTTTATAGGCGGTTTTATTGCAGGAACAACTGATTTTGATCCATCGAATCTTGGTGTATACAATATTATTCATAGCACTACCGATAGAGATGCTTTTATTTTGAAGTTAGACAACTTAGGTAATTTTGATTACGCCAGAAGCATAGGAGCAACAGGGGAAGAGTATCCTTATGGTATTATTGCCAACAATGCGGCAGAGGTGTATTTAGGTGGTTATTTTGAATACACGATAGACTTTGATCCAGGCCACTGCAGCAAATAATTTAATTTCTTCAGGAGCAAGGGACGGTTTTGTAGTAAAATATAACCCTTGTACTATTCTTCCGGCACCTGCAAGTATAATTGGGGATTCTTCTATTTGTCAAAATAGTACGAATACTTATTTTGCATCCATTGTACCAGGAGCTATAGGATATAATTGGTCTTATCCTACAGCAGGGGTGAGTTGGACAGGAAGCTCAATAGTTGATTCTATTGTTCTTACAAGTAGTTTTTTTGGTTTAGCTCTTAACGTTACAGCCGAAAACTCTTGCGGTTCCTCTGCTTCTACATATCTTGTAATAAATATTCAAAACGTGCCAACTGTAGTTGGCCCAATTTTAGGTCCTGATATTTTATGTGCAGGAGATACCGCTACATATTCTGCTTCATATGTAGGTTTTTCTACAAATTACAATTGGGTATATCCCTCAGGATGGTCTGGTGCAAATGGCGCTTTCACCTCTCTAGCCACCGCTGCAAATACTGGCGGCATTGTTACTATTTACTTAACTGGAACGAATGATTGTGGTACGAGTCCGTTAGCTTCTTTAGATGTTACAGTCCTGGAAATACCAACCTTGTCAGGATCTAATGTTACCATTTGTTCGGGGTCACAAGCTTTTTTAGAGGCGGGGTCTACAATTGGTAATATAACCTGGCATGAATCTGACACCTCCTCCACTATACTTGGAACAGGAATCAACTACACAACATCACCTATATTTTCTGATACAACCTATTACGTAATGGCAAATAATAACGGATGTATAAATGACCCACGGTATCCAATTCAAGTTTTTGTAAATCCAATGCCTGACGTAACGGTAACTCAACCTTTTGGTTATTTATCTGTAGTGCAAACGGGTGCTTCGTATCAATGGGTGGATTGCGATAACAGTTATACCTCAATATCTGGGGAAAACGCATCATTGTTATTTTTAAACACAAATGGAAACTACGCGGTTGTTGTAGATTTGAATGGATGTATTGATACATCAACATGTACTTTAGTTCAAGATGCCGGAATTAGCGAAACAACAACGTCAAATATTATCGTTTATCCAAACCCATTATTGATAAAATATCAATTGAAAACCTTACAGGTAAGATTGATAGAATTGAAATTCTTTCAATCACTGGTGAGCTAATTGGTTCCTACAGCTTTACTACTTATTTAGATTTATCTGCTTTGGCTGCGGGAATCTACATTGTTCGAATTTATTCTGATAGTGTTATTGTTCAGGATAAAATAATTAAAAGCATCCACAACTAAAGATTAACAAAATGAAAAAAACATTTCATGTTATATTCGCAAGTATTTTATTTATTTCTGCATGCAAAGCACAAACATTAGAGTGGGTAAATGTATTTGGAGGAACATCAAATGATATAATTGCCACAATAGCGGTTGATGCCAATGGGGATATTGTTAGTTTTTCAAGGTTTGCTAATACTGTTGATGTAGATCCAGGGCCTGGAATAACCAACTTTATCTCTAATGGGCAAGACGACTTTTGTATTCAGAAACTCAACTCTTCGGGTGGGTTAATTTGGGCGAAGCAAATAGGTGGAGTATTAAGCGAAGGTACAAATGATATTGTAATTGATGATTCATCAAATATTATTATTTCCGGATATTTCAAGGGAACAACTGATTTTGATCCCGGACCTGGAATTTTTAATCTTACTTCGTTAGGAACATACAGCGATTTTTTTCTGCTAAAAATAAACTCAAACGGAGATTTTCAGTGGGCAAAATCTATGCATTCTTCTCAATTTAATTTTATGGGTAACTTAGCGACTGATGACAACAATAATATTTATCAGGTAGGTGGGTTTTCTGATTCGTTGGATATTGATCCTTCTGCTGTAACGTTGTATATAACATCTGTTGCAATATACGATTATGCCATGTTTATTCAAAAGCTCAACCCCGATGGGTCATTGGCCTGGTACAAAAAAATTGATGAAAATGGAAGTCAAGGCGCCAATGCGATAGTAACAACAAGTAACGCTATATATGTTGCTGGGTTTATTGTTGATACGGTTGATGTAGATCCAGGACCTGGAGTAGTAACGTTCGAAAGCCAGGGTTCTGGTTCTGCTGACGGAATAATTCTAAAATTAGACTTGAATGGAAATTATCTTTGGCACAAACATATTGGAGGACCATCAACCGATGATATCTATTCTATTGATGTAGATAATAATGATGATTTAATTTTAGCCGGCATCTTCACAAATTCTGCTGATTTTAATGTAGGAGGTACTCCATTGGTTAGAAATTCGGCAGGTGGTACGGATTGTTTTGTGGGTAAAATGAATTCGTCGGGCAATTGGTTATGGGTTAACAGCATGGGTGGAACTGGTGCTGATAATGCGAATATTGCGAAAGCCGATCAAAATAATTTGGTATACGTTGTTGGACGGTTCGAAGGAACTTGTGATTTCGATCCTTCCCCTTCCAACGTTGAGTTAACAGCAACCAATAGTTCCTATGATGGATTCATGGCAAAGTATGATGTAAATGGAGATATATTGCAAGCGTGGAAGATTGGAGGACCCTATTTTTTAGATAATATTTATGGATTGGATTTTAATAATAACGCCGAAGTTTTTATCTCAGGATACTTTGGAGATTCAGTGGACTTCAATCCAATCAACGGGCCAGACATCACTGTATCCAATGGTAGTGTCGATGGATTTGTTGCAAAATTTTCATGTGGATTAATGGATGCAAGCATAACACATAGTGCAGACACAATATGGGCAAATGCAGTTGGTGTAAATTATCAATGGCTTGATTGCGCCAATAATTTTAATCCATTCGTTGGAGAAACTAATCAACAATATATTTACAATCAACTAGGTGGTGTTGCGGTAAGAATAAATCAGTATGGCTGCCTTGACACATCGTCTTGTATTAGCTTAGTGGGAATAGAACTGAGTGATTACAATCCAATAATAGCCTATCCAAACCCAACTTCAAGCTACCTAAATTTTAATATTGATGCTACAATTCACAATAAAATAACAATAATGAATCTAGCCGGGCAAATACTAGAAACTTTGGTAAACATAAACTCTGTAAACTTGGAATATTTTGCTTGCGGCACCTACATAATTTGTTTAGATTATTTGAATATTAAAATATATCATAGAATCATTAAGCAATAATGTAAATACTACAGAAACTAAAGTATTGTTATGTTTTTTATTTTGACTCCGCAAGTGCTAATTTAAAGAGTATCAAATATGCTAATGTTGAACCATAACGGTATTGTCAAACGGTAGGTGCATTATTAATTAGAATCCGTTGTACCTGCTTTCATATTTTTGAGGCACCCTCCCACCTTCTTTGACTTGCACTCCGTTTCCTCCGGGGTATTCCCGTCCGACTGGCGTCAGCCGGGCGGACGCTGATATCTCGGAGCATGCAAAAAAATATTCTTATTTTTGATGTATGAATAAAGAGATAGAAAATATCGAAGAGGAATATAAACCGAAAGGCGCCTTTGAATATTTTTTGACACATTGGAGAGGTACATTCGCTACTTTCTTTTTATTACCTATTTCGTTTTGGTTTACCCTTTGGTTAAAGACGCGAAATAAAATTGTTTTCTGGATGCGGTCGGCTCCCGCCAAACACGATAAACGTGTAGCCGAAGTTCAACGTCAAATTAATGAGTGGAGAGAATCAGGTGCGACTGAAAAATTGACCACCGGTAGAAACGGTTGGTTTACGATGAGCGAATTAGTTCCTATCTATAAAAAAACCAATCGTAAGATTTTTCTCAACATGTACGATGTATTGGAAATCAACGAGGAAAAGAAAACTGTTCGAGTAGAACCACAAGTAAACATGGGACAAGTAACTGCGGCTTTAAATCCCAAAGGGTGGACATTAGCAGTCGTTCCCGAATTGGATGACCTTACCGTTGGTGGATTGGTGAATGGATTTGGAGTTGAAACAAGTTCTCATCGCCATGGATTGTTTCAATACATCTGCGAAAGTTTTGAAATTGTAACGGCAGATGGAAAATTGGTTAAATGTAGCAGAAATGAAAATCCTGAAATGTTTAGTATGATTCCATGGAGTTATGGAACACTTGGTTTTTTAGTAGCAGTTGAATTAAAAATAGTTCCAGCATCAAAATATGTTAGGGTTGAATATATTCCATTACATACCCAAGACGAAGTGGTTTCACTGTTTGATAAAGAATGCCGCGATCTTAAAAAGAATGATTTTGTAGAGGGATTGGTTTATGGAAATGACGCTGGAGTAATTATGTTGGGTACTCAAGTGAATAAAGTAGGGAAGGATGGAAAAAGAAATGCGTTGCGTCGTTGGTATAAACCCTGGTATTATAAACATGTAAAGAAAATATTGGATAATAAAAAGGTGGTAGTGGAATATGTTCCACTTCGTCAATATTATCATCGACATACACGGAGTTTATTTTGGGCCATGGCGGAAGTAATTCCATTTGGACATAAAGCATTGCACCGTTTTTTATTTGGTTGGGCGATGGCTCCCCAAATTTCATTGATGAAATATTTCGAAACGGAAACTACTCGTAGATTGCGAGAAAAATTTAATGTGGCGCAGGATATGTTGATGCCAATGAGCAAATTGAAAGAATCATGGAACCATTTTAATCAATATTGGGGATTGGATACTTTGTGGCTATGTCCAATGGCTGTTTACGAGCAACCAAATGGATTGGGATTTTTACATCCGCATAAAAAGGAGGATGGAACCGTTGATGAAATGTTTGTGGATATTGGAGCTTATGGTGTAGGTAAGGTCCCGGGCTTTGATGGAAATTCAGTTCTACAAAAATGCGAACAGTTTGTAATTGCCAATAAAGGTTATCAGGCCATGTATGCCAAAACATTATTGAGCAAAGAGGATTTCCGAAAAATGTTTGACCATTCTTATTATGATGTGCTGAGAAGTAAACTTCCATTTAGTGATAAAGCATTTACAGAAGTGTATGATAAATTATCACGTAAGGCGAGGGTATCGGCAATAGATTATAAGAAGAATAGGGTGCCAACGGATCGGGAGGAAAGGATTCCTCTAGAAAAATAAAACACACGGCCCCAATAGGGGTCGTTTTTGTTTGTGGGAATATTTCATATATTAAGTGGGTGTAATTCGACAGGAAATATGGCAGATTTATTTATGGGGCGGTATTCTCATAAACCCAAACGGCTGATAACTCATGACTACGGCTCTGATTGTTGGTACATGATAACGATAAATACACTAAGCCGTAAAAACTATTTTGGACTGATTGTAACGTCGGACCATGATCCGACGCTACTTCCAACTCCGATGCATCTTTTTGCAACGGAGTGCTAGAATCAAATACCACTGCACTATCCTTTTGTCCAACTGGATACCTTTGTCATTATTCCGAATCATATTCATGGTATAATAAAAATTGCAAATGCGGCTAGAACTAAAACATCCACCAACGTTTTTGGCACGCAAAAATTAAATTACCTTCGGTTGTTGCAAGGTTTAAATCTTCTGTAAAATGAATCGCAAATAAAAATGGACATGATTTTCATTGGCAGAGAAGATATCATGACAAAATTATTTATACCGACGAACAACTTAATCATTGTCGAAACTACATTCATAACAACCTATCTGCCGCAGATTGAAGAGATACCCCGCAACATTGAGCATTAGAAAACCTTGGCGTTGTTGAGGCGAGCAACGTAAGCTACAACAACCCTTAGGTTTATTTTTGCGAAATGAGAGTAGTAAAGCGAATAGCTGCAACGGCAGCAAAAAAAAGACCTTAGAAATCTCTAAGGCCTTTAATAAAATATTTTTTGAATTTATTGTATCAATTTCAACTCTCCAATAATTCTATCTGCATGAGCCATTTTATCTATCAAGAAAATCACATAGCGAATATCAACCGAAATGGTTCTGTTATTGTTGTCGTCAAAATAAATATCCCCAACCATTCCTTCCCAAACACCATCAAAAGCTATCCCTACCAATTCTCCTTTTCCATTTATAACGGGGCTTCCACTGTTACCGCCGGTAATATCTAGGTTTGCAAGGAAACAAACCGGTAAATCGCCACTTTTATTGGCATATTTCCCAAAGTCTTTTTTATCTAATAAGTTTTTCAAATTAGCTGGTACATCAAACTCATCATCACCTGGAATATATTTTTCTAAAATTCCTTTATGAGTTGTAAACCAATTATAACTCATTCCATCACGCGGTGCATAAGCTTTTACCTGACCATAAGTAATCCGCATGGTTGAATTTGCATCAGGATATAAGAATTTGTTTGACTGGAATTCTTTTAACCCCTGAATGTACACTTTCATCAGCTCGTTTCTCTTTACACCGATTTCTAAAATTTGTGGACGATATTGATCACGCAATTCTAAAATATCTAAGGCATACATTAATCCTGCGTCTTTATCAATCGATTCTTTGGTCGGATTGGCAAGAAACGCATTGAATTTATTGCTATCAACCAACATAGTATTGGCAAATACCACTGCTGCAAATTGATCAAACTGATCTCCGTTTCCTTTGGAGCCATCAATTTTAGTAAACTCTGATCTTGTTAAAGTTTTGGCCCAAAAGTCTTGCTCCAAGTTTTTCTGAACCAATCTTAAAATTGCGGCAAGCGCTTTTTGATCAGCCATTCTCGTTTTTTCAAAACCATCGAAGTGACCTACTTTTCCCTTTTTTAATTTCCCAATTTCCGCATCAATGCCTGCTTGATCTCTTGTAGCATCGTTCAACATTCTTTTGATGTCTTTAAAGTTTCTTCCGAAGACTCCAATCTGAATGCCATAATACCCATAATTTAAATATTGGGTGAACTTAATCAATCGTTCATTGTCTTTTTCAAGTTTTGCTAGATCATCCAGAATCGCTCCGTATTTTGGTTTTCTGGTTGCATCAGCATTTACCCAATCAGTAAATCCTTTCTCAAGAATTCTTTTTTGTGATAAGCATGGAGAATGTTTGATGGCGTTAATTGCACCCTCATAATATTTTTGAGCATTCATTAAACTTGCATACGTTCCTGATAAATGTAAACGAACATTAATGTCTTTGTCCATTTCTTCATCCCACATATCCAATTTAGTTTTTAAAACTGAAGCTCTTTCTGGATAATCAATTCCTGTTAATGATTCTATACTACTACTGGTTAAATATCTGGTTGTTCTTCCTGGATATCCCATAATCATTACGAAATCATTTGGTTTTACGCCCTTCAAATTAATAGGAAAGAAATATTTTGGAGTATAAGGTTTATTCGTTGCTGAATATTCAGCAGCTTTGTTATCAGTACCTACATAAATTCTGAAAACCGAAAAGTCGGCTGTATGACGCGGCCACATCCAGTTATCAGTATCTCCCCCAAATTTCCCCAGAGATTGAGGAGGTGTACCTACCAAACGAATATCTTTAAACACTTCGTGAACCGTTAAATAATATTCATTACCAAAGAACATCGATTCTACTTTGGCGGTGTAAGTATTTCCGTTGGTTGCTTCTGCAATAATCTTTTTTATTTCCTCATCTTTATTTGCGGCTCCGGTAACTCTTGCCGTTACGTCCTGCATATAAACCATTATAGATGCTGTTAATCCACGAACCGGAATTTCATCTGAACCATTTTTTGCCCAGAAACCATTGTCCAAATAATTATGTTCGGTAGTACTTAAATGTGCAATTGCATCAAAACCACAATGGTGGTTGGTAAAGACCAATCCCTGGTTACTTACAATTTCTCCGGTACAAAATCCACCAAAATGCACAATACCATCTTTAACGGATGATTTGTTCATGTTATAGATCTGATCAGCTTTAAGTTTACAACCTTCACTTTTCATATTGTTAATCACTTTATTTATATAAAGTGGCAACCACATTCCTTCATCAGCACGAACGGAGATACCAAGAAAAAGTTGGATAAAAAGAAATGCAAAAAATCGTTTCATATTGTGCATAAAAATAAGAGTTTTAAGGGCTATAAAGGTATGCTTTATTCCGAAAAAAGGAATAGCCAAATCAATCGTTAAAATACTTATAATGAGGGTATTGGCAAAGAGTTAGCATCTCTTTATCTCCTCGTGAATCTCCATAACCATAAATAGTAGTATAATCTTCTATTTGCAGAATGGCTTTTATCCTATTCACTTTTTCTATTCCATAACAGTTTGCACTTGATAATTTACCTGTTATTTTATTTTCTTTTACTTCAGCTTCGGTCGAAAGAATTTCCATTCCCATTTTATCACTCCAGGGTTTTACCCATTCTTTTCCTGATGCAGTTACCAGAATTATTCTTTCACCATTTTCTTGATGAGATTTAATTTTTTTAACTGCAGTTTTTCTAATCATTTCAGGCAGCTTTTTTTCGCAGAAATCTTCTCCGGCTTTTTTAAATCTGGAATATTCCCAGCCACCATAAAAATATTTGAACATAAAGATCTTTGCCTTGTCATTCCTAAGCAACTTCATGGCAAATAAAATAAGGATCGGACTCAATACCCCCAAACCTAACCAATACGAAAAACTTCCATGGGTATACTTAATGAATTCAATAAACGAATCTTTTTTAGTGATAGTTCCATCAAAATCAAATATGGCCAGGACTTTAGTTTGTGACATTCGCTGCGTCTTTTTTCTTCTTCTGTTTAACAGGCTTCGGTTTTTTCTTGGTAAGGACTGCTCTTTGATAATTCGTAGGATAGTAAGTGATTACAAAAGGAATTTCTTCATCACCTTTTCCACTTTGAAAGTTGATATCTTTATTGTCACTAATCAACTCCCAGGTTATTTTTCCTTTTTCATAAGTGGTAATGCCATAGATTACGCTGCTCATTACCTCAAATCTCTGGAACATTCTGTTTCCCATTTGAACTTCGTTAATAAGGATTCCATTGTTTTCATCAATTTCATACAATCCCAGGATGCTGTCTTTTTTTAGTAAGCTATATTTTCTTTCATATCTCTCTATTCCATCATCATAAACAATAGTATAGTTCCATTTGGTGGGAGTATCCGTTTTGGCCAAGTGCAATTCCATATTTATTTGATAAATGTGGCCCTTTGGATTTTTAATTTCCAGTATGCCATACCAATCACCTAACCAGTCACCCGGAATATTTTGGGCGCTTGTCGCTCCGGAAAAAAGAAAAACGATGAAAAGTATCTTCATCGCTCTGGTAATTATTTTTTTATCTTTCATGTTGATTTTATGGTTGTCTAGACGTGTCAATGCATGTCGCCACAATTTGCGTTTGAGTCATTTTGAGCACGAGAAGTTGCACGTCTTGACTAATATTTCCTTTTACAAAGTTCCTCTTTTCGCCTGTTCTCTTTCTATGCTTTCGAACAAAGCTTTAAAGTTTCCTGCACCAAAACCTCTTGCACCCATTCTTTGTATAATCTCAAAGAATAAAGTTGGCCTGTCTTCTAACGGTTTGGTAAAGATCTGCAATAAATAACCCTCTTCATCGGCATCCACAAGAATAGAAAGATTTTGTAATTGTTTAATATCTTCCTTCATCATATCCCGGTGTACACCTAATCTTGCTGGAATCTCATCGTAATATGCTTGCGGAGGTGGAGGTAAAAATTCAATACCTCTTGCTTTTAATTCAGCCACCGTTTTTATAATATCATCAGTAGCTACTGCAATATGTTGAACTCCCGGAGTTTCGTAAAAATCTAAATACTCTTCAATTTGCGATTTCTTTTTCCCCTTTGCAGGTTCGTTGATTGGAAATTTAATTCTTCCGTTCCCATTACTCATTACCTTACTCATCAACGATGAGTATTCCGTGGTAATTTGTTTGTCGTCGAACGAAAGGAAATTTACAAAACCCATTACATCTTCATACCATTTTACCCAAACATTCATTTCATTCCATCCAACATTGCCCACCATGTGGTCAATATATTTTAAACCAACCGCGGCTGGGTTATAATCACTTTCCCATTCTACAAATCCTGGTAAAAACGGACCGTTATAATTTTTTCTTTCTACAAACATGTGTACCGTTTCTCCGTAGGTATAAATTCCTGCACGAACTGTTTCTCCATGTTCATCTTTTTCAACGGTTGGCTCCATAAATACTTTGGCACCACGTTTGGTAGTTTCTTCAAATGATTTACGTGCATCTTCCACCCAAAGAGCAATTACTTTTACACCATCACCATGTTTTTGTACATGTGCTCCAATAGGCGAGTTGCTATTTAAAGCCGTGGTAAAAACCAAACGAATCTTATCTTGTTTTAAAACATAGGATACTTTATCTCTTGATCCGGTTTCTAAACCAGCGTATGCATGCGATTGAAAACCGAAAGCAGTTTTATAAAAATGAGCCGCTTGTTTGGCATTGCCTACATAAAATTCAACGTAGTCCGTTCCCATTAAAGGAAGAAAATCCTGGGCACCTTCAAATATTTTTTCCAGACCGTAGTCAACGCTTTTTACTTCTTTGCTCATTGTAATGTTATTAGGTTTTTAAGTGAATAGGTTATTGAGTTTTATTTTATCCAAATAACGTGATAACTCATTAACCAATAATGACCTTGTAAAGGTACAAATTAAGGGTTTGCAAAACATGATTTTTATTGTTTTTTGGGCGGCTTTTCCTCGCCTTACGGGTTCGCTGCGCTCCGCCCTACGTGCCCCCTTCTGCGTCGGGCCTCCAGTCTCGGGCCGCATTGCGTAAGCAATGTGATGCTGACAAATGCGCAGCATTTCGTCAAGACCGCTTATAGATTATATACGTATTTTTGCCAAGAATGAAACAGAAGACTAAAAACTGGCTGTATATAATAGGTCTCGGACTATTACTTGGTATTCTGTTCACCATTGTTCAATGGGCACGAATCCAATGGGTAGTTATAGATAATTCTTTTGAGTTATATGCCATTTTAATCGCCTTCATTTTTACGGGAGTAGGAGTTTGGGCAGGCAATCAATTTATGAAGAGAAGGTTTAAGATCGTTGAAAAAGTGATTGAAGTTGAAAAGACCGTTTATGTAGAATCAAACGGATCTTTTAATAAAGAAGAGTTTGTAACAAAAACCGGTATTTCCGATCGGGAGCTTGAAGTTTTGGAATTAATAGTGAAGGGATCGAGCAATCAGGAAATTGCCGACCAGCTTTTTTTATCCGTTAGCACAGTTAAGACCCATATCTCTAATATTTTTCTCAAACTCGAAGTAAGTCGCCGAACTCAGGCGGTTCAAAAGGCCAGGTCATGGGGCATTCTCTAATAGTACTTTAGTCTTGTTTTGGCGGTTTCTTTCAAATTCATACTTTAGTATGATAAAGATTTGACGGCCTTTTCCTTGGTTTGTGTCTGAATCAAAAATTATCACATGAAAAAAACTATCCTTGTTTACGGCGGAATTGCAGGAGCCATTGTTACCTTAATGCTTATTATTTCTTTCGTTTTTATTGTTCGTATGGTTCCTAGTGAGCAACATGACATGACGGGAGGGATGATTATAGGTTTTACCTCTCAGTTTCTGGCAATGAGCTTTATTTTTATCGCCACCCATTCTTATAAAAAGAACGTTTTGGGAGGGAGAATAAAATTCTGGCCCGCGTTAAAAATCGGGTTGCTTATTTCTTTTATTGCTTCAACCATGTATGTAATTACCTGGATTATTCTTTACCATACAGGTAGTTCAGTTATCATGGAGACTATGGCTCAGCAAGAAATAGATAAACTAATTGCAGAAAATGCCAGTAAGGAACAGATAGATTCAGTAAAAGCACGTTGGGAATTCTACCGGACACTGCCAGGCCTTATCCTATGGACTTACGTAGAGATCTTGCCCACCGGAATATTAATGAGTCTTATTTCAGCCATCATATTTAGCTTTATTGGAAGAAAAAAGAAAAACAATTCCGTAACTCAATAACAATGTCAGCACAAAGACACAAAAACATCTCTTTGTGAACTTTGGTTTTTTAAAAAATACCATAAAGCAATAACATAAAAAAACGAAATTATGGAAACTAAAAAAGTAGTAGGTGTTGGAGGTATATTTTTCAAAACGAAAAACCCACAGCAAATAAAAGATTGGTACGTAAAACATTTGGGATTTAATATAGATCCTTACGGAGGAACTACTTTCGAAGCAAGAAGCGTAGATAACCCAAAAGAAGAAGCAAATACAGTCTGGAATCCATTTAAACACGATACGAATTATTTCGAACCAAGCACCAAAGAATTTATGGTTAATTATCGTGTAGAAGATCTTGAAAAATTATTGGAACAATTAAAATCCGAAGGAGTGGAAATAGTAGGAGAATTACAAGTATTTGATTACGGAAAATTTGCCCATATCATGGATCCCGAAGGAAATAAAATAGAATTGTGGCAGCCGATGTAGTCTTAAGCGTTATTCGTTACTCATTATGCGTTGATACGTTTATACGCGTAACGAAGTAACGAATAACATTTATCTAACAGGCTTCATATTAAAATTATCCACTTTTCTAAAGACAGCTTCCAATGTTTTGCCTCTCAATCTTGATGCTGCATCTCCTTTTTCAATAGCATCTTTTACTAAGGGTAATACTTCACCATACACTTTTAATGTATAATCAAGATCTTCCTGGTTATGCATGTACATCATGTTATGATTTCCTTGCCAAAGAACTCCACGTTTAATCATTTCCTGTTGAAAATATGCTTTCACGTCTAAAGGATTTGAAACAGTTGCTTCTAAAGTAACGGTTGTTCTGCAAGGGAAACCTTTACACTGAGTATGTTGTTTTGCACCTAACCCTTCAGCTAGTTTATTGTATGCATCTTTTAAATAAGCTCCTTTTTTAGCAAGATCTGCCGGAACATTTTTAGATTTCAATTCATTCACAGTTGCTTTTGTTGCAGCAAGAGATAAGGCTTCACCTCCAAATGTTGTATAGAAGAAAACATCTTTAGTAAATAATTCCATCGCATCTTTTCTGCCTGTTAAAAATGCAATCGGCATTCCGTTTGCAACTGCTTTACTAAAACAGGCGAAATCAGCTTTTACACCAAAATATTCTTGTGCTCCGCCTAAAGCAATTCTAAATCCACTCCACATTTCATCAAAAATCAACATGGTTCCATTTGCTTTACATGCAGCTGCTACTTCCTGCAAGAAATTATTTTTTGGTTCATCAAATACAAATGGTTCAAGAATAACTGCAGCAACATCACCATCTAATGCTTCTTTTAAACTCTCAATGTTATTATAATCAAAAGTATAAGTAAGGTCTTTTATCTCTTCAGGAATTCCATTTGATCTGCTGGTAGCAGCTATATAGAAATCGTGCCATCCATGATAACCACAACATAATATTTTTTTACGACCAGTAAAGGCTCTTGAAATTCTAACCGCTGCTGAAGTAATATCAGCTCCTGTTTTTGAAATACGAACTGCTTCTGCATTTGGAATGATATCATGAATCATTTGAGCCACTTCATACTCCAGTTCGTGCATTAAAGAAAAGGTAATTCCCTTTTTAAGTTGCTCGATAATGGCGTTATCAACGGCATCGTAGCAATATCCTAAAGATAGCGGACCAATGGCAGCGTTCCAATCTAAATATTCATTTCCATCTACATCCCAAACTCTTGAACCCTTTCCTCTATCCAAATAAATAGGGCAGGCACCTAATGAATATTGTCCCGGACCTTTAGCCATTGTTGCAGTAACGGGTAACATAATCTGTTTTGCTTTTTCATAAAGCTCCATAGATCTTTTAATACTTGGGTATTCGTTGTTTAAAGAAACGGTATTTGCCATGATGTTTAAAGTTGAATGGTTGAAAGTTACGTATTGAGAACGGTTTTAGGATCGATATAAATCACTTTACCATCTTTTCCGGAAATAGGAAGAAGTTCGCCTTTTGTTGCAGCATCTTCATATATTTTTTTAACAGCTTCTTTAAAAGCTTCTTTTATTTTTTCGTATTTTGAAGTATCAACTGCCATGATTCTTGTTTTTGTATTACTAGTTCTCCATTTTTCTTTTCAGCAATAATTTCTGCGATGTTTTCAGAATTGTCAAAAATAATTGCACCATCTGCTAAATCAAGAAAATGTGTATTCAAATTTACTAAACTTTTATTATACCTTCTTATAATTATATCCTCGGGAATGTTGTGTCCACCTTTTTCTACACGTCTTTTAACTCTCTTAACGGCTAATTCGTAGGATTTTAACCAGAAGTAAAATAAATGGATTGTATATCCGTGCGCCTTTGCCTCCTTAATCAGCTTAACATAACTAATGGTTGATAAAGTCGTTTCAAAAACAAAATCCTTTTTAAGAAACATTAGTTCTTTGATTCTTGTGAGCATAATTCTTCCTGCTTCGAAGGAAACTGATGATTCATTAAATGGAGAAATCCCTTTTGCAATTAAGTCAGCATTTACAAATTCATTTGATTCTAATATATCAGGCAAGATAGAAAAAGCACAAGTTGTTTTTCCTGCTCCGTTGCACCCTGCTATGATATAAATATTTGGCATTTATTCGTCAAATGTATTTTCTACCACTTGTGATTTTGCTTTTGCAAGATCATGGTTAATTTTTAGGTGATCCAAAATTTTCGCTGCCATTTTTTCACCTGTAAACCCTTCGTATTCTAAAACTTCACTTAGGAGCCCGGGTTTATACCAGGTTTTTAATGCGATGGGTACTACGTCAGCAGTAGTTTTATTTTTCAAGAAAATCTCCGCAAGTATCGAATATAAACCTCCCGTTTGAAAATGATCTTCAATGCTAACTATTAATTTAGTATCGATGGACGTTTGTAAAATATATTTTTCATCTATCGGCGATAATGATCGCATATTGGCTAAACCAACATGCAAACCGTAAGATTCCAGAATAGTTTTTGTTTTTAAAGTTTCTTCCAACATCATTCCATAAACCATTAAGGTTACATCTTTTCCCTGGGATATTACTTCTGCTTTTCCTATTTCAAAAGGAGTATGTTTAATAACTGCGGCTCTTGTATTTGCTCTTAAGTAAACGGGAGAATCATTTTTCCAAATAGATTCAAGCATTAAAACCATGTCTTCATTGTCCGCAGGGGCAAATACCTGCATTCCGGGAATTCCTCTCATTAATGAAATATCTTCAATAGCTTGATGTGTTGGACCATTTCCATCACTTAAAAAACCCGGAACAAAGGCAGTAAGTTTTACAGGCAAACCTGAAATGCCAATATCTGTTCGTATAAATTCAAAGGCACGCATGGTTAAGAAGGAAGCTAAGGCGTGTACAATTGGTTTTCTTCCACGTAAAGCTAATCCTGCTGAAGTTCCAATCATTGCTTGTTCGGTAATTCCAGTATCAATAAATCTCGGACCTAACACCGCAGGTAAGTTTCTTATCAATGCCCTGTTTTCGGCAGTAACAACAACAATGGTTTCATCGGCTACAGCCAAATCTTTCAGGTACTCTTCGTAACTCGTGTATTGCATGGAACAAATTTACAAAAATTTCATGAAAATGTCCCTTGGGAATCGACGGTTATTACAAGAAGGGAGTATGGAGCAACAAAGCTGCTCCATACTCCCTTCTATGTTTTTGCAACGCTCCCCAGCTCCAGCTGGGGTCTCCATCCAGTATTACGAAAACGACCACCAAAAAAGATTTATCGGAACACCGGAACCGGGCTCATGAACACCTTATAGAAATACCCATAAGGGGAATATAAGCCGCCCCAAAAATATTTTAATAAAAGGTCCCCATTACTTCAATAAAGGCCCTTCCAAAATTATAAAAAAGGAAACAAATAATCGTGAGTTCAATAAAGACAATCGACAATCCCCCGATCAAAATTTTCTCCAGTGAACTCCGAGTTTTCTGATCCTTCGTTTTTTTCCAGCTGGAATAGCTTAACAATTGCACGATGCCAACAGGCAAGCAAAATATTATGCAAATACCAATAATGAGTTTATATTTTTTGCTTACCATCATTCAGCTGCATATAAGTATAATTCATGGTAGAAGGGCACACCGCTTTTTTTCATGATACATTTAAAAGTACCCCCTATGAAATTAAAAGGATATGGTGAGATAATATATTTACCATTTAAATCAGTAAATGCTTTTTTATCTATAATAAAATCTGGCCTTCCGGAAAGGTCAATATCCACATTCCTAATCCACCTAAATCCTAAGGTCGAGCTTAGAACATAACAACGGTTCCCCCAACCATCAAAATAATTTTTGATATTCTCGTTTCGATCCAGCTCTGCTGCAAATATTTTTCGAAATTTATTTTTATAGTTGAGATCGTAAACCGACTGAAGTCCATCAAGCGTATAGAATCCATTATATTGTAAAACGGAAGGACTCATGCCAATACAGGCTACTCTATATGTTGAAGGATCTTTTCCAATAAGAGTCTTCATTTCCCCTAATTCTTCGGTAATCATATACTCATTGAATCCCGGTAAATGATATCCTCCTGTTATTCTTCTGTAGTTATGTAAGAGCTCATCGTTTCCAAATCCGGTTGTAAGTAAAATGGTAATGATGCTTATTGGAATTAATTTCTTTAAAAATTCGGTTTGCTGCATTTCTCTTAGTATCAATGCCAAGCCGGCAATCCATATAACCGGTAGCACAATGTTGAATCTGTTGAGTCTAAATGATTTTATAAAATCTATTTTATCAGCCGTAAAAAATTCGAAGGAATTATAAAAGGCCTGAAACAAAACGATAGATATAACGAGAATAAATAACTTTTTGAATAAGGGGTGTCGCTTATTGTGCACTATAATTCCCAATATGAGTATTGGTAGAGTTAGCATAGTACCAACATGATAGTGCACTGTAAAAAACTGATGCACAAAACCTAAAATTGAAGCGCCCAAGTCAGGAGGCTCCAGTAAGTGCAATTGATAAGCTGTTCGGTGCGACACAAACCCATCAGGTGCTAAAAACATAAGTTGAAAAAGATTATAATTGACAATGGCATAGGAAACTGATAAAACGGAAATTCCAAGAATGTACTGTGAAAATATTCTGTTGTATTTGATGAGTTTATATGCCCAAAACATTCCCAGGAGCATAAGCAGTGGAACACCCATCCAAACCAACGATGAGTATAAAGGAAATAGAATCAATAACAGGTAATGATAATATCTGGCTTTATTCTTAAGAGCAAGAATAAAAATATGAATTAGCGTAGGTTGGCTCATAACCGATAGCCCGAACGGAGAATAAACAGGAATCAAACTAAATATGAGTGAAACATAGATTACCAACCACTTGTCGTCTTCTTTTTTAAAAATATGAGTTCTTAAGAAAAAGAACATGGCAGCAAAACCGATGAGGTGTACCATCATGTAATTAATAATATAACTCCAATAAATACCAAAAGCTTTTACTAGGAGCATCATCATGGAGATGCCGGTAGGCATGGCGGAACGGGGAAGCCCGTTCATTATCTGATCAATTTTTGTATCTGGATTAAAATTTAGAGCGGTATTGGTTCTGTCGAGAATATCGAGCCAAATCCATTCACCTTCAAGGGTATCGTGGATTCGAATATAAGCATCTCCAGGGGAAATAAGGTAGGGTAAAAAATGAAGTATAAAAACTATTACTGTAAAGAGCCAGGCAGTTTTTGTTTTAATACTCATTTGCTATTTGGATACCTCCCGATTTATGGATCAAGGTACGATAAATGATCAAATTCAGACATTTTGAGACCAAAATATCCCTTTTAGCATAGCGTTATATCCCATTACATATATGCTGGAATGAATATTAAATTAACTTTGCTGGCTTTTTAATTATGACACATTCACTAAAACGAAATGTAATTGTTAGGTCGGTAATTGCTCTACTCGAGATGTCGGGTATATTAATTGCTAAAATTACACCACTTCGCTTAGTTTTATTGTTACTAATAGCAGGGGAGATCCTTGCATTTAAATACATCCCTTTTTTAAGCACGTATCATTTTTCCATTTGGTATGCTGTAATCTGGTTTGTTGTTAGGCAAACATTTCTTTTTGGCAGTTTTACAAAAAATGGATTGACTCCAAGAATGAAGAGATTATGGGGCGAACAAAAAGCGGGAGAAATTTATATGCTTATAACTGCATTTAGTTTTTGGTTTAGAGCAAGAAGCTATTCACTTTTGCTCAAGCATACCGCTTGGGATCTTTTTCCTCAGTTTAAATCTTACTTTCCACCGTTATTTGAGGTGTGGGGAACTGAAATAAATATTCTGGTGATTATTAGTTATGCATTAGCAATCTTTGGAATGGTTATAAATGTTTGGTGCTTTTTATTGATAGAGAGAGGTGCATATTACTACATGGATATGTTTTATGGAAGATTTCTTACCGACTTTAAAAAGGAAGGACCTTATAAGTGGTTTGCAAATCCTATGTATGGGGTAGGGCAGATTCCTTCTTATGGAGTAGCTTTGGCGGCAGGGTCAGTTAGCGGAATTATAATGACAGTTGCGCCAATCAAGTTTGCGCCTATATATTTTACTATGCGTTAGAAAAACCGCATATAAAGCGGTGCTTAGCTAATTTGAAAAAGTCTACCAACGTAAAGAAACCTAGTGTGACTGCTTAATCAATTCATTGCGATAAGAATTCAGCAACTGAGATTTTGAGATCATTCCAACAAAAACATCTCCATCTAACACCGGTAAACTCCAAGCGTTGGTTTCATCAAATTTTTTCATTGCATCTACCAGATTCTCGCTTACTTGAATAATGGCGTCGGGAGCCTTCATGAAATCGTTTACATTGTAATTTTTGGTTGGGTCCATCATTACTTCTTTTAACTGATCCATGATGATTATACCACGTAGCTTTCTGTCTTTTGAGATAACCGGGAAAATATTTCTATGCGATCTTCTTAATGCAAGCATAATTTCTTTTTCTCCATCACCTTCGTATAAACAATATGCTTTTTTATCTACCAAGGTGTCAAGAGTAAGTACCGATAAAATATTTTTATCCGCATCTTCACTTAAGAGCACTCCTTTTTCTCCCAGTTTTATGGCCGTTAATGATTGAGGTTTAAATTGTCGAACAAAAAAGTATGAGATAGACGAAACGATCATTAATGGAATAATTAATCCATAACCACCCGTAACTTCCGCAATTAAGAATATAGCTGTAATAGGCGCATACATTACCCCACTTAAAATTCCACACATTCCAACAAGGGTAAAGTTTGAAACAGGAAGATTTCCTACCCACGGCAAATATTTTGATACATAGTTAATGATACCTGAAAAGAAAAATCCGAGATGCGCCCCAACAAATAATGAAGGTGCGAAGTTTCCTCCGTTTCCTCCGCTGAATATGGTAACTGAAGTCGCAATTGATTTAACAGTGCCAATTACACCAATCATTATAATAATAAAAAGTTCATTGGTAGTCCAGTCATCCCAGATCCCGTTTTTTAAAGTTTCCTCAGGATGATTGTTTGCCAGATTAGCAATACTGTTGTAACCTTCACCAAAAAAGGATGGAAACAAAATACAAAACCCTACAAGGATAATTCCACCAATTATTGCACGGTAATATCCTTTCGCAGTAATTTTACCAAAGAATTTTTCGGAAATATTAGAAGCTCCTGCGTAAAAAAGAGAACATGCGCCGCAAAGTAAACCAAGAATAATATAATAGGGAGTATTGTAATAATTAAAAACTTGCTGTTGTGGGAATGAGAAAAGAATATTTTCGTGTAAAACTATTTGGGTAAACAATGTTCCGGCAACCGAAGCAAGAATAAGAGGAATGAATTCGATTACTGCAATTCCGGCAAGAATTACTTCAATAGAAAACATCACTCCCGCAATGGGTGCATTAAAGACTCCTGCAATACCTGCAGCAACTCCACTGGCCAATAAAAGTGTTTTATCCCTATAATTTAATTGATATGCCTGTCCGAAATTTGAACCAATAGCCGCACCTGTAATTGCAATAGGAGCCTCCAATCCACTACTTCCTCCTAAACCAACTGTTATAGGTGTGGTAATTAACTGCGACCACATTTTTTTTCGCGGCACATCACTTCCTCCTTTGGCAACACTAAAAAGAATATTCGAAAGACCTTTACCGTCTTCTCCTTTTAAAATTGATTTTATTACCCATACGGTTAGAATAATTCCCAAAAGAGGGAACGAATAGAAAATTATTTTTTGAAGTATCGGAGAAACGCCCCAGTCATTGTGGGAGAAAGTGTACATATAATGTACAAGTGTCTTCATAGCAACCGCAGCTGCTCCAGCAGTAAGTCCTACCAAAATACATGAAACAATCATGAATGTAGTACGGCTCATTTTTGAACGAAGCCAATGCAATGGTACCCGGTGTAATGATAAAAGACTCATTTGAGAGCCGAATTTACTATTTTTCCTTGACAGGGGGTAAAAAATGTCACTCAACTGCAAACAAACACTGTTCGCTATTCTGGCCTAGGTTTTATTGAAATGTGTTAATTGCCGAGATCATTGGGGTAAAGCGGGTCTCAATGGAATAGTCCCAGCATATTCTTGGCATTGTTTTGATTCTTTGCATGCTCTTCATTTATTCAACTATTATCTACCAAAAGGCAATTCATGATTCATCGGTGGGTGATGAAACATTTGAAACTATATATTAACAGGTAATCAATTTTTTGCTTGTACAGTTCATAGATATAGATTGTTCTGGATTTTCAGAAATCCTATTAAAAGAAAAATGCTCTGGCTAAGAGCAACAGCATCTTAGGATATTTCGCAATTCTTCTATACTTTTTTGTAGAGACTCTTGCATTTTATTTACCAGATATTTGGGCCTTTGATCAACGACCTATTTTATGGGGGCAATGCCAATTTGGTGAAAGATGTATGACATTTTTCGTGAAAAATATTTGCGTGAAACGCATAGTTAGGGGCAGTGTCTCTCGTGATCCGCTGTTTACCACATGGGGATGGAGCATCTATGACTGACGCAGCGACTGGTCATCATCATGACATTCATCGTTATTGACCGGGGCTGCTTATAGAATATTGAAGCTTACGTTACCGAGCTGTTCGCCCGGGGTGGTGGAGGCACTCCATTTATCTTTTTTAAAAGTCTGCCAGCTTCTCTTTTTTCCTTTCGCTTACTTAGCCCAAGCTGGATTATATCAACAATGAAAGAAAATGCCATGGCAAAATAGATATATCCTTTCGGGATCTTAACGTCTAGCGCTTCTGCAATCAATGTAAATCCAATAAGTATAAGGAAACAAAGAGCCAGAATCTTAAATGAAGGATGTTTTAAAATAAAATTGCTTATTGGTTTGGCTGCAAACAACATGATGATTACGGAAACTCCAATAGAGACATACATAATCCAAAGAATTTCAACCATTCCTACAGCGGTGATAATAGAGTCAATAGAAAAAACAAGATCAAGTATAAGCACTTCAGCTATTAAGCGGCCAAAAGTGCTTTTCTTGGTTTTGGGACTCTCATTTTCATGTGATTCGGTTTTTGTGTAAATCTCCTTGGTTCCCTTATATAATAAGAACAACCCACCGGCAATCAATATTAGGTCTTTTGCACTTATCTGAATCTTGAATACAGTAAATAAAGTTATTTCCAAGTGCATTACCCATGCTACAAGTGATAACAAACCAATTCGGCTTACCATGGCAAGACCAATGCCGAGAAGTCGGAATTTATTTCTTTTGTTTTCAGGAAGTTTTTGTGAAAGAATAGAGATGAAAATTATATTATCAATACCAAGAATAATCTCAATAAGAATAAGGGATAGCAGAGGAACGATAATATCAACAAAAAGCATTTCTTAATTCAGTATTTTGAATAAATATACGAAACTCCTAAGATTTTGTTATTCAAATCAAGCCCTTAATGAATACATTATTGTTTTTTCACATTTAGAAATTCTTTGCAGAAGCAATTTTTTAGATGATCATTTATGAGCCCGGCAGCCTGCATATAGGCATAACAGATAGTTGATCCAACAAAGGTGAAACCTCTTTTTTTCAAATCTTTACTCATTGCGTCGCTTTCTACTGAAGTAGCCGGAACATCTCCTGGTGTTTTCCTTTTACCATCAATAATTTTATTTCCTGTAAACTGCCAGATATATTTATCGAATGATCCGAATTCTTTTTGAAGTGTAATAAATGCCTTGGCGTTTTTTACACTTCCCGTAATTTTCAATCTGTTTCTAATTATTTTTTCATCCAGCATGAGTTTCTCAACCTGTTTATCTGTGAATTTTGCAACTTTATTCACGTCAAAATTTGCAAATGCCTTGCGAAAGCCTTCTCTGCGATGCAAAATTGTTTTCCAGCTGAGTCCAGCCTGAAACGCATCTAATACCAAAAATTCAAAATGTTTAGCATCGTCATGAACGGGAACTCCCCATTCATCATCATGGTAAGCGATTATTCTTTCATCATCTCCGGGCCAGGTGCAACGGATTGGTTGTTTTTTCATATGGTACTTATTGCTTGTTAAATATTTTGCCACTAAACTAAAATACAAATTAAAACGAAAAGTGCAAGATTTATTTTGGTTCAACAGTAAATCATGTATCTTATACTGGATATTTTGTAATACCCACCTCAGTCGGGGGCTCTATCTTTACCAACAAAACATATAATGATAGTAGCTAAAAAATTAGGCATTTGTATGGATCATGCAACAGCTCATTTAATTGAGTTTACAACAGATCCTATTGAGTCAAAAAGTATTGACTCTAAATTTACCAGAGAGGAAAAAACAGATACCATGGGCAGAAGTGAACATGTGATGCACAATAAAGAGCAGCATCTTCAGGCCGAATATTATAAAAAACTAGCTGAAGTGATTAAAGGTTACACTCATGTAATTTTATTCGGCCCAACTGATGCCAAAACGCAATTATTGAATATTATAAATGATGACCATCATTTTTCAATGATTAAGATTCGGATAAAACAAACGGATAAGATGACAGAAAATCAGCAACATGCTTTTGTGAAGAATTACTTTACTGAGTCTTAAAATATTGTACAGTTTAATTGAATGATTTTTTATTGCACATGCTCAATCATCAGCAATCATTTTCAAAAAGTGAATCAAATACATAGTTAGAACAATATCAAATACATAGTTAGAACAATTAAGCCTTTTTTGAGTGGAAAGGGAGTAAAGCCGCCATGAAGTTTCTGATCAGAACGTCGGGATAAAAAATTATTCGAAAACTGAATCTTAAATTGCGTATTTATATTAGCATCCTTCCTGTACCAAAATTGCGTAGAGTATGTGGCCTGAAGAAACTATATTGTATCGCATGAAATCGTCTTTAGCATTTTTAGTAGGAAGAACAAGCTCCCAGTTTTTACCAAGATCTGGCGTACGTGAAATTCCATTTTTATGAGTGCAAAAAAGATACTCGCCGGCTCTTTCTATATCGAACATTTGTTCATCGGGAGCAAGACCAATGTACGTATATTGCCATGTAGCGCCTCCATCAGGTGAAATAACAAGATTAGGTGGATTGGTAGAGGAAGTAAGCCATTTCGTATTTGCAGGTGCTGTATATGACGGACCCGCCACACGAATTGCCACGAAGCGGTTTTGAATAATACTTAAATTATAAACGCTGCCCTGATCAGCAAAAGATCTGCTCCAGGTTTCTCCGTTATCTGTTGATTGAATAATTCCGAACGAGGTACTCGCAACAGTTAAATTTTCATTGGAGACAAGAGTGTTGGCCCAGCATCCGGCAAAAACATGTTTCCATTTTTTACCATCGTCAGTCGTTCTGAAAATGCCTTTAGGAGATGCAACGAAAATAGTTCCTTTAGGTGTTTCTGAAACAGCATGAACGGTTTCTTCTTCCAAATTACCATGCATGGGCTGCCAAATATTGGTGCCTTTTGCTCTTCTATAAAAACCATTTTGAAAAACGGTTACATAGATTCCTGAATTTCCCTGGTAAATTCCATTGATGAAATCAACACCATTAGTACCACTAAATTCTTGTAATTCCCATTTAGAATTTGTAGAATTTCTCAGAAACAATTCTCCATCTCTAGTTCCCAAAAACAATTCTCCATCATTGGCAAGGGAAACATTTAGCTGCATGCTATCCGGCAATCCGGCACTTACATCGCTTCATGTTTTTCCTCCGTCAGGAGATTGAAATACCGAATTCCCATTTTGACCAACAGGGATTCCGTAAAATTCAGACTTATCATATGGTTGTGCATTTGCTGATGTGATAAACAAAAATGCGAACAGAAATAAATGGATTGTTTTCATAATCTACCTTATTGATGATACAAAGGTGGTTCTTATTTATATGAAAGGCTGTTAGTAAGGAGTTATTAGGTAGTTAATGACTTGTTATTGGTGTAATTATTTGTTCATCTTCGACAAATACATTTTCTCGTAATACTGCTGGTAATTACCCGAAGTGACATGATCTAACCATTCTTCATTGACTAAAAACCACTCTACCGTTTTTTCCAATCCTTCCTCGAATGTAACCGATGGTTTCCATCCTAATTCGGTACTGATCTTTGTAGAATCTATTGCGTATCTTCTGTCGTGACCCGGACGATCGGTAATATATGTAATGAGTTTTTCTGATGCACCCTTTTCTCTTCCCAACTTTTCATCCATGATGGTGCAGAGTAATTTAATGAGTTCTATATTCTGCCACTCGTTAAATCCTCCAATGTTATACGTCTCACCCGATTTTCCTTTATGAAAAATAGTATCAATCGCTATTGCATGATCAATTACATATAACCAATCACGTGTATATTTTCCATCACCATATACAGGCAATGATTTATTGTTTTTAATATTATTGATGAAAAGTGGAATCAATTTTTCAGGAAAATGATTCGGACCATAATTATTGGAACAGTTACTTACAATTGTTGGAAGATGATATGTATTTTCATAAGCCCTTACAAAATGATCACTACTTGCTTTTGATGCGCTATATGGACTTCTGGGATCGTAAGAGGTTGTTTCGGTAAACAAACCTGTTTCTCCTAATGAACCATACACTTCATCCGTTGAAATATGATAAAATAATTTCCCCTCTTCTTTTCCTTTCCAGGTATCCTTTGCTGCATTTAATAAAGAAACGGTACCTAAAATATTGGTTTGGATAAATTCAAGTGGGTTTTCAATACTTCTGTCAACATGACTTTCGGCGGCTAAATGAATCACCGCATCAAATTGCATTTGATGAAATAATTCTGATACCAATTCCTGGTCACAAATATCTCCACGTTCAAAACGATAGTTCGGTGATGCTTCAATATCTTTTAAATTTTCTAGATTACCCGCATAGGTTAATTTATCAAGATTGTAAATTAGATATTGCGGATATTTTGTAACGAATAATCTAATTACATGCGAACCGATAAATCCGGCGCCACCGGTTATTAGTATTTTTTTCTCAAACGCTTTTGACATGACTTTTTAATTTACGTTTCTTATTGTTATCCTTTAAAGGACAAAAGGCAAGCGTTGCTTTACAACGCAAATGGCAAAAAATAAAAAAAGAACTTATTTAGTTTTTATTTTTTGCCATTTGCGTTTTGAACCTACAGACTCCAATAATCTAAATCCTTAATTTTTCCTCTATATAAACTCTTCAAATCGGCAAGAATTCCTACTTCTGTCATCATCACTTTAAAATAAGCTTCATCGTAGCTTTTATAGATCTCATGTGAAACGGCAACAATAACAATGTCGTATTTTCCTTCAGCCTTATCGGATAGTTTTATTTTATACTCATTTAAAACCTCGTCTTTATCAGCTAATGCATCAATAATATCAACTTTTACCCCGAAAGAAGTTAGTTCATGATATACATCGTACACCTTTGAATTTCTTATATCCGTTACATTTTCTTTAAATGTTGCACCAATGATTAATGCTCTAGCAGTAGTTGGTTCTTTTCCTTTGGAAACTAATTTTTTTACAAGTGTTTGCGCAACGTGTTCACCCATGTCATCATTGATCTCACGACCTGAGTTAATTACTTTCGCGTGAATACCAAGTTGCGAAGCTTTGTAAGTAAGATAATAGGGATCTACTCCAATACAATGTCCCCCAACCAAGCCGGGATAAAATTTTAAAAAATTCCATTTTGTTCCAGCCGCTTCCAATACATCGGCTGTATTTATATCCAACTTGTCGAAGATGAGAGAAAGCTCATTCATTAATGCAATATTTACATCACGCTGAGTATTTTCAATAATCTTTGCTGCTTCGGCAACTTTAATGGATGGAGCTTTGTGCACACCTGCATCCACCACCATTTTATAAACATTCGCTATTTCTTCCAATGCAGTATCACAACAACCTGATACAACTTTGATCACATTTTTTAAAGTATGGTCCTTATCTCCGGGATTTATTCTTTCTGGAGAATATCCTACCATAAAATCTTTTTGAAATTTCAATCCTGAAATTTTCTCGAGCACAGGAATACAATCCTCTTCGGTACAACCCGGATATACTGTTGATTCAAAAACTACGTAATCTCCCTTTTTTAATACTTTTCCAACAGTTTCAGTGGCAGATATAAGTGGATTTAAATCGGGCCTTTTATATTTATCAATAGGAGTTGGAACAGCAACTATAAAAAACTGAGCTTCTTTTAATTCATTTAGATCATTTGTAAAATGAATATCACAATCACCAAATTCCTCTTTTTCTATTTCTTTGCTCGGGTCAATTGATTTTTTTAGAAGGTCAATTTTTTTTTCGTTAATATCAAAACCAATTACTTTAGCTTTTTTTGCGAAAGCAAGCGCAATAGGGAGACCCACATATCCAAGCCCTAATACGGCAATCTTATTTTCTTTTTTCTGTATCTTATTGAACATAAGGATTGGATTTATAAATTCTTTCTATAATCTCAACAACCTTCAAGCCTTCCAGCGCATTTGTGTATGGTGAGTTTCGTCCGTTTAAGGTATCAATAACATTTTGAATTACCTGAGGGTGATTATTGGCCGACCCCTTATAGCCCCCATAATCATTTGCCGGATTAGTATCTGCAAGCGAAGGCATTTCATAATCACTAATATTACAATATTCTACCTTGTCCATGTATTGGCCGCCAACTCTAACACTTCCTTTACTTCCAATTACAGTTATACTGCTTTCCATATTCTTTCCCCATACCGAAGTTGTGTAATTCAATACACCAAAACCCGATTGAACAAACTCAAAACTTACTAAACCCGAATCTTCAAATTCAATAAGATCATTGTGATTGAAGTTTCTGAATTTAGCATGGATGCTTGTGATGTCACCAAAAATCCAATACATAATATCAATAAAATGTGAAAACTGTGTGAACAAGGTTCCGCCATCTAGTTCACGTGTACCTTTCCAATGGGGTTTTGTATAATACCTTTCATCACGATTCCAAAAACAATTTAGTTCAACTATATAGACCTCACCAATTTTTTTTGTATCAACTATTTCTTTTAACCATACGGATGGTGGAGAATATCTGTTTTGCATTACAGCGAAAACCTGTTTGTGATGTTGTAAAGACGCAAAAATTATTTTTTCACAATCAGCTTTCGAAAGTGCCATGGGTTTTTCGCAAACCACATGTTTTCCTGCTGATAATGCTTCTATACTATGTTGTGCATGCAATCCATTTGGAGTACAAATATTAATGACATCTATCTCCGGATGATTTTTTAAAAGGGTAGAAAGGTCGTTGTAATAATTTTCTTTAATAGAACCCAGTCCCAATTCTTCTTTGGACTTTGTATCACAAACCGCGATCAATTCACTTCCTTGATTCAAACGAATCATTTCAGCATGACGATTGCCAATATGACCTTGTCCTACAACTCCAAATATTACTTTTCCGTCTTTCATTCTATTCGTGTAACTGAGTTGTTTTCTAATTTATATTTCTGTTTTGTTTCGGAGCAAGTAGCGATGTTGTTCTCAAATTCCAATCGATGTCCGTTTTCGCTAATCCATCCTTGGGGTGTTGCAGGATTTCCATAAACAAGCTGGTAAGAAAGTACATCTTTCGTTAGTACCGAACCGGCACCAATAAGGGCGTATTCGCCAATGGTAACTCCACAAACTATTGTTGAGTTTGCACCAATACTGGCACCCTTTTTTACCAAAGTTGTTTTGAATTCTTCTTTGCGTGAAACAGCACTTCTTGGATTGATCACATTGGTAAATACCATTGACGGTCCAAGAAAAACATCGTCTTCGCAAATAACTCCTGTATAAATCGAGATGTTGTTTTGAACTTTTACGTTTTTTCCAAGAATCACCTTAGGAGAGATCACCACATTCTGTCCTATATTACATTTTTCTCCAATGATACAACCAGTCATGATATGAGAGAAGTGCCAGATTTTTACATCTTCTCCAATGGTGCAACCATCATCTACAACTGCGGTTTCGTGTGAAAAATAGTTCATTATTTGTTTGTTTCTTTTTTCGGCATGGACGCATCTTAATGCGTCCGTACGTCAATTAAATTTTTTCCCGTATGGATCTTTCACCAAATCCTCTTTTGGTAAACTTTTAAAATATTCATAGGTAATTTTCAATCCTTCCGATCTGTAGATTTTTGGTTCCCAGCTCAATATTTTCTTTGCCAAGGTGATATCTGGTTGTCTTTGTTTCGGATCATCAGCAGGCAATGGTTTGTAAACAATTTTTTGATTTGTTCCAGTAAGCTTAATAATCTCTTCGGCAAATTCCTTGATGGTAATTTCCTGAGGATTTCCAATGTTAACCGGTTCTGCATAATCACTCATCAACAATCTATAAATCCCTTCTACCAAATCGGCAACATAGCAGAAAGATCGTGTTTGACTTCCATCACCAAATACCGTAATATCTTCTCCTCTTAAAGCCTGACCGATAAATGCAGGTAATGCACGTCCGTCGTTCAGTCTCATTCGAGGGCCATAAGTGTTGAAGATTCTAATGATTCGGGTTTCTACGTTGTGAAAACGATGATACGCCATTGTCATTGCTTCCTGAAATCTTTTTGCTTCGTCGTAAACTCCTCTTGGACCGATAGGGTTTACATTTCCCCAATAGTCTTCCGTTTGCGGATGAACAAGAGGATCACCATAAATTTCGGAAGTGGATGCAACCAAGATTCTGGCGTTTTTAGCAAGGGCCAATCCCAATAAATTATGAGTCCCTAAAGAACCGACTTTTAAAGTTTGAATAGGAATTTTTAAATAATCAATCGGACTTGCCGGTGATGCAAAATGTAGAATGTAATGAAGTTCTCCCGGTACCGAAACGAATTTAGAAACATCGTGATGATGAAATTCAAAATCAGGATGTTTAAATAAATGTTCAAGATTTCTAATATCACCAGTAATCAGATTATCCATTGCGATTACCTTAAATCCTTTCGAGATAAAAAGATCAGCCAGATGAGAACCAAGGAACCCAGCCCCTCCTGTAATTAAAACCTTTTTCCCTTTTCCTTCCATGGTTTGTTAGTTGATTGGCTTTCTTCCAATACTATAATACTGAAAGCCTAATTCATTCATTTTTTCAACGGTGAGAATATTTCTTCCATCGAAAATCAATTTATTTTTCATTCGTTTTGCAATCTCATCAAAATTGGGAGCTCTAAATATTCCCCATTCAGTTGCGATTACTAAAGCGTCGGCTCCATCTAAAATGTCGTAAGGGTTTTCTGCATATTCAATTTTATCTCCTAAAACCTTTTTAACATTTTCCATTCCTTCAGGATCAAAGGCAGAAACCTTTGCATCGGCTTTTAACAATTCGTCGATAATCTCTAAAGCAGGGGCTTCGCGAATATCATCTGTATCAGGTTTAAAACTTAATCCCCAAATGGCAAACTTCTTTCCTGAAATATCTTTTTTAAAGTGGTCTCGAATTTTTTCAACCAGAATTTTCTTTTGAATTTCGTTTACAGTTGTAACCGACTTCAGTATTTTAAAATCATATCCAACATCATTGGAAGATTTTATCAAAGCTTTTACATCTTTCGGAAAACAGCTTCCTCCGTAACCAATTCCCGGGAATAGGAATCGTTTTCCAATTCTATCATCAGAACCTATTCCATATCTTACCATGTCAACATCGGCACCCATCTTTTCGCAAAGAAGTGAGATCTCATTCATAAAAGAAATCTTTGTTGCCAGAAATGAGTTCGCTGCATATTTGGTAAGTTCAGCGGATCTTACATCCATAAATATAATTGGATTGCCACTTCTTACATAAGGGCCATAAAGTTCGTTCAGAATTTTTTTAACTTTTTCCGAGGCTGTTCCAATTACAATGCGATCGGGTTTCATGAAATCTTCAACTGCAAAACCTTCACGTAAAAATTCGGGATTTGAAACAACATCAAATTCAACTTTGGTTTTTGCAGCGATAGTTGAATGAACCAAATCTCCTGTTCCAACAGGAACAGTGCTTTTATCAATGATGATTTTATAATCTTCGATGATTTCCCCCAATTGATTTGCTACATTGAGTATGTATGATAGGTCGGCAGATCCATCTTCATCTGGAGGTGTTGGCAAAGCCAAAAACAAAATCGTGGCGTTTTTAATTCCTTCTTTAAGGTCGGTGGTAAATTTTAATCTCCCTTGTTTAATATTTCTTTCAAAGTAAACGTCAAGATGAGGTTCATAAATAGGAACCAAACCATTTTTCATTTTCTCAACTTTACCAGCATCTATATCAACACAGGTAACATGATTGCCTGTTTCAGCTAAACAAGTTCCTGTTACCAACCCAACATACCCAGTTCCAATTACACAAATATTCACTTTATGCTCTATTTATAAAACTTGATTATACAATCAGTAATGAAATCAATCTGCTCTTCGTCCAATTCGGTGTGCATGGGTAAAGATAGAACAGAGTTACTCAATTTTTCGGAAATTGGCATACTTCCCGGTTTGTATCCTGATAAATTATATGCTTTTTGCAAATGAAGAGGGACCGGATAATATACTTTATTTGGAATGCCTTTTTGTGTTAACTCATCCATAAGTGCTTCTCGTGAGCCATCATGTATGGTTAATGTGTATTGATGAAAAACATGTGTTGATTTTGGAAATCTGTATGGAATGGATAACTCTTTTATTCCTTTCAGTTTTTCGTCGTAAGCATTTGCAACTTTTAATCTTGCTTTATTATATTCTCCCAGGCGCTTAAGTTTAACATCAAGAATTGCGGCCTGAATACTATCTAATCGTGAATTTACCCCAACAATATCATGGTAATATAAACTCGATTGACCGTGATTAGCTATCATTTGACATTGGTCGGCTAATTCCTGATTTTTTGAAACGATGGCCCCACCATCCCCATAACACCCCAGATTTTTAGAAGGGAAAAAGGAGGTTGCTCCTACATCTCCCATACATCCGCTAAACTTTTCTTCTCCTGTGCTAAACTTATATTTTGCACCAATAGATTGGGCAAGATCCTCAATTATGTAAATATTTTTTGAATGGGCAATTTTGAGCAAAGGCTCCATATCAACACATTGTCCAAATAAATGAACCGGAACAATAGCCTTCGTTTTCGGTGTTATAGCCTCTTCAATCTTTAAAGGATCTATATTAAATGAGGTTTCTTCAACATCAATAAATTTCGGAATGAGTCCAAGCAAAGCAATAACCTCGGCAGTGGCGGCATAAGTGAATGCGGGGAGAATTACTTCATCACCTCTTTGAAGCCCGAGGGCCATCATGCAAATTTGCAAAGCGTCGGTTCCATTGGCGCATGGCACAACAGATGCATTATCAAGGTAGGCCGAAAGATTTGATTTAAATTTTTTTACAGCCGGACCATTAATGAATGTGGCTGTTTCAAGTATTTCGTTAATTACTTGCTCAACTTCAGGCTGAATGTTTTGATATTGGGTTTTGAGATCGACCAGCTCTATTTTCCTCATAAACAATTACTAGAATGGGCGAATATAAATAATAAATCACTTAATTTGTGGTTATATTTATCGCATAATTTAAATTTCAACTGAAAACCGAGCCTAAGGCGAGCTCATGAGCTCAAATAGAAAAAATTATGAAAGCGAATAACCTCAGGTTTTTGATTTTAGTTCTGATGTTTGCCTTTGCTGGTACCTCATTAAAAGCTCAGTATGCGAATGTAAAGGATAGCATGGTTTTTGCTCCTATGATAATGCCTACAGGCGGTTTCCACTTTGCATTAGGTGATGTTCAGCAAACTTACAAGTTCACATATCACGTTGGAGGACAATTCCTAATAAAAAACAGAAAGAACTGGCTGTATGGATTCAGCGGGGAATTTATGTTTGGAGAAAATGTAGGTGTTCCTGGCTTTATACAGAATATTTACCCAATTTATGGTCAATCGGGCACCAATCCAGGGGTTTCATTGGGTATGAGGGGCTTTAATTTTATGGCTCAGGGTGGGAAAATAGTACCTCTTGGAAAAAAACCAAATAAAAATTCTGGGCTTATGTTCCTGTTTGGCGCAGGGTTTATACAGCATGAAATCCTTGTTCAGTTTCGTGGTGACAATGTTCCACAAGTTCAAGGAGATTACTTAAAGGGGTATGACAGGATGCACAATGGGTTTGCAATGTCTCAGTTTATTGGATATATCTACATGGGAAATAACCGTTCCCTCAACTTTTTTGGAGGATTTGAATTTATTGAAGGCTTTACCCGTAATAGAAGAGTTTACAATTATGATACGGAATCGCCTGACCTTCGCGACAAGTACGACATATTCATTGGTTTAAAAGTAGGATATATTTTCCCATTTTATCGTAAAGGAACGGGACCTACAAACAAATCGAAAGAGAAAGAATATTTCTACAAATAGAACAAATGTTCTTCTATAGCATCGGCATAAAAATTTATTTATTTATTATTTATCTGGCATCTGCTTTTAATAAAAAAGCGTCAAAAGCCATTAAAGGAAGAAAAGATTTTTTCAAAATTAACCTTCCTGATTCCAAACAAAAATATATTTGGTTTCACTGCGCCTCTCTTGGAGAATTTGAGCAAGGCCGACCTATTATTGAAAGGATTAAAAAACAGAATCCTGAAAAAAAAGTATTACTCAGTTTTTTTTCTCCATCTGGATTTGAAATAAGAAAGGATTATTCTTTTGCTGATAAAATCGTGTACTTACCTTTTGACTCTGCGTCCAATGCGAAAAAATTTCTAAGCATTTTCTCAATAGAAATGGCCGTTTTTGTCAAATACGATGTTTGGCCATTTTACATGAAAGAAATTTTAAAAAGAAAGATTCCCGTTTTTTTAACCAGTGCGGTTTTTAGAAAAGATCAGTTTTTCTTCAAATGGTATGGAGCATTTTTTTTGAAACTTCTGACACGAATGAATATCATTTTTGTTCAAAATGAAGAGTCTATTTCACTAGCAAAATCAAAACGATTAAATAATGCTGAACTAGCAGGTGACGCGAGGGTTGATAGAGTGGAGCAGATTAAATTAAACATTCAGGAAATACCTTCTGTTAAACAATTTATTAGAAAAAAAAAATGTATTGTTTTAGGAAGTGTGTATGAAAGTGAAACTGTTTTTATAAAATATTTAGTTGAACATTTAGGCGAAGATTTTAAAATTATTATTGTTCCACACAGTGTTGACTCAAGTACCTTGAATCATTTTAAAAAAGTATTTCCTCAAGCAGAATTGTTTACAAACCTTAATAAGAAACGTGAATGCTCTGTTTTATTAGTTGATCATGTTGGTTCTCTCAACCAAATCTACCAATATGCAAGTGGAGTATATGTTGGAGGTGGGTATGACAAAGGCATACACAATATTTTGGAACCGGCCGTTTTTAATATTCCCATATTCTTCGGATCACATTATCATAAATTCCCTGAAGCATTTTCGCTCCTGAAAGAAAATTTAGCATTTGTTGAAAACGACTCCCTTCAATTAGCTAAATGCATGGTTACCAAACTCAAAGAAGATACATCTCCTGAATTTTTCAATAATTCTAAAAAATGGTTCAAAAAAAACAGCGGAGCTACGGATCTAATTTACAGTAAGTTGTCTCGTTTTTTTTGACATTTGAACTATTTATTGTAAATTGTGGTAAAACCAATGTTTTTAAAGGACCATGCAACCAATTTAACGGTTATTTAATCTTATTTTTGTATTACAGAATCCTCACTTATTTCAACTATTAACACAATGAGAACACTTATACAATTTAGCGTTGGAATCCTTACTCTGGTAGGAGTATTAGGAATTGCCTCCAATAGCTTAAATGCACAATCGACTACGGCTACTTTTAATTATACGGGTGCTGCTCAAACATGGACAGTACCTCCGTGTGTTTATAGCATCCAGGTGGATGTTCGGGGAGCTAAAGGTGGAACAACTCTGGCACAGGGCGGTAGAGGAGGAAGGGTTACAGCAACTATAGCTGTCAATCCAGGTGATATTTTACAAGTAAACGTTGGTGGGCTAGGTGCGTTGCCAGGAGCAGGATGGAACGGTGGTGGTATCGGACGTGCTGGTTTTGCACCCGGAGGTGCTTCTGGTGGTGGTGGTGGTGCTTCAGATATTAGAATAACTCCTTATGCATTAGGAAATAGAATAGTAATCGCTGGTGGTGGCGGTGGCTCAGGAGGCGGAACGCCTACCGTTGGGGCTGGTGGAGCTGGTGGATGTGCTACTGGTGTGAATGGTACTCCTTCACTTTTTATGGCAACAGGTGGAACAGGTGGTACACAAGTTGCCGGTGGAATTGGTGGACCTTTTTATCCTGGTGGACAATTGGGAGTTAATGGATCCCTTGGTAACGGAGGAGCAGGTGGACTTTGGGGAGATGCATCAGGCGGCGGTGGCGGCGGCGGTTTATATGGCGGCGGCGGCGGCGGATCTGATGGATGTTGTAGCGGCGCAAATGGTGGAGCTGGTGGTGGAGGTGGATCAAGTCTTACCCCTGCTAGTGGTGTTTGTACTTCAAATTTCAATAATGCGGTTGGTATTGTTACTATAACTTATGTTCCTGGTGTTGGTGTTGTAAACCCAACTAATACTGGTCCTTATTGTGAAGGTGTAACTATTCAACTAAACGTTTCTGCAACAATCGGAGCTACCTATGACTGGGCTGGCCCATCTTCATTCACAGCAATAAATGTTCAAAACCCAACCTTATTAAGTTCAACTACTGCTATGTCTGGTGTATATACTGTTACCGTTAGTCTTCCTGGCTGCTCAGCTTCAGGAACCACAACAGTCGCAGTAAATCCAAATCCAGTGCCTACAGCAAATAATACTGGACCATATTGCACAGGAGATTTAGTTCAATTGAATTCTCCTGCAGGATCAGCAACTGATGATTGGGCAGGTCCTGGTGGATATACTGCTAGTAATATTCAAAATCCTTCTTTTAGTCCGGCGAATCCTATCATGACTGGAATATATATTGTAACAGTTACCAACGCATTTAACTGCAGTGCAACTGCTTCAACAGCCGTTGTTGTAAATGCATTACCTGTTGCTTTTGCAAATAATACCGGACCTTATTGTGAAGGATATACCGTAGATGTTTCTTCAGGCGGTGGTTCCGATTATGACTGGGTGGGTCCTGGTGGATTTACCTTATTAAATACTCAAAATGCAACCATTCCGGGAGCTAACATGGCTATGAATGGAACTTATACAGTTACGGTAACCGACGTTAATAATTGTTCTTCAACAGCAACAACGTTAATGGTTGTAAATCCATTACCACTTCCAACAGCAAATAATACAGGACCATATTGTGAAGGTGCACCTATTAATTTGAGTTCAACAGGTGGAGCAAGTTATAACTGGGCAGGACCTGCAGGTTATGCATCACCCATGCAAAATCCAACTTTAAATCCATCAACAGTTGCAATGGATGGTGCTTATACGGTTACTGCAACCAGCGGTGCAGGCTGTAGTTCTACAACTTCAACAACTGTGGTTGTAACTGCAGTGCCAATTCCTACCGCAAGCAATACAGGACCATATTGCGAAGGACAAACTGTTGAACTTCGTTCAAACGGAGGTTCTTCTTATTCATGGTTAGGTCCGTTGAGTTATGGTAATTTACAACAGAATCCCGACATCAATGGTTCTATACCTGGCATGACCGGAACATATACTGTAACAGCATCAGACGGAGCAGGTTGTACCGCTAGCGCAACAACAATGGTAATTGTGTATCCACATCCAACAGCGGTACCATTATTTAATCCGCAAAACCCAACAACTTTAAGTCCGGAAGTAAACTTCTTCAATGAATCGTATGCAAATATTGTATCCTATTATTGGGAAATTGGAACTTCAACTTATGGTACAACCAGTTTCACTCATGAATTTGATGCTCCGGGGATATACGATTGTTTCCTAATGGTAACAAATCAATGGGGATGTACTGATACAACTGATTTCAAAGTAACTGTTGAGGCGGAGACATCTATCTATATTCCAAATTCATTTACACCAAATGGTGATGAAATGAATGAGCTTTTCTTCGTTTATGGTGAAAATTGGGCACGTATGGAGTTGATCATTTTTGATCGTTGGGGAGGGGAAGTATTTTATTCTACAGATCCTACCAAAGGTTGGAATGGAACAATGAATAATGCAGGTGAAACCTTAATGGCAGGTACCTATACCTATAAAGTTTACATCATTGATTTTTATGGGAAAGAACATAATATCATGGGTCATGTAAATATTATTAGATAATCCATTTCAATCATATTTAAAACCCATTCGGTTATTATCGAATGGGTTTTTTTATTGGCTGCTTTTCCGGTCTTCCGCTATATCTTTTTTAGTTTTCACCCAAAGACCTTTTTTATAACTATAATAGCGACGGGCGATCGCCTGTCGTTTCAACCGTCAAGATTTGGTATTTTAGTAAAAACCCAAAAAGGATGCCGCTTTTATGCTGATCGAAGTATCAGTGCCTGTCCTGACCGAAGCGTCAGGATTGCCCCGGACCCTTCCATTTTGATGACGGAAATCATGAATTCTCATTGTATTTATTCCTACTTTTGAATTAACATAAACATGATTCAATCATATGCCTATCTATCATAAGCTGGGGAAATTTCCACAAAAGCGACATACACAATTTCGAAAAGAAGATGGTGGGTTGTATTACGAACAATTGTTTGGAACTATAGGGTTTGCTGGAATGTCATCGTTATTATATCAGGTACAACGCCCAACCAGAATAAAAAGTATTGGAGAGGCCATTCCATTCGCACCTGAAATCGCCATCGAAAAAAATATTTCCCCCCGTAGATTATTAGGATTCAAATTAAAGCCTATTGCTGATTATTTACAAAGTCGTCAATACGTTTTAGCAAACAATGATATTCATGTTGCACTGGCAGCTCCTCAAAAATCCGTAAGAAATTATTTTTATAAAAATGCCGATGCCGACGAAATGTTATTCATCCACAAAGGATCTGGAACCCTTCGTACTTTAATGGGTAACATAAAATTTGAATATGGTGATTATTTAATTATTCCTCGTGGAATCATTTACCAAATTGATTTTGATACAGAAGACAATAGATTGCTGATTGCTGAATCATTTCATCCAATAGTTACTCCAAAGAGATATAGAAATTATTTCGGTCAGCTATTGGAACATTCACCCTTTTGTGAAAGAGATTATAAATTGCCAACCGATCTTGAAACGCATGATGAAAAAGGAGAATTCTTAGTTCAAACAAAAAAACAAGGCTTACTTCATCAAATTATTTATCAAACGCATCCGTTTGATGTGGTAGGGTGGGATGGTTATAATTTTCCTTATGGATTTTCCATTCATAATTTTGAACCTATAACTGGGAGAGTACATCAACCACCACCAGTGCATCAAACTTTTGAAACAGATGCATTTGTAATTTGTAGTTTTTGTCCAAGGTTATACGATTATCATCCATTGTCGATTCCTGCACCTTATAATCACAGCAATATTGATAGTGATGAAGTGTTGTATTATGTAGATGGAGATTTCATGAGTCGGAATGATGTTAAACAAGGAATGATCACTTTGCATCCTGGAGGTATTCCACACGGACCGCAACCAGGCGCAACCGAAAGAAGCATCGGCAAAACAGAAACGAATGAGTTAGCTGTAATGATTGATACCTTCAAACCATTGAAGATCTGTAAACCGGCATTAGGTATTGAAGATTCGGAGTATAAAAATAGCTGGCAGGAGTAGGGTTTAAAGTGTATTGATTGTTATCATATACCAGCATTCAGATTCATAATCATGTTTTGGATTTCTTAATGATTTCTCTGCATATAAACCTAGATAAAGTTTATTTGCCATATATCTTGTCGGTTTTGTTTTCGATAATATAGTATTTAGCACAATGGATAAAAAATATCCTTTTTTTTTTATTGTATTAAGTTATTCTCCTATATTAAGACAACCAATTATGCTAAAAAACATGTCAAAAGAATTTTCGGGGGGATTAGAAACTTTAAAAGCCTGGAAGGTTGCAAGAGCCTTCAGAAGTACAATCAATAATTTGGTCAATTCTTTTTCGGAGGAAGAAAGGTATTTACTTCGGTTTCAATTATTAAAATCATCAAGAGCAATCGGTAACGATATTGCCAAAGGATATGGTTGTAACCGATCGGAAGATATGATTCGTTATTGTAGAACTGCAAGAGGGCATTTAGTGGAAACCCTTGATCATCTTTATACAGCTCTTGACGAGAAATATATTTCGACACAAACATTTAATTTGGTAGAAAAGGAATATGAGCATTTGCTCAAATTACTTAATGGTTATATTGGGTATCTGAAAAAGCAGGAAGATTTGATGGCGGACGATCTGGATGTGGTTATGGAAGATGCTTCGGCATATGGAAATATATTGTTGGGAAAAACTGAAGATTCAGAGTATAAGAATAACTAAGACTAATAATCATTTACTCTACAAACTTCCCATCTTTCCAGGTTCCCGAATATTTTTCTCCATTCGCATAATCAAAAGTGCCTTTGCCGTTTTTTAAATCATCGGCCCATTCACCTTCATATTTATTACCGTTTGAGTATGTATAGGTTCCCATTCCCTTTTTTTTACCATCTACCCAATCACCTTCATATTTATCGCCGTTAGAAAATGTAAATGTTCCTTTACCGGTCTTTTTATCATTTGTGAAATCACCCTCGTATACATTTCCACTTGGATAAGTATAAGCTCCCTTTCCATTTTTCTTTCCATCTTTAAACGTTCCGTTATAACTATCGCCACTTGAAAAATTAAATACACCATTGCCATTCATGCAATCACCTGAAACGCATTGAGCATTTGCTAGGGAGGAGATGAAAAGGAAAGAGATAAGCAATAGGTAGATTTTCATAGGATGAATATAGTTACAAGTTAAGAATAAACTTGAAAACAAAAAAGCCTGACGATAAAGCCAACGTTTTTCTGCTTTGTACCCCATACGTGGGTTACGCGGCCGCGCATCCCTAGTCCCGCTAAAACGAAGTTAAAGAAAAAAAACCAAACCTTTTTAGGTTTGGTTTTTTTTTGTACCCCAGACGGGACTTGAACCCGTACGTCCGTGAAGACACAGGATTTTAAGTCCTGCGTGTCTACCAATTCCACCACCGGGGCAATTGAATAAAAAAAGGTCTGATGTGCTCCATCAAACCTTTTGAGCGGGAAACGAGACTCGAACTCGCGACCCCGACCTTGGCAAGGTCGTGCTCTACCAACTGAGCTATTCCCGCTTAAATCAAATGAACGTTTACTTTGGGGCTACAAAAGTAGCTATTTATTTGAAATCTCAAAGAAAATATAAGGTAAAACTCCCAATATAGATACAGAAAAGCCCCTCCTTAGTTTTTAAGTGAGGGGCTTTTTATTTCTTAACTATTCTAATGTGATTCGGAGATGTACAACATTTTCGCCTGTCCAAGAACATTATTGAAATGATCCTTCAATATCAATTGATATGTTCCCGGAGTAAGGGCCAGATTAATGTGCAATGTTTTACCCGGATCTATGGGAGACTGCAGATGTGCATTTCCGTCCATATCGAGGATGCAAACCCACGCCGCCTCTAAATCATCGGTATATAAATATGTTTCTCCAATACATGGATTTGGGAATATGTTTACCAGTGATTCCCCTTGGTTACCTGAGATGCCTGTTTGAGCCATAATAAACGGTGTAAGTTCAACTTCTAATTCTATCTTTCTTTTCACTTTATGGGCTTTTCTCGTTGCTGCAGGCATTTTATTAAAAGAGTACCGGACGGGCTTTGATTGAAGAAATTTCGTATCTAGGGGTCGTAAATCCCGATAAACCGCTGTATTCTCCGATAATAGGCACAATACTTACAGTGTTTTGGGGCTCGATTCTTGATTCGATAAATTTTTGGCATTTATTGCCGATAAAATGAGATCCACTTTGAGGTCTTACTTTAACCATCATTTCCTTTGGTTCCATCAGTTTCACAATTTGGGGTTTGATTAATATAACGATGGAGATGCATGGATTGTTGCTGACAAAAATCGTTAATTATCGGTAAAAAGGGTGGTCCTAATACACTCAATAGGTTTGCCTGGCCGCTCCTGTCCAATATATTTCGGCAGAATTCAATGACTTCCACAGACTTTTTTCTTATTCTCAGCTTTCCAATCCGGCAAATTTCAATTCTGTGAATTGGAATCGCTAGCGATTCCTTATTTGAATTGAAATAGAGGTTATGCGTTTTTCTGTGAAATTATGCACCTTAATATTTATTTTCAAGGTGTTCATGAACTCGCCTGTGGCCAGGTTCCGTGGATGCTGTGAGACATGAAAATCGCTAAGCGCAGTGATGCAAGAATTCTGCGGGAACAAAAAAATGGCAAAAAAAAACCCTGACGTTTCGGTCAGGGTTTTTTAATGAACCTAATATAATTAGTTCGTAATAGACGTAAAGTTGCTATCAGAACGGTATTTCAAGAACTCAAGATCAGATTTAGCTTTAGCTTTCAAAGCGCCATCTTTAGAGATAGCTGTTTTCAAGTTATCATAAACCGCTTGGTTGCTGCTTGTACGAGCAGCAGCTACTGCTTTCAAGTAATAAGAAAGAGCATCTTCTTTTTCAGTTGAAGCATCAAGGATACCTGCAGCTTTCTCTGGATTACCAGCTAAAACTTTAGCTAAAGCAGCATTGAATGAATTCTCAGAACCATAAGAACTTACAGCTTCGCTGTATTTTCCTTGTGTAACATAAACATTACCCATGTTATGGTTGTTTTCTTGAGAACCTGAACCTTGTTTGTAGTAAGTGATAGCGTTAGCTTTGTCACCTTTCAACATATATACAGCTCCAATGTTGTTTTTAATTCCTTTATCAGAACCTGAAATTTTCTCAGCTTTTTGGAATTCAGTTAAAGCTTCGTTTAACTTTCCTTGTTTAGCGTAGATGATACCGATGTTGTTATTAGCTCTATAATCAGATGGGAATTGACTAGCTGTGCTAGTTAACACCTGAATTTTAGTAGCATCATCAGTAATCAAAGTCTCAGCAGTATAAAGAAGTTCTTCAAGAGTCAATTTGCTTGGGCTATTTTTAGCCATGTCAATCAACTCAGCATTGGTTTTTTGTCTTTCAGTTACAGTTAAAGTAACTTCTGCTTTGCGCAATGGAGAAAGAATTTCTTTTTCAAATTGGTTGAAAGATGCATTACCAGCAGCTTTAAGATCAGAGTTTTTAGCTCCACCTTTAACTTGGTTAACTAAATCATTCAATTTATCGAAATTTTTACCTTTTGCAAGAGCAGTTAAACCATTAACATCCTCACCATTTCCTTTGCTGGCAACAGTTAGAGTTATTTTTTTGCCTTTTATATATCCATCAAGATATTTTTTCACTTCGTCAGCACGTTTAGTGGAAAGCTCATTGTTTTTGCCTTCTTCACCGTCTGGAGAAGCCCATCCGTTTACTTCGATGCTTTTGAAAGTACCGCCATCTTTAATTTGGAAATCAACGAAAGTGTTGAAAGTTCCTTTAGACGCAGAGTCTTTTTCAGATGGACGAATATTGAATGCGTTGTATGGGAAATACATGCTTACTTTTTTGGTCAAAGTGATTGGACCGTAAGCGTGTTTACCATAAACAAATCTCTCGTCTTTTTTCAATAATAAAGGAGTGATGATAGTTCCCAAAGCAATTGGTTCTTTGGTCATAACAGTTCCTTTTTCTTTACCTTTCATGTAACCTACACCTTTAACATGTAGCTCAGCTTCTTGCATTCCATCCACATAAGGAATTTTAGCATTGTACTTTACAGTACCACCTGACCAGCTAAGCGTTGTTCCGCTTCCGTCAGCTTTTTCACCTTTAACAGGTAAGGTTTTAAATGCTTTCTCTCCGCCTTTGTATTTCAAAACTGGCGTTAAGTCTGCAGTACCTTTTTTAGGCATTGTTTTCTTTGGATACTCGGCAGTAATAGTTACTTCAATCGAGTCCGCTTTGTACTCAAGTGGGCTAGGCACCACTTTGTACTTGATTTTGTCTAAGTTAAATTTAGCACAACCAAAGGTAAGGACTGAGGCTGCTAATAATACTCCAATGTTTCTGAGCTTCATATATTTTTTTTGTTTGTAGGTTCAGGATGCGAAAATACTACGTTTTTTGAAATAAAAAAGTACAATCTTAAAATATTTGGCCATTTCGAGTAAATTTAAATAAACCATTACAAGTCAATAATATGGAGCCCTGCCGGATACCCTTTTTTGATATGAAATTTTACCTGGTTGTAAATCTCCAGATCTTTCACGAAATCCTTGTCTACTGTGTTAAGTATGATGATGGGCAGTCCGGTTTCAAGTTTAAAGGCCTCCATATAGTTCTTGTGCAAATCCTCAAGATAGTCGTCTTTGATGTTTTGCTCATACAACCTTCCTCTTAATTTAATATTCTGCTGAAGGGCATTAATACTGGTGTTTAGATAAATTAAAAGGTTGGGTTTTGGGAAACTTTCGGCAATGAGGTAGAATAGTTTATGAAAAAGGTTGTATTCCGCTTCGGCCAGGTTTACACGGGCAAACAGCAGGGATTTAAGGATATAATAATCCGAAATGACGATCGGATTAAACAAATCGGTTTTTATCAGGGTGTTTTTTAGCTGCTCGAACCTTTCTCCCAAAAACGAAAGTTCCAGAGGGAATGCATATTTGTCGGGGTTTTCATAGAAAAGAGGGAGAAAAGGATTTTCAGCAAATTGCTCCAACATAAGTCTTGCATCCCATTCGGCAGCAAGCATGGTAGCCAAAGTGGTTTTCCCGGCACCAATATTTCCTTCTATGGCTATGAATTGATTTTTCATACAGCCGAAATCACACTTTTATCGGCACATTCTTCCAACAGTTTCTCTATGGACTTATTTAAGCCCGGGTGAATAAAATCAGGCATAATTTCATGTAGTGGAACCAAACAAAATTTTCTTTCATGTAAGCGTGGATGTGGAATCGTTAAATGTTCTTCCACCAGAGTTTCTTCCGCATAGAACAAAATGTCGATATCAATTAACCGGTCCTCATATTCCGGGCTATTGTTTCTTGTTCTTCCTAATTCATTTTCTATTGATAGACAGTCATTCAATACTTCTTGCGGTATTTTATTAGTCTCAAAAACCATAACCTGGTTGTAGAATAAATTTTCACTGCTAAATCCCCATGGTGGGGAAGAGTATATGGAAGAAGTGTTAACCAATGTATAGTCCAATTCGTCAAAGCGTTCTTCACACCTTTTAAATGTAGCAGGAGCATCTCCTTGATTGCCTCCTAGTATGATGACTGCTTCTTGCATGTTGCAAATGTATGAAAAGGACGGGAGACCGAAGTTCGTTCAATTAAACTTCCGTCTCTTTAGTGTTTATTCGCCAATTGACCACAGGCTGCATCAATATCTTTTCCCCTGCTTCTGCGAACATTCACGATAATGTTCCTGCTTTCAAGATGTTGAATAAAAGCATCCGTTTTGTGTTTCAGAGCCTGTTCAAAATATCCATCTTCAATTGGATTATACTCGATTATATTTACTTTACAAGGCACATGTTGACAGTAATCAGCTAACTCTTTTGCGTCAGTAAGGCTATCATTAAAATCTTTGAAAATTATATACTCGTAAGTAATTCGGGCCCCGGTTTTCGAATGAAAATGTTTCAATGAATCCGCCAACATTTCCAATGGATTACTGTCGTTAATGCTCATTAACTTGCTTCGCTTTTCATTATTCGCAACGTGTAACGATAAAGCCAGATTAAACTTCACCTTATCATCGGCCATTTTTACAATCATCTTTGCAATTCCACTGGTACTTAAAGTAATTCTTCTTGGAGCCATTCCCAGTGCATCAGGAGATGAGATCAATTGAATACTTTCCATTACATTTTTGTAATTAAGTAAGGGTTCCCCCATCCCCATATAAACAATATTTGAAAGTGGAATATTATAATTTGTTTTGGCCTGATTGTTAAGCGTAACCACCTGATCAAAAATTTCATCAGGAGTGAGATTTCTCATTAATTTTAAGCGTGCAGTTGCACAGAATTTACAATCCAAACTACAACCCACCTGCGATGAAATACAGGCGGTCATTCTTTTCGGTGTTGGAATTAAAACACCCTCTACCACCTTTCCATCATGTAATGCAAAAGCCGACTTCATGGTTTTGTCACTACTCTTTTGACAAGTAAGCGTTTCTAATTGATGAATGGTGAAGTTCTCATCCAAAAATTTGCGCAGGTCTTTCGAAACATTGGTCATTGAATCGAAATCAACCACATGTTTTTGCCAAAGCCATTGATAGACTTGATCGGCTCTGAAAGACTTTTCACCTTTTTCAATAAAAAGATCCTTTAGCTCTTGTTTGTCAAAGCTTCGTATATTTGGTTTAACATCCACGGTGCAAATTTACAGTAAATTACGCACCAATTAAAATTCGGTATATGAAGAAGATATTGGTTTTGCTGTTTGTTTTTGGAATGAGTTGTCTGATTGCTCAATCTCCTGAAGAAAGTATCCGTAATGTAATGAAGATTCAGTCCGATGCATGGAATCAGGGCGATATAGATGGGTTTATGAAGTATTATTGGAACAATGAGGGCCTTACTTTTGTCTCAAAAAGAGGTGTATCAAAAGGTTGGCAGCAAGTTTACAACAATTATAAAAAAGGTTATCCTGATAAGTCTGCTATGGGGAAGCTCACTTTCGATAAGCTGGAATTTGATAAAATGAGTGGTACCGCGTATATGGTTACAGGTAGCTGGTATCTTGAATATGAGGCAGTAAAGGATGTGAATAGAGAAAATGTAGGTGGGTGGTTTACGCTAATTTTTAAAAAATTAAAAAAGGATTGGCGCATCGTCTACGACCACACTAGCTAGCCAAAATACTTTTTCAAACTTCGAATTTCTTCGTTGAACTCAATCTAAAAATGCTCATCCGCCGCGGCGGAATCCGCTTTTTCGACTCGAAATTCTTTGTTTTAAAAAGTATTAATTATCCAAGTAATAATATTCTATGTTTAAGAATACGCAATAACCAATTCAAATAATTGTTATTATTGCATAACGAAAATGATTACAAAAATCACAGAAGGAATAGAAGTATCAGTAGATACTGTTTACGAAGAAGGTCAATCACGACCCGTAGATAGACTATTCCTGTTTTCGTATCATATTACCATCGAAAACAAAACATCGGAGAAAGTACAACTCCTAAGAAGATACTGGCAGATTTTTGATAGTAATGGAGAATTTAGAGAAGTGGAAGGTCCGGGTGTAGTAGGGGAGCAACCAATTCTTTTACCAGGTGAAAAATATTCTTACGAATCGTTCTGTAATTTAAAAACAGACATGGGTAAAATGAAAGGTACCTATACATTTGAAAGATTAAAGGACCGCAAAATGTTTGTTGCGGAGATTCCTGAATTTAAGATGATTGTACCGAGTAAGCTAAACTAGTTTCTAAAAGATATTTCATAAAAAAATGGCTTTCGATTTCGACAGCTTTTTTTGTATTATTCAGAAAGAATTATTATTTCTTCTTCTTTTCCAACAACCCTTCTTCTTTTACCCATTTTAAAGTAGGCTCAAGAATTTCTTTGGCTCCACGGAATTTTACTCCCAATTCTTCTTTTGCTTTTGTATTATCTACAAACCAATATTTAACTGCGTAAGGAATTACAGCAGGCTCAAAACCAAAATTAATTTTAAAGGTTTTACTCATCCATGCAAGATTCATCAGCATTCCTCTTCCAATAGGTTTAATCTTCTTTTCTACACCCAAAAGATCCAATGAGACTTTTGCAAGATCAGTAAACTCCATGTTGTCACTTCCCAGGATATATCTTTCTCCACTTCTGCCTTTTTCATAAGCAGCTATTATACCCGTAGCAACATCATCAACATAAACGATAGATGTTCCACCTTTAGCTAACTGAACTTCTTTTGTAGTAGCGAAGTCGATTAAGTTTCCACAAGTAATTTTATCATAGTCATACGGACCATATACCTCCGTTGGATTTACAATTACAATCGGCTGACCATCTTTTGCTCTTTGTTTACAATATTCTTCCACTTCTTTTTTTGCATGAGCATACGTGTAATGCCTGTTTTTGGGAAGTGTAAGGGGTGAATCTTCATTTAATATTATATTGTCATCAGTGCCATCAATAGCTGTTGATGAACTCACATAAACGGTTTTTATATTTCCATTTGCTTTGGCAGCATCTAAAACTTTTTTAGAACCTTCAATTACTACCATTGGCATTTTTGATGATTTAATATCTTTCCAGTTCGATAAACTTGCTAAGTGAATTACCCCTGCACAACCTTTCATTCCTTCTTTTAAGGAGTTTTCATCGGTAATATCACCTATAAACTTTTCGTAGTTTAAGCCGTCAATACGACGAGTGTTGGTGGTATTTCTAAGAAGACAACGAACTTCGTATCCGCCTTCCGTTAATTGTTTTACAACACGGCTTCCGATGAATCCGGCGCCTCCAGTAACAAAAATCTTTCCTTTACTCATGATCTGGTTTTTTTTAAGCCCCTCTAAAATCTTCGAACTTCTTCGTTATCCTTAATCTCAAAATGCTCATCCGCCGCGGCGGACTCCGCTTTTTCGATTTCGGATGCCTCGAATTTCTTTGCTTTTTTAGGTTCTGATTTTCAGTTTATAAATATATTAATTAAAATATTCTGCCTTCTAAGGGTTAGCCCTGAAATTATCCAAGTGTCTGCTTAGGGAAACTAACATCCGCATAATCTTTTCTAATTCTGGTTAGATGTTCACTTACTTTATTTACCGCATAATTAATTTCTTCTTCGGTATGATCGCTGGTGATAAAAAATCTTAATCGACTTTCTTCATCAGGTACTGCAGGGTATAAAATGGGTTGAACATTTATTCCTTCCTGAAACAATGCATTTGCTAACAATAAAGCATGTGCTGAATTGCCCGTAACAATAGGCACTACGGCACTATCTTTACTCGGACCCGTATTCAATCCTTTTTCTTTTGCTAATTTAATAAAGTTAGTTGCGTTCGCCACGGCTTTTACACCTCTCCATCCTTCTGTCTGCATTATTTTTGCTGCCGCCAATGCAGCTCCTGCGTTTTGTGCTGTAATGCCTACGCTGTAAACAAAGCCCGGAGTATTATATTTTAAATAGTCACACAAAACTTTTTTACCTGCAATATATCCACCACAACTTGCATACGATTTACTAAAAGTACACATCCACATATCTACATCATCTCTTTTTATTCCATAGTAATCACCCACACCTAAGCCATTTGGACCAATCACTCCCATTGAATGTGCTTCGTCAACAAAAAGTAAACAATTATATTTCTTTTTTATTTCTATTAAACGAGGAAGATTACAAATGTCACCATCCATGCTAAATACACCTTCGGTAGCAATTAACACTCTTTCATAATCATTCCTCACTTCAGCAAGGATTTTTTCCAACGCATCTAAATCTTCATGTGGATATGCAATTCTTCTTGCACCCGATAATAAACAACCTTCAATAATTGAATTATGAGCCAATGCATCATACACCACTAAATCTTTTCCGGTTCTTAAAATATGTCCGAGTACGGTAACGTTCGTTGCATGGCCACTAACCAAAACAATTGAATCTTCAACCTGATGAAGTTCTGCAATTTTCTTTTCTAATTCAAGATGAATAGGCCTTTCTCCTGTAGCAATTCTACTTGCACTTACCGAAGTTCCATATTTATCCGCAGCATCTTTTGCACCTTGAGTAACTCTTGGGTCACCACTCATTCCGGTATAATTATAACTGCTAAAGCTGATATATTCTTTACCACCAATTTTTGTTTTATCATTTACGATTCCCTCGTTAATACGGAAATATGGATTTTCCACCTTTAGCATTTCAAGGGTTTTATATTGATTTGCTAAAGTCTGTACTTCCGGCCATTGTTCAAAGTCCACAAATTTAGAAGTGTCAATGTTTCCGGTATTGGTTGTTGTGGTAGAAGTAACGGCAGTTTTATTAGCCTTTTCCTTCATCATTTTTTTCAGCAACTCCCTTTTCTCTTCAATCGACAAATTTTTATTATCCGACATATCTCTTGTTTATTATTCTTCTGCGAAGCTATAAATTTTTAAGGAATTGAGGAAGAGTTGTGAATGATGTAATTGTCTGATTTTCAATTATGTTATGGTGCCTTTGCTAAGTTTCGGTACTAATAACTATCCGTCCTTGGGCTTTTAGCTTGAATGAATAATTGCGTCTATATGAGGAGACGTCCTTTAGGACGTCTGGACAGAAGATTCGAATTGATGTTGTCCAGACGTGCAAAGGCACGTCTCCTAAAGGGATCTTAAAACCATCTCAAGTCTTAATAAACAAAAAAGGCTATCACGTTTCCGCAATAGCCTTTTTCTAAATATTTAAATCAATCTACAGAATCTCTTCTCCGGTTACATCTATAAATTTATACTCTAGAAATTGAAATGAATCTCTTCCTTCAACTGTAAATTTGGAACCGATTTTTTTCTGCCAATCTTTCAGTAAATTTTGGGTTGAAAATAGCCCTCCTCCGGTTTTCTTTGTAATAAAAGCTTCCACATAAGGGTGTACTTCTAATTTCAAAGGTTTTTTTACCGCAGGATCTTTACAAAGATTAACCAACCTTGTATAAATTTCGTCAACCATAACCACACTTGGGCCAATTTTACCTGTGCCTTTGCATGATGGACAAACTTCATTTACTTCAATATTTACCTGTGGACGAACTCTTTCTCTTGTGATCTGGATCAAGCCAATTTTACTCGGAGGTAAAACATTGTGTTTGGCTTTATCTTCCTTCATCATGTCCCTCATCTTTTTGAACAAGATTTTTTTATGTTCCATCTTGTACATGTCGATGAAGTCGACAACAATAATTCCACCCATATCACGCAGTTTCAACTGTCGTGCAATTTCCTCTGCCGCTTCAAGATTTACCGCTAAAGCACTTGCTTCCTGTGTGTCGCCAGATTTTACATTATTCCCACTATTTACATCAATAACATGCAAAGCTTCGGTATGTTCAATAATTAGGTAAGCACCACTCTTCATATGAACCTGGCGACCAAACAATGATTTTATCTGTTTGGTAATTCCAAAATGTTCGAAAATTGGCATTCTACCACTAAATAATTTTACAACCTTGTCTTTATCTGGAAAATTCTTATGCACATATTCCTGAATGTCGCCAAAATATTTGGGGTCGTTTACATGGATATGATCGAATGTGAAATTTTTGTTTACCATATCTCTCAACATGGTAGTGGTTCTATTTTTTTCACCCAATACTTTGGAAGGAGCTTTTCCTTGCAAAAGCATTTGATGCATAGATTCCCAACGAGCCATTAGCTCGTTCAGATCTTTTTCAATATCAGCCAAAGTTAGATTTTCGGAAGCTGTACGAAGTATAGCTCCAAAATTCTTTGGTAAAACAGATTGCATTATCTTTTTAAGTCGGTCGCGTTCAGAAGCTTCTCTGATCTTGCTGGATACAGATATTTTATCTGAAAAGGGAACCAACACAATGTGTCGACCAGGCAAAGCCATTTCGCAGCTAAGTCTAGGACCTTTTTGAGAGATGGGTTCTTTGGCAATTTTAACCAGAACCAATTGACCTGCTTTAACCACATCGCCAATTTTTCCATCTTTTTTAATTTCTTCCTCATATTTGAAATACATCAAATTCGAGGTTTTTTGTTTTCCGGAGATTGTTTCCTGAACGTATTTTATAAGAGAATGAATATCGGGGCCGAGATCCAGATAATGCAAAAATGCATCCTTCTCGTATCCAACATCTATAAATGCCGCATTTAAATTTGGGATAACCCTGGAAACTTTTGCCAAGTAATAGTCCCCCACATTAAATGCGTAGTTATTTTTTTCCCTGTTGAGTTCTACTAACTCTTTTTCCCTCATCAAGGCTATGGAAACTTCTTCCGGAGAAACGTTTACAATTAAATCGTTGCTCACGGTTATATTTTTTGTAAAACCTTGTTCTTAAAGGCTTCTAAAATCAATAAGAACAAGCTTTTGGTTAATAATACTGAACTAAAAAAGACAGACTATTTTTTCTTCTTATGTCTGTTTTTACGCAATCTTTTCTTTCTCTTATGCGTGTTCATTTTAGCTCTTTTTCTTTTTTTACCACTTGGCATAATTAATTCATTTTAGTGTTCGACATTTTTTTTAAATCTTGTAAGTAAATATCAAGTTGTTTCTTTACTTCTTCATCTTCTAAAAGGCCACGATAAATGAGTAGGTATTTCTCCGCATTTCCCATGTCATCCATTTTTGCATAGGCATCGCCCAGGTAAAAATAGGCTTCAGCTAGATTAGAATCAATTTCCAACGCCTGCTTATATCGCTCTATAGCCTTTGAATATTGGCCCGAAAGTACTGAAAAGTGGCCTAATTGCAAAATAGCCTTGGTATTATTGGGGTCCTTATCTACCACCTCTCTCAATAATCCAATTCCTTCCATCGGATTCTCAGGATTGGTTTGCACCTTGCAAATTCCTAAATTGATCTTAGCATCCGCATTATCAGGGTCTTTCTCCAATATTTTTTCGAAAATTGACTCTGCCTCATCGTAGGCCCAGGTCTTATCTTCAGGTTTTAAAAACTGTCCCACACCAATAAATCTTTCTCCCGCCATCATATAATCCTCCATTTTACCGGTAAGTTCAGCCTTGTCTTTTGCATAAACTGCAGAAATTGCGGGTCTCATGGTACCATCCCAAAATCCAATAATTGAATCCAACCATTGAATTTTTTCTGTTCCTGAGGTGCTTTCAAATTTTGTTTCGAATCCGCTAATCACAGCCAGTTCCTCCTTCTTCATGTCATTTTTTACTTCTGTAATCTGGTCTTTAATCTGCGATTTACTCTCCTGAGTTTTATCGTCTTTTTGCTTGGTAATGGAATATTTTTTAGGGGAAATCATCAAGCCAGTGAAAACCGCAAGGGCTAACACTATAATTCCTACTTGTATTAATATTCCTTTCGTTTGCATTTGATCGTTCCCATTTAAGGGAGAGTAAAGGTAGTAATAATCATGGAATGTTCATGAGATTTCCATTCCGGAACAGCGATGGAGTAAGAAAAAAGGTTTAGGAATTTTTTTAGTCTAGGATAACTATTTTACCCTTTTCTTCACCTGATTCACGAATGATTTCGCAGGTTTGAAAGAAGGGATGTTGTGAGCTGGAATAACAATTGTAGTATTTTTAGAAATGTTACGGCCTTTTTTCTCGGCTCTTTTCTTTACTACAAAGCTTCCAAAGCCTCTTAGGTAAACATTGCTACCATTCATCATAGATTCCCTAATGGTTTTCATGAAGGATTCTACCGTTGCCTGAACAGCTACCTTTTCTATTCCGGTAGTTTCGGAAATTTTATTTACTATATCCGCCTTTGTCATAGCTTTATTGAGTTTATTTGGGTTTTTATTTGCGTTAAGTTTAACTCATTGGTAGGCTTAAATGTAAGCTATATACCAGATGTTTTACAAATTTGTTTTTAATTCATATGGAATTTAGTACTAAAATAATCAATTGGTATCATAAAAACAAGAGGGAACTGCCATGGCGACAAGAGGTTAATCCCTATTTTATATGGTTAAGTGAGGTAATCCTGCAACAAACAAGGGTTAGACAAGGTTTACCTTATTACTTAAAATTCATAAAAAACTATCCTTCTATTCAGGAACTTGCAGATTCAAGCGAAGAAAACATCCTAAAAGACTGGCAGGGTCTGGGTTATTATAGCCGTGCCCGTAATATGCATGCCGCTGCCAAAACCATGGTAAAGAAGCATAAGGGTAAATTCCCCAAAACCTATAATGAAATCCTTGAATTGGAGGGAATAGGCCCCTATACCGCAGCAGCCATTGGAAGTTTTGCTTTTAATCTGCCGTATCCTGTGATGGATGGAAATGTTCAAAGGGTGATTGCAAGAATCTTCGCAATTGAAAAACCGGTGAATAGTTCCGCCGGAAAAAAAATGATCGAAGAAGTTTTAAAAGAAGTATTCGACGAGAAAAGGCCTGGTGATTTTAATCAAGCCATTATGGAATTTGGGGCGATGCATTGCAAACCTCAGCAACCATTATGTGCATCATGCCCGTTTAATAAAGACTGTTTTGCACTAAAAAATAATTTGGTTCAGCTGCTTCCACTCAAGGATAAAAAAGTAAAAGTAAAGACGAGATTTTTTTTATACATCGTTCCGCAAAAAGGTAAACATGAATTTATTGTAAAACGAACGGAAGATGATATCTGGAAGAATCTTTATCAGTTCCCATTGATAGAAATGGAGGAACCTCTCATTTTCCCAGATGATAAAATGATTCTCTATATTCTAAAAAAAGAAAAATGGAAATCGAAATTTAAAATCAAACATATTTCTCACGAGTACAAACATGTATTAACTCATCGAATTATTTATGCCCGTTTTGTAACAGTTGAAGCTGACAAAGATTTTAAACCTGAAAAAAATTGGGTCAAAAAGGAAGTTGATAATCAGGAGATTTTTGCTTTTCCTGTTTTGATTTCGAAATATTTAGAGGAGAGAGAAAAAATTAGTAAAAAAGGCGGAGCAGCACTGACACAGAAATTGTAACCAACAAAAATCATATGAAACCAGTAATCTGCTCCACCTATATTAAAAAATTCAATTATTCTTTTATCATTTTTTTGCTTTCGCAAACATTTCCATCAATGACTAACGAATAGGTGTACATTCCACTTCTTAAATCTTCACCATAAACATTTAATCTTCCTTCACCTCTGTCATTTAATTCAACTACTTTAATTACTTGCCCCAAAGTATTATAAAACATAATTTGAGCAGATTGAATAGTTTCTGACAAAGTATAGTTGATTACAGTATGATCTTTAAAAGGATTTGGACTGTTTTCTCCTAATACACAATAAGTATCAGTTAATCTAACTTCAGTGTTATGAATAACGTTATATGTATCATTGCTATTCGTATTGTTGTTTGGGGTTTGTAGTGAGCCATTTCCTTGACTACAGCAATTGGTTATCAATGCAGCTAGATCATCAATTTGTTGTTGCTGGTTATTTAGTTGTTGTTGAAGAGAATTTATAGTTGAATCTCTTTCTTGAATCATTGTTTGTTGTTCCTTAACCGCATCAATTACAATGGGAATTAGCTCCATATAATTCACACTTTTAAAAGTTGTAGAATTACTTGTAAGCACGCCTGTGGTATCATAAGTTGGAGCGGTTGAAAATGATTTTACCAATGAAGGTAATATGGCTTCAACTTCCTGAGCGATTAAACCGTGGTGTGTTCCTGTGGGTAAATTGATCATAGGCTTCATTTCAGCAACTTTGTATTGATAAGTAACAGGGTTCAACTGATTAAGAATGTCTAATCCGGAATTACAAGTATGAATGTTTCTCTTACATACACTATCAGAGGTGGAAAACATGCCGTTAGTAACTAATACATATCCGCCATCAAAATACCCACTCGGGAAATTGGTTACATTTGTATCTTGTATAATTACGGAAATAATTCCTGCGGAGCCTGGTGCGGTAGTGTTCAATGTTTGAGTTAAGAAATTTCCACCAACAACAACCCCGGTATTGCCTCCCGCTGCTAAGCCAACCAGTACATCAATTCCTGTGGTTTTGGTAATTCCACCATACGTAATAATTCCAACACCTGTGCTAATATTTCCATTAATCGTGGTTGCGAGTATTCCAAGATTTGTAGCATTAGAATGATTTACATCTACTTCAAATCTTCCTGCATAATTGTTGAGCATTATTACGTCATTAGTATTCACCTTTCCATATACTCCGTAATTGTTAGGAGCATGCTGTGCAGAAAATAGTCCACCATAATGGAATATTTTATTGGTGATGGTTTCTTGTCCATCTGCTATCCCACCAACACCTACAAATTGCTGATTACTTGCAGAATTTGCAATGTTTCTGTTCCATCCTAAAACAGCGGTTCTTCCAACTCCAATTCCTGTACCCGCTTCATCATAAGCACCCAATTTTGCTGGCATAGTTCCCCAAACATTCGGATCGAACCCTACTCCAACTGAATTGATTCCTTGTGTTGTGCTTTGCCCTAGGAAGTACAAATTGTTGCTATTCATTGGAATCTCTCTTGAACTAATTAGTTGGCCAGGATTTCCCACTTGATTAATATCTTGACCAAGGACAACTGTTCCTGCGGTTACAGTGGAAATTGAAGTTCCATTGTCTGCTAAGCCAGCACCTCCTCCTGGCACATAAATCACATCTCCATTTGCATCAATCGAAAGAACGCCTAAGCCAGGATTGATCGTATAAGCTGTTGAATTAGATCTTAAATCAGTAAAACGTAAACCGGTGAATCCCGTTCCGCCACCTGCATTAGCAACATTAAAGTCAGAGTTTCCATTAGGTGCAACTACCACTGGAGCAGCGCCACCAGTAATAGCAGTTGTATTAATTTCAACTCTATTTGTTGGCGTTAAAATGGTGGTAACGCCAGTATTTAATCCAACTCCAACATTTGCATAAACATTAGTACTATGGTAAAACTCCATATCGCCAGAAGTAGGAGAAGTTAAATTTAGAACAGGATTGTCAACAATTCGATAAACATAGTTTACTGCTGCAAGTGGACCAGTATTAGGAGCCAACCCGCAATAAAACGATTGGTCAGCTCCGAAATTTGGATGACCCATAAAAATTGCTTGTGAACCAGGCAGACCAAACGTTTGTGCCCATGCTATAACAGCATGATTGAACAAGTGAATTCCTCGTCTCCAGCCATCTTGCGTAACATCATTAATGCCGCCCATTACGCATAATGGCATATCCGGATTAGGCATTCCAATGCCTACATTTCCTGCGTTTACTCCTGCCACTGTACCTCTGATTGTCATTCTTTGATTTGGAACACCCCCTATAAATCCAGTAAAAAAATCAATGTCCTGAACTCCGTCGTTTCGTATTTGTAGCGGAATAGGTGTGTTAACATCCCAACCACAATAATTAACCAAAGGGAATCCTACTACGTTATGTCCCAAAGCCCCTGCTCCGGTTATTGTCGATTGGGAATATCAGATTTTGAAAAATATGGTAAGAGTTAACAGGCTTACGAATAATAGGCGGTTTTTTTTCATAATTAAATTTTTAGAAGTTTGTAATAGTAAAAGCAGTTGTTATAGTTAAGTTCTAGGAATACCAAACCTTTCGGGAAATTATATGTTACCAACTCATGATGTGCTATTGTGTTATGTAGTTTTGTAAAAATGATTTGTCCCAACGAATTGTATACACGAATGTGATATGGTAGATTAAGAGAGCCAAAATCAATGTTCAGCAGGTCTAAAAAAGGGTTAGGGTATATTGAAACTAATGGTGCATCAAGTTCGGAAATACTGGTAAGACTGCATGCTGAGGAATCATCAGAGACACAAATCATGTCAATAAAGTAATATGCGTATGCTAAACTATAAGCACAACTTGAAGTATCAGTATTTGAATCATCAAAAAAATTACCAATAATCATATATTGATAGGCTGAGTCAGCAATAAACGATCCTGAAATTTTCGTCCAATTTGTGTCGTCTAAGATTATAGAACTGCTATAAACTTGCGAAATGTTATCTGTAGGTGCCCAATTTGCGCCGTCGTATTCAACAGTTGAAAACTTGAACCCTAGCCCGTTAGATGCACATGTTTCTGTGTAGGCTTTGGAAACATAAATTGAAGCAAAGTATTTAGTTCCAATAACAAGTGACTGTTCTAAATGTGTTATAATATATTCTCGTTGATTAGGAGAATATGTTCCGAGGCCAACATAAGCAAGACCATTGTAAGCAGGTTGATGACCTTGCCAATTATTCGGAACACCAAAAGCAGAAACCCCATTGGCACAGGGATGATAATAATCTGGTGAAATTCCGCAAGTATGCCATCCAACAGCAAAAATTGTCGGCAGAAAAAAGTGGACACTCTACAGTATCTTCAAAACTCGGATCAGGAACTAAATTTTGAGAGGTTAGTTCTGACCAATTGAATCCCAATAGAATAAAAAATAAAAATATCCTACTCAAGTTACGCATGGCCTTTGTTTTAATGTATAACCAAGCTAAGTAGAATAAAGAAGATTAACAATAACAAAAGATGGTTTTATTGGTAAATTAGACCAGTTGCGTTGAGGAATAAACGGTTAGAATTTTAATTTACATTATCTCCCTTTAATTGATTAAAGCGTTTTCTCGCTTCCACTACATAGATACTATCCTTATGATCTTTAATAATTGCTTTATAGCATTCCGCTGCTTTATCAGGGTTGTTGAGTTTCCTCTCGTAAATGTCGCCCATTTTAAATAAAGCATCATCCGCTAAAATATCATCTCCATATTTTTGTACAATAATCTGGAAATAACCAATGGCTTTTTCGTACTCACCTTTTTTTACCGCAATTTCCGCTTTTTTAAATTGAGCATCATCCAATACAGGATGATCGGGATACTTTGCCTCCAATGAATCGAGGCATTTTATGCTTTCGTCAAATTTATTCTGATAAAAATAAAGATCAGCTCTTGCGAAAGTGGCCAACGCATCATAGGTAGTATCAAGTCCACTCATGTCCATAATTAAAATAGAAAGAGCAATGGCATCGTTCGAGATTAGTTTGGTGGTAGATGCTTTTAAAACATCCATTTGGGTTTGTGCCCATTCAAATTCGCAACGGTAAAAAGAAAGTTTTGCATTTTTAAATTTTGCCTCCTGCCCAATTAAATCATTTTTATAATCCTTTTCAATTTGTCCGTACAACAAAGAAGGTTCCCACATATCACCCTGCAGAATTAATATATCAGCCAATTCTAATTTTGCAGCAGCAATTTCTTCCGGCTTGCCTGATGCTTTGTTTACAATCGCTTTTAACCGAATAACAGCTTCTGTTGTTTTTCCCAAATAAAATGCCTGTAAATGCGAAAGTTCAATAGAAAGGTGAGTTGAGTTTTGTTGAGTAATCAATTCATCAATAGCGGCTAAATATTCATTCTCCAGATTCAATAAATCTGTTTTACGTGCAGAAAAATCTTCTGTAAGTTGAGTATACAATGTAGTTAAATAATTCATTTTGGCATCGTAATAAAACATGCCGTTTGGCCCTATACTAATGATATATTTATAACACTTAAGCGCAATGTCGTATTTTCGATTTTCCAAACAAGTATTTGATAATTGGGCGACACGTAATCCATCTTCCTTCAATCTTTTGTCAATGGCTTTTGTTTGAATAAATGCCCCTTCGTAATTTTTTTGTTGTAGCATTAACCAAATTAACAAATCGGAATAGGTAACATCATTCGGATTTTTCTGAATCTCTTTTAAAACAGCTTCTCTAAAAATAACATTTGGAGCACTTTCAGCATTCTCATCTAGAATTGTAAGCAATGCACTTTTTAAAGCTTCTAGTTCGAATGGATCTACTTTTAAAACATCTAATAATTCAGATGTCATTTTTTCATATTCATTTTTGGTAACATATAATTCCGCCAGACTATAATGAAATGTACTCAGGTCACCAACTACTTTTCTTCCTCTTAAATAAGTGGCAATTGCATAATCTGTTTCTCCAATTAATAAAAATGCTCCGGCCAGTTCTTCAATTATGTCGGCATACGGCGAAACATCTTTAATGGCGTCTTCAAAAATTGTTTTTGCCTTTTTTGTGTCTCCGGTATTTCTATAAAATTCACCAAGATCAATTTTATAGGTCTGTTCACGCGGATAATCCTTGCTTTGTTTTTTAATTACCTTCTCAGCCTCTTTCAGATCCTCTGTTTTAATTAAACAGTCAACATAACTTTTATAATAAAGCTTATTCTTTGGTTCGTTCTTGTAGAATTTTTCAAAAAAAGGAAGTGCTTTTGCATATTCACCATTGTGCAAATATTCATTTGCCAACTGTTCTTCCTGGTATGTTTGGGAGAACATTGGAATTGTTGTTCCAATAATTAATATGAGAAGTAATAATGCCTTTTTCATTTTTTTATGCCGCCTTTTCCGGCTATCCGCGTAAGCTTTTTCTCTTTTTGTTCTCGATACACTTCTTTCAGTCGTTACTCGAATTGACAAAGAGAAAAAGGCTACCGCTTCTATCCGGGGCGCTAGCGTAAATATAGTGGATTAACGTGTAACTATGAAAGCTGTTGCGTCAGGTTAAGATATTTTATCGAAACCGCAATAAGGGATTAATACTTCCGGAATGTTGATTCCATCGGCAGTTTGATAATTTTCAAGTATACCAGCCATGATTCGTGGTAAAGCCAGTGCACTACCATTAAGGGTATGAGCCAGTTGTGGTTTATCAGTTCCTTCACGGAAACGTAACTTTAAACGATTTGCCTGAAAAGTTTCAAAGTTAGAAACGGAGCTTACTTCCAACCAACGTTGCTGAGCAGTACTGTAAACTTCGAAATCGTAGGTCATGGCAGAAGAAAAGCCCATGTCACCTCCACATAAACGAAGAATTCTATATGGTAATTCTAATTTCTCAAGAATATTTGCCACATGTTCAACCATTTCTTCCAAAGCAGCATAACTTTTTGTTGGATGTTGGATCTGAACTATTTCAACTTTATCAAACTGATGTAAACGATTTAATCCTCTAACATCTTTTCCGTACGATCCTGCTTCTCGGCGGAAACATGGAGTGTAACCGGTTAGTTTTATTGGAAGATCTTCTGCTTTTACAATTTCATCACGAAATAAATTCGTCAATGGAACCTCTGCCGTTGGAATCAAATACAAATCATCAATACCAATATGATACATCTGTCCTTCTTTATCGGGTAACTGACCTGTTCCATAACCACTGGCTTCGTTTACAACATAAGGAACCTGATATTCTTTATAACCAATGTTAGTATTCTCGTCGAGGAAAAAATTGATCAGAGCACGTTGCAATCGTGCGGCTTTCCCCTTGTAAACAGGAAAACCTGCACCGGTAATTTTTACGCCTAACTCAAAGTCGATTAAATCGTATTTTGTAGTTAGTTCCCAATGAGGAAGATTGTTTTTACCTAAATCAGGAATTTTACCTGACTGTTTGATCTCCTGATTTTCTTCAGGTGTTTTACCTTCAGGAACTAAATGGTAAGGAGTATTTGGAATGGTATATAAATGTTGTTGAAGATATTTTTCAGCGTTTGCCTGAGCTTCTTCTAAAAATTTAATTTTAAGTTTTAAGTCTGATACTTTGTTCTTTATAACCTCTGCATCTAGAGCGTTACCAGTTTTCATTAGTGCTCCAATTTCTTTCGAAGCAGCATTGGCCTCAGCCAATAATTGGTCACTCTCCTGTTGAGCTTTTCTACGCACCTCATCAAGCTCCAAAGCCTTGTTAACCGCCGTTTCCGAGTCAATATTTTTTTTCTTCAGTCTTTCTATGGCTTCCTTGGTGTTGTCTCTTAAATATTGAATCTGTAACATAAATGTTTAAATATGCTGCGAAAATAGGAAAGGAATATTGATTTTGAAGAAAAAATTATAGGTTTAAGGGACTTATTTAAAAACAGTTAGGAATCCTGCTTTTTGTTGACCAGGTGGCAAGGTCACCCGATAATAATAAACACCCTCAGAAACCTCTTTATTAGTTAGGGTTTGGCCATGCCATTCACCGTGATAATCATGATTCATGTAAACCAATTCACCCCAACGGTTGTAAATTTCCGCTCCAACAGTGGGTATATTAGTATCTCCATGATGCAAAATCCAATAATCATTCAAACCATCATTGTTTGCCGAAATAACATTAGGGATATATAAATTATCGATGTTCATCCCTAGTTCATTGTTTACAGGTTCGCACCACAACCGAATCTAAGTAAACTGATGAACTGTGATTTTGGTTTGGAATTGTATCAGAAACCAAGTATGTTACTTGTAGTTTATCTACATCTTCAATCCATCCAACTATAACATATTTTTCATCTCCTTTTGCGATATAATTATACTCTACCCGCTGCCACCCTTTTTGAACCGTATCATATATAATAGTATCAGTAACATACTCCGGAATATAAGGGTACAATGAGAAGCTTACGTTTGGAATAGGGCAGAGTTCTTTAAAGAATCCTACTGATAAATTATTTACGACAACACTGTTGCTGTCGCAATAACTTTTATAAAACGAGATACAATAGTTTTGATGAGCCTGTAATGGTGAAATTAATTCAGCAGCAATAAATTCTCGCCATGAGCCTGTACTAAAATCTGTATTTATCCAAATATCTACATAAGCATCTAATAGAGGAATATTAAAGTAGAAGCCAGGATTGAGAGTTTCAACATTAATAAAACCATTACAACTATGATAGATATTTGGGGTTTGGAAGCAAAAGGACTGAGCATTTCCAATCTTTGGTAACCAATGTAATGTGTTAGCAACATAAATTGGAGGAGAACAGGCATCAATTTCACCGAAGCTGGGATTGGGTACAAGGTTATTACCAACCTGGCAATTTACATTGTCGATAGCAGAAATAGCAACTAAGAAAAAAACAAATACCTGTTTGATATTTATCACCTGCTTATAATTATCTTTTCACGATGCTCTTCATTAGCATTGTATAATCTTATAACGTAATTGCCCGTTGGTAAGTTTTCTAAATTTAAATACATAAAATTTGAGAATTTTCCAGTAAGCAAAACTCGTCCTTGCATATCATATAATTGATAATTTAATTCGTCTGATATTGTTGACGTTAGATTAATATAATCGGATGCTGGCACAGGATATATTTTGAATTTTTCTTCTTCATCAATACTGCTATTCATTGTCCTTGGTTCGATGATTTCGGGTATCTCACACGGATTTTAAAAAATTAAAGTATCGCTGATAAAGTTTTTTACAAAGGATCTTGCGGAGCTTACTACCTGTCCATATTGATACAAACATAGGTTAGCAATGTCCATTATATCTACCTGATCTGCACTATCCACAACAATGGTGTCGAAGTTTCTGTAAGCTTCCAAATAAGGCATAGCAAGGCTATTAAATTCCTGATAAATAGCTCCCATTGAACAGCTGTTATCGATGCTGTTGTTAATAATGGCGGCATTCACGAAATCATTATCATTGATATACTTATCTACTAAAATAGTTGAAGGGCAGGTAGTAAAATTATTGATCGAATCAATATGGGCTTGAACTGTAACTGGGAGGGTATCTAATGCTAAAGTATCAGCATATACAAATGACGCCAGACCAGTTCCTCTGTTGGTGAGTCATTTGGTTTGCAAACCAAAAACAGAGATAGTATCCCAGTGCATGTTGGTACTATCTTTTAAAACTGCTACTAACATTCGGCCTTGCGGAGCAGTACCATTACAATTCAATAGATGACTGATACCTATGGCCATTAATGTTGGAGATAATCCGACTTGATGTATATCGTTGATTCTAGTATCTAAATTAGGATCACCTGCTAAAAAATAAAAATTAGTATCCGTCATGCTTAATCCCGGTGATGCATTAAATTCTTTTGTAGGAAGGCCTGTTGTCGTTTTATCAATCCATGCATTGATTTGTACAAGAGGAGTTGTCGTACCACTATTTATAAGTTGGTGGTTTAAAGATAAATTACCAGTAAAATAAAAACCATTGTTGTATTTGCTGAGTGTATTTTTTTCCATTCTAGTGGTAAACGAGCCTGCACCTTCCATCCAAATTGCGTAATCATTAGAATCGACTGTACTACAAAAAACCCTTTCGGTATTGTTGCTAAGCAAGCGAATGCCTATGCACGAGGATGGAGATAAATTCCCACCATTTACATCGTTTAGGCCGATTTCACCATTAGTGCAATTTTTGCTCCAAATGCCATGAAACTGAGTGAAAAAACCAAAGTTGTTGCTCATGCGAATCAGGTTGGAATCTACTACCATACAGTTTGCTTGTTCAGTATTGATACCTGTTTCGAAGCGAGTAATTTTATTTGATAAAATAAATTGCCGATTGATGAAGCCTGGTTTGTCACAAGTTGTTTGGGTTTGATAGGTATTAACAAAATCGATTCCAACGCTTCCCTTTATGTAACCTGTATTACCTATGTTATTATTTCTTACATGGAGTCTTGAATTATATGTTTCGCGAATCGATATTCCGATTTTTGCATTACGAATGATATTGTTGCGGCATTTAATTTGATAATCATTAAACGAGCTAGAATATGGATTATTGGAAAAACTGACGGCGATATTTGTAATATCATTCAATAGGCAACTTATTACTTGATTATAATATTTACCTTGGAATAGAATTCCATTGAAAACTTTTGAAATATGGGTTCAGCCGCTTCCATTAGCAACACGTACAAAATGTTCAAAACCATCAGTACTATTACAAGAAATTCCATAAGTAAAAGGTGAATTTGTTGGCACACTTGTGCTTGTAATAGTAAGATTGCTCACATTAGCGTTGCAATTATTAAGTAAGATCCCTCCTGTTAAATCCGTAAATTTAGTTTTAACTCCTCCTTGTGAAAGATTAACATGACCAACATTGCTAACTTCAACACCAAGGTTTGAATGTAATAAAGATAGTGGTGCAAGTAAGTTAGCAGTACATTTAATATCATTACCAGTAAAGATTAGAGGCCATGATCCTGAAAAATTACTTAGCTTAACATTGTTTAAATTATTTATAAATGTATTATTTCATAAGACGGTTGGAACTCCGTTGGTACAATTAATCGCTTGTGTTGCGTCTGATACTGTTGTATTTATCATGTCTATTGTCGCCGTGGGATTTGAAGAAATAATTCCTGTCCACATCCTTGGGCATCCATGTAGGACAGAATACTTTGTTGTAAATGTAATGCCCGGTTCAATTATTAAAGATGAACCAGGAGAAAATTTAATATCAACGAAGTATAAGTTTACATCTTGATCAACATGTAAATTCCCATTTACATATACGGTACTCCCCCAAGGCATTGAGGCACCAAGTAAACCAGGTGTAGGTGTTGGAAAATTGCTCCAATATATGTCCGTATTTGGCTCGTTGTTGCCAACGTTGTTATCAATATATTGATAGTCGGCGTAGCAGCAAAAGTTTTCGCTTTGGCCAGTTACCACTATATCATCAATATAATAATAGGACCCATTAATTTTTGATGAATTGTAAGGCCCTAAATTACCTCCTGGACTGGTTGGATGAGGTGTGGCGGCATTATTTTAAAAATTACCAATTACCAAAAAATATTCAGCCGTTTGAGTTGGAGTAAATGTAAAACTATATTGATTCCATGAACCAATGTTATTAATAATGCCAGTTCCTGGGTAAAGCATTGTAACACCAGCTTGTACTGAAAAAAATGTAAGATTATTAGAAAAGACTCCTCCTGGAATAGTTGGCATGTTAGCTTGACGTCCTACCCAAGCATCCAGATGTGTCGCATAGCGAGACCACGGTGCCAAAGATGCCCAAAATGAAAACGTATAAGTTTCGCCAGCTGTAAGATGAGAAGAGAATTTGTTAATTACATATTCGCGATAATTTCCGTCATCAGTGTAAGTATATAGTCCCATATAACCTGTTTGGTTTGCACTTCCAGTCGTATGATCATTTATCACACCCGGAGTGTTGGCAGGAACTCCTAAATGAAAAGGTGTTGCATTTTGGAAACTTGTATTATTGGCATGAATAAATCAGTAGTTCCATGATGGTAATTTCCTGTATAACCGTTTTGGGTTCCTAAAATGGTCCACATACATGATTGAGAAATCTCCATTGTATGCGAAATTTCCACATTGTTCTTTAAGCCAATTATTGTATGCATCTATTGTGCAGGATTGCGAATAGGATAATTGTGGACAGGTAAAGAAAAAATTAATTAGAGTGGAATAAATAATTGTTTTGAAGTGGAGGCTAGAAAAACACGTAGTTAGGTTTATGACATATATGGTTAGTTCTAACAATATTAGGGCTTTTCTAGTAAGTTTCCCAATTTGCTATGGCCTAAAAAATTGAGTATGAATAAATTTGAATATAACATTTCTTCATTATTTATAGAGTTTTTTGGTTAAAAATCATGTAAGACTATAACATTTAATTATCAATTAACCAGTTAATTGCAAATTATAGAAAAGCTCATAGCATGTAATATTTTTGAAAACAGCCACCACCCCGCTCAGCTGCCGCCGTATATTTGAGTATAGAATTTGATTCAACAGTTAGTTAATCTAAATATAAAGTCTCTCATGCGTTCTTTTTTCATATAATAGTTAAGTGGTAAATAGGCAAGATTTGCCGTAGGTGTAAAAAGAGTCCCGAGTTTCGGGACTCTTTTTTTTTTGTTGTGTAAGCGGCCCGGGGTGCAGCGATATCCTTTTTTGGTTCTGCACTATATAAGATTTTTCGAAGCCGTTTGTAGCGAAGGGCGATCGCCCTTCGTTTCCTCCTGCCAGGATAGGGCCTTCTAGTAGAACAACAACCAAAAAAGATTTAGCGTAACACCGGCAAAGCCGCCCCACTAAAAATCACCCATTTGTATATCCCACCCTTCTGGCTATATTTGCAAGGAAGGATGTCTTTTAAGAATAAATACGCCGTACTCAAGAGTTATGTGGATGAAGAGCTGAACAAGCTAAAGCATATCCATAGTGATAACCCAAAACTATATGAGCCACTTAGTTACATGATTGAACTAGGAGGGAAGCGTTTGCGTCCTGTACTTACCCTTGCATCATGCGAAGCATTTGGCGGAAGAGCAGAACATGCAATTCATCCTGCTATGGGTGTTGAGGTGTTTCATAATTTCTCGTTGATCCATGATGATATTATGGATAATGCTCCTATTCGCCGCGGACAACCAACTGTACACGAGAAGTGGGGAGTAAACATGGGGATTTTAAGTGGGGATCTTTTACTCATTAAATCATACGAATTAATAAGTGCTGTTCATCCTGCAGTTCTCGCTAAAGTTTTTAAAATATTTAATCAAACTGCGATTCTTGTTTGTGAAGGGCAGCAAAAAGATATGGATTTCGAAAACAGGGAAACTGTTTCGGAAGATGAGTACTTAAATATGATCCTTTTAAAAACAGGTGTTCTTTTAGGTGCTGCATTACAAATTGGTGCTTTGGCCGGTGGAGCAAATGAACTGGATGCCAAAAGCATGTATGAGTTCGGTTGCGAAATTGGTGTTGCCTTCCAGATAAAAGATGATTGGTTAGATAGTTTTGGAGAAGAGGAAAAAGTAGGAAAAAGAATAGGGGGAGATATTGTTGAGGGTAAAAAAACCATGTTGATGATTAAAGCCAAAGAATTGGCAGATGCAAATCAATCTCAAAAAATTTACAAGTTATATTCTAATGGTGCAACGGATCAACAAAGAATAACCGGTGTGCTTGAAGTTTATGACGAATTGAAAATAAAAGATCTTTGTAAAGCTGAGATCTATAAACATTACCAGGTGGCTTTATTAAAACTGGAATCAGTAAGTATGACTCCTGAGTACAAGGAATTCTTTAAAGAATTTGCGGAGTATTTAATTGACCGGGATTTCTGATGACGGTTTTGCCTGCAGTAAAGGGAAATTTAAACTGAATTTATTTCCACTACCTGTAGTAATATTAAAATCCCCTTTTACATCTTGAACAAACAATTCGGCCAATCGTAATTCAAGCAATTCGCCATTGATTTGCTCGGAGGTTAATTCGGTTCCATCATCTTTATAACTGAGGATACATTTCCCACTGGCAATATGAAGTGTTAAGGACATCTTTCCAGTTTTGGTTTGTTTGAATGATTGCTCGTAAGAAATTTGAATCAGTTGGTTGATGATCAATCCTAAGGTCATTGCCTGGGAAATATGAAGGGATACTTTGTTTACTTTAATATCCAATTCTATATTCTGCATTTGTGGATATAGGTTTTGCATGTATCCGAAAATTCTTAGAATTTTTTTCTCAATATTGATATTTGAAAAATCTTTTTCATCAAGAATGATCTCGTGAACTCCCGAAATATTGAGTAGGTTGTTTTTTACATCAATAAAAAGATTTCTATGGTAATCGTCTTTACAAAGATTCTCATCAACTGCTAAAACGGTATTCATTAAGCCGAATATGTATTTGGCACGGTTGTTTGTTTCGTTTACCAATTCTTCGTGGTCTTTAATATGTTGCATTTGTTTACGAAGCAATTGTGATTTTTCATAACCTTCTATTAAAAGTGAAATTATTTGGGCAATCAATACTCCGAATTTAATTTCGAAGACGTTCCATTTACGAAGTGGACCTGTATGTTCAAAACAAATAACTCCAATCATTTTTCCATTTGATCGAAGAGGAACATCTAACATGGAAGAAATCTTATTTGGCACAAGGTAGCTATCGACCAACTCAACAGTTTGTGGATCGTTCATTACATCGTCAGTAGCAATTACTTCTTCCGATTGAAGCATCTTGAAGTATTTAGGCAATTCAGTTTGTGATAAACTAATTCCTTTCGATTTATTAATATGCTTTTGATTATCAAGGATGCTATAACTTCCCATACATTCAATGGTGGAGATGTCATCATTGCTTAACCAAACGTTTACTCTTGTTACCGATACTGCATCAATACTTTTTTCTATAATTTCAGTTAATGCTTCATCAACCGAACCCCCTCTAACTGTACTTGATTTACTCAAGGATTCAATAATCTTGATCTTTTTAGAAAGTTCTTTTCTAAATTCATAACGATAAGTAAGATCGGTAATGAAAATAGCAATCTCTCCGGTTTTTTCGGAAAGTTGAAGTACTCTAATGGTTGCATAAAATTCTGAGTCATCACTTTTTTTCAGAACAACATCATCAAGTAAGGTGTTATTACTCGAGGTGAGAACTTTATTGCTTACATCGAAGTAGTTATTTTTAGAAATAATATCTACAACAGTCTTTGTGGCAAATTCATTTTCAGAATAACCAAAGATGATTTGAGCCGTTTTATTTCCGAAGAATATTCTGCCATCAGAATACAGGGTAATAATAAGTTCCTTTGTATAATCCAGTAACTGCATAGAATGATTTAGTTGGCCTTCTGTAAACTTATAGAATTCTTTGCAAAAAATCTATTATTATGTTGTAAATAAATGGGTCATAGTACCCTCTATAGTAGGGTGCTGGAACTTAAACCCTGCGATAATCAGCTTTTTACAAGAAATTTTGTTGCCTTTTAGTACAATTTGTGCTTGTTCTCCCAGGATTAATTTCAATAAAAAACCCGGAATTCCCATTGGCCATAAAGGCCGTTTGATGGCTCTGGCAATTAATTTTGTAAGTTGTTTATTGGAAACAGGATCGGGTGCAGCGGCATTAAATGTTCCTTTGAAATCGGGTTCCTCAATTCCTTTCATAAAAACGGATACCATATCATCAATATGAATCCATGGAACAATTTGTTTTCCGTTGCCCAGAGATGCTCCTGCAAACATTTTTACAGGTTTGGCCATTGCCATTAGAGCACCTCCTTTATTAGAAAGCACCACTCCGATTCTAAGTTTTAAAAGCGGAACAGTTGTTCCATTCAACTCTTCAGTTGCTTTTTCCCATTGTTCGGTGAGTATTGCCAGAAAGTCTTTTCCTGGAGGATCAGTTTCAATAAAATCAACATCGTTATCGGAAAGTCCGTAAAACCCAATAGCACTTGCCTGAATGAATTTTTTTATAGGGAAGTTTTTTTCTTTAATGGAGTTGATTAGCAAAGAAGTGGATTGAATTCTACTATCCAATAATTCTTTTTTTCTTTTGTCAGTCCATTTCCCTTCACCTACATTTGCCCCGGCTAGGTTGATGATGTAATCTGTATTTTCAAATGCCTTTAGATCGATGATTTTTTTTGATGGATCCCAAACGAAAGATTCAATTTTTTGGATAGAAGAAATACTTCTTCCCAATAATTTAACCTCGTATCCTTTTTTTGACAATTCCTCAATAAGGGCTTTGCCAATGAAACCTGAACCACCTGCTATGAGAACAGAACCCTTCATATTGATTTTTTGAACTATATTTAATGCAAATTAAAATCAAAAAAATTGATGATGTTACCTGAAATATGGGAAAGGGAAATAATTAACATTCATAAAGATGTTAATTGGATTTATGAAACCAGCGCGCAGCTGGTGAAAGATTTCAATATGCTCAATCTTTCAGTCGAATTTGAGCCTGAACAAAACCAATCCTATTTGAAATTATTTAACGAATCAACATCCATTATTCAACGTTTGTTTGAAAAGGATCACCATTCTTTGCTCAATCTTCTTTACAGGGTTGATATCAGTGAAAGTCATATAGAAGCTCTCATTGGAGAGTACCCTCCACCGGAATTATATGGTAAAATCGCTGAAACCCTTTTAAAACGTGAGTTTATGAAAGTGGTTTACCGACATCAATATAGTGAGGGATAACCCGCTAGTTTTATTATTTTTGTAGAAGTCATCTTAAAACTATGTTGATTTGGGTTTTCAAGAAAATACGCTAAGATAATTTTTAAGATGACTTCAAATATTCAACCGGCTTGAAGTACAATATTACATTTGGGGTTCTTGCATTAACGATGTGGTTGACCGGCTTTCTCTTAAGCGGTCCCCGCAAAGACGATGGTTACTTTAAGCAACAGACTCAAAAGATTCAAAATTCGTTGATCGAAAAAGAGGAGTTTGCAAATACTATTATTGCCAAGATAGCCGCCGACATCGACAAATATCCCAAGGATAAAGCATTTGAGATTTTTGATAAATACGAAACTGAGTTTTCAAAACATCCGGATGTTCACGTTTATGGTTATTATAACGATTCGTTAATTTTCTGGACATCGGGAAGTGTATTGGTTCCTTATCTCACTTTTGATGAAGACTTTGTTCATCCCGTTGCTAAAATGAAAAATGGATGGTATAGATTTATTAAATACCAAAAGGATAGTTTAAAAATGTTAGCACTCATTTTAGTAAAGAATGAGTTTGCTATTAATAATCAATATCTCAATAAAAACTTCAACCCCTCATTTAAAGTTCCTGAGGCAGCCAATATTTTTATTAATGAGTTAGATGATGCTAGCAATAAGGTAAAAGACAAAAACGACAAGGAGCTCTTCGCAATTGAGTTTAAAAAGAAAGATAGGAATGCAATTATTTATGAAGCATGGGCTTCCATATTTTATTTTTTGTCGGTACTTTTCCTCCTTATTTTCTTCTATTCTCTTCGTGGATATGAGTTTTTTCAACAACAAAAAACGCTTTATGTAATTATACTAATTACTTCTATAGTCGGTTTTCGTTTATTCTGTTTATTTTCTCAGTGGCCCCAATTATTATATAAACAACCTGTATTCAGTCCAGAACTTTTTGCAACTTCAAGATGGCTTCCAAGTTTAGGAGATTTTATTTTGCACGCCGTTGGGCTCACCTTTATTATTTTCGGAGTTGCACTAACCTATCAATCCCGAAGAATTACTGCTTCAAGCAGATCGTTGAAGAAATATATTTATTTAACACTGATTACACTAGTTTCAGCAATGAGTGGCTTAGGTGTAACTTTTCTCTTTGAAAAACTAGTTCTCGACTCGAATATTTCATTTGACCTTTCGAATCTTTTGGTTCTTGACTTGTATAGCTTCCTCGGGTTCTCGCTAATCACGTTCTTACTATTAAATTATTTGGTGATTGCCTATGCATTATGCAGGCAGTTGGTGAGAAGCAGGGTGATTGGGTTTTATGAAGCCATCATTTTTTATACCCTGGCCTACGCATTGTTTGCTTTCATTATTTATAGTGAAGGAGTGATGAATGTAGTCCCCCCCATTATTTTATATCTGTTGAATCTTTCAGTGCTTAGCATCAACTATAAACGAAAACATGTTTTTAATTTTTACATTTTTGCACCTATTATTTTCTTGTTTACCATCTTTAGCACTTATACCTTATTTACCTTAAATAAAACCAAGGAAAAATCACACCGACAGAATCTTGCATTCAAAATTTCGGATGAACAAGATTATATTACAGAATATTTATTTACTGAAACCGTTAACGAGATTAAAAATGATCAGATAGTAAAACAGCTTTTATTTGATGGTGCGGTAATGATCAACGGGGAACTTAGGTACCCGAATGAACTGTTTGATAGAATTGCTAAAAAATATTTCGGAGGATACTATACAAAATATTCGTTATACATAACTCCTTTTGCCGAAAGTGACTATCTCCTTTTAAACGATGCTGATAAGGCGGATAAACAGTTGGAGTATTATGAAAATGAAATTGAGTTCAATGGTAAAAATACAACCTCTCCCGACCTATTTTTTATCGATAATAATTATGGAAAGGTAAACTATATTGGCAGAATAGAATTCACGAAGCAGAATGAAGATCTCACCATAGAAAAAAAGTATATCTATATTGAGTTCATTTCAAAGATTGTTACACAGGTAACAGGGTTCCCTCAATTGTTATTGGATGACAAGATCACAAAACCCGTAGATTTGAGTGGATACTCGTATGGAATCTATAAAGGGAATAAATTGACCGTTTTTGGTGGAGACTTTGTTTACCCATTGAATTCGCAGGAGATGATTGCACCAACTACTGATGTTGAGTATAAAATTAAGGATGGGTACAGTCATTTAGTTTATAGAACTCCTAGCGGCAAAATCATCATTGTAAGCAAGAGGAACTCTTCCGTTCAGGAATTCTTCAGTCCGTTTGCATATATGCTTATTTATTTTGTGGCCATCTTATTCTTCTATATTCTTTATCGAAGTATAGTTTTACGTGACAAAAATAGTTTCCAGATTAATTTTAAAACCCGAATTCAGGTTTCCATATTGTTAATTTTGCTTGTCTCCTTGTTGGTGGTTGGTTTGGGGATCAATAATTATGTGATTACGCAGTTCAATAAAAAGAACAAATTGAATTTGCAGGAAAAATCAAACTCGATTTTATTAGAATTCAAGACCCGAATAGAGGGAATGCCTGATGAGGAAGTGAACCAGGATTATATAAAGTATGTGTTAGAAAAACTTTCAACTATTTTCTTTACGGATATTAATTTTTACCATGCCAATGGAAATTTAATGGCCTCGTCAAGAGAAAGTATTTATAATGAAGGATTCTTATCACGTCAAATGAATCCAAAGGCATACGAGGAGATGTCGATTAATCAGCAGGCATTTTACATGCAAAGTGAAAAGATTGGCAGCTTTGATTATCTATCAGTGTATGCCGTGTTTCGTGATAATAGCAATGAGGTGAGAGGTTATATCAATCTTCCATATTTCCTTCGACAGAAAGAGTTGAAAGAAGATCTTGCTTCCTCATTATTGAGTATGATCAATGTATTCTCCTTGCTGATCGCGATTTCGATGATTGTAACATTCATTATTGCGAGCAGATTGACAGAGCCATTAACGGTTCTTCAGGAAAAACTAGGACAGATTAGAATTGGTCGGGTAAACGAGATTATCGACTATAAAAAGAATGACGAGATTGGGAGTTTGGTTTCGGAGTATAACCGGATGATCAAGGAACTTGAAAAAAGCGCCGAGTTATTGGCGCGATCAGAAAGGGAAATTGCCTGGAGAGAAATGGCCAAGCAGGTGGCGCATGAGGTGAAGAATCCGCTTACTCCTATGAAATTATATGTTCAATATTTATTGAAAGCATGGGATGATGGGCAGCCAGATTTTGACCAGAGATTGAGAAGATTTAGAGATGCGATGATTCAACAAATTGAAACCTTATCAAATATTGCATCCGAATTCTCATATTTTGCAAAAATGCCGGTAGGAATTCGTCAGGAAACGGATATAGCAGAATTATTGGCGAGCTGCATTAGTTTCTACGAGGAAAATGAAGGTGATGTAAAAATTGAATTCGAGAATTTATTGGAAACCCCAACAGCAATGGTAATTCTTGATAAGGACCAGGCTCTTAGGGTTTTTAATAATGTTATTAGAAATGCGATCCAATCTATTCCAAGCGATAGAATAGGCGAGATCTATATTGAATTGAAAGAAACGGAATCTAAATATATACTTTCGTTCCAGGATAATGGAGCTGGAATATCTGAAGAAATCAGGGATAAAATTTTCTCTCCTAACTTTACCACCAAGAATTCAGGAATGGGGTTAGGATTGGCAATGACCAAAACCATTTTGGAAAATATGGATGGAAGTATTTATTTTGATACTGTACTTGAGGAAGGCACAACCTTCTTCATAGAATTAAAAAAAATAAATACGATATAATTTAAAATAAAGTAATGCAATAACACAGACGTCCTATGGGACGTCTCCGTAAAAGTCGAAAAATTGAATCTTGAAATAATATAATTAAATTATGGAATACAAAAATCTCTTGGTAAACTTTGAAAACGGCATTGCTGTTTTAACAATTAATCGTCCGGATAAACTAAACGCATTAAACATTGAAACAATTACGGAATTGGGAAATTGTTTAGATGCTTTGGATCAGGATTCGAATGTGAAAGTTCTCATTCTCACAGGTTCCGGAGAAAAGGCATTTGTTGCGGGTGCTGATATTTCTGAATTTGCACATTTCGATTTGGAGAATGGGAAAAAATTAAGTGGTGACGGTCAGCATAAATTATTTGACCGTGTAGAAAAAATGACGAAACCTGTAATTGCTGCTGTTAATGGTTTTGCATTGGGTGGTGGGTTAGAATTAGCAATGGCGGCACATATACGTTATGCATCAGAAAATGCAAAGTTGGGTTTACCTGAAGTTTCACTAGGAGTGATTCCAGGATATGGAGGGACACAGCGCTTACCACAATTGGTAGGAAGAGGCAGAGCTGCAGAATTGATCTTTACGGCCCAAATGATCTCGGCTGAAGTGGCAGAACAAATAGGTTTGGTAAACAATGTAGTTCCCCAAGCTGAATTATTAAATACGTGTAAAGAGCTGGCTGCGAAAATTCTAAAAAATTCTCCAACTGCAATTAAGCATGCTATTGTTTCATTGAATGCGGGATTTACTGATGGCTTAAACGGATATCATGTTGAAATAGAAGAGTTCGGAAAATGTTTTGATTCGGGAGACTTTATAGAGGGAACAACTGCATTCCTTGAAAAACGTAAACCAGATTTTATAGGAAACTAATATTTGAACTATGATACTCGATGCTATAATTGCACTTTTCTCATTGATTGCCTTGGAAGTTATTCTTGGTATCGACAATATCATTTTCATTTCTATTCTTTCCGATAGACTTCCAGAGAATCAACAAAAAAAACTACGTTTATGGGGAATTGGATTGGCAATGGTGATGCGTTTAGCATTGCTGGCTTTGATCCAATGGGTGATGCATTTATCCATAAATCTTTTTACTATTTGGGGTCATGAGATTACAGGCAAAGACATGATCTTGATTTTTGGGGGTGTCTTCTTATTATATAAAAGCACAAAGGAAATCTATCATAAAACGGAAGTGGAGGATGCCGCTGATTCAAAGAAAAAAACAGGAGCAAAATTTAAAAAATTGTTAGCAGAGGTTCTTGTATTGGATTTGGTATTTTCCATTGATTCAATTATTACAGCGGTTGGAATGGCGAATGAACTTTGGGTGATGTATACGGCAGTGGTCGTAACTGTTTTGATTATGATGGCAGCGTCTAAGCCTATCAGTAATTTTATTTTGAAACACCCATCCTTTAAAATTCTAGCCCTTTGTTTTTTAATGTTGATTGGAGTTTCTCTTATTGCGGAAGGGTTCGATCTTAAAATACCAAAGGGATATATCTACTTCTCCATGGCATTTTCCTTTACGGTGGATGTTATTCAAATGAAAGTGATGACTAAAAAGAAGAAGAAGTAGATTTACTCAATACACTTACAACCATTTTGTAACATGTAATCAGAAAACTGGCTCCACGTTATTCCTTGTGTTGTTGGATCAGCTTCATACTCCTCTTTGCAAATGTCATCGCTACCTGTTCCTGTCCATTGAGAGGAGCCTGCACAATTCATACACTTACAACAAGAGGTGAGTCCGATGCAAATAAAAATACCCAGTATGAATAACCACTTCTTCATGTTGTTATAACTTACGCTTCTGCGTTTTCGTATGCTTCAATAGGAATACATGAACAAATTAAATTTCTGTCACCATAAGCATCGTCAATTCTTGATACCGGTGGCCAGAATTTATTTTCTTCAATAAATTTTGCAGGATAGGCAGCTTTCCTTCTGTTGTAAGGATAGTTCCAACCATCAGCCGTAACAATGGCCGAGGTATGAGGTGCATTTTTCAATACATTCATTTCCTGTGTGAATTTTCCGTTTTCAATTTCAGTAATCTCATTTCTAATGCTAATCAATGCATCACAAAATTTATCCAACTCTTCTTTTGATTCACTTTCTGTTGGTTCGATCATTAAGGTTCCTGCAACCGGGAATGAAACTGTTGGTGCATGGAAACCATAATCCATTAAACGTTTTGCAATATCAATTACTTCTACGCCGGAAGTCTTTTTGAAGTTACGGCAATCCACAATAAATTCGTGAGCCACTCTTCCATTTTTCCCACTATAAAGAATAGGATAATGTTTAGAGATTCTCTCTTTCATATAGTTGGCATTTAAAATAGCTGTTTTGGTACATAGGGTTAAACCTTCATTACCCAGCATTTTAATATATCCGTATGAGATCAATAGAATCAATGAACTTCCCCATGGTGCAGCAGAAACTGCAGGGATTCCTTTTTCTCCACCCGTTTTTACAATTACGTGTTGAGGTAAAAACGGAGCCAAATGTTTTCTTACACCGATTGGTCCCATGCCAGGGCCACCTCCACCGTGTGGAATAGCAAATGTTTTATGCAAATTCAAGTGACAAACATCAGCGCCAATTCTGGCAGGACTTGTTAATCCTACTTGCGCATTCATATTCGCTCCATCCATATAAACTTGTCCGCCATTTGCATGAACAATTTCGGTTACTTCAATAATGGTTTCTTCATAAACACCATGTGTTGATGGATACGTTACCATTAAAGCAGCCAATTCGTTTTTATGTTTCTCGGCTTTTTCTTTTAAATCTTTTAGATCTATATTTCCTAACTCATCACATTTTACAACCACCACATTTAATCCGGCCATTACTGCACTGGCAGGATTAGTTCCGTGAGCTGAAGAAGGGATTAAACATATATTTCTATGCGTATCTCCTTTGCTTTTGTGATAAGCTTTTATAACCAACAGACCTGCGAATTCACCTTGTGCACCTGAGTTTGGTTGCAATGAGATGGCATCAAATCCGGTAATCTCCGCTAAATCTTTTTCAAGCTGATCAATCATTTCCAAATATCCTTTTGCATGATCTTTTGGAACGAATGGATGCAGTTGATTAAATTCAGGCCAGCTTAATGGCATCATTTCACTTGCTGCATTTAATTTCATGGTACATGAACCCAATGAGATCATACTGAAGTTTAATGCAATGTCTTTCGACTCCAGTTTTTTAATATAACGCATCAATTGTGATTCAGTTCTATGACTGTTGAAAACAGGATGTGTCATGAAATCAGATTTTCTTTCAAGATTGGATTGAATTCCGTTTTCAGCATTTTGAAGATCACTTGCAGTTACGCTTGCATTTCCAAAACATGAAAGCAAAGTATTCAAATCTTCAACGTTTGTAACTTCATCAACAGAGATGGTAATTATATTTTCGTTGTAAAATAAGTTGCACTCATTTTTTTGTGCAGCTTCTTTAATTTTTGATAAGGTAGCTGCGTCTTTCGCATCTACAGAAATAGTATCAAAGAAATGTTGATTGATTACATTCAATCCAAGGCCTGATAATTTTGAACGAAGCACAGACGCTTTTTTATGTACTGAAGTTGCAATATTTTTTATTCCATCAGGTCCATGATACACTGCATACATAGATGCCATGATTGCAAGCAATGCCTGTGCTGTACAAATATTTGAAGTGGCTTTATCTCTGCGGATATGTTGCTCGCGGGTTTGCAAAGACATTCTTAATGCATGGTTTCCTTTTGAGTCAACTGAAACTCCAATAATTCTTCCCGGAATATGACGTTGATATTCTTTTTTAGTAGCGAAAAATGCAGCGTGTGGTCCGCCGTATCCCATTGGAACCCCAAATCTTTGTGAATTACCAACTACAACATCAGCTCCCCATTCTCCTGGAGATGTAAGTAATGCCAAGCTCAAAAGATCAGTGGCAACTGTTACGATTACATTTTTTTCTTTTGCTTTTGTAACAAGGTCACGGTAATCGCTTACTGTTCCTTGCATATCAGGATACTGTAAAAGGATTCCGAAATATTTATCAGAAAGATCAATTTTATCTAATGAAGCAATCACCAATTCAATTCCTAAATGTGATGCTCTTGATTTTAATACATCAATGGTTTGTGAAAATATTTTATCAGAAACAAAAAATTTGGTCACTTCATTTTTTTCTGCTTCTCTACTTCTCATGTGGAATGCCATTCCCATAGCTTCAGCAGCAGCGGTTCCTTCATCTAATAAGGATGCGTTCGCCAATTCCATTCCGGTAAGATCCATTACCATGGTTTGAAAATTCAGGATTGCTTCCATACGTCCTTGTGCAATTTCGGCCTGGTAAGGAGTATATGCAGTATACCATCCCGGATTTTCGAAAATATTACGAAGGATAGGTGATGGAGTAATGGTTCCGTAATAGCCCTGCCCTATAAAATTCTTAAACAGAATATTTTTTTCAGCAAGAGTTCTAATATGTTTTAAATATTCATTTTCGTTTAACCCTTTTTCAACTTTCAAGACTTCACGATTTCTGATCTTTTCCGGAACTATCTGATCAATTAAATGATCAAGCGAATCAACTTTTAAAAGATCGGTCATTTCATTGATCTCATTTTTATTTGGACCAATGTGACGAGGAATAAAATTCGAACTATGCATAATTAAGTTAAATGAGTGATAATATTGTCTCCCTAAAAGGGAAGCAAATTTACATTAAATCATCCATTTTTGAAAGTGGGGCTAACATAACCCATTTTCCCCCAAAAACCTTGCCGGTAAGGCTTTTAAAGTTCACGCAGAATCCGCCGAATAGCCGAATTTTGTTCCACGCTACCCATTGTCTCTAATTTCTAATTCGCAGAGGGGCGTCTACGACGCCCTTTCTGCGAATTAGAAATTATGTAGGGTTCTCAAATTGATTTAGAAATACTGATAAGCTCCACACGACAGCGTATAAAATACGAGCAAATGTATCTGCTATTCGGCGGATTCGGCGTGAAAAACTTGGCGTGGCAAGGCCCAAGAAACCCATCCAAAACCTTTGAGAGTTGCTAAAAAACAGTTAGTTTCGTGCTCAGCGTAACATACTTATGACCAGAAAGCTCCTTTTTATCTCCTTTTTAATCTTGATTCCTACCAGTTTGAAGGCTCAGGATATTTTATTGACCCTTACTGGAAAAGAAATTCCTTGTGTAGTTAATAAGGTAGACACGTTTTTTGTGTTTTATAATCCACTTGGTCCGCTTCAGTATACCGAGAAGTCATTGGTGAATAAAATTACACCCCATAAAATCTTTATGAAAGACGGTTCGACCAAAGAGGTAGTTTTCGATATGGTGACCTTCGACCCAAAGGGACCTTATATTTTTTATCGTGAAAAAAAAGGAGAAGTAATAAAGGATCGATATAATTATTTTTCATGTACTATTAACCGTTTCGACACTTTGTTGCCGGCTCAGGATAGTATACCTATGCTTCAAATGGAAAAAGTATTATACGCCCAAGATAGTTTGCATAAGAAATTCGAACTTGCCGTCGATGATCAACGTGCTTATACTTATGGAAGAAGATCAGCAAGAAGGAATTTTACTTCGCCATGGAGCACTTTAGGTGGAGTTGCCGCAGGGTTTACTGGCGGAATCATTTTTAATTTCTTTTATGCGGCGTTACCACCATTGGTATACGTTGCTATTAACTCGGCCATTAAACCTAAAATGGGAAAAACGAATCCCGGTGATCAGAAATATATGAGCAACGAATATTTTGAGGATGGTTATAGACAGCAAGCACGTTTATTAAAGGTAAAAAATTCTATTCTTGGATCTGTGCCAGCATTGGCAGTTGGAATTGTTATTAGATTGTTTAGTCAGTAAAGTCGAAATATTATGCATTACGAATTTTCAGAAGGATTTGCGGTGAGCCAGGACCAATATGATGCATTGGCATCATTTAGAAATAGATTTCATCAACCAATTCTCAACGGTAAAAAGGCAGTTTATTTTACAGGGAATTCTCTTGGACTTCAACCTGATAAAGCTGAAGAATATTTATTGCAGGAACTTGCGGATTGGAAAGAATTTGGAGTAGAAGGTCATTTTCATTCTAAAAATCCTTGGTTTAGTTATCACGAACCTTTTGCAAATTTATTGGCACCCATTGTTGGCGCAAAACCAAATGAGGTAGTAGCTATGGGTTCGCTTACTAATAATTTACATTTATTAATGGTCTCGTTTTATCGTCCAACAAAAACGAGGTATAAAATTTTAAGTGAACAAAAAGCATTTCCATCTGATTTATATGCACTAGATAGCCAAGCGCATTTTCATGGGTTTGATCCAAAGGATGCAGTGGTTGAAATAGGACCGAGAGAAGGTGAAACTTTTATTCGGAAGGAAGATGTTCTTGCAAAAATTAAAGAGTTAGGAGATAGTCTTGCTCTTGTTATGATGGGTGGTGTAAATTTTTATACCGGACAGGTTTTTCCAATGAAAGAAATAGCGGAGTTAGGTCATAAGGTAGGAGCAGTTGTTGGTTTTGATTTGGCACATGCAGCAGGTAATATTGAATTGAAACTTAACAAGTGGAATGTAGATTTTGCTGCCTGGTGCAGTTATAAATATTTAAACAGTGGCCCCGGAAGTGTTGCAGGAATTTTTGTTCATGAAAAACATCATGAGAACGAATCCTTACCAAGATTTAATGGATGGTGGGGAAATAAAGCGAATTCACGATTTAAAATGGAACGTTCATTTGAACCTTTTCATACAGCCGAAGCATGGCAATTATCGAATGCACCTGTGTTTTCAATGGCGGTGCACAGAGCTTCGCTTGAAATTTATAATGAAGCAGGGATGCCGGCATTATTGGAAAAGTCTAGAAAGCTTACAGGTTATATGGTAGCGCTGGTAGAAAAAATCAATGAGGAAGCCGGGGCACAATTGATCCAGATTCTAACTCCATCAAATCCTGAAGAACGTGGATGTCAGGTTTCGTTAGTGATGAAAAAAGACGGAAGAAAAGTTTTTGATACATTATTAGAAAATGGAATTATAACTGATTGGAGAGAACCTGATGTAATAAGAATTGCTCCGGTTCCATTATACAATTCTTATAAAGATTGTTTTGACCTATTCTCAACTTTAAAATCTATTTTGCTTTGATAAAAAAGGTGGCAGTTATACTATCCGGCTCTGGGGTTTTTGATGGATCAGAAATTCAGGAATCGGTATTTACTTTGTTATCGATTGTTGAAAATGGTGGAACCTATCAATGTTTTGCTCCTGATATTGAACAACACCATGTGTTGAATCATATTACGGGAGAAGAAATGAATGAGAAGAGAAATGTGTTGGTTGAATCTGCCCGTATTGCTCGTGGAAATATTTTACCATTGAGTACTTATAAAGTAAACGATTTTGATGCATTGGTAATTCCGGGAGGGTTTGGTGCTGCAAAAAATTTAACGAAATGGGCATTTAGCGGTCCTGATGGTGATATAAATATTGATGTAAAGAATGCCATTACAGAAACTATTCAAAATAAAAAACCGGTTGTAGGTTTATGTATGGGCCCAACGGTAATTGCAAAAGCGTTGGAAGGAACTCAAATCAAGGCGCATTTAACCGTGGGTTCTATCAATGAGAAATCACCTTACGACATTGCAGCAATAAGTGGTGGAATGGAAAAAGCAGGAGCTGTGGTTGAAATGAAAACGATCGACGAAATTTTCGTTGATAAAGAATTGAAGATCATCACTGCTCCATGTTATATGATGGAAGCTGATATTTTGCAGGTTCGAAAAAATATTGAACAGGCGATGAAGGCTTTGTTTGAATTTTAAAATCGTCATTCCTGCGAAAACAGGAATCTCCTCAATTATTCTAAAACAAAAAAGCCCCGATTTCTCGAGGCTATTTGTGGTGTGGCTGGGATGCTGACCGCAAGCGGTCAGCATCCTGATCTCAGCAAAGCTGAGCATCAGAGTCGAACAATCGTTTTCGCAATATTTTCCGGGTCATATTTGATAATAAACTCTTCTGTTTTTTTACGGCTTAAATTTGTAAGTTTTAGCTCAAGTGCATACGCCGATTTTTTGTCAGGTTTTGTACAACACCCGCGAATTTGTCATTGAGGGAACTTGCTGGTGTAAGGTTCTTCTTTGTTGTTATGTTTATTAAATCGAAAAGCTATATCGTTGGTATGTCTCTTATGGATAGACTCGTTTGTTTCGGATTGTAATATGTAAACGTACCACATATGTCAAAAACAAAAAAGCCCCGATTTCTCGAGGCTATTTGTGGTGTGGGCCGGGATCGAACCGGCGACACAAGGATTTTCAATCCTTTGCTCTACCGACTGAGCTACCGCACCAGTCTTCCCTTATTTAGGGGTTGCAAAGGTATAATAAAATATGAAACTTCAAAACAGATTTATACAGAATGCCTACCAAATAAAGGGCAATACGCAATTAGCAATGGGCAAAGCCATTCTGCTTTAGTCTTGCTTATTGCTTTTTTACGAAGCAGAAAAATTGCCTTTTACCCCTTATTTATAGACCCTCAACAATAATTTACCCTTATTATGGTTAATATTGCGTGCATTAAATTTGCCTGTTAGCACACTGAGTTTGTGAAGTTATTAGCTATAGATAGAGGGAATTCAAGAACCAAAGTAGGTCTCCGTAATGATAACGGGGAACTTTCTATTTTCATTTTTGACAATAGTCAGGAATCACATATCCTGCAATTTATACAATCCCAAAGCTTTGATGCTTCTATTATGAGTTCTGTTGCGGCAGAAGGTATTCCTTCCGTATCAGGACATTTATTACAGCAAAAATTTGTTTTGGTTGATAGTCAAACTCCTCTGCCCATAAAAAATAATTATGCTACGCCCGAAACTCTCGGTACCGACCGTATTGCAGGAGCTACAGGCGCCTGGAGCATTGCCGGAAGTAAGAATGTTTTATTGATGGATGCAGGTACCTGCATTAATTACGAATGTGTGGTGGATGGTACATATATAGGTGGAGCAATTGCTCCCGGATTAATGATGCGTTTACGTGCCATGCATGAGTTTACCGGCAAGCTTCCATTACTCGAAATTCCTGATGCAACAGTTGATATTACTGGTGATTCAACCAAAAATTGTATGCTCTCAGGTGCTGTATGGGGATTTGTAAAGGAGATGGAAGGAATTTCGACTCATTATAAACAAACATATCCTTCTCTATCAGTAATTTTAACAGGTGGAGATGAACCCTATTTGGGCAAGTACCTAAAAAATAGCATCTTTGCACCCCATAAAGAGGTTGTTCTTGTTGGGCTTCTCGAAATTTTGAAATATAATTTGAATGTCAAAAATTAAGGCCGGAGTTTTTATTATTGGATTTTTATCTCTGGTTCAAATTGGTAGGGCACAGTTTGATAGTCAAAGTCCGTACTCTTATTACGGAATAGGTAACCCTGTTGGAAATACTTTGCAAAATGGTTTTGCAATGGGTGGAGTAGGTCATGCGCTTCGTGATTCATGTGCCATTAACTGGATCAATCCTGCTTCGTACTCAAGTATCATGGTTACTCAATTGGTGTTTGGGTTTGAGGGGAATTTTTTAACCCGACAAGAAAACGGAGCCAGTATAAATAACAGCAGCGTTTTTATAAATCAATTTGGAATAGGCGTTCCTATTATTCATAAACATAAATTTTTGAATTGGGGAATGTATCTTGGTTATGCCCCGTATTCGAATGTTGGATATAAATTAGCGGATACTGCAACTGTTATTATTGGCACCGACACCATGGATGCTGTATATAATTATGTGGGGACAGGTGGATTGAATAGATTAACCTGGGGAAATGGTTTTCAGTTAGGGAGACATTTTAGTTTGGGTTTTAACCTCAATTATACTTTCGGAATTTCAAATCGTATTCGTACTCTTTTATTGCCATCTGATCTGGGATATTTAAGTTCTCGCGTAGATGAAAAAACAAACGTGAATAATTTTTCATTTGATATTGGTGCCCAAGGATATTTTAATTTCAATGTAAAGAGGTACCGTTTACCAAAGCGTACTGTTTATGCTAAAACAGATTCAACATCAAGAAGAGTAATTGTTCGACCTAATTCCGAGAGAGACGACCACGGGGCAATTGACAAAAAATATCAGGTTACAATAGGAGGAACTTATAATTATGGAGGACCTTTTCAAGCAGGATTTGAACAAGTAGGAATTCAATTCTTCCAAGGGAGTTTTGCAGTGGATACGTTTTTGTTAAACCCAAATGGAAACGGCGAAATAGTAATGCCTCATGCGTTTGGTGCGGGAATAGCTTTAGCTAATCCTGGAATCTGGACATTGTCTGCCGACTTCAACTATAAGCTTTGGAATAGTTTCAAATACTTCGATCAACCTGATCTGGTTCTTTATAATAGTTATAGTTTGCATTTAGGAGCTGAGTGGAATCCATATTTCAGCGATAAAATAAATGCCAAAAAAGGAAGATTCTGGAAAAATATTGTTTTTAGAACCGGAGCAAGATATTATAGTAGATACTATCGTCCTGATACCAACCCTGTAGATGAAGTAGCATTTAGTTTTGGTTTGGGATTGCCTTTTGGATTTAGTCCATCTTACGATGAAGATCTTCGTAAACATATCATTATTTCCTATATAAATGTGGGACTAGAAGGTGGAATTGCCAATAGCAGAACAGGAGGTCTTGTTAATGAAAGTTTCTTTAGATTTAGTTTGGCGCTTAGCTTAAGAGATAAGTGGTTCATTAAACGCAGATACAATTAGTAATCATATATATTATGAATCGAATCATTCAAACAGTTTTCGGTGAGAAAATGATTCGAGTTTTTATTTTACTAGGATGTACCATCGGTATTTTATCGTCATGTAAAAATGATCTTGATAAAGTTAGGTTCGATATGGGAGAAAAAGTTCCCTTAGCCATTACCAAAGATTTTATTTCATTATTTAGTGATAGTGGAAAGGTAATTCTTCAAATTGAGGCCCCTCTACGTAAAGATTATAACGACGTAGAATTTTATAGTGAATTGCCCGAAGGAATCAATCTTACTTTTTTTGATGGAAACAAAAAGATTTTGGCAAAACTTACCGCCAATTATGCCTTAATAAAAGGTTCGGGAATGTTTATCAGAGATAATGTAAGGATGGAAAGTGCAACCAATGGGATTCTTACAACTGAATCACTTTTATGGAATAGTGAGAAAAAGGAGATTACTACGGTGGATGGCATTGAAATCCGCCAGGAGAAAAAGGTGATTTATGGCCAGGGTTTATGGGCCAAACAGGATTTTAGCGAGTATAGAATTTCCGTTGTTACCGGTACATTCCCAATAACTGACAAGTAGTTCCTGAGTTTCTAATTTTTTCGTTACTTTGTAGAGTATTTTAACTCAATGAATCAGGAAACAATTCTTCTTTTACTTTCTATCTCTCTTGTTCTTTGTGCTTTTTTTGCAGCCACCGAAATGGCGTTTGTATCCAGCAATAAGTTCAAAGTAGAGTTGGATAAGAACAAAGGAAATGTTACAGGAAAATTATTGGCCATCGTTACCAAAAGCCCGAGCAAGTTTATTGGAACCATGTTGGTTGGGAATTGTATTGGCCTGGTGGTATTTGGGGTAATGGCTGAGGAGTTATTGAAACCTTATGTTTTTAATACTTATGTAAAGTGGTTTGATCACGAACCACACAAGGTGTTGGTTATTATTAGCCAGACTATCATCTCAACTATTTTTATTTTGATTACAGCTGAGTTCTTACCAAAGGTGATTTCAAGCTTAAGTCCGAACAGATTTTTGAATGTATTTATTCTACCTACCACCTTTTTTTATTATCTGTTTCAAATTCCGGTTTATCTGGTAGTATTTATCTCAAGAAATATTCTTCGTTTGTTTAAAGTAACAATGAAGGAAGAAGAGGTTACGTTCGAAAAAACAGATCTCAATTATTATCTTGACCAGCTTACAAACTCAGGAACCAATGCAAAAGTAGAAGTGGAGAATGAGGTGAAGATCCTACAAAACGTTTTGGATTTTCCCAATGTTAGAGCAAGGGATTGTATGGTTCCCCGAACTGAGTTAATTGGTATCGACATAAATTCTTCGATCGATGAATTAAAAAAGATATTTGTTGAATCGGGTCACAGTAAGATTTTAGTGTATAAAGAAACCATTGATGATATCATTGGGTTTATTGACAGTTTTCAAATGTTCAAAAACCCGGTTGATCTGCGTTCGTTAATCATGCCGATTATGTTTGTTCCAGAAACTATGTTTGTTCAGGACATCCTAACTCAGTTTGGGGTTCAGCGCAGAAGCATTTCTGTTGTTGTGGATGAATACGGAGGCACTGCTGGAATTTTAACGATGGAAGATATTATTGAGCAGATCTTCGGCGAAATTGATGATGAGTTGGATACTGAAGTAGTATTAGAGAAAAAAATCTCCGATCATGAATATGTTTTTTCTGCACGCTTAGAGATAGATCATTTAAATGATAATTATAAACTCGAGCTTCCCCCAAGTGATGAGTACACAACCGTGGCAGGAATGATATTATTTTATAATCAGGATCTTCCTAAAGAAGGAGATGAAATTTCCATTAAGCAATTTAAATTTCTAATCAGCAAGGTTTCCGAAACCCGAATAGAGGAGGTTACACTCTATATTTTAAGGGACTAGTTTATCCTGTTTTGAACGACCTTTTACAGCTCAACCCATTACCGGAGGTAAATTTTATTCTCCCGAACGGCTAAATATCTGACTATTAGGCGTCTATTGGCCGATCCAACTGCCCTTAAATCAGCATTTTCACCCTGTTTATATTGGTAAAAAGTGTATATTCGTGCCTATTTTTACAAACCAGTTAATTTTTATTGCAAATGGCAATTATAGGAAGTATAAGAAAAAGGGGTACGTTAATCGTTGTGATAGTAGGTTTATCACTTGCTGCATTTATTTTAGGAGGAGCACAAAGTCTTTTTGTTTCAAATGATACAAATGTTGGGTCATTTAATGGAACAAAAGTTTCCATTGATAAATACAGCAGAATGGTTGAAGAGAAAAAAGCTTTTGTTCTTACGATCAATCCGGGTACCGAAATTGATGAAGCAACAGAAGACGCATTGAAACAAGAAGTTTGGGATGATTTACTTCGTGATAACGTTTATAAAAAACAATATAACATTCTTGGACTTTCTCTTTCTGAAGCTGAGATCAATGATATGTTCGTAGGTGAAACTGTTGATCCAAGCATTCGTCAGCAATTTGTGAATCAAATGGGGCAGTTTGATCCGCAACTGGTTCAACAATACAGTCAGCAATTTGAAGATAACTCACAAATTCCGGAAGATAAGCAGCAAGAGTGGTTAGCAAGAAGAACTTATTGGGGGTATCTGCAAACGAAATTGAAACATGATCGTTTACAAAACAAATACATTAACATGGTTCAAAACGGTTTGTATGTTACAACCAAAGAAGCTTCGTCGTTATATAAAGCAAACAGTGATTTTGCAAAAATCCGTTTTGTAGTAAAATCTTACGCAACTATTCCTGATAGCACTGTAAGCTTTACCGAAGAAGAATTAATAAACTTCTTTAAGGAGCATAAATACAGAATGCGCTCTAAAAAATCTAAAGCAATTAAATATGGTGTCTTCTTATCAATTCCTACACCAGGTGATTCAGCTGCTTTAAGAAGAGATATGGATACTTTAAGGGTTGGATTGTCAGAATCAACTGATGATACCACCTTCGTAGCACAAAATTCTGATGAGGCTACAGCTCCACAATGGATTAAGAAAGGACTATTAACTCCTCTATTGGATAGCTTGTTATTTAATGCTCCAACAGGAACTGTTGCAGGTCCGGTTATTGAAAGCGGATATTACATCGTAGCTAAAAAAGGTATCGAAAGATTCCAACCTGATTCTTGTAAGGCTCGTCACATTTTAATTCAGCCAACTGAAAATTCAGAAGCTGCGGTTAAAAAAGCAAAGGATCTTCGTGATAGTTTATATAAAGTTCTTCAATCGGATATGAGCCAATTTGTGGCTTTTGCGGCTCAGTTTTCTAAAGACCCAAGTGCTAAAGATTCCGGAAACTTAGGTTGGTTTGGAAAAGGACAAATGGTTGCAGAATTTAATGATTCATGTTTCACCAGCAAAAAGGGCGATTTGAAAATAGTGAATTCTCAATTTGGATTCCACATCGTTTATGTAGTTGATCAAACTGCTCCGGTAAAAGAATCATTGATCTCAATGATTGTAAAAGCAATCAAGCCAAGTGATGAAACCAAAAAAGTTCAATACATTATGGCAAACGATATGGCATATCCTGATAAAAAAGCTGAAGGATTTGATCCAATCAAACACATGGAGGCATTTGCGAAAAAGAACAATATTATCTATCGCGATGAAGCATCTATTTTGGAAACTTCACGCAACATTCTTAACATGGAAAATACAAAGCCGATAGTTAGATGGGCTTTAGATTCAAAACGTGGAGAGATTTCGGATATTTTTGAAAGTGGGGATAACTATATAGTAGCAGTTGTAACTGCTGATCGTCCTGATGGAATTCCAGCATTGAATGATGTAAGAGAGGACGCTATCATTGCTTTGCGTAAGCATAAAAAGGCAGAACAGTTCATGAACGAATTCAGTTCAGCGACTGCAACAAGTAAAGACATTAACACTCTTGCAAACACTATGAAGTTGAATGTAGGTTCAGCACAAGACGTTTCTTTTGGAAGTTATTTTGTGCCTGGTGCAGGCATCGAACCCGAACTTTTGGGAACAGCATTCGGAATAAAAGTAAATACCTTAAGTAAACCAATCGAAGGAAACAGTGGAGTATTTGTTGTGGTTGTTGATCAGTTTACTCCGGCCCCTATTAGACCTGACTATTCTGATATCAAAAGAGACTTGATGAAACAAGGTGCTAATAGAGCAGCTGAATCATTAACTGCAGTGAAAGAAAAAGCGAACGTAAAAGATTATAGATATAAGTTCGATATATTCTAATCGAATAAAATTTAAGAAAAGAAAAGCCTCCGTTTGGGGGCTTTTCTTATTTTAATACAATACAGCCACCGAATCTTCCGGTTTTATTTTTAAAATATCTGGCTGAGAAAAAAGTTTCGTGCTGGTCATAAGTACATAGTCCGGAGATCTCAATGTTTTCTTCAGGAACTCCCTGATTAAGGAGCCAGGTTTTATTTCCCAGCCAAAGATCTACATGTGCTTTATCATCATGACGATTCGAGATCAAATCGTTAGAGTTTGAAAATGCTTTTTCGAATGCTTCTATTACTTCACTTCCTACTTCATAATTTTTTGCTGAGATAGAAGGCCCAATTCCGGCTACGATGTTTTTGGGATCTGTATTAAACTCGTTTTTCAAAATATCTATAACCGTGTTTACAATCCCGTTAACGGTTCCTTTCCATCCTGCATGAATGGTAGCTACTACCTGGTTTTTTTTATCATACAATAAAACTGGAACACAATCTGCTCCTAAAGCTACAATGGCGATGCCTTTTTCTGCAGTAATCAGTGCATCATTGTTCATTATGGTTGCAGTGCAATTTTTTTCGGTAATGATTTTGTAATTGTTAGAATGTGTTTGTTTTTGAAATACAAGCCGATTGGTTGGTACTCCCATAAACTCAGCTAAGCGTCTGCGATTTTCTTCCACATAGTTTAGATGATCTTCTACACCAAGCCCCAGATTGAGAGAATCAGCATAACCTTCCGAAATCCCACCTTTACGAGTTGTAATACAATGATGCACTCCTGATTCTTCCAATAGATTTTCGAATTGATAAACTTCGAGGGTGGATGTTGTATTTAGTTTCATTTTGCGTCCTCCAATAATTTCTCAGCTACTTGTTTCATTCCCTCACTTGCTTTCATTTCGTAGATCTCAATATTTTTTACTCCTCTAACATCGGGAACTTTTCTATCTATAATGATCTTTCTCTTTTCAGGCGGAGCGTATGTAAGAATTCCGGCCGCCGGATATACCTGCAAACTTGTTCCAACAACCATAATAATATCTGCATCAATCACTTCTTTCAAAGCCGATGCCATCATCGGAACATCTTCGCCAAACCATACAATGTGTGGACGCAGTTGGCTTCCTTTGGTGCATTTATCTCCGATATTAATATCATCTTTACAATCGTAAACTAAATTTTCATCCAGTGTGCTTCTTACTTTTAAAAGCTCACCATGTAAATGAATGATGTTTTTTGATCCTGCACGTTCGTGAAGATTGTCAACGTTTTGAGTAATGATCACCATATTATATTTCTCTTCGAGTTTAACGAGATAATGATGTGCATCGTTCGGGGAAACTTCCTGCAGTTGTTTTCTGCGAAGATTATAGAACTCAAGAACTAATTCTTTATTTTTCCTCCATCCTTTTGGTGAAGCTACGTCCATAATGTCGTGGCCTTCCCATAAGCCACCAGCATCCCGAAAGGTTTTTATTCCGCTTTCTTCGCTTATTCCGGCTCCTGTTAAAACAACAATTTTTTTCATGTATCGATTTTCACCAATAAATATAGTCATTTTTGAGTCACTACAGGTCAAAAAAAGAGGTAAACAAAAATTGTTTACCTCTCCTTTATCTTGGGTGAATTATTTTTCGAGATCGTTACGATTTTCTTTTTTATCGTCGTTGTTATGATCCTTTTTTTTCTCATCATGCTTCTCTTTGCGATGAGCTTTCAAAAGTTTTTGCTGATCAGTGGTCAGAATTCTCTTCACACCGTCTTTTTGCTCTTTATGAATTGCTTTCATCGCATTTTTCATATCATCTGTTCCAATCTCGTTGGCACAAAATGCGTCTTTTTTCTTTTTCGCAAGATCTGTGAATAGAGTTTTGAGATCATTACGTTGATTACCGGTAAATTTTACTACTTCATCCATCTTGTCTAATCTGCCATTTACACGATCTTCAATGGTTCCTTTGCCTTTTCCTCGGCCTTTGTGGTCTCCTTGAGAATAACTTACTGCAGTTCCTATGCAAAGCAGTAAGATAAGGGCTAAAAAGTTTTTGGTTTTCATATTCTATGTTTTTAAATATATGTCTTTGATTGATTTTATTTCGAAAGGTTTAATTGCCTCGGTCTTTATTTTTATGCGCCTTTCTTTTACTTTTTTTATGAGTAGATTTTTTTTGATTTGTTTTTTCTTACTTGTTTCGGTTTATATGGATGGGCATTTCCATTTCCAATGGCCTTATCATGCTCATTGAAGCGAGTGGTGGAGCTATTAGAATCATGCTTTTTTGTTTTAAGTATGTTCGGACCTTTTTTTACATTCAAACAAGGGTTGCCATAATTAGTACCGATCTGTGCTGATGCAGCGGTCGTGCTGAGCATGACTATTAATAAAACTGCAAATAAATAAGTGACTTTATTCATAATTTCAATTTTTACTTGAAATCCAAATTACGTGCCACGCTATTTTATATGAATAGACCCGAAATATCTAAAAGGGTTTAATGAGTGCTAGAGTAGGCTTAGGATTTTGTTCTCTACCTCTTCAGTATTCCATTTCTCCGCAATATAAGGCATTTTCATTACCTGAGCCATGATGCTGTTTTGAAAATCTCCCTTCTGCAAAGCATACTCGTAAGAGAAATCGCTAAAGGTTACCATTGAATATAAAGGCACCCATTTATCTGGATGTTTTTGATAAAACCATCCCTCAATTTTCTTTTGTAACAAGAATTCAGGATCGCCAGTAAGATCTCTCATCTCAATAAAATTTCTTAGAGCCAATTCTGCTACCGAATCTGCATTTGGTTTTCTTGATTTTCCAAATGCTTCAAAAAATCCTTCAAATTTATTTTCCAATTCATCCAGCATTTGATCAAATACAAAACAATCTTCAAAACCGGCATTCATTCCTTGTCCATAAAATGGAACTACAGCATGTGCCGCATCTCCCATAAGTACAACCGAATCTTTATAATGCCAAGGATAACAACGAACCGTTTGCAAAGCAGATGTAGGGTGATTTAAAAACTGTTCCAAAAAATCAGGCATGTGTGAAATTACATCAGAGAAATAGTATTGGAAGAAACCAAGAACATCTCTTTCGGTTTTCAATGATTGAAAAGAAACCTTTCCTTCCCAACCTAAAAATAATGTACATGTAAAACTTCCATCGATATTTGGTAACGCAATCAACATAAAATCTTCCCGTGGCCAAATATGCAAAGTATTCGGATCCATTTTATGCGATCCATCTTCATTTGCTTCTATATGGAGCTCCTTATAACCATGATCAATATAATCCTGTGAGTAATCGAATCTTTCGTTGATCATCAGTCGGTGACGAACAGCAGAAAAAGCGCCGTCTGTTCCTATCATGTGCTCGTATGTATGTTCGCTTTTTTCTCCTGTTTCATCATTCTGGAAAAATGCTTTTTTATTTTCAAGATCTATATTTGTACAACGTGCATTAAAATGCATTTTTGTTGACTCATGTTCATCAGCCAATTGTAACAAGGTACGATTCAGGTCACCTCTTGATACACTGTATATTGCCTCACCTTCTTTACCATAAGGTTGAAACGTTAGGTTTCCTTGTAAATCATGCATGGTGCGTTTATACATAGGGATTGCAATTTTGCGAATGGTTTCTTCGGCACCTACTTGTTTTAAAGCTTTCCAACCGCGATTGCTCATTGCAAGATTAATTGATCTTCCCTGATAAATATCTGTATTTCTAATATCCGCTCTTCGTTCAAAAAGAGTAACACCGAATCCTCTTTTAGCTAGAAATACTGATTGGAGTGCTCCTACTAATCCACCTCCGATTATGGTAAAATTTTTCATGCTCAAATGTAACAAAAAGTTCAAGGTTGAATGGTTCAAAAGGTCAATGTTTTTGGGCGGCTTTTACTGAAGCCTCAGTCAGCATGTGCCATCCGGTCTTTCGCTTTATCGTTTAAAAAAGGCAAGGCAAACACCATTTCATGACACAATTGGCAATTGGCAATTTTTGCAATGCGAAGCATTATTTGCCTTTTGCGCTGCAAAGCAGCGATTGCTCATTGCTTTTGGAAAAGGATATCGCTGCTGTCCGGGCCGCTTTTATAACATATTAAGCTTATTTCTATTTACTATCTTTGCACCATGCCGAGAAATAATAAGAAAAAGAAGGAAAAAATAATTGAACAATTAGAGATTACCGAAGTGGCAGCCGAAGGTAAAGCCTTGGGTAAATATGAAGGTAAAGTAATTTTTGTTCCTTATGCCGCACCAGGCGATATAGTTGATGTAAGAGTGGGTAAAGATCGCCGGAATCACGCTGAAGGAATTATTCTACAATTTCATAAAAAATCTGATATACGGGTCGATCCTAAATGTACTTATTTTGGAATCTGTGGTGGATGTAAATGGCAACACTTACCTTATAAAGAACAATTAACTTTTAAAGAAACACAGGTAAAAGATCAATTGGAAAGAATAGGGAAGTTGGAAGTGAAGGAATTCTTACCTATTAAAGGTTCTGTAAAAGAATATGAGTATCGAAATAAAATGGAATATACTTTTGCTCACAAGCGTTGGTTAACAGATGAGGAAGTAAGAAGTGGAGAAGATTTTTCTAATGCACAGGCATTAGGTTTTCATATTCCAGGGAGATTCGATAAAATTCTTGACATCGATCAATGTCATCTCATGAATAAAAAACACAATGAGATTAGAAATGAAATTAGAGAATATGCAAAAAAGAATAAGATAAGTTTTTATAATGTTCATGAATTTTCAGGAGCACTTCGTAACGTAATGATGCGTGTTACCGAAAAAGGAGAATGGATGGTCATTATGATATTTGGCGAACCCATGAACGATACATTGAAAAAACTCATGGATCATTTATCTGATAAGTTTTCTTTTATCAATTCATTACTTTATGTTATCAATCAAAAGAGAAATGATACGTTTGGAGATCTACCTATTGTAGTTTACAAAGGTAAAGATCATATCATGGAAGATTTTGGTCATTTGAAGTTTAAGATCAGTCCGAAATCCTTTTTTCAGACGAATAGTTTACAGGCTTTAAATTTATATAACGTTACTAAAGATTTTGCTCAACTTACAGGTAAGGAATTAGTGTACGATTTATATACAGGCACCGGTTCAATCGCATGTTTTGTTGCAGATCAATCGTGCAAAGTTGTTGGAGTAGAATATGTGGAGGATGCAATAAAGGATGCAAAAATCAACGCCGAGTTGAACGAAATTACCAATACGGAATTTTATGCGGGTGACATGAAAGATGTTTTGAACGACGAATTCATTACAAAGCATGGGAAACCCGATGTAATTATTACTGATCCTCCGAGAGCAGGAATGCACGAGGATGTCGTAAAAAAGATCCTGGACATTTCACCAAAGAGAATTGTGTATGTAAGTTGTAATCCTGCTACTCAAGCAAGAGATATTGCATGGCTAGGAGATAAATACCAAGTAATAAAATCTCAGCCGGTAGATATGTTTCCACATACACATCATGTGGAAAATGTTGTTTTATTGGAACTGAAAAATTAGTTTTGAACTACACCTACACATAAATGAATTCCATGTGCCTATGTGTTTTTAATAAATACTCATGAAAGAAATCGTTGAACAAGCCTGGAGTAATCGTGAACTTCTAAAAGAAGCATCCACTCAAAAAACTATCAAAGAAGTAATAGAACTTTTGGATAAAGGAGAGATTCGAGTTGCCGAACCAATCGCAGGTGGATGGCAGGTAAACGAATGGGTAAAAAAGGCAGTTATTCTTTATTTCCCAATCATGCCAATGAAGATCATGCAGGAAGGTCCGGAACAATATTTCGATAAAATCCCTTTAAAAACAGGAATGGAAGTATCTGGAATTCGCACCGTTCCTGGTTCTGTTATTCGTTACGGTTCTTATGTGGCAAGTGGAGTTATTTGTATGCCTTCATTTATAAATATTGGAGCTTATGTTAGTTCAGGAACCATGGTTGATACTTGGGCAACAGTTGGAAGTTGTGCTCAGGTAGGTAAACATGTTCACTTAAGTGGAGGTGTTGGTTTGGGTGGAGTTTTAGAACCGGTTCAGGCGGCTCCGGTGATTATTGAAGATGGTGCTTTCATTGGTTCACGTTGTATAGTGGTTGAAGGTGTTCGTGTGGGTAAGGAAGCAGTTTTAGGAGCGAATGTAGTGCTCACCATGTCTACCAAAATTATTGATGTAACAGGCAGTGAACCAGTAGAACATAAAGGTTATGTTCCCGAAAGATGTGTTGTGATTCCCGGGAGCTATACTAAGAAATTCAATGCAGGTGATTTTCAGGTACCTTGTGCATTGATCATTGGAAAAAGAAAAGAGAGTACGGATACCAAGACTTCTTTGAATGATGCGTTAAGGGAGTATAATGTGGCGGTGTAGGATTAAATGTTATTTGAATTTGACCCAATCAATGTTTTTAAACTCATGATCTTCCATAAAGATTTTTGTTTCATTTAAAACTTTAAAAACTTGATTTCTTCTGAATGATATACGTTCCCTTTCCTTACTAACTAATATTTGAGAAGGCGATAAAATTTCAGAAAAAAAATCAACATAATAATCTTCAAATTTTAATGAATGATTATAAATGGTATCAAGTTTTCCATTATTATTTATAGCTATTGATCGTGAGATATCAGCCAGTAACTCATCATTTTTGTTAAATTCCTCGTTTGGTACAAATTTTATGTTGAAAGCTTCTAACAAATAGAGAATATTTTGCCCCTCCTCACCGACTTTGATGGACAAAATAGTTACTAGAATAATTTTATAGATCAGCTGCTTTACATCAGATATAATATCACCTCTTAACTTTTCGGCTACTAAGAAATCCTCATCCTCATAATTGTCAAAAACCAAATCAAACACTTTTTTATAGTTCTCGTATGACAATTCTTTGCTTTCCTTGTAATGAGTAATGAATGTTTTTGCATCGGAGATATTAGCAGACAGGCCTTCCATAAGAACCCCTATGCTAATCTGAGCGGATGTGGAAATGGCGTCGCCTGGCCAATCGCCTGAAGTAACCGGGAAATTATCATCAAAAAACTTACAAGCCTTAATAGTTCTATTTTTGAGATCATCATAATTAGTTGGCTCACTATTAAAAAGAGTTTTTAAATTTGATACAGCTGTTTGGGTAATAATACTGCTTGGTGGAGAACCCGTCATAACTGTGATCTTTTCCATCGTTCTATTGTATGCGATAGCAATGGCACTCTGTTTATTAACCAGACTATATCTATTATAGGAATTACCTGGCCGCCTGACTTGACTGAGGATTGTTTTCTCTACGGGAAGAATCATGTTTTTAGCGAATTTACTTCTACCTGCTATGCTCTTCAACAATTTGCTTAAACCAATGGAAGCAACAGTACCTATAAGGTTAAAGTTCAAAAGAACAGACAAAAGCAATTCTAATAAAAAATTGGAGGAATTACTTTGCATTTTTGCAATAATTTTCTTCAATGCTTCAAGTTGTGTTCCAAAATGCTTATTGCATCCTTCCTGTATGCCAGTACTAACTCCATTTAATAATAAAGTATAATAACTATTCTTTTTATCGTTAGCATTGTCTAAAAAAGTAAAAATTAATGCTTTGTCTTCTACATTTTCAAAATTTTTTGGATCACTCATATTCTTCAAATAAGAATATCTTACTTTAAAGGGCATATGAAGATATTCATCCAAGGTATAATTGAAATCATCTTTAATTGGTTCAGCCATTTATGCCTCCCTCCTTCATAGCTTCATAAATTTGCAATACCCTTGCACGCAACACTTGCCCGTAATTATCCGAACCTCCCACTTGCAATCCTACATAGTAAAGAGACCCAGCGGTTTTATTTTTGATTAAATGATCTCCATTTTTTAGATCTATGCATCCTGTTCGTTTATCAAAAAATGTTTTTACACCTAACGCTGCGAATTCCATTTCAGTTTTCATAAATAAATCATCCCAGTTCGAATTTGTACTCGCCGTAGCAATTTTTTGAACATCATTATTATATCTGATAGCCCATTTATTCTTTTGCTCATTAATAATTGAATTCTCGCCTCTATAATTAATTATTGCTTCTATCAAAGGAATATAGTTGTCTCTGAATGTAGTTTGTATTAATCCTCTTCCTCTGAATTTATAAAAATCTGCCTCTGCCATAATTCCACCTTCTGATGGTTTTATCGGTGCTTCATTCGGATACGTTTCTGATTTCCATTCATCGTTTGACTTGCCGGATTGAATTACATATTCATCAAAAGGAGTATGTTTATGTGTTTCAATGAATAATTCAGTATTTAATAATTCATAAACAGATTTGTTGGCTTTATACGAATTATAGGAACGTTTTAATCCACCATTAATTCCGTACATATACTTTAAATCACCTTTTTCACTAACTGGAACAAACGTTCCACCCGTTTCATTGATCATGATACTGGTGATCACTAAAAATTGCCAAATATTGGCAGGCTCACCGTTATTAATTACCGGATTTAGTTTTGCCCATACCTGTTTGAAGGTTTCATCGGCTGTGGTTGGAATTGTTCTGCCGGATCTTTTTTTTCCACCAAAGTGGGCGCCTGCATCCCAATAACCTTTGTTGGCTTGGGTAGAACGGAAAAAAGAAGGAAAAGATTCTATCATGTTCTGTTTATAATTAATCAATTAGTTCAAAATTATCATTCATATAGTATAACTCAATTAAATTGTCATTGAGCTTAATTGCATCGTCAACCTCTTTATAAAATTTAAAGCTATCTTCTAATGACATTTTATAAAAAATTAGAAAGAATATTGATTTATATGACGTTAGTTTTTGGATTTTTCATTTTTTCCACATCACTTTCATTATCTAAGGATACCAGAGATGTGGGTAGTTTTAATTCCCAAGTACCCGTGGTAGGGATTATATCAGAATCTTTTTTGGTATCTTCTGCAAGTTCTTCTGCAATACTCATATAAATTTCGTCACCTATTACTGGAGAGTTTTCCCATATTTTCCCAGAACTGATGAAAAAGTCCACGATATCGTTGTAGCCTTCACGAATAGGCACTACAACTCTAACAGCCCCTGAGTTTAGGAATTTATTGAATAATGGATCCGGGTCTTTAAAACTCATTTTTTCTTTCCAATCACTTGGCCTACTCCAGAAATATGGATAAAGTTTATAGGCAATATAGTTCCATTCGAATGCTTGCTCAAAAAATTGAATAATTTTTCCTTCATCAACTATTTGGGTATAATCCATAACTGGCTCTTTCTCAGAATCGGCTTTAATACCATCAAAATCTGTATAATCTCTTTCTCGTAAAAGTTCTATACAGTGCTTTTTTATTTCTGTTTCAATAATCTCTTTGTTGTAGAGTGGATTATTTCCTCTTATTTGTACTCCCTCTCTAACTCTTTGCTGAGCTGCTTTTTCGTCCGCATCATTTTTGAGTTCGTAATAAGCTGCCATGATCTTTTCGTATACTTTCATTTTCCACGAAATCATCAACTTTTCTGTTATTTTAAATTCAATCTGGACATTTCCGCTTATGGTGTCAATTCCTCTGGTAGAAACAGATAATGCAAGTGCTTCGATGTCCTTATCAATGGGGAAAAATGGGACTTTATCAAAATCTCCAGTAATTGATGTAGTAGTTGTACCTACAGTTACTCCGTCTAATTCGAATCTTTCTGTTGGATCCTTATATACTAACGATAATAAATTACCATTGATGGTGTATCTCTCTTGCGAAAGAGAATAAGCATCTTTATTTATTCTATCCTTTAATGGATCACTTGGGCTTTCCGCTAATATGGTCGCTCCTGTTTTACCTATTTCCATAGGAATTGGAATTGGTAAGTTAGTGCCATTAATGCTGATATTTAGCCTTTCAAACTCACGTCTATAAAAATATTTAACACCATCATATCCAGAAATATCATTTTGAGGTGGTGCAAATAAAGCATTCATTATGGATGTTTTTGAGAAATTGCCAACAGCATTCCCTTTTATTGAGAAGGGAATGTATCCCGATGGTACCTTTATTTCCTTAGATAGGTTTCGTGCTAAAACATAATATTCTTTTTTACTGTTTTCTGTTCCATCATCTTCATCAGTATCTTTTACTTTTATCGTTTTTTGCAACTCACTTTTTTGAGAGTTGATCTCATCCAAATTAACAGATATGATTTTAGTTTTTGCAGGTGGTAGTGGGATATCTTTTATATTAAATTTTGTTGCAAGTTCTATATAATTTTCTTCCTCTATATCCTCTGGTCTAATATCTCTAAATGAGCCATTATCTAAGATCTGAAATTGCTGAACATTAAAATTTGTATTCCCTCCATTTTTGGCTTCCTGTGTTTTGCTGTATATATAATACATTGCCGGTTCGGGTATAATAAATTCTACGATTTTACGTATTCCAATGCTTGTTTTCCATACTTTGTATACTTTATCCACCCATCTATAAATGCCAATTGTATGAGTATCTATACCCCCTTGCAGCGTATGAGTATTCTCTTCAGTTACCTTATGGATGATCTTTATCCTATTACTTTCTCGGACTGTTTTCTGAAGATTATTTACTGCCTTTTCGGTAATTTCTTTTGCATAATTTGTTGCTGTATTCAAGGTTGTCTCTTCACTACTGTTTCTACCGTATTTTACGTTCCCACTAACTTCAACTCCAGGGCCTTTATATTTTGCACTTATCCCTGCCTCAAAACTTTGATCTGAATTTGCAATAGACGAAGCTTCGCTTTGTAATTCAAAACGACTAGTAGTCTCTAATTCTCTGTCTGTCCTTTCTATTGATTCAGAAAATGTCTGAGTTTCGGTTTCGGTTTCATCCTGAATAATATGTTTCCTTACTTTTCCTTCTCCTTTAAGTATGTTTTCTACATGTGCAATTTCTCCTTTCTCGTACCTGTCCCATAGTTGTTTAACAACGAAATATTCTTCAGTTCCAAGGACTTTTACATATTTTCTTCGGGTATTATTTCTTAGAAAAAGAGGCTTAGTATACTTTCCAATTTTTATGTACTTGTTGTGTATAAGTGCAGTTTCAGTAACCCCCCCCCTGATCCTATTTCTTTTAAATTGATATTCAACGGCTTTAATAATATCATTTATTTCGACTGCTTGAATATCGATCTTGAGTTCTGCTATGGTTAGTTGCACATCCTTGGATAAATTCACCAGAGTTCCTGTTTTAATGAAAAATTTCTCTGATCTTTCACCTCGTCTGTTTATGGTTTCTTTTTTTTCTGTGAATTCAGTTTTAATACTCCCCAATTCTTTAATGGTCTTTTCATAACGCACCATTTTATAGGTATCTAACACATCTTCCATACCATCGGGAATACTTGCCAGCATTAAAGACATTAAATCCAATCCTCCTAGAGCATTTTTTTCCGTAGGGTAAGCACGGTTAGATGTTATTTCTATATAGGGAATGATGAGAGGGGTAAGAACCAACTTTTTTCGTAATGTTTGTTTTATATCTACATTGTTTTTTATTTGAGCCAATATTTCAATAGTGTATAAAGCTTTTGTAAGGTCAGAGGGAGCTTCATCAGTACTCAGGGTATAATAAATAATATTGTCCGTTATCCTTTTATTTAGTGGAGCAATGTTAGAGGTAATATACTGGTCAATATTTATTTTATTTTTTATAAATGCTGCCTGCAAATCCGGGAGAGTATTATTTGAATAAACACAATCAACAATTCTACTGAATGTTTTTACAGGATCATTTACATCAAGATTAGATATTGATGTAACCTTTTGGCCAGTCGTTACAAATTGATTTAGTTCAATCTGAATGGTGTTTAATGAAGTATTTGTGATGTTTCCAGGAAGGACTTTAGTAATAATAGCAGCCAAGAGCGTACTTGGATATCTTCCTTCTCCTACTAAAATATGTTTTTTTATAAGTTCACTAAAAGGTTTTTTGTCATTTTCGGTATATTCTTTTATTGCACGAAATCTAAATACTTCTTGAGCCATGATGGTTAAGTTTTACGTTTGGTTAATCAAATCTAACGGAGTCATTAATTAATCCTTTGTGAATATTGGTGTTCATATATATTATAATGGTGGCCTGTTCCTTTCCAAGGGTGAATGGAAATCCCCTATCAATCCCCGAAAATTCTTTTATTTTGCATCATATTACAGCCAAATCAATGAAGAAAAGTCTGTATTGTAGATACAGAGCAGTTAATCTGGCTAATTCATTAGGCGATAATGAATGGCTTGGAAAATCATATCGTTCTCTCGGCTTGTGTTATTCAGATAGGGGAGATCATGATTCAAGTAAATTATGTCTGGATAAAGCATTAACGTTTATTCCCAATAATGCCATGACCTATTATTTTCTGGGAGAAAATGAATGGCTAAATGGTGATTATCCGACTTGTACCAGTTCAAGCTGCTCCGGTAATTATTGAAGATGGTGCATTTATTGGTTCCCGTTGTATAGTTGTTGAAGGTGTTCGTGTTGGAAAAGAAGCTGTGTTAGGTGCAAATGTGGTATTGACCATGTCGACAAAAATTATTGATGTAACGGGTAACGAACCTGTTGAATATAAAGGATACGTTCCCGAAAGATGCGTTGTAATTCCAGGGAGTTATACCAAGAAATTTAGCGCAGGAGATTTTCAGGTTCCCTGTGCATTAATAATTGGAAAAAGAAAAGAAAGTACCGATACCAAGACCTCCTTGAATGATGCATTGAGAGAATACAATGTGGCAGTATAAATTCATCACCGTTTTATAAAGTTCATTCACCCTTTTTTATCGGCCATATACCAGTATTGTCACTTCTATCGAGGGTTACAGGAGTATATTTATCTCAACAATATACTTCAAAATGAAAAAAATAACTCAATTCAAATTTATCTCATGTACAGCAATTATATTATTAGGTTGCTTTTCATGTGATCCAAACATGAACCTTCCGGGTGATTTAGAAAAAGCAACCTTTACTACAGATTGGAAAGCCAACTGGGGATCTGCCGATGGGGATGATTTTGCAGGTGCAGTAATGGACAATAGTGGAAATATTTATTTCACAGGTTCTACTTTACCCGACGGATATCAGGGAAACATTTTTCTTACCAAAATAAATTATAGCACAAAAACAGTTGCTTGGTCGCGTTCTTTTGATGCCGGTGCACAGGATTGGATGCCTTCGCCTAGCGAGAATGGGCATTCACAAGGTGGTGGTGGATCAAGATGTATTGCTATAGATGCATCTGGTGATGTATATATTGCAGGATCTTCCAGTCAGGGATTCAATGAAGTATTTGTGGTAAAAGTAAATTCTGCGGGTACTGTTGTTTGGCAAAAATTCTGGAAGGTAGGAAGTTCGGCCGTGGCGAGCAGCAGTGCTGATGGATATGCATTGGATGTAGCAGCAGGCAAAGTATTTGTAACTGGAGCCTCAGGAGCAGGAAATGTTTTTGTGTTGGTACTTGATGCGTCTACCGGAAATGTAGATGCTAATACACAACAAGGAATCGATCCTTCGCCTGGATATAATGATAGGGGATATACCATTCGAACCCTCGATGGAATTAATATTTATGTAGCTGGTTGGGAAGGCGATAACAATTCTGGTTTTGTTATGAAACTATCGGGTGGCGGAAGCACGCTGGATTGGTGCAAAAGAGTAGATGTTGATTGGGCTGCTCGGTTAACAGATATGGAATTAGATGCTACCGGAAACCTATATTTGGCTGCAGATCTAAGAGGAGTATCTACTTATATGGGAATTGTTAAGATCGATGCCAGTGGAAATTTGGTATGGTCAAAAAAATATCAGGGACTAAGTAATGATAGAAACAATATTTCATGTTTACGAATTATCAATAATACTATTTATGTTGGAGGGAGGGGAAGTTTCGAAAATTACGATACAGGTCAGTGGGGAGATGGATGTTTTATAAAAATGGACTTGGATGGAAATCTGTTGAGCCAGTTTAACTTCTTTACCGGTGAACTTACAGATGATAAATGTGGAGAAAGAATTGAAGCCATTTTGTCTTACAATGGAACACTCGTTCTAATAGGAGAGACCTGGTCGGAATACAATGGAATTGATGGATATTGGTATGTTGCTAATGGAACTTTGGTTGATCATGCTACATCAGTTAGCAATGTTTCTTCCCCAGGTTTTCAAACAGGCGATGGATATGTTACCTCAACTGCTTTTAATGTATCAAATCTTACCTATACTTTAACCCCAACATCATCAGGGTCACATGGATCTGCAGATGTTGAATTCTTTAGCATTACCGAATAGTTTTCTAAGCCAATCACAACTGAAGAGCACCTCGCAAGGGGTGCTTTTTTTGTTATACAACTTGTCAAATCCATAATGGAGGGCCAAGTTTCCCTTGGTAATTAAAGATTTACGATAAATATGGACATCTCCTTTTGTTTATACCATTGCATTTATTAATTTTATTTCCTCACATACAAAACAGTACACCTATGCTAAGAACTAAAATCAATCATTTAACCAAACTATTTGTATTGGTATTATTTTTAACGGGAGGTGTTGCCACAGCGCAAACACATAAAGTTGAAAAAGACGGAAAATTCAAAAATAAAAGTCATAAATCTTCTGATCATCACCAGAAACACGAGAATAAGAAGAAACATCATAATACTGATATTAGGACTCATGTTAGAAAGGAAGAGGATGGTTTTTCTAAAAAGAAAAGAAAGAAGAAGTAAAGTTGGGTAACAATATCCATTAACAAAAAGTACTGATGACAAGAAATTTTATTTGATTGCCGTGCCTTTAGTAATGCAATCAGGAAGTTATTTACAACCGCCTTTACTTCCGTATTTCTTCTTAATTAGTAACATAAAGGCTTCGCTCAATATTTCGTTTTTTCTTAGGTACAAATGCACACTTTCTATAAACTCTATTCACGTTTGACTATTCGCGGCTGCGATCCAAGAGATTTTATAAGCGTTCGTCACCGTAATTTTATTCGCAAAGCAATTGAACTTTATTCATATTGGGTACTACCCTAGTAATTTTGTTTTTTCCTTCGCACAGGCCACAAATAGGCCGACCCACAAGGTTTTATTTATTTTTTTGCCGACCCGAAATTTTTATGTTATGGTTTTTGGGCCACAAGAAAGGAAGAAGCAAGCTGCTTTGCGGCTTGTGATGGATTATAGAATAATTAGTTTATTTAATGTTATTACAAGTATAAAGAAAGTGACTAGATTCTTAGCAATGAGACAATTATATGGAATCTAAAAAGTAGAAGTTCCTTTAGGCATGAATTTCACCCCAAGTACGTCCGAAAATCTTTGCTTTTAAAATTTATTATCAATAACATTGAAGTTAGTAACTACTCTCAAAAACTAACTTCCATGAAAAAAGTTCTCTTATTGTCTGCGTTCGGTTTTTTGGTAAAAAAGCTGTTACCCCAGTTTTCAAGTATTCTTTTTGTTATTCTCTTTATTAATATCCCTAAACTCTCTGCTCAATCTGTAAACGATATTGATTGTTCAACTCTCACAGTGCCGACTGGAACAACATGTGGAAATCTAATTGCGAATCCATCCTTCGAATATTATTCAACCGGGAATAATTTTTACACATGTTATGGTGCAAATATTACGCGAATATGAATTATGTATGTTATTGGGGGGAATTGGACCAAGCATGTGAAATTGAATGTCCGGAGATTCACTCCGGAAGTCCGAATTTCATTCATAATGACATATACGGAGATGTAAATTATCTATTCACACCTAATGACGAATGTAATAGCTCAGACTTACAACCACCAGCTACTAATTATGCTAATCAGACTTTTCATATCCCGGGGCTTGACGTAACTCAAAATGGTTATGTTGACCTGTTCACATATGAGCCAAATACTTACATTGGGTATAGAGAATATATTTGTCAGAAACTTGTTAGTCCTATACTGAATAATCAAACCGTTTCTATATCATTCTGGGTTTCACTTGGTGATATTTCTACAGTTGCAACAAATCTTGATATTGGCTTTTATAACAATCTTAGCACTGCGGTTGCAAATCCTTATCCGGAACTCAATATTAATTTGCAACACAGGCTACAACTGTTGGGCCTGTAACAAATCGAACCTCCTTACAGCTACTTGGACAAATTTAACTGGACAGGATGCAAATTACATTGTTCTCGGTAACTTAAGAAACAATCTAAGTACAGCCCTTACTACACCTCCAACCGCCCCTACTATGGTGTATCCATCTACGGTAACTGACCCAACAAACAATATTCCTAACTGTTACTATCTTATCGATGACATTAAAGTAGAAAGAAACACAGCTACATGTTGCGTTGCCAATCAAGTTACGTTTCCTTCAAATCCCTCATTACCTATTAATATTAACGATCCGAGTATAGTGGGCTTTTTCGCTCCGGGATCAAGCGTATTTGTAGATCGCCCTCTAGTAATAAATGTAAGTACTACCTCTAATGGTGTAACAGTTAATTTTGGCCCAAATGGTTATATAATTGTAAACTCAGGTCGTACATTTTTTATGCACACCAACAGTATATTAAGAGACTGCGATAATATGTGGAGAGGAATTGATGCTACAGCCGTTAATGCAAGAGTTATTGGTCATGATTCATTTATTTCGGATGCAGAGTGGGCAATTATGAGTCAAGGTGGAAATTTACTTCAGTCATATGGCATGACTTATAATAACAATTATGTCGGAATTTATCTTAAAAATTACTCCAATCCTTGGACAAATTATGTAATGAGAAATTCATTTTTTAATTCTAGTGCTGCAACATTAAAGTCAAACACCTTTGGTATTACAAATACAAAGTGCGAAGCGCGAGTTCTTATAGAAAATGCGGGAGAAATAACAATAAAACCCACAACTGCTGCAAATAAAAATCTATTCAAGATGGGCACATTTATAATTTCCACTTTTTGAAAGAACGAAAGTAGAAAGATCATAAACCTGTTCTTCTGTAAAGCCGTCGTATTCAATGCCGCAATGGGGTTTAATGGATTCTTTACTCAACGAATAAACTGCATCGAATTTAATTAGTTTACCATCGATCTTTAAAATACCATAATAGTTAGTTTTAAATATTATTTCACCATTTGTGAGTTGATAAATTGTTAACCCTCTTGTAGCCCCTGAGCCTGAATCGATGATCATCTGGCCTTCTATAATATCGATTAAATTACAAAAGTTCTCGTTCAGAATATATGTCGAATCGGTAGTTTTGTTATAAACTCTTATATAGTCATAAGGATCATTGATGGGTTTCATTAATATAATATATTTTTCATTCTCAAATTCTTTCCCATAAATGCATTCTATAGCTGAGCCCTTTATTTTTTTCACCTCCCCGTAAACAGTGGGTAGAGATGTTGAGCTAGAAACACAACTGTTGCTTAGTAGAATAACTAAAGCAACAGTTGAAATTTTAATGCCTGAAATAACACGCATCTTAAAAAGCAGAGACCCATTGTTGGCTCGCCTCATCATACTTGAAGAAATTACCTACGCTTTTAAAAGCGTTTACTACAGCTTCTCTTTTATTTTCAGGTGTTAATTTTGCCTGGTACATGTTAGAGTTGTTCATCTTATGAGATGCTACGGTGTATCCAACAGAACTTACTCCTGTGCTTACCACAGCTCCGCCAATTCCACCAAACATACCGCCAAAAGCACGGGCAATACCTCTAATGATACTGTAAACAATTCCTTGTTTTACACTCGACTTTACCGCCGTTTTTACCATTTCGTTCTGGTCCATCATTACCTGACCAAATGCTTGTACAGGTTCTTTACCTTCAACCTGAAAGGTACACCTTACCATATTGTTTTCCCAGGTCTCTTGTTTAAGCACTGGCTGAATGTTTTCATAAGTGATTTCCATATTGTATAATTTTTAGTTGCTACTTTTTTTGCTATTTGATGCATGATGCCGAAAACCATACCGAACCATCATATTCGCCCCATCTTGAAAAAGTGGTACTGCCATAATCGGATCCGCCGCTACTTATGTTTTCCTGATAGTATGTAATGTCTATTTCAAAACAAAGACCAGTGGTTGTATTCTGAATAATTGCTTTACCTCTGATTAATCGACTAAGAATAGTTCCCCATATATTTCTTTTGTAAGTCCAGTCATTGTCATAAACCACTACTTTCAATACTTTTTCATTCGACTTTTTCTCTTTATCAATCATGCTAAATGAATTTGCAACTACATTGTTAGGAACGTTATAATAATCTAATGGAGGACATAATCTTTTTAGCAATGCGTCTCTGTCCGCTTCTGTAACATTTAGTTCATAAGACCCATTTGCAATCTCAACGGTTTCACTGATATTTGCATCAAATGGATTTAAGGAGCTAATGCTTACAACCGTTTTGAATGTATGTTTACCAGGCTTTGCTTTAACAAGTGTTTTGGCAAACTGATAAACTAAGGATTTATCCTGGTCGCTAATATCTCCTTTCGGACAAACTGCCAAATCGAATGAGGTGTTGGTATTAACCATTGATTCTGAAAGCTCTTGAAAAGATTTAGTGATAAGCTCTCCATCCAGATAGTACTCTAATTGATAACCTTTAATACTACCACTTACACCTAAGTTGGCCGCTTTGTTATTTAATGAGATTGGCATATATATTTTGCCATAAATGCCATCTGTTAATCCGGCAAAGGATGTTTTAAGCGATGAGGTAGAAGCTCCATCAGTGATTGCAGTACTAGAGAACACAACTTTTTCAATATTTTGTTTATGAATGTCTGTTTTTACACCATTGTCAGTTGTTTTTTGATATCCTCTTGCCATTACTTCTCCATAATTTGCTAAGAAATCTTTTCTATATGATTCTAGCTGATCATTTTTATATGTGAATGTAAGCTCACCTGAACTTAATGTTTTAGATGCTTTAAATACTTTTATTTGTTTTACATCATCCCATTCGTCTTTTCCTGTTTCTAGACTTATTTTAATTGTATTGGATCCTTCTTTTAACTTTCCGCATAATGCAGGGAACATAGATTGAAATGTTCCACCAGGCCAATAAGTCATTGTAGACAATTTGCGATCGGTTAATGTTGCCTCTGTAAGACTCTTTAAATCAGTAAATGCCTTTGTGTTTCCTGAGATCATTACATCAAGGCTATAGGTATCTGAAAAGTATATAGGCAATACAACATCATCTTCTTTAAATCGAAGGTCAGCCAATATTTGGTCTTTACAGCTAATTTTTAAGTATGCTATTTCTCCCAATGGAATAGTAGGATGTTCGGTAAATAAAAACTGTGCAAATATGGCATCACCCAAACTGAAATTTGTTGTGGCATTTGTTCCTGCCATTTCTTTGTAGAATTTGGTAGTGTTGCTGGATGGTGCTTCATACACAGCATCGGAGGTGCTTTGCGCAAATACCGAAGTACCTGCGATACAAAACACTCCTATTGATAAGATGTTTTTGATTTGTTGAATTGATATTTTCATGCTTTCTTTTTATTAATTGTTTGTAAATCTAACGCTGTAAGTGAGGAATATATAATAGAAAATGGCGGTTGAATGAAGTTTATGATGTGAATGGATGGTTTTGAGAGGTAAATGATTTTTGGCTAAAAGCAGGTAGAATGATATAAAAAAAATGGGCCATGTATTTACATGGCCCATTTTTTATGAGTTAGAGATTATTTATTTAACACAAGACTGCATATATACACTTTTATATGTCATTGCGCCATCCGGACTCCATGTGGTTGCGCCATAGCTTGAACCACCATTGGTTGTTTCCTGAACAAAAACACCTTCAACATTATAATATAATTTTGTTTTTACATCTTGATAAATCGCTTCTCCTCGTACCCATCTGGCATTAATGTTTCCATACTTATCTTTTCGAGTTAACCAATTGTAATCAGTTATAATAACTTTTACAACTGTTTGACTTGAACTTTTGGTTTTTTCTACAAGACCTGGTGCTTCTGGTAATAAGCTGGCATCTCCATCTTTCCACCAGATGTAAGGGCACATTTTATTTCCGGTAGTTGTTTTTCCAGCTTCTGTAACATTCAAGTTAAATTCGCCACTAGCCACTACACTCTCTTTTGAGGATGATTTCGCAACTAATTCAATTTTCATTTTATGTGTGCCGTTTGAAAGTTCCCAGATGGCAGCAAAAAATGCTTTGAATTCACGTGAAGGATATCCTGTAGTATCTCCGGGAGATAATGCCAATTGAAAGGTGGTCCATGTGTCATAGAATTCCTTATCAGAGTTGAGTATCATATTACCATCAAAGAAAGCTGAGGTTAAAGATTTACCATCTGCCGTAATTCTGTATCGAAAAGCTTCGGTATTGGAACCACCGCCAATTGCAGCTAATTCGTTGGTTAGTGATTTAGCTAGATATACCCTGCCATAAATATCATCTCCAAGTTCAAAAGAGTTGGTAAAGGCATCAGCAGTTGTAGTAGATTTAAGAATTTCCGTTTTTGAAAAAGCGATTTTACCCACATTTTGTTTGTGGAAATCGTGTGTCATACCTTTATCCGTTACTTGCGCCATACTAAATGTAGCAGATAAGCTGATGAATGCGATTAAGAAAAGTGATTTTGGGTTCATGTTGTTTGCTTTCATAGTTTTAATTATTTGATGAATTTAACGGAATCAACTTGCATAGTTTGTGGTTTATTTGTGGTTTGCATTAGGGAATATGGTAAATGGATGATTTTGGAGGGTGAATGAATTATTAGTTGATCGATGTTCTACGATAAACAATAGACGCTTGCCGAGCTCTAGCGAAGTAATCCTTAAATAAAAAGTATAAAGCAAATTGCTGGTAACGCCGACCTAATGATTCCACCCTTTTATTCCAACGTTTTATCACTTTATTCTATCCATTCACCCTAATTGTATAATTGATTTAGTTTGTATGCGTACTATCGCTTATAAACTAAAAGATAATGGTTATGAAAAGAACATTTTTATTTATCCTGGTATTGGTAGCATTTCAATTGACGGGATTTTCGCAAAAAAAAGGGGATAAGGTAGAAGTATTATGGAATAGTAAGTGGTATTCAGCTACTGTACTGGATGTACCTACCACATCTACCTGGAAAATCCATTATGTGGATTATTCTGATAGTTTTGATGAGGTGGTCGGCAAGGACAGAATTAGATTAGTTTGGAAAAAAGGAGATAAACTTCAGGTAAAATCGAGCTCCACTTGGTACAAAGCGTCCATTTTGGAAGTGAAAGGGACTAAGTACAAAATTCATTATGATGGTTGGTCGGATAGCTGGGATGAATGGGTAACCGTTGATAGAATGAAGAAATAATAGAAAACCCGGTTTATCCCGGTTTTTTTTATAACTAAACAATTCAAATTTATAGATACCCTATTGCAAAAAACAATATATTTATTGCGCCTACTTAATCATGAGAAAATCTAGTCAATGTATTCTTTTAGCTATTACCCTAATCTGTCAGGTACATTTTGCATGGGCTCAATTTCAGAATTTGGATAGTCTGGAGTTGTTATTGAATAAAGAAAAATTAAGTGATGATAAGCGTGTAAATCTTTTACTAGAGATTTCGGAGCTATGTCTTTCACAAAATCCACACAAATCAATTTTATATATAAAAGAGGCTGTTGAGATTTCAACGAGAATTCAAAATACAGAATTGCTCGGGTTATCATATCGTTTATTAGGGAATTATTATTCTTATGAGGGAGATTATGATTCATGCATGCTTTTTCTGAATAAAACTTTAGAACAAAATCCTGATGATGCAACCGCTTGGTTTTATTACGGGCAAAATGAGTGGTATAATGGGTCAACAGAGGATAAGTGTGTATTGTATTATTCAAGAGCTGAAAATATAGCCAGGAAACAAAGTGATTTTAAATTATTAGCAATTATTTATTATAGTTATTCGGATTATTACCGATATACCCAGAAGGATTCGATTGCTCAATATTATATCTCTTTATCCATAAAGATTCTCGAAAAATCTTCATTATTATCGGATCTAGCAACTGCGTATAACATTCAAGCTGAAATTTATCGTAAAAAGGGAGAATATAAACATGCATTAGAAACCTATATCAAAACAGCAAAAATTGCTTATCAAGTTTTAGATTCGACCCGAATAGGATATTGTTTTGGAAGAATGGGATATGTCTATTACATGCAAAATAATTTTCCGCTGGCGGAGAAATTTTTAATCCGAAGTCTCGACATTAGCGAAAATGTACGAGGAAGGAACATGAAGTTATTTGCCTTGAAAGCACTTACTGATATGTTTTCTAATTTGGCAGATGAGAAAAAGTGTTTGTATTATGCGAATATCTGTTTAAAAGAGGGTTTGGAAATGAAGGAAGAAACTGCTGTTAGTTTGGTCTATTCATCATTGAGCAACTTGTATTATAGGAGCCATAAAGCTGATTCTGCCCAATATTATGCGAATAAAGCTTATGAATTTGCCAAGGAACACGATGATCCTATTAATATGGTAAATGCAATTCTTAATAAAGTTCCTTTGGAGTTTGAATCAGGAAATTATAAGGAAGTAATTAATCTAACAACAGAGGGCATTGAGATTGCTGAATATCTTGAAACCATGGAGCATTTACGCGATTTGTATCAATACAGATATCGTGCCTATGAAAAATTAAATAATAAAACTGCCTCTTTTGAAGCCTTTGATAAATACAAAATGTTTGAAGACTCACTTCGATATGACGGTGTGGAACTCGGGATAAAGGAAAGTGAACTTGAAATAGGATATCAGGATAAACATTTAGCCGATACTTTGGTATATATCGAGAATGCTCAAAAATCCAAGCAGGAAATTTTACTACAAAAACAACGGTCAACATACTCTATAGTAATTGGATTTATTGTGGCTGTTTTATTATTGGTAATAATATGGATTATTTGGACAACGAGTAAAAAAAGAAAAAAATTGAATTTATCCCTGGCAGAATCCAATCATGTAAAAGAACTTCTCCTAAAAGAAATCCATCATAGAGTAAAAAATAGTTTGCAGGTAGTATCCAGTTTATTGAATTTGCAAAAAACGTATGCGGAAAGAAAAACATTTGATGAATTAATAGATGAGAGTCAAGCAAAAATTGGGAATATTGCTATTGTGCACGAGCTTCTTTACCAATCAGGAACTTTTACAAAGATAAATTTGCGACAGTATATTGATAAATTGGGAAATCATATTTTGCAAACTTTAAGTGATCCCAACAAAAAAGTAAATATCATCAAGGATATTGAGGATATTGAAATAAGTCTTGATAAAAGTGTACCATTGGCCCTTGTGGTGAACGAAATAGTTACCAATAGTGTAAAATATGCTTTTAAGGATCGGAACGAGGGAGTAATTAGGATTGAATGCAGCAGAAGGGGAGGGATGATAGAAGTGCGAATAAACGACGATGGTCCGGGATTACCGGATACCAAGTTAAACAGTGGGAAAGGGATAGGCATTACACTTATCAAAGGCTTTATCAAGCAGTTAAAAGGAGAATTAGATTATGGAAATAACAATGGATGTTTTTTTGTATTTTCATTCCCCGATAATTAACCAATATGACAGATCTGATTAAAGTTTTAGTAGTTGAAGATGAATTTGCAGTAGCGCTCGATGTTCAAACCCGTTTACAAAATATGGGTTTTGAAGTGGTTGGGATTGCATCGAGCTTCGACGAGGCCATTTCGAAATCAGCAACTGATAATCCGAATGTAGTTATAATGGATATTAATATATCCGGTACAAAAACAGGTATTGATGCAGCGAAAGTAATCTGGGAGAAATTTGAAATTCCGGTGGTGTATCTTACAGGAGTTACTGAGCCTGAAATTATTGAAGAAGCTTTGGCCACCATGCCAATGGGATATATATTAAAACCTTTTAGTGATGAAGGAATCCGTGGGCAGTTGATGATAGCTGTACAGCAAAAAAAATCATTACAGTTTTTAAGAGAAAAGGTAAAACACTACGAAAATGTAATGGCAACCATTGTCCCCGATAAATCAACCAAAGATATTTTGTTTATCAAAGACAGTAAACAAATATTTCAGCTATCAGTTAACGCCATTGCTTATTTGGAAGCGATGGATAATTATACTTTGCTATATACGGCCTCCAATGATAAGTATGTAATGAACGGTTTTTTAAAAGATATTATTGATAAAATAGGGAATCCGGGGATTATTAGAATCCATCGTTCATATGCGATTGCAAAACAGCATATAAAGCAAATTGAGGAAAACACTGTAATGGTGGGGACAAGAGTTTTGCCTGTAAGTAAATCGTATAGAGAAATTTTTTACGAGGCGATTAATCCTATTTAAATGTCTAATATTTTTCTTGTTGGTTTTATGGGCTGTGGAAAATCAACACTCGGTAGAAAATTGGCCGATGTTTTGAATATGGATTTTATTGATACGGACGAATGGATAGAATCAAAAACGAAAAAAAAAATTCCACTAATATTTAAAGAGGATGGGGAAATTTATTTTCGAAAGTTGGAAATGGAATTTGTTGCTCTTGCAAGGTCATTAAAAAATACGGTGGTAGCAACCGGTGCTGGTTTGCCTTGCATGCACGATCACATGGAGCAAATGAAAAATGCGGGAATGGTGATCTGGTTGGATGTAGATGAAAGCATTTTAGTTGAAAGATTATCAAATGATCCAACGCCACGCCCTAAACTAGCGGGGTTTCCTACAATTGAAGAAGCGGTACACTCAATGTTAGAGAATAGACGAAAATTTTATGAGCAAGCGATTTTACAAATTAAAAATCCAACATCGGAAAGTTTAATTCAAATAGTAAAGAATATAATTTAACGCTTCCTGATGTTTCAATCAGGACAAGAGCGGCCGCGGGTGAAGCGGTATACTTTTAAAAGAACCAAGATCGCTTCGCTGCAAGAGGCAAGAACTAAGATTCTTTCGTCGCAGATGTTCTGCCTCTTGATTCTTTTAAAAGATTTAGCGTAAAACGGGATAAGCCGCCATAAAAAATATCTGGCTGTTAATCGTAATTCGTAAATCTAAAATCGTAAATAGCTTAATAGGCCCATTTTACCCAAATGGCTCCCCAAGTAAATCCACCACCAAAGGCAGAGAGAATAAGATTATCCCCCTTTTTTAATTGACTTTCATAATCCCACAAACATAATGGAATTGTAGCGCTGGTTGTATTTCCGTAGCGTTGAATATTCATCATTACTTTATTTGAATCCAATCCCATTCTATTTGCCGTTGCATCAATAATTCTTTTATTGGCCTGATGTGGAACCAACCAACTAATATCATCAGCGGTTAAATGATTTTTTTCCATAATATCGGCACTTACATCTGCCATTCCTTTCACAGCAAATTTAAATACTGCTTGGCCTTCTTGATAAATAAAATGTTCTTTAGCATCAACTGTTGCATGGCTTGATGGTCTTCTGCTTCCACCTGCTTTTTGATGCAGATGAGATTCACCAGTTCCATCACTTCTTAAAATGCTATCAAGAATTCCAAAGCCTTCGGTGTTCGGTTCTAACAAAACAGCCCCGGCACCATCACCAAAAATAATACAAGTAGATCTTTCAGTATAATCAACAATGCTGCTCATTTTATCTGCACCTACAACAACTACTTTTTTATACATGCCTGTTTCTACAAATTTACTTGCGGTAACCAGTGAATATAAAAAACCACTACACGCAGCATTAATGTCATAACTAAAAGCATTTTTTGCTCCAACGGCACCACAAATAATATTTGCTGTTGCAGGGAACAGCATATCGGCTGTAACGGTTGCACAAATCAACAAATCAATTTCGCTTGGATCAATCCCTCTTTTTTTACACAATCCCTTAACGGCTTCAATACCCATTACAGAGGTGCCTTGGTTTTCCCCTTTTAAAATTCTTCTTTCCTTAATACCGGTTCTAGAAACGATCCATTCATCGTTTGTATCAATCATGGTTTCCAGTTCTTTGTTGGTCAAGACATAATCAGGCACATAGCCTTGCACAGCTGTTATGGCTGCAGTAATTTTAGGCATTCGGAATCGCTTCTTTTAATTTTGCAACAAAGTTTTCTTCAACTAACTCTTTCGTTAGTTTAATCATATTTTTTATAGCAAGTGGAGAACTAATTCCATGACCTACTACAACAGTTTTATTTACGCCAAGAACTGGTGAACCACCATGTCTTTCATAATTCATTTTAGAATAAAAAGGATCATCTTTCTGGCCTCTTCTCATAGCTAGTTCGTAGAATTTTTCAGCAAGTTTTAAAATCACGTTACCTACAAACCCACTACAAACAGCAACATCAGCTTTTCCATCAAACAATTCACGACCTTCCAGATTCCCTACAAAATTTATTTTAGCATATTCTGCCATTAATTTATGTGAAGCAATAGAAAGTACATTTCCTTTTTCAGGTTCTTCACCAATATTTACTAATCCTACTTTTGGACTTGCAATTTTTAAATGCACTTCAGCATAAGTAGAACCAAGTATAGCAAAGTCTAAAAGATTTTCAGGTTTACAATCAGCATTTGCACCTACGTCTAAAAGAATTCCATCTTGACCAGCAAGATTAGGTAATATTGAAAGTAAGCAAGGGCGAAGATCTTCGCGAACCAAACCTAACTTCATTACCGAACCAACTAACATCGATCCTGAATTTCCTGCGCTGCAAAATCCATCAATTTCACCGGCAGCTAAAAGATCGAAACCTTTTACTATGGAAGAGTTTGGACTTGATGCAATACTTTTTACAGGTGAACTCGACATTGTAATTCCATCGGGTGCATGAAAAAATTCAATTTTATCAGTAGAAAAATTTTCTTTCGCCAAAGCAGCTTTCATTTCTGCTTCATTTCCAATGAGTACAAGAGTGCAATCATTACCAAATTCTTCAAAGGCCATAATTGTACCTTTTAAAGTGGCTTCTGGGGCAAAGTCTCCCCCTAAAATATCAACTCCTATTTTCATTTTATTTCCAGTGTAGATTTACTCGCCACAATAGTTAATTTTTTATGGTGCTCGTGAGCTCCCAGCAAAGCTGCTCGGTTATATGGAGCTGTAAAGCAAGCACGAATATAGATATAAGTAGATAAATCGGTTAATTCTTGGTTTTAAATAAATACAAACTTATAAGAATCAGCAGGGTAGAAGTGACTGAAAGGTTTAATTTTAAAGGGTTTGGGGTATTAAGTGGGTATAAAAACAAATCCGGCAAAACCCTTTGGAAATGCCGGATATTTTAATGATTTTCAGCTTAATTAGGCCTCAGCTCCAGCTTCAACAACCAATTTACCATTATAGTAAAGATTGCCGTCTACTAAATAAGCAGTGTGTCTGCGGTGAATAGTACCTGTCTCCTGACAAACGGTAGTAGTTGCAGTGGTAGCTTTATAGTGAGTTCTTCTTTTATCTCTTCTGGTTTTCGAAATCTTTCGCTTAGGATGTGCCATTGCTTCTTAATTTTTAAAATTTAATATTCGTTTATTTCAATTTTTTCAAGACATCCCAACGTGGGTCATCTGGTTTATTTTCTTTATTGTCGGCCTGCAAATCATTCATTTTTTTCAAAACTTCCATGTCACAGGGCTTTTCACTTTCTTCTAATTCAGAACAATCAGATCTCCATGGGAAGGATAAAAAGATATAATCATAAATAAATGGAGCCAGGTCAATTTCATACTCTGCTTCAGGTAAGGTAACAATGCTTTCATTGTCATCTTCACTGTTATCTCCAAACTTTACAATGAGCTTATTTCGTCCTTCAATCACTTGTGGTATTTCTGCCAAGCACCTGTCGCAGGTAACATGTGCAGTACCTTTATGATTAAAATTAAAGATAAGCATGGTTGTATCTTTCATCAGATCCACATTCATATGAATCTTTACATCTTTGAAATCATGTTCAGTTTCAAAAGAATCAAAGAACTCGTCAGCAATCTTAAACTCGAAGGTATGCTGTCCTTGTTTAAGGCCCTCGTAAGGAATAATATATTCAGTATTTTTCTTCACAAAGAGCAAATAGGGCGACAAAGATAGTGATATAATGCCCATTTCCAAACAAAATGCTCATTTCTGCTTGTTTGCAGAGACGGATTATTATCCGTCTTTGCAAACAGACGTCTTTGCCGTTTAATGTAGAAATATTTTTAGGCCACAATACCCACCAGGCCTGCTGCGTCAGTGTTAGGCAGTATCTGCCTAACCAGGCCCGCTTCAGCAAAGGTTTGGAGGGGGCTTGCTGTCGCTCCGCCCCGCCAAACCTGCTTCAGTCGGCCATGTTTTCGGCAGGCTACTGCTGCCACCCTGCACTTCGCCTGCAAATTGAGGCTCAGCATACGATATTTTACTTTTTCGTCGTTTCTTTAATACCTTAAAACTATACGTATGAGAAATGTACTACCTCTGGTATTCCTTTTTTTATTTTCAACTATTGCACTTGGAGCTCAAAAGAATTCAATCAAACTCAAAGATATAGGGTTTAAAAACCAAGACTCCAAAACAAAAAGTAAGGAAATTGAATTGGATTATATTGAAACATACTTTTCATACATACCTATGAGTAGCTATAAAATGGAGGATGGTAAAACAGTATCGGCTAAAAGCTTTTATATACTTCGTTTCGAAGTACCAAATATGTTGTATCAGCTTTTCATCAATGATCTTAAAACGAAAAACAAAACGGATGATCTAAAGATGAGTTTGCCCGATACCAATACCTGGGGAGTTAAGAATCAACCCTTTGTAGATTATTATTTTAGCAATCCTATATTTAATGAATATCCTGTTGTATCAGTTTCGAGAACAGGAGTTACCATGTTTTGTGAATGGTTGGGCGAAAAAGTAAAAACCTTGAAATTGAAAAAATGGAAAGACAAGAAAATTCAATTTAGGTTACCTACTGAGGTTGAGTGGATGCTGGCAGCCTCAGGCGGAGACACAAATGGCGTTTACGCATGGAATGGACATTATATGAGAAACGGAAAAGGCATTTGGAGCGGAGATTTTATGGCGAATTTTAGAAGAGTTGGGGACGGAGATATATTTCGAGGAGATGATGGAAAATTAACTGTAGGAAATAATAACAATAAAAAGTATCAAGCATATTATTTACCTGACGATTGTGTTTCGATTACCTCTCCGGTACTTTCATATTGGATGAATGATTATGGGCTATACAATATGACTGGAAATGTTCGTGAAATGGCACAGGAAGAAGGTTTTACCAAAGGCGGAAGTTGGATAGATTCAGGAGGTGAATGTACCATTGATTTTAGAAATACTTACCAACGAGAAGGAGCTCCTTGCGAAGGGTTTAGAATTGTAGCTGTAGTTGAATAATTATTTAGTACTTCGAGTTTATTCCTTGTCCTCAATAAAAGGCTCGTCTTGAGCTTTCAAAAGATCACCACTTAAGGTCTTCAACGGATTTTTACTGTATTCTTTATTATTTGATCTAGTCAAATAAAGATCTGCAGCTAAAAACAACGCATCTCTCAACGAAGTTGGATCTGCTTTATCTTTTCCTGCCAAATCAAATCCCGGACCGTGATCAGGTGAAGTTCTTATAAAATTTAAACCGGCAGTATAATTTACACCACCAATTCCTGCGATGGTTTTAAATGGAATTAATCCCTGGTCATGGTACATCGCCAAAATCCCATCGTAGTTTTTGAAATTCCCTGATGCAAAAAATCCGTCAGCTGCAAATGGGCCCATAACTAACATCCCTTTTTCTTGCAAATATTCAATGGATGGTTTAATTACTTCAGCTTCTTCGTTTCCAAATTTTCCATTGTCACCTGCATGCGGATTTAATGCCAACAACGCAATTTTGGGTCGAGAAATAGAAAAATCTTTTACCAAAGATTCTTTTAGAAGTTGAGTTTTCTTTATGATATTTTCCTTGGTAAGTGATGCTGAAATATTGTTCACCCCAACATGACCCGTTACCAAAGCAACACGTAAATTTTCGTGAACCATTAACATCAATGATTCTTTTCCCGCTTTATCAGCAAAATATTCGGTATGCCCAGGAAATGTAAAGTTTACTTTTTCTAAATTGCTTTTATCAATAGGTGAAGTAACCAGTGCATGTATTTTTCCGGTAAGAAGATCTGCGGTTGCAGCTTCTAAACTCATTACTGCATATTTGGCTCCCGTTTCATTTGAAACACCCGGTTCAATTTTGGCTTCTTCCTGCCAAACGTTTATCAAATTTACTTTTCCTGTTTGAGCTTCATCAGCATGGCGTATTGCATGGTAAACAAATTCTTCGGCAGCTATCAGCTTTTTATAAAATGAAAATACTTTGGCAGATCCGTAAATAACAGGAATAAAACTTTCAAGAATTTCGGGCTCAGCAAAAGTTTTTAAAATAAGTTCAGGGCCTACACCATTAAAATCTCCAATAGTAATTCCAATCTTTATTTTATCTGCACCCGTTGCCTTGTTCATTTTCTATTTAAGTTTATTCATTACAAATTGTGTAAGTAATCTTACACCCGCTCCTGTACCAATTACTGTTCTATATCCACGTTGTGAATCCAATAATGCATTTGAAATATCTAAATGAATCCACGGATAATCTACAAAGTGTTCAAGGAATTTTCCAGCGGTAATGGCACCTGCTTTTGGCCCCCCAATATTTTTTATATCTGCAATGCTTGATTTTATAAGATCGCCATACTCCTCCCACATTGGGAAACGAACTAATCTTTCATATACATCGTTGCCTGCTTTTTCTAATTCAGAAAATTGCGAATCACAATCTTTACCCATAGCAACGATTCCATATTCACCAATTGCAGCAACTGCTGCTCCAGTTAATGTTGCCAAATCAATTACTAATTCAGGGTCATATTTTTTTGCGTAATGTAATGCATCACCTAAAATTAATCTTCCTTCAGCATCCGTATTTAAAACTTCAACCGTTTTTCCACTCATCATGGTAAGGATATCACTTACAACGATTGCATCTGCATCAATGCGATTATCAGTTGCAGGAATTAAACCGATAACATGATATGGCAATTTTGATTTTGCAATTGAATATAAAGCTCCAACAACCGCTGCTGCACCTGCCATGTCGCCTTTCATTTGCTCCATAGATTGTGATGGTTTTAAGCTAATACCACCCGTGTCGAAAACAACTCCTTTACCAACAAAGACCAATGGTTTTTTATTAAGTGGTTTTGCAGGGATATATTCAAGTATGTTAAATGTGGGAGTGTCCTTGCTGCCTTTATTTACGCCAAGCAAGCCACCCATTTTTAAACTTTCAATTTTCTTTTTAGTAAAATATTCAAATTTAAAACCGGCTTTTTTCGAATGCTTCTCGATCTCTTCACTTAATTTTTCTGCGGTTAAATAACATACAGGTTCGTTTACCAATGTTCTGGCAACGAAAGTTCCTTCAATTAAATTTGAGAGATGATCAACTTCTTTTTTCTCGATCTTTCCAACCAGCGTAATTTTCTTGAATTGATATTTACTTGGTTTTGAACGGTACTTTTCGAATTGGTAAGCAGATAATGCCAAACCTTCAGCCAAAGCCAATGCTCCTGCTGATGAAACAACTCCATCAATATGAACTTCATTTTGATTAGCTGTTTTTAGTTGAGCAAATATTCTTGCACCCAACAAACGCATTTTTTCCAAACCTTGTGGGGTACTGGTATCTGCAATTTTTGCCAGATAGTAGAACGAATTGTATCGATTGATGAACACAAGATCTTTTCCTCCCTTTCCACCCATTTCTGATTTGATATAAGAAGTTTCTTTCTTGTCGAACTTATAGTTCTTCAAACATTTTAGATCGGCATCGGCAATGATAACATTGGCGGTAAGCTTTTTAGATGCCAGTTCAAATTTAATATGCATAGCTTTAAAATTAGACAAATCTACTAAATCCTATGGGTTTTAGGCGATTTAAATGGGTTTATTATCTTTATACCAACAGCAAGCATATTTTAGCCCGACCTGCTCGTTCTTTTTCGCTTATACTGCGTCAAAAAATCGTTTCGTAGGGTATACTACACTAAGATTTTTTTTCTTATCTAAGCAAAAAATCACTTTGCATCTCCCCTCTAAAATATGTCTGCAATTAGTATATGCCTCATGAAGAATATTGAATTAAAACTGACCTTTGCGGAGTACGACCTTTCTGAGCTGGATACCGCTGATATCGAACTTTACAACAAAGCTAAAGAGTCTGCAGTAAATGCTTATGCTCCTTATTCAGGATTTGGGGTTGGAGCAGCTTGTTTGTTGGATAATGGCGAGATATTTACGGCCAACAATCAGGAAAATGCAGCGTATCCATCAGGTTTATGTGCCGAAAGAAGTTTGTTGTTTTATGTAGGAGCGAACTACCCAGATCAAGCCATTCTAAAATTGGCAGTAGCCATTAAATCAAAATTAAAAGATCCTAAAAAAATCTATTCTCCTTGTGGAGGATGCCGCCAGGTAATGGCCGAATACCAAACCCGCCAAAGTTCACACATTCAAATTATGTTTGAGGCAGGAGAAAATAAAATGTTGGTTTGTAATAAAGTGGACGATTTACTTCCCTTTATTTTTTCCTTCTAAGCTGTTTCTTTTTTATTCCGTCTTCCCAATTTTGCTTTTCAGCATCGAGATTTCTTATGTAAGAAGGTGCATCCTTATCAGCTTTATATTCTGTAAGCATTTCGTCAGCATAAATAATCTTGAAAACATTTCCTTCTTCTAATCCGATTGTTTTATAATCACGTTCGTTGAAAATATAAAACTCATTCGGAATGTTTAAACGAATTACAATTGCATTGAATTCGTCATGGGGTAAAGGGAAAATTACATCGTGACCAAAGATTGCATAAAACCCAGGTAATGCAAAGTGTGTTAGTTTGCTTTTTGCAGGGAGCGCAAATGAATTGTATTCGCTTTCGGCATATAGCCCTTTGCGATTTTGCAATTCGTAATCATTTTCTTTTCCTAAAGTAATACTGTCTAAATGTAACGTATCACCATCAACATCAATTACGAATACGCTTAATCCATTACTATTTTCAACTTTAGCATAATCGTAAGATTTAACGGCATGATATTCGGAAATGGATTTGAATTGAAATTCGAAATATTTCCCTTTGTCAACCATATCAGCAATACCAATTGAAAAATTCCCACCACCGGCAACGGTTTTGTCGTTCTTGATATAAAATGCTCTGGCCACATTTTGAATAAGAAATTTTGTTGTCATTCCTTTTGGAACAGGTTTTAAATCAAATTCCTTTAAAATCCTTTGAGAAGAAACTGTACTTACTGAAAGAAATACCACTGCACAAAAACAAATAAATCTATTCATAATGAAACTAAGTTTGAGACAAATTTAATGTACTAAATTTAAATATTCCAAAATTGTGCCACTTTCTTCTAAGCGTGCCGGATAGGAGACTATAGCTAATGGACACCGGAGCCTAGGCGACCTGGCATGAGGAGGGCGACGGAGGAGTACCCCGCAAGGCCCGCTTGGCAAGCCTTGGCCTCGGCGGCCAGCACTATGCCCAATAGCCGGAAACACGCCCTAAAAAGACTAAGGGCCGCTGCTATTTAAGACTTAAGACTGCCGGCAGTGGGCTGTAAGATTGTAGACTGTATCCTACATCTTTTTTTATACCTTTGCTACCTATAATATCTTAAATTATGGCTAAAGAAACTTTGGCTCCTGAAGCTAAATCGAAAACCAAGTTTTCGAAAGAACAATACCTGAAGTGGTATGAAGACATGCTGATGTGGAGAAAGATAGAGGAAAAAGCAGGTCACTTGTACATTCAACAAAAAATTCGTGGATTTTGCCATTTATATGTTGGACAGGAAGCTGTTGTTGCCGGATCGGCCAGCGCAACTCGTCCTGACGATAACATGATTACCGGTTATAGAAATCACGTTCATCCTTTGGCAAAAGGTATGCATCCTAAATACATGATGGCTGAACTTTTTGGGAAAATGACCGGTTGCTCAAAAGGAAATGGTGGTTCGATGCACATGTTTAGTAAAGAACTTCGATTTTTTGGTGGACATGGGATTGTTGGTGGGCAAATTCCATTAGGTGCTGGTTTGGCATTTGCCGATAAATTTAATGGTAATGATAGAGTTACTCTTTGTTACATGGGGGATGGCGCTGTAAGACAAGGTGCTTTGCATGAAGCATTCAATCTTGCGATGCTTTGGAAACTTCCTGTAATTTTTATTATTGAAAACAATATGTATGCAATGGGTACCTCTGTTGAAAGAAGTTCGAACGTACATGAATTATACAAACTTGGATTGTCTTATGAGATGCCAAGTTTCCAGGTGGATGGTATGAAGCCTGAAGCTATGCATGATGGAGTTGCCGAAGCAGTTGCCAGAGCAAGAAAAGGAGATGGCCCTACTTTATTGGAAGTAAAAACTTATAGATACAAAGGACACTCGATGAGTGATCCACAAAAATACAGAACCAAAGAAGAGGTAGAAAACTTTAAAGAAGAAGATCCGATTCTATGGACGTTAAGCGTGATTCAAAAAAATAAATGGGCCACTGAAAAAGAAATTGAACAAATTGAAGAAAGAGTAAATGCTTTGATTGAAGAGAGTGTAAAGTTTGCGGAGGAATCAGAATATCCAGATGCTTCTGAGTTGTACAAAGATGTTTATATAGAAGAGAATTATCCGTTTATTAGAGAAGACTAAAGGAATTAAAAATGTAAAATTAGAAAATGCAAAATGTAATTAGGCATTGATACTTTTACATTTTACGTTTTAATTTTTAATTATAGAATAAGAATGGCTGAAATCGTTAGAATGCCCAAATTGAGTGATACCATGACAGATGGTACAGTTGCTGCATGGCATAAAAAAGTGGGTGATAAGGTTAAGACGGGCGAATTATTAGCAGAAATTGAAACTGATAAAGCAACCATGGAATTCGAAAGTTTCCAGGATGGTATTTTATTATATATAGGCGTTGAAAAAGGTGGGAGTGCTCCTGTAGAATCTATTTTAGCGATCTTGGGTAAAGAAGGAGAGGATTATAAAGCAATTTTAGAATCTGCAGCACAAACTAAGCCTAAAGTAGAGGAATCGAAAAAAGACCCTTCGACAAATGCTCAGGGTGACAAAAAAGAAGAGAAAAAATCAGAAGAAAAAACTGAAATTGTTATTGCAGCTTCGTCGAACGGAGACGGAAGAGTAAAAGCTTCTCCTTTAGCAAAAGCTTTGGCAAAAAATAAAGGTATCAACATTTCTCAGGTTAAAGGAAGTGGTGATGGCGGTAGAATCATTAAAAAAGATATTGAAAATTTTAAAGGTGGAAGCAACGGAGCATCAACAGCTACAGAATCATTTACTGAGGTTGCTGTTTCTAACATGCGTAAAACAATTGCACGTCGTTTAAGTGAAAGTAAAAACGGTGCACCGCATTTTTATTTGACGATGGCCATTAATATGGATCAGGCAATTGCAACCCGTAAAGCATTTACTGAATTGACAGGGGAGAAAATCTCTTTCAATGATATGGTGGTAAAAGCTGTTGCCATGTCATTAAGAAAACATCCTGCTGTAAATTCATCATGGTTGGGTGATAAGATTCGTTATAATAATCATATTCATATTGGAGTGGCCGTTGCTGTTCCTGATGGGTTAGTTGTTCCTGTTGTGAAATTTGCGGATCATAAATCATTTACTGAAATATCTGCGGAGGTAAAAACCTTTGCAGCAAAAGCAAAAGATAAAAAAATACAGCCTGCAGATATGGAAGGAAATACTTTCTCCATTTCTAACTTAGGAATGTATGGAATAGATAGTTTTACTGCCATTATTAATACACCGGATGCATGTATTCTTGCAGTTGGTGGAATTGGCGAAGAGCCTGTTATAAAAGACGGAGCAGTTGTACCTGGAAATATTATGAAAGTAACTTTAAGTTGTGATCATAGAGTAGTAGATGGTGCAGTTGGATCAGAGTTCTTACGGACATTTAAATTAATGATGGAAAATCCGGTACTGATGTTTGCTTGATAAGTTATTAAGTTATTTGTTATTTGGTTATAATTAATTCCATAACCAATAACTCCGTAACTTAGTAACACAATAACTGTAGAATATGAGTCATGTAGTGTTATTGTTCGATGTAAGTGGGGGAGAGTTTTTAGTAATTCTGCTAGTAGTGCTTATGTTTTTCGGTTCTAAAAATATTCCGGATCTGGCTCGTGGTTTAGGAAAAGGTTATCGTCAGTTAAGAGATGCTACCAATAGCATTAAAAGGGAAATTCAAACAGGCGCAAAGGACAGTGGATTTAATGACCTGGGTGATTCTATTAAAAGACCTTTGGATAAACATATCGATGATTTGAAAAAGAGTATTTCTGACACGAATAATGATTTAAAAAAGGATATGCCGAGGTTGGATCAGGATTTGGATGATGGCGTGAAACCATAGGTTTCTAAAATTTACAAGCATGAAAAGATTTCTTATTTGTGTTTTCGTAATAATCACAATTATTTCTTTTGAATCTTGCGGTGGAAGTTGTGCTGTTGAAAAACATGCTGTGAAGTTTTTAAATTTATTAAACGATAAGAAACCGGATAAGGCAAAAATAAAATGTACGGATCGAGGAGATGCTTTTTTAGATTCATGTATTAGAAATTTTATTGACCTTGCAATTACAGATGTTTATGACGTTCGTTGCCAAATCAACAACAAAATTGCAACTTGTGAATTTTGTTGTTCTAAGGATTCAATTAAGCCAACTTTTACAATGATTAAAACAAAGGAGGGTGGGGATTGGTGTAACGTTTGTGGAGATTGGTCGGCAGACGATTTAAGCGGATTAATTCAGTCTAAGTAATGGTGCTTTCCCGGTTAGATAATTATTTTCTCCAACATTCCGAGCCTTCTAGTAGCTGTCTTCTCTTTTTACGTAAACAGATATTATCCCAAAACGAATTCATAACAGAGAAATTGAGTTATGGTATGCCCACTTATTATTATAAGGGAATACGGTTTTGTTACTTATGGGTGCATAAGAAGTGTGATCAGCCCTATATTGGAATTATAGATGGAAATAAAATTGATCATCCTGATTTGATACAGGAGGATAGGGCAAGAATGAAAATATTTTTAGTGGATGCGAGGAAGGATGTTGATGTTGGGAAAGTGGATGAGTTATTGAAATTGATCATGTCGTTATATTAATTAATGGAACACGGATGACGCAGATGTTACGAATTTTTACAGGTTTTCTGTATTAATCAGGATAATCGGTGTCACCAGTGTTCTGTTTTTCGGATGTTGACAGGGCCACATTTACAAAGCAAAAAAAAGCCTCTACAAATGCGGAGGCTTTCTATATAAAATCTATTATCTATTTACTAATTCAACACTTGTTTTACCAAGTCAGCTGCTTCCTGTAATTGGATAGCCGAAAATACTTTCAATCCTGAGTTATCAATGATCTTTTTAGCTTCTTCTGCATTGGTTCCTTGTAAACGTACAATTATAGGAACTGAAATATTCCCCATGTTTTTGTAAGCATCTACAATTCCTTGTGCAACTCTGTCGCAACGAACAATACCACCAAAAATATTTACAAGAATCGCTTTTACATTTGGATCTTTCAAAATAATATGGAATGCTTGTTCAACCCTTTTTGCATCAGCTGTTCCACCCACATCCAAAAAGTTAGCAGGTTCTCCACCGCTTACTTTAATAATATCCATAGTTGCCATTGCAAGTCCTGCCCCATTTACCATACAGCCAACGTTACCATCCAATTTAACGTAGTTCAAATCGTATTGTGCAGCTTCTACTTCTGTTGGATCTTCTTCACGAACATCTCTCATTGCTTTAATTTCCGGATGACGATACAATGCATTGTCATCAATATTTACTTTTGCATCAACTGCAATAATTTTATTGTCGGAGGTTTTTAGAACCGGATTGATTTCGAACATAGCAGCATCAATATCTTCGAATGCTTTATAAAGTGCATTTACGAAATTGATCATGCTCTTGTAAGCATCACCACTAAGACCTAAGTTGAAACATATTTGACGAACCTGAAATTGTTGTAAACCAACTTTAGGATCGATTTCTTCTTTGAAAATTAAATGCGGTGTATGTTCAGCCACTTCTTCAATGTCCATTCCCCCTTCTGTGCTATACATAATAATGTTGCGGCCAGTAGCACGATTCAACAATACACTCATGTAATATTCTTTAGGTTCAGAAGCACCAGGATAAAATACGTCTTGAGAAATAAGCACACTGTGTACTTTTTTTCCTTCAGCTCCGGTTTGTTTAGTAACCAAGTTCATTCCGATTATTTTCTCTGACCACTCTCTAACTTCATCTAGATTTTTGGCTAATTTAATTCCTCCACCTTTACCGCGGCCTCCGGCGTGAACTTGTGCTTTTATAACTACCCATTTTGAACCGTATAATTCGTCCACTTTTTTTGCGGCAGCCACTGCTTCTTCAGGAGAGTTGGCTAAAATTCCTTCCTGGATGGCAACACCATATTTTTTAATGATCTCTTTGCCTTGGTATTCGTGGATATTCATAGTATTCTTTGTTTCTTTTAAGCCCAACGGCTATCGGGCCAACAAAACTAGTGAAATGGGGGTAATAAGCAAGTCGTTGTTAAAAAAAAGACCGAAGACCGAAGACGGAAGCTGGAAATGTTCCTAGACGAGGCTTCCAATAGCTATCTCTATCTTCCGTTTTTTCTTCTTTCGTCTCTCGTCTTTTTTACTTTTTACCAAATAGATTTTTGAAAAATCCACCTACGTCTTCTGCCACTCCTCCAACTCCGCCAAGGTCAACTCCTAATTGACCTCCTAATTCATCTTCAACTCTTCCTGTCGCTTCATCTTTGGCTTCATCTTTGGCTTCATCTTTGGCTTCATCTTTGGCTTCATCTTTGGCTTCATCTTTCACGTGGTCTTTTGCTTCTTGTTTGAAGGCGTCTTTTGCTTCTTGTTTGAAGGCGATGCCTTCCTGAAAATTGAAATGTTTTGAAACTTCTTCAGAAGTTATTTCAATTCGATGTCCTTTTGCTGCAGTAGAAACCTGATTTGAGTTTTTAAGGGTTGCTTAATTCTAAGAAAAAACATCTTTCATCTTGTCAAAAAATGTCCGATCCTTCTTATCTGCCGAAGGCTGAAAGTTTTGCGAATTTTTTAGCCCCTCCAATATCTTTTTTTCTTCGGCACTTAATTTGGCTGGAGTATAAATATTTACAATGATTAATTGATCCCCGCGACCGTAAGCATTAATACTTGGTAGCCCTTTTCCTTTTAATCTTAATACTTTACCCGATTGCGTTCCTGCATCGATTTTTATTTTTGCTTTGGCACCAAGCGTTGGAATCTCCACTGAAGTTCCCAATGCAGCATCAGCAAAATTCAATGCAAGATCGTAAAGAATATTTTGTCCATCACGTTTAAAATGTTCGTGCTCGTCTTCTTCAATCACAATTAAAAGATCACCAGGCAAACCTTTTCTAGGTCCGGCATTTCCTTTTGAACTCATGCTTAACTGCATATCGTGTTCAACTCCGGCTGGAATTTTTATTTCCACTACTTCTTCTCCACGAACAACCCCATCACCAAAACACTTGTTACACTTATCGGCAATAATTGAACCTTCTCCTCCGCATGAAGGACAGGCAGCAACCGTTTGCATTCTGCCAAGAATGGTATTTTGTATTTGGGCTACCTGGCCACTTCCGTGACACGTAGAACAAGTTTTTATAGATGTGCTGTTTTTTGCACCGCTTCCGCTACATGCATCACAACCTACATATTTATTAATCTTTACTTTTTTAATGGCACCTTCTGCAACTTCTTCAAGGGTAAGTTTTACTTTGATCCGAATATTTGAACCACGGTTTACATGTCTTCTTCCGCGACTCTTTGCACCGCCTCCACCACCAAAACCAAAAATATCTCCAAACTGGTCGAAGATATCATCCATATTCATTCCACCTCCACTAAATCCACCTCCTTGGCCACCACCACCTTGATTGCCAACTCCTGCATGACCATATTGATCATATCTTGCTTTCTTATTTGGATCGCTCAATGTCTCATATGCTTCTGCTGCTTCCTTGAATTTTTCCTCAGCTTGTTTGTTGCCGGGATTTTTATCAGGATGATGCTCAAGAGCTTTTCTGCGATAAGCTTTTTTTATCTCATCTGCATTTGCACCTTTTGTGATGCCGAGTGTCTCGTAAAAATCTTTTTTCGACATGTGCTTAAATATAAACTATCACTTTTGGATAACGAATAATTACTTCGTTCAACTTATAACCTTTTTCTATTACGTCAAGAATTTGCCCTTTTTCTTTTTCATTTGGCGCGGGAAGATGTGTGATTGCTTCATGCTGATCTGCATCAAATTTTTCACCAACCGGATTCATTTCTGTCAAGCCTTTTTCTCCAAGTACGTTTTTTATTTTGTTGTATAATAATTGGATTCCTTGTTGAAGAGTTTCCTTATCTGCGGTTTCAAAATTTTTAATGGCTCTTTCTAAATCGTCAAGGGCGGGTAATACTGATTTGATCACATCATTTCCAGCAGTTTTCATGAACTCAGATCTTTCCTTCATACTTCTCTTTCTGAAGTTATCGAACTCGCTGAAAAGCCTCAAATAATTATCATATAATTCAGCATACTTTTCTTCTGCCGTTTTTTCGGTTGAAATAGTGCTATTTTCTGCCACTTCTTCAGTTTTGTCATTGTCACCCTGAGTAATTGTAGAAGGGTCCTCGGTATTCTCCATATTTTTATTAGGATCCATGGTATTATTCTCGTTTTTGTTATTGATTTCTTCTTTGTTCATAGCCATTTGCGCAAAATTTAGCTTTCACGGCGCAAATATAGTTAACAAACGGCTTGCCGAACAGAGGTCTGGCGTCAATTTGGCAGAAAAATGTGGATCACTAGCCTAGCTTCAGCAAGATTCTAAAGGTCGTGCCCTTATTAAGCTCTGATTGTTTTACGAAGATTTTTCCTTTATGATACTCATCCACAATACGCTTGGTAAGGGAAAGTCCCAGCCCCCAGCCTCTTTTCTTTGTGGTAAATCCAGGGCGGAAGATCATTTTATGTTGGTTCTTTTGAATCCCCTTTCCGGTATCAGTTATATCAATTATACAATATTGATTATTCTGTAAACTTACCTCAATGGTAATTTTCCCTGGGCCATTGATGGCATCAATCGCATTTCTGAATAGGTTCTCTAGTACCCATTCAAAAAGAGGTCGGTTAAGTGGAAGTATGATTTTTTCTGTTGTATTATTCTGATAGTCGTAAATGATTTTTGAACTAGTTCTCAATTTCATGTATGAAATGATGCTTGATAGCACTTCATCGATATCTTCATCTTTTAATTCTGGAGTAGAACCAATCTTGCTAAATCTTTCTGTAACAATTTGCAATCGGGCAATATCCTTTTCCATTTCGAGGATAGCTTCCGGATCAGCATTTTTTAGTTTCAGAATTTCTATCCATCCCAGCAACGATGAAAGCGGAGTTCCTAATTGATGAGCCGTTTCTTTGCTCATCCCTACCCAAACCTGGTTTTGTTCAGATCTGCGGGCTACACTAAATAATAAGTATGCAACGATTAAAAATACAGCAATAATGGCAAGAAAGATAAAAGGGAAGTATTGAAGTAAACGAATCACATACGAGTTCATATAAAAAATATAATTCGTATTTCCCTTAGAAAGCTCCACTGAAAATGAATTATGACCCTTCATTTTTCCAATTAAAAATTCAGGAGATGGGTTAGGACCCAAGTTGAGCTCTTCAATATTTCCGTATGCAATCAGGCTATCTTTGGTTTCGTTTGTAATAATAACTGGTACGGAGGCGGAATTAATAACGGTTTCCGAAATAAAAGATTTAACCAGATCATCTATGGTCATTTTTAACTCCGAATAAATATAAGAGTCATCGTAATATAAATTCTGGGTCATAACAAATCCCAAAACTTTATAAGACACATCAAGTGGTGGATTTTTTTCTTTGAATTTTGCAAGTTCCCCTTTTAGATAAGTTGAGTCCTTTAATTTTTCGTCAGGGAAATTATTGTAGAAGGTAATTTCTCCTTTTTCGTTAGTAATAATAACCGGGATGACTGTATTGTTTGAAATAATTTTAGATGGCCAGTATATATTGTCAAAATCTTCGCTTGTTGCAATAAATTTATTAGCCTCTGCCCATAATTCAATGTTCTTCCGATCCTCTACTTCAAAGATTTTGAAAATACTATCAGTCTTATGTACAAGTTTTGCCCTGTTGGCCACAGCCTCTGCCCATAATCTAACTTTGGCTTGTTCCTGTTTTGCAATTTTATTTACAAGGTAGTTGGAATAAATGAGGGTCCCCCCAACAATTACAAAGGCAAAAATCCCCAGCCAAAGTTTCCAGCGACTCTTTTGTTGATAGATGTTCAAGTGAGAATATTTATCGTGAAATTAATCAATAATTCTGTTTTAGCTAAAATTAGATTAATAACTGTAAAAAGGTGTGATTAGTGTAAACTTTATTTTTTTCAAGCAATTTTTTACTATTTATAGGGTGTATATTACCTGAAAAACTAACAAGAGCAACATAATGAATATGAAGAGTATTTTTAAGAATAGAAAGTTTGGGATTTTAATTTGGACATTTGGAGTAGTAGCATTGATCCTTCTGGGTGCGCAAATTTTTGTGTCAGCGTATTTACCAAATCTCATTAGGAACCGAATCACCTTTTTGGTGGTAAACGGATCTGATAGTTTATATCGATGCTCTATGGGTGATATTTCGGTAAGTCTTATTGGAGGAAAAGTATCCGTAAAGGATATCAACATTTCTATTGATAGCACTAAATACAAGAAACTCGAAGAAAAAGGTAAGTTACCAGATGTTAGTTTCGAAGCAAAACTATCAGAGGGTGCTATAACAGGATTGCGATTATTGCCTTTTCTTTTTTATAAGGAAATCAGATTGAGTACCATTAAAGCTAAAAATGCTGATATTACCATTTATAGTCAATACAATCCTGAAAAGGAAAAATTAAAAAAGAAACTTCAGGCAATAAACGAAAAGGAAAATATTCATACGGAAGAAGGGCTGGAACAGATATCCGAACAAAAATTATGGCAGTTGATTGAGCCGGAAATACAGGGAATTTTTATTGATTGGATTTTTTTAGATCACATGAAGTTTTCTTACAAAAAGGCTGGGGCAAAAAATGATCTAAAAATTGGTTATGATAATCTATCTGCAAGTTTAAAAGAGATAAGAATCGATAGTGTTGGTGCCGCTGAACAAGATAGAATCTTATTTACTCGAGATCTTTCGCTGAGTTTTAGCGGTCTTAAAATTTATACCGAGGATTCACTCTATAAATTGAACATGGACACGTTGATCTATTCCTCCTTTAGACGGAATATATTTATCAAAGGGTTTGGTGTTGGGCCTACACTTACGCCGAAAGAATTTACAAAAAAGGTAGGACAACAAGTGGATATTTTTGATGTAAAAATTCCGGAAATAAATATTTTCAATTTTCACATAGATGAGATTTTTGCAGAAAACTGTATTTCTTTAGATACGGTGGTAGTGCAAAAACCATTGGTGAAAATTTTTCATGACCGAACAGCATCTGAGGATACAGTGGTAAAGTATGGTGATTATCCAAATGAAGCCTTAATGCTCCTGCCTCTAAAACTTAAAATCCCAACCATTATTTTATTTGATTCGGAGGTTCATTATATAGAAAAACAGGCAGTAACCTATAAGACAGGTGACGGCTTTTTTACACATGTTTCAGGTACAATCAGCAACCTTACCAATGATAGTCTTTCGCTGGCAAACAACAGCCATATGATAGTTAGTATGGAAGGGAGTTTTCTTTATTCGGCTAAAATGAAAGCCGGTTTTGATTTTGATCTTCTCTCAACAAACGGCGCTTATACCGCAACTGCCGATATGGGTCATATTCCCACAAAAGAATTGAATTTAATGACGATTCCATTTGGAAACATGAAAATAAAAACGGTTGATTTTAAGCATGCACATTTTAGATTGAAGGGTAGCACTCATGGAGCAACAGCAAGGGTTAGGATAGTATACGATGATTTATCGATCGAACTTTTAATGAAAGGAAAAAAGGATCATAAGATGAAGAAGGATAAATTCATGACATTTCTTGCGAACCTGATTGGTGTACGAAAAAATAATCCCTCTAAAAATGGGAAAGAAACTATTGCAGAAAATATCATCGTGAAAAGAACTGCGGTGAAACCATTTTTCACCATCATCTGGGAGGCCTTATTTGCCGGAATGAAGGATATAATGCTTTTAGGACCAGCCAAAAAAATAAAAATCGGGCAGGAGCAGTAGGAGCCATCCTAGTTATCTTTAAAGAGGAAAACTAATTAACTTTCGAATGTGGAAATCATAGCCGAAATACTTCCCAATCTTATTTTAATTAATGGGACTTTTGTGTAATGGGAAAAAGAGAAGATAGCTATAACAGGAGACGACTAAGGATGGCTTATATCACCTCGGTATTTAGTATTACCATGGTTTTGCTTGTATTAGGGATTCTTGGAGGAATTATTATCAGTGGTAAGAAAATGGCTGAGTATGCCAGACAAAACTTAAAACTTCAAGTATTCTTAAATATTGGAGCCGAAGCCACCAAGGCGGAGGAGATCAAGTCATATCTGGAGTCAAATCAATATATCGCGAATGTTGTTTTGATTACTCCTGAAGAAGCTTTGGCAGATTATAAGGAGAAGATGAAGGAAGACCCTATGTTGCTGTTGGATGAAAACCCTTTGCCCACAACATTGGAAGTAACTCTAAAACCGGAGTACGCCAACAATGAAGTGATTCCTGAACTGGAGTCTGCAATTCTGAGTGATTATCCTGATGACATAGCAGAAGTGTATAAAGATGTGAACCTGATAGAGGATGTAAATGTGAACATCAATAAGATCAGCTATATTTTACTTGGTATATGTGTTCTGCTTTCCTTGATTATGATAGCTCTGATTAATAACACCATTCGTTTGGCCATTTTTTCGAAACGCTTTTTAATAAAGACTATGCAGCTGGTTGGGGCCACGGGGAAGTTTATCAGAAAACCTTTTATCAAAGCGGGGATTGCCCAAGGGCTTATTGGAAGCTTGATTAGCACCATTGCATTGGCAATTATTATTTTATCAGTGAAAGCCTCGTTGCCCCAGTTGTTTGGAAGTTCCGACTACGTTTTATTTGGAGGGCTTATCTTTGGGATCTTCCTTTTAGGAATGGTAATCTCTTATGCTTCGACCCGTTTTGCGGTTCAGAAATTTCTGAGATTGAAGATGGATGAGCTGTATTAATGCTATATTTGTAATCATTTTTAAATAAAGCAATATGGCTGCTGAAAAAAAACCTACACAACCACAACAAGAGCATAAATTCTTATTCGACAAAAGAAACTATATTTTGTTTGCAGCCGGTGCATTGTTGATTGTACTTGGATTTGTAATGATGGGTGGCGGTGGATCTAAAGATCCTAATGTTTTTAATCCTGAGATTTTTAGTTCAACCAGAATTACCATTGCTCCTATTTTTGTTTTGGCAGGATTCGTAGTAAACGTTGTTGCGATCATGCTTCGTCCAAAACAATAATTCCTTTTCATGAATATTTTCCAGGCGATTATTCTTGCCATTATTGAAGGCATAACAGAGTTTTTGCCTATTTCTTCTACTGGTCACATGATCATTGCCTCGAATATGATGGGTATTGCATCAGATGATTATGTAAAAATGTTCACCGTGTCTATTCAGTTCGGAGCCATTCTTTCTGTGGTAGTCCTTTACTGGAAAAGATTTTTTCAATCAATTAATTTTTATTGGAAACTGCTTCTTGGATTTTTACCTGCAGGTGTAATCGGATTTTTATTGAACGATTATATTGATGCTCTTTTGGAAAACGCAATAGTGGTTGCGATCAGTTTAGTTTTAGGAGGAATATTTCTTTTGTTCGTTGATCGTATTTTTAAATCAAATGAAAGGTCCGAGAAAAAGGTCGATTCTAAAACGGCTATTGTTATTGGCTTTTTTCAGGCAATTGCAATGATTCCGGGAGTCTCAAGATCAGCAGCAACTATCATTGGAGGATTATCACAAAAACTGAATAGAAAAACTGCTGCTGAATTTTCTTTTTTCCTGGCAGTTCCAACTATGTTCGTTGTTACTGCATATAAAACATTGAAGTATCAATCGAAGATTGGTTTTAAAACTGAAGACATTACCATGTTGGCAGTGGGGAATTTTGTTGCTTTTATTGTTGGAATCTTAGCCATTAAATTTTTCATCAGTATTCTTACCAAATACGGATTCATAGTTTTTGGAATTTATCGAATTGTTTTGGGGTCGGTTATTTTAGTATTATTCTTTTTAGGGTATCAACTCTCGGTTGTATGAGCCATCAATGGAATTTTGAAGAAGGGGAGATTCTCCTGTTTGATAAACCATTTGATTGGAGTTCCTTTGATCTCGTTGCGAAAATAAAGAACATCATTAAGAAGAACACCGGAATAAAAGTAAAAGTGGGTCATGCTGGAACCCTTGATCCGTATGCAACAGGATTGCTCATTCTTTGTACCGGGAAATTCACCAAAAAAATTGAAAGCATTCAGGATCAACCAAAACTCTACTCAGGATTGATCAAATTAGGAGCCACAACTGCCTCCTACGATCTTGAATCAGACCCTGATACTTTTTTCCCGACTGATCATATCACAGATGAGTTGATTGCCAAAGTTGTGCAGCAATTCCTTGGAGAGTTCGACCAGCTTCCTCCAATTTTTAGTGCAAAAATGATCAATGGTCAAAGAGCCTATGAATTGGCCCGGAAGGGAGAAACTCCCATTATGAATCCTAAAAAAATTGAAATTTTCAATTTCTCAGTCAATCGAATTTCCCACGATGAGCTAGAATTTTCAGTCAAATGCACCAAAGGGACTTATATCAGGTCGTTAGCCCATGACCTTGGAAAGGCCCTCGATTCAGGGGCTTATCTTGCTTCTTTAAGAAGAGATGCAATTGGGGATCATTTGTTGACCAATGCCTACACCGTTGAAAGTTTCAACCAATCTTTGGAGGACAAGTAAAAAAACTTCCTAAAGTCCTTATTTTTTGTACTTTTGCAACCCATTAAAATTAGTCCTTACGGAATGAAACTTTCACAGTTCAGGTACAAAGAGCCGACAGACCTTATCGCACAGCAACCGGCAGCTGAAAGAGACAAATCCCGCCTTATGGTGGTAAATCGCAAAACAGGAAAAATTGAACATAAAGTGTTCAGTGATCTACTAAAGTATTTTGATGAAGGAGATGTAATGATCCTGAACAATACCAAAGTATTTCCTGCCCGTCTTTACGGTAACAAAGAAAAAACCGGCGCTAAGATCGAAGTATTCTTGTTAAGAGAATTGGATCATGATAGCAAATTGTGGGATGTTTTAGTTGATCCTGCAAGAAAAATCCGTATAGGTAATAAATTATATTTCGGCGACAACGATATGTTGGTCGCTGAGGTAATTGATAATACAACATCACGTGGACGTACCCTTCGTTTTTTATACGATGGTGATGGAAATGATTTCAGAAAATTATTGGATGAGTTAGGATATACTCCACTTCCAAAATATATCAAAAGAGAAGCTACTTTAGACGATCGTGATCGTTACCAAACGATTTACGGAAGTGTTGAAGGTGCAGTTGCTGCTCCAACGGGTGGTTTGCATTTCAGCAGAGAGTTGATGAAAAGAATGGAGATCAAAGGAGTTGCTTTTGCCGAACTTACTCTTCATATCGGATTAGGAGCATTTCGTCCGGTAGAAGTTGAAGATCTTACAAAACATAAAATGGATTCAGAAGAAGTAGATATTCCTGAGTCTATCATCGCAACTGTAAACAATGCTATTGATAAAAAGAGAAAAGTTTGTGCCGTTGATACTTCAGTTATTCGTGCAATCGAGTCTTCTGTTTCTACTGATGGCCATTTGAAACCATATACAGGTTGGACAAATAAATTTATTTTCCCTCCTTACGATTTTAGTATTGCTAATTGTTTGATCACAAATTTCCATCGTTCAGAATCAACATTGTTTATGATGGTGGCGGCTTTTGCGGGTTTGGATCTTTTACAAGAAGCTTACAAAGAAGCTATCAAAGAAAAATATCAATTTCTTTCTTACGGAGATGCAATGCTGATTCTGTAAGGACAAAATTTAAACCTTGAACGTCCAACTTTAAACTTTGACATCATGTACGTAGATAAATTTCAATTTCATGATTATTACCTGGTAGACGAATTACTTACCGAAGAACACAAGTTAATTCGTGAAACGGTAAGAAACTGGGTTAAGAAGGATGTTTCTCCTATCATTGAAGACTATGCACAAAAATCCGAATTTCCTCATCAAATCATTAAAGGATTAGGGGAAGTTGGAGCTTTTGGACCATACATTCCTACTGAATATGGTGGCTCTGGACTGGATCAGATTTCTTACGGAATTATCATGATGGAATTGGAGAGAGGAGACTCAGGTGTTCGTTCAACGGCTTCTGTTCAATCGAGTTTAGTAATGTATCCTATTTATACTTGGGGAACAGAAGAACAAAAGAAAAAATATTTACCAAAATTAGCTACAGGTGAGATGATGGGTTGTTTCGGGTTAACCGAACCAAATCATGGATCTGATCCAAGCGGCATGATTTCTCATATTAAAGATGCAGGTGACCACGTTATTTTGAATGGATCAAAAATGTGGATATCGAATGCACCATTTGCTGATATAGCCGTTGTTTGGGCAAAAGATGAAGAGGGAAAGATTCGGGGAATGGTGGTTGAAAGAGGATATGATGGATTTACAACTCCTGAAACTCATAGCAAATGGTCGTTAAGAGCATCTGCTACCGGAGAATTAGTTTTCAATAATGTAAAAGTTCCAAAGACAAATCTTTTTCCTGATGTAAGAGGATTGAAAGGGCCATTGAGCTGTTTGAATTCTGCCCGTTACGGAATTTCTTGGGGAGCAATTGGTGCTGCATTAGATTGTTATGATACTGCTTTGCGATATTCCAAGGAAAGAATTCAGTTTGGTAAGCCGATTGGATCTTTTCAGTTACAGCAAAAAAAATTAGCTGAAATGATCACAGAGATCACGAAGGCTCAATTGTTAACCTGGAGGTTAGGAGTCCTTAAAAATGAGAACAGAGCTACACCTGCTCAAATCTCTATGGCAAAAAGGAACAATGTGAATATGGCCCTGCAAATTGCACGTGAAGCACGTCAGATTTTAGGAGCCATGGGTATTACAGGAGATTACAGCATCATGCGTCATATGATGAATCTTGAATCTGTGATCACTTATGAGGGAACCCACGATGTTCATTTGCTCATTACGGGCATGGATGTTACTGGAATTTCAGCTTTTTCTTGATATTCTATCATAAATCACCGAACTTTACGTTTAGAAGAATTTGTGGAGGAAGAATAATCGTTTCGGTTTGGGAACTTTAAACCTCCAACTTTAAACTTTAAAATAAGGACCCATGAAGAAGTCAACTCTATTTTTATTAGCTACTATTATTTTAATTTGTTCACAGGGTTGTGATCCTGCTTCACAATATCCTATATCATATAAAATTGATGGAACACCTTGGTATGCCGAATCGGCTCCTTGTTTATTAACCGGTTTAAATAACATTAGCATCAATGCTACTCCCACAGTCCAAAATCAACAACTCTCCATTTTTTATTTTACTCAGTATAGTGTAGGTACTCACCAGCTTGATGGCGCGAATAATTTTTTTCAATACGGAGCTGATACTACTACTGGCTATTATGCTCAGGCAAGTAATCCCGCAACTTTGAATATTACAGAGTTTAATACCTCCACAAAAAAGATCGTTGGAACATTTTTTGGAGTGCTATATAATCAGGGTAAAACAGATTCTATCGTTATTACCGATGGCAAATTTGATCTTCATTATCAGCAATAAAACTGTTCAACATTCAAGAGGTTCAACGTTCAATGAACTTGTAATTTTATTTACTTCTAACCTTGAACTTTTCAAACTTTGAACATTAAACGGAGCGAAGCGAAGCGTCATGGTCACCCAGGTCCACTCATTGTCAATCAACTAACTCTCTTTAAACTCTAAATTTCCCACCAACCGAAGGTTTTGTTTTTTAATTTCGTCTAAGTTAAACTGCTGGTGAGAAAATTTTTCAAAATATCAATTTCTATTCTTTTCCTGTTATTCATGGGGAAGTGTTTTAGTTATTCTCAAACCCCGGTGGAGTTTATTCCTGTTTACGGATCACAATCATTTTCTTTCGATAAATATTATTCTCTCAATAAAACCGACAGCGTAAAAATTGAGAATCTGAAATTCTACATTTCAGCGTTGGAGTTTTTTGATGAAGAGAAACTTGTTTTTTCTGAAAAGGAAAGTTTTCATTTGATTGATCTTTCTAAATCTGAAAAATTAAAATTTCAATTGAAGACCCAATCGGATATTAAATTTACTCATATTAGATTCAATGTTGGTATTGATAGTATCACAAATGTTTCTGGGGCATTAGGTGGTGATCTGGATCCTACATTAGGGATGTACTGGACTTGGCAAAGTGGATATATCAATGTAAAAATAGAAGGCAAATCGAACCTTTGTAAAACCAGGTTGAATGAATTTGGATTGCATTTAGGAGGATATACTACCCCCAACCTCTCCTTGCAAACAATTCAACTAAAGGTGAACAGTCAATCAACGCTAAAAATTTTTCTCGATGTGAAATTATTTTTGGAATCTATTGATTTGGAAAAACAAAATCAAATTATGAGTCCAGGTTTAGCCGCAGTTTCATTATCAAAAATATTTACCGATATTTTTAGTTGCAAATAGAATGAAGAAGCAGGTAATCGTAGTCATATTGATCTCTGCTTTTGCCATGGCATTTGGTATGCTAAAGAATCAAACGATTATTTTTCCGGAAGGATGGCCAAAACCTCAATATGATTTTTCAAAAAATAAACTGTCAGCAGAACAAATAGGTTTAGGGAGAATTTTGTTTTACGATCCTATTTTGTCAGCCGATAGTACCATTTCATGTAATAGTTGTCATTCGCAGTTTTCCGGATTCACACATGTTGATCATAGGTTGAGTCATGGAATAAAAGATAGAATTGGTACACGAAATTCCCCAGTATTAATCAATCTTGCATGGAATAAGTCTTTTATGTGGGACGGAGCGGTTAATCACTTAGATGTTCAAGCGCTTGCACCAATTAGTAACCATGATGAGATGAACGAGAGTATTGGCAATGTTTTAATAAAACTGCAACGATCAAAATTTTATCCATCGTTATTTAAAATTGCGTATGGAAGTGATTCTATTACCAGTGAAAGAATTTTAAAATCTCTTTCTCAATTTATGCTTACCCTCATAAGTGCTAATTCTAAATACGATAGTGTGATTCGAAAACAATCACATTTTACTTTGCAGGAAGAGAATGGATATAAATTATTTCAAAAAAATTGTGCATCCTGTCACCAGGAACCATTATTTACAAATGGAGAATTTGAAAACAACGGACTCCCTGTCGATACTACTTTAAATGATGTGGGCAGATATAAAATTAGTTTGCGTGCACAGGATTCTTTAAGATTTAAGGTCCCAACATTGAGAAATATAGAATTCTCCTATCCATATATGCACGATGGGAGATTTAAAAGTTTGAGAGAAGTGATTGACCATTATACTTCAGGCGTAGTTAAACACAAAACACTTTCGAAACCCTTAGAGAGCTCAATTATTTTAACATCCAATGAAAAGGTTGATCTAACAGCGTTTCTGCTTACTTTAACTGACCGCACCTTTCTTTTTGACCCACGATTTGGATACCCTAGAGAATTGATTCCAACTAATAGGTAGAATTAATCCTATTTGGGACTAACATTTACAGATCCCGAATTTATTTCAGGATCTGTAAACGAAAAGTTTATGTCAATCGAAATATAGCCCACGAGCCAATCGATACGGATAGGGAAATATATTTTTTGCAGTTGCCGCAAGTTTATGTTTTAAGGTTCGTCTAACCCTATATAATTACCAATAATCAACTTTACAAGCGTTATGAAACAACTTCCACTCATGTTATTGTCAATCGGAATGATTGTCACTGCAAATGCACAAAATCCGGTAATAAGCGGATGGCTTCAGAATACAACGAATATTACAGGTCGCCATTATGTAACTGGTAACTTCACTCCAATTGTGGATGCGGTTCAAGCAAATGTTCAAATTGTGCAGTATTCGGCAAGTTGGGTTTATGTTACCACAAATGGAATTCCTGCCTATATAACAGGACCATTTTTAGATGGAAACCCTTCTTTGGCAACTGATCAAAATGCGATCTTTAAATTTCCGTTGACTCCAATTCAAAATACTGGAACATTAACAGCAACCAATGCGGGAAATATCGGTGCTTTTATAAACGGAGTTGCTTTATTTGATTATAGAGATGGGGTTTCTTACAGAGTATCGGATGCAACTGATCATGGAGGTCCGATTCCGGGAGGACCCGGTGATGGAATTTGGAACCGAGATGCAGTTCCTGCTGAACGTGTAGGTTTTGATTGTGCAAAAGGACATCCTGCAATGGGAAATTATCATCATCACCAAAATCCTTCTGCATTTAATTTGGATTTGATAGAATATTCCAATGTTTGTGATCTATATGCAGCTGATGGTTTATATGCAATCGATTCAATGGTGCATTCACCATTGATTGGTTTTGCATACGATGGATTTCCTATCTATGGAGCATACGGATATAAAAATGCAAATGGTACGGGAGGAATTGTAAGAATAAAATCTAGTTATAGTTTAAGAAGTATTTCTGTTAGAACACATTATGCTGATGGTACAGATGTAGCTGATGGACCGAATGTAAACGCAACATATCCACTTGGGCATTATCGTGAAGACTATGAATATATAGTACCTAGTGGTGGACAAGAAGATTATTTAGATGAACACAATGGAAGATTTTGTATAACTCCTGAATATCCAAGTGGAATCTATTGTTATTACGCAACGGTTGATGCAAATTGGAATTCAGCATATCCTTATGTGGTGGGTCCAACATTTTACGGAGTAAAAGTTGCTTCTATCGTTGGATCGATCGGTGAATCGACAATAACTTATGTAAGTACAGTTTCAATTGAACAAAATGATCTGGAAGATTTAAATATTACGGTGTATCCAAATCCGGCAAGTGATTTGGTGGCAGTGCAAATGCCGTTAATAACAAAAGCTGATTATAATGTAGAGTTGTTTGATATGAATGGGAAGATGGTTCAAAAAACTATTTTATATCAGGGAAGCACTATTGCATATTTTGATTTAAGAACAATTTACGAAGGGGAATATGTTATTGTAATCTCCAATTCAATTGGACGAATTACTAAAAAGCTTTTGGTAAATAAATAATTATTAGTTTACTATCTATTGGTTGATTGATCACCGGATTCTGAAAAGGGTTCGGTGATTTTTTTATACAAACGTTTGCGCCAGGCGGACCGAATTACTTTTGCATATACATTGCCGCCAGGCGCACTTTGTTTTTCCATTACATTGCTCCAGGCGCACCGAGTTATTTTTCCATTAGCATTGCGCCGTAGGAATATCCGCCGCCAAAAACGATAGAGAGAATTTTATCGCCTTTTTTAAATTCATTCCAGGTTTCTGCTACACCAATTCCAAAACCACAACAACCGGTATTGCCATACTTTTGAATATTAGCTACCAATTTCGATTCATTCATTCCTAATTCTTTTACAACATGTAAAGAAATTCTATGGTTGGCCTGATGTGGAATATAATAGTTGATCTGATCAACATCCAAATTAAATTTCTCCAACACTCTACGACTTTCTCTCTCCATGTAAACACATGCATTGATAAATACATCTCGACCATCAGCCATTGGGAAATAATGCTCGATAGGTTGAAGATAAACTGCTTTAATAGCTTTAGGTGTATGAGCCGCACCTCCGGTAGAAATGTGCTTTATTTCAAGATCACCATCATTCATTCTTTCTTTCGAAATAGCGAATGCAACTGCCCCATCTCCCCACAATGGTCCTGAAACTTTATCTTTCAAATCTACATAACCGGTGTTATGTTCACTCCCAATAATTAATGCACGCTTCGCTTTTCCCAATGCAAAATATCCCTCAGCAATTTCAATTGCATTTAATACACTGCTACATGCGGTAGAAACATAAAGCGTTGGAACATCGGGAATCTTTAGGAAATGTTGAACTTGGTGAGCTAAAGTGGCAACGGTATCGTAAGGCGTATATGATGCACCAATAATTAAATCAAAATTTTGACCGTCTTCTTTTAAAAGGGTAATAAGATTCTTAACCGCCTCAATGCCCATGGTATTGGCATTTTCTCCTTCAGCACACATTCTTCTTTCTTCAATTCCGGTTCGCCCTTTAATCCAATCATCAGTAATACCGCAAGTTTCAAAGAAACTATTGGGTAATACTTTGGAAGGAAGGTAGCTTGCGACACCGTTAATGTACATCGGCCAGGTTAATTTTATTTTGCGATGGTATCAAAAATAATGGCCATTTGCAAATTATTTGTTAATTCTATATTGCCAAAAAAGAAACCATATTGATTGCTTTTCTTAGCTTTCTAGTTGTTGCTGCCTTTTTTAGCATTATCACATGCAGCTCTATATTTGGCTGCACTGCCTGTAAAATCTTTAGCGTTTAATACCAAAGCACCCTTCATCTCTTTTTGTCCAAGCGTAGTTTCAATATTGTTTTGGTTTGAACCGTGACCAGAAACCGTTTTAACTGCTTTTGGTAAAATTGGAGCGATTACCAAGCCAACCAAACAAGTTAACTTGATCAAAATATTCATTGAAGGACCAGAGGTGTCTTTGAATGGATCACCTACTGTATCGCCAGTTACTGCTGCTTTATGTGGCTCGCTACCTTTGTAAAATTTCTTTCCATCAATTTCAACTCCTTTTTCGAATGATTTTTTCGCATTGTCCCATGCACCACCAGCGTTGTTTTGGAATAAAGCCCACAACACACCACTTACACAAACTCCTGCCATATATGCTCCTAAGGCTTCTGCTCCCATTAGAAAACCAATAATGATTGGACTGATAATTGTAATTGCACCAGGCAACATCATTTCTCTAATGGCTGCTTTGGTAGAAATTTCAACACATTTTTCATAATCAGGCTTTCCGGTTCCTTCCAAAATTCCTGGAATTTCTCTGAATTGGCGGCGAACCTCATTCACCATTTGCATCGCTGCTTTTCCAACAGAGCTCATAGCTAACGCTGAGAAAATTACGGGAATCATACCTCCAACAAAAAGGGCCGCTAAAACTTTTGCTTTAAAAATATTGATGCCATTTGGAATATCTGCAAGTACTACGTAAGCTGCAAATAAAGCAAGGGCAGTAAGGGCTGCAGAAGCAATGGCGAATCCTTTACCAATCGCTGCTGTTGTATTCCCCACGGTATCTAAAATATCTGTATTCTCTCTAACTTCTTTAGGTAATTCACTCATTTCGGCAATTCCACCTGCATTGTCCGCAATAGGACCAAAAGCATCGATTGCTAATTGCATGGCAGTAGTTGCCATCATGGCGGAAGCCGCAATTGCTACACCATAAAATCCAGCTAATTCGTAAGAACCCCAAATGGCTCCGGCGAAAAGTAGCACGGGCATGAAAGTGCTTTTCATACCTAATGACAATCCTGCAATAATATTGGTAGCGGCTCCAGTACCGGATTTTTGAACTATCCCCTTTACAGGTTTTCCATTCATTCCAGTATAAAATTCAGTAATGAAAGAGATGGCTCCACCTACAAACATTCCAATACATACAGCACCAAAAACCATTAAAGATGAAATAGTCCTTTTCTCTTCTTCTCCAAAGAAGGTCATTTGCATGGTAGCTGGCAACATCCAGTCGATAACAAAATAAACCGCCACAAGTGTTAGTATGATTGATCCCCAGTTTCCTTTATTTAAAGCCGCTTGCACCTTGCTTTCATTTCCATTTTTATCATCTTTTATTTTAACGAACAAAAATCCGATCATAGAAAATATAATGCCCAATCCTGCAACCAACATAGGTAATACAATTGGGCCGATACCTCCAAACTGATCATCTATAGAACCGCCCATATCTTTGATTACATAATTCCCCAAAACCATAGATGCCAAAACAGTTGCTACATAAGAACCAAAAAGGTCAGCACCCATACCGGCAACATCCCCCACATTGTCCCCCACATTATCGGCAATTGTAGCGGGATTGCGAGGATCATCCTCAGGAATTCCAGCTTCCACTTTACCTACAAGGTCAGCACCCACATCGGCTGCTTTTGTATAAATACCACCACCAACTCTTGCGAAGAGGGCAATAGATTCGGCACCTAAAGAAAATCCAGCTAATGCTTCTAATACTCTTGTCATACCAGCAACCCCGCCTGTATGAGGATCGGTTCCCCAAACTCCGCCCATGAACCAATTATATAAAAGAGCGAATAACATACTCAATCCTAAAACAGCTAATCCTGCTACACCCATTCCCATTACGGTTCCACCTGTAAAGGAAACTTTTAGAGCTTTACTTAAACTTGTTTTGGCAGCTTGTGCAGTTCTAACATTTGCTTTTGTTGCAACACGCATTCCAATAAATCCGGCAAGAGCACTAAAGAAAGCACCCAAAACAAAAGCTACTACTATAAACCAATGAGAATGCTCAGTTTTGATACCATCTACCGTAGAGATTACAGCCAAAAGAATTCCTGCAATCACAACAAATATTGCTAATACTCGGTATTCAGCCTTAAGGAAAGCCATTGCGCCATCAGCAATTGCTTTAGCGATGGTTTTCATTTTTTCATTTCCAGCATCTTGTTTCCCAACCCAGGCAAATTTGATAAATGTGTAAATAAGGGCTACAAGGCCAAAAAGTGGAATAATGTAAATAAGGTTCTGCATAACTAAATTCTATTTTTTTCAGAGGCGCAAAAGTAACTTTTTTAGCTAAAAAACCCAAAATTCTCAATCGATTACCATTAATTTACTGAGAGTTAACCTAGGAAAACTACATTTGAAGCCATGAATGGGGAAATTGAACATATCATATTCGATCTCGGCGGGGTTTTGGTAAACATAGATTTAACAAGGATAACAAGCGGATTGGGACAGATTATGCACCCGAATGAGGAGGTTGGAATCCATATTCGTCAAAAATTGGTGCCGGATTACGAAACTGGACGAATATCTACTGAAAACTTTCTAACGGCCCTTGAACCGAATTTGAAACCTGGGTTTGGGAAGGAGCACATTATTAAGATATGGAACAGCATATTTTTAGACTTTCCAAAAGAAAGGTTGGAAATGCTGGATGAGTTGCGAAAGAACTACAAAGTTCATCTATTGAGTAATATCAACGACATGCATGCCGATTGTTTTGAGCAGCATTTTAAAAATTGGTTTAATGAAGATCCAAGAAAATATTTCAACCAATTTTTTTATTCGCATCAAATAGGAAAGAGGAAACCCGATTTAGAAACATTCGAATGGGTAGCAAAAGAAATTGATTCAAATCCCGATAAGATTCTTTTTATTGATGATTTGGAAGAAAATGTTTTTGGGGCAAGAAATGCAGGAATTAATGCAGAACATTTAAAGTTAAATGAAACAGATGTAATAAGTCTGGTTCGGAAATTAGGTTACCTCAAGTAGACTAAAATTTAAGAAGAGGAGACCCTTTCGGAATCTCCTCTACCTGCAGCGTTATGAGAAAAGAACGTGAATATGTAAGATTAGGTGGGTTACCGTAGAACTATTTTTTTCTTTGAATAACCAATTTTTTTCTGTCGGCAACAATCAGTTTTTTTTTAACCAACCCTTTTTTTCCTGTTGTTGTTGGATCATTATGATCTACCGTTTTTGATTGAGTTGTTACTTTCGAAACTTTTACTTTTTGAGTTTTCACAATCTGTGCGCTTGCTGTACTTCCTATGAAGAACAAAGCGAATAAAACAAGAATTATTTTCATAAAAATTTATTTGATTGGTATAAAGCAAGTGCTGTGCCAAAAAAATAAACCAACCCCAAACGGACGTCTGAAGGTCGCAAATTCACCAAAAATTAACGAGATTACTCTTTCCCTCTTTCGTTTTTTACCAAAGCAAGGTAGTCGTCCTCCAGATTCAAATACCCATACTCGTAGCAGAAATAGTAGGTATTGCCGGTTTTGGTAGTATATAAACTGGTGTAGAAATTGAAATTAAAACCCTTTAACATTAATTTCTCTTTTGGGATTCGAGCTTTCCCGTTTGGAGTAAACTCAGCGAGTATTCTGCGGTTCCTTCTTAATATGTTATTGATGTTCCTAACCAGGTTATTTACATCCTTATTTAATTTGTTGTTGTAATTATTGCGACAGAGATCATTGCAGAATTTTTTATCGACCCGGCCGATCAATTCATCTCCACAGTCTAAACAGGTTTTTACTTTCATTGGGGGGGTAATTAATATTGAAAGTAATAAAAATTATTTTTTGATGATCAATACCCGGTTATTTTCTTCCACTTCTATATATGTAGCTGATTTGATCGACTTGCTCGAGTTTTCGGTAAAATGATTATAGATAGTATTAAAAGATGAGTTAATCTTGTCATTCATGATCATAATGTTGAAATAAATGGTTCCATCATTATTAGTAGCCACTAATAGATAGTTAGCAAACTCTGGAGTTAAAAAAACAGAAGGGACCTCAGCATTTATAAATAGGTCGACGCATATAATGTCGAAAGTTGAAGAATTTTTTTTAATCCATTCTTCCGCATCAGAAGTGATAATATTTATGGGGTCATATTTATGGATATTAAACTCTGATTCCGCAATTCCGACTATTATAGGATCAATCTCAACGGCAGTAATTGTAGCCTTAATGTGATAGTTGGTTCTTAATAAGTTAATGATGCTGCCCCCTCCAAGCCCCAGAACCAGCACGTTTTTTATGTTCTGGGCTTTTAATTCTGTTTGGGCAAAAGCCTTTCTAAAAACCTTATGGAGGCTGTTGAAGGAATAGTTAACTGTTGTGGTATCAAGGATTTTTTTGCCGTTTACCCTATAAATAAAGAGTTCTCCACTATATTGACTGTGGAACGTCTTCAGCTTGATGGGGAAGAAAAAGCTGGAAAATTTTTGAAATTGGTCATTAAAAGACATGGCTGCAAAAGTGCAAAATATCGGTTAAGGGTTTCTTATTAAAGGTTAAATCGATAAAGTTATGAGGTAAATAAAACCTTGAAAAACAGTTTTTTAATGATCATAAGTGCCTTTTGATTGAGAATTTATTGCATTAAATGCTTTTAGGTTTAAAATATAATTATACCTTTGCACCATCATTTTAGAACGAAAAGTAAAATTTCTATATAATCTTGATTTGGGTTGGTTTGAGATTACCCCTGCTCTCCGCGGGGGTTTTCTCATTTTTAGTGGTTCTGGTTCTTATGCCTAGGGAGGCCTGCATTTTTCGCGATGCATTATTATTATATTTGCGGACTTAATTCCTGCCGCAGTTTGGAATAAGCTAACGAGTTCGCTGAACTTATTAAATTATTAACGAGTAAAATATAAATGTTTAAGATGAAAAAATTATTAGTATTCGGATTTGCAGCACTGGTTCTTGCATCATGTGGTAAAAAAGAAGGTTCCGGCGATTATAAATTGGAAACTTTCGAGCAAAAGATAAGCTACTCAGTAGGTTATGATGTAACAAGGTCATTAACAAAAATGGACGTAAAGCTTGATAAAGACCTGATGATGAAAGGTATTATTGATGCTTTAAGTGATAGCAGCACCAAACCTTTAATGACAAATGAAGAAATGGAATTGGTATTCCAAGACCTTCAAAAAAGAAATATGCAAAACATGCAACAGCAACAATCTGATATGGCTGCTCCAAACAGATCAAAAGGTCAGGAATTTGCTGCTCAGCAAATGGCACAAGATCCTAGCTTTAAGAAAACAGCTTCAGGATTGGTTTACAAAGTGGTAAAAGAAGGTGCAGGAAAAAAACCTGGACCAACCAACGTTGTTCGTGTAAAATATACCGGTAAATTAATTGATGGAACTGTGTTCGATCAAACAGGTGAGGAGTCAACTACATTCCAAGTGAATGGCGTAATTCCTGGATGGACCGAAGCGTTACAAATGATGGGAGAGGGTTCTGTTTACTCTTTAATTATTCCTGCCGAATTGGCTTATGGAAATAATCCTCCCCAAGGAACTCCAATTCAACCAGGAAGTACTTTGGTATTTGATGTTGAATTGATCAAGATCGAGAAATAAAACCTGGAAATTTCAAAAATACAAATCCCAAATTCCAACCGTTGGAGTTTGGGATTTGTTATTTGGGGTTTATTATTTGTTTTACTTTTTCTTTTAGCTCATTCGCCAAAGCTTCAGCTTTTTCGGGAGTGGTGCTCTCGGTATAAATTCTAATAATAGGTTCTGTATTTGATTTTCTAAGATGAATCCATCCTTCTTTTAAATCAATTTTCACCCCATCAATTGTATTTACTTCTGCATCTTTGTAAGCTTGTTCTACCTGCTCCAGGATAGAATCAACATTTATTTTTTCGGTTAGCTCAATTTTGTTTTTCGACATGAAATAGGAGGGAAGGCTGCTTCTTACCTGAGTCATGCTTTGTTTTTTCTGAGCATAATAAGTAAGAAATAGTGCCAATCCAGCCAGTGCGTCTCTTCCATAATGTAGATCAGGCAAAATAATTCCTCCGTTCCCTTCGCCGCCAATAACGGCATTTGTTTCTTTCATTTTAGAAACCACGTTTACTTCACCTACTGCGGCGGCCGAATATGAATGTCCATGTTTTTTTGTGATATCAGATAGTGCCCTTGATGAGGATAAATTTGAAACGGTATTTCCTCCTTTTATTGGAAGTAAATAATCTGCTACAGCCACCAAAGTATATTCTTCTCCAAACATGGAGCCATCTTCGCAAACAAATGCAAGTCTGTCAACATCTGGGTCAACCACAATTCCCATATCCGCTTTTTTGTTCTTCATTTCCGCGGATATTTCCGTTAAATGTTCTGCAAGAGGTTCCGGGTTGTGAGCAAAAATTCCTGTTGCATCACAATTTATTTTATGAATTGTTTTTACACCTAACGCATTTAATAATTGCGGAATGGCAATTCCTCCGGTTGAATTAACGGCATCTACAACTACAGAAATATTTGCGTTTTGTATGGCTGTTTGATCAATATAAGGGAGTTCGAGAATTTTTGCGATGTGCTCTTTTATAAAACCACCTTCATATTTTTCTATTTTGCCAAGTTCACTTACATCGCTAAATTTGAAATTAGAGTTTTGTGCAAGTTGAATGATTTCTTTTCCTTCAATATCCGAAATGAATTCTCCTTTTTCATTGAGTAATTTTAATGCATTCCATTGAGCAGGATTATGGCTCGCAGTTAAAACAATTCCTCCGTTTGCTTGAAACGTGGTAACAGCCATCTCAACAGAAGGAGTGGTGGAAAGCCCTAGATCAATTACATCAATACCCAGTGCAATGATTGTATTTGAAACAAGTCCACTCAGCATTTCACCGGATGTACGGGCATCCCTTCCTATAACGATCTTTATTTTACCGTCCCTGCTATTCTTTTTAATAAAAGAAGCGAATGCGGAGCTAAAACTTACAATATCAATGGGTGTTAGATTATTACCCGGTTCACCCCCAATTGTACCCCGAATTCCCGAGATGGATTTGATCAATGTCATCCGTAAATGGTTTAATTTTTTGGGAAAAATACTGATTGTATTGAATTAACCATGATTTTAATACTTAAATGACTCATTTTCAATTCCCCAGTTTTTCGAATTATTAAGTTTTTTTACTATTTTTGTTAAGTAAATAACACCAAATTTTTAAATATGAAGAAAATAGCTTTACTAGTAATGGGCTTGTTTATTAGTTTTTCTGTGGCTACTGCGCAGGATACTCTCCTTTGGGAAAACTTTAATGATACCCTTATTGGAGGTATCAACGATGCTTATATTGAAGATTTCCCTCCAGGAATTTATAATGATACTACCTGGTACAATTTTGACGAAGATGGTAATACCGATGCAAGCGGTGGTAGCTTGCCTGAAGCATGGTTTATGTTCACGGGTGGTTTTGCACCTATTGACTCATTAGATCCTTGTTTATCTGCCAATAGTTGGACCACTCCTGGAACAGCAGTGAGCAATTGGCTATTTTTACCAGCTATCCAAATTACTGATGGTGCAAGTGCATGGTTAAAATGGAAATCAGCTCCAACTCAAACTCCATACTATTTAGATGGTTATGAGATTAGAATTTCTACAACTATCAATGATCACCAAAGTTCATACACCGATATTATGTATACTGCTGCGGAATACACGGGTGGAGCTAATACCGGTGGGAATGTTTATTCTAACTATACATTTTCATCAGGTTGGGTTCATGGATTGGATGGATTATGGACTGAATGTTCTACTTGTTTAACACCGGTTGATTCTTCAAGACAAAACGGTATTCAAAGACCTGATTCAGTTAGTTTAGCAGCTTATGATAACATGGTGATTTATATCGCATTCCGTCATACTTCAACTGATGACTTCTTGATTAGTCTTGATGATATTCTTGTAATTGAAAACACAGATATTACATTTGGTGTTGAAGATGAGAATGATTTTTTAGGACAAGTTTATCCTAACCCAGCAACTAATTATGTGAATGTAAAATTTGATGCAAATTTATATCACAATGCACGCGTTGAAATGATCAACAGTAATGGTCAAGTGATTTACACTGCTAATTTGGTAGAAGCAAATACAAGACTTGATTTACAAGATGTGGCAGCAGGAGTTTATTATGTGAAAATAACTGCTGATGAAGGATCTATGGTAGAAAAAGTTGTGGTGAATAAATAACCCAATTAGAATATATTTTTTAAAAGCCCTTCTTTTTAGAAGGGCTTTTTTTATGGGGTAAGGGGGTGGGTTAGGAGCCATGATAATTTACAACTACTAAGCGCCCTGGGGTGGCGGCAGTAGCCCGCAGGAACGAGGACTACTGCAGAACACCAGGCAAGGCGCCCTTAAAATCCTTAACATCACTACAATAAACCTTCGTTAATCTTGTTTAAATCTTTTAATAACCACAATAGGCACAAAGGTCGACGGGGGGGGATTTATATATATTTGTATAAGTATAAAAAATACTGGAATGAGCGGAGATTTTGAATTGGAAAATAGCGACGAAATTCAAGGAGAAGCGGCTCGGTTTGAGTCGATGGTCAAAAAAAATGAATCCAAATTTTATGATGTTGATCAGATTAGAGATTTGATTGACCATTACCTTGTAAAAAATAATATTACCTGGGCCGAAAAAGCATTAGAGTGGGGGATGAGATTACATCCAAACTCTTCTGAACTTAAAATGGCACGTGTTATTCTCCTGTATAAAAACAATAAATTTAGAGAAGCTCTAAAGTTCATTAAGGAAATTGAAGGTGTTGAAGAAAGTAATGCTGAACTACTTTTGTATAAAGCCGAAATCTATTCTGAACTTGATGAACATACAAAAGCAATTGAAGCTTTTGAAGATGCAATTAAATACGCAAATTCGGAGGATCTCTGTTATATCTATGTAGACATTAGTGCTGAATTGCATATTGTTGGAGAAAATGAGAAGGCAAGAGAATATTTAAAAAAATCAATCGAACTCAATCCATACAATGATATTGCTTATGTTGATTTGATATTTTCTTATCAAATGGATGGATTTAGCGATGATGCCGCGACTTATTTTCAACAACAGATTGATAAGGATCCGTACAATGAAAAAGCCTGGTATTTTTTAGGCGTGGCGCTACAGGATATGGAGTTGGTTGAAAAAGCAATTGAGGCTTACGATTATGCAATTGTTATTAAAGAAGATTATGTAGAGGCTTATTTTCAAAAAGCATTTGCCTATAAAATATTAGACTATCATAAAAACGCTATACAGGTTTTAAAGGAAGCTCTGCGATTTGAGGTGGATAAACCAAGGCTCTTATACGAGATTGGAGAAAGCTATGAAGAATTGAACGAATATGAGAAAGCAATTGAATATTATCAGGAGGCTTTAAAGATTTATGAAGAGTTTCCGGATGCATGGATAGGGATTGGAATTTGTTTGGGTGAAACGGGTAAAGGAAAGGAAGGATTAGAGTATGTGAAAAAAGGATACAACATGGATCCAGAGAACTTGCATTACCGATTGATTTATGCCGATACCCTTGGCGATCAAAGACATTTTGCCGATGCTGAAGAGATTTATGAGAAGCTAAGTGAGGATTATCCGAATATCAACGAAGTATGGCTTGACTACTCGGAACTATTCTATAAAATGGAGGATTTGGATACTGCAATTAGCTATACATCGGAGGGAATTAAAAATATACCCGACGATGTTGCACTTAAATACAGATTGGCAGGCTATTTATATGAAGGTGGATACCAGGAAGATGCCAGGCAAATGTTGCATACTGCTCTTTCGGAGAATAAAGAAAAGGTAAATGAATTGATGGAATTTTTTCCCATCCTTGAAAAAGATGCTAATATTGTAGCTATTATCAACCAATATCAAGACAATAAATGATAGAATTACCACACGTTCCTATTAGGGGATCAAAGCCCAGAACCAAAGGAATTACAATGGTGATGGACAAAGGATTAAGTTTGAGACAAGCAGAGGATATGATCAGCGCTTCTGGAGGACTAATCGATTTTGTGAAGTTGGGTTTTGGAACATCCTATGTTTCAAATAACGTAATTGATAAAATTGTGCTTTATAAGAGTGCAGGAATTCGTACTTATCTGGGCGGAACTTTTTTCGAGGCCTTTATGGTGAGAAATATGTTTGAGGATTATATGAGATTGGTGGTTGACAAACTTAAATTGGATACGGTTGAAGTTTCTGATGGTTCTATTCTGATTAATCATGACAGCAAATGTGGATATATTTCAAAACTTGCACAACATTGTACGGTTTTAAGCGAAGTAGGAAGTAAAGAGGCTGGAATTTTAATTTCACCTAACAAGTGGAAACAAATGATGCATGATGAATTACAAGCTGGTGCATGGAAAGTAATTGCTGAGGCTCGAGAAAGTGGGAATGTGGGAATTTATCGTCCAAGCGGAAAAGCTCATGTTAGTTTGATACATAAGATTCTGAATAAAATAAAGCAAGAAGATATTATTTGGGAAGCACCCATTAAATCTCAACAGGTTTATTTTATAAAACTATTGGGGTATGATGTCAATTTAGGAAATATTGCACCCGACGAAGTTATTCCCTTAGAAACTTTGAGGTTGGGATTACGAGGAGATACATTTTTTACTTTCCTCCCAAAAGAAGTTGCGCAAGGTTGGATTCCGGAATACAAAGATGATGAGCAGGAAGATTTAAGCGAAGCCAAAGCGTAATTTATAAAACAAGAAACTGAAGCTATTTAATTTAATAAGAGGAAAAACAATGAAAGAGGTAACTGTGCAGGAGTTGAAAGATATGATGGATAAAAAGGAAGACTTTCAATTGATAGATGTACGCGAAGAAATTGAATTTGATGTTTGCAATTTAGATGGCGAATTGATTCCGATGGGAATAGTAATGGATAATCTGGATAAAATATCAAAAGATAAAAAAGTGGTGATTCACTGTAAATCAGGTGGCAGAAGTGGAACAATTGTTCAGATGCTGGATGCTCAAGGTTATACCAACTTATATAATTTAAAGGGAGGTATTTTGGCATGGTCAAACGAAATTGATTCTACAGTTCCTAAGTATTAATTCACTTTATAATGATTGAGCTTTTTAATCACATCCGTCATTTAGATTTTGACTGGATTTTTGCCCAGTATGGTAACATGATCTATTTGATTCTGTTTATGGTAATCTTTATTGAAACAGGTTTGGTAATATTTCCATTTTTACCCGGCGATTCATTATTGTTTACGGCAGGGTTATTTGCAAGAGCCGGCCACATGAATTTAGGGTTCCTTTTTCTTCTTCTGTTTTTTGCGGCTGTGTTAGGCGACAATACGAATTATTTAATAGGAAGGAAAATTGGTCTAAGAGTTTTTCAATGGAAATTTGGAGGCCGGGTATTGGTGAAACAAAAATATTTGGAGCGTACCAATGAATTTTTTACTAAACATGGACCGAAGACGATCATTATGGCAAGGTTTGTTCCCATTGTAAGAACATTTACTCCTTTTGTAGCAGGGGTTGGTAAAATGAAATATTCCAAGTTTTTATCCTTTGATATTCTAGGCGGTGCTATCTGGATTGGAAGTATGACATTGGCCGGATATTTATTAGGAGAAATTCCATGGTTCAAAGAGAATATAGAGAAAGTTGCTCTAGGTATTATTTTTCTCTCTGTTACCCCTATGATTTTTCAATTTATGAAAGCATATTTGAATAAAAGAAAGGAAAAAAAATATTGAGACGCTTTGGTTTGATCGGCTATCCGCTGGAACATTCGTTTTCCCAGAAATATTTTACAAAAAAATTTAAGAATGAAGGAATAGAGAATTGTTATTATGAACTTTTCCCCATGAGTTCATTAGATGGATTGAATGATCTTTTTATTACTCATACTGATCTTGCTGGATTAAATATTACAATTCCCTATAAACAAAACATTCTTAAATATCTTAATTCAGCAGCCAATATTCCCGCAGGAATTACAGCCTGTAATTGCATAAAAATTTCCAATGGAAAGTTGATCGGTTACAATACGGATATCGTTGGCTTCGAACAAAGTTTGGTTCCTCTTTTAAAACCATCTTATAAAAAAGCATTGGTTCTTGGTAATGGCGGATCTGCAGCAGCTGTAACTTTTGTTTTACGAAAGCTTGGAATAGAATATTTAATTGTAAGTCGTGAAATTCACGATGGTTCTAATATAACCTATGGAGATATTACTCCTGAAATGATGCAGGAACATTTAATAATAATCAATACGACTCCTGTTGGAATGTTTCCTCATGTAAAATATATTCCGGTGGTCCCTATGGATTTTTTAACCCGAAATCATTTATGTTATGATCTTATTTATAACCCGGGAATGACTTTGTTTTTGCAACAAGCAGAAAGCTGGGGGGCAACCATAAAAAATGGAGACGAAATGTTGCGATTGCAAGCAGAGGAAAGCTGGAGAATCTGGAATAGTTAAAATAAGGATAGCCTTTTTACAGACTGTCCCTTCATACTCTCCCGGTAAATTTAGAGTACTTCCGAGTGTACTTCTGCACGAGGGAAATTTATAAATTTCCGTTATGACGCAATATTTTCTATTGCTAAGGATGTAGGGAAACATAAATATTGTAAATACAATGGCTCCTAAATATATGCTGGCTAATGCAGACAATACACCTTGTGAAGATGTGATTGACTTAATCAGATAATTTTCCATGATTTCTTGAGTTTTAAATTTTTCTGATGAGGTATATTCAGAAAAAATGCCAAAATCATAATTATCTGATTATAAAGAACCTGAAAAAATAATTAAATCAATTTTTATCGCAAATTGAGAATAGAAATTTAAAATCTGAAAAATTTGAGGAATAAAAGCTTAGTATAACTCTTCAATACTAATATGTCTAAGATATTTATCATAGACATACTCATTTTCCTTGCATTCGATCCAATAAATTTGGTTTGTAGCCATAGATCTGCAAACTTCTACATAGAAGTTATTTAATTGAAAAAGTTCGATATTGTGTGATCGATGACGACGGCATGTGATATAATTTCCTTTCTCTTCCACTACCTTATATTTGAGCGCCAAAGGTAGCTTGGAGTATTTCTCTTTTATTTGCCCATACATAATATGCAAAGGAAAACCATTCTAACTGAATTTACAAGGAAAATCTTTAGTAATTTTGCAGCTATCAGGAATACTTATGCTATTTAAACTCGAAGCCCCCTTTGAACCCACCGGTGACCAGCCCGACGCAATTAAGCAGTTGGTAAATGGTGTGAATGAAAAACTTCAGTTTCAAACCCTTTTGGGGGCTACAGGAACGGGAAAAACATTTACAGTAGCGAATTTAGTTCAACAAGTACAGAAGCCTACATTAGTTTTAAGCCATAACAAAACATTGGCAGCTCAGTTGTATGGAGAGTTCAAACAATTCTTTCCTCAGAACGCAGTGGAATATTTTGTTTCATATTACGATTACTATCAACCCGAGGCATACATTCCCTCTTCTGACACTTATATCGAAAAAGATTTAAGTGTAAATGAAGAAATAGAAAAATTACGTTTGAGCACATCTTCTGCTTTACTATCTGGCCGAAGAGATATTTTAGTGGTTTCGTCGGTATCATGTATTTATGGTATGGGGAATCCGGCAGATTTCTATGAGCAGACCGTAAGAATAAAAAAGGGTGATATTATTAGCAGAAATAAGTTCTTATATAAATTGATTGAAGCTTTATATTTTAGAACTGAAGCTGAATTTAAAAGAGGAACTTTTAGAGTGGTTGGCGATACTGTAGATATATTTCTCGCTTATGCAGACAATGCGGTTCGCATTATGTTTTGGGGTGATGAAATTGAGGAAATAGAATTACTTGATCCGTACTCAGGAAAAAAGATTCAATCTCTGGATAATTTTGTGATTAATCCTGCCAATCTTTTCGTAACAACAAAAGAAAGATTGAAAAATGCCATTGTACATATTCAGGATGACATGGTAAAGCAGGTGGAATTTTTTAAAAGTATTGGAAAACCATTGGAAGCTAAACGACTTGAACAAAGAGTAGAGCATGACATGGAAATGATAAGGGAGTTAGGTTATTGTTCGGGAATAGAAAATTATTCAAGATATTTTGACGGACGTATAGCCGGTTCACGGCCATTTTGTTTGTTGGATTACTTCCCTGAAGATTGGTTATTAATTATTGACGAAAGCCATGTTACAATGCCTCAGTTAAGGGCTATGTACAACGGTGATAGATTGAGAAAAACAAACTTGGTCGATTACGGTTTCAGATTAACTGCGGCTCTGGATAATCGTCCGTTAAAGTTTGAAGAGTTTGAAGGTATGATCAATCAGGTGGTTTACGTAAGTGCAACTCCCGGTGATTATGAAATGCTGCAAACTGAAGGAGCTTTTGTTGAACAAGTAATACGACCAACTGGATTGTTGGATCCATTGATAGAAGTACGACCAAGTGCAAATCAAATCGATGATTTATTGGACGAAATTCAAAAGCGAACCAAAGTTGATGAACGAGTTTTGGTAACTACGTTAACGAAAAGAATGGCGGAGGAATTGAATAAGTACATGCAAAAGTTGCATATAAGATGTCGTTATATTCATAGTGAAGTGGATACTTTGGAAAGAGTTGAAATTTTAAGAGATCTTCGTTTAGGTGTTTTTGATGTTTTAATTGGAGTAAATCTTTTAAGAGAAGGATTGGATCTTCCTGAGGTATCGTTGGTAGCTATTTTGGATGCGGATAAAGAGGGATTCTTACGGAATCAACGTTCATTGATCCAAACAATAGGAAGAGCTGCCCGTAACGTAAATGGGTTAGTTATTATGTATGCGGATAAAATTACGGCTAGCATGGCAAGGGCGATTGATGAAACTGATAGAAGAAGAGAAAAACAAGTGGCGTATAATCTTGAACATGGTTGGACCCCAACAGCTTTGGTAAAAAGTAAAGAGGAGATTTTTAGACAGACTCAGGTGGCAGGAAAAAAATTCGGTGATCGTTCGAAAGAATATATTGAGCCGGATGAGATTAGCATGGCGGCGGAGGCGAGAGTAAATTACAAAAGCAAGGCAGATGTGCAGAAGTTGATAGATAGAACCAGAAAACAAATGGAACATGCAGCGAAGGATTTAGATTTTGTTGAGGCAGCCAGATTAAGAGATGAATTGTTTGAGCTTCAAAAACTTCTTAGCGATTTTTAATAAACCCCAATGGAACATTATAAAACAACCATAGATACCTTCAATAAGATGGCTGATGCTTATCGCGATAAGTTCATGGATGTTGATATGTATAATCAGTCTTATAACCACTTCATCAATTGCGTCGATGATAAAAATGGAAACATTCTTGAGATAGGATGTGGTCCGGGGAATATTACAAAATATTTATTGAATCAAAATCCTTCGTTCAAGATCAAAGGAATTGATATGGCTCCTAACATGGTAAAGTTGGCAAAGGAAAATAATCTCACTGCTGATTTTGAGGTAATGGATTGTTTGGAGATAAATAAATTGAAAGAAAAATATTTGTGGATTTTGTATGCCATATTTATCTTCTGAAGATTCAAATAAATTAATTTCAGATTCATCGGACTTGCTTACTGATGAGGGAGTATTTTATTTAAGCGTTATAGAAGGAGATCCCGAACAATCAGGATATGAAATGAGTAGTAATGGCGAAGCAAAAGCTTATGTATATTATTACGAAGAAGAATTTTTAAGTAACTGTTTTCAGGAAAGCGATTTAACAAAAGTATATGAGGAGAGGATTCCTTATACAAGGTCAAATGGCAAAACAGAAACGCATTTGATTTTAATTGGTAAAAAGACTAAATGAAAAAGACCACTCATTACAAGCTGGCTTTCTCGATCTAATTAACCAAAATTAATTTTGTGCATGTAATGCCATTCTGTTTCCTTCAGAATCAACAAACAATGCCATACACCCAATTTCGGGAGAAATTTCTGTTCTTGGCATGATTACTTTTCCACCAGCAGTTTCGATACGATCAATTACTGTTTGAATAGATGGATTTGCATTTAAATAAATGAACGGACCTTCCATAGATGGTTTATGATGTTCGCTTTGACATAATGCTCCTGAAGCTTTTCCACTCATTGGATCAGCCGGAAATCCAATCATTTTCATTCCCATCATTTCAGGATAATCCATCATTTCGCATGCGAATACAGCTTCATAGAATTTTTTTGCTCTTACTAAATCATTAGCAGGAATTTCGAACCAGTTTAAAGAATTAGAATTTTTGTCCATAATAAATTTGTTTGATTTTTGCTTAAAGTTGATAGATTTCTTGTCAAATTGATAGGATACAAATTATGAGCTTATTTCTAAGTTCCAAATAAATCAATGTGAATAAATCTGATTTTTTTTTACCAGCCACGGCCTTTCGCTAAACTCCTCGTCCATCCTGTATATGTTAGTACAGCAACAAAAGAGCTTATGCCACTCGCTTTTTCTGGCTAACCACCATATATACGGGATGGCCTTTGGGGTATCGCTTCATGGCCTGCCGGTTACAAGCATCATGGAAGATCTTAGCCAATAAAAAAAGGGAGGCTAACCTCCCTTAAATATTATAAATTCAAAATTTATTCTTTAATCATTTTTTTGCTTTCGCATACATTCCCATCAATAATAAGTGAATAGGTGTACATCCCACTTCTTAAATCTTCTG